>Ga0265293_10000108_pt1 | contig 190357 bp, 160 predicted proteins | sample Munlanlewell138R_FD_192505 | JGI IMG/M metagenome (GOLD analysis project Ga0265293, IMG submission 192505) | Leachate microbial communities from a municipal landfill in Southern Ontario, Canada - Leachate well 138R | ecosystem: Engineered > Solid waste > Landfill > Unclassified | place... | reverse complement strand
GAACGCCTCGAAGCCGAACGCCTCGAAGCCGAACGCCTCGAAGCCGAACGCCTCGAAGCCGAACGCCTCGAAGCCGAGCGTCTCGAAGCCGAGCGTCTCGAGGCCGAGCGTCTCGAAGCCGAACGCCTCGAAGCCGAGCGCCTCGAAGCCGAACGCCTCGAAGCCGAACGCCTGGAACTGGAACAACTCGAAGCCGAACTCAGGGAACTGGAGCGTCAGGAAGCCGCCGCACTCGAAGCGCAGCGCCTCGAAGCGGAGCGTGCCGAAGCCGAGCGCACCGGTCGCGAATACCTGGAGCAACTGGCCCAGGATGCCGCCGTCACGCCAGCGCCGCTGGCTGCGGTCACGCCGTCGGCCTTGGCGCAGGCCGACGAGGACCCGGACCAGCCGCTGGATACGCGCGATCTGGACGAGGAGTTGCTCGACATCTTCCTCGAGGAAAGCGCCGACATCCTCGACCACTCCGATGGCCTGCTGGCGCGACTGCGCAGCGAGCCGGGCGAGCGCGAACTGGTGGTCGGCCTGCAGCGCGACCTGCACACGCTGAAGGGCGGCGCACGTATGGCCGGCATCATGCCGGTCGGCGATCTCGGCCACGTGATGGAGTCCCTGCTCGAAGCGGTGGCCGAAGGCCGTCGCGAACTGGGCGGCGGCGGCATGGACGTGCTGGAGCAGGCCTTCGACCGCCTGCACCGGATGGTGCTGCGGGTCGGCGAGCGGCGCGCGCTGTCGACGCCGACCCAGCTCATCCAGCAACTCGAAGCCCTGGTTCGCGGCGAGGCCTTGCCGAGCGTTTCCGCCGAAGCGGCCAGCGCGACCGGCGACGCCCCGACAGTCACGCCAGCGGTCGCGCCGGCTTCGCTGCTCACCGTCGAAACCGCCATCGACGAAGAGGACACCGGCGTCCGCGCGCCGCAGGAACAGGTGCGCATCCGCGCCGACCTGCTCGATCGCCTGGTCAACTACGCCGGCGAAGTGGCGATCTATCGCGCCCGCCTGGAACAGCAGGTCGGCGTGTTCCGTTCCAGCCTGTTCGAAATGGACCAGACCACCAGCCGTCTGCGCGAGCAGTTGCGCCGGCTGGAAATCGAAACCGAGGCGCAGATCGTCGCCCGCTACCAACGCGAGGGCGACGAAGGCGGCGAGGAGTTCGATCCGCTGGAACTGGACCGCTTCTCCAACCTGCAACAGCTCTCGCGCGCGCTGGCCGAGTCGGCCGCCGACCTGACCAGTCTGCAGGGCACGCTGGAGGAACTCACCCGCCAGTACGACACCCTGCTGCTGCAACAGGCGCGGGTCAGCTCCGATCTGCAGGAAGGCCTCATGCGCACGCGCATGGTGCCGTTCGACTCGCTGGTGCCGCGCCTGCGCCGGATCATCCGGCAGACCTCGGCGGAACTGGGCAAGAAGGCGCAGTTGCGCGTCGACGGTGCGCAGGGCGAAATGGATCGCAGCGTGCTCGACCGCATGACCGCGCCGCTGGAGCACATGCTGCGCAACGCGCTGGCGCATGGCTTGGAGCCCCCGGCGGATCGCCTGGCTGCCGGCAAGTCGGAAGAAGGCCTGGTCCGCCTGCTGGTCGGCCGCGAAGGCTCGGAAGTGGTGATCCGCGTCAGCGACGACGGTCGCGGCATCGACCGCGAGGCGATCCGCCGCAAGGCGATCGAGCGCGGCCTGCTCGACCCGGCGGTGCAACTGTCCGACCGCGACCTGTTCGGCTTCATCCTCGAGGCCGGCTTCTCCACCGCCGAGACGGTCAGCAAGGTCGCCGGACGCGGCGTCGGCATGGACGTGGTGTCGGCGGAAATCCGCCAGCTCGGCGGCTCGCTGCACATCGAGTCCGAACTGGGCAAGGGCACCGAGTTCGTGGTCCGCCTGCCGTTCACCCTGGCGGTGACGCAGGCGGTGTTCGTCAAGCTCGGCGATACCCAGTTCGCGGTGCCGATGGCCTCCGTGCAGGGCGTCGCGCGCATCGCCCCGGCCGACCTGGAAGCGCAGATGGCCAGCGGCGATCCGGCCTTCGAGTATGCCGGCGAACGCTACGTCATCCATGACCTCGGCCGTCTGCTCGGCCACTCGCAGGTGCGCGCCACGGAAAGCCTCCAGGTGCCGCTGCTGCTGGCCCGTTCGGGCGATCAGCGCGCCGCCATCGGCGTCGACGCGGTGATCGGCGGCCGCGAGATCGTGGTCAAGCCGACCGGCCCGCAGATCAACTCCATCCCCGGCATCTTCGGTGCCACGGTGATGGGCGACGGCAGCGTCGTGGTCATCCTCGACGTCGCCCCGCTGGTGCGTCGCGCCGCCGCCCTGCAACTGGCCGGCGAACTGGAGCCGCCGGTGGTCGTCGAGACGGCGGAAGCACGCCCGGTGCCGCTGGTCATGGTGGTCGACGACTCGATCACCATGCGCAAGGTCACCGGCCGCGTGCTGGAGCGCTCCGGCTACGAAGTGGCGGTCGCCAAGGACGGTCTGGACGCCATCGAGAAGATGCAGGACCGGGTGCCCGACGTGATGCTGCTGGACATCGAAATGCCGCGCATGGACGGCTACGAGCTGGCCACGCACATGCGCAACGACACCCGCCTGCGCGGCGTGCCGATCATCATGATCACCTCGCGCACCGGCGAGAAGCATCGCCAGCGCGCCTTCGAGATCGGCGTCGACCGCTATCTCGGCAAGCCGTACCAGGAGGCCGAGCTGCTGCGCAACGTCGAGGAAATCCTGCAGGTGGGCCGTGGCTGATTCCTCTCCCAACGTCGCCCTGCTCGGGCGCGATGACGCCGTTCGCGCGCAGCTTCGCAAGGCGCTGGACGAGCTCGGCGCAACCCTGGTCTACGAGGGCGAGTTCCGTGGCGTCGATCCCGGCTTGGTGCTCGCCCATCGGCCCGGCGTGCTGCTGTTCAACCTCGACGCCGACGGCGAGGAGGGCCTGGAAGGACTGGACGCGCTGTTCGGCGAGCCGGACCTGCGGGTGATCTTCAACGAGGCGGAAACCACCGCCTCGCTGTCCGGCTGGGACCTTGCCCGCTGGGCCAGGCACTTGGCCGCCAAGGTGCTCGGCCACGGCCTGACCATCCCGCCTCCGCCGGCCGGCTCCGAACGCCTGCCCGAGCCTGGCGAGGCGGTCGTGGGTGTTTGGGGCGGTGATGTGCAGGCCGCTTCGGCACCGGTTGCTGATGACCGGAGCGGCAGCGAGCCAGACGACGCCGTGGCCGCGATCCGCCCCGGCGCGCCGCCGACGCCGGAGTCCCAGGCCGACCCGCTGCCGATGGAAACGCTGGCCGGCGAAGCGCTGGACTCGATCGACCAGGTACCGGTCAGCGATTCCCTGGTCGGCAGCGCCGGTGCGCCGGCTTTCACCCCCGATGCCAGCGTCGATGACGATGCGCTGGGCGAGCTTGATCTGTCCGACATCGCCAGCGCCCTGGCCGGTGGCACCCGATCGACCGTCGAGGTGGCCCATCGGGCGGTCCCGGAGATGATCGACGAGGCCGGCGACACGCTGGACGGACCGGACGAGTCGATCACGCTGGAGGATGTTCCCCGGTCATCCGCCGCCGACATCGGTTTCGATGCCGAACGCATCGAGGACATGCTGTCGGGCGACGGCGCGACTGCCGGCGATCCGCTCGATACGGGCGAGGATTTGCAGGACCTGGAAGCCGAACTGGCGGCACTGGCCGAGGTCGCCCTGGACGCCGAGGACAACGTCGCCCTGGGCGTGGGAACGCTGGATACGGAAGACCGGCTTGATGCGGAAGACGAGACGGTGGTTTCGTTTTCCAGCCTGCAAGGCGGCTTCGATTCGGCGGACGCCACGGACGAGGGCGATCTCGACGAGGCGGTGGCGGCGCTGGCGGCGCAGCTCGACGAGCTGGAAAGCAGCGCGCCGCCGGTCGCCGAGGAAGTGCGCGACCCGGATTTTGCCTTCGATCTTTCCGACGACGCGGATGCTCCCGCCGCAGCGGACAAGGCCAGGGAGCTTCCCTCCGGCCTGTCGCTGAGCCTCGCCGCTGCCGACGAGCCGATGGTCGCCGCCCCGACGGCTAGGCGCGACGTGCTGTCCACCATCAACCTCGATCATCTGTCGCTGGAAGCCCTGCCCGATCCGGGCGTGATCATCCCCAAGGAAAAGCCGCGCGCGACCGAGGAACCGCCCTACGTGCCGCGCCCTGGCATCGATTTGACGCTGACGCCACGCGAGGAAACCGGCGAAATCGTCGAGCGCGCGCCGGAAAAGCCCAGCCATCAGGCGGTGCAGGCCGACATCGGCGAAACCGACGGGGCCCGCGACTCGGCCGCTGCGGTCGACGACGATCCGCTCTCCGGCCTGTCGCTGGCACCGCTGGAAAAGACCGACGACGCACCCAAGGTGGTGCGCATCAACCGGGTGATCGTGCTCGGTGCCTCGATCGGCGGCCCGGACGCGCTGCGTTCCTTCTTGGCCAGCCTGCCGCAGGAATTCCCCGCCCTGTTCATCCTCGCCCAGCATCTGGAAAGCGGTTTCTTCGACCGCCTCGCTCAGCAGTTGCAGAAGGTTTCCAAGCTGCCGGTGCGGGTTGCCGGGCCGTTCGTCCGGGCGACGATGAGCGAGGTGCTGGTGGTGCCGTCCGGCCACCGGGTGATCGTCTCCCGCGACGGCGAGGTGACGCTGGAAGCGCATGCCGGACCGACCCATTACCAGCCCTGCATCGACGACGTGCTGCGCGACGTCGCCGACCGCTTCGGTCGCAACGCCACCGCCATCATCTTCAGCGGCATGGCCGGCGATGCAGTGGAAGGGGCGATCTACCTGACCGCCAAGGGCGGCGAGGTCTGGGCACAGGATCCGGCATCCTGCGTGGTCAGCTCGATGGTGGACGGTGCCATGGCCCGTGGCGTGGTGGAATTCGTCGGCTCGCCCAGGGAACTGGCCGAGCAGTGCATCGCCCGCTTCGGCAAGGAGTGAAGCAAGTCCATGCAAAGCCAGCCCGCCCATGACATCCATGCCGCTCAGGGCCACGCCAGCGACATCCGAGGCGTGCTGATCGCCGTCGCCAACGCCCGCCTGCTGCTGCCCAACGCCACCGTCGCCGAGGTGATCACCTACTCCGAACCGGAGCCGGTGGACCAGGCACCGGGTTGGCTGCTCGGCCGGGTGCGCTGGCGCGGCTGGCGTATTCCCCTGCTGTCGTTCGCCCGCCTGGCCGGCCTGTCCGACCGCGAAGGCGAACGCGGTTCCAAGGTGGTGGTGCTGAAGGCGCTGTCCGGCCATCCGCGCCTGCCGTATTTCGGCCTGTTGACCCAGGGCTTCCCGCGCCTGACCACGGTGGCCCGCGACGCCCTGGTCGCGCAGGAGCCCATCGAAGGCGCGACCCAGCCGCTCGGCGTGATGATGCGGGTACGCCTGCGCGACGACGAGGCGGTGATCCCCGACCTGGCCGAAGTCGAGCAGCAGATCGTCAAGGCATTGCGACTGAGCATCCAGGCTGCCTGAGGCGGCCACGCGGCGCGCTCAGCCGAGATCACCGAAGCGCGCCTGCAGGGCGGCCAAGGCTGCCAGCCCGGCGGTTTCCGTGCGCAGCACGCGCGGGCCCAGGCGCAGGCCGGAGAATCCCGCCGTGTGCAGGCGCGCGCGCTCGGCGGCGCTGAAGCCGCCTTCCGGGCCGATGGCGATCAGCACGCCCGCTGCCGGCGGCGGCGTCATCTGGGTGATGCCGAGCGTGGCGGTCGGGTCCAGGTACAGCGGCAGCGCCGCCTGGTCGCGCACGCTGGCGGCGAACGCCTCCAGCGTCAGTGGCGCGTCGAGGGTCGGGAGCACGGCGCGGCCGCATTGTTCGCAGGCGGAGACGACCACGCCTTGCCAGTGCGCCAGCCGCTTGGCCAGGCGCGGGCCGTCCAGGCGCACTTCGGTGCGTTCGGTCCACAATGGCTGGATGCGCGACACGCCCAGTTCCACCGCCTTTTGCAGGATCAGGTCCATCTTCTCGCCGCGGGCGACGCCCTGCGCCAGCACGCTGCGCAGCGGTGACTCCGAGTCCCGCTTCCGCGCTTCGCCGACCAGCGCCTGTGCGCCGTCGCGGCCTTGTGCGACCAGGGTCGCCGTGTAGTCGCGGCCATCGCCGTTGAACAATGCGAAGGCGTCGCCGACGCGCAGGCGCAGCACCCGCAGCAGGTGGTTGGCGGTGGCGGCGGGCAGGTCGATGTGTGCGCCGCTGGTCAGCGGCAGGTCGACGTGGCAGCGCGTGGTCCTCATCGCGTCGCCGCCTGCACCGCGCCCACGGTGACGCGGGCGAGATGGGCGAGGTCGTCCGCGTCCACACAGTACGGTGGCATCCAGTACAGCACGTCGCCCAGCGGGCGCAGCACCACGCCGTGTTCCAGCGCGTGCAGATAGGCGCGCTGGCCGCGCCGCTGCGCCGCCGGGAACGGCGTTCGGCCGGGTCCGTCGGCGGCCAGTTCGAAGGCCAGGATCATGCCGGTCTGGCGGATGTCGGCGACGTGTGGATGTCCAGCCAGCGCGTCGGCATGTCGCGCCATGGCTGCGGCCGTGGCGCGGTTGCGGATGATCACGTCCTCGTCCTCGAAGATGTCCAGCACCGCCAGCGCCGCCGCACAGGCCAGCGGGTTGCCGCTGTAGCTGTGCGAGTGCAGGAAGCCGCGCTCGCGGCGCGGATCGAGGAAGCGGGCGTAGATCGCCTCCGTCGCCAACACTGCCGACAGCGGCATGAAGCCGCCGGTGATGCCCTTGGAAACGCACATCAGGTCGGGCGTGATGGCGGCCTGTTCGCAGGCGAACAGGGTGCCGCTGCGGCCGAAACCGACCGCGATCTCGTCGGCGATCAGGTGAACGCCGTGTGCGTCGCACAGTTCACGGGCGCGGCGCAGGTAGCGCGGATGGTGCATGCGCATGCCGCCGGCGCACTGCACCAGCGGCTCGACGATCAGCGCGGCGATGCGCTCGCCCTCGCGCGCGAACAACTCGGCCAGCGCCTGCGCCGCCCGCTCGGCGCGCTGCTCGGCGTCCTCGCCGGGCGCGGCCAGGTAGGCGTCGGGGCTGGGTGCGAACAGCGGCTGCATCATCAGCGGCGCGTAGGTGCGCCGGTACAGCGGGATGTCGGTGACCGCCAGCGCGCCCAGGGTCTCGCCGTGGTAGCCGTTTTCCAGCGCGACGAAGCGGTCGCGGCGGCCGTCGCCGCCGTTGAGGTGGGCGTGGTAGCTCATCTTCAGCGCCACCTCGACCGCCGCCGAGCCGTTGTCGGCGAAGAACACCCGGCGCAGCCCGGGCGGGGCCAGTTTGACCAGCCGTTCGGCCAGGCGCAGTGCCGGCTGGTGGCTGAAACCGGCCAGGATCACGTGCTCCAGGGTGTGCGCCTGTTTGGTGATGGCGGCGGCGATGCGCGGGTTGGCGTGGCCGAACAGGTTGGTCCACCAACTGCTGACCGCGTCCAGATAGCGCTTGCCGTCGGCACCGACCAGCCACGCACCCTCGCCACGGGCGATGGCGACCAGCGGCGCGCCGTCGAGATGCTCCTGCATCTGCGTGCAGGGATGCCAGAGCACCGAGAGGTCGCGTTGCCGCCAGTTTTCCATCGCTTTGCTATGCTCGCGGCGGTTCCAATCCGCCCTGGGTCAAGCATGATCGACTGCCATCGTTGTCCTGTCCACGCGCGCGGTCCGCGTGCGGTCCGCGGTTTCACCCTGATCGAACTGCTGGTGGTGGTGGTGATCATCGCCATCCTTGGCGGCGTGGTGGTGCTGAAGATCATGGACCGCCCCGACCAGGCCAAGATGGTCCGCGCCAAGCACGACGTGCAGGCGCTGGTGACCGCGCTCAACCTGTACCGGCTGGACAACTACGTCTATCCGAGCACCGATCAGGGTTTGCAGGCGCTGGTCAACAAGCCCGGCGGCTCGCCGGACGCCCCCAACTGGCGTGCCGGCGGTTATGTCGATCACTTGCAAAAGGATCCCTGGGGTCGCGATTACCTGTATCTGAACCCCGGACGCCAGGGCGAGATCGACGTCTACTCGCTGGGTGCCGACGGCCAGCCCGGCGGTGAAGGCGCCAACGCCGACATCGGCAACTGGGGCGATTGACCCCGCACTGATCGCGGGCGTCCGCATGCCGTCGCGCCACCGCCAACGCGGTTTCACCCTGATCGAAGTGCTGGTCGTGCTGGTCATTGTCGGCGTGGTGATTGGGGCAATGGTGCTGGCCAGCGGCGGCAGTGGCGAGCGGCAACTGGAAAACGCCGCCCGCCGTGCCGAACTGCGCATCCGCCTGGCCTGCGAACGGGCGATGTTCACCGGTGTCGATGTCGGCTTCTCGGTGCTAGCCGAAGGGCTGCGCTTCGGCTACCTGCTGCCGGGCCGCTGGGCACCGCTGGCCGATGCGCCGGACGAGGCGCTGCGCCTGCGGCCGCTCGGCGAGGGCATCCTCGTGCAGGCCTATCGCGACGGCCTGGAAGTGGATCAGGCGCAGGCCGAGCTGCCGCAGTTCGCCTGCCACGCCTCCGGCGAACTGACCCCGCTGCGGCTGCAACTGGGCCGCGAGGGCGTGAACACGCGCTGGCGGCTGGATGGCCATGTCGACGGCCGGCTGGAGCTTCGTCGTGAGGATGCCTGATCGCCGTCGCCTGCGCGGCTTCACCTTGCTGGAGGTGCTGGTCGCCTTGCTGATCCTGTCGATCGCCCTGGTCGCCCTGGTCCGCGCCACCTCGCTGGAGGCACGCGCCCTGGCGCAGGTGCGCGAGGCGACCTGGGCGCAGTGGGTGGCGGCCAACGCGCTGGCGGAAGTGCGTCTGGCGGAAACCCTGCCGAGCACCGGCCGGCGCAACGGCAGCGCTGAAATGGGTGGGCGGCGCTGGCGCTGGGTGATGGACGTGGAGGCCACCGACGAGGCGTCGATCCATCGCATGGACGTGGCCGTCTACCCCGACGCCGCCGATGCGGTGGCGCGCGACGAGGCGGTCGTCCGGCTGACCGGGTTCGCCTGGCGATGAGGCGATCCGCGTCCAATCCGCCCACGCCCGCCGGCCGCCGCGCCGGCGGCTTCACCCTGATCGAAATGCTGGTCGCGGTGGCGCTGTTCGCGCTGGCCGCTGTGCTGGCGCTGGGCGGCATGGACGCGATCACCCGCGCCCGCACGCAACTGGACGAGGAAACCGCGCGGCTGGCCGCCTTGCAGTTCGCCGTCGGCCTGATCGAACGCGACCTGCGCGCAGTGGCGCAGCGACCGGTGCGCGACGCCCAGGGCAGCGAGCAGCCGGCGCTGGCCGGCAGCCTGCGGATGATCGAGCTCAGTCGTCATGCCTCCGGCGGCCTTCTGATCCAGCCGCGTTCGGACATCGAGCGCGTCGCCTACCAGTTGGACGGCTCGCGCCTGCAACGGTTGCGTTATCCGGTGCTCGACCGCGCCCCCGGCAGCGCGCCGGTGATGGAAGCCTTGCTCGACGATGTCGCCGCGCTGGAGTGGCGCTACCTCGGCGCGACGCCACGACCGGGCGTGCAATGGCCGCCGCCGCGCGAGAGCGGCGGCCTGCCGCGCGCGGTGGAACTGACCCTGCGGCTGCAAGATGGCGTGGAAATCCGCCGCCTGTTCGAACTGCCGGCGACGCCGCCGGCGACGCCATGACGGCGCTGCGCGGCCAGCGCGGCGTCGCCCTGCTGTCCGCCATGCTGGTGGTGGCGCTGGCGGTGGTGCTGGTGGCGGCCCTGCTCGATGTCGGCGAAGCCTCGCGGGCGCGCAGCCGCAACGCCCTGCGTGCGGAGCAGACCTGGCAATTGCTGCACGGCCTGGAAGGCTGGGCGGGTGCCGCGCTGCGCCGCGATTCCGACGACGGCAGCGGCATCGACGGACCCGAGGATCCCTGGCTGCAACCGCTGCCGCCGGTGCAAATTCCCGGCGGCCGCATCCAGGGCCGCCTGCGTGATCGCAGCGGCTGCTTCGACCTCAATGCCCTGCACCGCAACGGTGCCGACGATGAGCAGGCCATCGCCCGCTTCGAGCGCCTGCTGACGGCGCTGCGGCTGGACCCGACCATCGCCGCCCAGGTGGCAGACTGGCTCGACGCCGACCTCAGCCCGCGCAGCGGCGGTGCCGAGGATGGCCAGTACCTGCGGCGCACGCCGCCCTATCGCAGCGCCGGCCGGCCGTTCGCCCACGTCTCCGAACTGCGCCTGCTGGCAACCGTCGACGACAAGGTCTACCAGCGCCTCGCGCCGCATGTCTGCGCCCAGCCGCAGGTGACGCCGCTGAACCTCAACTTCGCCTCGCCGGCGATCTGGATGAGCCTCGACGGGCGGATCAGCGAGGCCGCCGCGCAGCGGTTGTGGCGCGAGGGCCGGGCGCGCTATCGCGATGTCGAGGAAGTGCGCAGCGCGCTGCGGGAGGAGGGCGTCGAGGCGGTGGAACTGTCGGCCTATGGCACCGCCTCGCGCTACGTGCTGATGGAGGCGGAGATCGAGGTCGACGGCGTGCCCTACGTCTACGCCAGTCTGCTCGAACGCGCGCCCGGCGGTGTCCGCGTACTGGCCCGCACGCGCGGACGCCTGTGACGCGGGGCACTGCTAGAATCCGTGGTTTGCCGGTTGCCGGAAAACCATGTCGCAACGCGTCCTGATCCGCCTGTTCGCCGACGGCGGCAGCCAATGGCTGTCGCTGGACGCGGCCGGCCGTCCGAACGGCCCGCCGATGTTCGGCCTGCCCGGGCGCGCTGCCGAGGAGGTCAGCCTGTTGCTGCCGGCCGAGCAGGTGCTGCTGCTGGAGACGCCGCGCCTGCCCGGTCGCGCCGGGCAATGGGCGCGCGCATTGCCCTACGCCATCGAGGAGCGGCTGGCTGCCCCGGTGGAAGGGCAGCACATCGTTTTCGAGGTGACGCCGGGCCAGCCGCGCCTGGCGGTGGCGGCGGTCGCGCGGCCGACGCTGGAAGCGGCATTGAAGATGTTGTCCGACGCCGGCCTGCAGGCAGATCGCGCGCGCAGCGTGGCGCAGTGCCTGCCCTGGCAAGCGGGCACCGTATCGCTGCTGCTGGAGCCCGATGCGGCGCTGCTGCGCTGGTCGGCCAGCGGCGCGCTGGCCTGCCGGCGCGAGCAACTGGACGAGGCGCTGAACCTGCTCGGCGAGGCCGGCGTCGAGGTCGCGTCGCTGCGCGTCTGGCGGGTCGGCGAGGCGGTCGACTGGCCGGCCGACGCCAGGGTCGAGGAAACCGTGCTCGACAGCGCCCTGCCATGGCTGGCCGCGCAATCGGCGTCCGGGCCGGAACTGTTGCAGGGCACGTATCGCGCGCGGCGGCGCAGCCATCGCATGGCCGGTCGCTGGCGACTGGCGGCGGCGTTGGCGGCGGCGGCGATCCTCGCCGGGTTTGCCCATCTGGGCATCGAGCGGCTGGCGCTGGAACGCCATGTCGAGGCCCGCCGCATCGACATGGAAGCGCTGTTGCGCGAAGCCGTGCCGGGCACGCAGCGGGTGGTCGATCCGGTGGCGCAATTGGCGGCGGAGCTCGACCGTCGCGGCGGCCACGTCGCCAGCGGCGCGCTGCCGCTGCTCGGCCGGATCGCGCCGCTGGTGGCCGGCAGCGGGCGTTACAGCATCGAGGGTCTGGACTATCGTGCCGGCGCGCTGGAACTGACCGTGCGTGCCGATGACGTGACCACGCTGGACAGCCTGCGCGCCAGCCTCGCCGCGCTGCCGGCGGTGCAGGTCGAACTGACCTCGGCCCTGCCCGGCAGCAAGGGCTACGAAGGCCGTCTGCGCATCCGCGAGATGGCCGGATGAAGGACTGGTGGGCGGGACTGGCCGAACGCGAGCGCCGCACCCTTGTGGTCGGCGCGGCGCTGGCCGCGTTGGTGCTCGGCTACGCCCTATTGTGGATGCCGCTGGAGCAGAGCCGCGACGAATGGCGCGTGCGCGCCTCGGCGGCGGATGCCAACTGGGCCTGGATGCGGGCGGCGGCCGAGCGCGTGAAGGACGCCGCGCCGGTGGCGCAGGCGGCACCGGCAGATCGCCGCTCGCTGCTCGCCGTGGTCGATGCCGGCGTCCGCGAGGCCGGGCTGGCCGGTTCCCTGTTGCGAGTCGAGCCGGTCGACGGCAACACCGTGCGCGTGCATTTCCAGCAGGCGTCCTTCGATGGCCTGACCGACTGGTTGCAACAACTGTCCGATGCGCGTGGCATCCGCGTCGTCGAACTGTCCGTGCAGCGCGCCGCCGGCGTCGGCGTGGTCGATGCGCGGCTGGCGCTGGAGGCACCGGCGCGATGAGGCCGGGCGCGGAGCAATCCATCGTGTCGTTTTCGGGAAGTCATCCATGAAACTGTTTCGCCTGCTGCTGATCTGTGCGCTCGTCTTGCTGCTCCTGCTCGCCGGCCTGGTGGCGATGATGCCGGCCAAGGCGGCACTGGGCTGGATGCAGGGCCGGCTCGGCCCGCTGCAGATGGAGGATGTCTCCGGCACCATCTGGAACGGTCGCGCCGGGCGCGTCAGCGCCCACGGCCAGCCGGTCGGCGCATTGAACTGGACCCTGCATCCGCTGGCCCTGCTCGGCGGCCGGGTCGATGTCGATCTCGCCATCGAGGGCACGGAAGTGAACGCTGCCGGCTTCGTCAGCGCCCGCCGCGACCGCAGCCTGCTGCTGCGCGACACCCGCATCACGATGGCGGCGCAGCGCCTGCAGCCGGCGCTGGACATCCCGGCGTTGCGCCTGCTCGGCGAGGTCGAGATGCAACTCGATGAAGCCGAGTTCGCCGGCATGTTCCCCAAGCGCCTGGTCGGCAAGGCCTGGTGGCGCGACGCTGCGGTTTCGGGCAGTGCCGAAGCCCTGCTCGGTACCCTGCGTGCGGATTTCCGCACCGATGCCAGCGGTGCCTTGATCGGTGCCATCGAAGACGAGGGCGGCCCGCTGGTGTTGGAAGGCCAGTTCCGCGCCGCGCTGACCGGCTACGAGGCCGAGGCCCTGCTGTCGGCGCGCGACGGCAACCCGCAGGTGCGCGAAGCCCTGCAATACATCGGCGAGCCGCAGCCCGACGGCAGTTCGCTGCTGCATATCCAGGGCCGCGTGCTGCCGTTTCGCTGATGCGCCATCGCCTTCCCTTGTTGACCGACCCGCAGCCGTGAGCGCCCTCGACGCCGCCTTCCTCGACCACGCGCTCGGCGTCGCCCGCCAGGCCGCCGAGGCGGCCGCGCAGGTGATCGCCCGGCATTACGCCGCCGGCAGCGAAGTCCGCCTGAAGGACGACCTGACCCCGGTTACTCGCGCCGATGTCGAGAGCGAGCAGACGATCCGCCGGATAGTGCTCGACGCCTTTCCCGAGCACGCCATCTTCGGCGAAGAGGAAGGCCGGCGTGGCGGCGGCGATTTCCTCTGGCTGGTCGATCCGATCGACGGCACCCGCGCCTTCGTGCGTGGCTATCCGCTGTTCTCCACCCAGATCGCCCTGATGCATCGCGGTGAACTGGTGCTCGGCGTCAGCCATGCCGGCGAATACGGCGAGAGCGCCTGGGCGCGCCGTGGCGGCGGTGCCTTCCTGCGCGACGGGCGCGGGCGCGAGCGGGCGCTGGCGATCCGCGAGCCGGGCGATTGGGCGCAGCGTGCGGTGTCCACCGGCAATCTGAAGTCGCTGACCGGCGGACGCGGATGGCAGGCGCTGGGTGCGCTGATCGGCGCGGTCGGGCGCATTCGCGGCTATGGCGACTTCCTGCATTACCACCTGCTGGCGCGCGGCAGCATCGACGCGGTGATCGAGTCCGACGTCAACATCCTCGACATCGCCGCCCTGGCCGTCATCGTCGGCGAGGCCGGCGGCATGTTCAGCGATCTCGACGGCCGCCCGCCGACCCTGGACACCCGCAGCGTGCTGGCCGCCGCGCCGGATTTCCATGCCGACCTGGTTCGGCGTTTCGAGGGCTGGCGCGATGCGTGACCTGCCGACCATCCATGCGCTGGAGGAACTGGATTTCGGCGGCCGCTTCAAGGTCGAGCGGCTGGATCTAGAATTCTCCAACGGCGAGCAACGCCAGTACGAGCGCATGAAGGCACGCGGTCACGGCGCGGTGATCGTCGTCCCGCTGATCGACGACGACACCCTGATGCTGGTGCGCGAATACGCCTGCGGCATGCACCGCTACGAACTGGGCCTGGTCAAGGGCCGCATCGACCCCGGCGAAAGCGTGCTCGAAGCCGCCCAGCGCGAGTTGATGGAGGAGGCCGGCCACGGCGCGCGCGAACTGACCGTGCTGCGCTCGCTGACCCTGGTGCCGGCCTACATGGCGCACCAGACCTGGCTGGTGCTGGCGCGCGACCTGTATCCGCAGCGCCTGCCCGGCGACGAGCCGGAAGAACTGGAGGTCGTGCCCTGGCGGCTGGACGCCCTGCACGAGCTGATGCTGCGCGAGGACTGCTCGGAAGGGCGCTCGCTGGCGGCGATGTTCATCGCCCGCGAATATCTGAAGGAGAGGACATGAGCCACGACCTGCTGCTGGATGCCGGCTTGCGCGAGCAGGTGATCGACCTGGTGTACCGCGCCGGTGCGGCGATTCTGGAAATCTACGCGCAGGACTTCGAGGTCGAGATCAAGGACGACCGCAGTCCGCTGACCGCTGCCGACCGCGCCGCCCACGATATCCTCGATGCCGGCCTGTCGGCCCTGGCGCAGGGCTGGCCGGTGCTGTCGGAAGAGTCCTCGGTCATTCCCTGGGAACAGCGCCGGCAGTGGCGGCGCTACTGGCTGGTCGATCCGCTCGACGGCACCCGCGAATTCGTCAAGCGCAACGGCGAGTTCACCGTCAACGTCGCCCTGATCGAGGACGGCGTGCCGCGCTTCGGCGTGGTCCACGCGCCGGTCGGCGGCGAGCTGTGGTGGGGCGGCGGCGGGCTTGGTGCGTTCCGCCGCGTCGACCGCGACGACCTCGCCATCGCCAGCACGCGACCGGCCGGCGCGCCGTTGCGGGTTGCCGCCAGCCGCTCGCATCTCGACGCTTCCACCCTGGCCCTGCTGACGCGGCTGGGCGAGCACCAGCGCCTCGGTGTCGGTTCCTCGCTGAAGTTCTGCTGGCTCGCCGAGGGCCGCGCCGACGTCTATCCGCGCTTCGGGCCGACCAGCGAATGGGACACCGCCGCCGGTCAGTGCGTGCTGGAAGGTGCCGGCGGCTGCGTCATCGATGTCCATGGCGCTGCGCTGCGCTGCAACCAGGGCGAATCGCTGATCAACACCGATTTCCTCGCCCTGGGTGACCCCGGTTTGCCCTGGCGGGACTGGCTGGGATGAACGAGGCCGAGGCACCGCTCAGCCGCCTGCGCGCGTTGATGGCACGGCTGCGCGATCCTGCCGCCGGCTGCCCGTGGGATCTGCGGCAGACCTTCGCCAGCATCGCCCCGATGACCGTGGAGGAAGCCCACGAAGTGGCCGATGCCGCCGAGCGCGGCGACATGGCCGACCTGCGCGAGGAACTCGGCGACCTGTTGCTGCACGTGGTCTTTCATGCCCGCATGGCCGAGGAGGGCGGGCATTTCGACCTCGACGACGTGGCCCGCGGCATTGTCGACAAGATGGTCCGCCGCCACCCGCACGTCTTCGCCGATCAGCCGGCGGCGGACGGCGAAGCCGCGCATGGCCGCAATTGGGAGGCGATCAAGCGCGAGGAGCGTGCCGCGCGCGGCGGCGACGACAGCCTGCTGGCCGGCATCGCCCGCGGCCTGCCGGCGTGGCTGCGGGCAATCAAATTGCAAAAGCGCGCCGCCCTGGCCGGCTTCGAATGGCCCGACCCGATGCCGGTGCTGGACAAGCTGGTCGAGGAAGTCGAGGAAGCGCGCGACGAGTTCCGCGCCGTCGCCGTCGCGGACGATCCGCCGGCGCGGGAGCGGCTGGCCGACGAGATCGGCGATATCCTGTTCGTGGCGGTCAATGTCGCCCGCCATGCCGGCGTCGACCCCGACGCCGCCCTGCGCCGCGCCAACGCCAAGTTCGAGCGCCGCTTCCGCGCCATGGAAGCGCTGGCCCGGGCCGGCGGCGCAAGCCTTGCCGACCTGCCGCTGGCCGAGCAGGAGCGCTTCTGGCAAACGGTCAAGCAGGGCGAACGTGCAACCGGAGAATCCGCATGAACACTTCATCCCGATCCGCCACCGCCGAGGTGCAGCCGCTCGACCACCCGGCCGACTACTGGCGACCGCTGCTGCCCGAGGCGAGCTTTCGCGTGCTGTTCGAGGAAGCCACCGAGCGCGCCTGCAGCAGCCCGCTGAACGCCGAGCAGCGTGAAGGCGTCTACGTCTGCGCTGCCTGCCACCTGCCGCTGTTCGACAGCGCGCATCGCTTCGACAGCGGTACCGGCTGGCCGAGCTTTTTCGCCGTGACGCCGGGCCGGGTGGCGACCAAGGTCGACCATCAGTTGCGCCTGCCGCGCATCGAATACCACTGCGCCCGCTGCGGCGGCCATCAGGGCCACGTGTTCGACGATGGTCCGCCGCCGACCGGGCAGCGCTACTGCAACAACGGTCTGGCCCTGCTGTTCGTCGCCGAGGGAGAGCCGCTGCCGGCGCTGCGCGGCTGAACGAGCACGGCGCGGCAGCGCCGCGTCAGGTTCCGCGATTCTTGCCCTGGAACGGCCGGTACCAGGCGCGGATCCGGGTCATGTCGGCGTCGAGATCCTCGCTCATGGTCAGCGTCGGGCCAATGATGATGCGCCGGTCCGGGAAGTGGAAGGCGACACAGAGCACCGGCGTCCCGGCATTGCGGGCGATGTGCCAGAAACCGGATTTCCACTGCTGCACCGGCTTGCGCGTGCCTTCCGGGGCGAGCACGAACCACATGCGTTCGGCCTCATGCAGGCGGCTAGCGGCCTGCCGTGCGGCACCGCCGGCGGCACCGCGATCCACGGCGATGGCACCCAGCGAGCGCAGCAGCCAGCCGAGCGGGCCGACGAAGGCTTCCTGCTTGACCATGAAGTCGATGTGCACGCCCAGCGCGAGCTTGGCCGCCAGACCCCAGATCACGTCCCAGGCCGAGGAATGCGGCGCGGCGATGATGACCAGGCGCGGCAGGTCGGGAAACTCGCCTTCGACCCGCCAGCCGCCCAGACGCAGCAGCAGGCGGCCGAAGGCGCAGCCGAGTGCGCCGCCGGCGCGGGGTGCCTGGGCCGGCAGGGTCGGCACCGGTGCCCTCATGTCTCGCCGTCCGGGAACGGTTTGGCGCGCTGTCGCTTGCGCGTCGCGCGCTCGCGCTTGTTGCCCAGCCGGCGTTCCTTGGAGGCGCGGGTCGGCGCGGTGGCAATGCGCGGCTTGGGCGGCTTGAGTGCGCCCAGCAACAGGTTCAGCAGGCGCTCGCGGGCATCGGCGCGATTGCGCTCCTGGGTTCGGAAGCGCTGGGCGAGGATGACGATCACGCCGTCCTCGGAAATGCGCCGGTCGCGGCGCGCCAGAAGACGGCTGCGCAACCCTTCCGGCAGGGCGCGCGACTGGCCGGCGTCGAAGCGCAGTTCCACTGCCGTGGCGACCTTGTTGACGTTCTGTCCGCCCGGTCCGCTGGCGCGGACGAAGCGCTCGACCAGTTCGTCGTCGGGGATGGCGATGGAAGGGGTCAGGCGCAGCATGGCGAGGGGACGGCGAGCGGGGCGCGCAGTGTAGCCCGGCGATCCGGTCGGCGCTCAGTCGTCAGCGGCGGGCAGCGACCAGCCGAACAGGTCCAGGGCGCGCTGGTAGGCTGCATCGGGCGGTGCCTCGACGTTGACCGGCAGGCCGCTTTCCGGGTGCGGGAAGCGCAGCCGCCAGGCGTGCAGCAGCATGCGATGGATGCCCTGCATGCGGAAGTCGCGGTTGCGCTGGCCGTCGCCGTGGCTGGTGTCGCCGATCAGGTGATGGTGGACGTGCTTGAGATGGCGACGGATCTGGCGAAAGCGACCGCTCAGCGGACACGCCCGCAGCAGGGCGTAGCGCGAGGTCGGAAAACCGCCGGCGGCGAGCGGCAACTCGCCCCGGGCGAGCACGCGGAAGGCGGTCTGTGCCGGTTTCTTCTGCGGTTTGCCGGGGCCGCCGTCGAGCGCGTGGTCGACGAGGAAGTCCGCGTCCTGCGGCCAGCCGCGACAGACGGCGAGATAGTCCTTGCGCACCGTCTGCGCCATCAGCGCGCGGCCCAGCGCGGCGGCGGCGTCGCGGTCGAAGGCCAGCAGCAGGCAGCCGCTGGTGGCGCGGTCGAGACGGTGGACGAGGAAGATCGGCTGGCCGAACTGCGCGCGCAGGCGGTCGGCGGCAAAATCGGTTTCGCCGCGCGCCAGCGCGCTGTCGTGGACCATCAGGCCGGCCGGCTTGTCGACGACGGCGAAGCGCGGCTCGCGCAGCAGGACGGCGATCATGGCGAAGCCCCGCCCGGCACGCGGCCGGGCGGGGCGCAGGGTCACTGGCCGGAGTCGGACTTGGCGGCGTCGGCGGCGACCTTGGCGAAGTCGCCGGCGGCGAACACCGACAGCTTCGACGGGTCGATGTGGCGACGCAGCGCGGCGTTCACCTCGTCCACGCTCAGCGCGGCGAGACGGGCGTCGAGGCGGGCGGCATCGGCCATGGTGCGGCCGAGATAGGCGTCCGCACGCAGCGCGCCGACCACCGCGGCGTCCTCGCCGCGACTGCGCTCACGCGCCTTCAGCAGGCCCTCGACGGCGTCCTTGAGCTCCTCGGCGCTGACACCCTTGTCGAGCAGCAGGGCGAGTTCCTCGCGGAAGGCGGCTTCGACCCGGGCGGTGTTTTCCGGCGCGGAAATGGCGAACAGCAGCAGCGAGGCGTCCTCGTCCAGCGCATCGGCGCTGAAGCGCGAGGCGACGCTGTAGCTCAGGCCGTCCTTCTGCCGCACGCGGTCGGCCAGCCGCGACTTCATTGCGCCGCCGCCGAACACGTAGTTGCCGGCGACCAGGGCCGGGTAATCGGCATGGCTGTCGTCCATCGCCAGGCCAAGGCTGGCGAAGATCATCGCGTTGGCCTTGTCCGGTGTTTCCAGGAACTGGTGGGCGACCGGCGTGTCGGCGTGCGGATCGGCGATGCGCACGAACGGTTTGGCCGTGGTCCAGTTGCCGAAGCGGGCTTCCAGGTCGGTCTTGAGCTCGTCGGCGTCGAAGTCGCCGACCACGGCGATCTCGCCGAAGCCGCCGCCGTGGAAATCGCGGTGGAAGGCGCGTGCCTCGTCCAGCGTCACCGCGCGCACTTCGGCCAGTTGCTCGTCGAAGCCGCCGGCGTACAGCGGATGGCCCTGCGGCCAGCGGTTGCCGTGGCGCGCCATGGCGTTGCCGGCGACGCTCTGCGGCTCGCTGCGGCTGCTTTCGATGCCGGTGATCGTCTGCGTGCGCAGTTGCTCGAACTCGGCTTCCGGGAAGCTCGGGTTCTTCAGCAGTTCCTCGAGCAGTTCGATCAGCGCCGGCAGGTTCTCGCGCGTGGTGTTGCCGCTGATCCACAGGCCCTGGGCGTTGCCGCCGATGCCGAGCTGCGCCTTCAGTTCGTCGAGCCGGCGGGAAATCTGCTCGCGGCTGTAGCGCTGGCTGCCACGGGTCAGCATGGAGGCGGCGAAGCTGGCCGCCTGCGACTTGCCGAGCACGTCCTGCTCCTGGCCGAAGCGCAGGTTGGCGCTGAACACCACGGTGCCGCCACGGGTGCGCTTGGGCAGCAGGATCAGCTTGGAGCCGTTGCCCAGTTCGCTGCGCAGGGTGCGCTGGTCGATGTTCTCCGGCGTCGCCTCGAAGGCCTCGCCGGCGGCGATGGCCTCGCGGCCGACGTAGCCTTCGACCAGCGAAGCCACCGACGGCGCTTCGCCGATCTCGCTGCGATCCGGCTCGGCGGTCGGGATGAAGCGGCCGAGGGTGCGGTTGGACGGCTTCAGATAATGGCCGGCGACGCGGTTCACGTCATCGGCCGTCACCGCCTCGATGCGGTCGCGCTGCAGGAAGAACATCCGCCAGTCGCCCTGGGCGATGGATTCCGACAGCGACATCGCCAGCCGGTTGGCGTCGTTCATGGTCAGCTCGACGTTCTTCAGCAGGCGGCGCTTGGTGTCTTCGACCTCCTGCTCGGTGAACGGCGCGTCGGCGCGCACTTCGACCAGGTCGAGCAGATCCTTCTGCAGCGACTCCAGCGAGCTGTCCTTGGGCAGTTCGGCCAGCAGCAGCAGATAGCCCGGCTCGGCCAGGGCGAAGTGGATGCCGGCGACGAAGGTGGCGCGCTTGGACTCCACCAGCGCCTTGTGCAGACGGCCGGTCGGCGTGTCACCAAGGATCGACGACAGCACGCTGACGGCGGGGAAATCCGGATGCGCGCCGGCCGGGCCGTGGTAGGCGACGCCCAGGTAGGCGGTTTCGCCGATGCGACGGACGTTGATCTCGCGCTCGCCATCCTGCACCGGGTCGCGGGTGTAGGTGACGGCCAGCGGCTGCTCCGGCTTGGCCAGCTTGCCGAAGGTGGCGACGATCTCGTTCAGCGCGCGCGCCGGGTCGATCCGGCCGGCCACCAGCAAGGTGGCGTTGTCCGGCCGGTAATGGCTGCGGTAGAAGGCCTGCAGGCGCTCGATCGGCATGTTCTCCACGTCGGCGCGGGCACCGATGGTGGAGTTGCCGTAGTTGTGCCAGAGGAAGGCGGTGGAGGCGATGCGGCTCATCAGCACGCGCAGCGGATTGTTCTCGCCCGATTCCATCTCGTTGCGGACCACGGTCATTTCCGAGTCCAGGTCCTTGCGCGCGACGAAACTGTTGACCATGCGGTCGGCTTCCAGCTCCAGCAGCCAGCGCAGGGTGGCGTCGTCGGCGGTGAAGCTGGCGAAGTAATTGGTGCGGTCCAGCCAGGTGGTGGCGTTGAAGCCGATGCCGCGCTTCTTCATCTCGCCGGGGATGTCGGCGTGGGTCGGCGTGCCTTTGAACAGCAGATGTTCGAGCAGGTGGGCCATGCCGGTCTCGCCGTAGTTCTCGTGGCGCGAGCCGACCATGTAGGTGATGTTGACCGTCACCGTCGGCTTGCTGGCATCGGGAAACAGCAGGACGCGCAGGCCGTTGTCGAGCCGGTACTCGCTGATGCCCTCGACGCTGGGACCGGCGCTGACACCGCGCGGCAGATCCAGTGCATGGGCTGCCACGGAGGCGAAGGCAAGCAGGGCGATGGCGAGCAGCGATGATCGGCGGAAGCGAGTCATCAGGAACTCCTTGGGAAGCGGAAAGGGGGTTGACGGAACGGGAGCAGGCAAGGCTGCCTGCCCTCTGCAGTCAAGCAATCAGAAATACCATGCGTCGTAGCCTGGCACATGGGTCAAAAGGCATGGGTGGCTACGAGCGTGGCAGGCGATGCGAATGCCGTGAGCCTTCGGTCAGCCCGGAGTTCAGCGCAGCCTGCGGGTACCCGTTCTGGACGCGGAACCGGCGCGATGGCGAAGCGCAGCCCCATCAGCCGCGTGCTGCCATGAGATCAATTCCCAATCACCATTTTCTTCCAGCCCATGGTGTGCTTGGTAATGGTAGAGCCGCCCGTTCTGCACAAACCTTCCCCTGACAGACACCCGCGTCGAGGCCAGGCCACTCGATGATTTCGCAGCCGTGATCATGGCTCGGATCTCGGAGATCGTATCGTTCCTGCTTGCCTTGTCACTCAGGGAGAAAGACTGGTTGACTCCTGCCTTCTTGCCATGCGTTTTCGATATTTCGACGGAGTCGACCGAAAAAATCTCGGAAATCTTCAGGAATCCGAGATCGCCGCTCACCGTGAAATAAGGTGACAGCAAGCTGTGCATGTCACTGATTCCGCTTGGATCGGGGAAGGTGCCGTTTCCTCCGTCAAACGCGGATGGGGGAAAGGGGCTGATTCCTTCCTTGAGCATCGTCTCACCGGTCATCGACAGCTCACCAGCAGTAGGCGCGGCTGCGGCGCTGACCGTGAAAGAAAAGCACACCACGAGGGCTGCAAGGTGCCTGATCATCTTGTGCTCTTGGCGTCACGCCGTTAATGGGGGGGGCGGTCGAATGTTGCGGGTTGAATCGGCTCGGGCGGAAAGATGACCGTGATGCAGCCTGTTTTGTTCCTGTCGGGCGTCTGTTGCCTGAGCCCGGGAAGCCGCCGCTTCGTGGTCACGGGCCTACGCAGCGCATGAAAGCGTGCCGCTCACCCCAGTGCGTGATCATCGAGGCGGACCAACGCGAGTCAGCGAATGCGCCCGACCCGTGCAGCACACGCTTAGGCCCGGATTGACGGCCGGCTTTGCGCGTCGCGTCCGCTCAGGCGGGAGAAACGCAGCGTCAGCAGGACCGCCGCCACGCTCAGCCCGGCGATCAGGCCGATCCACATGCCCTGCGGCCCGGCCCCTTGGGCGATGCCCAGCCACCAGCCCAGCGGCATGCCCACGCACCAGTAGGCAAGCACCGTGATCACCATCGGCACGCGGGTGTCCTTGAGGCCGCGCAGCGCGCCGCCGGAGGCGGCCTGCAGGCCGTCCGACAACTGGAACACGGCGGCCAGGGCCATCAACTGTGCGGCCAGTGCGGCGACTTCGGCATCGTCGGTGTAGGCGCGGGCGATCAGGCTGGCACCGAAGAACAACAGCAGGGCCGAGCCGACCTGGGCGAGAGCGGTCAGCGCATAGCCGCCGCCGGCCGCCCAGCGCACGGCGGAGGCGTCGCCGGCACCGCTGGCATGGCCGACCCGCACCGTGGTCGCCATGGCGATGCCGAGCGGGACCATGAAGCAGGCCGAGGCGATGTTGATGGCGACCTGGTGCGCGGCCACGGCCACCGTGCCAAGCGTGCCGATGATCAGCGCGGTGGCGACGAACAGACTGCCTTCCATGAAGATCGACACGCCCATCGGCAAGCCGATGCGCAGCAACTCGGCGATGGCGGCGGCGCGCGGCGGGTCGACCCGGTCGAACAGGCGAAGATCGGCGTAGCGCGGCGAGCTCCACAGGTACAGCCCCATGCCGGCGGCCTGGCACCACAGCACGAAGGCGGTGGCGAGGCCGAGTCCGTACGGACCCAGCGCCGGCAGGCCGCAGACGCCGTGCATGAGGCCGATGCCGAGCGGGATCAGCAGCAGCAGACCGCCGATGCCGAACACCATCGTCGGCCGGGTCAGCGCGACGCCCTCGCTCAGGTAGCGGAAGGCCAGGTACAGCACCAGCGCCGGCGCACCCCAGGACAGGCCGCCGAGGAAGTCGCGTGCGCCGGGCAGCACCTCGGCGTCGATGCCCATCGCCGCCAGCAGCGGCCCGCTTTGCCGGACCAGCACGAACAGGCCGAACCCCAGCGCCAGCGCCAGCCACAATGCCTGGCGGAACAGCGGGCCGATCTCGGCGCGGCGGCCGGCACCGGCCAAGTGGCTGACCGAGGGCGGCAGCGCCATCATCACGCCCAGCGCGATCATGATCGCCAGCGACCAGACCGCGCTGCCGACGGCGACGCCGGCCAGCGCCAGCGCGCTGTGATGGCCGGCGATCAGGGTATCGACCACGTTCATCGCCACCGCCGACAACTGGCCGAGCACGAGCGGAATGGACAGTCGCGCCGATTCGCGCATTTCGCGCTTCAGTCGTGGCAGGCGGGATGCAGACATGGGAAGGCCGGAGTGCCGCGAACGCGGCGGCGTAGTCTATGCGCAGCGACGGCGCGGCGGTGGCCGCCAGGTCTGCCGGTTCAGCGGCCGTCGGGGGCCTTGCGCAGCAGGCTCAGCGCCAGCCCGGCGACGGCGAGGCTGCCGGCGATCAGCAGCGCCCACAGCAGCCCGCGCCGCCACGGCAGCGGTTCGGCCGGCGGGCGCAGGGCGTCGTCGCCGGACAGGGCCTGTCCCTGGTCCGGCTGAATGTCCGGTGGCAGCCAGTGTTCGCCGTGGCGGCTGCGCAGTTCGGCGAAGGCGGCGGCCAGCGGGTAGTCGGGCCGCCGCGCCCGGGCGCTGCCGGCGGCGAGCCGGTACGGCGGATCGCCCTGGGCCAGCACCACGAAGGCATCGGGCCGATAGTCCAGTTGCAGGCGCGGCGGTTTCGCCAGCGCCGGCGCGCTGAGCACGCGCCAGTGTCGGTCGCGCTGGCGCGCCAGCGACTGCGCCGGCGCAGCGACCGTGCCGTCGGCGTCGTCGAGGCGGAAGGCGACGGTGTTCAGGCGCTCGCGCCAGCCGCTGTCGGCGTTGGCGCGGCTGAGCAGGGACAGCCGCGCGACGCTGTTGCCGTCGGCCAGTTGCAGGGCGGCGCGTTCGACCGGGATCGGGCCGGGCAGTTGGTAATCGAAGGCACCCGGCGTGCCGGCCACAGGCGTGCCTTGCAGGCTGATCCGTTGCAGGCCCGGCGCGTCGATGCGGGCGCGCGGTTCGGCACGCAGGGTCTGGATCGGCAGGCCTTGCGCGCCGTCGAGGCGACGCAGGCGCAGGTAGCGCGGCTGCCAGCCGGGCGGCAGGTCGAGGCCCAGTCGCTGCAATTGCAGGTCGTCCTGACGCAGCGACAATAGCGTCTGCGGCGGGCCCAGCGCGCGCCAGTCGGACAGGTCGTCGCTGCCGGCGATCTCGACCCGGGCGTGCAGGGCGTCGACCGCCTGCGGCATCAGCTCCACGTGCAGGGCGCGGGCACCATGTTCGAGGCCGTCGAGCAGGACCAGCCAGTCCGCTGCCGGCGCGGCCGGCTGCCCGGCCGGGTCGATGTCGATGCGCAGCCCGCGACGGGCGGCCGACAGCGCCACCTCCAGTTGCGCCCGGTCGATGCCCTCGCCGCCATCGCGCGGCAGGCGCAGCGCCGGCAGCACGAGCAGCGGCGGCGACGTGGCGACCGGCCAGGCACCGGGCAACTGCGAGGCGGGCCCCAGCGGCAGGCTGTCGCCCTGGGCGTTGAAGGCGGCGAGGTCGGACAGATCGTCGCGCAGCAGGCGGGCGTAGTGCGCCTCGCTCAGCGTGAAGCGCGCCATCGGCTGGCCGGCGGGAATCGGCAGATGCCATTGCCAGGCGAACTGCTCCGGCTGCGGCAGCGTGGATTCGGCGGCGGCGAGCGGGGCCGCCAGTGCCAGCATCGCGACGAGGCCAAGGCGAAGGGTCATTCGATGTGCTCCCCGGCGTGGCGGCGTGGCGGCGTCGGCGCGATCCGGCCGACCAGCACCAGCAGCCCGCCCACTGCCATGAACGAGACGATGCCGGCGATGTCGCCGAAATAGCGGCGGTCGACCAGCAGCAGCTTGGCCAGCACGATGCCGATCAGCGTTGCGCCGACGATCCAGGTCGGCCAGTGCTGGCGGCGCGAGCCGAGCACCCAGGCGAGCACGCCGGCGACGATCCAGACCACGGTCAGGCTGGCCTGCGCCATGCCGCTGTCGAGGATCGCCACGTTCCACGGCGCGCCGCCGAGCTGATGCACCGCGCGCAGGGCGGCGAAGCTGACCATCAGCAGGGCGGCACCGGTGACCAGGACCGCCAGTGGCTGCGCCGAAGCCTGCTTGCGCAGCGCCTGCACGGCGAGCAGAAGCAGGACGGCCTGGAACAGCTCCAGCGGATTGAGCAGGGGCAGGTAGGGCAGCGGCGCGCTGTCGCCCGGCTGGCCCAGGCTGTGCAGCCAGGCGGCGAACAGGACGACGCCGGCAAGGGTGAACCAGATCGGCGCGTAGCGCGGGAACAGATCGGCCAGCGGCCAGGTCGCCGGGCGCGGCAGATGGATCGTCGCCAGCAACAGCAGCAGGATCGGCAGCCAATCGGCGACGAAGCGCCAGCCGCTGGCCAGCGCCTGCGTCTGCGCGAGGTCGTGCAGGGTCAGCCCGTAGAACACGGCGACCGATGCCAGCCAGGCGATATGGGCGAAACCGATGCCGCGCTGCAGCGGCTGGCGCAGCCGCCACAGCGTGACGAGGGCCGCCAGCGCCCAGCCCAGCCAGGCCAGGTGACGATGGGAGAACGGCGTGTCGCCCAAGTCGGCCCAGGCCAGCGCGGCCAGCGCCGGGCCGAGCAGGATCACGCCGACCGCCGCCCAGCCCAGGCGCGGCCAGCGCAGCAGCGCGCGCAGCGCCGTCGCCAGCGCCATCGTCAGCAGGGCGAACAGGGTGACGCTCAGGCCCGGCGAGTGCTCGCCGAAATGCTCGATGAGTTCGCGCAGACCGGCCAGGCTCCACCAGAAAAGTCCCAGCAGGAAGGCGATCCAGACCAGCGCCCGCTGCCGGTCCTCGTACAACCGGCTGATCAGCAAGGCGGCGGCGGCCATCAGCAGCAGGCCGAGCGCGTGACCGTTGAGGATCGCCATTTCGCCCGTCGATGCCGACCAGCCGCCGTCGAACAGGCTGCCGAGGCAGGCCAGCGCCGCCAGTCCCTGCAAGGCCCAGCCGGCGAACTGCGGCAGACCACGCTGCTGGCGCAGGCCGAGCCAGATCAGCGCCGCGCCCTCGATCGCCCAGGTCGCCGAGGTCCAGCGCGCCGACAGCGCCAGCGGCACGGCCAGGGTGGCGAAACCCAGCGCCAGCGCGGCGAACGATTGACCCAGCAGCGGCGCGCGCCGGCCGCGCAGCAGGCAGAAGGCGAGCAGGCCGTACAGCGCCGCCACTGCCAGTGCGCTCAACGCCAGGCCCTCGCGGTCGCCGTCGAGCAGGGCGGCCTGCAGCGGAAAGGCCAGCAGCGGCGTGCCGAAGACCAGCGCGCCGTCGACCAGCTCCGCGCCGCGGCGCTCGCCGCGCAGCGCGTAGAGCACGGCGATGGCGATGTAGAACAGGAAGAACAGGACCAGGAACGGTTCCACCGAGGCGAACAGTTCCGGTCGGAAGTAACGCGCGCCCCACAACGTGCCGACGCCGAAGGTGAAGGCGAAGCCGACCAGGTTCAGCGCCCGCCACGGGCGCAGCCAGGCGATGGCGAACACCGCCGCGTTGAGCACCGCGTAATAGCCGAACAGGGCGACGTGGTTGCCGCTGCCGGTGGCGATCAGGACCGGCCCGAGATAGCCGCCGACAAAGCCGAGGATGGCCAACCAGATCGCATCCTGGGCCAGCGCCAGGATCGCCGCGCCGGCGACCAGCGCCACCACCAGGGCGAAGGCGATGCCGGCCGGCAGCACGGCGTAAAGACGGTAGGCGGCGAAGATCGTCAGCAGCAGCGCGCCGATCGCCCCGCCCTGCAGGGACAGTCCGAAGGCCGGCCGCTGCAGGCGGTTGCGCCAGCCCCAGAACAGGCCGGCCAGCGCCAGCAGGGCGATCAGGCCCAGCCGCCATTCGATGGGGAAGCGCAGGTCCCAGATGTCGCTGGCATAGCGCAACGCGGCAGCGGCACCGACGAACAACACCAGCACGCCCAGCTTGACCAGCGGGTTGCCCTCGAACAGCCAGCCACGCGCCTTGTCGAGCAGGGACGGCGCAGTCGGTCGGGACGCTGAGGCGGGCGGCGTTGTCGAGGCCGCCGCGCGAGCGGGTTCGACGCTCTCCGGGACCGCCGCAGCGGCGGGTCGATCCGCAGGACGGTCCACCACCGTCTGCACCGGCGGCCGGGCTGCGGCGGGTTGTGCCAATGGCGGATCGGCCGGCGGCTTCGCCGCGCTCGGCGCTGATGGCGTGACCGGCGACGCACTCGGTTGCGCCTGCGTCTGCGTGGCGCGGGCCAAGCCATCGGCGACCATGCGCTGCATCGACGCCTGACGCTGCGCCTGCTCGACCCGATCAAGGCGCTGGCGCAACTCGGCGAGCCGACCGGCCTGCCAGCCGAACAGCAAGCCGAGCAGGCCGCCCAGCAGGGCGCTGCCGGACGCGCCCAGGCCAATGCCGATCAACCCGCCAAGCAGTGCCAGTGGCCAGTGCATCGAGGAGTTCCTTCCGATCCCCGGCCAGTCTCGCCGATTCCGGGCCGCGTCGTCGATGCCGGCGTCGCGCCCGGCGGCGGCCGTCGATCAGCGGTCGATGACGAAATCGACCGGCACCCTGGCCCAGGCGTCGACCGGCTGGCCGTGGCGCTCGGCGGGCTGGAACTTCCAGCGCTTGAGCACCTGCTGCTGGGCGGCGCGGTCGAGTTCGCGGTGACCGCTGCTGCGCTCGATGCGCACGTCCAGGGCATGGCCCGCGCGCGACACCAGCACGCCGAGCAGCACCGTGCCCTCGTGTCCGCGGCGCAGCGACAGGCCCGGATACGGCGGCAGCGGCGCATGGCGCAGACCGACGCCGCTGTCCGCCCCGTCCTCGACGCCGGGACCGGACAGCGCGCCGCTGATCGGCATCACGGCGCTGACGAGCTGGACGCTGTCGACACCGGGCGGATCGACCGGCAGCGGCAGGATCGGCTGGCTGACCGCAACCGGCGGTGTCGGACTGCGCAGGCTGATCGGGCGGCTCGGTGCCTGCGGCGTCGGCGGGACCGGCTGCGGCACGGCCGGCGGCGCACGGCGCAGCAGTTCGGCAAGGATCGGCGGTGCCGGCTCCGGCGGCGCACGCAGGATCGGCGACAGGCCCTCGCGCGGCAGGCTGAGCAACAGCAGCATCAGCGCATTGCCGGCCACGGCCAGGCTCAGCGCCAGGCTGCGGTCCAGCCGCAGGCGGGAAAGGGAAAAGAACAGGCGGGAACGGCTGGCGACCATGACGAACCTCCGGAAACGGGCGGCGCGATCCAGGCGGAAAGGGCGCGTCCTGCGCGACTTCGATTGTGTTGCCCCACAGTTAGCAATGCGACTGATAACGAGACGCATGAATGGCCGAGGTTCAGCTGCCGCTTCGCACACTGACCGGCTTGCACCAGACCCTGCGACCATTGTTGCAGTGCACAACCCAGTCCCGCAGGCGTATCCTTCACCTCCCGCGCGGGCATCGCGTCCGCGCCATCGCCATCCATCAGGGATCGCCATGGGCCTCGACCTAGTTCCTCCCGGCCGCGACGTGCCGGACGAAATCAACGTCATCATCGAAATCCCCAAGGACGCCGAGCCGGTCAAATACGAAGTGGACAAGGACAGCGGCGCGATCTTCGTCGACCGCGTGCTGTCCACACCGATGCGCTACCCCTGCAACTACGGCTACGTGCCGTACACGCTGTGTGGCGATGGCGACCCGGTCGACGTGATGGTGATCCTGCCGCTGCCGCTGGTGCCGGGCTCGGTGATCCGCTGCCGGCCGGTGGGCGTGCTCAACATGACCGACGAGGCCGGCGGTGACGAGAAGCTTCTGGCGACGCCGATCCCGCAGGTGTTCCAGGGCTATGCCCACATCGAGGACATCGGCCAGGTCAGCCCGCACTGGCTGGAGCGCATCGGCCACTTCTTCGAGCACTACAAGGATCTCGAAAAGGGCAAGTGGGTGAAGCTGGACGGCTGGGGCGGGCGCGACGAGGCGCGGCGCATCATTCTGGAGTCGATCCGCCGCTACGAGAGCGCCAAGGACAAGCCGCGCTTCTGAGCATTGCTGCTTGGCAAGCGGCGGAGCGCGCCGCAGACTGATCGCCTGCTTCGCCGTCCTTCGTCCACATGACCGCTTCCTCCGCACCCGATCCGCGACGCCTCGCCAGCGAACTGGCCGACCTCGACGCCGCCGCCCGCGCGGCGCGCCTGGCGGCGCTGGATCCGGCCAGCGCCGAGGTGGTGCGCGGCCTGCTCGACCTGCTCGAATCCGACACCCTGGCCGGCGACTCGCAGGCAGCGCCGGACGCCGCGCCGCCTGTCGATGCCGCCGGCGCGCGCTTCGGCCAGTTCAGCCTGATCCGCCTGCTCGGCGAGGGCGGCATGGGCACGGTGTACCTGGCCGAGCAGGATCGGCCGCGCCGGCTGGTCGCACTGAAACTGATCCGCCACGGCCAGTTCTCGCCCGACGTGCTGGAGCGCTTCCGCCGCGAGGCCGAGTTCCTCGGCCAGCTCGAACATCCTGGCATCGCCCGGGTGTTCGAGGTCGGCGAGCAGGACACCGCCAGCGGCCGCGTGCCCTATCTGGCGATGGAATACATCGAGGGCGAAAACCTGCGCCGCTACTGTGACAAGGCCGGGCTGGACGACCGCCAGCGGCTCGCCTACGTCGCCCGCGTCGCCCGCGCCGTCCACCACGCCCACGTGCGCGGCGTGGTCCACCGCGACCTCAAGCCCGGCAACATCCTGGTCGATGCGCAGGGCCAGCCGCGCGTCCTCGACTTCGGCATCGCGCTGGCACTGGACGACGCCAATAGCGAGCCGCAGCGGCTGACCCGCCACGGCGAACTGGTCGGCACGCTCAGCTACATGAGCCCGGAGCAGATCGCCGGCGACGCCCGCCGCGTCGACCAGCGCAGCGATGTCTACGCACTCGGCGTGATCCTGTACGAACTGCTCAGCGGCGAGCACCCGCACGCGCTGCGCGACAGCTCGCTGATCGAGGCCGTGCGCATCGTCCAGGAGCAGCCGGCGCGGGCGCTGGCGCGGGGTCGGCCGGAACTGGCCGGCGACATCGACACCATCGCCATGAAGGCGCTCGACCCCGACCGCGACCGCCGCTACCAGAGCGCGGCGGAACTGGCCGACGACATCGAGCGCCACCTCGACGACCGGCCGATCCTGGCCCGACCGGCGACCACCCTGTACCTCGCCGGCAAGTTCCTGCGCCGCCACCGGCTTGGCGTCAGCGCCGCCGCCATCGCCGTGCTGAGCCTGATCGCCGCCGTCGCCGTGTCGCTGTATTTCGCCCTCGCCGAGGCCGACGCCCGGCGCGAGGCGGTGGCCCGCGCCGAGGCCAACCAGGCGGTCACGCGCTTCCTCGTCGACATGCTGACCAGCGCCGACCCGGAACGCGCTCTGGGCGAGCAGTTGACCCTGCGCGAGGCACTGGACCGCGCCGCCGCCAGCGCCGACATCGCCCTCGACGCGCAGCCCTTGGTGCGCGCGCAGATCAAGGGCACGCTGGGCAGCAGCTACCGCAGCCTGGGCGAGTTCGGCCCGGCCGAACAACTGTTCCGCCAGGCCATCGATGCCGCCGGCAGCGACGCCGATGCCGCGCTGCCGCATCGGCTCAACCTGCTCGGCACGCTGACCGACGCCGGGCGCTACCAGGAGGCGCTGGACCTGCACGCCGGCATCAGCCCGCAACTGACCGCCCTGCCGGCCGCGCATCCGCTGCGCCTGCAGGGCGACCTGCACCATGGCACCGTGCTCGCGCAAACCGGGCAGCAGGACGCCGCGATGGCGGTGTTCCACAAGGTCCGCGAAGTCGCCGATGCCCATCCGGAGCTGGATCCCGAACTCGCCATCCAGGCACGCCACAACCATGCCAGCGTGATGCGTCTGGCCGGCAATCTCGAAGAAAGCGAGCGCATGCTGCGCGAGACCTTGGCACTGCGCGCGCAGCGCTACGGGCCGGATCACCCGCTGACCCTGTTCAGCCACAACAACCTGGTCGGCACGCTGGAAAACATGGGCAAGCTGGACGAGGCCGAGGGCGAAATCCGCCACGTCCTTGCCGCCCGCGAGCGGGTGCTCGGTGCCGACCACCTGTCCACCCTCAACAGCCTGCAGAACCGCATCGTCATCCTGGTCCGCATGGGCCGCCAGGCCGAGGCCGAGCCGCTGGCCCGCGACCTGATCGAGCGCGTGCAACGGGTGATGGGCAGCCGCCACGCACGCACGCTGCAGGCGCGCAACACGCTGGCCTACATCCTCGAAGACCTCGACCAGCCGGCCGAAGCGGAACGCCTGTACCGCGACATCCTGTCCGTCTACGCCGCGCTGACCGAGCGCACCGGCCCACAGGATGCGGAGATGCTGGGCATCCACAACAACCTCGCCATGCTGCTGAGCCGGCGCGCCCTGCACGAGGAGGCGCTGCGCGAGTTCGAGCAACTGATCGCCACCACCCGCGAGGGCGCCGGCGAGGCGCATCCCTACTACGCCATCTTCCGCAGCAACCAGGGCGACGCGCTGAACAAGGCCGGACGACCGGCGCAGGCGCAGGCGGCACTGGAAGACGCCTTGCCGCGCCTCGTGCAGGTATTCGGCGAGGACCACAGCCGAGTCCGCGACGCCGCCCGCCGACTGGCCACGGCGCACGACGCGCTCGGCCAGCACGAGGAAGCACAGCGTTACACGGCGATGGCTGATGCGCCGGCAGCGCAGGACTGAGAACTTGCGGACGCCTCAACGGTGGCTGTTCGCAACTGAAGCCGACCCCCCAACATCGACCAGGCCAGCGCCAGAACAAAACCGAAGCGCATCGGCGCGAACGCGGCAATGCCCCGATAACCGCCTTACATGGCCGCATCCGTTCCCCGATCCCGGATTGCGCATGCGAGCCATCGTTCTGTGCTGCCACAGCATCAACATCCACGGCGGCGATTACCACGCCAACGATCACGTCGCGTTGGCGCAGGACTTGCGCCTGTTGAGCGCGCTGCCGGCCACCGCCAGCGGCCTGCCCGGAGGCACGTTCGCCAACATCGTCGATTACGCGGCGGCGGATTGCGAGATTCGTCAGGCCAGCGCCTTCGTCGATGCGCGCCTGGGTGCCGGCCAGACCACGTTGTTTGCCTATCCCTACGGCGAATCCAGCGCCTGGCTGCGCGAGGACTATCTGCCGCGCTTCGTCCACGAACATGGTCTGCAGGCCGCCTTCGGTACCGAGCCCGAGCCGATCACGGCGGCGTCATCGCGCTGGATGCTCGGCCGCTACGTCTGCGGGCATCACTGGCGCTCGCCGGAAGGGTTGCAGTGCGTTGCGTGGACTTGCCCCGGCACCCTGCGAGCGGCGACCATCGCGGCATGAACATTCGACCTTACCTTGATCGTTTTCCCGTGCTCGGCGAGCGCGTCTACGTCGATCCGGCGGCCTGCGTGATCGGCGATGTCGAACTGGGCGATGACGTTTCCGTCTGGCCGTTCACCGTGGTGCGCGGCGATGTCAACCACATCCGCATCGGTGCGCGCAGCAATCTGCAGGACGGGACCATCATCCACGTGACGCACGAAGGCCCGTTCACGCGGCCGGGCGGCTGGCCCACCCTCATCGGCAGTGATGTCACCATCGGCCACGGGGCCATCGTCCATGCCTGCACCATCGAGGACTTTTGTCTGATCGGCATGGGCGCGCGGCTGCTCGACGGGGTGACGGTGCAGCGTCATGGCTTCGTCGGTGCCGGCGCGGTGGTGTCGCCGGGCAAGACGGTCGGCGAGGGCGAGTTGTGGCTGGGCAATCCGGCGCGGCTGGCGCGGCGGCTCAGCGAGCGCGAGATCGAGCAACTGCATTACTCCTCCGGCCACTACGTGCGGCTGAAGGATCGCTACCTGTCCGGGTCGGTGGCCGCCTCAAGCGCGCCGAGGTAGGCCAGCGCCTGCTCGCGGTCGGCGCCGCACATCGCCGGTTGCGGGCGCAGCGAGGCGCAGAAGGCGGGACGCTCGGGACGGCCGAACAGGCGGCAGCGCAGGGCGTCGTCCAGTTGCACGCAGGGCATGCCGGCGGGCTTGCCGTGCGGCATGCCGGGGATCGGGCTGTGGATCGACGGCGCGATGCAGCAGGCGGCGCAGCCGGCGCGGCAGTCCATCGCCTTCGGTCAGCGCCGCGTCAATCTGCGCGGCTTCAATCGGCAGTGTTCAGGCGCGGTCGTTCGGCGTGCAGGGTCTGGTGTAACTCGTCGGTGTCGGGGCGGCGGCCATGCCAGAGGGCGAAGCTCTCGGCGGCCTGTTCGATCAGCATGCCGAGGCCGTCGCGCGTGTGCGGCACACCATGCGCGCGCGCCCAGGCGAGGAAGGGTACGGCGGCCTCGCCGTAGTTGAGGTCGACGGCCAGGGCACGCGGGCGGTGCAGGCGGCCGGGCAGGTCGAGCGAGCCGCCGTCGCGGCCGGCCGAGGTGGCGTTGACGATCAGGTCGAAGTCGCCGACGTGGGCGAGATCGCCCCAGTAACGTGAATGGACGCGCTCGGGATCCTCCAGTGCGTCGACCAGGGCGTCGGCCTTCTCGGCGTGGCGGTTTACCACCACCATTTCGGTGATGCCGGCATCGAGCAGGGTCGGGGCGATGCCGCGCGCGGCACCGCCGGCACCGAGCAGCAGGGTGCGGCGACCGCGCAGGTCGAATCCGCCGCGCTCGGTCAGGTCGCGGACCAGGCCCTGGCCATCGGTATTGTCGCCGCGCCAGCCGCCGGCGACGTGGCTGAGCGTGTTGACCGCGCCGGAGCGGCGGGCGCTGCGGCTGACTTCGATGCACAGCGCGTAGGCGGCTTCCTTCAGCGGCAGGGTGACGTTGGCACCGCGCCCGCCGCTTTCGGCGAAGGCGCGCAGCGCGGCGGCGAAGTCCTGCGGCGCGGCGTCGATGGCGCGGTAGTCGAGCGCGATGCCCAGTTGCCGGCCGAAGGCGGCGTGCAGGCGCGGCGACAGGCTGTGTGCGACGGGGTGTCCGAAAACGGCAAAAAATGGAGCGGTGCTCATGTCGATGCTTCCTTCAGCCAGCGCGCAGCGTCGAGCGCGAAATAGGTCAGGATGCCATCGGCGCCGGCGCGCTTGATGGCGGTCAGCGCTTCCAGTGCGCAGGCGCGCTCGTCCAGCCAGCCGTTCAACGCGGCGGCCTTGAGCATGGCGTATTCGCCGCTGACCTGGTAGACGAAGGTGGGCACGCCGAAGCGCCGCTTCACGCGCCGCACCACGTCGAGGTAGGGCAGGCCGGGCTTGACCATCACCATGTCGGCACCTTCCTCGATGTCCAGCGCAACCTCGCGCAGCGCCTCGTCGCTGTTGGCCGGGTCCATCTGGTAGGTCTTCTTGTCGGCCTTGCCGAGCGCGGCGGCGGAGCCGACTGCGTCGCGGAACGGGCCGTAGAAGGCCGAGGCGTACTTGGCCGAGTAGGCCAGGATGCGGGTGTGGATATGGCCGTCGGCTTCGAGCGCGCTGCGGATGGCACCGATGCGGCCGTCCATCATGTCCGAGGGCGAGACGACGTCGGCTCCGGCGCGCGCGTGCGAGAGCGATTGCCTGACCAGGGCAGCGACGGTTTCGTCGTTGAGCACGTAGCCGTCGGCGTCGATCAGGCCGTCCTGGCCGTGCGTGGTGTAGGGGTCGAGGGCGACATCGGTGATCACGCCCAGGTGCGGGAAGCGCGACTTCAGCGCGCGGATGGCGCGCTGCACCAGGCCGTCGTCATCCCAGGCCGAGGCGGCATCCAGCGACTTCGCCTCCGGCGCGGTGACCGGGAACAGCACCAGCGCCGGGATGCGCAGCGCCGCCGCCTGTTCGGCGCAGCGCAGCAATTCGTCGATGGACAACCGCTCGACGCCCGGCATCGAGGCGATGGCGGCGCGGCCGGGCAGGTCGTGGACGAACACCGGCAGGATCAGGTCATCGACGCCGAGGCGGGTTTCGCGCACCAGTCGGCGGGAAAAATCGTCGCGACGCAGGCGGCGGGGACGGTGCTGGGGATAGGGCATGGCGGTGCGAAGGCTCGGAAGTCTGCCGGATCGGCTCACTGTCCACGATTCTAACGCCGCCGGGCAGTCATCGGCCGCGCCGCGGCGCTGGTCAGCCTCCACCCGACGGGAGTAAAGTCCCCCGGCCCCTTCGCGCGACGGCCGGCGTGTTGCGATCAAACGCCAGGTCGGCCGTGCGCGGAGTGATCGCGCCGAGGCGTCCCGCGACGCGGAATCGGCCGCATTCCTTCACAGACGAGGTTCCGCAAAGATGAGTTCGAGTCATTGCAAACACGCGTTGGCCGCTGTCGTGGCTATGCTGGTGTGGACAGCCGCCTGCGCGCATCCGGTCCATGCGTCCGAGGCGCGCCAGGACGCGTCGCTGACCCGGGCGACGCTCGCCGCGCAGGCGACTGCGCACGAAGAACGCCGCCACTATCTGGTGCATCTCGACGAGCCCGCCCTGCCGGCCTATCGCGGCGGCATCGCCGGCATCGCCCCGGCCCCGCGACTGGCGTCGGGCCGCAACAAGCTGGACACGCGCAGCGCGCCGGCGCGCGCCTACATCGACCATCTGAAGGGCGTGCAGGCGCAGCGGCTGAGTCTCGCCAGCGGCGCGCTCGGTCGTGCGCTGACGCCGACATCGAGCTTCCAGTTGGCGATGAACGGCTGGTCGGTCGAACTGACCGGCGACGAGGCCGCCCGCCTCGCCGCGTTGCCCGGCATCGCCCTGGTCGAGGAAGTCACCGACGTGCCGCAGAACACCGATGTCGGCCCCGGCTACATCGGCGCGCCCGGCATCTGGGACGGCTCCGCATTCGGCGGTGCCGGCTCCAAGGGAGAAGGCATCGTCGTCGGCATCCTCGACAGCGGTGCCAACCTCGACAGCCCGTCTTTCGCCGAGTTGGCCGAGGATGGCTACGCCCACGTCAACCCGCTCGGCGATGGCCAGTTCATTGGCGAGTGCGATCCGGCCAACCCCGGCTACCTGCCCGGCAACGTCTGCAACAACAAGCTGATCGGTGGTTACGACTTCATCTGGCAGTACGTCAACCCGGCGACGATGACCGACGAGCCGGAGTTCGACGACTCCAGCGGCCACGGCAGCCACACCGCCTCGACGGTGGCCGGCAACCCGCGCACCCTGACCGGCGATCTGGACGGCGTGAAGATCGGTGGCGTCGCCCCGCGTGCCAACCTGATGATCTTCGACATTTGCTACACGCGTATCTCCGATGGTCTCGGGCTGTGCAACGGCGCGGCCACCATCGAAGCGGTGGAGCAGGCGCTGACCGATGGCCTGGTCGACGTCTTCAACTACTCGGTCGGCGGCGGTGCCTCGCCGTGGACCGACAGCGTCTCCATCGCCTTCCGCAACGCCGCCGCGGCCGGCATGCTGGTCGCCGCATCCGGCGGCAACTCCGGCCCCGGCGCCGGCACGCTGGGCCACAACGAGCCGTGGACGATCACCTCGGCCAACAGCTCGCACGACCGCCCGGTTGCCGCTACCCATTCCATCTCGGTGGCCGGGGGGCCGCAGGACGTGCCGCTGATGCAGCCGAACACCGGTGCGATCAATATCCCCGATCTGAGCGCCGTGCCGATCAAGGTGTCGCCCTCCCTGCTTGCCTGCAGTCCGCTGCCTCCGGGCACCTTCGCCGGCGGGTTCGCCCTGGTTGCCCGAGGCGATTGCGACTTTTCGGCCAAGATCAACAACGCCCAGGCGGGCGGTGCCGAGTACGTGCTGATCCACAACAACCGTCCAGGTGCCATCACCAACATCACCGTGGCGGGCTCCAGCCTTCCCACGTTCACCCTGACCCAGGCCGATGGCCTGGCCATCGCCGCCGCACTGGGCAGCGCTGCCGGTGTCGCGGACTTTGCCGCCGATCTTGATCCGCCGTTGCCGACGCCGACCCAGGGCGATGTCGTCAACAACAGCAGTTCGCGCGGTCCCGCCCCCTTCGACATGCTCAAACCCGATGTCACCGCGCCCGGCACGCAGGTGCTGGCGGCCGTCGATGGTCCGGCTGAGGCGGTCGACTATTACACCGGCACCTCGATGTCCAGCCCGCACACCGCCGGCGCGGCGGCGCTGCTTTACGCGGTGCGGCCGGACTGGACGCCGATGGAGGTCAAGTCGGCACTCATGATGACTGCCCGGCACGCCGGCCAGGTCAAGCAGGACGGCCTCACCCCGGCCGATCCGTTCGATGTCGGTGCCGGCTACGTGCTGGTCAGCGCCGCCGCCAACAGCGGCCTGGTGATGGACGAAACCATCGCCAATTTCGTCGCCGCCAATCCGGCCGCTTCCGTGGGCGGTGATCCGTCCACGCTCAACCTGGCCTCGTTCCAGCATCGCGATTGCGTGATCGAGTGCAGTTTCGAGCGCAGCTTCCGCAATCCCACGGCAAACAGCGAAACCTATGCGGTGACGTTTGAAACCGGCTCCGGTCTGGCTGCGGCATTCTCGACCACCTCGTTGTCGGTGGCCGCCGGCCAGAGCGCCTCGCTGTCGGTGGATTTCAACACCCTGGGCGCGACCATGAATGCCTGGAACTTCGGTTACATCATCCTCACCCCGTCCGATGCGTCGCTGCCGACGCTGAGCCTGCCGGTGGCGATCTACGCGACCCAGCCGTCGCCGACGGCCGTGGTCAGCGCAGGCAGCGAGTTCAACGTCAACGAGGGCGACACCACGCCGTTGGCGGGCAACTTCACGCTGTCCAACGAATCCATCTACGCCGCACTCGACTGGAGCCTGCGCACCACCCAGTACACCGGCGCGCTGTGGGACCAGCCCAACGCCGATGGCAGCACCAGCGGCATCGTCTCGACCTACTACAACGCGCCCAACAACACCGGCGCGTACACCACGGACGACTTCGAGCTTGCCGGCCATTCCAACGTGACCCAGCTTTACGTGTCCGGTTTCGTCGGTGCCGGATCGGGTGCGCTCGGCACGGCCACGGCCATCGACTGGTGGGTGTTCGCGGCGGATGAATCCACCGGCCTTCCGCTCGGCAACCCGGAAACCGCGCCGGGAACGGCGCTGTTCACCCACACCTCGGCACCCAATGCCCCCGGCGTGGTGATCAGCGGCGGCAACATCACCTTGAACCTCGCCACCGCCGGGCGCACGTTGCCGCTGCCAGCCGGCCGCTACTGGGTGACTGCCTACCCGCGCTTCAACAGCACCGCCTCGCGCTGGAACATCTACACCCAGGGTGTGGTGAAGGGCGAGCAGGCGCATCTGTTCTCCCCGGTGCTGTTTGGTGGCGTTCCCGAGTGGGAAGGGCTGTCGGAGGTGCTGCAAGCAGCTCCGCTGGATCTGGTGTTCCGCGTCACCGGCAACCACGCCTGCGGCGCGCCCTGGCTGACGGTGGCGGGCAGCGGTTCGGGCACGGTGGCGATCAATGATGAGGTGCAGATCGACTTCACGGTGAACCCGTCCGGTCTTGCGCCGGGCGTCCATCGCGGCAACATCTGCATCCAGTCCAACGACGCCAACCGCCCGGTGATCCCGGTGCCGATCACCTTGACGGTGCGCGGCGCGCAGATCTTCATCGACGGTTTCGAGCCTGCGCCTTCACCCTGAGCAGCGCCGACCGGCACTGCAAAGCCCCTCCTCGCGAGGGGCTTTCTTTTGGCTTCTGGTCAGCGCCGTGGCGCGGACGGCTTGTCGGCGTCCCGTCGCGGGCGCAGCAAGCGGTGTTCTGTGCGCGTCCGGATTCTGCGACTCTCTACGCCAGACCGCGGGCGACGTACAGGTTGGACAGCGCGCGGTGCCAATCGTAGGCCTGGGTGCGGCCGTCGGGGGTGACGCAGTAGTTGCCCAGCGTCATCAGGCCGGCACCGTCCGGGGGCAGGATGTTGGAAAACAGGTTGCGCTGGCCGCCTTGCAGGTCCAGGCGCTGCACTGCGCCGACGGCGGAGATCGGGTCTTCCGCGCGGCGCAGCAGAAGGCCGGAGTCGATCCAGCCCATCACCGACTCGCCGGCTTGCGCGCCCGGCGCGGGGCGCGCGTCGCCGTCTGTGATCGGATACAGCATGGCCGCCGCCTGCGGGCCTTGCGCCGCCACCGCCGATCCGTCCGGGGCCAGCGCCCAGCTGCGCACGCCTTCCGGCGTGATGGCGCGATGGCGGCCGCTGTCGAGGTCGAAGTGATACAGCCGCACGCGCTGGTCGGCCTCGTAGGCTTCCAGCGCCAGATTCGCGCCGCCGGGCAGGAAACGCGCTCCGACCACGTTGAGGCGCGCCTGATGCGCCCGGCTGCGCGGGTTGAAGTTCCGCCGGGCAGGAAACGCGCTCCGACCACGTTGAGGCCCTTGGCCACGATGCGGCGCACGCGGCCGGCACCGGTCGGCACCAGGTCGAGCTGCGAGGTGGCCGTGAAGGCCGGCGCGCAGAGCGCCCAGCGGGCATCCGGCGACAGCGCCAGGGCGCGGCCGGAGGCCAGCCGCACGGCGGCGGAACCGTCCGTGCCGCGCAGGTAGACCGCGCTGTCCGGGCCGCCGCCCTGCCCGGTTTCGTCGAACAGCAGCAGCCGTCCATCCGGCGACAGGTCGGTCGCCGTGGAGGCGTCCAGCCAGGACAGGTCGCGCACCGCCGCGCCGTCCTGCTGCACGAACATCGCGCCGCGATCATCGGTCTGTGCGACCACGATGTCGCCATTGGCGGCGATGTCCCACAAGGTGATGTTGGCCGGCGCGCGCAGCACGATGCGCGCCGCCCGGCCCGGTCGCACCGCGCACAGCGCGCGGAACAGCGGCTGCTGATCGGCGGCGGTGAACCAGATTTCCTCCCCCCTCCAAGCCAGGCCATGCAGGTTGATGTACTCGTCGGTCAGCGCCGTGCTGCGGCCCTGCCGATCGGTCACGCAGACCTGGCCGACCAGTGAACCCGGCGTGCGATAGCGGACGAAGGCGACGCGCTCGCCGTCCGCCGACACGCGAGCGAAGCCGAGGCCGTCCTGTTCGCCGATGTCCGGTCGCAGCAATGCCGTGCCGGCCGGATATTCCAGCAGGTCGCCATCGCCCTCGCGGCGCACCAGGGCCAGCGCCGCGCCATCCGGCGACCAGTCGGCGAACTTGACCTGCTCGGTCAACTCGCGCGGCGCGCCGCCGCCCATCGACGCCCGCGCCAGCGTGCCGTAGGTGATGATGCCGGAGCGATGCGAGCCCAGCGACAGTGCCAACTCGCCGCTTGGCGACACCGCCAGAAGGTTGGCCGCCGGCAGGTCGAGCACGCTGGATTCCGGCCCGTCCAGGCGCACGGTCTGCACCCGGCAGCGCTCGCCGTCCCACAGCGCGCCGTAGAGGATCGTCCGCCCGTCCGGCGCGAAGCGCGCCGAGCGGATCAGGCCGCGGCGGAAGGTCAGGCGACGGAACGACGCCGGCAGCGCATCGCCGGCAGCGCCGAAGCCATCGCGCAGCAGGCCGCCACCCAGCCCCGCCAGCAACCCGGCCGCCGCGCCGGCAGCGGCAAAGCCCAGTGCCTGTCGTCGCGTGTACGTCGCGTGCGCCGTTTGCTGCGTCCGCGCCGTCAGCGAACCGCTGGTCAGGCTGGCGGCGAGCAGGTCGAGCGCGATGATCACCTCGTTGGCGGACTGATAGCGATCCGTCGCTGCCTTTTCCAGGCAGCGCGCCACCACCGCGGCCAGCGCCGGTGAGGTCTGCGCCGGCAGCGGCGGGGCCGGTTCGCTGTTGATCGCGTTCATCGACGCCAGCGGCGTCTCGCGACGGAACGGCGCGCGGCCGCCGAGCATCTCGTGCAGCACCACGCCGAGCACGAACAGATCGGCGCGCGGGTCCACCGGCAGGCCGTTGGCCTGTTCCGGCGCCATGTATCCGGCGGTGCCGACCACCGTGCCGGCCATCGTCATCGGCAGACCGCTTGCCGCATCGAGGCGCTGATCGGCCATCGGCAGCAGCTTGGCGACGCCGAAATCGAGGATCTTGACCCCGCGATCACGGGTCAGGAACAGGTTTTCCGGCTTCAGATCGCGATGCACGATGCCGCGCGCATGCGCCGCCGCCAGCCCGCGTGCGGTCTGCAAGGCGATGTCGACGGCTTGGCGCTCGCCCAGCGGCCCATGGCGGCCGAGCCGCTCGCGCAGCGTTTCCCCTTCCAGCAGTTCGGAGACGATCCAGCAGACATCGCCCTGCTGGCCGACGTCGTACACCGTCAGCAGATTGGGATGATCCAGCGCCCCCGCCGCCCGCGCCTCGACCTCGAAACGCCGCCGGCCCTCCGAACCGGCCCCGGCGGCCTCGCCGGACAGCGTCTTGATGGCGACCCGCCGGCCCAGGCGCGGATCGTGCGCGCGGTACACCTGGCCCATGCCGCCGCTGCCGATCAGCCCCTCGATTTCGTACGGCCCCAGCGACGTGCCCGGTGCCAGCACATCGCTGCCACAAGGCGCTCCCAAGGTGGGTTCTGACATGGCGCGGCCCCGTCACCCTCTGCTCCGCCGCCCGCGTGCCGCAGTCGCGGCCGTCGCGCCAGTGGGACGTGCGTTTGTGTCCGTGGATGCGGGTGGCCTCGCGGCGTATCACCGTGGCCTAGAACAGTTCGCCTTGCGCCTGGGGCGGCCTGGGGACCGCAAACGCCGAGCAATCCAGCTCCGGCAGGCGGCCGAAGCCCAGCCGTCTGCGTGCCGTCCTGAAGCGGCTTTCGATCAGCTCGGCGAACGGCCCGCTGCCGCGCATGCGGACACCGAACGCGCTGTCGTAGTCCTTGCCGCCGTGCATCTGTCGCATCAGGCTGATGACGTGCGCGGCGCGATCCGGGAAATGCAGCGCCAGCCACTCGCGCCAGATTTCCTTCAGCTCGTGCGGCAACCGAAGCAGCACATAGCCGGCGCTGGCCGCACCCGCCGTGCGCGCCGCCTCCAGAATGCGTTCCAACTCGCCATCCGTGATCATCGGGATGACCGGCGCGACCAGCACGCCGACCGGCACGCCGGCCTCGGCCAGATTGGAGATCGTCTCCAGCCGCGCGTGCGGTGCCGTCGCCCGTGGCTCCAGCCTGGCGGACAGCCGGTTGTCCAGCGTGGTCACCGACACGTACACGGTCACCAGGCGGCGCGCCGCCATGTCGGCAAGCAGGTCGAGGTCGCGCAGGATCAGCCCGCCCTTGGTGACGAAACTGACCGGATGATTGTGCTCGGCCAGCACCTCCAGCAGGCCGCGCGTGAGTCGCCAGGTCCGCTCGATCGGCTGATAGGCGTCGGTGTTGATGCCCAGCGCAATCGGCGCGACCTGATAACCGCGCCTGGCCAGCTCGGCCCGCAGCAGCTCGGGCGCATTGGTCTTGGCGAACAGCCGCGTCTCGAAGTCCAGCCCCGGCGACAGGTTCAGATAGGAATGGCTGGGACGGGCAAAGCAATACACGCAGCCGTGCTCGCAACCGCGATAGGGATTGACCGACTGCGGGAAACCGATGTCCGGCGACGCATTGCGCGTGATGATCGAGCGTGCCCGCTCCTCCTGCACCGTGGTGGCCAGTCTGGCCGGCGCAAAGTCGGGATCGTCCGGCGCGTCCCATCCGTCGTCCTCCGCGCTGACCGTGCGCACCTCGAATCGCCCGCGCGTGTGCGAAGCGGCCCCGCGTCCCTTGATTGCGGTCACTGGCTTGGGTGCGGTCATGCCTGGTTGCGTCCGGCGTGGGGCTCAGCGGCCCGAGGCGATGGCATGCGCGATCTGCTGATCGATATCGCGGCCTGCCTCGTCCTTTTCGCGCGGCATCAGATAGAGGCCATTCGGGTTCTTGCGCGCCCACAGTTCGCCGACCGCGCGCTTGGCGACGTTCTTCGGATGGTCGTAACGGTCATCGCCCTTGTACTCGATCACGAAAATACGCCCGTCCTTCAACTTTGCAATGAAGTCGGGATAGGTGCAGCCGGTTGCAGTCGGGAAGCGGAACTGCGTTGGATGCACGAGATTGCGCACCCACGCTTCCACGTCGGGATGGCGTTCGATGGCCAGCGCGCAGCGGAATTCTTCCGCCAAATCGCCATTTTTCCGCTGATAGGGCAGGTCGCCGGGCACGGCGTAATAGTGTTTCTGCCATTCCATCGGTGCCGGGCACGGCGAACGCATGGGATAAGCCAGTTCCGGGAACGTGAACACCACGGCCGGATCGACCACGACTTCCTCCAGCGCGAACAGGCGCTGGTGCGCCCGGTTGCCGCGCTTGATCTTGGCCTCGTCCAGCAGGCTCAGCAGGCGGCGCGCGATGACGAAACGCCCTCGCACCAGTTGCCCCAGGCTGTATCCCTTGCGTTTCAACGGTGCGATGGCCTGCGCGATCCATTCGATCATGGTTTCGTGGCGCACGTCGTTCTGGACGACCTTGCCTTCCAGCCATACCAGCAAGTCGGCTTCTTCCCAGTCGCCAGTCAGGCCGGACAGGTACTCGGCCTGTGGCTCCTGGACCATGTTCATCTTCACCGCCTTCTCGCCGAGGTTGATCTCCCAGGTCTGCGTGCGCGTGTCGAAGGTCAGTGTGTCCAGTGTGCCGGCGGTATCCGCCGGATTCCAAAACCCCTCCTCAACCAGCAGGTCGTTCTCAACCGGAATCACGCGGTCGCCGAACCTGATCGACAACTGCGGCACCTCGAACTTCACGCCCTTCTGTGCGGGGGTCTCGCGCAACTTCGCGCGCGTATTGTGCTGTTCCAGCGAGGTGCGAACCTGATCCTTGGTCTTGCCGGTGAAGACCTTGGCGATGGCTTCGACGCTCTCGGGCTGAATCGCACCCTTGACCTCCACCTCGAACTTGCCTGCTTCCTCGGCGGGCCTGATCGTGATGTTGGGCAGGTCGCCTGCCGGCACGTTCGCCAGGTCCGGCTTCTTTGTCGCCGTCAACCGCAGGGTTTCGACTTTCAGCGCAGGGTGTTCACCATCACCCGGGATCAACGATGGCTGGACAGGCAGATTCTGCGCCGCTTCCAGGCGCGAAAAACCCATGCCTTCCAGGTGATCGGTGAACTCGACCGCCTTCGCACCGAAGTAGGGCGAGACGACATGCGCGTAAGCCTTGTTCAGCGCCGCCTGATTGCGCGTGCGTGCGTAGGGCATGCGCAGCACGCGGCCCAATAGTTGTTCGATCGCGGTTGCGGATTTCGTCCCGGACACGGAACACAGCACGTAGGCGAACGAACAATCCCAGCCTTCTTTCAGCGCCTCCATCGTGATGATGACGCGCACGGGGCAGTCTTCCGCGAACAGGTCGATCCCGTCCAGTTCGCGCTGGTCGCCCGTCGCAATCTTCACCCAGTCCTTGTCGATCCGTTCGCCGGCTTCGCCGGTCAGGTGCTCGTAGATCGTCTCGACCGTGGCCTCGCCGCCCTTGTGCTCGGCCTGAATCAGCAGGATTGGGCGAATGTAGTCCCGTTCCTTCTTGGCGATTTCTTCCAGTTCCTGCCGTCGCAGCAGCGCATGGCGCAGGGCGACGTCCCAGCCGTCCAGGTGCTCTTCCAGCAGCACCGGCAACTTGATCATTTCTTCGGCGAACAACTGCGAGGCAGACACGCGCACCAGCACGTTGCTGGTGGCCATGTCCGGCGTGGCGGTCAGTTCGATGATGGCGCTGGGGGCCAGGCGCTCATACACGACGCCCGACAGGTCGCTGGTCGCGTTGTGCGCCTCGTCGGTAATCACCAGCGGACGGTGGAGCCGCAGCAGATTGGCGAACGAGAAGCGTGGCCCCTTGCTGTCCTCGGTCTGTTCCAGGTCCGGCAGCGGTGCGTCCTTCGGCAGGGCGATGAAGTGCGGTTCCAGCGCCTCCTTGTGCGCGTAGAAATCGCGGATATCAATGTCGTGGACGCGCGCCGCCGCCATCGTCGCCACGACGATACAGGTGCGCGTCGCCAGTTCCTGCGGCGTCAGTTGCTCGATATCGTCGCCGTCCAGCACCGACACCTGGCCACCGAATGCGGCATCGAGTTCCAGGCGGTAGGGGTGGCGGCGATTCTTGAAGGCGTCCAGGGTCTGCTGCTTGATCGTGCGGCTGGGCACCAGCCACACCACCAGCGGGCGGTCGCGTTCCAGCCAGTTGTCCGCCGCGCAGCGGATGAAATGCGCGCCCATCAGGGTCTTGCCGCCGCCGGTGGGAATGCGGATGGCCACATAAGGCACGCCGCGCAGGCTGGGCAGGTCCTGGCCGTCCTTGTCGCGCAGGGTGCGGTACTCGGGCACCAGCATGGTCTTGGCGTCCGGGTGCGCGTGCGCGGCGAACGCCTCGGCAATGCCGTCCGTGCGCGCAGCGCGCAGGAAGTCGCCCAGCCGCGCGAGGCATTTCTCCTGGTAGTCCTTCAGGTCCATGCCATCACCTCGCGCGGATATCGTTGGGGGTCTTCTTGAACTTGATCCCCAGCGACCTCAGGCGGTCGTTGGACATGTTGGTGCCTTCGCCGTAGATCACCATCGGGCCGTCGTGTTTCGGTAGGCCCGCCAACACTTTCATGGTCAGCATGTTGCCGCCCGAGAGTGTCGTGTCGCCCAGGATTCCGTTGTAGAGCAGGTAATAGGCCGTGCCGTTGTGAACGCCCAGTAGCGGCGACTTCATGGCGCGCGTGCTGCGTGCGGTGCCCGTCTCCGCGAACCAGATATGCGCGGCCAAGTGCTCGAACTTGATTTCTGGATTGATCCGGCCCTGGTCGTCGAACACCTTGGGGCCGAGCTGGTAGAAGCGGAACCCGCCGCCGCCGTGCCAGCCGACCGCCTCGGAAATGCCACCCTGTTCGCCGTCAACAACAGCCTTCAATCGTGGCTGAGCCAAGTCCCTAGCATGCTCTCCAACTTCCACGCCAATCCATCGGCGCCCCATCTTATGGGCCACCGCACCTGTCGTTCCAGAACCGATGAAACTGTCCAAGATCAAATCGCCGGGCTTGCTTGAAATCAGGAGTATCCGTTCAATCAGTCTTTCAGGCTTCGGTGTCTCGAAAAAATTACCCTCAACGAACGAGCGAACCTCCTTATTGGCTTCGCGCGTCGTCCCTACATCCTGAGCAAACCACAAGGTTTCAGGAACACGTCCATCTTGATCTGCGAGATATATTTTCCTGATTATCCGCGTCTCGTCTGCGGAGAAAATAATCTTCCCTTCGTCGCGCTCTCGTTCGTATGTTTCCTTGCTAAACCGCCAACCCTTTGGCGGGTGCTTGATAATGTTTCCGCCCGGCGACGTAATGTCGTACATCAGGTTTCGACGAACGAGCGAATTGCGAACGTCGCCAGAACGCCAAGGGCCTCTTGGGTCGTTGTCGGGGTTCGAGTAGTTGACGTTATGTTCGTCTGTGCGTGGCAAATCCAAGAGTTCAAAAGTATCTGACTTCCGATAGCCGAGCACATGGTTGTGATGAACAGATAGTTTTCCGCTGTATCCCTTCGATTGGACGCTATGGTTCCAAACAATGTTGCCCAGGAAGTTTTTACGGCCAAACACCTCATCGCACATCACTTTGAAGTAATGCGCCTCGTTATCGTCCAGCGTGATCCAGATGGAGCCGTCCTCGCTCAATAATTCGCGCAGCAGCACCATGCGCGGATACATCATCGACAGCCACTGCGCGTGTTCCAAATTGTCGTCGTAATGTTCGAACGCACTTTTCGTGTTGTACGGCGGGTCGATGAAGATGCATTTCACCTGCCCGGCGTAGTACGGCAGCAGCGCCTTCAAGGCTTCCAGGTTGTCGCCCTGGATCAGCATGTTCGGCGCGTCTTCGTCGCCATAGGACAGCGACTGGATCGGTTGCAGCAGGCGGTACGGCGTCTTCGCCGTCGCTTTCAGGTCGTCATCGCGTTTGTGCCATTCCAGCCACGGCATTCGGTTTTCCTCAAGCGAAGCGCGGGACGCAGCCGCGCCCATCATTGTTTCAGTGGCAGCATGCCGTAGCGGCGTCTCACAGGATGATACGGGAAGGCACCGTGATCGCTTGCTGGTTGATCTCCGCCAGCCGCTCCGGGGTGCCGATGTCGGCCCAGGTTCCGGGATGGTGTTCGCCGGTGACCTGGCCCTGGCGCATGGCGGCGCGCAGCAGGGGGACGAGTTTGAAGCGCGGCGGGGTGTCGGCGGTGCCGGGGGCGTCGCCGAGGATGTGTTGCCAGTCGTCCAGCAGTTGTGGGCGGTAGCTGCCGAGGCCGGCGAAGGTGAGGCGCGCGCCGCTGTCTTCGTCGACCTGTCCGTCGGCGCGCAGGACGAAGTCGCCGGCGGGGTTGTGGGCGGGGTTGTCGACCAGCACCAGATGGGCGAGGCCGGCGGGTTCGGCGGCGAGGCGGGCGAAGTCGAGGTCGGTCCAGACATCGCCGTTGAGGGCGATGAAGGGCGCGTCGCCGAGCCAGCGCAGGGCGTTGAGCATGCCGCCGCCGGTTTCCAGCGCCTGCGCGCCTTCGTGGGCGTAATGCAGGCGCAGGCCCCATTGGCCGCCGTCGCCCAACTGCGCGGGGAAGCATTCGGCCAAGTGCGCGGTGTTGATGACCACTTCGCGCACGCCGATGGCGGCGAGTTTTTCCAGGTGGTGGACGATCAAGGGCTTGCCGCCGACCGCCAGCAGCGGTTTGGGCAGGTGGTCGGTCAGCGGGCGCATGCGTTCGCCGCGCCCGGCGGCGAAGATCAGGGCGCGCATGGCCGGGACAGGTCGCGTCCGTCGATGGCGCGTTCGATCAGGTCGATCAGCGGCGCGATGTCGAGGTAGCGGCGGCCGATGTCGCGGGCGTAGCGCCAGACGCGGTCGAGGTCGCCGAGATAACCGGCCTTGCCGTCGCGGTAATACAGGCGGCAGAAAATGCCGAGCACCTTGAGATGACGTTGCAGGCCCATCAGGTCGAAGGCGCGGCGGAAGGCGTGGGCGTCGAGGCCGGTGAGGCCGAGCGCGACGGCGCGCTGGCGGTAATCCTCCATCCAGCCGGCGACGCGCGCTTCGGGCCATTCGACGTAGGCGTCGCGCAGCAGGGAGACCAGGTCGTAGCTGATCGGTCCGCGCACGGCGTCCTGGAAGTCGATGATGCCCAGTTCGCCGCCGGCGGTGCTCGGCAGCATCAGGTTGCGCGAGTGGTAGTCGCGATGGACGAAGCGCTGCGGCTGCGCCAGTGCGCTGTCGACCAGCAGGCGGAAGGCGGATTCGATCACGTCCCACTCTTCGCAGGCGATGGAAAAGCCGAGGTGGCGTTGCAGGAACCAGGTCGGCAAAAGCTCCATTTCCGCAATCAGGCGGTTTTCGTCGTAGGCCGGCAGGTCGTCGGCGCTGACGCTCGACTGCATGCGCAGTAGGATGTCGATGGCCTGGCCGTACAGGGCGTCGGCGGTGTCGCTGTCGAGCGCCGGCAGCAGGGTGCGGCTGCCGAGGTCGGTCAGCAGCAGGAAGCCGGCGGCCTGGTCGCGGGCGTGCACGGCGGGCGCATGCAGGCCGGCGGCGCGCAGGCGCTCGGCAATCGACAGCCAGGGGCTGAGGTCTTCCTTGTCCGGCGGTGCGTCCATGACGATGCGGCTGGGCGCGACGCCGGTCGTCCGCCAGTAGCTGCGGAAGCTGGCGTCGCTGGAGGCGGGCTGCAGTTGCAGCGTCGGATGCGCCAGCACTTGTCGCGCCCAGGCCAGACGTTGCGCGGCGCGTTCGGCGGTGCTCATGTGTGGTCGTCCAGTGCCTGCGCGTGGGCGAGGCAGCACTCGCGCAGGGCGTCGAGGTCGTAGCCGCCTTCGAGCACCGACACCACGCGGCCACCGGCGTGGCGCCGGGCGATGGCGACCAGCTCGCCGGTCAGCCAGGCGAAGTCGTCGGTGTCCAGCAGCAGGCCGCCCAGCGGGTCGGACTTGTGGGCGTCGAAACCGGCGGAAATCAGCAGCAGTTGCGGGCGGAAATCGTCCAGCGCCGGCAGCAGGCGTTGTTCGTACAGGCGGCGCAGGGCGGCCCCGTCGGCACCGCGCGGCAGCGGCGCGTTGAGGATGTTGCGGCCGTTGGCACCGCGCTCGTCGCGCAGGCCGGTCTGCGGATACAGCGCGCTCTGGTGCGAGGACAGGTAGAACACGCGCGGCTCGTCCCAGAAGATGTCCTGCGTGCCGTTGCCGTGGTGCACGTCGAAATCGACGATGGCGACGCGCTCCAGGCGATGCACGGCCAGCGCCTGTGCCGCGCCCACAGCCACCGAGTTGAACAGGCAAAAGCCCATCACCTCGTCGCGGTTGGCGTGGTGGCCGGGCGGGCGGACCAGGCAGAAGGCGCGCGGCTGGTCGCCGTCGATGGCGGCATCCACGGCGGCGCAGGCGGCACCGGCGGCGCGCAGCGCGGCGCGCGCGGAATGCGCGTCGACCACGGTGTCGGGGTCGATACGATGCGGCTCGGGGCGCGGGTCGTCGAGGATGCGATGGATGTGCGCCGGCGAGTGGACGCGCAGCAATTGCTGCTGGCTGGCCTCCGGTGCCTCGATCCAGCGCTCCGGCGGATACGCCTCGCGCAGCGCCTCCAGCGTGATGCGCAGGCGGTCGATGGATTCGGGATGGCCGGGCCCGGTGTCGTGCAGCAGGCAGTCGGGATGGGTGTACAGGCGCATGGTTCAGTCGATGGGCAGGTCGCGCAGGCCGCGTTGCCACAGCGTTTCGCCGCCGCCGGCGTGGCGCGCCAGCACGCGGGCGAGGACGAACAGCAGGTCGGACAGGCGGTTGAGATGGCGCAACGCCGGGCCGCCTACCGACTCGACGCGCGACAGCGCCACCACCTCGCGCTCGGCGCGGCGGCAGATGGTGCGGGCGAGATGGCAATGCGCGGCGGCCAGATCGCCGGCCGGCAGGATGAACTCCTTGAGCGGCGGCAGATCGGCGTTGAAGGCGTCGATGCAGCGCTCCAGGCGGCGTACGTCCTCGTCGTCGATCATCGCGTGGCCGGGGATGCACAGCTCGCCGCCGAGGTCGAACAACTGGTGCTGCACGGCGGTCAGGCAACTGCGCACGCGCTGTGGCAGCGGGCAGGCGAGGACCAGGCCGATGGCGGCGTTGGTCTCGTCGATGCTGCCCAGCGCGGCGATCCGCAGGCTGTCCTTGCCGACCCGCGAGCCGTCACCCAGCCCGGTGTCGCCGGCATCGCCGGTGCGCGTGTAGAGCTTGCTCAGGCGATGGCCCATGTCGGCGCGGCGTCAGCCGGCAGTGGCCCGCGAGGCGCGCAGGCCGGCGAGCTGGGCGATGAGCAGGTGGATCAGCGCCGCGATGCCGACATAGAGGGCTGTGACCTTGAGATAGGCCGGCAGCCAGTCGAGATAGTTCTTCCACCAGCCGGCCAGCGAGCGCACCGCTGCGCCGTCAGCCTGCCAACTGTCGCTCAGCCAGTAGAAACCGCCCTGTGCAAAGGCATGACACAGCACGATGGCGATGAACAGACAAGGTGCCAGCCAGCGCAGCGCCTGCGACGCGCGAGCGCCCGCGAGGCGAGCCAGCAGCGCGCCACCGAGCCAAAGCATCGCGTGCGCCGGCAGCAGCATCGCGTAACCGGGGGAGACGCAGTAGTGATCCCAGAAATGCTGGCCGCCGTGGCCGACCACCATCCAGTCGATGGCCACGGCAAGCGCCATCAGCAGTGGAAAAGCCCAGCGCGACCATGCGGAAAGATAAAACCCGCCGATGAAGAACAACGCCCACGAGGCATCCGGCAGCGCGCTGAAATGGTGGATGCGCGTGGCCAGCATGACGACGGCGAACAGGGCGAGAAGGGTCAGGCGCGCGGCGCGGGAACTGGGCATGGACGGCTTGTTCGACGGATGACGGATACGACCGGCAGTGTAGCGGATCGAACCCGCGCCCGGCCCGGCGCAGGCGGCGACTCAGTGGTCGCCGTCTTCGATTTCGATGTGGTCGTGACCGTGGTAGGCGGCGACGGCATCGACCACCGCCGACAGCAGCGGCGTCACCTCCGGCGCGTACAGGCGGGCGCGCTCGACGTGCTCGGTCCAGCCGAAGATCGACTGCCGCAACTGCTCCTCGCCGTGGACGCGATGCAGGAGGTCGCCAAGCAGGCGCGAGAAGGCGGCAGCGGTGGGTGCGGCACCCAGCGCCGCGAACAGCCGGCCCAGATTCTCGAACAGGTCGGCGGCATCGGCCGGCAGACCGTAGTCGGCCGGGCGGAAATCGAACGCGGCGCGGTCGGAGTCGGTCCAGATGCGATAGGCCAGACGCGCCAGCGAGTGGTACAGACCGTCCTCGGAAATCAGTGCCAGCAGCAGGTTGCGCCGGTTGGCGAGCAGGCCGGCGGTGTGGCCGGCATTCCATTCGCCGCTGCCGGCGAAGCTCACCAGACGCAACTGGTCGGCGAAATCGGCCTGTTGCAACTGGTCAAGGATGAGGATGGTGCGCGCCGCCTCGGAATAGGCGCAGGCTTCAGCGACCACCCGCTCCAAGCCGCGCAGGGCCGGCTCGGGATGCTCCTCGGCAGCGTCCAGCGGTGCCGGCGCAGCCTGTGGCTCGGGGCGGCTGAAGTCGTGGTAGAGGATGTGCGGATAGTCCAGCGCGTGCGCCAGCGCATTGGCGAAAGCAGTCTTGCGTCGACCGCCGCGACCATCGACGTGAAGCAACCGCAGATGGCCCTGCTCGGCATCGAATAGGCAGCGCAGCGCGTAGTCGTAATCGACGTTGGACTCGAAGCCGTGATCGGCGAGGCGATGGCGCAGCGACACGGGGATGCTCGGTAGCAAAAGGGTTGGCAGAGTGTAGCCGGTGGGGCGGGGAAGGGTGATGCGCAGTGGCTGGCGTATGTGTTTTTTGCATTGAGATATTGCGACGCACTGCGGATTCTTGCGGGTGGTTTCAGGCTGGGCCGTTGGCGGAAGCCTTGCACTTGTGGACTTGGGGGGGGGGGAGTCCGGCACCGATGGGGGCGTGGCTTCACTCGCCTGACTGTGCGTTGTGGCTTGGGTTTCGTCCGCCTCGGCGGCGGCCGAGTCGCTTTTCTTTGTTTCGCCGCCAAAGAAAAGTGACCAAAAGAAAGGCGACCCCGGCACCGCGCATCGCTTGCGGAGCAAGCGATGTTCCCTGCGTTGCTCGGCAACCGGCGGCCGGCGCGGACTCGCGCATCCATGCGCTCGAACATTCGCGCCTTTTCCCGCCGCTTGCCTGCGCTACTCGGCGCGGTGCAGGGGAGGGAAGGTCAAGAGCCGGAGCAAAAGCCGGTAAGCCACAGACGGCAGGCGGCAGGCTTTTGAAGCGCCGGAATCCCCCCCGTTCGCGCTGAGGTATCGAAGCGCATGCCTGGACACTTCAATACACTGCGGGCATATTTGCTCTGAACTGATCGAAGGATCAGAAGGTACGGGCGGGCGCTTCGATACCTCAGCGCGAACGGGGGGGGTAATTTCAAGCCTCTCAGCACGAACGGGTGCGAAGTGATTTCAAGCCTCTGTCGGCTCCACCGCTTCGCGGCTTGAACCGACCTACCCGAAACCGGCTTCGGCTCTTGCTCTTCGCTACCACCGCCCGTCATCGCGCCGAGCAACGCAGCCGACTTCGGGGGAAAGGCGCGAATGTTCGAGGCCATGGATGGCCGAGTCCGCGCCGGCCCGAAGTCGGCGAGTAGCGCAGGGAACCGTTGCCGCACTGCGGCAACGGCGCGATGCTGGGGTCGCCTTTCTTTTGGTCACTTTTCTTTGGCGAAACAAAGAAAAGCGACTCGGCCGCCGCCGAGGCGGACGAAACCCGGCGACAACACACAGTCAGGCGAGTGAAGCCGAACCCGCAACCAAAAAAACACCCAGAAACGAACCCCCGATCCCCCTCAGTACCCACGCTGCACAGTCAGCGCCGCCAGCGCCTGCAAGGGCGCGAGGTCGCCCGGGATGCCGTGCAGCGCTTCGCGCATCGCCTCGGCTTCGCCGGTCAGGCGGTCGCGGGCGCCGTCGAGGCCGAGCATGCTGACGTAGGTGGGTTTGTCGGCGGCGGCGTCCTTGCCGGCGGTCTTGCCGAGTTGGCTGGAGCTGGCTTCGACATCGAGCAGGTCGTCGCGGATCTGGAAGGCGAGGCCGAGTGCGGTGGCGAAGCGGTCCAGTCGTTGCAGGGTGTGTTCGTCGGCGGCGGCGGCCAGTGCGCCCAGGCGCACGCTGGCGCGGATCAGTGCGCCGGTCTTGCGCGCGTGCATGGCGCTCAGCGCGGCTTCGTCGAGGTGTGCGCCGACGGCGTCCAGGTCCAGTGACTGGCCGCCGACCATGCCGGGCGCGCCGGCGGCATCGGCCAGTGTTTGCAGCATCGCCACCACGCGCTCGGCCGGCAGCCGGCTGCGCGCCAGGGCGGCGAAGGCCAGTGCCTGCAGGCCGTCGCCGGCAAGGATGGCGGTGGCTTCGTCGAAGGCGATGTGGACGGTTGGCTGGCCGCGGCGCAGGTCGTCGTCGTCCATCGCCGGCAGGTCGTCGTGGACCAGCGAATAGGCGTGGATCAGTTCGACTGCGGCGGCGGCGTGATCGAGAGTGTCGAGTGCGCCGCCGCAGGCGTGGCCGCTGGCGTAGACCAGCAGCGGACGGATGCGCTTGCCGCCACCCAGCGCGGCGTGGCGCATCGCCGCGTGCAGGCGCGCCGGCACGGCGTCGGCGGCGGGCAGCAGGGCATCGAGGAGGGCGTCGGCGCGGGCGGTCCAGTCGGCCAGGAGGCGCGCGGGATCGGCGCTCAAGGCGTCGGCTCGAACGGCGTCGCCTGAACCGGGTCGAGCGGATCACCGAGCAGGCGCACGCGCAGTTCGGCCTGTTCCAGCGCGCCCTGGCAGGATCGGTACAGCGCGATGCCGCGTTCGTAGGCGGCCAGCGACTCGTCCAGGCTCATGTCGCCGCGTTCCATTTTCTGCACCAGCGACTCCAGTTCATCGAGCGAGCGCTCGAACTCGGCGACGGCGGGGGCGGTGGCGGGCGTGTCCGACATGGTGCGCAGTGTACCGGCGGCGGGTCAGTCGGGCGAGGATTCTACATCGCGCCAGCGCAGGAAGCGGCTGGGATGGCGGTCCAGCGGGTTGCCGATCCAGCCGTCCAGGCGCGGATCGACCAGGTGCTTGGAGGTGTAGTGATACAGCGCGATGACGGCATGGTCGTCGAGCAGCAGGCGTTCGGCTTCGGCGGCGAGGCGCATCCGCGTGGCCGGATCGGCGGCCTCGCGCGCCTCGCGCAACACGGCGGAGAAGGCCGGGTTGTGGTACCCGGTCCAGTTCAGCGCGGTGTCGCCGTCGAAGCCGCCGAGGAAGTCCAGCGGATCGGCGACATCGGCGATCCAGCCGCCGCGAAAAACCTGGGTCAGCACGCGCTGGCGGCGGTTCTGCACGAACACTTTCCATTCCTCGTTGCGCAGTTCGCTGTGTACGCCCAGCGTCTCCCGCCACATCGCGCTGACGGCGAGCAGGGTGCGTCGATGCGGCAGCGAGCTGTTGTAGCGCAGTTCGACCCGCAATGGCCGCCCACGGCTGTAACCGGCCTCGGCGTAGCGCTGGCGGGCGAGCGCGTCGCGCTGTGCCTGCGTCCAGTCGGCGTGCGGCGGCGACGGGTTCCGGTAGCTGCCGATGCCGGGCGGGACGATCCCCCAGGCCGGCGATTCGTCCATGCCGGTGATGGCGCGGGTGAGGATGTCGCGGTCCACCGCCAGCGACAGCGCCTCGCGCAGGGCGCGGTTGTCGGCGAACGGTGGCCGGGTCAGGTTGAGGCCGAGCCAGAAGCTGCCCAGATAGGGCTCGATGCGCAGCGCATCGCCAAAACGCCGGCGCAGTTCCGCCTGCCGGCCGGGCGGCGCGGTCTCGGTCACATGCAGGTCGCCGGCCTCGAAGCGTTTGCGCTCGGCGGCGGCGTCCTCGGTGACGTGGTAGCCGACCTCGTCGATGGCGACGGCGGCGTGGTAGTGCGGGTTGGCGCGCAGGCGCAGGCTGGATTGCGGCGTCCAGGCGTGCAGGCGATAGGCACCGTTGGAGACCAGGTGGCCGGCGCGGGTGTGGCGGTCGCCATGGGCGGCGATGCCGGTCAGCCAGACCGGATAGGCCAGCGGCAGGGTCAGCAGGCTCTCCAGCGGGGCCGGGCGGATCAGCCGGAACTCGACGGTGCGCGCATCCGGCGCGTGCACGCCCAGCGCGCCCGGATCGCGCTCGCCGCGCAGGATCGCGATGGCGTTGTCGATGGCGGCGAACTGCATCGCCATCGGTGCGCCGGTGGCGGGGTCCAGCGCGCGGCGGAAGCTGGCGACGATCTGTTCGGCGTCGAGTGGCTGGCCATCGCTCCAGCGCAGGCCGGCGCGCAGATGGAAGGTCCAGCGCAGGCCGTCGGCCGACGTCTCCCAGCGCTCGGCCATGCCGGGGATCGGCCGGCCGGCGGCGTCCTCGGCGATCAGTCCTTCGTACAGATCGCGCAGGATGTTGCCACAGGCCACTTCCTGGCAGCGATGGGCATCCAGCGTCGAGGGTTCCGGCCCGTTGCCGCGCTCCAGCGGCCGCGCGCCGGCGTGTCCGACCAGTGCGAACAGCGCCGCGAGGGCGATGCGGGCGAAGCAGGATGTCGATGGGCGGCGGATGGCGGGCGGCGTCTCGGCAACGATTCGCGCAGATTAGCGCAAGCCCGTTTCACCGAGACAAGCCCGTTCACCACGATTGGCCCGGCTGCTGCTGTGGCGGTTGCTGCATGCCCTGTGGCGGCGCGCCGCCGGCATTGCCCATCGCCAGTTGCGCCGCCTGCTGCCAGGCCTCGATGCCGCCGCGATACCAGTAGACCTGGGTGAAGCCCATGTGGATGGCGCGCAGCGCGGCGTTGTAGGACATCCAGCACTGCGTGTTGAGGCAGTAGAACACCAGCGGCCGTGCCTTGTTGCCCTGGGTGACTTGCTGCAGGTAGTTGCCGAACTCCTGCTGCGTCTGGTCATTGAACGAGCCCGCCTGCGAAGCCGGCGCGGCGTTCTGCGCATTGGGCAGGGTCGGGCCGGGGCCGAGCACGTGGAACACCAGCAGGCCGTTCTGCCCGGACTGCTGGTACAGGCCCATCAGGCGGTCGGTGGTGATGACCTGGCCGCCGGGGATCGAGGTCGGCGTCGGGCCGTGGAAGGTGGTCTGCAACTGGTTGGACGGCGGCACGCCGAAGTCCTGCATCTCCTGCTGCAACAGCGCCATCATCGGATGCGCCTGACCTTGTACCGTGCCTGGCTGCTGGCCGTAGCCGCCGTAGGCAGTGGACGGTGCCTGGTTCATGCCGGGCTGTGCCATGCCCTGCTGCGGCGGCCAGGCGGGTTGCTGCTGCGGCTGCGGCTGCTGCTGCGGCTGTTGCTGCATCGGCGGCACGGCGGGCGGAGCCACTGGCGCGGCCTGGTCGAAATTCTGCTGCGCCAGCAAGCTCGGCGACGACAGCAACAGGGCCAGGCCGATGGCCAGCCGGGTTGCCTTGCCATGGCGGTGCGGGGTGGTGGTCATGACGCACTCCTGTCGGACGGGACGATGGCGGCGCGACGCCGCATGGAGCAGAAAGCGCGGGTTGGCGGAAAAGCGGCTCAGCGCGATGGGGCGGGCCAGGGCGACGGCAGTGTCGGGGCCGGAGCGGTGGTGGTCACCCTGCCGGACACCGCTGACAATTGGTTGCATTATTCGCTACCATTTTGAGATGAACCGCAAACATCGCGCCACCTTGGAGCTGATCTTCGCGCGTCCCACCAGTGGCAACGTGAAGTGGCGGGACATCGAAGCCCTTCTCGGTGCGCTCGGCGCGCGGCTGCAGGAAGCGGAAGGTTCGCGCGTCACGGTCGAGCTGTTTGGCGTCGTACGTGTGTTCCATCGCCCGCATCCGCGTCCGGACGTCGACAAGGGTGCGGTCGCCAGCATTCGAAAATGGCTGGACAGCAACGGAGTACGACCATGAAAAACATCCTGACCATCGACGGCCACAAGGCTGTCATCAGCTTCGACCCGGACATCGGCCTGTTCCGCGGCGAGTTCACCGGGCTGTCGGGCGGTGCCGACTTCTACGCCGCCGACGTGGATGGCCTCAAACGCGAAGGCGCTCTCTCCCTCCGCGTGTACCTGGATGCCTGCGCAGAGCGTGGCATCGACCCTTTGGCGAAAGCCTCGGGCGCGTTGAACCTTCGGGTATCGCCGGAACTGCATCGCGCGGCCACCGCGGCGGCCAAGGCGCACCGCGTCAGCCTCAACCAGTGGGCCTCTGAGGTGCTGCGCCGGGCCGCTCACGACTGAGCCTCCGACGCCTGACGTTTGCCCGCCGTCGGCAAGGCCCTTTGAGCCGGTTTCTCCGTTCGTTGCGCCTTAGCGGCAGGCGTGGTGCAAGGAGTCGACATGAGCGGAAAACGGTGGACGTGCTGGACGATGGCGACGCTGTCGCTGGCGATGGTCGCTGCAAGCGGCGCGCAGGTGCCGCAGTCGCATCCCAGCGGCGTGTTCCATGACAGCCGGCAGACGGCAGCCGTCGCGCCGCCCACGCGGCCGTCGGTGGATCGCCTGGAACGGGTCTCGATCATCGATGGCAGCGGTTTCGGCCAACCTATGGCGGCGATGACGCTGGAGGTGCCGGTCGGCTGGCTGGCGCGTGGCGGCGTGGAGTGGAACCGCCAACTGGAATGCACGCTCAACGCCTATCAACTGCATTGGAGTGCCGCCTCGGCTGATGGCCTGCACGAAGTCAGCGCGCTGCCGCGGCTGTCCTGGCAGCTCGAATCCGCCGGTCTGGTGCCGACCAATCCCTGCCCCGGCGCGCCGTTCAGCGATGCCCGGCAATATCTGGAGCACATCGCCCGCAACGCCCGCCCCGGCGCGCGCGTGCTGAGCTACCGGCAGCGCCCGGACCTGGTCGAACAGATGCGCCAGGGCGCGGCGCAGCAGACCTCGCCGAATGGCGCGCGGATGAGCTGGGACGCCGGCGAACTGCTGATCGGCTATGCGCTGCAGGGGCGCGAAATGCGCGAATCGATGGTGGCCGCGGTGAGCCGCTCGGAGATGCAGGGCTCGGTGTCGATGTGGGCGGAGACCGGCCTGGCGTTGCGCGCGCCCGATGGCCAGCTCGATTTCGCCCTGCTCGAGCGCATCCGCAGTTCGGCGCGCTACGACAAGGCGTGGATGGAGCAGGTGACCGCTTGGGCGATGGACACCATGCGCCGCTATTTCGCCAACCAGGCCGCCAACATCCAGCAGTGGCACGCGCGGCGGATGAGCGAGATCAACGCCGCCGGCATGGCCGCCCGGCACCAGATCCGCATGGAAACCATCGCCGACATCGGTCGCATCAACCAGCAGACCGTGGCCCGGCGCAGCGCCGTCGACGACCGCATCCACGCCCGCAACCTTGACGCCATCCAGGAAGTGCAGCCCTGGCGTGACCCAGACAGCGGCCGGCAGATCGACCTGTCGATCCACTACAAGCACGCCTGGCAACTCGAAGACGGTCGGCAGTTCCTGACCAACGACAGCCAGTTCGAGCCGGGTCGCGACCTCGGCATCCGCGGCCGGCGGCTGGAACCGGTGCGCTGAGGGCGTCGACCGGCAAGCGCATGGCGGTACACTGCGCCATTGCGCTGGGCGCAGCCTGCCCCCATGTCGCCGGTCTCCCCCTTCCCGCAGGTGTTCCGTGTCCGAAACATCGCCCGCCGAGCCCGTCGAACGCGCGGACCTGATCGCCTATTTCGCCGCCGGCAACAAGCCGCCGGAGCAATGGCGGATCGGCACCGAACACGAGAAGTTCGGCTTCCGCATGAACGACCTGCGGCCACCCGAATTCGCCGGCGAACACGGCATCGAGGCCGTGCTGCGCGGCTTGACCCGCTTCGGCTGGCAGCCGGTGGAGGAGGACGGCAAGCTGATCGCGCTGAGCCGCAACGGTGCCTCGGTGACGCTGGAGCCGGCCGGCCAGCTCGAACTGTCCGGCGCCATGCTGGAAACCATCCACCAGACCTGCCGCGAAGTCTCCAACCACCTGTACGAAGTCAAGTCGGTGGCCGACGAACTGCGGCTGGGCTTCCTCGGCATGGGCTTCCAGCCGCTGTGGAAGCGCGAGGACATGCCGTGGATGCCGAAGGGCCGCTACAAGATCATGCGCGAGTACATGCCCACGCGGGGCCAGCTCGGCCTCGACATGATGACCCGCACCTGCACCGTGCAAGTCAACCTGGATTTTTCCAGCGAGGCCGACATGGTGAAGAAGTTCCGCGTCGCCCTTGCCCTGCAACCGGTCGCCACCGCCCTGTTTGCCGACTCGCCGTTCACCGACGGCCGACCCAACGGCTACCTCAGCTACCGCTCGCAGATCTGGACCGACACCGATCCCGACCGCACCGGCATGCTCGACTTCGTGTTCGAAGACGGTTTCGGCTTCGAGCGCTACGCCGACTACCTGCTCGACGTGCCGATGTACTTCGTCTACCGCGACGGCCGCTACCTTGACGCCAGCGGGCAGAGCTTCCGCGACTTCCTCGACGGCCGCCTGCCGGCCCTGCCCGGCGAGCGCCCGACCCTGCGCGACTGGTCCGACCACGTCACCACCGCCTTCCCCGAAGTGCGGCTGAAGAAATACCTGGAAATGCGCGGTGCAGACGGCGGCCCGTGGAACCGCATCTGCGCCCTGCCGGCACTGTGGACCGGCCTGCTCTATGACGATGCCGCGCTGGACGCCGCCTGGGATCTGGTCAAAGATTTCACCCTGGAAGAACGCCACGCCCTGCGCGACGGCGTGCCGCGCCAGGCGCTGAAACTGCCGTTCCGCGCCGGCAGCGTGCGCGATCTGGCGCTGGAAACCGTGCGCATCGCCGAAGCCGGCCTGCGCCGGCGCAACCGCCGCAACGACTACGGCGGCGACGAATCGGTATTCGTCGAACCGCTGATCGAAACCGCCATCGCCAACGAAACCCCCGCCGAACGCAAACTGGCCCTGTACCACGGTGCCTGGCAGGGCCAGGTCGAACCGCTGTTCCACGAGTTCATGTACTGACTCGACCGACACCTGCCATTGGGCGAATCGGCCGGGCATCTGTGCCACCATAGCCGCATGACCGCAGGGGGCGATGAAACGCTGGCATGGCCGCATGTCGAGGGTTACCGCATCGAGGCGGTGATCGGGCGCGGCGGCATGGCGACGGTTTATCGGGCGCGGCAGGTGTCGCTGGATCGCACCGTGGCGATCAAGCTGATGGCGCGACGCGACGACGACGACGCCAGCGCCGAGCGTTTCGCCCACGAGGCGCGGATCATTGCCGGGCTGGAGCATCCGGGCATCGTCGGCATCCATGACGTGGGCCGGCTGCCTGATGGCCGGTTGTTCTACGCCATGCCGTGGTTGCCGGGCGGTGATCTCGCCGGGCGCGAGCTGCGCGGCGATCAGCGCGCCATCCTCGGCATTCTGCGCGTGCTGCTGGGCGCGCTCGGGCACGCCCACGCGCATGGCGTGGTGCATCGCGACGTGAAGCCGGAGAACGTGCTGTTCGATGCCAACGGCCAGCCGCGTCTGGCCGATTTCGGCATTGCTCTGGGCGGGCGTCGGCCGGCTTCGCGGATCACCCGCGAGGGCATGGCGCTGGGCTCGGGCGGCTACATGGCACCAGAACAGGCGCGCGGCGAGGCGCTGGATGGTCGCGCCGATCTGTACGGAGTCGGCGTGCTGGCGTACGAGATGCTGACCGGCGAACTGCCCTTCCACGCCGAGGACGAACTGGCGCAGGCGCTGATGCACGCGCAGGATCCGGTGCCACGCCTGCCCGCCGCCCTGGCGCACTGGCAGGGCTGGATCGACCGCGCGATGGCCAAGCATCCCAGCCAGCGCTATCCCGATGCGCAGGCAATGCTGCGTGCGCTGGATCGGGTCGAGCAGGGCATCGGCCAGTCCGGCGGCGCGGCGCGTCGGCGGATCGGTTGGCGCTGGCTGCTGGGGGCGCTGGTGCTGCTGGCACTGGCGCTGCTGGTGTGGCGGTCGTGGCAGGCGGCGGAGCCTGTTGCCGGGGAGGCCGCAGTCGTCGCCCCGGTTGCGCCGGTCGACGAGGTCGGTGCGTTGCTCGCCACGGCTGCGCGGCAGTTGCAGGCCGGTGCGCTGGTGACGCCGGCCGGCGGCAATGCGGCGGAAACCTATATCGAGGCGCTGCGTCGCCAGCCCGGCCGCGCCGATGCCATGAACGGCCTGCGTCGCGTGTTCGCCGGCCTCGCGCAACAGGCGCGGCAGGCGGTGGAAGTGGACGATGACGACCTGCTCGCCGAGCGCATCGCGCAGGCGGAGCTGCTGGCCGAAGGGCTGGGCGCACTCGGCGATGAAGGCCGGTTGCGGGTCCGCGAGGCCGCCCAGCAGGCGCTCGACGTCGCCATCGCCCAGGCCATCGCCGCCGCCGATTCGGCGCGCAGCGAGCAATTGTTGGCGCGCTATGCCCTGCATGGGCTGGATGCCGCCACCGCGCAGGGCCTGCTGCGCCGCGTGCCGGCAGCGACCCCGGCCGCGCCGCCGCGTGCCGCCGGCGTGCCGGGCGGGCGACTGGTCAGCGTCGGCGAATACCGCCGCTTCGTCGAGGCCACCGGTCGCGCCGACAGCCGCTGTCGCGCCAGGCTGTCGCCGCTGCAACTGATCGAGGAACGCACCTGGCGCGATCCCGGTTTTCCGCAGGGCGAAGAGTCGCCGGTGGTCTGCGTCAGCCATGCCGATGCGCAGGACTACGCGCGGTGGCTGAGCGCGCAGGGTGGCGGGCGCTGGCGTCTGCCCAGTCTGGCCGAGCAGCGACAAGTGAGCGGCAGCCGCGATGTCGACGAATGGACCGACGATTGCGCGCGCAGCGGCACCCAGGGTTGCGTGCGGCGACAGGTGTTCACCCGCGCCGGCCAGGACGGCAGCCGTGATCCGGCGCGCGGTTACGACGAGGTCGGCATCCGCCTGGTTCGCGGGCGGTAGGCGTCTGCGACGCGCATCGGTGTCTGCGCGGCCAGGTCGATGAAGGTTGGTGCGACTGCCGCCGAATCAGTGTGTCAGGGCGAACCCGGCCCGATCCGCCGGCCATCCGGGCGGCGCGTGCCGAGCACCGCCTCGCGCTCGCGCAGTCCCTGCAGCAGCCGGCCACCGGCGCTGACGAATGTGGCCACGTCGGCGCTGCCGGCCTCGGCGGCCAGGGTTTCCAGCACGACGCGGCCGCTGTGGCCTGCGGGGTTGTCGGCCAGCCGTTGCAGCAGGTGGAAGCCGAGCGCGTCGATGGCCTTGAAGCGGACCTCGTCGTCGCGCCCGCGCACCAGCAGCAGGAAGGTCGGCTGCTCGGGCGGCGATCCGGGCTGGAAATCGGCGCGCAGGCGATGCACGGGAAAGCGGTAGGCCAGCGGCCAGGCCAGCGGCGACAGAACCGGCGTGCCGTCGAGCAGGTCGCCGGCGGGATCGCAGTCGGGCGGTTCGGCATCGGTCAGGCTCAGCGCCAGTTCCGCCCATTCGTAATGCGCCAGTTCGACCAGGAACGGCGGGTCCGGCTCGCCGCGCTCGGCGCGACGTTCGAGGTGGCGCAGGAACTCGCGGCCGATTTCGCTGAACAGTGGCGTGTGGCTACTGCCGGCGCGATGGAAGTCACGCACCAGCGAATGCCAGAAGTCGTCGCCGCGCAGGCCACGGATGACCGGGAAATTGGCTGCCAGGATGCCTTCGACGCTGTTGTAGAACAGCTCGCGGTAGATCGCCATGCGCCGGTCCTCGATGCCGGGCGGCGGCGGATGGCGCGTCGGGTCGCGCAGGTGGGCGGCAAAGGCGGTCTGCTGTGCCGCCAGCGTCGGCGGCGTCTCAGGCAAGGGCATGGCGCGGCAGGGCGTCGAGGGCGCGTTGCTGGGCGGCGCGGATGCGCGCGACCTCGGTGCTCAGCTCGGCCAGCGGCGGCAGGTTGAAGTCGCGCTCCAGCAGGGTGGGCAGCGGGCCGACGTGGGCATAGGCGAGGTCGAGCAGCCGCCAGACCGGCTCGATCACCGGCGCGCCGTGGCTGTCGATGATCAGATCCTCGGCCTCGCGGTAATGCCCGGCGATGTGCAGGTAGGCGACGCGATGTGCCGGCAGGGCGTGCAGGAAGGCGGTGGCCTCGTAGCCGTGGTTGACGCTGTTGACGTGGATGTTGTTGACGTCGAGCAGCAGGTCGCAGTCGGCTTCCTCCAGCACGGCGCGGATGAAGTCGATTTCGTCCAGTTCGCGCCAGGGTGCGGCGTAGTAGGAGACGTTTTCGATGGCGATGCGCCGGCCAAGCAGGTCCTGCACGCGGCGGATGCGGGCGGCGACGTGGCGCACGGCCTCGCCGGTGAACGGGATCGGCGCAAGGTCGTACAGGTGCGCGCCGTCGGTGCAGTAGCTCAGGTGCTCGCTGTAGACCACGGCGCGGTGGCGGTCGAGGAAGCGGCGCAGGCGCTGGACGAAGGTTTCGTCGAGCGCGTCCGGGCCGCCCAGCGACAGCGACAGGCCGTGGCAGTACAACGGATGGCGCTCGACCAGCGCCTCGAACTGCCGGCCAAGCCGACCGCCGACGCCGATCCAGTTTTCCGGCGCGACTTCGAGAAAATCGAACTGGCCCGGCTCGGCGTCGCGCAGCGGACCCAGCAGGGCCCGGCGCAGGCCGATGCCGGCGCAGGGGCGGGCGTTCACCGGTTCAGGGCTGGCCGCCGCACTTGCCCTCGCCGCACTTGCCTTCTCCACATTTCCCTTCACCGCACTTGCCTTCCTCGTGCTTGTCTGCGGCTTTGTCGTCGGCTTCTTTGTCGTCGCCGCATTTGCCCTCGCCGCATTTGCCCTCGCCGCACTTGCCTTCACCACATTTCCCTTCGCCGCACTTGCCCTCTTCGTGCTTGTGCTCGTGCTTGTGCTTCGTCTTGTCGCCGGCCTCCTTCTTGCCGCCGCACTTGCCTTCGCCACACTTGCCTTCACCGCATTTCCCCTCGCCGCACTTGCCTTCCTCGGCCTTCTCGCCGACCAGTTGGTAACCGGCATCGAGGTCGGTCAGGGCGAAGGCGTTGCCGCCGGCCAGGGCCAGCGATCCGGCGAATGCGGCACCGATGGCGAGGTTCAGGGGCTTGAGGCTGCTCATGGAGGTTCTCCGGTTTCGGGATGTCGGCGTGTCTGCGCCGGACGGTTTTACAGGATGCACCGGCGCGCCGGACGGCTCAAGCCGACGACGCGCCGATCACTGCGTGCGCAGCGCCGTGGTGACCGGCAGTCGCGCCGCGCTGATCGCCGGCAGCAGGCCGCCGACCAGGCCGATCACCAGGGCGATGACCAGGCCGCCGAGCACCAGCGCGCCGTTGACCTTGAAGGCGAACACCACCTGGGTGAAGTTCTGCCCCAGCGTCGACACGGTCAAATTGTTGAACAGCAGCCAGGCCAGCAGGGCACCGATCAGGCCGCCGATCAGGGCCAGGATGATCGCCTCGATCATCACCGAGACCAGCACCGGGAAGCCGGAAAAGCCGATTGCCCGCAGGGTGGCGATCTCGCGGGTGCGCGCGGCGACGGCGGCGTACATGGTGTTGAGCGCGGCGAAGATCGCGCCCAGCCCCATGATCAGGGTGACGATGCCGGCCAGCGCGCCGATCATCGAGCGGAACTGCCGGGTCTGGCCGCTGTAGTAGGCGCGTTCCTCCAGCGCTTCGACGGTCAGGCGCGGATCGGCGTCGAAGGCAGCGGACAGTTCCGCCAGCGCCTGCGGCGAGATCAGGCCGACGCGCATCGAACTGTAGCCGCTGCGATTGAAGGCCGACTGCGCCGTGCCGATGTCGGTCCACAGCTCGCTGTCGTTGGCGTCGCCGGACTCGAACACGCCGACCACGGTCCATTGCGAGCCGCGCAGGCGCAGTTCGTCGCCGACGCCGACGCCATCGAACTGTCGTGCCACGCCGACGCCGGCGATGATCTCGTTGAGACCGGGCGTGAAGCGCCGGCCTTCGATGATCTTCAGTTGCGGGCGCAATTCGAAACCGCTGGGTTCGACGCCGCGCAGGGTGACGTTGGCACCGTTGCGCTGCTCGCCCTTCTTGAACAGCTCGGTGATGGCGATCAGCTCGCCGGAGACCAGCGGCGCGCCGTCGGCACCCTGGCGGATGCCGGGGCCGAGCCGGATCAGGTCGCCGGCGTCGCGGCCGAAGCCGGAGTTCAGCTCCGCCCCGGAGCCGCCGCGCAGCACCAGGGCGTTGTCGGTGCGGCCGGTTTCGGCCAGGGTCGAGGCGAAGCCCTGGGCCATCGCCAGCAGGGCGACGAACACCGCGACCACGCCGGCCAGGCCGATGACGATTACCAGCGAGGGTGCCCAGCGTTGCGGGATGCTCTTCAGGTTGAGCAAGGAGATGGCGAGTGTCTGACTGAACATGACGGGTTTCCTGTCAGCGGCCGGCAAGGGCATCGACGATCTTCAGGCGGCGCGCGCGCAGCGCCGGCAGCAGGCCGACCGCCAGCCCCAGCACGATGATGGCGACGCCGCCGACCGCCCAGACCCGCCAGTCCACGGCAATCGGCAGCAGCGCGCCGGCAGCTTGCTGCACCAGCACGCCAAGGCCGGTGGCGATGCCCAGGCCAAGCAGCCCGCCGAGGGCGCACAACACCAGCGTTTCCGCCAGCACCAGGCCGAGCACGGCGTTGTCGGTGAAGCCCAGCGTTTTCAGCACGGCCAGTTGCGGAATGCGCTCGCGCACGCTCTGCGCCATCGTGTTGCCGACCACCAGCAGCAGGGTGAAGAACACCGCGAACAGGATCCAGCGCACGATCAGGCCGATGTCGCCGATCTGCTTGACGAAGCCGATGTTGAAGTCCTTTTCGGTCTGCGTGCGGGTTTCGTCGGCGGAGTTCTCGTAGCGCTGGTCGATCTGCCGGGCAATCGACTCGGCCATGTCCGGATCCTCCAGCCGCAGCACGAAGATGCCGGCCATGCCGCCGCCGAATTGCGCCGCCTCGGCGAAATAGGCGTGGTTGATGAACACGCTGGCGCCGGTCTGGCGCTGCCATTCCGCGTCCTGGCCGTCGAAGATGCCGACGAGGTCGAACTCCCAGGCCTTGCTGCCGTTCTTCTGCGGAAAGATGTTGGAGCGCAGCGGGATCTTCTGCCCGACCTGCCAGCCATAGCGCTCGGCCAGCAGGCGACCGGCGATCATTCCGGTGCGGACATCGCGAAAAGCCTCCCAGTGCTGCTCCGGCATCACCCATTCCGGGTACACCGTGTGCAGGCGCTCGGGATCGACGGCGAAGGTGAAGATCTGCGTGCTGTCCTGATATACGCCGCCGAACCACTGCTGGTACATCACCCGCTGCACGCCGGGCAGGGCGTCCAGCTCCGGCGTCATGCGCATCGGCAGCGAACTGGTGAACGACACCCGCGACTGCGTCACCAGGCGCGTCGCGCCGATGAAGTCCGAGCCGGAGGAAAACACCTGGTTCAGCGATTGCAAAAGGCCGAACAGGACGAAGGCCGCCACCACCGACAACAGGGTCAGCCAGGTGCGCGTCTTGCGATGGAACAGGTTGGCGAGGACGAGTCCGCTACGGGTCATGACGGCGGCCTCAGTGCGCGCCGGCGGCGGCCAGCGAACCCTTGTCCAGATGCACCGTGCGGTTGGCGTACTCGGCGGCCTTCGGATCGTGGGTGACCATCACGATGGTCTTGCCGTGCTCGCGGTTGAGGGTTTGCAACAGGGTCAGGACTTCGTCGGCGGTCTTGCGGTCGAGGTCGCCGGTCGGCTCGTCGCAGACCAGCAGCGCCGGGTCGGTGACGATGGCGCGGGCAATGGCGACGCGCTGCTCCTGTCCGCCGGACAGCTCGCGCGGCTTGTGCTCGGCGCGGTCGGCCAGACCGACCAGGGTCAGCGCGATGCGTGCCCGCTTGGCGCGCTCGGCGGCGTTCATTTTCGTCAGCAGCAACGGAAGTTCGACATTGCCCTGGGCGCTGAGCACCGGCAGCAGGTTGTAGAACTGGAACACGAAGCCGACATGACGCGAACGCCAGCCGGCGAGCTGGCCGGCGGACAACTGGTCGATGCGCTGGCCGTCCACCTCCACACTGCCGCCGCTGGGCGAATCCAGACCGCCGATCAGGTTCAGCAAGGTGGTCTTGCCGGAGCCGGACGGCCCCATCAGGGCGATGAAATCGCCGCGCGGAATGTCGAGATCGACGCCATGCAGCACTTCGACGGATTGCTTGCCGCGCTGGTAGCGCTTGCTGACGTCGCGGATTGTCACCAGGGAGTCGGACATGGCGAGGGGCCTTGGGTGATTGGTGATGGGTGATTCGTGAGTGGTGATTCGTTATTGGGGTTGTTCGTCGACGGGGGCGTTGTCGGCCAGTTGCGGTGGCGGCGACAGCACCACACGTTCGCCCAGGGCGAGGCCGCGGGTGATCCGGCGCTGGCCGCCGCGCGCTTCGTCGGCGTCGACCACGCGCAGCCGGGCACGCGCCTCGCGGACGACGAAGACGATGCTTTCGCCATCGCGGATCAGCACCGCCTCGGCCGGCACCGCAACGCCGGACGGCTGGCTGGCGGCGGCCTGCACGGATGGCTCGTCGGCGAGGAAGGACACCCGCACGCCCATGTCGGGGACGATCCGGGCATCCTTCTCCAACAGGCCGATGCGTACCTTGACGGTGGCCTTGCTGCGATCCGCAGCGGGCACGATGGCGATCACACGGGCCGGAATGCGCCAGTCCGGCCAGGCGTTCAGCACCGCGTCGACGCGCTGCTCGGGCTGCACGCGGCCGATGAAGGACTCGTTGACGTCGACCTGGATCTCCAGCGAGTCCATGTCGACCACGGTGCCGATGCCGGTGCGGGTGAAGCCGCCGCCGCCGGAGATCGGCGAGACGATCTCGCCCGGCTGCGCCGCCTTCACCGTGATGACGCCGGAGAACGGCGCGCGGATCAGGGTGTTGTCGATGCCGATGTCGGCCAGTGCCAGCGAGGCGTTGGCTACTTCGACGTTGCGCCGGACGGCGGCGAGCTGCGCCTTCAGCGTTTCCAGCTCGGCCTCGGCCTGGTCCAGCGCCGCCTGCGAGGTCAACTGGCGCTGGCGCAGTTCGCGTTGCCGCTGCCAGGTGCTGCGCGCCAGCCCTAGCTGTGCCTCGACCTGCGCCACCTGGGCGCGCGCCGCTGCCTGCTGCGCTTGGGCCAGTTGGTGCTGGGCGCGGGCGTCGGTCGGGTCAAGGCGAGCCAGCAACTCGCCTTCCGCCACCGCCTGGCCTTCCTCGATCAGGATTTCCTCGACCTTGCCGGTGATCTTCGCCGACACCGTGGCTTGGCGACGCGCGGTGACGTAGCCGCTGGCATCCAATACCGAAGCGCGGGCGGAAGCCTGGCCGGCCTCGATGGCGCTGGCGGCCACCGTGCGCACCGTCAGTGGCGACGGACGCAAAAGCAGCAGCGCCGCCACGCCGAGCGTAACAAGGACGGCGAGGGCAACGATCCACGGCCAGCGCCGCCGGGCCGCCGGCGGTGCCGCCTGGCGGTCGATCTTCAGCGCCTTCAACAGTTCGCTCGTGTCGCTCATCATCGGCTCATCGTGGGTCCGGGGCGCGCCGCGCATGATGACAAATCAGCGCCGCGCCGGCAGGTGCCGTGGGTCATTGTCTGTCGATGGCGTTCAGAGATGGTGGCGACGGTGAAATGTGACGGGTGCCGTTGTCATGGCGGGGGCGGCGTCTGGCGTGCGGGGCTTGGGTTCGTTCGCTTTGGCGGCTGGCCGGTGACTTTTTCGCCAGTTGTTGGGTGGTTCGGCTTCACTCGCCTGACTGTGCGTTGTGGCCTGGGTTTCGTCCGCCTCGGCGGCGGCCGAGTCGCTTTTCTTTGTTTCGCCAAAGAAAAGTGACCAAAAGAAAGGCGACCCGGGCATCGCGCCGTTGCCTTCGAGACATGACAAGGCCAGCATCCATCCTTGGAGCGCTTCCCTGCCCGCACATCCTTGTGCGGGCGTTCGCCGGGATGTTCCGCCTGATGGCGAAACATCAAGTCCCGGCTCACCCTGCGCTACTCGCCGACTTCGGGCCGGCGCAAACTCGGCCATCCATGGCCTCGAACATTCGCGCCTTTTCCCCGAAGCCGGCTGCGTTGCTCGGCGCGGATGACGGGGTGGTGGAGCGGAGAGCCAGAGCCGAAGCGCGTGTAGGTCGGCTCAAGCCGCGAAGCGGTGGAGCCGACAGAGGCTTGAAACCACCTCACCGTTCGCGTTGGTATCGAAGGCTTGAAATCCCCGCCCCCGTTCGCGCTGAGGTATCGAAGCGCATGCCTAGACACTTCAATACACCGCAGGTGTACTTGCGCTGAGCTGGCCGAAGGATCCGCAGGTTCGGACAGGCGCTTCGATACCTCAGCGCGAACGGGGGAGGAGGGCTCAAGGGCGCGAAAGGGTGTGTGGGGGATTCCGGCGCTTCAGAAGCGCGACAACCCGTGGTGCGCCGGCTGTTGCTCCGGCTCCGGCTCTTGCCCTTCCAACTCCCCTGCACCGCGCCGAGTAGCGCAGGCAAGCGGCGGAGAAAGGCGCGAATGTTCGAGCGCATGGATGCGCGAGTCCGCGCCGGCCGCCGATTGCCGAGCAACGCAGGGAACATCGCTTGCTGCGCAAGCGATGCGCGATGCCGGGGTGGCCTTCTCTTTGGTTACTTTCTCTTGGCCACTCAAGAGAAAGTCACTCGGCCGCCGCCGAGGCGGACGAAACCCGGCGACAACGCCATGTCAGGCGAGTGAAGCCGAACCCCCAACAACTGGCAAAGAGGCCACCAGACAACCGCCAAAACGGACAAACCCCGGCGAAAGCCATCAGCCCCTCAGTGCCCACCACCCCCATCCAATGCCTTCAACTCGGCGATCAGTCGGTTGGCGGCCTCCTGGCCATCGGCGTACAGCATGCGGCAATTGTCGGCATAGAACAGGGCGTTCTCGATGCCGGCAAAACCGGTTCCCTTGCCGCGCTTGATCACGATCACCTGTTTGGCGTCGATCACGTCGAGCACCGGCATGCCGTAGATCGGGCTGGACTTGTCGGTCTTCGCCACCGGGTTCACCACGTCGTTGGCACCGATGACGATGGCGACGTCGCAGGTCTTGAACTCGGGGTTGATGTCGTCCATGTCGGCGATCAGGTCGTAGGGCACGCCGGCCTCGGCGAGCAGCACGTTCATGTGGCCTGGCATGCGGCCGGCGACCGGGTGGATGGCGAACTTGACCTCCTTGTCGCGGGCGATCAATTGTTTGCACAGTTCCCACATCTTGTGCTGCGCCTGCGCCACTGCCATGCCGTAGCCGGGGACGACGATGACGCGCTCGGCGAGGTACAGCAGCGAGGACGCATCCGGGGCTTCGATCGGCTTCATCGAGCCGGTGATCTCCTCGCCGCCACTGCCGCCGCCGCCGAAGTTGGAGAACAGCACGCCGCTGATCGGCCGGTTCATCGCCTTGGCCATCAACTGGGTGAGCAGCATGCCGGCTGCGCCGACCACGGTGCCGGCGATGATCAGCGCCTCGTTGCCCAGCACGTAGCCCTCGAAGGCGACGGCGAGGCCGGTGAAGGCGTTGTACAGCGAGATCACCACCGGCATGTCGGCACCGCCGATGGGCAGGGTCATCAGCACGCCCAGCAGCAGGGCGACGACGAAGAAGGTGATGATGATCGGCACGTCGAGGGCGTAGACGAGGTAGCCGCCGAGCGCCAGCAGGCCGACGAACACCAGCAGGTTGAAGACCTGTTGGCCGGGGAAGGTGACGCGCTTGTCGAGCCGGCCGTCGAGCTTGGCCCAGGCGATGATCGAGCCGGAGAACGACACCGCGCCGATCAGCGCGCCGAGGATGCCGAGTACCGATTTGGTGGTGTCGAGACAGGCGTGCGCAGCGATGGCCTCCGGCGTGCAGGCACCGCTGTAGGTCGCGGCGTTGATCAGGGTCGCCGCGCCGATGGCCGCCGCCGAGCCGCCGCCCATGCCGTTGAAGATGGCGACCATCTGCGGCATGTCGGTGATCGGCACCTTCTTGCCCCAGATCCAGAACACATAGCTGATCACGATGGCGACGATCATCAAGGCAAGGTTGATCGGATCGAAACCGTGCGTGCCCCAGGTCGACGGGGCGAAGAAGGTCACCACGGTGGCGATCACCATGCCGACGCCGGCCCAGCGGATGCCCTGGCGCGCGGTGACCGGCGAACCCATCTTCATCAGGCCGAGGATGAACAGCACCGCGGCGGCGAAATAGCTCGCCTTGGCGAGGAAATCGAACAGGGAATCGAGTGTCATCACTTTTCTCCCCGCTTGCTCGACTTGAACATTTCAAGCATCCGTTCGGTGACCACGTAGCCGCCGACCGCGTTGCCGGCACCGAGCAGCACGGCGAGGAAGCCGATGGCGCGCTCGAGGTTGGTGTCGGCGTGCGCCAGCGCCACCATGCCGCCGACCACGACGATGCCGTGCACGAAGTTGGAGCCGGACATCAACGGCGTGTGCAGGATCACCGGCACGCGTGAAATGATCACGTGGCCGGTGATGGCTGCCAGCATGAAGATGTAGAGCGCTACGAAACCGTCCATTGGGGGGTGCTCCGGTGTGCGGTGCTGGGTTTGGGATGTGGCAGTTCCAGCAGCCAGTTCCAGAGAAGCGGGAGTCGCGGCACCTTTGGCTTTTCTGGAACAGGAACTGGTTACTGGAACTCTCTGTCAAGTGCCCTCGACTCGCGCGCGGGTCGCTGCATGACGGATCTCACCGCCATGCGTCAGGCAGGCACCGGCGACCAGATCGTCTTCCCAGTCGAGGTCCAGCGTGCCGTCCTTGACGATCAGGGCGAGGAAGTTGAACAGGTTCCTGGCGTACATGTCGGAGGCGTGGATGGCACCCATCGACGGCAGGTTGAGCGGGCCGACGACGGTGACGCCGCCGCTGTCGATGGTCTGGCCGGGCTGGGTCAGTTCGCAGTTGCCGCCGGTTTCGGCGGCGAGGTCGACGATCACGCTGCCGGGCTTCATGCCCGCGACCATCGCCGCGGTGATGATCTTCGGTGCCGGCCGGCCGGGCACGGCGGCGGTGGTGACGATGACGTCGACATTCTTCAGGTGCTCGCCGAGCCGACGTTGCTGCTCGGCGCGCTCGTCGGCGCTCAGCTCGCGGGCGTAGCCGCCGCTGCCGGAGGCGGACACGCCGAGGTCGAGGAACTTGGCACCGAGCGACTCGATCTGCTCCTTCACTTCCGGGCGCACGTCGAAACCCTCGACCTGGGCACCGAGCCGACGCGCGGTGGCGATGGCCTGCAGACCGGCGACGCCGGCACCGACCACCAGCACCTTCGACGGCCGGATGGTGCCGGCGGCGGTGGTCAGCATCGGGAAGAACTTGCCGGACACCTGTGCCGCGATCAGCACCGCCTTGTAACCGGCCATGCCGGCCTGCGAGCTGAGCACGTCCATCGCCTGGGCGCGCGTCGTGCGCGGCAACAGTTCCATGGCGAAGGCGGTGAGTTTGCGGTCGCGCAGCGCCTTGATGGCTTCGGCGTCGCCGTGCGGGGCCAGGTAGCCGACGACGACGCTGCCCTCGCGCAGCGCGGCGATCTCGTCCGGCGTCGGCGGTTGCACCTTCAGCAGCAGGTCGGCGCGGGCCAGCGCCGCTGCGGCGTCGGCGGCGAGGTCGGCACCGACATAGGCGGCATCGGGCACGTGGGCACGCACGCCGATGCCGGGCTCGATGACGATGTCGGCTCCCAGCCCCTTCAGTTTCTTGACGACTTCCGGCGACAGTGCCGCCCGACGTTCATTGGGTGCGTTCTCGCGCACCGCGACGATGGTGATCGGCATGACACTCCCGGCAATGTGGTGGCCCGGGTGTCGATGCTAAACCAAAGCGGCCGCTTTGGCATCGCGTCGTGTGCCGGTGCGACGCAGGCAGGCACTGCGGGTGGCGTGTTCGGCTGTCGCATTTTCCATACCAAAGAGTATGGAATGAAAGGTGGCGGCGTGGATGCTCGGGGCATGGTTTCGGCGGCGGTGCCCCCCTGTTTGCGGGGTATCGATGAGCAGCAAACAGGTATATAGTGCGAACCAGTTTTGCCCCGAATCGGCATGGGTCCAGCATCAGTGACGCGTCAGGTTTCCCCAGCGAGAAAAGGTATCGGTCTGCTGTTGGCGCTGGCCGCCGTGGCCTGCGCCGTTGCCGCATTCTGGCCGCGCACCGATCATGCGGCGCAGGTCGCAGCGCATGCGCACGAGGATGGCAGTGTCCACGCCGACACCACGGCGGCGCAGCCGGCGATACCTGCCGGTGAAGAGGCGGTCACCGCCGATACGGTATTCGAATATGTGGCGGTGTTTGCGCAGGACACGCCGAGCCGCGTTCTCGATCGGTTCCGGCAATTGGTGCTGGTGCGGGTGCATCAGTCGCCCTGCGTCAATCAGGCGGCCTGTCTGGCGCGCCTGCTGCGCTCCTCGGAACTGGGGCCGAACCGCTTGCAGACGATCAGTTTCGATTTGCAGGGCGATACCCCCGATGTCGAACGCCAGGCGATCTTGGCGGCGGCGGTCAGCGGGGAGTTTTCCTCGACCATCCTGTTCGCCGGCATGTCCGCCAATGCCGCCGTTTCCCGTTATGCTACGTTGCCGGTTTCGTTGATGGCCGGACAGGCACCGATCAGCGCTGTTCCCGCAATCATCGCACCGGCCCCCGCCGGGTTTGATTCACCCACCGATGCGTCGTCCGAGGTTGATCCAGCGGACGCCGATTCATCGGACTCCGATGCATCCCCTTCCACCGATCACTGAGAGACCGACCCATGCGCATCCCAAAACCGCTATTGCTGTGCGCCGCGCTCGCCGCGACGATGGCTTCCCCCCATGCCGACGCCGTGTTCGTCAACGGCGGTTTCGAGCAGAACTCCTTTGCCGGTTGGACCCTCGGTGGTGGCAGCAATCCGGGATTGATCGGCGCCGAGCCGTTCACCCTGGCCTCGATCCCGGCGGTGTCGCTGGGCGCCACGCCGGGGCCGGCGTCGATCGTCGGCAACATCACTGATCCGCGTGCGCCGCTGCTGACCCTGCCGCGCGTCGGCGGCTTCACCGCCAAGGTGAACGACGAGGCCGGCGGTGCCCGCACCACCACGCTGACCCAGGCCGATGCGATCACCGCCGTCGACATCGACGCTGCCGATGGCCTGCCGCACATCCGCTTCTCGTTCGCCCCGGTGCTTGAGGACCCCCTCCATTCGCCCAATCAGCAGCCGTACTTCTACGTGGTGATGAAGCGCGTCTCCGATGGCGCGATCCTGTTCGAACAGTTCGCCTATTCCGGACAGGCCGGCGTTCCGTTCCAGATCGGTTCCGGAAGCTGGAAATACCTGCCGTTCCAGAATGTCGACGTGACCCTGGCCGCCGGTGATGTCGGCGAGACCGTCGAGCTGATGGTGGTGGCGGCGGACTGTTCGCCGACCGCCCACGGCGGCTACGTGTACGTCGACGGCTTCGGTTCCGCCGTGGTGCCGCCGCCGTCTGGTGCCACCGACGCGCCGGTGTTCATTCCCAGCGCCGACCGCGTCGGCCTTGGCCTGTTGGCCGGCCTGTTGCTGGTGATGGCGGGCGTGGTGCTGCGTCGCGGCAACGCCTGATCGTTTCAAGGTGGTTGAGGGCCGCCCCGGGTCATCCGGGGCGGCCCTTTTTTGTCCTCGCCCCCGGCGCGCTTCGGGCAATGATCCACACGAGCTCGGTGGCTGATTTCGAACCCGCAGCGTGGCCGAAGCCCCGGCAGCCGCCAGCAAGTCGCTGCAATCCCGAATCCCAAATCCGCGAAGAACCAAAAGAGAACCCCGGCGCAGGGCCGGGGTTCGGGGTCGCGACGGGTCGCGGGTCAACGGGTCAGAACTGCAGGCTCCAGCTGTCGATGTAGCCGGTGTCGCCGTTGGCGGCGTCGTACACCTCCAGTCGCCAGGTGCCGTTGGCGGCCTGGCCGCTGGCGTTGACCGTGTAGCTGCCGATGATGTTGTCGGTGCTGCCGCCGGTGCGGTTGTGGAGGGTCGCCACCACCGCGCCGGACGGGCCGAGCAGGCGCACGCGCAGGTCGCCGATGTAGGTGTGGATGATGCGCACGTTCACCTTCAGCGCGCTGGGCGCGTTGCCGCTGCGTCCGGACACGGTGATCGGCGAACTCACCGTCGCCAGGTTGTTGATGGTGTAGTCGGTGGTGTTCTCGAAGAACGACGGCTGCGAACTGGCCTGCGTGTAGTCGCCGACCAGGCTGAGGCCGGAGAAACTGGTGTAGGCCTTGACCCGGACGTGGTAGGTGCCGGCCTGCGGCGCGGCGATGGTGCAGGTCTCGTTGTTGCCGGAGCGGTACGGCCGGCAGTCGTAGCTGCTGTCGGTCGGTGCGCTGCCGAACTTCACGTAGAGGTCGGCGTCGCCACTGCCGCCGGAGGTGGAGATCACCAGGTTGCTGGCCCCGGCCGGCACCGCCAGGGTGTAGTTCAGCGCGTTGCCGGAACTGGCCGACAGCCCGTTCACGGCGACGCCCTTGGTCAGCGTGCCGCCGCCGCTGGGCGGCGCGGTCACGGTCACCGTCTTGCTGACGCTGTGGCTGGCACCGGCGTTGTCGGTGACGGTCAGGCCGACCGTGTAGGAGCCGGCCGAGGCATAGGTCTTCGACGGGTTGGCGGCGCTGGACGAGCTGCCGTCGCCGAAGTTCCAGCTGCGCGAGGCGATGCTGCCGTCGCTGTCGCTGGAGGTGTCGCTGAAGTTCACGCTGAGGTTGTTGACGGTGAAGCTGAAGTTGGCCACCGGCGGGACGTTGCTCGGCGCGGTCGTGTAGTTGCCGACCAGGCTGAGGCCGGAGAAGGTCGAGTACGCCTTCACCCGGACGTGCCAGACGCCGGCCTGCGGCGTGGCGAAGGAGCAGGTCTCGTTGTTGCCTGACTGGTACGGGCGGCAGTCGTAGCTGGCGTCGGTCGGCGCGCTGCCGAACCTCACGTAGAGATCGGCATCGCCGCTGCCGCCGGAAGTGGCGAAGCTGAGGTTGCTGGCTCCGGCCGGCACGCTCATGGTGAAGTTGAGCGCGTTGCCGGAGGCGGCACCTAGGCCGGTCACGGCGACGCCGCGGGTCAGCGTCCCGCCCGGATCGGGATTGGGCGAGCCGCCGCCACTGGCCGCCGCGACCGCCGCTGCGGCGTCGACGATGCCGCTGCCGCAGCCGCCGGAGCAGGCACCGGGCAGCGGATAGCTGGTGTTCTTCAGGATGGTTTCCACGCTCGCCGGGGTGTTCACAGCCACCGACTGCATCAGCGCCACCACGCCGGCGACGTGCGGTGCCGCCATCGAGGTGCCGTTGTAGCTGGCGTAGCTCTCCGTGCCCGGCGTCGTCGAACTGGCGTTGAGCGTCGACAGGATGCCCTGTCCGGGCGCGGCGACGTCGACAAGGGTGCCGTAGTTGGAGAAGCTGGCGCGGGCACCGGCACTGGTCGTTGCGGCCACGGCGATCACGTTGTTGCAGTTGGCCGGGCGCGAGTTGGAGACGTTGACGTTCTCGTTGCCGGCGGCGACCACCACGGTCGTGCCATTGGCGACGGCGGCGTCGATGGCGGCCTGGTAGGTTGCCCCGCAGGAGCCGGAACCGCCCAGACTCATGTTGATGACTTCGGCCGGATGGGCGTTGGCGGGCACCCCGCCGACGCTGCCGCCGGCGGCCCAGACGATGGCGTCGGCGATGTCCGACAACGTGCCGCCGCATTTGCCGAGCACGCGGATCGGCACCACCTTGGCACCGTAGGCGACGCCGGCGACGCCCTTGTTGTTGTTGGTCACCGCAGCGACGGTACCGGCGACGTGCAGGCCGTGCCAGCTCGATCCGCTGGCCGGATGGCTGTAGCCGCACTCGTTGGCCGACACCCAGTCGCCCTCGTCGCGCGGATCGGCGTCGCGGCCGTTGCCGTCGCGGGCGGTGGCGGAGCTGGAGATGAAGTCATAGCCGCCGACGATGTTGGCGTCCATGTCGCTGTGCGCGACGATGCCGGTGTCGATCACGGCGACGCGGATGCCGGCACCGTTGGTCACGTCCCAGGCGGCCGGCGCGCGGATGCCGGCGCTGTTGCTGGAGTAATGCCACTGCTCGCCGTAGCGGGTGTCGTTGGGGGTCAGCAGGGCGGTCATGACGGCGTCCGGCTCGATGTATTCCACGCTCGGATCGCGTGCCAGTTGCTCCATCAGTCGGGTGGCGGCGACGCGGTCCAGGCGCTCGGACACTTCGATGACGTCGGCGCCGATGGCGAGCCGTTTGTCATGGACCATCTTGACGCCGGCATTGCGCGCCAGCGTGCCGAGGTGGCTGCGCGCGGCGTTGTCGCTGCCGCGTGCGGACGAGCCTTCCTTGAACTTGATGATGAAGCGCTGCTGCCCGCGATCATCGACGGCGGCGGCGTTCAATACCTTGCCCTGGAAGTCGGATGCGGCGACGTTGGCAGCGAGCGGAGTGAGCGAAAGCGCGATGGCGAGCGCGGCGATGCGCACGCGGTTGGAACGTGGATGGCGTGTTTGCACGTGTGTGGCCCCAAAGTGAAAGAGTCGAGTCGTCGGACGGCCATGGCAGGCACCGTCCTGCGGTCTTTCCACGCATCCCGAAGCGGCGCTCCCCGCCGCCTCCGTCCCCTTGCACTCCGCCCTTGCGGTGGCGGAGCGCCCGCGCCCCGGTCTTGCCGATGCCCGCGAACGGGCGCTGGCTGGCCGGGAAGTGGATGCGACTTCCGCCTTCATCCAGCGGCGGAAGCAGCGCCGAACCTATGCAGCGATCCGCGCCGCCGTCAATCGGAAAATTGGCCGCAACGCATTGTTTCATCTGAAACTTTTGTGCGATGCAGCAGGCGCTGCGGCGATCCTGGCGCAAATGAATGAAAAAAGGCCGTTTTTCCTTCGCCGGATGATGATGCGGCACAAAAAAGCAGGATGGGTGTGCGTATTGCTGGGGCCGGGTCGATGGCTGCCCTGCGAGAAAAATCGAAATTATGCGCCGGTCAAGGGCACAAACGGACGCGCTACGTCAGTACTGACGGAAGCGAGTGCGAGGCTGGTCACAGACCGTCACATTCACTCGAACGGACGTTTGCTCGAACAACGATGTGCGTGCGCTCAATCCCGGTACTGGCGCGGTGCCCAGGGCGTCGTCGGATCCTTGCCGCGAGCCCGGGTGATGGCGGCGTTGCGGCTGCGCAGCAGGCGCAGTTGCCAGCGTCGCTCCAGGGCGAGGCTGCGGCCGACGCTGGCCCCGGCCATTGCGTCCAGCACGCGCTTGGCGGCGAGCACGGCATCCGGCGAGCGCTCGGCGAACTCGCCGGCCAGGGCCAACGCGCGGGACAGCGGGTCGGCGTCGACATGGGTGACCAGGCCCAGCGAATGCGCCGTCTGGCCGTCGATCACGCGGGCGCTGAAGGTCAGCTCCTTGGCGACGTCGAGCGGCAGCAGGCCGCGCAGCGACCGGCTCAGGCCCATGTCGGGCACCAGCCCCCAGCGCGCTTCCATGATCGACAACTGCGCATCCGGCGTGGCAATGCGGATGTCCGCCGCCAGCGCCAACTGCATGCCGGCACCGAAACAGTGGCCGTGTACGGCGGCGATTACCGGGACCGGCAACTCGCGCCAGACCAGGAAGGCGTTCTGGAACAGGTTGCGACCGGGTTTGAGCAACTGCCACAGCGCGGTCCAGCGATTGCGCGGGTTGGCCAGTTCGCCGAGGTCGATGCCGGCGCTGAACGAGGCACCGTGGCCGGCCAGCACGACCCCGCGCAGCATGCGATCGCGCGCCAGCGTGCGGCCGCAGGCGAGCAGTTCGCGCAGCAGGTCGAAGCTCATCGCGTTGCGCTTCTCCGGCCGGTTCAGGCGGACGATGGCGATGCCCTCGCTGCGCTGCACGTCGATCAGCGACATGGCGGCGTCACAGGTCGAGCAGGCGGCGCAGCACGCCGCGCGCGGCATCGAAGCCGAAATGCCGGCGCACGTTGTCGGCACCGTTGTCGGAAAGCGTCTGCCACAGCGTCTGGTCGTCGTACAGGCGCAGCACGGCGGCGGCGAAGGCATCGGCGTCGTCCGCCACCAGCACGTCCTCGCCATCGCGCAGGTGCATGCCCTCGACGGCGACCGAGGTCGCCACCACCGGCTGGCCGTAGCTCATGCCCATGTTGACCTTGCCCTTGACGCCGGCACCGTAGCGCAACGGCGCCACCGACATGCGGCAGCCGTCGAGGAACGGCTCGATGTCCTCGACGAAGCCGTGGAAGCTCACGCCCTCGACCTCGCCCAGCGCGCGCACCTCGTCGGTGGCCTTGCTGCCGATCAGGTGGAAGCGCAGTTCCGGCCGGGCGGCATGGATCAGCGGCCAGACTTCGCCGACGAACCATTGCGCGGCATCGATGTTGGGCGGATGCTGGAAGCCGCCGATGAACATCAGGTCGGCGCGCTCGGCGAACGGGCGGCGGCAGCCGAACACCTCGTGGACGTTGGACAGCACCTCGACGCGGGCCGCGGGCGCATCGTCGGCGAGCAGGCGCTGTTCCACCGGGCTGACCACCAGGGTGATGTCGCTGCCGGCGATCACCTCGAGTTCCTGCTCGCGGGTCTGCGCCGCGCTGCGCGCCAGGTCGTCGCGCCCGGCCAGCTCGGCGGCGCGCTGCTCGCGCAGGTAGTGCAGGTCGACGGTGTCGAAGATCAGCCGGGCACGCGGCGCGTAGCGGCGTACCAGGTCGAGGTACTGGCTGGCGATGTAGTGGCGGCTGAGGATCACCGCGTCGAACTGCGCGCCGCGCTCGGCGAACCAGCCGACCGGGTCGGACAGGAACGGATGCCAGAGGACTTCGATGCCGAGCTGCTGCAGCGCGTCGCTGTAGCCGGGGACGAAGGCGCGGTTGTCGGCGAAAAAGGTGACTGCGCAGCCTTCCTCGCGCAGCAGGCGCAGCAGGTTGACCATGCGCACCGAGCCGGAATCCTGGTCCGGCTGCGGCGTGGTGGCGTCGATCACCAGCACGCGGCGGCGCGCGCGATGCTCGCGGGCGATCTCGATCGGCGTGTCCGGCGGCGCACTGGCGTGGGCGGCCAGCGTCTCGCGCCAGCGGTCGAGGAATTTTTCCTTGTTGACCACCTGGTACGCCTTGACGCCGCTGGCGGTGTCGGTGCCCGAGCTGACGCCTTCGAAATGCGCCACCACCGAGGCCGGCTGGTAATACACCTTGCGCCCGGCGGCGCGCACCTTCATGGCGAGGTCGGTGTCCTCGTAATAGGCCGGCGCGTAATGGCTGTCGAAGCCGCCGAGCTGACGGAACAGCGCGGCCGGCAGGGCGATGGCGGCACCGGAGCAGTAGTCGGCCTCGCGCAGGTAGTTGTAGCGCGGGTCGGCCGGATCGCCGAAGCGGCCGTAGTTCCAGCCGCCGCCGTCACGGAAGACGATGCCGCCGGCCTCTTGCAGGCGGCCGTCGGGATAGACCAGCTTGGCACCGACCAGGCCGGCTTCCGGGTGCGCCTGGAAGGTGTCGAGCAGGGCGTCCAGCCAGTCGTCCTGGACGGCGGTGTCGTTGTTGAGGAAGACCAGGTATTCACCGCTTGCGGCCGCCGCGCCGGCGTTGCAGGCACCGATGAAGCCGAGGTTCTCGGCGTTGCGCAGGTAGCGCAGACCGGGCACGCGCGGCAGCAGGTCGGCGCTTTCGTCCTGCGAGCAGTCATCGACCACGATGACCTCGAAGGCGTGGCGCTGCGGATGCGCGGCCAGCGAGCGCAGGCAGGTCAGGGTGTGGTGCAGGTGGTTGTAGACCGGGATCACCACGCTGGCACGCGGGGTGTCGGGCAGCGCCAGTTGCAGCTCGGCGAGGTCGTGCTGCTGGCCCTCGTCGGGCACGCTGGGGATGTCCAGCGCGTCGACCGGCGGTGGCGCGGCGTACTCCTGGCGCATGCGCCGCATGGTGGCGCGCAGGCCGCGCTGGCGCAGGTGATTGGCGGCGCGCCGGTAGCCGCTGAGCAGGCGGGCGAGGCGGAAGCGCAGCCGGCTGCCGGCCTGGCCGAGCAGTCGGCGAACGCCGCGCAGCGGGCGGGTCAGACGCCAGGAATGGCTGGCGATGATCTCGTTGCGCTCGCGCTCGAAGGTGTCGCGCTGGCGGGTCAACGAATCGACGTAGCGGCGCAACTCCTCGGCCACTTCGTGTTCGGCCTCGTGCTGGCGGCGGGCGTCGGCGAGCGCCTGTTCCTGTTCGGCGGCGTGGCGGGCGTGTTCGGCCTCGGCCTGGCTCAGTGCTTCGCCGGTTTCCGCCAGGCTGTGGCGCAGCAGGTTGACCTCGGCATCGAGGCCGCTGGCCCAGGCGGTGCGGCGTTGCAGCTCGCTTTCGGTCTGCGTCAGTTGGGTCATGGCCTGTCGGTGCTGGGCGCGGGCGTCGTCGATCTCGCGCTTGAGCGAGCCGATCCAGGTCTGCCGCTCGTCCGCTTCGTGTTGCGCGCGCTGCGCCCAGTCGGCGCGACGCTCCAGTTCGGCGCGCTGCGAGTCCAGCCGCGCCGACAGCGCGTCGACGCGGACGCGCAGGTCGATGGCATCGCGCCGCGCCTGCTGCATGCGCAGCACCGGCAGCGGGTCGCGGCCGTAGCTGCGCGGCGCTCGCGCTGCCAGCGCCAGGGCGGCGGCGTAATCGTCCGCCATCGCGGCGGGGTCGCGTTCCGCCTGGCGGATCTGCAACGGCAGCAGCGGCCCGCTGTCCTCGGCCAGCCGAGCCAGTAACTGGGCGAGGGCGTGTGCATCTGGCGCGACCAGCAGGCCGTTCTCGCCGTGGCGGATGCGCTCGACGAAACTGCCCAGCGCGGTGGCGATCACCGGCACGCCGAGGCTGCGCAGTTCGGACAGCGTGTAGCTGAAGGTCTCGGCGACGGTGGCCGGCAGCAGGGCGGCGTCGGGGCGCAGCGCGGCGAGCAGGGCGGGCAGTTCGTCGCGCCGGTAGTCGAGGCGCACGTGTACCTGCGGATGGCCGAAGAAGCGCATGCCGGCGGCGCCGCAGCCGAGCAGCGCCAGTTCCACATCGGCGGGCAGGATCGGCAGCAATTCCGCCAGCAGCGCCTCGCCCTTGCCGGCGCGGAGGCGGCCGGGGACGACGATGCGCAGGTTGGCGCGGTGCGGATCGGGACGGATCTCCGGCAGCGGCTGCGGCCAGGGGGCGAGACCATGGCCGATCTTCGCCCAGCGGCGCTCGGCGAGCTGCGGCGCGATGCGGACCAGGTTGTCGCGCACGCATTGGCTGGGCGCGATCAGCAGGGCGTCGGCCTCGGCCAGCGCGGCGAGATAGCCGGCGCGCAGCGCCTGCCAGTGCGGCGGGCGCGAATCGGCGAAATCGGCATCCTCCGCAGCCAGCGCTGTCGGTATCGCGGTGGCCGAGAAGTCGGCGTCGACAGCGCCGAAATCGGCGTGCAGGCGCGGCCACAGCGGGTAATAGTCGTGGCAGACCACGGCGGTGGGCAGGCCGCTGCGCAACACGTCCAGCGCGTGGCCGATCAGCGAGGACACCAGCACGCCGGCAACACCGAAATCGGCGATCACCTGATGCAGCAGGGCGTGATGCTCGGCGCTGGCCAGATGGCTGGTGGCGGTCGGCGCGGCCAGCGGCCATTCGCGCAGCGGCGGCCGGGCCGGATGCTCGTGCAGGGTGATCATCTGGCCGTGCAGGCGCTGCGCCGGATCGCCCCGGGCGATCAGAACCAGATGGCGATGGGTGCTGTCGGCGTCGATCAGATCCTCGACGAAGCGCTGCGCGCCGCCGCCCCAGCCGTGCAGGACGTGCAGCAGCGTCGGTCGGCCGTCGAGGCCGACATAGGCCGGCGGCGCGACATCGCTGAGCGCTTCCAGGCGCAGGGCGAGGGCGCCCACCGCCGGATGGCGGACGCTCTGGTCGACAGCCGGCGTCGTGCGCACGGCGTCGGCGTCGACGAACAGCAGGTCGCAGAGATGGGTGCGGATGTCGACGAAGTCGTTCCGCCATGGCTGGCGGGCCAGCGCGGCGGCGCTCCACAGGCCGAGCAGCGGCGAGCGCTGCGCGCTCTGCGGGTAGCTGCGTTCAGCCAGCAGGTGTGCCCAGCGGTCGACCGCGTCGGCCGGCATCGCACTGCCGGCGGGGCGCGGATCGAGCTCGGCGGTCAGCGCGCACAGCGGCGTCCAGCACTCGACATCCGGGCGCGCGGCGCGGGCCAGCGCCAGCCGTGGCCAGGCGTGCGTGGGCAGATCGGCGTCGGCACGCACGGCGAGCAGGTCGTGGTCGGGATGGGCCGCCGCTGCTTCGGCCAGCGCTGTGGCCAGATCGTCGTGGGCGCTCTCGAACAGCATCATGCCGTCGGGCAGGCGCGGGCGCAGCCGGGCCAGTGCATCGGCGGAGCACGGATACAGCAGGCAGATCGGCGCGGAGGCACTCACGGGGTCGGATGATCTCGATGCGGGCCGGCAGTCGCTTCAGGCGAGAGCGGCTAAACTGGCGTCCAAACCGGCGATTATCGCCGTTCCGGCCCGACGCCGACACCTTTCCCGCCCTTTGCCGCCTGCCGACGACGTCCGTGCCCGCCCGCGCCAGCAAAAACCCGACCCCGCGCCCCTGGCGGCGCTGGCTGTTGCCGTCGCTGGTCGGGCTGGCGGCGTTGGCGGTGGGCTTTCTGGTGCCGACCTGGTGGGTGATGGATCGCCACCTGCAATACGAGTTCGGCCGGCTGTCCTGGCAGATTCCGACCCGCGTGCTGGCGCGCCCGCTGGCCTTGCGCGTCGGCGAGCCGGTGTCGATGGACAGCCTGCTGGAGGAACTGGCAGCGGCCGGTTATCGCGACGACGGCGAGGGCCGTTCGCCGGGCAGCTATCGTCGCGACGGCACCCGGCTGTGGATCGCCAGTCGCGGCTTTCGCGATGTCGATGGCGCGGTGGCGGCGCGGCGCATCGAGGTCGCGCTGTCCGGGCAGCGGATCGGTCGCCTGCTGGACGCTGCCGGCAAGCCGCTGGCCGAGGCGTGGCTGGATCCGGCGCGCATCGCCACCTTCCACGGCATCGCCCAGGAGGAGCGCCGGCTGGCGCGGCTGGAAGACCTGCCGGCGCTGCTGCTGACCACCCTGCAAGCGGTCGAGGATCGCAGCTTCCGCCATCACGCCGGCATCGACTGGCGCGGCATGGTGCGTGCGCTGTGGGTCAACCTGCGCGAGGGCGAAGTGCGCCAGGGTGGCAGCACGCTGACCCAGCAACTGGTACGCAATCTGTACCTGCATCGCGGCCAGAGCTATTCGCGCAAACTGCGCGAAATCCTCTACGCGATGATCATCGAGTCGCGCTTCGACAAGCGCCGCATCATGGAGGCCTACCTCAACCAGGTCTATCTCGGCCAGCAGGGCGGGCAGGCCGTGCATGGCGTCGCCGCCGGGGCCTGGTTCTGGTTCGGTCGCGAGCCGGACCAGCTCGGCCCGGAGGAGATCGCGCTGCTGATCGGCCTGATCAAGGGGCCGTCCTATTACGACCCGCGCCGCTACCCGGAGCGCGCCAGGGTGCGCCGCGACCTGGTGCTGGATCAGATGCTGGAGACCGGGCTGATCGACGCCGCCGGACAGGCCCGCGCCAAGGCGCGACCGCTGGGCGTCACCACGCGGGCGCAACTGGCGGCCAACCGCTATCCCGCCTTCATCGAACTGGTCCGCGCCCAACTGGCCAGCGACTATCCGCCCGAGCGCCTGAGCGGTGCCGGCCTCGACGTGCTGACCACGCTGGCACCCTCGGTGCAGGCCGCCGCCGAGCGCAGCGTGACCACGCGCCTGCCGGAGCTGGCTAAAAAGGATGCCGTCGCGCCGCAGGCGGCGATGCTGGTGACCGACACCGCCAGCGGCGAGGTGCTCGCCATCGTCGGCGGCAATGATCCGCGCCAGCCGGGTTTCAACCGCGCGCTGGCGGCGCAGCGTCCGGTCGGCTCCCTGCTCAAGCCCTTCGTCTACCTGCTGGCGCTGGCCGATCCGGCGCGCTGGTCGCTGGCCAGCACGCTGGAGGACGCGCCGATCACGCTGCGCACCAGCGGCAGCCAGCAATGGCGGCCGGAGAACGTCGATGGCGTCAGCCACGGGCCGGTGGCGCTGCTGGATGCGCTGGCGCAGTCCTATAACCAGGCCACGGTGCGGCTGGGCATGGCGGTCGGCGTCGACCGGCTGGCGCGGCTGATGAAGGCGCTGGCCGGGGTCGAGCCGCCGGCGCATCCCTCGCTGCTGCTTGGCGCGGTCGACCTGAGCCCGTTGCAGGTGACCAGTCTGTACCAGTTCCTCGCCTCCGGCGGCCAGGTGCAGCGGCTGCGCAGCGTGCGCGGCGTGCTCGATGGCGAGGGCCGGCCGCTGCACCGCTATGACGACGCACCGGCGCGCGCCGAACCGGCCGACGCCATCGCCACCCGACTGGTGACATTGGCTCTGCAGGAGGCCGCCCAGCGCGGCACGGCGCGGCGACTGAGCAGCGACGGCCACGCCCATCTCGCCCCGGCCGGCAAGACCGGCACCAGCAATGATGGTCGCGACAGTTGGTTCGCCGGCTGGACCGGCCGCCACCTGGCGGTGGTCTGGGTCGGCAACGACGACAACAGCCCGACCGGCCTGTACGGTGCCACCGGAGCGTTGCGACTGTGGTCGGGGCTGTTCGCCGCCCTGCCCAGCACGGCCTTGCAGATCGATCCGGGCGGTTTGGAATGGGGCTGGGTCGAGGTCGGCGGGCGGGCGCTCACCGACCGCGATTGCGAGGGCGCACGCGAGTTCGCCTTCGTCGCCGGTTACGCCCCGCGCGAGCATCGCGGCTGCCGGCTGGAACAGGTCAAGGGTTGGTTCGATTGGAGACGCGACGCGCCATGAGTTCGGGATCGATGTTCAACACTGTGCTGTCCGTCGCCTGCGGCCTGCTGTTGACCGCCTGTGCCGGTGCCCCGGCACCGCGCGAGGCGGTCGCCAGCCGGCCGCCGCCGCCCAGCGGCGCGGAACTGCTGCGCCAGATGCGTGCGCTGGCCGCCGAGGATGCCGGCATGCTCGACGTGCAGCCGCTGCGCGACCCGCTGGTCGAGGACCTGCGCCGACAGGCCGAGCAGCACGAACGCGCCGGCCGCTTCGATGCCGCCAGCGAGGCGCTGCGCAAGGCGCTGGCGCTGACCCCGGGCGACCCCGAACTCAGCCAGTTGCACGCCGAGATGCTGCTCGCCCGTGGGCAACTCGACGACGCCGAGCGCGGTGCCTGGGAGGCGTTCGAGTCCGGTCCGCGGGTCGGCAGCCTGTGCCGGCGCAACTGGGCCACCGTGCAGGCGGCGCGCAGCGTGCGCGGCGACGAGGCCGGTGCCGCCAAGGCCGCCGAACGCATCGCGCACTGCGCGGTGCGGGCACCGGTGCGGATGTAGCCGTGCTGGCCGAGGACAGCCTTTCCGCGCTCGACGAGGGCGGTGCGCTGGCCAAGCGCATACCGGGCTTCGTGCCGCGCCCGGCGCAGCAGCGCATGGCGGCGGCGGTGGCGCAGGCCATCGATGCCGGCAGCGAACTGGTCGCCGAAGCCGGCACCGGCACCGGCAAGACCTACGCCTACCTGGTGCCGGCCCTGCTGTCCGGCAAGCGCATCATCCTTTCCACCGGCACCCGTGCCCTGCAGGATCAGCTCTACCATCGCGACCTGCCGCGGGTGCGCGAAGCGCTGGGTGCACGACTGAGCACCGCCCTGCTCAAGGGCCGCGCCAACTACCTCTGCCTGTACCGGCTCGAACAGGCCGTCGGCGACCGCCATGGCAGTCGCCAGCAGGCTGCCGACATCGCCCGCATCCGCGCCTGGGCCGGCCGCACGCAGCGCGGCGACATCGGCGAAGTGGACGCCGTCGCCGAGGACTCGCCGCTGTGGCGCGACGTTACCTCGACCACCGACAACTGCCTGGGCAGCGAGTGTCCGTTCTACGAGGACTGCTTCGTCGTTCGTGCCCGCCAGTGCGCGCAGGAGGCCGACCTGGTGGTCGTCAACCACCACCTGCTGTTCGCCGACATCGCCCTGCGCCAGGAGGGCTTCGGCGAAATCCTGCCCGGCGCGCAGGCTTTCGTGCTCGACGAGGCGCACCAGTTGCCGGAACTGGCCTCGCAGTTCTTCAGCGTCTCGGTGTCCTCGCGGCAACTGCACGACCTGGGCCGCGACGCCCTCGCCGAATGCGCCAACGCGCCCGGCTCGCTCGGCCTGCTGCAACCCCTGACCAGCGGGCTGGAGCAGCGGTTGAGCGAACTGCGCCTGGCGTTGGAGTCGGTCCCCGGACGCGGTTCGCTCGGTCGCCTGCACGGCTGCGCCGCGGCCCTGCCGGCGCTGGCGGCGGTCGGCGTGGCGCTGGGCGAGTTGCACGGCGGACTGGCCGCCCATGCCGAGCGCAGCCCCGGCTTCAGCGCCTGCGCCGAACGCGCCGAGGAAGCACTGCGCCTGTGGCAGCGCTTCGACGGCAGCAGTCAGCCGGCCGTCGACGAAACGCCGGCGGAGGAAGACGCCGGTGCCCAGGTGCGCTGGTACGAACTGACGCCGCGTGGCGTGGTGTTCAGCCAGACCCCGCTGGACGTCGCCGCGCCGATGCGCGCCTACCGCGAGCGCAGCCAGGCGGCCTGGATCTTCACCTCGGCGACGCTGTCGGTTGGCGGCCGCTTCGATCATTTCTGCCGTCAGCTCGGCCTCTGGCAGCCCGAGACCCTGATCGAATCCAGTCCGTTCGACTATTCGCGCCAGGCGCTCGCCTATCTGCCCAAGGGGCTGCCCGAGCCGGCGCATCAGGCCTTCGGCGAGCGCCTGATCGAAGCGGTGCTGCCGGTGCTGGCCGCTTCCGCTGGCCGCGCCTTCCTGCTGTTCACCTCCCATCGCGCCCTGAACCGCGCCGCCGAACTGCTCGAAGGCCGGCTGCCGTTTCCGCTGTTCGTGCAGGGCAGCCTGCCGCGCTCGGCCCTGCTCGACGCCTTCCGCGAATCCGGCGACGGCGTGCTGCTCGGCGCGGCCAGTTTCTGGGAAGGCGTCGACGTCGCCGGCGATGCGCTGCGCGTCGTCGTCATCGACAAGCTGCCGTTCGCCGCGCCGGACGATCCGGTGCTCGAAGCGCGCCTGGAGGCGCTGCGCCGGCAGGGTGGCAACCCGTTCCGCGACTGGCAACTGCCGGCCGCCGCGCTGGCTCTCAAGCAGGGTGCCGGCCGCCTGATCCGCACCCATTCCGACAGCGGCGTACTGGTGCTGGGCGACCTGCGCCTGGTCACCAAGCCCTACGGCCGGCTGTTCATCGACAGCCTGCCGCCGTTCACCCGCACCCGCGACCTGGCGCAGGTGCAGGCCTTCCTGCAAACCCCGCTGCCCGGCATCGCCGGCGAGGACGCGGCATGAAGCTGATCGCCATCGAAACCGCCACCGAGGCGTGCAGCGTCGCCCTGAGCGTGGACGGCGCGATGCTGTCCCGCCACGCCGTCGCCCCGCGCCGCCATGCCGAACTGGTGTTGCCGTGGATCGACGAGCTGCTGGCCAGCGCCGGCCTGTCCAAGCGGCAACTGGACGCCATCGCCGTCGGGCGCGGGCCGGGCGGCTTCACCGGCGTGCGCCTGGGCGTGGCGCTGGCGCAGGGCATCGCGCTGGCGCTCGACCGGCCGCTGGTCGGCGTCTCCACCTTGGCCGCGCTGGCCTGCGCCGCACCGCCCTCGCCGCGCGTGCTGGCGGTGATCGATGCCCGCATGGGCGAGGTCTACCACGGCCTGTTCGATACCGGCGACGACCTGCCGCGTACCCTTGCCGACGAGGGCCTGTGCGCGCCCGATGCACTGGTCCTGCCCGGCGCGCAGTCGTGGGTCGGCGTCGGCAGCGGTCTGGCGGCGGACGATGGCGCGTTGCGCCGGCGGCTGCACAGCCGTCTCACCGAGGTCGATGCCGGTGCCCTGCCACAAGCCTCCGACGTGGCGCGGATCGCCCTCGACGCCCTCGCCCGTGGCGAAGGCGGCGCGCCGGAAATGGTGCAACCGGCCTATTTGCGCGACAAGGTGGCGCAGACCCTGGCCGAGCGCGGCCTGGCCTGAGCGGCACTGGAGGACTGAGCGCCGCGTTTCAGCGACCGGCGGCGGCCCGCCGCAGACGGTCGTGGATGGCGAGCCAGGCCGCCTCGTCGGGTGGCGTCTCTATGCGCAGTTCGTCGGCGTCCAGATCATCAAGCTGGCGCAGCGCGGCGTACAGGCCGCGCGCATAACCGGCCGGGTCGGCGGGCAGGACCAGGCCTTGCGTGCCCGGCGGAAGATGATCCAGCGCCAGCACCTGCGCGGCCCCGCGCAGCACCCCGTCGGCCAGCGCCGCGCGTGGCAGCAGGCGCACCGGCGTGCGCGGCGCGTAGTGCCGCTCCAGCATGCCGGGCGCGCGCGGGCTGCCGGCATCCGCGTGGCGGGCCAAGTCCTCCACGACCTCGTCGATGGCGGCGGCGGAAATCATGCCGGGGCGCAGGATGCGCGGCTGCGCGCCGGTGCAGTCGACGATCACGCTTTCGATGCCGATGTCGCAGGGGCCGCCGTCCAGCACCACCGGCAGGGCATCGCCGAATTCGGCGCGGACGTGGGCGGCGCGGGTCGGGCTGACGTGGCCGAAGCGGTTGGCCGAGGGTGCGACCAGGCCGCGCCCGAATGCCGTCAGCACGGCCCGGGCGAGCGGATGCGAGGGCATGCGCAGGGCCACGCTGTGCTGACCGCCGGTGACCATCGGCAGGGCGCGCGCGCCGCGCGGCAGCACCAGGGTCAGCGGGCCGGGCCAGAAGCGCGCCGCCAGCGCCCGCGCGTAGGTCGGGATGTCGCGGGCGTAGTCGTCCAGTTGCCCGGTCGAGGCGATGTGGATGATCAGCGGATGCTCGGCCGGGCGGCCCTTGAGCGCGTAGACGCGGGCAATGGCGGCCGGGTTCTCGGCGTCGGCGGCGAGGCCGTAGACGGTTTCGGTGGGCAGGCCGATGCACTCGCCACGGCGCAGCGCGGCGAGGGCTGGAGCGATCTCCGCCGCGCTGTTCGGGAGGGGCCTTGGTTCCATCGCGCCATGCTACCAGCAGGCAATGTCGGCGCGGTTTGAACGCCGCCGCCTCGTTGCGGACAATGGCCGCTGGATTCCTTCGCCAAGTGAGTGCCATGACCGTGCTGCGCATGACCGACCTCGACCTCTCCGGCAAGCGGGTGCTGATCCGCGAAGATCTCAACGTGCCGGTGGCCGATGGCCGGGTCGCCTCCGACCAGCGCATCCTGGCCGCCCTGCCGACGCTGCGCCTGGCGCTGGAGGCCGGCGCGGCGGTGATGGTGATGTCGCATCTGGGACGGCCGAAGGAAGGCGTGTTCAGCGAGGCGGATTCGCTGGCTCCGGTGGCGGCGCGGCTGTCCGAACTGCTCGGCCGCGCGGTGCCGCTCAAGCGCGACTGGGTCGATGGCGTGACGGTGGCGCCAGGCGAACTGGTGTTGCTGGAAAACTGCCGCATGAATGTCGGCGAGGCTGCCGACGATCCCACGCTGGCGCAGAAGTATGCCGCTTTGTGCGAGGTGTTCGTGATGGATGCGTTCGGCACCGCGCACCGGGCACAGGCCAGCACGCATGGCGTCATCCGCGCCGCCCGCGTCGCCTGCGGCGGTCCCCTGCTGATGGCCGAACTGGACGCCCTGGCGAAGGCGCTGGACGCCCCGGCGCGGCCGCTTCTCGCCATCGTCGCCGGGTCCAAGGTGTCGACCAAGCTGGCCCTGCTCGGCAGCCTGCTGGGCAAGGTCGACCAGCTCATCGTCGGCGGCGGCATTGCCAACACCTTCCTCGCCGCGCAGGGTTTTCCCATTGGCAAGTCGTTGTGCGAGGCGGACCTGCTGGACACCGCGCGGCGCATCCTCGCCGACGCCAGCGCCCGTGGCGCGGAGATTCCGCTGCCCTCCGACGTGGTCGTGGCACCGGCCTTCGCGGCCGACGCGCCGGCCACGGTCAAGGCGGTCAGCGAGGTTGGCGCGGACGACATGATCCTCGACATCGGCCCGGAAACCTCCGCCCGCTATGCCGACCTGGTCGCCGAGGCCGGCACGGTGCTGTGGAACGGCCCGGTCGGCGTGTTCGAGTTCGACCGTTTCGGCCGCGGCAGCGAAATCCTGGCCCGCGCCATTTCCGTTTCCGACGCCTTTTCCATCGCCGGCGGTGGCGACACCCTGGCTGCCATCGACAAGTACGGGGTCGCCGACGGCATCTCCTACATCTCCACCGGCGGCGGCGCGTTCCTCGAATTCTGCGAGGGCAAGGAACTGCCGGCGGTAGCCGCGCTGCGCGCCCGCAGCGGCTGATCGGTGGCCGGACGGGGCCGCGCGGCGCGGGATACACTGGCTGCCCGTCGCCGCCGTCCGATACCGTCAGGCCCGCCATGAGCACGACCACCCGCCGCACCAAGATACTGGCCACGCTCGGCCCGGCCTGCGATCCGCCCGGCGTCATCGAAGCGCTGATCTCCGCCGGCGTCAACGTGGTGCGGCTGAATTTCTCCCATGGCAGCATCGAGCAGCACGCCCAGCGCGTCGCCAGCGTGCGCAACGCCGCCGCCCGGCTGGGCCGCGAGGTCGGCGTGCTGGCCGACCTGCAAGGCCCGAAGATCCGCATCGAACGCTTCGAGCAGGGCCGGGTCGTCCTGCGCGCCGGTGCCGCCTTTGTCCTCGATTGCCGCGACGATGCGCCGCCCGGCGACGAGCGGCGGGTCGGCGTCAGCTATCCCGGTCTGCCGCAGGACGTGGCAGCGGGCGACACGCTGCTGCTCGACGACGGCCTCGTCGCCCTGCGCGTGGAGGCGGTCGAAGGCGCGGAAATCCGCACCACCGTGCTCACCGACGGCGCGTTGTCTGACCGCAAGGGCCTGAACCGGCTCGGCGGCGGTCTGTCGCTGGGCGCGCTGACCGACAAGGACCGCGCCGACATCCGCCACGCCGCCGCGCTGGAAGCGGACTTCCTCGCCGTCAGCTTCTGTCGCACCGCCGCCGACCTCGACGAGGCGCGCCGGCTGGCCCGCGAGGCCGGCAGCGAGGCCGGCATCGTCGCCAAGATCGAACGCGCCGAGGCGATCAGCAACCTGTCCGAACTGATCGACGCCGCCGACGTGGTGATGGTGGCGCGCGGCGACCTCGGCGTGGAGATCGGCGATGCCGAACTGCCCGGCCTGCAGAAGAAGATCATCCGCGAGGCGGTGGAGCGCAACCGCGTCGTCATCACCGCCACGCAGATGCTGCAATCGATGGTCGACAGCCCGATCCCGACCCGCGCCGAGGTGCTCGATGTCGCCAACGCGGTGATCGACGGCACCGACGCGGTGATGCTGTCGGCGGAGACGGCGTCCGGCAACCACCCGGTCAAGGCGGTGGAAGCGATGGTGCGCATCTGCCTCGGTGCCGAGCGGCAGTTCCATCACGACACCGATTTCGAGGCCGCCAAACGTGATCTGTCGCGCTCCGACGAGGCCATCGCCATGGCCGCGATGTTCCTGACCGAGCACATCGGCGTGCGGGCGATCATCGCCATGACCGAATCCGGCGGCACGGCGCGCTATCTGACCCGCTTCCACGGCTCGGCGGCGATCTACGGGATGTCCCGCCATCCGCCGGCGCGGCGCCGGATGGCGCTGATGCGCGATGTCGTGCCGATCGATTTCGACTCCCGCGGCCTGGCCCCACGGATGGCCGCGCGCGAGGCGGTGCGGCACCTGTTCCAGCTCGGCCTGCTGTCGCCGGGCGACCGCGTCGTCATCACCAGCGGCGACCACATGGAACAGCACGGTTCCACCAACACGCTGCGCCTGCTCAAGGTCGGTGCCGGCGGCGCGGCGGAAGGGCTGGGCGAGCTCTAGCGCGCCACCCCGGCGCGCAGCTTGCGTGAATCAACCGCTACGGACTATCATTCCGCTCTTCCCGTTCCATCCGCAATGGCGCTGCCCGGCAGAGCCGGCGGACGTCTGCCGCAGGACATTGAACCCATGAAAGCCGATATCCATCCCCAGTACCGCGAAGTCGTGTTCCAGGATCTGTCCTCGGACTTCTCCTTCCTGACCCGTTCCACCATGGGCAGCAAGGAAACCATCAAGTGGGAGGACGGCAACGAGTACCCGCTGGTGAAGATCGACATCTCCTCGGCCTCGCACCCGTTCTACACCGGCAAGCATAAGATCGTCGACACCAGCGGCCGCGTCGACAAGTTCCGCCGCCGCTACGCGCAGAAGTAATTCCGCGCCCGCCGGCCAGCCCGGCGGAGACAGGTTTTCCGATACGGCCCGGCCTCGCGACCGGGCCGTTGTCGTGTCCGCATGCCTGCTTCGGCCCGCCGCGAGGTATGCGATAATTGCCGGCTTGGCGAGCCACCGGAGACGGTGCTGCCGGCGTCGCGCGGTTCCCTGCCGCCAGGCGTCTTCCTCCCCCTCGATGTTGCAAGGAGCACTCCATGAGCGATCCGTCCAGCGCTGTGTTGACCGACCCGGCTTCCGGCAAGATGACGCAACTGCCCGTGGTGCGCGGCGCGCTGGGCGCGCCAGCGCTGGATATCGGCAAGCTGCACAAGGAAACCGGCTATTTCACCTTCGATCCCGGTTTCGTCGCCACGGCAAGCTGCCGTAGCGCGATCACCTACATCGACGGCGACGAGGGCGTCCTGCTCTATCGCGGCTATCCGATCGAACAACTCGCCAAGCATTCCAGCTTTCTCGAGGTCGCGCAGTTGCTGATCGACGGCGAACTGCCCTCCAGGCAGCAGTTCGAGGCCTTCTCGCACCAGGTCACGCATCACACGATGATGCACGAGGCGCTGAAGTCCTTCCTCAACGGCTTCCGCCACGACGCCCACCCGATGGCGATGCTGTGCGGCATGATCGGCTCGCTGGCGGCCTTCTACCATGACGACCTCGACATGGCCGATCCGCAGCAGCGCCGACTGGCCGCGATCCGCCTGATCGCCAAGGTGCCGACCATCGCCGCCGCCTGCTACCGCTATTCCATCGGCTGGCCCTCGCGCTACCCGCGCAACAACCTCGATTACGTCACCCGCTTCCTGCACATGATGTTCGAGGTGCCGAGCGAGCCGCTGGACCTGCCGCCGGTAGCGTCCAAGGCGCTCGACCTGCTGTTCATCCTGCACGCCGACCACGAACAGAATGCCTCCACTTCCACCGTCCGCCTGGTCGGCTCCACCGGTGCCAATCCCTACGCCTGCGTCGCCGCCGGCATCGCCGCCCTGTGGGGGCCGGCGCACGGCGGTGCCAACGAGGCGGTGCTGAAGATGCTCAAGGAGATCGGCTCGGTCGACCAGGTCGGCAAGGCGGTCGAGCGCGCCAAGGACAAGGATTCCGGCTTCCGCCTGATGGGCTTCGGCCATCGCGTCTACAAGAACTTCGACCCGCGCGCCACCATCATCCGCGAGATGACGCACAAGGTGCTGGACGAACTGGGCGTGCACGATCCGCTGCTCGACGTGGCGATGAAGCTGGAAGAGGCGGCGCTGAAGGACGATTACTTCATCCAGCGCAAGCTGTATCCGAACGTCGATTTCTACTCCGGCATCATCTACAAGGCGCTGAAGTTCCCGACCGAGATGTTCACCGTCATGTTCGCCATCGCCCGCACCGTTGGCTGGGTGGCGCATTGGCTGGAGCAGCAGGACGATCCGGAAGGCAAGATCGGCCGGCCGCGGCAGATCTACACCGGTGCCACGCCGCGCGACTACGTCGCCCTCGACCAGCGCTGAGCGCCCCGCCGCCGGCCGCTTCGGCGCTCGGCGGTATCTCCCCCTCCCCAGATCGATCCGATCCGATCAGTCCGCCTGCCGGTCGAGCAGGCGGCGCAGCGCTTCGATGCCGGCGCGCGGCAGGGTCTGTCCCGGCTCGTCGCCCGCTGGTGCCTGACGCAACTGCGCCAGCGGCAGCACCAGCAGTTCGTGGGCGATGCCTTCGAGGTCGAAGCGCAGCACGGTCACTGGCTTCGGCGCGCCGGCAGCCAGGCGCATCCGCCGCGTGCCCTGCGTGTGGCGGATGCCGAGTTCGTCGAGCAGGCGGATCGGTGCCTCGGGTTCGTCGCTGAACAGATGCAGGCGCAGCGGCGTGTGCGCATCCGCCGTGCCGTCGAGCGCTTCGCCGACCAGTCGCGGGTCGAACGCCGCCAGCGCCGTCATCGCTTCCAGCGCTGCCTGCCGCAGTGCGCGCAGGTGGTCTTCGTGCGCGCCGGCGCTGAACAGGCGCTGGTGTTCGCGCAGGGCGGCCTGGATTTCCTCCGGACGCGGCAACTGGCTGCTGTCGAGGTCGATACGCAGGCGCTCGGCGGCCTTGCGTCGCGCCTGGGCGAGGTCGCTGATGCCGTGCTCGGTGATCAGCCGGGCGGCTTCGGCGGCCACCTGCTGGCGCAGGCGGGCGAGATGCGGCGCGTTGTGCCGGCTGCCGCGGCCCATGCTCAGAAGATGTCGAAGGCTTCGCGCGGATCGGCCTGCTCGTCGCGGTCGGTCTGACGCTCCAGCCGCGCCAGGTCCTCGACCCGGAAAATTTCGCTGATCGCGCCGGGCGTGCCGGACGGTACGAGTCGCCCGCTGTCGGGGTCGATCAGCGCGGTGGCGATGCCGTTGGGCATCGGCGGCAGGCGCTCGGGCTGGCCGTCCAGCGCCACCTTCATGAAATCGACCCAGATCGGCAGCGCGGTGCGGGCGGCGAACTCGCGGTTGCCGAGCGAGCTGAAATCGTCCATGCCCATCCAGGCGGTGACTGACAGCGAACCGCCGAAGCCGGAAAACCAGGCGTCGCGGAAATCGTTGGTGGTGCCGGTCTTGCCGCCGATGTCGCTGCGACCCAGCGCCAGCGCGCCGCGACCGGTGCCGCGACGGACCACGTCGCGCAGCAGCGAATGGACCAGGTAGGCGGTACGCGGATCGATGGCCTGCGGCGCGAGCTGGACCGGGATGGCCGGGTCCGGTTCGGCTTCTTCGGCCGGCGCGGCCGGCTGGCGCACCGGGCCGAGGTCGAACCCATCCTCCGCTGCGCCGCCGCGACTGGCCTCGCCACGCTGCGCGCAATGCGGGCAGGCGCGGGCCGGCGTGGCCTCGAAGATGGTTAGCCCGTCGCGATCCTCGATGCGCTGCACCACCCACGGATCGACCAGGTAACCGCCGTTGGCGAACACCGCCATGCCGCGCGCCATGGCAATCGGCGGCGCGGCGTTGGTGCCCAGCGCCAGCGACAGGTTGGCGTGCAGGGTTTCCGGCGCGAAGCCGAAGTTCTCGATGTAGCGACGGGCGAAACCGACGCCGACGGCATCCAGCACGCGGACCGAGACCAGGTTGCGCGAGGTGACCATGGCGTTGCGCAGGCGCATCGGCCCGGCGAAGGTCTGGTTGTCGTTCTGCGGACGCCAACTGCGGCCCTGGCCGGTGTCGTTGAACACCACCGGCGCGTCGAGCACGATCGAAGCCGGCGTGAAGCCGCGCTCGAAGGCGGCCGCGTAGACGAAGGGCTTGAAGCTGGAGCCGGGCTGGCGCTGAGACTGGGTGACGCGGTTGAACTTGCTCAGCGCAAAGCTGAAGCCGCCGGTCAGCGCGCGGATCGCGCCGGAGTCGTGCTCGATGGCGACCACCGCGGCCTGGGCGACCGGCATCTGCGCCAGCCGCCAGCCGCCTTCCTCGTCGCTGGCCAGGCGCACCACGTCGCCGCGCGCCAGTACGTCCGCCGGTTTGGCCGGTGCCGGGCCACGGGCATTCTCGCTCTGGTAGGCGCGCGCCCAGGCGATCCCGGCCATCGGCAACTCAACCGTGCTGCCATCGCCCAGCGCGAGGACCGCGTGGCTGTCCGCGGTGTCCAGCACGATGGCCGGTTGCAGGCCGCCGATCGGCCGCCGCTCGCGCAGCAGGGCCGGCCATTGCGCCGGATCATCGACCTCGGGCAGTTCCACGCGCGCCTCCGCGCCGCGCCAGCCGTGGCGCTGGTCGTAGTCGAGCAGGCCGCGACGGACCGCCTGGTTGGCACCCTCCTGCATGCGCCCGTCGAGCGTGGTCCAGACCCGGTAGCCGTCATTCAGCGCCATGTCGCCGAAGCGCTCGACAGCATCCTGGCGGACCTGCTCGGCCACCCACGGTGCCTCGACCTCGACCGGCGGCTCGTGCGGTGCCGCCAGGTCGGGGCGCGCCATCGCCTCGGCATGCGTGGGCGCGTCGATGAAACCGTTGTCCAGCATGCGGTCGAGCACGTAGCCGCGGCGCAGCATCGCCCGTGAGGGGTTGACCAGCGGGTTGGCGCTGGACGGGAACTTCGGGATCGAGGCCAGCATGGCCGATTCCTCCAGCGTCAGCTCCTCCAGCGTCTTGCCGTAGTAGAACTGCGCTGCCGCCGCGATGCCGTAGGCACGGTTGCCGAAGAACCCCTTGTTCAGATAGAGGGCGAGGATCTCGTCCTTGCTCAGCTCACGCTCCATCTTGAGGGCGAGAAGGATCTCGGTGAACTTGCGCGTGAACGTGACCTCGGGGCTGAGAAAGAACTGCTTGGCCACCTGCTGGGTGATGGTGGACCCGCCGGGGACGCGCTTGTCGCCGGTCTTGATGATCAGCCACACCGCGCGGGCGATGCCCTTGTAGTCGATGCCGGGGTGTTCGTGGAAGCGGGCGTCCTCGGCGGCGATGAAGGCCTGCTGGAGCTGCAACGGCACTTGGTCGATGGTCACCGGGTAGCGCCGGGTCTCGCCGAACAGGGCGATCAGCCGGTCGTCCTCGGTATAGACGCTCAGCGGCACCTGCAACTTCACCTCGCGCAGGCTTTCCACCGCCGGCAGCGTCGGCCAGATCAGCCAGCACAGCACGCCGAGCGCGCTCAGGCCCATGACGCCGAAGAACAGACAGCCGATCAGTGCAAGCCGGAGCAGACGGCGGAATGGGGGCATGCGGGAAATCCTGCTGGGACCTGGGGCGGACAGGACGGCGAGTATAGAGGCTCGCGCCGGCACCCGACTGCGTTCCGGTGCCGCCGGCGCTGTCGCATCGGCCGCCGACGGGGCAGAATGGACGGGCGCGTCGCGGCCGTCGAACGGGGGGATGGCGGGCCGCATTCATTGCCTGTTGCCTTTTGCAGTCCAACGGGTATTTAATGTACCGGTGTAGTAAGTGCTCGTAAGAGCCCGTGGGAAGGGGAGAAACCGTGGGTCTTTTCGCATCCAGCAAGGCACCACTGATTGGCGTGGACGTCAGCTCGACCGCTGTCAAGCTGCTTCAGCTCAGTCAAACCGGCGGCCGTTACCGCGTGGAACACTACGCGGTCGAGCCGCTGCCGCCCAATGCGGTGGTGGAAAAGAACATCGTCGAGGTCGAATCGGTGGGCGAGGCGATCAAGCGCGCCCTGGCCCGTTCGGGGGCGCGCAGCAAGTTCGCCGCCGCCGCCGTGTCCGGTTCGGCCGTCATCACCAAGCTGATTCCCATGCCGTCCGGCCTGACCGACGACGAGATGGAGGACCAGATCCAGGTCGATGCGGCGCAGTACATCCCGTACCCGATCGAGGAGGTCAGCCTCGATTTCGAGGTGCTGGGGCCGATCAAGGACAACCCCGAGATGGTCCACGTCCTGCTCGCCGCCTCGCGCACCGAGAACGTCGACGTGCGGGTGGCGGCGCTGGAGGTCGGCGGACTGGTCGCCAAGGTGATCGACGTCGAGGCCTTCGCGATGGAGAACGCCTATCGCCTGATCGCCGACCAGTTGTCCGTGGGCGGCGACGCCCTGGTCGCCCTGGTCGATGTCGGCGCGACGATGACCACCCTCAACGTGCTGCGCAACCAGCGCAGCATCTACACCCGCGAACAGGTGTTCGGCGGCCGCCAGCTCACCGACGAGGTGATGCGCCGCTACGGCCTCAGCTACGAGGAAGCCGGTCTGGCCAAGCGCCAGGGCGGGCTGCCGGAAAGCTACGATGTCGAAGTGCTGGAGCCGTTCAAGGAGGCGATGGTCCAGCAGGTCAGCCGCCTGTTGCAGTTCTTCTACGCCGGCAGCGAGTTCAACCGCGTCGACCAGATCGTCCTCGCCGGCGGCTGCGCCTCGATCAGCGGCATCGCGCAGATGGTGGAGGAGCAACTGGGTGTCTCCACGGTCATCGCCAACCCCCTGGCCAGCATGTCGTTGTCCAACAAGGTGCAGGCCCAGGCGCTGGCGCAGGACGCCCCGGCGCTGATGATCGCCTGCGGCCTGGCGATGAGGAGCTTCGACTGATGGCCAAGATCAATCTATTGCCGTGGCGCCAGGAGCGCCGCGAACAGCGGCAGAAGGAGTTCTACGGCCTGCTTGGTGCCTGCGCCGTGCTCGGTCTCCTGATCGCCTTCGCCGTGGTCAGTTATGTCGGTGGCCTGGTCGAGAACCAGCAGGCCCGCAACAACTATCTGACCCAGGAAATCCAGCGCCTGGAAACCAAGATCAAGGAGATCGAGACGCTGGAGAAGCAGCGTGCCGATCTGCTGCAACGCAAGCAGGTGATCGAGGAACTCCAGGCCAGCCGCTCGCAGATGGTGCATCTGTTCGACGAACTGGTGCGCACCATTCCCGACGGCGTGCGCCTGAACTCGATCAAGCAGGCCGGGCAGCGGCTCACCCTGATGGGCATCGCGCAGTCCAACGCCCGCGTGTCCTCGTACATGCGCGCGCTGCAGCAGTCGGGCTGGATCACCAATCCTGATCTCAACATCATCGAGGCCAAGGGCGAGGACCGGACCATGCCCTACCAGTTCACGCTGAACGTCGACCTGACCCAGCCGAAGGCGGCGCAGAGTGCCGAGCAGAGCGAATCCGCCCTGGCCGCAGGAGGTGCGCCATGAAGGATTTCGACCTGCGCAACCTGGACTTCAACAACGCCGGTGCCTTCCCGACCCCGGTCAAGGCGTTCTTCTGCGTGCTGCTGATCGCCCTGATCCTGCTTGGCGGCTGGTACTTCTTCGTCCGCGACAAGCTGACCCAGCTCGAGAGCCTGGAGCGCAAGGAAACGGAACTGCGCCAGGACTTCGAGTTCAAGGCCGGCAAGGCGGCCAACCTCGAGCCGCTGAAGCAGCAACTGGCGGAAATGGAAATCCTGCTCCAGCAGATGCTGCGCCAGTTGCCCAGCCGCAACGAAATGCCCGACCTGATCGTCGACATCTCGCAGACCGCGCTGGCCAGCGGCATCCAGAACGAGCTGTTCCAGCCCGGCGCGGAAGCACGCAAGCAGTTCTACGCCGAGAAGCCGATCAAGCTGCGCATGATCGGCACCTACCACCAGTTCGGCGCCTTCGTCAGCGGCGTCGCCTCGCTGCCGCGCGTGGTCATCATGACCATGCACGACATCGCCCTGACCCCGCGGGAAGCCACCCAGGGCGGCGTCGGCTCCGGGGTGCTGGTGCTGGAAGGCACGATCAAGACCTACCGCTATCTCGAGGAAGACGAGACGGCGGCGGACGGCACGACGACGGGGGGCAACTGACATGCGCATGCGAGGCAATGCGATAGGCAGGCCGACCGGCCGACTGGGTGTGCTGGCGGCGGCGTTGTTGCTGGCCGCCTGCAGCCAGGGCATGGGTGACCTGGAAGCCTATGTCGCCGACGTCAAGTCACGTCCCGGCCCGCCGCTGGATCCGCTGCCGGTGATGCAGCAGTTCGAGACGTTCGAATACAACGCCTTCGCGCTGCGCGATCCCTTCAGCGTGCAACTGGATGACCAGGACCAGTCCTCCAGCAGCGCCTTGCGCCCCGATCCCAACCGGCGCAAGGAGTTGCTGGAAAGCTTCCCGCTGGACGGCCTGGGCATGGTCGGAACGCTCGGCACCGGTGGCGAGATGGTCGCCTTGGTGCTGGATCCGACCGGGGTGGTTCACCGAGTCGTCCCGGGGAACTACATGGGTCAGAACGAAGGACGGATTTTGGCTATCTCGGAAGGTCAGATCGACCTCCTTGAGCTGGTTTCGGACGGCGCCGGCGGCTGGATCGAGCGTCAGGCTTCCGTGGCGCTAGACGAAAAATAAGCAGTTGGGGGATACACGATGATCGCGACGACACTGCAAACCTCGCATTCCACTGGCCGTTCGGCGTACCGCTGGTCGCTGGTCGGCATGCTCACGCTCGCCATGGCCCTGCCGGCATCGGCGGCCAACGTGCTGCGTGACATCAGCTATGCCGCCGGGCCCGGTGGTGCCGTGGACGTGATCCTGCAACTGGACGGCCCTGCGTCCGATGCGCAGGTGTTCACCACCGACGACCCACCGCGGATCGCCATCGACCTGGTCGACACCGTCAACCAGGTCGAGCAGCGCCGGATCGCGGTCGGGGCCGGTGCCACCAGCGCCATCACCGCCGTCGAGGCCGGCGGCCGGACCCGCGTGGTGGTCGACCTGTTCCACGCCACCGGTTACGAGTCGCGGGCGGAAGGCAACCGCTTCGTGCTGCGGGTGGAAGGCAGCGGGGCGGGATCGACAGCCCGACCGGCGTCTGCGTCGGCCAACCCCGATCCCGCCAAGCGCCTTGCCGGAGCCGGCCTGCAGGTCGCCAACATCGACTTCCGCCGGACCACCGAAGGTGCCGGTCGGGTCATCCTGAGCTTCTCCGGCGAGGGCGCGGGTGCGGACCTGTCCGACAGCGGCGCGGGAGTCGTGGTCGACATCGTCGGCGCGCGACTGCCCGATGCGCTGGCCCAGCGGCTGGATGTCACCGACTTCGCCACGCCGGTGGAACGCGTCGAACTGCGCGCCACCGGCTCCGGTGCCCGTCTGCGCATCGATACCGTCGGCAACTATGAGTCGCTCGCCTACCAGACCGGCAACGAGTACGTGGTCGAGATCGCGCCGCTGCGGGAAAGCGCCGAGGATGTCGTCGGCGTCGGCATGGAAGCCGCGCAGCCGGGTTATCAGGGCACGCCGGTCACCTTCAGCTTCCAGGACATCCCGGTCCGCACCGTGCTGCAGTTGATCGCCGAGGAGTCGGGCAAGAACGTGGTGGCCGCCGACTCGGTGACCGGCAACGTCACCCTGCGCCTGGTCAACGTGCCCTGGGATCAGGCGCTGGACATCGTCCTGCGCTCCAAGGATCTGGATCGCCGCGAAGAAGGCAACGTGATCTGGGTGGCCCCGCAGGCGGCCATCGCTGCCTACGAGAAGGCCCTCGCCGATGCCCGCCTGGCCAACGAACAGCGCGCCAAGACGGTCAGCGAGTACATCACGATCAACTACGGCAGCGCCGAGGAGATCGCCAAGCTGCTGACCGACGAGGCCAAGAGCGGCCAGGTCAGCGGCCAGGGCCAGCAGGAGCAGAACGTCGGCCAGCGCGGCTTCCTGTCGCCGCGCGGCAGCGTCACCTTCGACCGCCGCACGAACACCCTGCTGGTCAACGACTCGCCGGAAAAGATCAAGGAAATCAAGGCGCTGATCTCGGTTCTGGACCGGCCGGTGGATCAGGTCCTGATCGAGGCGCGGATCGTCATCGCCACCGAAACCTTCCGTCGCGAACTGGGCGCGAAGTTCGGCATCAGCGGTGCCAACGAGGACAGCAGCGGCAATGTCATCACCACCACCGGTTCGGCCATCGGTGCCGACCGGATGGCCAACATCGCCCTGGCCAACCGCTTCGCCGGTCGCAGTTCCGGCCTGCCGGTGTCCGTGCCCGGTGCCCCCGGCGGCGGCATCCTGACACCCTCGCTGGATGATCGGCTCAACGTCAACCTGCCGGTATCCAACCCGGCCGGTGCCATCGGCTTCGCCATCCTGGGTGCCGATTACCTGATCGATCTGGAACTGTCCGCGCTGGAGGCCGAAGGCCGCGGCGAGGTGGTCAGCAACCCGCGCGTCATCACCGCCAACCAGCGCGAGGCGATGATCCGCCAGGGCGACGAGATTGCCTACACCACCCTGCAGACCGGGAGCGGCAGCAACCAGTTCACCACCGAGTTCAAGGAAGTCGTGCTGGAGCTGAAGGTCACGCCGACCATCACCTCCGATGGCCGCGTGTTCCTGACCCTCGCCGTGAAGAAGGACGAGTTGACCGGCTACTTCAACTCGCCGACCGGCCGCATCCCCGAGATCGCCACGCGCGAAATCAGCACCGCCGTCCTGGTCGACAACTCGCAGACGGTGGTCATTGGCGGCGTCTACGAGTTCCGCTCCACCGAGGACCTGAACAAGGTGCCGTTCCTGGGAGACGTGCCGGTCCTGGGCAACCTGTTCAAGAGCAAGTCCAAGGGATCGAACAAGGCCGAACTGCTGATCTTCGTGACGCCCAAGGTCCTGGCGGTTTCCGGAAAAACCAAATAACTGAATGGATTCGATTCGATGACTCACCCTGCGCCCGGCAACAGCGAAGTACGGAGAACCACGATGAAAGCGAGCGCTCACCTGAAATTCCTGTTTCTGCTGGTAGCGTCGTCGCTGCTGGCGGCCTGTGGCGGCGGCGGAAGCAGCGACAGCGACAGTGGCTTCACGCCACCGGGCCTGCGTGTCAGCGCAACGCCTACCAGCCTCACCGTGCAGTCCGGCAGCAGCGCCGACATCACCGTGCGGGTGACGCAGTCCAGCGGTGCGCCGATTGCCGATGGCACGGTCGTCAACGCCAGCGTGAGCCCGGCCAGCAACGGTACCATCGTCGGCGTCAGCGGCTCCGGCGAGACCGGCGGTCCGCAGACGAGCACCGTGGGTGGCAACGCCAACTTCCGCTTCCAGGCCGCCGGCCCCGGCGGTTCGGCCACGGTCACCTTCTCCGTGCCCGATCCGAACGCCGGTAACCGCATGATCACCGCGACCGTCTCGGTCAACGTGACGCCGGCACCGCAGCAGCCCGACACCACTCTGCGCGTGGTCGTCGAGCCGCAGCTCACGGTGGTGCCGGTGCAGGGCGTCATGGACATCGTGGTGCGCGTGCGTCGGCCCGACGGCACGCCGGCCCCTGACGGCACCATTGTCAACGGCATCGCCAGCCCGGCGTCCGCCGGCAGCGTGGTCGGCCTGCCCGGCGGCGACAGCTCCAGTGCGGCAACGGTAGGCGGCATCGCCAACTTCCGCTTCCTGGCCGGCAATGCGCCGCGCAGCGCCGAGCTCACCTTCTCGGTCACCGACGAGCAGAACGACAAGGTCGTCACCGGCAGCGCCACCGTGCAGGTGGCCGGCGTCGACGAGAGCCGCCTGAAGCTCGAGGCGACCACCCGCACCCTGCCGATCAACGCCTTCAACGTCGCACCGTTCTACGGTTCGCCGTTCATGTCCGAAGTCACCGTTACCGTCAACACCGCCAGCGGGCAGCCGGTCAACCAGCCCGATGGCATCCAGGTGTCGATCAACCCGGTCGGCAACACCGGCGGCTTCACCACGCTGGACGATCCGGAAACCGAGTGCGAGGACGACGACCTGCCCGAAGAGTGCAACGAGTTCTTCATCCGCCTGGGCCAAGGCCCGGTGGACGTGGTGGCCGGCAAGGCGACCCTGTTCGTGCATTCGCTGAACTTCAGCGGCACCACCACCCTGACCGTCACCACCCAGGATCCGGAAACCGGGCAGTCGATCGCCGCGACGATGGTCTTCAACATCGTCAGCTCGATCTCCACCCTGCCGTCCTCGGTCATCGTCAGCCCGATCGTCGAGCCGCTTTATGCCCAGGGTTCCGGCGGCAACACCTCGGCCCAGGTGCAGATCGTCGTGCTCGACGGCATCGGCCAGACCGTCCCCAACCCGGAGGCGGGCAACAACAGCTTCAACAACATCCGCGTCGAACTGGTCGGCGAAGCCGCCACAGCCGGTGCCCGCGTGTCCGGCATCAATGCCCAGGGCGAGAACGTGCAGGGCACGCAGATCGCCCTGCGCACGGTCAACGGCATCGGCGGCGCGCTGATCACCAGCGGCAGCCAGACCGGCAGCGCGATCATCCGCGTCACCGCCGACCGCGCCGACAACAACGTCGACAACGGCATCAGTGACCCGGTCAGCGCCCAGCGCTCGGTGTTCGTCTCCGACGGTGTGCTGTTCGACCTGGAGATTACCCAGCCGACGACCAACGCCCTGTTGGTCAATCCGGTCGACGGCGGGGTCAGCAGCAACGATCCCTCCGTGCCGCCGAACCCGGATGGCACCTACAGCGTGACCGTGTCCGCCATCGCCACCGACCGTCTGGGCAATCCGGTGCTGCCGGGATCGACCATCAACTTCGGTCTGATCGATGGTCCGCAGGCGTCCGGGCTGGGCGACTTCCGTGTTCGCGGCAATACCGGCAACCCGCAGGAAGGCGGCACCACCTTCACCGACCCGAACGGCAGCTTCACCTCGGCCGGCGTCGGCCCGGGCGACGTGCTGGCCATCCTGTCCGAGGATGATCCGCAGAACCGCGACCTGGAAGGCATCCGCGTCATCCAGAGTGTGCAGAACGCCGGCTCGCTGACGGTGCAGCGCCGCTTCAACCGCAACGACCTGAGCGGCTCGATCTACGATGCCGGCAACGCCCTGGACTACGTGATCGGCCGCGCCGAGGACGGCAACATCCAGGCCAGCGCCGTCACCAATGCCTTCGGCGTGGCGCGCACGCTGATGACCTACCCGGTGTCCAAGCTGGGCAAGGTCGCGCTGATCTGGGCGCAGGGCGATGGGGCCATCGTCAACGGCCAGCCGCGCACGGTGTCCGATGTCGAGTACACCCGCTTCCCGGGCGTCGCGCCGGGCTTCACCACGGCGTCGCCGACGGCGATCCCGGCCAACACCACGGTCAATGTCACGGTCTGCGTCGCCGACACGCTGGGCGCGCCGCTGTACGGCATCCCGGTTTCGTTTGCCTTCCAGAACATGGACGGCGGCCAGGGTTCGGTGGACGGCGTGCCGGTCAGCGGCCAGGTCGGCAACCTGACCGATGCCAGCGGCTGCACCGTGGCAGCGGTCACCTCGATCGGCCTGAGCAGCGTCACCGGCGGCGACAACCCGCCGACGGTGGTGTTCTCCGCCATCGGCGAGCCGGTTGCCGTGGAGCTGCAGGTCGGCAACCTGATCCTGATCGCCAGCCCGCCCAGCTTCATCGGCGGCGGCGGCATCACCGTGCTGCGCCTGGTCGATACCGGCGGCCTGCGCGTGCCGGGGGCACAGATCACCGGCACCTGCGTGGGGCAGAATGGTGCTTTCCTGACCACCGAGCCGGCCAGTCCGTCCGAAGGCGTGACCGATGCCAATGGCGAGGCCCCGTTCGTGATCCAGGAGATCGAACTGAACCAGATCAACGGCTTCGGCACCGGCATCTGCACCTACTTCGCCCAGGGCGGCACCTCCAACCCGCCGATCGAGGCGAGGACGCCGTCGGTGGACGTGTTCCTGCGTGGCGTGGACCTGTGTGACCGCCTGGTCAGCCCGCCGATCCCAGGCTGTACCGACCGCGAGACGCTGACGGTGAACATCACCGGAATCGGCGAAGGCACGGTGGTCAGCACCCCGCAGGGCATCGCCTGCACCTACGCTGGCGCGGCGATCCCGTGCGAGGCGGATTTCGCGCCCGGTGCCGATGTCCAGTTGCTGGTGACCGCTTCCGCCGGCAGCCAGGTGCTCGGCTTCAGCGGCGAGTGCGTGCTGTCCGGCGGCAGTCCGACACCACCGGCAGCGCAGATCACGCTGACGACCAACATGTCCGACGACAAGGTGTGTTCGGTCGAGTTCGGCCCGTAACCTGTATTGCTGACTGAGGTCAGTGCGTAACGACCGCGGCCAGCCAGCAATGGCTGGCCGCTTTGTTTCCACCACGGCGCCCAGGCACGCCGACGAGCGGATGGCCCATGTCCCTGTCCCGCCTTGAATTGCCAGCCGGCCAGATACTCTTCCGCGAGGGTGACAGCCCTGGCCTTGCCTACCTGATCGAGTCCGGCGAGGTGCGCGTGTTCGCCGAGCGCGACGGCGAGGAAGTGGAGTTCGCCTGCCTGAAGGCAGGTGATCTGCTCGGCGAGATGGCGGTGATCGACGACGAGCCGCGCACCGCCTCGGCGGTGACGCTGACGGACTGCGTGCTGCTGCCGATCGACAGCGCTGCCATCGCCGAGCGCCTGGAGCAGAGCGATCCGATCATCCGCGCCCTGCTGGAAAGCCAGATCCGACGCTATCGTTCCGGCTTGGCGGTGATGCAGGGCCGCGACGGCGGCAGCCCGCTGTTGCTGACCGATACGCCGGTCGGCCGCGCCAGCGTGGAGAAGTTCCGGCTGGAGTCGCAGTTGCGCGAGGCGCTGGCAACCGGCGAACTGGACATCAATTTCCAGCCGCTGTTGGAAGTGCCGACCCGTCGCATTGCCGGCTACGAGGCGCTGGTGCGCTGGACCCACCCGGAACGCGGGCCGGTCTCGCCGCTGGAGTTCATCACCCTGGCCGAGGAAACCTCGCTGATCAATCCGGTCGGCGAATACGTGCTCAATCGCGCCATCGACGCCCTGAGCCGGCTGGCCGATGCCGGCGTCGACCCGCTGCCGTTCATCGCCATCAACGTCTCGCCCAAGCAGTTGATGGAATCGCACATGCTCAACCGCACAGTAGCACGGACCCAGGCCGCCGGCGTGCCGGTGGATCGGATCAAGCTGGAGATCACCGAGAGCCGGATGGTCGACTACCCGACCGTGCAGGCGCTGCTGGTGCGCTGCCATCGCGAGGGCATCCAGGTGGCGCTGGACGATTTCGGCACAGGATTCTCCAACCTGGGTTATCTGCACGAACTGGAGTTCGACACCGTCAAGGTGGACCAGGCGTTTGCCCGCTACATGTTGACTTCCCGCCGTGCCATGGCGCTGGCGCGCGGCATCGTCCAGCTCATTCATGCGCTGGATGCCGACGTGGTGTTCGAGGGCATCGAGACCGAGGCGCAGATGCAGGTACTGGAGGAGTTGGGCTGCCGCTACGCCCAGGGTTACTTCATCGGTCGTCCGCAGCCGCTTGGCGACGTGCTGGCGACCTGGAAGCGATAGCCGACCCCCGGCACCGTGCCGGGCGCGGAACCCTCGGCGACATCCACGGTCGCAGTGGCCTCCCGGCGATCAACCCGAGTCGCCGCCACGGATCCACGACCGATGCCCGACAGCCCGACCGAACCCCAGTCCTGCCAGCAGCAGTTCGCCCGCCTTCGCGACGAGCTGTCCGAGTGCGTGATCGGCCAGCCTGAACTGGTCGACCGGCTGCTCATCGCCCTGCTCGCCGATGGTCACTTGTTGGTCGAGGGCGCGCCGGGCCTGGCCAAGACCACGGCGATCAAGGAACTGGCGCGACGCATCGAGGGCGATTTCCATCGCGTCCAGTTCACCCCCGACCTGTTGCCGGCGGACCTGACCGGCACCGAGGTCTACCGCCCCGAGGAAGGCCGCTTCGAGTTCCAGCCCGGCCCGGTGTTCCACAACCTGCTGCTCGCCGACGAGGTCAATCGCGCGCCGGCCAAGGTGCAGTCGGCCTTGCTGGAGGCGATGGGCGAGCGCCAGGTGTCGGTCGGCCGTGCCACCTATCCGCTGCCGCGCCTGTTCCTGGTCATGGCGACGCAGAATCCCATCGAGCAGGAGGGCACCTATCCGTTGCCGGAAGCGCAGCTCGACCGTTTCCTGCTGCATGTGCGGATCGGCTATCCGGCGGCCGGGGCGGAAACCGAGATCCTGCGCCTGGCGCGCGAGCGCGCGTTGGACGAGAACAGCGGCGTGCCGGCCGTCGCGCCGCTGCGGATCAGCCAGGAGACGATCTTCAACGCCCGCCACGAAGTGCTGAACCTGCATCTTGCTCCGGCGCTGGAGCGTTATCTGGTCGAACTGGTGCTGGCCACGCGCGGGGCGTCCGAGTATGGCCGCGCTGTCGCCGAGCGCATCGCCTACGGTGCCAGTCCGCGCGGTTCGATCGCGCTGGAGCGCTGCGCCCGCGCCCATGCCTGGCTGGCCGGGCGCGATTATGTCTCGCCGCAGGACATCCACGCCGTCGCCGTCGACGTGCTGCGGCACCGGGTGCTGATGTCGTTCGAGGCGGAAGCCGAGGGCATCGACAGCGCCAGCGCGGTCAACGACCTGCTGGCGCAGGTCCCCGCACCCTGAGCCGAGCATGCGCGTGACCGGCGTCCAGGCCTCGCTGGCGGAACTGCTCGCCCTGCGTGATCGCGCGCGCGAACTTCGCCACGCGGTGCGCCGGCGCAGCGCCGACCGCAATGCCGGCCAGCGCCATTCGCCGTTCCGTGGTCGCGGCATGGATTACGCCGAGTCGCGACCCTACGCCGCCGGTGACGATGTCCGCCACATCGACTGGCACGTCACCGCCCGCACCGGCAGTCCCTACAGCAAGCTGTACCAAGCCGAGCGCGAGCGCGTCACCGCCGTGCTGGTGGACACCTCGGCGACGATGGATTTCGGCACCCGCGCCTGCTTCAAACGGGTCCAGGCGGCACGTCTGGCGGCGCTGATGGCCTGGCATGCAGATGGCGATGGCGACCGCTTGGCGGCGGCTGCCTGCGGGCGGCGCGGTGAACTGCTGCCGCCGCTGGGCGCGCGACGCGCCGCGTTGCGCGTGCTGGCCGCGCTGGCGCAGTGGAGCGCCGGTGCCGAGCACGACGACGACATGCCGCTGGCGCGCAGCCTGGATCGCCTCGGCCGGGTGCTGCGACCGGGCAGCCACGTGCTGATGCTGCTCGACCACCGCAGCCTCGACGAGGACGCCCTGCAATCGCTGGGAAGACTGCGCCGGCACCACGACCTGCTGGTCGCCCTGCTGGCCGATCCGATCGAACTGGCAGCGCCACCGCCCGCCTGTTATCCGGTGTTCGATGGCCAGTCCCGGCGTCTGCTGGCGCTGCACAACCCGGCGCTGCGCGCGGCCTGGCAAACGCGCTTCGCCGGTGCCATCGGTGCCGCGCACGAGCGCCTGCGGCGCGCCGGCCTGCGCTCGCGCAGCGTCGCCACCGATGAAGACCCGGTTGCCGCGCTGCGTGCCCTGTTGCGCGGCGAGCCGGCACGGAGCGCAGCATGAGTGTCGACCTGCCACTGCGCGACATCCACCTGCCGGCGGAGCCCGGCTGGTGGCCGCCGGCCCCGGGTTGGTGGGCGCTGGCCGTCGTCCTGATCGCGCTAGCATTTTGGCTGGGACGCCGCGCCCGTGCGGCGGCGCGGCGGCGTCGCCAGCGGCAGCGCCTGATGCGCGCCTTCGATGCCATCCTCGACCGCCATCCGCCCGAGGCGCGGCCGGCGCAGTTGCTGGGCGAACTGTCGCAACTGATGCGCCGCGCCGCGCTGCGCCATTCGCCGCAGGGTGCCTTGCTCAGCGGTGAGGACTGGCTGCGCCATCTCGATGGCGAGGACGCCGCGCGACCGTTCTCGGCCGGTCCCGGCCGCCTGCTGCTGGAAGGTCCGTACCAGCCAAACGTGTCGAGCGAGGCGGTGCACGCGGCGCTGCCGCTGCTGCGTCGGCGGCTGCGCGACTGGGCGGAGCAGGGCGATGCTTGAGTGGACGTGGCCCTGGTTGGGCCTGGCGGCACTGCCGCTGCCATGGCTGCTGCGTCGCCTGCTGCCGGCTGCCGAGGAACGCGCCGGCGCGGCCCTGTGCCTGCCGCTGGCCGAGGATTTCGCCGCGTTGTCGGCCGGTCGCAGCGCAGTGGCGCGCCCGCCGTGGATGCTGGTCGGCGCGTGGTTGCTGTTGTGTCTGGCGGCGGCCCGGCCGCAGTGGGTCGGTGAAGTCGAGACGCTGCCGCTGAGCGGGCGCGACCTGCTGCTGGCGGTGGACGTGTCGGGCAGCATGGCGGCCGAGGACATGCGCATCGGCGGTCGCCCGGTGAATCGATTGCAGGCGGTGCAGGCGGTGGTCGGCGACTTCCTGACCCGCCGCCAGGGCGACCGCGTCGGCCTGCTGCTGTTCGGTCAACAGGCCTATCTGATGACGCCGCTGACCTTCGACCTCGACAGCGTGCGCTACCAGCTCGACACCAGCAGCATCGGCCTGGCCGGGCGCGAGACGGCGATGGGCGACGCCATCGGCCTTGCGGTCAAGCGCTTCCGCGAGGCCGAGGCCGAACAGCGGGTGCTGATCCTGCTCACCGACGGCGTCAATACCGCCGGCACGCTGGAGCCGGTGCGCGCCGGCGAACTGGCGGCGGTCGACGGCGTGCGCATCCACACCATCGGCATCGGCGGCGAGCCGCGCGTCGGCGGCCTGTTCGGGCTCGCCTTCCCGCAATCGCCGGAGATCGACGAGACCAGCCTGCGGCAGATCGCCGAGCGCACCGGCGGACGCTATTTCCGCGCCCGCAACACGCAGGAACTGTCCGGCATCTACGCCGAGATCGAGCAACTGGAGCCGGCGGCGAAGCCGGGCGAGCGCCTGCGTCCGCGCCGCGACCTGTTCCACTGGCCGCTGGCCGCCGCCGTCGCGCTGGCCTTGCTCGCCCTGCTGGCGCGCGTTGCAGCGCTGGCCGTGCGCCGCGAGAGGTCGGCATGAGTCTGCTGCCGGCCGAGTTCCATTTTCTGCGTCCGGCCTGGCTGTGCCTGCTGGCCGGCCTGCCGCTGCTGGTGCTGTGCTGGCGACGGGTCGACGCCGCGCGCGATCCCTGGCGCGCCGTGGTCGATCCGCATCTGCTGGCCGCCCTGCGCCCCGCCGGCGCGGCGAGCGGCAGCGCTTCGCGTCGCCTGCTGGCGCTGGCGATGCTGGCGCTGACCCTGGCCACGCTGGCCCTGGCCGGCCCGGCCTGGCAGCGCCTGCCGCAACCGCTGCTGCGCACGCAGTCGGCGCTGATCATCGCGCTCGATCTGTCCGAACGGATGCGCGCCCCGGACCTTGCCCCGGACCGTATCGCCCGCGCCCGCTACAAGCTGGCCGACCTGCTGCGGGAGCGTGGCGACGGCCAGACCGCACTGATCGCCTACGCCGGCGACGCCTTCACCGTTGCTCCGTTGACCGAGGATTCCGCCACGCTGGAATCCCTGCTCGGCGCGCTTGATCACGACACCCTGCCGGTCGCCGGCCAGCGCCCGGATCGCGCCATCCGGCTGGCCGCGCGCTTGCTGGCCGACGCCGGATTCCCGCGCGGCCAGTTGCTGCTGCTGACCGACCGCGCCGACCAGCGCGCCGTGGACGCCGCCCGCGAGGCGCTGGCCGGTGGCCTGCGCGTCTCCGTGCTCGGCGTCGGCACCCGCGAGGGCGCGCCGGTGCCGCAGGCCGGTGGCGGTTTCCTGCACGATGCCGAGGGCCAGTTGCTGTTGCCGGCGCTGGACGAGGCCAGCCTGCGCGCGCTGGCCGAAGCCGGCGGTGGCCGCTATGCGACCTTGCGCGTCGACCACGCGGATCTCGACCACCTGGGCGTGCTCGACGCTGCCGGCGAGGCGACGCCGGTCGAGGAGGCGCGCGTCGCCGCGCAATTCCGCGACGAAGGCATCTGGCTGCTGCTGTTGCTGCTGCCGCTGGCGGCGCTGGCCTTCCGCCGTGGCTGGCTGCTCTGCCTGCCGCTGTGCGTCGTCCTGCTGCCGCCGCCGGCGCAGGCTTTCGACCTCGCATCGCTGTGGCGGCGCGACGATCAGCGCGCCTTTTCTGCCTTGCAACAGGGCGATGCGGAAACCGCGCAGGCGCTGGCCAATGATCCGGCATTGCGCGGCGCAGCGGCCTATCGGCTGGACGACTTCGACGCCGCCGCGCAGGCCTTCGCCGCCGACGACAACGCCAGCGGTCATTACAATCGCGGCAATGCGCTGGCGCGCGCGGGACGACTGGAAGATGCGCTGGCCGCCTACGACGAGGCGTTGGCGCGCGATCCCGACCTGGACGACGCCCGCGCCAACCGCGACATCGTCGCCCAGGCGCTGGAACAGGCCCGGCAGCAGTCAGACTCGCAACAGGGCGAGGGCGAGCAGTCCGAACAGAATGACTCGTCCGGTGAACAGACCGGCGAGCAGTCCGGTGAGCAGGGCGAGGGCGATCCGTCATCGCAGCAGGGCGAGGGCCAATCGTCAGGCGAAGGCGGGGACGAGTCCGATCCGTCGCAGTCCGGCCAGCCGTCAGATGCGGAGCAGGACGGCGAGGACGGCGAAGCGCCCGCCGGGCAATCCGACGACCATGCCGAGCAGGCGCAGCGCTTCAGCGAGGACATGGAGGCCGCGCTGACCGGCGAGGAATCGGAACAATCCGAGGCGGGAGACGAGCGCGAGTCGGGCGAAGAACACAACGAGGGCGAGGGCGTCCCGGCGCTCAGCCAGGCGGAAATCGACGCCCGCGAGCAGCAGCAGGCCATCGAGCAATGGCTGCGCGCCATCCCGGATGATCCGGGCGGCCTGCTGCGGCGCAAGTTCCTGCTCGAACAACGACAGCGCCAGCGTCGGGAGGATGATTGATGCGAGGTTTGGATGATGCACTGCGGCGCGCGCTGCTGTGCCTGCTGGCGATGCTGACGTTGACGGCGGTCGAGGCCGAGGCCGCCGTGCGCGCCTTCCTGGATCGCGACAGCGTCACCCTGGGCGAGACGCTGACGCTGAACATCGAGTCCGATGGCGTGGCCGCCGGCGAGCCGGACCTCAGTGCGCTGGAAGCCGATTTCCACCTGCGCGGCACCTCCAGTAGCTCGCAGATCAGCCTGGTCAACGGCCGCTCCAGCACGCGCCAATTGTGGGCGGTGGCGCTGGAGCCCAAGACCGAGGGCGTGATCGGCATTCCGGCCCTCGACATCGGCGGCGAGCGCACCGAGCCGCTGACGCTGACCGTGCGCCCGGCACCAGCCGGTGCCGTGTCGAGCGCCGGCGACGAGGTGTTCCTGGAAGTGGAGACGACCACCCGCGAGCCCTACGTGCAGCAGCAGGTCGGCTACGTGGTGCGGCTGTATTACGGCGTCGATCTGACGCAGGGGCAGCTCGACGAGCCGGTCGGCGAGGGCGTGCGCGTGCAGCGCCTGGGTGCCGACACGCGCTTCCAGCGGCGCATCGGCGAGCGCCGTTACGAGGTGATCGAACGCCGTTACGCGCTGGTTCCCGAACGCAGCGGCGTGCTGCACATCCGCGCGCCGCGCTTCGTCGGCGATGCGCTGGACGGCCCGCGGCGCGGACTGTTCGGCGGCGGCCGGCGCGTCCAGGCCAGCGGCGAGGCGGTGGAACTGCGGGTGCGGGCGCAGCCGGCCGCTGCCGCCAGCCCGTGGTTGCCGGCGCAGCAACTGGCGCTGGCCGACGAATCCGGTGCCCTGGATGGCCCGTTCCGGGTCGGCGAGCCGATCAGCCTGGCGCTGCGCCTGCGCGCCCGTGGCCTGTCCGCCGAACAGTTGCCGGAACTGCGCCTCGACGCCATTGACGGTGCCCAGGTGTACCCGGACCAGGAGTCCTCGCAGAACCGCGAGGACGGCCAGTGGCTGCTCGGCGAGCGCAGCCGGCGCTTTGCCATCGTGCCGGCGCGCGCCGGGGTGATCGAGGTTCCGGCCCTGCGCGTGTCGTGGTGGAACGTCGAGACCGACCGCGCCGAAGTCGCCGAACTGCCAGCACGGCGGCTGGAGATTCTGCCCGCCGCGCCGGCCGCCGCTGCACCGGACGCGGCCAGCGGCGTCGATGCCCCCGCGCGATCCGTCGGCGCAGTCGCCAACGGCTGGCGCTACGCAACCTTCGCGCTGGCCGCGCTGTGGCTGGCGACCGTGCTGTGGCTGGTCTGGCGCTGGCCGCGTCCGCCGCGCCAGTCCAGCGCCGCGCCGTCCGCGCCCACCGCGCCGACGCCCGATCTCGGCCGCGTGCTGGCCGCCGGCGATCCCGCACGCATCGCCGCCGCGCTGCGCGCGGCCGCCCGCGCCGCCGGTCATTCCGGCGATCTGTCCGCGCTGGCCCTGGTCGTGGCGCAGCCGACGCAGGCGCAGGCACTGCGCGATCTCGACCGTTGGCTGTACGGCGGCGGCGAGCGCGAGGAACAGGCGGCCCTGCTGTCACGTCTGCGCGCCGCGTTCGGCAGCGGCCTGCGCTGGCACGAAGCGCAGGCCAGCGCGGGGGATGCCGACCGATCCGGCCTGCCGCGACTGTATCGCGGCTGAGAGGGCGGGCCCGGCCGCAGGACATTCCGGCCGGCATCGGGGACAATGGCGCGCCGTTCCGCCGCCGCCCGCCCGGCGCGGCCGCCCCTTCTCCCTGCTGCCCGTTCCCACCATGCCCACGCCGACCCGTCGCGACCTCGCCAACGCCCTGCGTTTCCTCGCCATCGATGCCGTCGAAGCGGCCAAGTCCGGCCATCCCGGCATGCCGATGGGCATGGCCGACATCGCCGAAGTGCTGTGGAACGACTTCCTGCGCCACAACCCGAACAACCCGGCCTGGCCGGATCGCGACCGCTTCGTGCTCTCCAACGGCCACGGCTCGATGCTGCTGTACGGCCTGTTGCACCTGTCCGGCTACGACCTGCCGCTGGAGCAACTGCGCCGCTTCCGCCAGTTGCATTCGCAGACCGCCGGCCACCCGGAAGCGGCGGAAACGCCGGGCGTGGAAACCACCACCGGCCCGCTTGGCCAGGGCCTCGCCAATGCGGTCGGCTTCGCACTGGCGGAAAAGCTGCTGGCGGCGAAGTTCAACCGGCCCGAGCTGGAAATCGTCAACCACCACACCTGGGTGTTCCTCGGCGACGGCTGCCTGATGGAAGGCATCTCGCACGAAGCCTGCTCGCTGGCCGGCACGCTCGGTCTCGGCAAGCTGATCGCCTTCTGGGACGACAACGGCATTTCCATCGACGGCGAGGTGCAGGGCTGGTTCACCGACAACACCCCGCAGCGCTTCGAGGCCTATGGCTGGCAGACCATCCGCAACGTCGACGGCCATGATCCCGACGAAGTGGCGCAGGCGATCCGCACCGCACTGGCCGAAACCGACCGGCCGACCCTGATCTGCTGCCGCACCACCATCGGCTTCGGCGCGCCCGGCAAGGCCGGCAAGGAATCCTCCCACGGTGCGCCGCTGGGCGCGGACGAGGTCGCCGGCACCCGCGCCGCGCTGAACTGGCCGCACGAGCCGTTCGAGATTCCGCAGTCGATCCGCGACGGCTGGCGCGCCAACGGCACCGGCACGGTGCGCGAGGAACAGTGGAACCGCCTGTTCGCCGAATACCGCCGCCAGCACCCGCAACTGGCCGCCGAGTTCGAGCGCCGCATCGCCGGCGAACTGCCTGTGGATTTCGCCGAACAGGCGATGGACTACATTCGGCGCATCCAGGCCGAAGCGCCCAAGGTCGCCTCGCGCAAGGCTTCGCAGATGGCGCTGGACGCCTTCGGCCCGCTGCTGCCGGAACTGATCGGCGGCTCGGCCGACCTCGCCGGCTCCAACCTGACGCTGTGGAAGGGCAGCCGCGACGTCAACAGCGACGGCGGCGGCAACTACGTCTACTACGGCGTGCGCGAGTTCGGCATGACCGCGATCGGCAACGGCCTCGCCCTGCACGGCGGCTTCATCCCCTACGACGCTACCTTCCTCGTCTTCAGCGACTACGCGCGCAACGCCGTGCGGATGAGTGCGCTGATCCCGGCGCGCAGCATCCACGTCTACACCCACGACTCCATCGGCCTCGGCGAGGACGGCCCGACCCACCAGCCGGTCGAACATCTGGCCTCGCTGCGCTACATCCCCAACAACCGCACCTGGCGTCCCTGCGACGCGGTGGAGTCGGCGGTCGCCTGGAAGCTCGCCATCGAACGTCGCGACGGCCCGAGCTGCCTGGTGTTCAGCCGCCAGACGCTGCCGCACCAGCCGCGCGATGCGCAGCAGCTTGGCGACATCGAACGCGGCGGCTACGTGCTGCGCGAAGCGGCCAACGGCGCGCCCGAACTGATCCTGATCGCCACCGGCTCGGAAGTCGGCCTGGCCGTGGACGCCGCGCAGCGACTCGAAGCCGAGGGCCGCGCCGTGCGCGTCGTCTCCATGCCCTGCACCGAACAATTCGATGCCCAGCCGCGTGAATGGCGCGACGCCGTGCTGCCACCGGCCTGCCGCCGCCGGGTCGCCATCGAAGCCGGCGTCAGCGACTTCTGGCGCAAGTACGTCGGTCTCGACGGCGCGGTGATCGGCATCGACCGCTTCGGTGCCTCCGCCCCGGCCGAGCAGTTGTTCGCCCATTTCGGCTTCACCATCGACAAGGTGGTCGAGGCAGCGCGCGGGCTGGCTTGATCGGGCAGGAAGATGCATCGGCATCGCGCGCGGCGCTGAACGCCCGAGGCAGGAGCCGAGGGCCGGCGACCTGAAGAGATCAGGATGATCGATTCTGGTCGGGAATCATCGCCCCCGGCGGGGCATTCATTAGAAGGACGCGAGACAGCTATGAGCCAGTCAGTCGTGGTGTTGGGTGCCCAGTGGGGCGATGAGGGCAAGGGCAAGATCGTCGATCTGTTGACCCAGGACATCGGTGCCGTGGTGCGCTTCCAGGGCGGACACAACGCCGGGCACACCCTGGTGATCGGCGACCACAAGACGGTGCTGCACCTGATTCCGTCCGGCATCCTGCGCCCGGACGCGCTGTGCCTGATCGGCAACGGCGTGGTGCTCAGCCCGGCGGCGCTGAAGAAGGAGATCGCCGAACTGGAGGCCAAGGACATCGAGGTGCGCTCGCGGCTCAAGGTCAGCCCGGCGACGCCGCTGATCATGCCCTACCACATCGCCTTGGATCAGGCCCGCGAAAAGGCCGCCGGCGGCAAGGCCATCGGCACCACCGGGCGCGGCATCGGCCCGGCCTACGAGGACAAGGTGGCGCGCCGCGGCGTGCGCGTCGCCGACCTGAAATATCCGCAGCAACTGGCCGACAAGCTGCGCGAGGTGATCGAGTATCACAACTTCGTGCTGACCGGCTTCCTCCACGCCCAGCCGGTCGATTACCAGGCCGTGCTGGACGAGGCGCTGGCCTTCGGCGAATACATCGAGCCGATGAAGTCCGATGTCGCCGGCATCCTTCACGACCTGCGCCGGCAGGGCAAGCGGGTGTTGTTCGAGGGCGCGCAGGGCTCGCTGCTGGACATCGACCACGGCACCTATCCCTACGTCACCTCCAGCAACACCACGGTCGGCGGCGCGCTGGCCGGCACCGGCGTCGGTGCCGATGCCATCGACTACGTGCTCGGCATCGCCAAGGCCTACGCCACGCGGGTCGGCAGCGGCCCGTTCCCGACCGAACTGCACGACGAGGTCGGGCAAGGCCTGCGCCAGCGCGGCGACGAGTTCGGTGCCACCACCGGCCGGCCGCGCCGCTGCGGCTGGATCGACCTGGTCGCGCTCAAGCGCGCGGTCGCCATCAACGGCATCACCGGCCTGTGCGTGACCAAGCTCGACGTGCTCGACGGCCTGCCCAGCCTGAAGCTGTGCATCGCCTACCGCTATCGCGGCAAGGAGACCGAGTATCCGCCGCTGGATGCCGCCGGCTGGGACGAGATCGAGCCGGTCTACCTGGAGTTCCCCGGCTGGAGCGAGTCCACCCACAACGTCACCGAATGGGAGCGCCTGCCGCTGGCCGCCCGTGCCTACCTGCGCGCGCTGGAGGAACTGGTCGGCTGCCGGCTGGCAATGGTTTCCACCGGCCCGGACCGCGACGCCAACATCGTGCTGCACGATCCGTTCGCCTGAGGGCCACGCAGCGGGAGCGGAAAATTTCCGTTTGAACTGAGGATGAGAATCATTATCATCATGACGGTCTCCCGGAGATCGTCATGCCCCCAGTCTGCCATTCGCCTTCCCCTGATCGCACCGCCCGCGTCGGCGTCGCCTCCCTGTTGTCGCGAGCGCTGCTCGGCGCACGGAAGGACCAGGGCAGCACGGCCCATGACGCGGCAGCGCGCGCGCAGCGGCTGTGTCGTCCGCTCGATGGCCGCGAGGGTGCCGCCGAGGCGCTGGCGGCAATCGGCCCGCTGCTCTGCCTGTTCCGCGCCAGCGATCCGCATCCGCTGAGCGGCTGGACGCAGGCGCGCTGGGCGATGCACTGCGTGAGCATCGATTCCGACGGCCCGCGCGAAACCATCGCCTTCTTCGACGCCCTCGGCCAGGCCTGCTGGCAACTGTGCCTGCTGCCGGACAGCGATTACCTGAGCTGGGACAGGATGGCGGAATCGCTGCCGACCCATACGCTGGAACTGCTGGAGCCGGTCGTCGGCGGCGGACGACGCTGCCAGGCGGCGCAGGTCGTCGGCCAGCCGCTGTGGCGGGCCTGCCCGCTGCGCCTGCACCAGGTGTCCGACAGCCAGGCCGGCGGCCGCTTGGCCGCAGCCTGCCCGGCACTGTCCGACCCCGGCCGCCGCGAAGCGCAACGCCTGGCGCGCCGCGCCCTGCCCGTCGACATGCCCGCCGCGATGGCCTACGGCTGACGGCGGCGGATTTCCAACCCTGTTACATGCGCTTCCTCGCTCCCAAGGCAGGACCATCCATGGCCCTTCCCGCGTGCGATACCTCAGCGCGAACGGTAGTGGGGGATTCCGGCGCTTCAGAAGCACGATACCCTGTGACCACATGCTGTGGCTGTGGCTCTTGACGTTCAACCCGCCTGCACCACGCCGAGTAGCGGGCAAGCGGCGGGGAAAGGCGCGAATGTTCGAGGCCATGGATGGCCGAGCTCGGCCGCTGCGCGTCTACGTCGAGCTGCGCTCGAACGCGCCGGTCGCCGATTGCCGAGCAACGCAGGGGTGAGCCGGGACTTGATGCTTCGCCATCAGGCGGAACATCCCGGCGAACGCCCGCACATGGATGTGCGGGCAGGTAGGCGTTCCAGGGATGGATGCCGGCCTTGACGCTTGTCGAAGACGACAGCGCGATGCCGGGGTGGCCTTCTCTTTGGTTACTTTCTCTTGGCCATTCAAGAGAAAGTGACTCGTCCGCCGCCGAGGCGGACGAAACCCGGCGACAAAGCAAATTCAGGCGAATGAAGCCAATCGGTACAGGATCCAGCCACTGCCATGATAGGGCCCCCGGCAACATTCCGGGCGCAAGATCACCCACACGAATCCAGGTTGACCCTGAAGACGTGCCTTTCCGCCCAAGCACGACTTTGCGCCGTACGGCATGGCACCCGATCAGAGCGTGCCTGGCGCTGCAAACCTCGGATGGTGTCGCAGACACCCCGTCAGGCTGACGAGGATTCGGTCTCCGCCGCCGGCGCGTCGATCAGGTGCGCGAGCACCGAGCCCACGGCGCGGCGCACGGTGTCGAGGTCGATGTCCGGCTCGCGCACGGCGCGGATGGCGAGGCCCTCGATGAAGGCCTGGATGGCGATGGAGCGTACCCGCAAGGCTTGGTCGCCGGTCGGCTGCTGACGGCGGGCGGCGAGTTGGCTCAGCCAGGCGGTGAATGCATCGCGGGTGGCGGCGTCGGATTCGTCGAAGGCCTTGCCGATTACGGCGTCGCGGCTGGACTCGGCGACGATCTCCAGGAACAGCGGCGCGTTCATCACCGAGGGGCTGCCATCGCGCCAGGCGATGAACAGTTCGATGATGCGCTGTTCCAGGTCATGGCCGCTGGCCAGTTCGGCGACGCTGGCGCGGCGTTCGTCGAGCTGCTGGGTGATGATCGCCTGGATGATCGCGCTCTTGTTCTCGAAATAGCGGTAGATCAGCCCGGCGCTCATCCCGGCGGTTTCGGCGATGCCGGCCATGCTGGCGGCGTGGAAGCCGTGCTTGATGAAGCACTGCTGCGCCGCTTGCAGGATGCGTTCGCGCTGCTGCTGCTGGCGGCAGGTTTCCGTCCGACAGGGTTCCAGGCGCGCGTTCACGGCGCGCTCCAGCCCCCGCCCAGCGCCTTGTAGAGCAGGGTGCGGTTGGTCTGTTCGGCCAGTTGCGTGGCGACCAGCGCCTGGCGCGCGGTGAACAGCGTGCGTTGCGCGTCGAGCAGCACCAGGTAGCTGTCCTTGCCGGCCTCGTAGCGCGCCTGGGACAGTTCGAGGCTGCGCGTGGCGGCGTCGACCAGTGCTTCCAGCGCGGCGCGCTGCTCGCCCAGGCTGCGGCTGTGGGCGAGGGCGTCGGCGACCTCGCGGAAGCCGATCTGGATCGCCTGTTCGTACTGCGCCAGCGCGATGTCGCGATCCGCCTCGGCCATGCCCAGCGCGGCGCGCAGGCGTCCGCCCTGGAAGATCGGAAGGTTGATGCTGGGGGCGAAGCGCCAGACGTTGGTGCCGGAGTCGAACAGGCCGGAGAACTCGTCGCTGACCGAACCGGCGCTGCCGGTCAGGCTGATCGACGGGAAGAATGCCGCGCGCGCCGCGCCGATGTTGGCGTTGGCGGCCAGCAGGCGGTGCTCGGCGGCGATCACTTGCGGGCGGCGCAGCAGGGTTTCCGAGGGCAGGCCGGCCGGCAGCGCGGGCAGGCCGGTGCGGTCCGGCTGGAAGCCGTCCGGCAGCAGCGGCGCGTCGACCACCGCGCCGACCAGCAGGTCCAGCGCGTTGCGGTCACGGGCGACCTGGCCGCGCAGGCGGGCGAGGTCGGCGCGCGCCGATTCGACCTGGGTGCGCAGTTGCGCCGCGTCCAGCGCCGAGATCGCGCCCAGTTCGTAGCGCTTCTCGCTGAGCTGGTAGGACGCCTCGTAGTTCTCCAGCGTGGCGGCGGCGATGCGCACCAGTTCCTGGTCGGCGGCCAGCGTCAGCCAGGCGTTGGCGACTTCGGCGATCAGCGACAGGCGCACCGCCTGCTGCGCCTGTTCGGTGGCGAGATAGCCTTGCAGCGCCGCTTCGCTGAGGTTGCGCACGCGGCCGAACAGGTCCAGTTCGAAACGTGCCAGACCGACACCGGCGCTGTGTTCGCTGCTGGTCGGCACATCGCCGCCGACGCGGGTCAGGCTGACGTCGGCACCCACCGAGGGCAGGCGGTCGGCGCGCTGGATGCGGTACTGCGAGCGGGCGCGTTCGACGTTGGCGATGGCGATGCGCAGGTCGCGGTTGTTGTCCAGCGCCAGGGCGACGACCTGGCTCAGCGCCGGGTCGTCGAAAAAGGCGCGCCAGTCGAGCGCCTGCACCGGCGCGCTGGCGGCGTCGGCGGCCACCTCGCCGACCAGCGGCCATTCGCTGGCGACGCCGGCGCGCTCGGGCGGCAGGTCGGGGGTCAGGGTGGCGCAGCCGCCCAGCAGAAGGGTCAGCGGCAGCGCGAGACTTGCGTGCTTAGTCATGATGGGTTGCTCCTGCGGTGGCCGGCCGTTCTCCGGCCTTGCCCGCCTTGCCGCCGAACAGCTTCTGCACGACGACGAAGAACAGCGGGATGAAGAACACGCCCAGGCTGGTGCCGACGATCATGCCGCCGAGCACGCCGGTGCCGATGGCGCGCTGTGCGCCGGAGCCGGCACCGCTGGCGATGGCCAGCGGCAGCACACCGAGGCCAAACGCCAGCGAGGTCATGATGATCGGCCGCAGGCGGTCGCGCACCGCCTGCATGGTCGCCTCGATCAGTTCCATGCCGCTTTCCAGGTTGGCCTTGGCGAACTCGACGATCAGGATGCCGTTCTTGCTGGTCAGGCCGACCGTGGTCAGCATCGCCACCTGGAAGTAGACATCGCGCTCCATGCCGCGGAAGGTGTTGGCCAGCACCGCACCGAGGATGCCCAGCGGGGCGACCAGCAGCACTGCGGTCGGTACCGTCCAGCTTTCGTACAGCGCGGCCAGACACAGGAACACGATCAGCAGCGACAGCGCGTACAGCAGCGGCGTCTGCGCGCCGGCCTCGCGTTCCTGGTAGGACACTGCGGTCCACTCGATGCCGAATCCGGACGGCAGGCTTTCGGCCAGCCGCTCGATTTCCAGCATCGCGTCGCCGGACGCCACGCCGGGCGCGGCCTCGCCCTGGATCTCCAGCGCCGGCACGCCGTTGTAGCGCTCCAGACGCGGCGAGCCCCAGTCCCAGCGCGAACTGCCGAAGGCGCTGAACGGCACCATCTCGCCCTGGTTGTTCTTCACCGACCACAGGCCGAAATCCTCCGGCGTCATGCGGAACGGCGCATCGGCCTGCACGTAGACGCGCTTGACCCGGCCGCGGTCGATGAAGTCGTCGATGTACTGGCCGCCCCAGGCCGCCGCCAGCGTCGCGTTGATGGCGTCCTGGGTCAGGCCCAGGGCGCCGGCCTTGGCGACGTCGACCTCGATGCGCAACTGCGGCGTGTCCTCCTGGCCGTTGGGGCGCACATTGGCCAGCAGCGGGCTTTCGCCGGCCATGCCGAGCATCTGGTTGCGTGCGGCGATCAGCGCCTCGTGGCCCTGACCGGCGTTGTCCTTCAGGTAGAAGGCATAGCCGCTGGCGACGCCCAGTTCGGGCATCGCCGGCGGTGCGAAGACGAAGATCATCGCGTCCTTGACCTGGCTCAGCGCGCCCATGCCGCGACCGGCCACGGCGGCGGCGCTCTTGTCGGCGTCGCCGCGCTCGCTCCAGTCGGTCAGCTTGACGAAGGCCATGCCGGTGTTCTGGCCCATGCCGGCGAAGCTGAAGCCCTGCACCGAGAAGACCGACTCGACCAGTTCGGACTCGTTCTCCAGGAAGTGCTTCTCCAGCCGCTCGATGGACTGGATGGTGCGCTGCTGGGTGGAGCCGACCGGTGCCTGCACCATCGCCATCAGCACGCCCTGGTCCTCGTCGGGCAGGAACGAGCTGGGCAGACGCATGAACAGCAGGCCCATCACCACGGCCATCGCCGCGAACACCGCCATGAAGCGCCCCGGCCGGCCGAGGATGCCGCGCACGCCGCGCCGGTAGCGGCTGCTGGTGTTGTCGAAGCCCTTGTTGAAGCGGCGGAAGAAGCGCGCGAACAGGCCGTCGCCGGAGTCGTGGTGCTCGCCCTTCTTCAGCGGCTTGAGCATGGTCGCGCACAGCGCCGGGGTCAGCACGATGGCGACCACCACCGAAAGCAGCATCGCCGAGACGATGGTGGCCGAGAACTGCCGATAGATGACGCCGGTGGAGCCGGACATGAAGGCCATCGGCACGAACACCGCCGACAGCACCAGGCCGATGCCGACCAGCGCGCCGGTGATCTGGTCCATCGACTTGCGCGTGGCTTCGAGCGGCGACAGGCCCTCCTCGGTCATGATGCGCTCGACGTTCTCCACCACCACGATGGCGTCGTCGACCAGCAGGCCGATCGCCAGCACCATGGCGAACATGGTCAGCATGTTGATCGAGAAGCCCAGCGCGGCGAGCACGCCGAAGGTGCCGAGCAGCACCACCGGCACGGCGATGGTCGGGATGATGGTGGCACGGAAGTTCTGCAGGAACAGGAACATCACCAGGAACACCAGGGCGATGGCTTCCATCAGGGTGACGATCACGCCCTTGATCGACACCTGCACGAACGGCGTGGTGTCGAACGGCACCACCGCCTTCATGCCCGGCGGAAAGTACGGCTCCAGCTCGGCCAGCGCTGCCTTGACGCCGGCGGCGGTGTCCAGCGCATTGGCCCCGGTGGCCAGCGAAATCGCCACGCCGGTGGCCGGCTGGCCGTTGTAGCGCGACTGGAACTCGTAGGTCTCGGTGCCCATCTCGACCCGCGCGATCTCGCCCAGCCGCAGCGCCGAGCCATCGGCATTGCTGCGCACGATGATGTCGCGGAACTGCTCCGGCGTCTGCAGGCGGTCCTGGGCGTTGATGGTGGCGTTGATCTGCTGGCCGTCGATGGCCGGCGCACCGCCGAGCAGGCCCACCGCGACCTGCGCGTTCTGCGCCCGCACGGCGGCGATCACCTCGCCGATGGACAGGCGATAGGCGTGCAGCTTGTTCGGGTCCAGCCAGATGCGCATCGCGTACTTGCCGCCGAACACCTGGATGTTGCCGACCCCGGGCACGCGGCTGAGCGGATCGACGATGTTGGCACCGACGTAGTCGGAAATGTCGATGCGGTCCATGCTGCCGTCTTCGGACACGAAGCCGATCACCTGCAGGAAGCCGCTCATCGACTTGGCGACGTTGACGCCCTGGCGCTGCACTTCCTGCGGCAACAGCGGCATCGCCAGTTGCAGCTTGTTCTGCACCTGCACCTGGGCGATGTCCGGGTCGGTGCCGGACTGGAAGGTCAGCTTGATGTTGGCGAAGCCGTTGGACGAGGACTGCGAGGAGAAGTACATCAGCCCGTCCAGGCCGGTCATGCTCTGCTCGATGACCTGGGTCACCGAGTCCTCCAGCACCTGCGCCGAGGCACCCGGGTAGGTGGCGCGGATTTCCACCGCCGGCGGGGCCACGCTGGGATACATCGACACCGGCAGGCTGGTGATCGACAGCGCGCCGGCCAGCATGATGATGATCGCGATCACCCACGCGAAGATGGGACGATCAATGAAGAAGCGTGCCATGGCGGCTTACTCCCGGCCGGTCGCGGTATTGGTGACTTCGGTCGCGTTCACCTGCGCGCCGGGCTGGATTTTCTGCAACCCCTCGATCACCACGCGGTCGCCGTCGGCGAGGCCGGACTCGACCAGCCACTGGTCGCCGATGGTGCGGCTGACCACCACCTCGCGCTGCTCGACCACGCCGTCGGCACCGACCACCATCGCCGTGGTGTTGCCCTTGGGATCGCGGGCGATGCCGCGTTGCGGCACCAGCACGGCGTCGTTGCGCACGCCGGCACCGAGCACCGCGCGCACGTACATGCCGGGCATCAGCACATGGTCGGGATTGGGCACCTCCACGCGCAGCGCGTAGCTGCCGGTGCTGGGGTCGACCGTCACTTCGGAGAACTTCAACGTGCCCTGCTGCGGAAACTCGCTGCCGTCTTCCAGAAGGATGGTCACCGGCATCGCCTCGTCGCCGCGCGACAGCCGGCCTTCGGCCAGCGAACGGCGCAGCTCCAGCAGTTCCGAACTGGACTGGGTGAGGTCGACATGGATCGGATCGAGTGTCTGCACGGTCGCCAGCGCGGCCTGCTGGTTGGCGGTGACCAGCGCACCCTGGGTCACCGATGACTTGCCGATGCGGCCGTCGATGGGCGAACTGATGCGGGCGTAGCCGAGCCGGATGCTGGCGTTGTCCAGCGCCGCCCGGGCCACCGCGACCTCGGCCTCGGCCTGGCGGCGCGCGGCGATGGCGTTCTCGTTTTCCTGCGCGCTGACCGCTTCGATCTCGGCCAGCTTGCCGATCCGCTCGGCGCTGAGCCGGGCCGATTCCGCCAGCGCCTGGGCCCGCGCCAGGGCGGCGCGGGCACTGGTCACGTCGGCGCGGTAGGTGGCATCGTCGAGCTGGTAGAGCGCCTCGCCGGACTTCACCCGGCTGCCTTCGACGAACAGTTGTTTGGCGATGATGCCGGACACCTGCGGACGCACTTCGGCGACCAGATAGGGATGGGTGCGGCCGGGCAGTTCGCGGGTCAGGGTCAGCGGCCGGGCTTCCAGCCGGACCACGGTGACTTCCGGCGTCGGCATGTCCTGCGGACCCTGTCCGGCGGGATCGCCGCCACAGGCGACCAGGAACAGCGACAGGGAAATGGCGGCGATGGCTGCCGCGAGACGATGCAAAGGACTGGCCATGGGGAGATTTCCGGACCTGCGAGGAAAGTGAAGCGGATGAGAATGAACGATCATTCTCATCCGGTCAAGCCGTGTCGGGACCCTGCGTTGGGCCGCCGCTCAGCCACCATCTGCACCACGCACCGGGTTTGGCATCGAAGCGGCGCGGGTCGCCGAACGGGGCCGGCATAGCACTTGCGGAGAACGCCCTGCGCGGCGAAATCGTTACCGTCCGATCATGCGGTCGGCGAGCGGGCGCGGCGGCGTCGTGCGGTTTCGGATCAAGGATTCCCGTCCGTGGCGGCGACGCGCACGGACGGGCAGGCCGGCCTTCAGCGGGCCGGTTTCTTCGCCGCAGCCTTGCCGGCAGCTTTCTTCACGGCGGCCTTCTTCGCCGGTGCCTTCCTGGCGGGCGACTTGCCGGTCGCGACTTTCTTCGCCGCCGGCTTGCGAGCTACCGCCTTCTTCGTCGCAGCTTTCTTCGTGGCCGCCTTCTTCGGCGCGGCCTTCTTTGCCGCCGCCTTCTTCGCCGGTGCCTTCTTCACGGCAGCCTTTTTCGCGGCAGCCTTCTTCGTCGCCGACTTGCCGGTGGTGGCCTGCTTCACCGACTTGCCGACGCTGGCGGCCTTCTTTTCCACTGCCTTCTTGCCTGCGATGACCTTCTTCTTGGCCGTGTCGACCGCCTTGTCCACCGCCTTCCTGGCCTCTTTCGCCGTGGTTTCGACCTGTTTTTTGGCGACCTTGGCCTTCTTCTCGACCGCCTGCTTTGCCTTGCTCATCGCCGCCTTGGCGTCGGCCACCACTTCCTGGGCTTTCTCACTGACGGCCTCGGCGACCTGGGATAGTTTTTCGCCGATAGCGTTCTCGCTGCTCATGGGCCCCTCCTTAGATTCGGGCGCTGATCGAACAACTGGTGGGTGATGTGTCGCCGTGTGCGTCCTGCCCGCCGGCAACGCCATCCTGGTCGGATGGCTTCCTCGACATCGCGACTGTCCAAGGTCGCTGCTTCTCGACACCCGCAGCCATCGGCGGCACCCGCGCGGGGCGGCGTCAAAGGCATTCGGGTAACGATTCTTCCGGCTGGCCTGTCATCGCCGGGATGGTGCCCTCGCGTGGGGAGAGTCGGCTTGCGGCACAAGATGTTGTGGTTGTCGAGGCTACGTTTCACCACATGAACCTGTCAACGACATTTCATCGATGATCGATGCGAATTCCGCCGCGCTCGCAGGCGGCCGGGAACGGCGGCGCGCCGGCGTGGTCTACCGGCCCGGTTGCCGCAAGGAGATCATCACGCCATGGCCCATCGTTTCGTTCTGTTTCTGTTGCTGGCGGGTGGCTTCGCCCAGCCTTCCCTGGCCGCCCTGCCGGCCAGCGTCGACGGCCAGCCGCTGCCCTCTCTGGCCCCGATGCTCGAGCAGGTCACGCCTGCCGTGGTCAACGTCCACAGCAAGACCGTGGTGCGGGTGCGCAACCCGCTGGCCGACGATCCGCTGTTCCGGCATTTCTTCGGCCTGCCGGCGGTGCCGCAGGAGCGCGTGCAGCAGTCGCTGGGCTCGGGCGTCATCGTCGACGCCGGGGCCGGTCTGGTGCTGACCAACAACCACGTCATCGAAGGCGCGGACGAGTTGTCGGTGACGCTGGCCGACGGACGCACCCTGCAAGGCGAGTTCGTCGGTGCCGATCCGGATACCGACGTGGCGCTGATCCGCATCCCCGCCGAGCACCTGCGCGCCGTGCCGCTGGCCGACTCGACCTCGCTGCGCGTCGGCGACTTCGTGGTCGCGGTCGGCAACCCGTTCGGCCTCGGCCAGACGGTGACCTCGGGCATCGTCTCCGCGCTCGGTCGTTCCGGCCTGCAAGGGTTGGGCTACCAGAACTTCATCCAGACCGACGCCAGCATCAACCCCGGCAACTCCGGCGGGGCCCTGGTCAACCTGCGCGGCGAGCTGGTCGGCATCAACACCGCCATCTTCAGCCCCTCCGGCGGCAACGTCGGCATCGGCTTCGCCATCCCGGTGCAACTGGCGCAGGAGGTGATGCGGCAACTGCTGGCCTTTGGCGAAGTGCGGCGCGGCAGCCTCGGGATCCAGACCCAGGACGTGACCGCCGACATGGCCAGCGTGCTCGGTCTGACCCAACGCCGGGGTGCCGTGGTGACGCGGGTGCAGACCGACTCCCCGGCTGATCGTGCCGGCCTCAAGCCGGGCGACGTGATCGTTTCGCTGGACGGCAAGCCGGTCGCCGATCGACAGGTGCTGCACAACGCCGAAGGACTGTTGCCGGTGGACCAGCCGGTGGCGCTGGGCATCCTGCGCGAAGGCAAGTCGCTGACCCTGCGTCCGGTGCTGGCGGCCCGCGAGCGCCAACTCGCCGGCAGCGACCTCGATCCGCGACTGGACGGCGCGCGCTTCGTCGATCTGCCCGAGCGGCTGCGCCAGCGCGGCGGCAATGGCGTGGTGATCGAGGAGATCCGCAGCGGCAGTCGCGCCGCCCGCAACGGCCTGCGCCAGGGTGACGTGGTCACGGCGGTGAATCGGCGCGAACTGGCCGACCTCGCCGGCCTGCGCCAACGCCTGTCGCCGGCGCCCGAGCAACTCGTGCTGACGGTGGTGCGCGGGCGGCAGGCGTTTCTGGTGCTGCTGGAGTGAAGCCGCGCCCCGACAACCGCCAGCACAGCCACCAAGGCCCGCCGTCGAAGCCAACCAACCCGAGCGACTCCATCCGAATCGATGAACAGCGAACCCAGCAACCCGCCCGGTGCGCACTGCAAAGCGGTGCGCTTGCGCGCATGCTATTTTCCCCTGTTCCGCCTTGCCCCGTGACGCTGTGCTGATCCACGCCCTGACTCTGGACCTCGACGACACCCTCTGGGCCATCGGTCCGGTGATCGAGCGGGCCGAGGCGGCGCTGCACGGCTTCCTGCGCCAGCGCGCGCCGGCGACGGCGGCGCACTGGTCGCCTGCCGCCTTGCTGTCGCTGCGCGAACAGGTCGCCCGCGAGCATCCGGAACTGGCCCACGACTTCACCGCCCAGCGCCTGCTCTGTCTGCGCCGGGCGCTGGAGGCCGGCGGCGATGATCCGGCGCTGGCGGAGGCGGCGTTCGAGGTGTTCGCCGTGGCGCGCAACACGTTGGAGCCGTTCCCGGATGTCGAAGCCGGTCTCGACCGGCTGGCCGCCGGGCGGGCGCTGGCGGCGCTGACCAATGGCAATGCCGACCTCGGTCGCATCGGTCTTGGCCGGCATTTCCGTTTCAGCCTCGGCGCCCGCGAACATGGCGCGCCGAAGCCCGATCCGGGTATCTTCCTTGCCGCCTGCGCCCGCCTCGAGCACGCGCCGGCGCAGGTGTTGCACGTGGGCGATGATCCCTATCTGGACATCCACGGCGCGGCGCGGGTGGGGCAGCCCACCTGCTGGATCAACCGCCGTGGCGAGCTCTGGCCGGACGACCTGCCGCCGCCGACGGTGGAGGTGGACTCGATCACCGCGCTCGCCGACTGGCTTGACACACTGCCGATGACGACGACCAACCGAGCACATTGCCGATGAGCCTTCCCGCCTGTTTTTCCACCGCCGATCCGACCGCCGCACCGCTGGCTTTCGTCGACGCCGCCTCCCTGCCGGCCTGGCTGGAGCGACAACCGGAAGCGCTGCGCAACTGGGTCCGCGCGCAGGGCTACGCCGCCGATCCCGACACCGTATTGACCCTGCCGGACGCCCGTGGCGGCCTCGCCGGTGCCCTGGTCGGCATTGGCGATCCGGCCGATCCGTATGCGCTGGCTCACGCGCCGCTGGCCCTGCCGCCCGGCACGTACCGGCTCGGCAACGAAGGCAGTGTTGCCGTGGCCCCCGCCGTGGCCCTGCTCGGCTGGGGCCTGGGTGCCTATCAGTACGAGCGCTACCGCAAACCGCCGCGCGCGCCGGCGCGGCTGTGCCTGGGCGACGATGCCGCCGCGCAGTCGGAAGCCTTCAGCCTGCTCAAGGCCAGTACGCTGGTGCGCGACCTGGTCAACACGCCGACCGAACACATGGGCCCGGACGAGCTGGAAGCCGTGGCTGTGCGCCTGGGCGAAGCCTACGGCGGCGCGGTGCAGGCGATCCGTGGCGAGAATCTGCTGCGCGAGAACTTCCCCGCCATCCACGCCGTCGGCCGCGCCAGCCATCGTGCCCCGCGGCTGATCGAACTGACCTGGGGCGATCCTGCCGATCCGCGACTGGCCCTGGTCGGCAAGGGCGTGTGTTTCGATACCGGCGGCCTCGACCTCAAGTCTGCCGACGGCATGCGCCACATGAAGAAGGACATGGGCGGCGCTGCGCACGCCCTGGCGCTGGCGCAACTGGTGATGGCCAACCGGCTGCCGGTGCATCTGCACCTGCTGGTGGCGGCGGTGGAGAACGCCGTCGGCCCCGACGCCTTCCGTCCCGGCGAAGTGCTGGCGACCCGCGCCGGCATCAGCGTGGAAGTGGACAACACCGACGCCGAAGGTCGGCTGGTGCTGTGCGACGCGCTGCACTACGCCGGGGAATCACGGCCCGACCTGCTGCTCGACTTCGCCACCCTCACCGGTGCCGCGCGCGTGGCGTTGGGCCCGGACCTGCCGGCGCTGTACGTCAACGACGAGGCACTGGCGCAGGACTGGCTGGCCGCCGCCGTCGCCCAGCGCGACCCGCTCTGGCGCATGCCGCTGTGGCAGCCGTACCTGAGCTTCCTGAAGAGCCCCATCGCCGACCTCGCCAACAGCGGCGGCTCGCGCATGGCCGGCTCGGTCACCGCTGCCCTGTTCCTGCAACGCTTCATCGCCGAAGGCCAGCGCTGGGGCCACCTGGACGTGTATTCCTGGAACGACATCCAGCGACCCGGACGCCCGCCCGGCGGCGAAGCCCAAGGCCTGCGCGCCGCCTACGCCATGCTGAAGGCTCGCTACCGCCGCGTTTGAGCGTTCATTGCTGCCCTTCTCCGTGGCTGATTTCCCGTGAATTCATGGGGTTGCAGCCGGAGAGAATTTTTCGCATGGATAGCCCGCCCGCCATCGCCTAGGCTCGTCCCGCACTTGAGGTGCGGGGGGAATGAAGTGGGCCATTGGTGGCACCGGAAGACACGACCACGTTTGCGCGTGGTCGTTCTTTCCCTTCTGATCCTGCCGTGCCTACCGCCCGGCCCCAGCCAGGCGCGCTCGCCGGTCAAATCACCCCGCAGCCCCGCGCCATGCTCGCCAGTTCCACATCATTGCGGCAACCGAGTTTGTCCAGCACGGCGATGCGGTAGCGGTAGACGGTCTTGGGGCTGAGGGTGAGGGTTCGGGCGATGCGCTCGACGCTGTGGCCGCGGGCGAGCAGGAGGAAGACGCTGTGTTCGCGTTCGGTGAGGCGGCTGAGCGGGGTGTCGCGGTGTGGTCGTTGTGCGAGGGGGCCGGTGTCGGCATCGGTCGGCGGTTGCAGGCAGGCGCGGACGGCGTCGACCAGCACAACGGGGTCTTCGCGCTTGGAGACGAAGGCATGGGCACCCAGTTGGCGGGTCTGGTTGGCGTAGACCGGGCTCTCGTGCATGCTGAAGACGACGATGTGCAGTTCCGGGTCGCGTTCGCGCAGTTGGCTCAGCAGCACGAGTCCGTCGCGGTCGGGCAGGGTGAGGTCGAGGACCAGGAGGTCGAGGCAGCCCGGTCGCCAGGCGCGCATCAGTGCTTCGCCGCTGTCGAATTCGGCGATGGGCTGGGCGAGGCCGAGTTCGATTTCCAGCAATTGACGGGTGCCGCTGCGGACGATGGGATGATCGTCGACGATGGCCAGCCGTGGCGGCGGTTGCGGCATGCTGTTCATGCCGGCGCGTGCCTGCAGGTGCGCCGCCGCGCAACAGTCTGTCGCTTGCGGAACCTTGGCAATCCGGATTCCCCATGAAGCATCGCGCCTCCCCGGTCAGCGCTGACAATGGTCTGGACCTGCGGCTCACGCTATCACAGCGCGTCGCTTTCGCGTTGCTGTACGCGCTGGGTTGGGCCGGCCTGTTCCTGGTGTCCAGCGGGTTCTGGTTCTTGCCGGCCGGCTGGCAACTGGTCGGCCTGTGGTTGACGCCGACGCGGTACTGGTTCTGGCTGCTGCTCGGGGCCTGGGGCGGGGCCTTGCTGATGAGTGCCTTTCGCGGCGTGCTGGACAACCCCAGCGTCTGGCTGCCCTGGCATTTCCTGCTTGCCACGGCGGTGGTCCTTGGCCTGCGCCGGGCCTGGCCGGGGCGCAGCGAGGACGGCGTGTTGCCGTGGTTGCGCCTGCTTGCCATCGGCGCGGTCTGTGCGCTGTCGGTATCGGTCTACGTCGGGCTGACCGGTCACGAAGGGCCGATATGGATGCAGGCGCTGTGGCAGGCGCCGCTGTTCGCGCTGGGTGATTTCCTCGGCATCCTGCTGCTGGCACCGGTGCTTCTGGCCATGGCGAGTGTCAGCGCGCCGCACTGGAACTGGCCCTGGTCGGCACGCACGCTGGCCGTGGCCGGCCAGCCGGCGCTGGGCTGGCTGGCGCTGCAATGGCTGCCGACCGGTTTGTCGCCGTTGTCCCTGCTGGCACTGGGCGCGGCCGCTCTGCTCGGCGTGGCGTACCGCGATGGCTGGCGCGCCGCAGCGCTGGCCAGCCTGCTGCTCAGCATCGCCGTGCATGCCACCTTCGGTCGCGATGAGGGTCTCGCGCTGCGGCCTTACGAACTGCAACTGGTGGTGGCGATGATGGCGCTGGCGGCGCTGCTGCTGGGTGCGGCGGCGGACACCCTGCGCCAACGCATGCGGCAGGTGGAAGCGGAGCGCGAGGAAGTGCGGCGGGTGGCGGCGCGGCTGTCGGTGGCGCAGGAGAACGAGCGCGACCGCATCGGCCGCGACCTGCACGACGCGATCGGTCAGACCCTCACCGCTGCGCGCAATCGCCTGCACCTGGCGCGGCGCGAAGTGATCGGCACCAGCGCCACCGCCTACCTGGACGACCTGCGCGATCTGCTGGCTGATACGCATGGCGAACTGCGCGCGGTGATCGATTCCCTGCACGCCACCGACCTGACCCGGCACGGCCTGGCGCTGGCGCTGCGTGAGGGCAGCATTGCGCAGATGCTGCGCGATGCCGGGATCGCCTTCGACTGCGACATCGCCCTCGACGCGGCGCTGTCCGACCATGACGCTACCGCCGTCTATCGGATCTGCCAGGAGGCGGCCACCAATGTGGTCAACGCGCGCCGCGCGCGACACTTCGGTCTGCGCCTGCGCGAGCAGGAAAGCGATGGCCGGTCGTGCCGGGTCGAACTGGCGCTGTCCGATGATGGCGGAGCCATCGCCAGCGGCGCGACGCCCGGGCGCGGCCTGCAGAACATCCGCGACCGCGCGCTGTCGCTGCGTGCCGAGTATCGATTCGATCCGCAGGACGGCGAGCCGCGCCACTGGCTGCGCTGGCAGGCGGCGATTCCGGCCGGCTGAGCGTCGCCGTTATCGTCCGCCGGCCGCCGTGCGACGGATCGAGGCGGCAGCGGCGCGGGCTAGAATGCGGCTCGCCCTGTTCACGGAAAACCAGTAATGAGCCAACCCTTCGACGGCATCGAAACGCAGACCGGTGCCGATCCGCGCTACGCGATCATCTGGCTGCACGGGCTGGGTGCCGACGGCGGCGATTTCGCCCCCATCGTGCCGGAACTGACCCGGCCCCATCCGGACTGGCCGGCGCTGCGCTTTGTCTTTCCGCACGCGCCGATCCGCCCGGTGACGATCAACAACGGCATGCGCATGCGCGCCTGGTATGACATCAAGGGTTTCGACATCGCCCAGCGCCAGGACGAGGACGGCGTGCGCCAGTCGGCGGCCTTCGTCGATGGGCTGATCGCGCGCGAGGCCGAGCGCGGCATCGCCGCCGAGCGCGTGCTGCTGGCCGGTTTCTCGCAGGGCGGGGCGATTGCGCTGGCGGCGGGCATCCGGCATCCGCAGCGCCTGGCCGGCATCATGGCGTTGAGCACCTATTTGCCGCTGGCCGAGAAAAGTGCCGCCGAAGCGAGTCCGGCCAACCACGCGCTGCCGATCTTCATGGCGCACGGCGTGCAGGATCCGGTGGTGCCGCTGGCGCTGGGGCGCGGCAGCGCTGATCTGCTCGCCGGCATGGATTACGTGCTCGACTGGAAGACCTATCCGATGCAGCACGCGGTCTGCGCCGAGGAAGTGGCCGACATCGGCGCCTGGCTGGGAGCGCGATTCGCCTCGTGAACGCGCCGCCGGCCGCCATCGACGAAGGCTGGCTGCCGGATTTCTGTCGTCTGCCGGTGCTGTTTTCCACCCTGGTGGCGGCTCAACTGGTGGTGCTGGTGATCGGCCTCGCGCCGGGCGCGGCACCGGCCTGGGCGCTCGATCAATGGTTGGCCGCCAGCGCCCTGGCGCTGTGGCTGGCGCTGTGTTCGGCGGTTTTCCTGTGCAAGCTGCGGCCCAGCCTGCATCGCCTGCCGCGCGCGCTGGCCGGTGCGCTGGCCTGGGCGGTGCCGGTGTTCGTCGCCTTCGTCGGCGGGCTGTTGATCTACCGGCTGGAGCGCGATTTGCAGATCGGCGTGCGCAGCGGCGAGCGCTCGGCGCTGGCGTTTGCGCTGTCGGTGGCGGTGATTACCGGCCTCCTGGCGGCGGCCCTGCTGCGCTATTTCCATTTCCAGCAGCGTTGGCAGCAGCAGATCGCCGCGCAGGCGCGGGCCCGCGCCGACGCTCTGCAGGCGCGCATCCGGCCGCACTTCCTGTTCAACAGCATGAACTCCATCGCCAGCCTGGTGCGGCGCGATCCGCGCAGCGCCGAGCGCGCCATCGAGGATCTGTCCGACCTGTTCCGCGCCGCCCTCGGTGCCGGTGACGCGCCGGGCACGCTGGACGAGGAAATCGAGCTGTGCGAGCGCTTTCTCGCCATCGAGGCGCTGCGCCTGGGCGAGCGCCTGCAAGTGGACTGGCGCATCGACGCCGACGCGCCGCGCGCCATGGCCCTGCCGCGCCTGCTGCTGCAACCGCTGGTCGAGAACGCGGTGATCCACGGCATTGCGCGGCTGGAGCAGGGCGGCTGCATCAGCATCCGGATTCACCGCCAGGGCGAGCGCCTGCGCATCGTCATCGGCAATCCCTGTCCGGACGTGGGCGAGGCGCACGGCAACAGCCATGCCCAGCACAGTGTGCGCCAGCGTCTGGACTACGCCTTCGGCGGTCGCGCGCGGATGACCGTGACGCCGGGGCAGGGCTACTATGCCTGCGAACTGCTGCTGCCGATCGACGACTGATTGCCGGATGCGCGTCCTGATTGCCGACGATGAACCGCTGGCCCGCCAGCGCCTGCGCGACCTGCTCGACGAAGCCGGCGGCGTGCAGGTGGTCGGCGAGGCCGGCAACGGCCGCGAGGCCTGCGAACAGGCCGATGCGCTGCGCCCCGACGTCGCCCTGCTCGACATCGCCATGCCGGCGATGGACGGCATCGAGGCGGCGCGCCACATCGCCGGCATGGAGTCGCCGCCGGCGGTGGTGTTCTGCACCGCCTACGACGCCCACGCGCTGGCTGCTTTCGAGGCCGGTGCCATCGATTACCTGCTCAAGCCGATCCGCGCCAGCCGCCTGCAGGCGGCGCTGGAGCGCGCCCGTCGCTACAGCGGCGAGCAGGCGCGCGAACTGGGCCAGCGGCTCGCCCCGCAGCGCCAGCGCAGCCACCTGTGCGCGCGCCTGCGCGGCAACCTGCGGCTGATCCCGATCCACGACGTGCGCTACCTCCAGGCCGAGGAGAAGTACGTCGTCGTCCACCATGCGCAGGGCGAGGATCTGATCGAGGAATCGCTGAAGTCGCTGGAAGCGGAGTTCGGCGAACGCTTCCTGCGCATCCATCGCAATTGCCTGGTGGCGCGCGACCAACTGGCCGAGCTGCGGCGCTGCGCGGATGGACAGACCCGCGTGCGCCTGCACCACGTCGACATCTTGCTGGACGTCAGCCGGCGCTGCCTGCCGACCTTGCGCCAGCGCCTTCAGGAGCTGTGAAACCCCGATGACCGACCTTCTGCGTATTGCCACCCGCAAGAGCGCGCTGGCCCTGTGGCAGACCGAACACGTTGCCGCCCGCCTGCGCCAGGCCCATCCCGGCCTGCGCGTGGAACTGCTGCCGCTGTCCACCCGTGGCGACGAGGTGCTCGACCGCTCGCTGGCGGCGGTGGGCGGCAAGGGGCTGTTCCTGAAGGAACTGGAAGTCGCCATGCGGGAAGGCCGCGCCGATTGCGCCGTGCATTCGCTGAAGGACGTGCCGATGGAGCTGGACGGCCCGTTCATCCTGCCCGCCATCCTCGAACGCGCCGACCCCTTCGATGCCTTCGTCAGTTCGCGCTACGCCCGGCTGGACGACCTGCCGCCAGGCGCGCGGGTCGGCACTTCCTCGCTGCGCCGGCAGGCGCAACTGCGCGCACGTCGCCCCGATCTCGACCTGCGCGACCTGCGTGGCAACGTCAACACGCGTCTGGCCAAGCTCGATGCCGGCGACTATGACGCCATCGTGCTGGCCTGCGCCGGCCTGCAACGGCTGGGCTTCGACGCCCGCATCGCGCAGCGGCTGGAAGCGCCGGACTGGCTGCCGGCGGTCGCCCAGGGTGCCATCGCCATCGAGTGCCTGGCCGATGATGTCCGCATCGCCGGCCTGCTGGCGGCGCTGGATCATCACGATACCCGCCTGCGGGTGACCGCCGAGCGCGCCATGAATCGTCGTCTGGGCGGCAGTTGCCAGGTGCCGGTGGCCGGTTTCTGCACCTTGCAGGGCGACCGGCTCAGCCTCGGCGGCTGTGTCGGAGACGCCGACAGCGGCGCGCTGATCGCCGCGCACGCGGTCGGCGGCGTCGACGATCCCGAAGCACTGGGCATCGAGGTGGCCGAGCGCCTGCTGGCCGCCGGGGCCGGCGAGCTGCTGGCTGCGACGGCGGCCGGCTGAGGGCGACTTTCACGTCGTCTTTGCACATCGGCCGTATGCTTCCCCATTGACCAGCAACGGGGATCAACGATGAACATCCACCATGCACTCGGCGCGCTGGCGCTGCTGGCCGCGTTGTCGGGCGCGCAGGCGCAATCCACCGACGACGCCAGAATGGCCGATTTGATCGAGCGGCTGACCGACCGCTCCACTGCCCATCTCAAGCCCGTCACCGCCGCCGATGGCACGGTCAGCCTGGAACTGGGCGAGGGCTTCCAGCATGTCTACCTCGCCGCCCAGGACGCCGATGGCGGCCTGCGCGCCGCCTGCGTCGGCAGTCCGGCCGAGGCCAACCGCTTCCTTGGCCGCAACCTGCGGACCGGCGCGAGCTTGCCGCAGCCCAAGCTGGCACCGCAGGTCATCCATGACATGGCCGGCCTGCATGGCATGACGGCGGAGGAATACGCCTTCTATTGGTCGCTGATCGAACAGGCGGATGCCGATGCCCGGCCCAAGCAGACGCGGTCCAGCAACATCGTCATCATCAACAACGACGGTGTTAACGAGGGCTTCAACGATCCCACGCCGGCCACCCCCGAAGGCGGCAACGACGGTGCCACGCGCGGTGCGCAGCGGGTCAACGTGTTCAATCGCGCTGCGCAGATCTGGGGCGGCATCCTGGACAGCGCGCCGACGATCACGGTGCGCGCCAACTTCGACCCGCTGACGCCCTGCAGCACCGGCGGCGGCGTGCTCGGCAGTGCCGGGCCGGTCAATATCCATCGCAGTGTCGCCGGTGAGCCGGCGGCCAACACCTGGTATGTCGCGGCGCTGGCCAACAAGTTCAACGGCAGTGATCTCTATCCGCCCGAGCCGGAAATCCAGGCGCGTTTCAACAGCGATATCGACACCGGTTGCCTCGGTACCGGCACGCGCTTCTACTATGGCCTGAACAACGCGACGCCGCCCTTGCGCCTCAATCTGCTGGTGGTGGTGTTGCACGAGCTCGGCCATGGCCTGGGCTTCCTGTCGCTGACCGATGGCGAAACCGGCGAGCAGATCCAGGGGTATCCCGATGCCTGGTCGCGCTTCATGTACGACCGCACGCAAAACCGCACTTGGGACCAGATGACCAATGCCCAGCGCGTGCAGTCGGCGAAGAACAACAACAACCTGCTCTGGGACGGCCCCAGCGTGAAGATCGCTTCCGACTTCCTCACTGCCGGTCGCGACGGTCCCACCGGGCGGGTCGAGCTGTACGCGCCGACCGACTACGAGGAGGGCTCGTCGGTATCGCACTGGAACACCCGCGCCAATCCCAACCTGCTGATGGAGCCGAGCATCAATTCCGGCCTGCCGCTGACCACCGACCTGTCGCGTCAGTTGATGCGCGACATCGGCTGGTTCCGCGATGCCAACAACGACGGCGTGGCCGACACCATCACCAATGTGCAGCCCTCCGGCGGCACGCTGACCCAGGGTTCCAACGTCAACATCACCTGGAACCGGACCAGCGCGCTGTCATCGCGCAACATCACCATCGAGCTGTCCACCGATGGCGGCGCGACCTTCCCCGTCACCATCGCCAGCGATGTCGGCAATACCGGCTCGCGCAACTGGGTTGTGCCCAACGTCGCCACCTCGAAGGGCCGCATTCGTGTGCGCGAGCACGACTACGCCGCCCCGGCCGGCGTTTCGGCGGCCAATTTCAGCATCGTCGGGGCCAATACCGCGCCGGTCTTCACTCCGGCTGCGGCGGTCAGTCGCCAGCAGGGCAGCGCGGTCGGCGCGGCGGTCGCCATCGGCACGGTCAGCGATGCGCAGACGCCGGCCGGCAACCTGGTCGTCACCCAGATCGCCGGCGGCAGTGCCGGCGGCATCAGCGTCAGCAACATCACCAACAACAATGGCAACGTCAGCGCCCGGATCACCGCCAGCTGCACCGCCAGCTCCGGCACGGTGCGCTTCCAGGTGTCGGATGGCTCGCTGACCGGGACCGGCAACCTGCAAGTCAACGTCAGCGCCAATACCCCGCCGACGCTGAGCTACAACAACACCAGCGTCGCCGCCGGCGGCAATACAATGGTCAGCCCGGCCAGCGGACCGGCCGACAACGGCTCGATCAGCAGCCTGGCGGTGCAGTCGAGCGGGACCTTCACCGGCAGCGTCGCGGTCAATACCGGTTCCGGCATCGTCAACCTCAACAATGCCGCGCCGACCGGGACGCACACCATCACCATCCGCGCCACCGACAACTGCAACGCGATCCGCAATGCCAGTTTCCAGGTCAGCGTGACCGGCGGCGGTTCCGCCGGCAATCTGATCTTCCGCGACGGCTTCGAGTGAGGCCGGGCGGGTCGTGCCGGGCCTGAGTGCCCGGCCGCGACCGGGCCTTAGCCCGTTTGCGCCCCGGCCACGGCGCTCTGTGCCGTCTCCGGGGTGACCTTCATGATCGAATGGCGCAATTCGCGGGTCAGTACCAGCTTGGCGTCGCGCGCCAGGGCTTCCATGCGCTCGTCGTATTCCAGCTTGTTGTCGGCATTGACGCGGACCAGCCGGCTTTCGCGCAACATGCCGATGAAGGCGCGGAACAGCGATTTGTCGAAGTACTCCGGTGCCGACTGCGAATACAGCAGCGACAGGCGCTGCGCGGTGAGATGGCACAGGGTTTCCAGTTCACCGGAAGAAACCCGTCCCGGGCCGTTCTTCACCAGCACCGAGATGGCGATGTAATAGCGCTCGAAGGTCTGCAACAGGCCGTGCGCCAGCACGCGCAGGCGGAACACCTCGTCGGTCTGGCCGGGACCGCGCTGCAGCGCGCCGCTGCCCGGATCGTGGCTGAACAGGCCGTGGCGGGCGAAGGCATCGATCACCGCCTCGATGCGCTGGCCGAACTCCTCCTCGGTCCACGGCAGGAACAGCTCGGCGCGGATGAACGGATACATCAACTGGCCGAGACGGAGCACGGCGGAGCGGCTCATCCGGCGGTTGTTCTGGAAGCAGCAGGCGACCCAGCTCGACGCCGCGAACAGATGCACCACGTTGTTGCGGTAATAGGCCTGGAGTTCGGCGGTGTCCTCGCGCAGGGCGATCACGTCGCCCAGCGGATGGGGGATGCGCTGCAGCACGTCCATGCGCTCGCCATAGGCGATGATCTCGGCGGCCGGCAGCGCCGTCACCGTGACCCGTTCCAGCGCGATGGTGTCGCGCAGCAGTTCGCGGTACAGCTCGATCAGCGGGATCAGGTCGCTTTCCGCCATCGCGTACTTCGGCGTCGCCAGCAGGCACAGGGCGAGCAGGTTGATCGGGTTGACGTCGGCGCTGCGGTTGATCTCCACCTGGATGCGCGTGGAGAGGTCATCGACGGCGGCATTGAACCAGGCCGGGCGCTGCGCCGGCTCGGCCTGGGCGTCCTGACGCCAGCTCGGCGAATGGCCGGCGAGCACGCTTTCCAGCGCGATCGGCTCGCCGAAGCTGACCGCCACCTTGCCGTAGCGATGGCGCAGCACGCCGAAGGCGCGCAGCAGGCCAAGCAGGGATTCCTTGCGCTTGGGCTTGCCGGACAGTTCCGCCTGGTAGCTCTTGCCCTCCATCACCTTTTCGTAGCCGATGTAGACAGGCTGGAACACCACCGGCCGGCGCGGCTGCTTGAGGAAGGCGCGCACGCTCATCGCCAGCATCCCGGCCTTGGGCGTCAGCAGCCGTCCGGTACGCGAGCGCCCGCCCTCGATGAAATACTCGATGGACACGCCGCGCGAGATCAGGCTGGCGACGTACTCGCTGAAAACGGCCGAATAGAGCGGGTTGGCGCGGAAGCTGCGGCGCAGGAAGAAGGCCCCGCCGCGACGCAGCACCGGGCCGACCAGCGGCAGGTTGAGGTTGACGCCGGCGGCGATGTGTGGCGGCACGATGCCGTTCTGGTACAGCAGGTAGGACAGCAGCAGGTAGTCGATGTGGCTGCGGTGGCTGGGCACGTAGATGATTTCGTTGCCCGGCGCGACCCGCTTCAGCGTATCCAGGTGATGCACCTCGATGCCGTCGTAGAGCTTGTTCCAGAACCCGCGCAGGACGAAGGACAGCGAACGCACCACCGGATGCGAGTAATCGGCCGCGATCTCCATCGCATAGCCACGGGCGCGGCTGTAGGCCTTTTCGTAGGCGATGCTGTCGCGGCGCGCCTGATCGGCGATGGCCTGGCGCACCGGCGCGGCGTCGAGCACGCCGTCGACCAGCATGCGACGGTGCGAGAGGTCCGGCCCGATCACCGCCTCGCGGACGCGGCGGAAGTGTACGCGCAGCACGCGCGAGACCTTGCGCACGTCGCGCTCGGCGGACTGCCCCCCGGCCAGCGCCTCGCGCAGCGACAGCGGCGCGGAGAACTGCACGATGGTGTTGCGACCGTTCAGCAGCACCGCCATGAAGCGGCGGAAGCGACCGACCAGGGACCAGTTTTCCGAGAACAGCACGCGGAACCAGCCGCTTTGCCGGTCCGGCGCACGGCCGACGAAGATCGACACCGGCAGCAGCCGGACATCGAGTTCGGGCTGCGCGTGCAAGCTGGTGACCAGCCGCGCCAGCACGTCGGAATGGGTGCGGTTGCGCGGCCGGCCGAACAGGAAACCCTGGCGACGCCAGACGGCGAAGAAGGCGCGCGACTTGCCGCCGAGGTCGCCGCCGGCCATCGGTGCCAGCGGCAGCGGCAGGCCGGCCTCGCGGCAGGCCTGCTGCAGGATCAGTGTGTTGGACAGGCCGTAGCGCTCGATCACGTAGCACACCGGCAGGTCGTCCGGCAGCGCCGCCGATTGCGCCGGTTGCGGCGGATCGAGCCGGATCGCCAGCCAAGGTGCGATCAGCTTGCCCAGCGCGCGCCAGTACCAGGGCGCGCGGGAGGAGGAGTGGGAGGTCGTCATGCCGACATTATCCGCGCCCGACGCACCGGGCGCGGAGGGTCGATCAGTCCTCTTCGCTGAAAACTTCGGCCTGCGCGTCGACTTCAGCCTCATCGGACTCGGCATCCGCCTCGTCCTCGGCCGCCGACTTGATCGACTCCAGCGCGTCCTTGCCGTACCAGCGGCCATCCTGGCGGATCATGCTGGTTTCCATTTCCAGCGGCTGGTCGAACAGGCGGTAGGACACCGCCACCGTGGCCTGGTCGCCCTCCTCGCTGACCACCTTGGCGTTCACGCTGCCGAGCGCGTCGTCGATCTTCAGGCCGTACAGCGCCAGCACGTCCTTGGCCCCGGCAAAGGCGATGCCGAACTTGCCCATGCTGTCCTCGAAGCTCAGCGCGCGGGCCTCGTCGAGGGTCTTGAGTTCGAGCGCGCGGGCGGTTTCGACGGTCCTGGCGATGGCCTGGCGGGCGAGTTCGCGGTCGGCGAACTTGACGCTCTGCAGCCAGTTGCCGGTGGCGGTGAGCAGGCCCGACGCCTGCGCCTTCTGCGCCTCGGTCAGGGTGGTTTCTTCCTGCAACCACTGCTGGGCGAAGCCCTGGCCCATCGCCACCATGAAGGGAAGCTGGGCGGCCATCTCGGTTTCGAACTTCTGCAACAGCGGTTCCAGTTCGGCAGCCAGCTTGGCCTCGGCGTCGGCCTCGGTGAACTTGGTCATCATGGTGGCGAATTCGGCGCGATCTTCATCGGAAGGCTCTTCCTTGCGCGCGTCCTCGTACTCCTTCTTCATTTCCGCGAAGGCATCCGGCGGCAGCATCGCCTGCACGGCGCCGAGCAGGTTGTTGGTCTTCAGGTCCTGGGCGATGCGCGGCGCGACGTCGGCCGGGCCGTCGGATTGCAGCGACGCGCTGGAGGCGGCCTGCTGCGGCGCTTCCGAGGAACAGGCGACCAGCCCGCAGCCGAGCAGGGTGGACAGGGACAGGGCAATCAAACGCTTCATCGTGGGCTCCGGTGGCGAGGGGTTGAAAGGGCACGCGGCGCGGACTCTAGCAGATCGCCCGATCCGCGCCGTGGGCAGGAAGTCGTGCATGGCGGTGGCGGATTCAGCCGGGCGCAGGCCACTGGCGACGGCGGAAAAACAAAACGGGAGGCATCATGCCTCCCGCGCAAGGGTCCGGTGGTCCGGATCATCTGGTTGTGATTATCGACGCAGGGCTTGTCGTCGGTGTCGCCATGAGAAGCGGCATGGCGCGGCCAGGGCCGAAAAGAATGCTACCTGCGCATGATATCTAATGCAACACTTGAGGTAACTGAAGATAAGTCATTGATTTTGCGTGAGCAGTGCGCGTTCGATATCCGCGCGCAGGGCCCAGGCGGCGGCCACCGGGTCGGCCGCCTGACGGATCGGCCGACCGACCACGAGGTGATCGGCACCGGCGGCGATGGCCTCGGCGGCGCTCAGGGTGCGCTTCTGGTCGTCGCGACCGGCCTCATCGGCGGCGCGGATGCCGGGACAGACGATGAGGAAATCGGCGTCCGTCGCGGCACGGATCGCGGCGGCTTCTCGACCGGAGGCGATCACGCCGTCGCAACCCGCCGCGTGCGCGGCGCGGGCGCGGGCGATGGCGACGTCCTGCGGATTGCCGGCGACGCCCTGGTCGCGCAGATCGGACTCGTCCATCGAAGTCAGCACGGTTACTGCCAGCAGGCGCAGGTCGCCCTTCTCGGCGGCGGCGGCGCGCAGCATGGCGGAATAGCTGTGCACGGTGCAAAAGCGCACCGGCCACTGCGCCAACCGGCGCACGGCGGCGGCCACGGTGGCCGGCACGTCATGGAACTTCAGATCGACGAAGATCGACTTGCTGCGTTCGGCGAGCGCATCCAGCACGCGGAAATAATCGCCCGAGGCCAGCAGTTCCATGCCGATCTTGTAGAAGTGGACGGCGTCGCCGAGGCGGTCGACCCAGGCGATGGCCTCGCTGCCGGCGTCGACATCCAGGGCGAAGATCAGCCGTTGCTCGGCGGCGATGGCGGGCATCTCAGTCGGTGCGCAGGGTGGATCGGGCGCAGGCGCGGGCGTCGCGCTGGCGCAGTTCGAGGTCGCAGGCGCGCTGGATGGCGCTCTCCCAACTGCCATAGGCGGGATTGGGCAGCATGAACCAGCGCTTGCCCCACCATTGTGCGTAGGGCGCGGCGCGGCGGGCGCGGGTGTCGGCGTCGGCGGATACGCCGTCGATGAAGTCGCCGAGGTTGTCGCCCAGCATCAGCAGCACGCGGTAGCGCTCGCCGACCCACTTGCGGCGCTCGCCCTTCTCTCTGGCCGGTGCGCGCGGGTCACCCAGCAGCAGCAGGTTGTCGAGGTTCTCGGACACCGGGAAGCCCAGCGTGCGCAGGTTGTCGGCGGTGGCGTCGCGTTCCTTCTCGTGGCCGCGATTGGTGACGTAGAACACGGTGACGCCGCGCTCGGCGGCGTGACGGGCGAACTCCAGCGCGCCGGGCAGGGCGCGGGCGCGGCGCTCGTTGGTCCAGGCTTCCCAGCGTTGCAGTTCGAACGGCTGGTTGTCGCGGATGGCGCGGGCCTGGAATGGGCTGTTGTCGATCAGCGTCTCGTCGGCGTCGACGATGATCGCCGGCGGCAGATCCTCGAAGCCGCTGCCGAGCCGGCGGTCCTCGATCGGCAGGGCGTCCCAGTCCGGATCGGCCAGGGCGGCGTCGAGTTGTTGCTCGGCCTGGGCGAACACGCCGCGCAGGGTGGCGACGTATTCCGCCGAGTGCTGCATCCACAGCGTGGCGTTGAGGTTGTCGTGCGCGGCGACCACGGCGCTGGCCGTCGGTGCCGGGTCGGCGGGCGGGCGGCCGTCGGTGGTGGCGCAGGCGCCGAGCGCGGCGGCCAGGCTCAGGCAGGAAAGGGTCCGCAGCAACAGGCCGTCACGCATCGCTGATCTCCACAGGGCAGGGCGGGCGCAGTGTACACCGCTGCCTATTCCCGGCCGGTGACAGCGGCTACCATGTCCGGGTCCGTCCATCCGAGGTTGCGCGCATGCCTGGGAGCTACGTCAGCCGCCATTCGATCCGCCACGTCGGCTGGTTGCGCGCCGCCGTGCTCGGTGCCAACGATGGCATCGTTTCCACTGCCGCGCTGATCGTCGGTGTCGAGGCCAGCGGCGTCGGTGCGTCGATGAGCATCCTCGCCGGCATCGCCGGGTTGGCGTCCGGGGCGATGTCGATGGCCGCCGGCGAGTACGTCTCGGTGAAATCGCAGGCCGACATGGAGGCGGCGGCGCTGGAGGAAGAACGCATCGAACTGCGCGAAGCGCCGGCGCAGGAGTTGCAGGAGCTCACCGACATCTACGTCCGGCGCGGGCTGGAGATCGAACTCGCCCGGGAGGTGGCGCAGGCGCTGACCGCGCGCGGCGCGCTCGCCGCCCACGCCCGCGATGAACTCGGCATCACGCCGACCTGGCGCGCACGGCCGCTGCAGGCCGCTGCCTCCTCCGCGCTGGCCTTCGCCAGCGGGGCCATGCTGCCGCTGTTCGCAGCCGTGCTGGCTTCGCCCGGCTGGCTTGACAAGTCGGTGATGATCGCCACCGTGCTGGGCCTGCTCGGCTCCGGCGCGCTGGCGGCGCGGATCGGTCGCGCATCGCTGCCGCGCGGTGCCCTGCGCGTCGCCTTCTGGGGCGTGCTGGCGATGCTGGTCAGTTCTCTCGTCGGCGACTGGATGGGCGCGGATTGAGCGCAGCGGCGGTCAGCCGAGACCCGCCCAGCGCAAGACCGCCGCGGCGGCCGCACCGATCAGCACCACCAGCAGGAACGGCGCGCGGCAAAGCAGGGCGATGATGGCCGCCAGCAATGCGCCGAGGCGCGCATCCAGCGCCAGCCGCTGGCCGTCGGCCAAGGTGTTGACCAGCACCAGCGAGGCCAGCAGGCCGATGGTGACGGTGGTCGCGATGCGCCGGGTGCGCGGGCCGTCCAGCCAGCGCGCCGGCATCAGGAAGCCGGCCAGCTTGGTGGCGAAGGCCGCCGCGCAGGCCAGCAGCAGCCACGACCAGGTCGCGCTCATCGATCCGCACGCTCCGCTGCCGCCGGCACCCATGCGCCCCACAACGCCGCCACCGCCGCCGCCACCAGGATGGGCACGCCCGGCGGCAGCCACGGCAGGCTCAGCGCTGTGGCCAGCGCGCACAGCACCGCCAGCGCCACCGGCCCGGCACCCTTCAGGCGCGGCCACAGCAGACCGATGAAGGCGGCCACTGCCGCGCCGTCCAGTCCCCATTGGCGCGGATCGCCGACCACGTCGCCCAACACCGCGCCCAGCGCAGTGAACAGGTTCCACAGAAAAAACACGCCCAGCCCGGCGACCCAGAACCCGCGCGCCTGTTCCGCCGGCGCGTCCTGTGCCAGCGCCGTCGCGGTGGATTCGTCGATGGTGATGTGCGCCGCCAGCAGCCGCCGCCAGCCGCGCGGCCGCAGCAGGCGATTCACCTGCACCGCGTAGACCGCATTGCGGATGCCGAGCAGGCTGGCTGCGCCGAGCGCCGCCGCGCCGGTTCCGCCGCCGCCGATCACGCCGATACAGGCGAACTGCGAGCCGCCGGTGAACATCAGCAGGCTCAGCGCCATCGTCTGCCAGACATCCAGCCCCGACGCCACCGCCAGCGCGCCGAAGGAAATCCCGTACAGCCCGGTCGCCAGGGCGATCGACAGGCCCATGCGGGTGGCTGGTGTCAGAGTGGGACGGGACATCGGAAGGTGGCGGCGGGGCTCGGAAAGCGGGGCGGGCATCATGCCAGCAAACCGCCAGCCGCTTGTTGGCGGTTGATCGCTGTTGCCATTCAGGCTAATCCGGCAAAAAAGGGTATATTGGCCTCCCGACCAAGGAGAGCCCCGCCATGTCCGAGTCCCGCCCCAATCATTACGGCCCGCTCGACGACCTCCCGCGCACCCCGGCGTCGGATGTGAAGAAGCTCGGCTGGCGCGGCGTGATGGAAACCGTGCAGCACGAAGGCGGCGTGGTCATCACCAATCACGGCCGGCCCGAAGCGGTGATCGTCCCGGTGGCCGAATACGAACGCCTGCAGCGCGGCAGCGACGCGGCGATGGAAGGCCTGCGGCGCGAATATGACGCGCGGCTGGCCTGGCTCAATGGGCCGACTGCACACGATGTACTGAACGACATGTTCGCTGCGCCGACCGATCTGGACGGCAAGATCTTCACCGGACGCGAGTTCTGAGCGGTGCCCCGGCCCCGGATTCTTGTTTTGGCGGGCGTCAACGGAGCGGGAAAAAGTTCCGTGGGTGGCGACTATCTACGGCGCAGAGGCTTCGCCTGGTTCAATCCGGACGATTACGCCCGTGACTTGATGACCGCCACGGCCTGCACCCAATTAGATGCCAATGCCCAGGCTTGGCAGGAAGGCATGCGGCGACTGCAACTGGCCATCGACAACGGTCGCAACCATGCCTTTGAAACCACGCTGGGCGGCAACTCCATTCCGGCCCGGCTGCTTGACGCTGCCGCCAGCCACGACCAGTTGATGTGGTACTGCGGATTGGACTCGCCGGAGCGGCACCTGGCGCGTGTGCGAGCGCGCGTGGCCCGCGGCGGCCACGACATCCCGGAGCAGAAAATCCGCGAGCGCTACACCTCCTCGCTGATGAACTTGATCAGCCTGATGCCGCACCTGGTGGAACTGATGGTCTACGACAACAGCGTGGATGCGCTCATCGGCCAACCCATGCCCAACCCCCGCCTGCTGCTGCAAATGGAAAACGGACAGATCACCTCGCGCACCGACGCCGACACGCTGCGCAGCATCCCGGACTGGGCTAAGCCCGTGATGGAAACCGCGCTGCGGATGCAGTGAGCGCGCAGTCGGCCTCAACAGAACGGTAGGCCAAACGAACGACCCCGCCGAAGCGGGGTCGTGTTGTTGTGGTGGTCCGGGTGTTCGAGGTCAGGCCACCGCCTGCTTGCGGTCGTCGTAGAACTGTTCTTCCTCGGTCGAGCCGGTCAGCGCGGTGACGCTGGATGCGCCGCCCTGGATCACGGTGGTGACATCATCGAAGTAGCCGGCGCCGACTTCCTGCTGGTGGCTGACGAAGGTGTAGCCCTTCTCGCGGGCGGCGAATTCGCGTTCCTGCACCTGCTCGACGTAGTGGCGCATGCCCTCGCCGCGGGCGTAGTCGTGGGCAAACTGGAAGGTGTTGAACCAGTTGATGTGGATGCCGGCCAGGGTGATGAACTGGTACTTGTAGCCGAGCGCGGACAACTCGTCCTGGAAGCGGGCGATGGTCCTGTCGTCGAGGTTCTTCTTCCAGTTGAAGCTCGGTGAGCAGTTGTAGGAGAGTAGCTTGCCGGGATGTTTGGCCAGCACGGCCTGGGCAAATTCGCGGGCGAAGCCGAGGTCGGGCGTGCCGGTTTCGCACCAGACCAGATCGGCGTAGGGGGCATAGGCGACGCCGCGCGAGATCGACTGTTCCAGGCCGTTTTTCACCCGGTAGAAACCTTCGGAGGTGCGCTCGCCGGTCAGGAAGGGCTGATCGTTGGCGTCATGGTCGGAGGTGATGAGGTTGGCGGCCTCGGCATCGGTGCGTGCCAATACGATGGTCGGCACGCCGAGCACGTCGGCGGCGAGGCGCGCGGCGACCAGCTTCTGCACCGCTTCGCCGGTCGGCACCAGCACCTTGCCGCCCATGTGGCCGCACTTCTTCACCGCGGCGAGCTGGTCCTCGAAATGCACGCCGGCGGCACCAGCGACGATCATGTTCTTCATCAGTTCGTAGGCGTTGAGCACGCCGCCGAAACCGGCCTCGGCATCGGCGACGATGGGCAGGAAGAAGTCGATGGCATCGTCCTGCTTCAGCTTGCCGTCGATGAGGTTCTTCCACTGGATTTCATCGGCGCGCTGGAAGGTGTTGTTGATCCGGCGGACCATCGTCGGCACCGAGTCATACGCATACAGCGACTGGTCCGGGTACATGGTTTCGCTGCTGTTGCCGTCGGCGGCGACCTGCCAGCCGGACAGGTATACCGCTTCCAGGCCGGCCTTGGCCTGCTGCATCGCCTGGCCGGCGGAAATCGCGCCGAAGGCGTTGACGTAGCCCTTCTTCGCCTCGCCGTTGACCAGCTTCCAGAGCTTTTCCGCGCCGCGCTTGGCGAGCGTGTGCTCGGGCTGCACGCTGCCGCGCAGACGGACCACGTCGGCGGCGGAGTACGGGCGCTTGACCAGCTTCCAGCGCGGGTTGCTGTTCCAGTCGTTTTGCAGGGCGTCGATCTGTTGCTGGTAGGTGGTCATCGGTGGTTCCTCGGGATTGGTGATTGGTGATTCGGGTTGGGCGCTGTGATCAGATCTGTGCGTAGGCGGGCAGGGTGATGAAGTCGGCCAGTTCTTCGGCGTGGGTGAACTCGCCGAGCATGTGGACGGCGTCGGCGATGCGGGTCTGGCCGGGCAGGCCGGAATCGGGCAGGCGTTCGGCGACACCGGACAGGGCGAGGTCGAACAGGGCGAAGTCGATCGGCGTGCCGTCGTCCAGCGTCTGTCCGCCGACGTGCAGCCATTGCCAGAGCTGCACGCGGGAGATTTCTGCCGTCGCGGCGTCTTCCATCAGGTGGTGGATCGGCACGCAGCCGAGGCCGTCCAGCCAGGCGGCGAGGTAGCGCACGCAGACATCGATGTTGCCCTCGAAGCCGGCACGGGTGATGGTGCCGACGGCCGGGGCGATCAGCGTGTCGCGGTCGGCCTTCACGTCCTCGCGTGGCGCGCTGGCGACCTGGTTGGGCTGCGCCATGTGCTCGTCGAAGATGGCCTGGGCGATGGGGATCAGCGCCGGATGCGCGACCCAGGTGCCGTCATGGCCGGCGCTCGCCTCGCGCAGCTTGTCGGCACGCACCCGCGCCAGCGCCGCTTCGTTGGCGGCCGGGTCGTTGTTGATCGGGATCTGCGCCGCCATGCCGCCCATCGCATGCGCGCCGCGCCGGTGGCAGGTGCGGATCAGCAGTTCCGAATAGCTCTTGAGGAAGGGCGTGGTCATCGGCACCTGGCCGCGCTCCGGCAGCACACGGTCGGCGTGGCGGCGAAAGGTCTTGATGTAGCTGAAGATGTAGTCCCAGCGGCCGCAGTTGAGGCCGACGATGCGGCGGCGCAGCGCGTGCAGGATTTCGTCCATTTCGAACACCGCCGGCAGGGTTTCGATCAGCACGGTGGCCTTCATCGTCCCGGCCGGCAGGCCGATGTGCTGCTCGACCGCGCCCATCGCCTCGTCCCACAGCGCGGCCTCTTCCATCGCCTGCAACTTGGGCAGATAGAAGTACGGGCCGCGATCACGGGCGTGCAGCGCCTTGCCGTTGTGCAGGGCGAACAGGGCGAGGTCGAACAGGCCGCCGGAGACTGGCTGGCCGTCGATCAACAGATGCTTCTCGTCGAGGTGCCAGCCGCGCGGGCGCACCATCAGCACGGTGCGGCTGTCGGCGCTGAGCGCGTAATGCTTGCCCGGCTTTCCGTCGTCGGAAGCGGGGGCAGTGAAGGTGATGTCGCCGGCGACGGCGTCGCGCAGATTGACCTGGCCGTCGATCAGGTTGGTCCAGGTCGGACTGGTGGAGTCCTCGAAGTCGGCCATGAACACCTTGGCGCCGGAGTTCAGCGCGTTGATGATCATCTTGCGGTCGACCGGCCCGGTGATCTCGACGCGACGGTCCTGCAGCGCCGCCGGGATCGGCCCGACGCGCCAGTCGCCGTCGCGGATGGAGCTGGTGTCGGCACGGAAGTCCGGCAGCTCGCCGGCGTCGAAACGCTGCTGTCGCGCCCGGCGGGCAGCCAGCAGCGCCTGGCGGGTCGGCTCGAACCGACGGTGCAGGTCGGTCAACAGCGCAAGCGCCTCGGCGGTCAGCACGCTGTCCACCGCCGGCCCACCCAGCCGACTGTCCAGAAGAGTTGCCGCCTGCGTCATCACCGCCGTCATGCTCGTTCTCCGTTGCACTGCACCATGGGGCATGACCTTATGCACGCAGACCGTCGTTTGGAAAGCAAATGTTTCAATGCTGGTGATAAGATTTTTTAATACAATCGGAAATTCATAGAGTTGCCGGGAATCGGGAATCGGGAATCGGGAATCGTCAGCAGCAGGCCAGACCCAGCGCTACGCTGTGGATGCGCCCGCTCTCACACCCGACACCATCACCCACCAGCCCGCCTCAACCGGGGCTCCTCCGCACCCCCTGCGCTCTTCACCAATTCCCAATTCCCCATTCCCGATTCCCGGCTCTTCAATGACTCACTACTACAAAGGCAACAAACTCAAGCAATTGCGGGCGTTCTGTCATGTTGCCCGGTTGGGTTCGGTGACGCGGGCGGCGGAGGCGCTGTTCCTCAGCCAGCCGGCGGTGAGCCTGCAACTGGGGGCGTTGGAGTCGGAGATCGGCCTGGCGCTGTTCGAGCGCCTCGGTCGGCGGCTGGCGCTGACCCGCGAGGGCGAGGTGCTGTACGAGATCGCGCGTCCGCTGATCGACGGCATCGACGACATCGAGGGCGAGTTCCAGCGTCGCCTCAAGGGTCTGGATGTCGGCGAGGTCAACATTGCCGCCGGCAGCTCCACCATCCTCTACCTGCTGCCGCCGCTGGTGCAGGCGTTCCGCGAGCGCTATCCGGAGATCCAGCTCAAGCTGCACAACGTGACCGGTGCCGACGGGCTGGCGCGCATCCGCTCCGACGAGGTCGACCTCGCCGTCGGCTCGATGCTGGACGTGCCCAACGACATCGATTACGCCGCCACGCACAGTTTCGATCCGATGCTGATCACCCCGCTGGACCATCCGCTGGCGGCCAAGCAGGACCTGCGGCTGGAGGATCTGTCGCCGTACGGGCTGATCCTGCCGCCGCAGCGGCTGACCACCTATCGGCTGGTCGACCTGGTGTTCCAGCAGCGCCGCGTGCCGTACACGGTGGCGCTGGAGATCGGCGGCTGGGAGATCATCAAGCAGTACGTGGCGATGGGCCTGGGCATTTCCATCGTCACCGGCATCTGCCTCGCCGAGGCCGACCGCCAGCACCTCGCCATTCGCAACGTGCGCGAGTATTTCCCGCCGCGCAGCTACGGCCTGGTGATCCGCAAGGGCAAGTACCTGAGCCCGCATGCGCGTGCCTTCGTCGACCTGGTGCGGCCCAACCTGTTCACCCGCCGCGACTACTTCGACAGCGGTGCGTCGGAGCGTTGATGCAGGACGTCGCCGCCGGCAGCGAATCGCTGCGCACCCTGAGCCAGCGCTTAATGCAGACGGGAACCGAACCCTGCCGGTGTGGTCACTGGCGGACCGGCCGAACGTGCGCGTCGGCGTCCTCAAGACGGGCGTCCCGTGCATGGCGGCCGGACCAGACAAGCGACCCCGGGCGCAGGCAGCCACGGGGCAATGACGATCACCGACAATCCGGAAAGCCCGCATGAGCCAGCCGATCCGCGCGCTGTTTGTGATGCTGGCCATCCTCGCCGCTCTGGGCGTGGTGGCCGCGCTGCTGTTCTCGCCGTTGCTGCGGGCGTTCTCTGCCGCGCCGGTCTTCAACGCGCTGATCCTCGCCGTGCTCGGCGTCGGCATCGCCGTCAACCTGCTCCAGGCGCTGCGCCTGCAACGCGAGGTGCGCTGGATCGAGGGCTTCCGCCGCAGCAATCCGGAGCGTCCGCCCAGCGTGAGGCCGGTGCTGCTGTCGCCGATGGCGCGGATGTTCGCCCGCGACGAGCGCGCGCCGAAGACCCTGTCCACGGCGTCGATGCGCTCCTTGCTCGACAGCGTGTATCTGCGGCTGGAGGAACAGCGCGACCTCAGCCGCTACCTGACCGGGCTGCTGATTTTCCTCGGCCTGCTCGGCACCTTCTGGGGCCTGCTCACCACCATCGCCTCGGTGGCCGACATCATTGCCGGGATGTCCGGCGGCGGCGACACGGTGGCGATGTTCGAGTCGCTGAAGGAGCACCTGCGCGAGCCGCTGGGCGGGATGGCGACCAGCTTCTCCTCGTCGCTGTTCGGCCTCGCCGGTTCGCTGGTGGTGGGCCTGCTCGACCTGTTCGCCGGGCGCGCCGGCAACCGCTTCTATGCCGAACTGGAGGACTGGCTGTCCGGCATGACGCGGCTGTCCTCCGGCGGCGCGGTGGGCGAGGGCGATGCCTCGGTGCCGTCCTACGTGCAGGCGCTGCTGGAGCAGACCGCCGATGGCCTGGAGCGCATGCAGCGCGCACTGGTGGAAAGCGAGCGCGAGCGGCGCGGCAATGCCGAGCAGATCGGCGAACTGAACGCCCAACTGGCCCGACTGGCGGAAACCCAGGGCGAACTGCGCGGCGTGCTGCGCCAACTGGCCCAGGGCGGCGGCATGAACGAGGAACTGCGGGCCGAGTTCCGCCTGCTCTCGCGCACCCTGTCGGCGGCGCTGGACGGCCAGCGCGGCGAACGCTGAGATGAGCGCGATTGCCGCCCGACGCCGGCGCGGGATCGACTTCTGGCCTGGCTTCGTCGATGCTCTGGCCTCGTTGCTGCTGGTGCTGGTGTTCGTGCTGCTGATCTTCTCCATCGGCCAGTACGTGCTGTCCGATGCCATCAGCGGCCGCGACAAGGCGCTGTCGCGTCTCAACGCCGAACTGGCCGCGCTGGCCGACACGCTGTCGATGGAGCGCGAAGCCAAGGCGCAGGCGCAGGCGCGGATCGGCGAACTGGGCGCATCGCTGGCCCGCACCGAGGGCGCGCGCGACGGCCTGCAACTGCGCCTGGACGACGCCAGCGCCTTACTCACGCAAACCCAGGCGCAGCTCGAAGGCAGCCGCGAGGAGGCCGCGCGGCTGGCTGCCGATATCAATGCGCTGGCCGAACTGAAGCGGCAACTGGAAGCGGAAATCGCCTCCCGGCTGGCCGAAATCGAGACCACCCGCGAGCAACTGGCGACGCAGACCGAGCTGTCGGCGAAGAGCGCGGCGCAGGTCGAACTGCTCAACCGGCAGATGGCGGCGCTGCGCAGCCAGCTCGACGAGATCAGCGCCGCGCTGGAACTGGCCAATGCCAAGGACCGCGCCAAGGACGCGCAGATCGAGGATCTCGGCAGGCAGCTCAACCTGGCATTGGCCGACAAGGTGAACCAGTTGGCGCGCTATCGCTCCGACTTCTTCGGCAAGCTCCGCGAGGCATTGGGCGAGCGCGACGACATCGTCGTGGTCGGCGACCGCTTCGTGGTGCCGGCGGCCTTGCTGTTCCCGTCCGGCTCGGACGAGATCGGTGCCGAGGGCCTGCGCCAGATCGACCGCCTGGCGGCGACGCTGCGCGAGGTGACGGCACAGATTCCCGACGACATCGACTGGGTGCTGCGCATCGACGGCCATACCGACCGCCTGCCGATCGGCACCGACCGTTTCCCCAGCAATTGGGAGCTGTCGAGCGCGCGCGCCATCGCCATCGTCAAGCGTCTGGCGGCCGCCGGCATCCCGCCGCAACGGCTGGCGGCCAATGGTTTCGGCGAGTTCCATCCGCTCGATCGGGGCAGTGACGAGGCCGCGCTGGCGCGCAATCGGCGTATCGAAATCCAGTTGACCAACCGCTGATGGACGGCATCGACAGGGCAGGAGCAGGAAGGTGAAGCGCAGGCGCAAGGAGGCAAGGACATGACCACCCTGACGATGCTGCTGTTTCTTGCCGGTGCCTTCGTCGCCGGGCTGAACTTCCATTTCAGCGCGCTGTGCACGCTCACCTTCCGACTGCGCGAAGGCCACTGGCCGCCGGTGGTGCCGGTCGGCATTCCGGCGCTCGGCACCGCGCTGCTGCTGGGCGCGATCCTGCTCGCCGGTGCCGGCAGCGGCATCACCCTGGTCGCCGGCCTCCTGGCCCTGGCCGATACCGGCGGGCCGCTGTTCGTGCTCGCCTTCGTCCGCTATCGCCGCCGACGCGCCCGCGCGCAGTTGCCGAAGCTGGATTTCCGCCTGCCCTGAGGCCTATTGCAGCGATGGCCGCAGGGTCGCCTCGGCGTCGCCGCCGGCGGCCACGGCATGGCGGGTGGCACGGATGCCATGGGCGGCCAGCACCGCCTGCATGCGCCGCGCCCGCCAGCGCAGTTCCTCGGCATCGGCGTCATCGTCCGGCGGCTCGGCGATGCCGACCTGGCCCTGTCGATACAGCGCCAGCGGCTCGCCCGCCTCGCGCAGCCATTCCTCGCCGTCCGGTGCCAGCAGGGCGGCTTCGATCAGCCGCCAGCAGCCCTCCATGCCGGCGTGCTGGTACTGCATCGCCGTCATCGCGCACAGATCGTGCAGGCTCATCCAGCGCGCATGCTCCAGGCGCAGGCCGAAGGCGTCCTGGCATTGCAGGGCGAGTTCCGCCGAGGCCATGCCCTGGTCGAGCAGGCGCTCCTCCATGTGCCGACTGACTGCCGCGATGGCCGCCGCCTCGCCGCCGAGGGAGAACGGCAGCAGGCGCAGCGCAGCGCCGGCCAGCGCCGGATCCGGTTGCAGCGCCGGTGCCGCCATGCGGCCTTCGTGGCCACCGAACACGATCAGCCGCCCGCCACGCCGACCCGGCGCGGCCGTGGTCAGCTCGCCCAGCGCCGCATGCACCGGCCAACCCGGCCGCAGCAGCTCGGCCGGATCGAAACCGGCGGCGGCGATGCCGGCGTCGAGCGCTTCCACGCCCGGCAGCAACCGGCGCAGATCGTCGCCAAGCGCGGCAGACAGCGCCTGCGCCGCGTCGCGCTCCAGTACCACGCGGCCGGCGTCGCCGTCGACGGACAGTTCGAGGGCGAGAACGCCGAAGCTGTGGATGGGTTGGGTCATGGTGGGCAGGGCGGGTCGCGGGATGGGTCGCCGCGCCAGGGCGAAGGCCGGGCGATCCGGTTATCCTTGCGCGCCGGTGCCGTCGGCAAGGCGCAAAGGCCGGCGTGGGCGGCATTGCCGACGCGGTTCGCGCAGACCGGCGGGTTTGGCTTGCCGGAAGTGTAGCCGAGTTGCCGCTGACCGGGTTCGGCGTGCGTGGCCTGCAAGGAGAAGCGTTGCGATGAGGACGGATGCCCCCGACGGGTTGCGCCGGCAGGCCGATGCGCTGGCCGCCGATCTGCGTTTCCGGCAGGCGGTGGTGCGCTGCATGGACGGAGCCGGCGCGCGCATCGGACAGGCAGAAAACCTGCCGTTCGCCGGCGGACGGCTCGGTGCCGGCGAAGGCATCCGCATTGAACGGCCAGATGCGGCCGAGCCCTATAAGGCCGCGCACATGCTGCACTCCGGCTGGCGTCTTCGAACTTCGCCCGCCGGTCGCAGCGCGCCGCAGCGTATCGAAGTGATGGCACACACGGCACATGCCAGCGCGCTGCTGTGTCACGGGTGGTTGCCGTGAGCGGATTGCCTGCGGCATGGGTCGACTTCCCGATGGCCCTTGCTTGAGCACTGCCCGGTCTTTCCGCCCGATGTCTGTTCTGCATGCCCTGCGACTTGAGCTGCGCGGTTTTCTGGAATATGTCCTCCTGCCCGGGTTGGCGGTCTTCATGCCCTGGCCGCTGGCGTACCGGCTGCTGAAGCAGTTGGCGCGTTACCCCGGACTGTACGAGGAGGAGTGGCGGCCAGCGCTGGCGCAGGCGCTGTCGATGGGACTGGTGGAGATCGACGACCCGGATGGCTGGGCCTGGCGTTACCGTGCTTGCCGTTTGGTCGACCATGCCGATTTCTGGCTCTCGCGCACACGTCGCGCACGCCGTTGGCTGCCTCGACATTCGGATCGGCGCGGTGACTGGCCGGCGCTGGAAACGCCGGCGGTCGGCGCGTTCTTTCATTGGTGCGCGGGGATGTGGGGCGTTCGCGCGCTGCTCGACGCCGGCCATCATTCTTCGGTGCTGGCCGGGCGCTTCAGCAAGCGCTCGATGGGTGGCGCACGGCTGGGATACTGGTACGGTCATTTGCGCCTCAACGAGTTGTCCCGCGCCTCCGGCGGGCCGCTGATCTACGCACCGGGCACGGTCAAGCAGAGTCTCGATGCGCTGACCGCCGGGCGCTGGGTGATCGGCACGCCGGACGTGCCGCCGACGGAGACGCGCTTCTCCATCCCGGTGCGCCTGTTCGGTCGAGACGGCCACATGCCGGAGGGCCTGCTGCTGATCGCGCGCCAGGCGCGGGTGCCGGTGGTGGTCTTCACGATGGCGCTGGATTTCGACAGCGGGCGGCGCGAACTGCGCATCGAAGGCCCCTTCGACCCCGACGACCCCGACCTGATGCAGCGCATCGCCGATACCTGGCAGGCGCTGATCCGTGAAAAATCCTGGGCCTTCACCCTGTGGCCAGCGATGCCGGCCTACTTCGCCGCAAGCAACGAACAGGAATGAGCAGCGCAGCACCGAGCAGGATGTCCTGCTCCTGCATTCGCTTCTCGCTCCACGCTCTTCGCTCTTCGCTCTTCGCTCTCCAATTCCCAATTCCCAATTCCCAATTCCCGATTCCCGGCTCTTCATCCGAGTCACCGCTCTAGCCGCCTCGCGCTATGATCCGGTCTTCCGCCCCGAGTCGAGTCTTTCGCGATGAAGCCTGCCCGTTCCGCCCGTCCCGTCGCCGTGCTCGGCGGCGCGCGCATCCCGTTCTGTCGCAACAACACGGCCTATGCCGATGTCGGCAATCTCGGCATGTCGATCCGCACGCTGGGCGCGCTGGTGGAGCGCTTCGGCCTGCATGGCGAGGTGTTGGGCGAGGTGGCGATGGGTGCGGTGCTCAAGCACTCCTCGGACTGGAACATCGGCCGCGAGGCGACGCTGTCGTCGGGGCTGTCGCCGCTGACGCCGGGCATCACCATGCAACGCGCCTGCGGCACCAGCCTCGACACCGTCATCGCAGTGGCCAACAAGATCGCGCTGGGACAGATCGAGGCCGGCGTCGGCGGCGGCTCGGACACCACCTCGGACGTGCCCATCGCGGTCAACAAGCGGCTGCGCCGGCGTCTGCTCGACCTCAACATGGCGAAGACCTTCGGCCAGCGGCTGAAGGCGTTCAAGGGCTTTTCATTCGGCGAGCTGAAGCCGGAGTTTCCCGACGTCGGCGAGCCGCGCACCGGCAAGAGCATGGGCGAGCATTGCGAGCAGATGGCCAAGGAGTGGGGCATCGAGCGCGCCGCCCAGGACGAGTTGGCCGCCACCTCGCACCAGCGCGCCGCCGCCGCCTTCGAGCGCGGCTTCTACGCTGACCTGGTGGCACCGTTCCGTGGCGTGGAGCGCGACAACATCCTGCGTCCGGACACCACGGTGGAGAAACTGGCCGCGCTCAAGCCGGCCTTCGACAAGCGCTCCGGCCAGGGCACGCTGACGGCGGGCAACTCGACGCCGCTGACCGACGGTGCCTCGGCCGCGCTGCTGGCCTCGGAGGACTGGGCCAGGGCGCATGGCCACGAGCCGCTGGCCTACCTGGTCGATGCGCAGGTGGCGGCGGTGGATTTCGTCCACGGCGAGGGCCTGCTGATGGCCCCGGCCTGGGCGGTGGCACAGATGCTGGCGCGCAATGGTCTGACTCTGCAGGACTTCGATTTCTACGAGATCCACGAAGCCTTCGCCGCCCAGGTGCTGTGTACGCTGAAGGCCTGGGAATCGGCCGATTTCTGCCGCGACAGGCTGGGCCTGGATGCGCCGCTGGGCAGCATCGACCGCGAGCGCCTCAACGTGGTCGGCTCCTCGCTGGCGCTGGGCCATCCGTTTGCCGCCACCGGCGCGCGGATCATCGCCACGGCGGCCAAGCTGCTGAAGGAAAAGGGCGGCGGCCGGGCGCTGATTTCCGTCTGCACGGCGGGCGGCATGGGGGTGACGGCGATCCTGGAACGCTGAGCGCGCGCGGCCGCCGCGCCGCGCTCAATCGTTGGCGGAGGGCAGCAGGGGCACGCCCATGCTGCTGCGCTGCTCGGCGATCACTTCCTGGGCGTCGGCGCGGGCGATCCGCCGCACCGGCTGGACCGACTCGCCGCGCGCGGCGCGCAGGGCATTGGCGTAGGCCTGGCGGGCGCGGGCGTCGTCGTCGCGGGCGACGTGGTACTGCGCGATGGCTTCCCAGGTTTCGGCGTCGCCGTTCAGCGCCAGCGCCTTCTGCAGGTGCGACTCGGCCTTGCCCCAGAGCTGCTCGCGCTGGCACAACCGGCCCAGGCTCAGGTGCAGGCCGGCGCTGTCCTCGTGCCCGGCCAGCCAACGTTCGGCGAGGCGGATCGCCGAGGGCCGGTCGGTGTGGATGACCAGGCCGAAGCGGCGCGCCAGGAGTTCCGACCAGTCCTTTTTCATCGCCTTGACGATGGCGTCGCTGGCGGCATCGGCGAGGCCGAGTTCGGCGGCGCGGGCGCTGTAGGCGTCGGTCAGGTCCGGGCGCAGCCGCTGGGCGCGAGCCAGGGAATTCCAGTGCGTGGCCAGTTCGGCTTCGTCGGCAGCGGCGCGCAGCGCGGGGGCGATGATCTCCGCCTCCAGATCGGCCATCGCCTCGCCTTCGCGGATGTGGCTGCGATGCAGGGCCGGCAGGTGCGTCATCGCATCCGCCGGACGGCCGGCGGCGAGCAGGGCGCGGGCCAGCAGTTCCAGCCCGCGCGGGCACAGTTCGCCGCGTCCGGCGGCGGCTTCCAGCAGGTTGGCGGCGCGCTCGGCCTGTCCGCTGGCCAACAGGTGCTCGGCCTCGACCAGCCGCGCCGGCAGTTCACCACCGGCCATGCTGGCCTCGGCGAGCAGGCTGGCGGCACGCGCGGGCTCGTCGCGGGCAAAGGCGGCGCGACCGGCGGCAAGCAGGGCAGGGATGCGCAGGGTGTTGTCGGAGGCGGCCTTGGCGAGCAGGCGGTCGGCCTGCTTCCAGCGGCCTTCCTCCAGCGCCAGCAGGCCGCCGGCCAGTCTTTCGCGGGCGACGCGGCGGCGCTGGCGGCGCCAGACATCGAATGGCGTGCGCAACAGCCACAGCAGCAGGCGCAGCGCCAGCCAGGCAAGGATCAGGGCGATCACCGCGACCACCACCGTGGTCTCCACGCTCCAGCCACGGATGGCGACCAGCACATAGCCGGGATCGGCGGCCAGCAGATGCCAGAGCCAGGCACCGATGGCGGCCAGCGCCAGCAGGATCAGCAGTTGGCGGAACAGGCTCACTCGACGTCGATCCGGTCAGCGTCTTGCGCCGATTCGTCGGCGGGGACTTCGATGGCTTGGTCGATGTCGATGGCCTCGATGTCGAGCGGCTCGGCCGCGTCGTCGATGGCGGATGCGCCGTCCGCCGGGCCTGGCTTGGTGCCGGGCGTCGCTTCGATGGTGGTCGGCGTTGACGCGCCGACCGGGCTGATCGGCGTCGCCGCGCGCTGGGCGCTAAGCCGCCGGGTGGCGCGCAGGCCGCGCAGTTCGCGCAGGGTTGCGCCCAGCGTCGGCAGCGAAGGCGGGCTGATCTCGGCCAGTGCGTCGAGGCGGTCGAGGAAGGCGCGCACGCGGGCGTCCTCGCCATCGAACAACGACGCGGCCAGTTCGCGCGCGGCACGCATGCCCTGCGCCCAGCCTTGCGTGTCGCCGTCCTCGAAGGCGGCCAGCGCCAGCCTCCCCTGCAGGCCCAGCGCCGACAGCCGCGCCGAACGCGCCATCGGCGACAGCGGCGCGTCGGCGCTGTCCAGACGGCGCACGGTGACCACCTGGTCGAGCAGTTGCGCCAGCCGCGAGCGCTCGGCCTTGGTATCGCGACGCTCATCGGACGATGGCAGGCCGGCGGCGATGGTGGGCAGCGCGGCCAGTTCGGCGCGCAGCGCGGGACGCGGATCGGCCGGCAGGGCGCGCAGCATGGCGACTTCCTGCGCCAAGGTCTGGCGCAGCGTGGCGTAGATCGGCTCCTGCAGGCCGCCGATGGCGGCGTCGGCGAGGGTGAAGGCGCGGATCGCCGCCTCGACGTCGCCGAACAGGTGCAGACGCTCCTCGCCGGTCAGCAGCAGGAATTCGGCCTCGTCCAGCAGCATCGCCTGCGCGCCTTCCTGGCGGGTCTGCGCCAGCCGCGCCAGTGCGTCTTCGAGCAGGGCGGCGCGCTCGCCGAGGCCGAGCACTTCCTCGCGCAACACGCGCTGGCCGGAACCGGTGTCGGTCAGCCGGCTGTCGAGGGCGCGCTGGCGCTCGCGCAGCGTCGACAGCTCGCTGCCGAGGCCGTCGATGCTGCGTTGCAGCGTTTCGATCTCGTGTTGCCAGGCGTCGCGTCCCTGCTCGGCCTGCTGCAGCCGCTGCCAGGCGTCCCAGGCCCACCAGCCGCCGCCGGCGATGATCAGCAGCAGCGCCAGCCACGGCCACAGCCGACGGCGACGCGGGGCGGCGGCGGGATCGGCAACGGCGGGATCGGCGGGGAGGGAAACCGCTTCGGGATCGGAGGAACGATCGGTCACTGGCTGGCAGGCGCTTGTCGGGAGGGCGTGATGATGCTACCGGAAGGGCGCTGACTTGGGAAAAGACGGCTGCCGCAGGGCGGCACGCAGGGCGGCGATCTGGTCGGCCGGCAAGGTGGACGCGGCAGCGATGCGGCGGGTGAAGCCGAGCTGCGTCGCCAGCGCATCCAGGCGCGGACTGGCGCTGATCGCCCAGGCGGTGCGCAGGCGCGCCGACTCCTCGGCATCCAGTTGCGCCAGCAGATGTTGCAGCGCCTCGCCGCTGCTCAGCAGCAGGGCCGCCGGCTGCCGCAACTGGCGCAGCCCATGGCGGGCGCGCGCCGACAGCGCCGCCGGCAACCGCCGATAGACTTCCGCCACCCGCACCTGCGCGCCGCGTTGCGCCAGCGTCGCGGCCAGCACGCCGCGGCCGCCCGGCGCGGTGACCAGACCGACCTGCGCCGGCGGCGGATGCAGCGGCGGCAGCGCCAGCACGTCCTCGCTGCGCATGCCGCTGGCGGGAGTCCGTACCTCGGCGACACCGGCGCGGCGCAGGGCGTTGGCTGTTCCGCTGCCCAGCGCCAGGGCGGTGCCGGAAAACCCGCGCAGATCCCGCAAGCCGGCGGCGAAGCGTACCGCCGCCGGGCTGGTGAACAGGCAGACCGGGCAGTCCAGTGCCCTCTGCAACGCTGCCCGCGCCGCGTCGCCATCCTCGGCCGGCAGCAGGCGCAGCGCCGGCAGCGACAGGAACGCCGCGCCGTGCCGACGCGCCGTGCGGCGCAACGGTGCCTGCTGATCGGCCGCGCGCAGACCGATCAGGGTCCAGTCGCGGAGGTCGTCGGAGGGCGATGCGGAATGATTCATGGCGACAGCATAGGGTGGATCGGTCGCGTCGTGGCCGGGGCTTCTTGAAAGCCATGCGGCGCGCAAAAAAAAACCGGCGCGCCACCCGAGGCGACGCGCCGGTCGGTTCCCCATTCTTCCGATCAGCCCTCGCGGGCGTCCTGCCTGGGTCCGATCCACAGCCGCAGCGTGAACCAGGCCAGCAGCATGGCACCGACCGAGAAGATGGTGTCGCCCGGTACCCGCATCCAGACCAGCAGTTCGATCAGCGGCTGGCCCATGAACTCGGCCGAGCGGGCGTACCAGTAGCCATTCTCCAGCGCCGCCTGCAACTGCAGCACGCCCATCGGCAACAGCGTCAGCAGGGCCATCAGGGCGAGGCCGATGTTGAGGCTCCAGAACGCGCCCGCCAGCCAGCCATCGCGCCAGTGCGAGTCCGGCTTCAGGCCGCGCAGGCAGAACAGCATCAGACCGATGCCGAGCATGCCGTAGACGCCGAACAGGGCGGTGTGGCCGTGCAGCGGGGTGAGGTTGAGACCCTGCATGTAGTACAGCGCCAGCGGGGTGTTGATCAGGAAGCCGAACAGGCCGGCACCGACCAGGTTCCAGAAGCTGACCGAGAGGAAGAACAGGATCGGCCAGCGGTAGCGCACCATCCACGGCGTGGCGCGGCCATGGCTCCAGGTGTCATAGGCTTCCAGGCCGATCAGCGCCAGCGGCACCACTTCCAGCGCCGAGAAGCTGGCACCGAGGGCGAGGACGCCGGTCGTGGTGCCGGAGAAGTACAGGTGATGGAAGGTGCCGAGCACGCCGCCGGCCATGAACACGATGGTGGCGAACAGCACGTTGATGGTGGCGGTCTTGCCGCGGATCAGGCCCAGCTTGACGAACAGGAAGCTGATCACGGCCACCGCGAAGACCTCGAAGAAGCCCTCCACCCACAGATGCACCACCCACCAGCGCCAGTACTCGACCATCGACATGTGCGTGTGCTCGCCCCACAGCAGGCCGGCACCGTAGAACATGCCGATGGCGATGGTGGACAGGAACAGCAGGCCGACGATCGAACTCATCTCGTCGCGACGGCGCATGGCCGGCCACAGCGCACGGCCGACCAGCAGCAGCCACAGCATCAGGCCGATGAACAGGAACAACTGCCAGAAGCGGCCGATGTCGACGTATTCCCAGCCCTGGTGGCCGAACCAGAAGTTGTGCTCCAGGCCCAGCTTCTGCATCACCGCGAACCACTGGCCGATGAAGGCACCGACGACGATGATCAGCAGGCAGACGAACAGCACGTTGACGCCGAGGCGCTGGTATTTGGGCTCATGGCCGGAGATGGCCGGGCCGATGTAGAGGCCGGTGGCCAGCCAGGCGGTGGCGATCCACAGCACGGCGAGTTGGGTGTGCCAGCTTCGGGTCAGCGCGTAGGGGAGGATGTCGGCAAGCTGGATGCCGTACAGCTCCTGGCCCTCGACCTGGTAATGGGCGGTCGTCGCGCCGAGCGCGATCTGCACCAGGAACAGCGCCAGCACCACCCAGAAGTACTTGGCGGTGGCGCGCATCGACGGGGTGATGACGAGGTTGCGCAGCGGATCGCTGGCCGGCGGCGTGACGCGCTCTTCCTTGCCGTGCCAGGCGGCGTAATGCCAGCCGAGCAGGGCGATGCCGGCGATCATGAACAGGATGCTGAACATCGTCCACATGAAGCTGCTGGAGGTCGGCGTGTTGCCGGCCAGCGGCTCGTAGGGCCAGTTCTGCGTGTAGCTCATCGGCTGACCGGGGCGCTCTGCCGCGGCGGCCCAACTGGTCCACCAGAAGAAACCGGTCATCGCCTGCCGGTGCTCGGCATCGGGCACGGTGTTGTTGCGCATCGCGTAGGACTCGCGCAGCCCGGCGCTGGCCGGGTCGTCGCCGAACACGCTGTGGTAGTGCGCGGCGACTTCCTGCACCGCCCGCGCGCGCAGGTCGGAGAGCACGATCTCGCCCCTGTCGGCGTTCCAGGTGTTGGTGCGCAGTTCGGGCAGGATGCGGGTCTTCAGGACTGCCTGGGCCGCGGCATCGAGTTCGTCGAAGGCGCGGCCGTGCTCGCTGCGTGCCAGGTCTTCGAGCATGGCCACCGCCTCGCGGTGCAACCAGTCCGCCGACCAGTCCGGCGCGACCAGGGCACCATGGCCCCAGACCGAGCCCAGTTGCTGCCCGCCGATGCTCTGCCAGACCTGCCGGCCGCGTTCCAGATCGGCGCGGGTATAGAGCACGCTGCCGCTGGCGTCGACGACCCGCTCGGGCAGCGGCGGTGCCTCGCGGTGCACTTCGCCGCCCATCCACAGCAGTACGCCGAAAGTGACGGCCAGGAGTGTTCCCAGGCCGATCCATAGTCGCTTGGTGATGTCCATGACACGCTCCGTTTGAAATCGGGCGCAAGCCTGCGGTGCTTGTCTCGTGGCGTCGTTGATTTGCGTCAAGCCGCTTTGGAAAAGGTGCCCGCCCGGCCGCCATGACGCGCCGGCGCGACGCGGCGACGCTATGATTCGCCGATGCACAGTTCACACGAGATCGTGGTGGTGGGCGGCGGGCTGGTCGGCAGCAGCGTCGCCTGCGCCCTGTCGATGGCCGGACGCGATGTCGCCCTGATCGAGGCGACCGCGCCCAAGGGTCCACCGCCGCCGAGCTTCGACGAGCGCAACCTGGCGCTGGCGGCGGCCAGCCTGAACGCGCTGGAGGCGCTGGGCGTGCTGCGCCATCTGGCCACGCCGCCGGCACCGATCCGGCGCATCCACATCAGCCGCGCCGGCGATTTCGGCAGCGTGCAACTGGATGCCCGCCAGCATGGCCGCGAAGCCTTCGGCGGCGTGGTGATCGCCCGCGAACTGGGTGCGGCGCTGGAAGCGCGGCTGGCCGAGCTGTCGGCGATCCGTCGCTACCGGCCGCTGCGCTTCCACGGTCTGCACTCCGGCGACGAAGGCGTGCGTATCGACACCCGGTCCGCAACGCCGGATCTGCCTTCGACCTTGTCGGCGCGCCTGCTGCTGGCCTGCGACGGCAGCGACAGCCCGGTGCGGCAGGCGCTCGGCATCGGTGTGCAGCGACACGATTATCAACAGACCCTGATCGTCCACGCATTGCGCAGCGACCGCCCGCACCAGGGCCGGGCCTGGGAGCGCTTCACCGATACCGGCCCGCTGGCCCTGCTGCCGCGCGCCGATGGCAGTCATGGCGTGGTCTGCGGCGTCGCCGGCGAGCAGGCCGAGGCGCTGCTGGCGCTGCCCGATGCGGCGTGGCTGGCCTGGCTGCAACAGCGTTTCGGCGGCCGCGCCGGACGCTTCCTGCGCTGCGGCGCGCGCCATGCCTATCCGATCATCCGCACCCTGGCCGAGACGTTGACCGCGCCGCGCTGCGTCCTGCTCGGCAATGCCGCGCAGACCATCCATCCGATCGGCGCGCAGGGCTTCAACCTCGGCCTGCGTGATGCACTGTCGCTGGCCGACGCGCTGGATGGCGCAGACGATCCCGGCGCGCCGTCCGTGCTGGCCGATTACCGGGATCGGCGCGAGGAAGATCGCGCGCAGACGCTGGCCTTCAGCGACGGACTGGCCCGTTTCACCGCCGGCAGCGGCTTCGCCCATCACCTGCTGCGGTCGGCCGGCCTGTCCGTGCTCGGCGCGACGACCGGCGCGCAGGCCGCGTTGGTCGCCGGCGCGATGGGCTTTCGCGGCCGGGTGCCACGGCTGGCACGGGGGCAGGTCGCATGACTGCCGATATTCGAAGCAGCCGACGCAGCGGTCCGGACGCGATCATCGTCGGTGCTGGCGCGGTCGGCGCGGCGCTGGCTCTGGCCTGGCTGCGGCAAGGCCGCCGCATCGCCCTGATCGAGAAGCGCCGCCCACCGGCCTGGCGCGAGGAGGCGCCGGACCTGCGCGTGTTCGCGCTGGCCCCGGATGTGATCGCGCTGCTGGACGAACTGGAAGTCTGGCCGGCGATTCGCGCCGCCCGCGCCCAGCCGTATCGCGACATGCAGGTGTTCGATGCCGGCGGCGGCCAGCCGCTGCATTTTTCCGCCGATGCGCTGGCCCGTCCGATGCTGGGGGCCATCGTCGAGAACGGGCTGATCGTGGATCGCCTGTGGCAGGCGCTGGAAGCCCAGCCCGGCCTGCGTCTGCACTGCCCGGCGGAAGTGGTCGAGCTGAGCCAGGACGAGGCCGGCGTCAGCGTCATCCTCGATGACGGCACGCGGCTGTCCGCGCCGCTGCTGGTCGCCGCCGATGGCGCGGACTCGCGGGCGCGCGCGCTGGCCGGCATCGAGGTCGACCGCGTCGACTACGGCCAGCGCGGCGTGGTCGGCTACATCGATTGCGGGCAGCCGCATGGCGAAACCGCCTGGCAGCGCTTCCTGCCGGGCGGCCCGCTGGCGGTGCTGCCGTTCAGCGCCGCCGAGCGCGGCGCGCACCGCGCCTCCATCGTCTGGACACTGCCGGACGAGGAGGCATCGCGCGTGCTGGCGCTGGACGATGATGCCTTCGGCAACGAGCTGACCCGCGCCTTCGATCGCCGGCTTGGTACCCTGCGCCCGCTGTCGCCGCGCGCGGCGTTTCCGCTGCGCAAGCAACTGGCCCGGCACTACCGCAACGGCCGCGTACTGCTGGCCGGCGACGCCGCCCACGCCGTGCATCCGCTGGCCGGGCAGGGTGTCAACCTCGGCCTGCGCGACGTGCGCGAGCTGTCCGACCTGCTGTGCGATGTCGATGCCCGCAGCACCCGTTTCGACACCCGTCTGGCCCGCTACGCCCGCCGCCGGCGCAGCGACAGCCTGATCGCCGCCAACACCTTTCACGCCATCAACCGGCTGTTTTCCAACGACGCCGTGCTGCCCACCCTGCTGCGCGGACCGGCGCTGGGACTGGTCGGCCGCGTCGCGCCGCTGCGCGATTTCTTTGCCAGCAAGGCGGTCGAGGGTTAGGCGCTGCGCGGACCTTGCCGGATCGCAGCGTCCGTCGAGCGTCAGCGTGCGACCTGGCTGATCCGGCCTTCTTCAAGCAGCCACAACAGGCTGCGGTCGGAATGGGTCAGGTACATCGGCTTGCCACTCCAGTGCTGCCAGTAGACGTGGATTTCCGAGGGCGTCGCGGCGAGCGCGTTGTTGACCAGCAGGGCGAACACGTTGTCGCCGTTGTCGAGGCCGTCGCAGGACTGGCTGAAGCTTTGCAATGCACGGCGCTGGCGGCTGAGGTCGATGTCGATGCGGAAGCTGCCGCCCAGTGGCAGCACGTCCTCGTCGTCGGACTCCGCCAGCAGGTACACCGACCAGCGATCGGCACCGAGCGACTCCGGCAGTGCCACCAGGCGATAGCTGCGGGCGCAGGAGGGGAAGGCTTGCTGGCCGGCGATGTCAAGGGCGCGGATCGCCATCGACTCGTGCGCGGTCAGCGCGGTCGGTGCGGCCAGCGCCTGCACGCCGCCGGACACCCGGCCATCGGCTTCCACCAGGACGCGGTACAGCACCGCCACCGGACCGCCATCATTGGCACCGTAGAAACTCACCTGCACGCGCTCGCCACGGGTCTCGCTGACCTGGCCGCGCACGCGGCGGTCGCGACGGAAACGGCGCACGTCGTCGAAGGCCGCCTTGGCGACGCTGATGGCGCGGTCGTGGCGGAACAACTGCAAACCGCGCGCTTCCGCCTCGCGCAAGGTTGCCTGGGTGCCTGCATCGGGCGATTCAGCCGCCCGCGTCGGAAATGTCATGCCCGCGCCGGCCAGCGCCAGCGCGGCCGCCATCATCAGAGCCCGCATCGTCCACCTCCTTGCCGCATTGCAGCATCGCAGGCGCAACCCTATCACTTCAGCCCCGGCAATGCGTTGAAAGAAGACCCGCCAATCGCGTCGATTCCTCGCCCAGGCGCAGCCGGTCGCCCTGCTGGGCGTTGAAGCGCTGGCGTTCGATCTCGCTGCGCTGGGCGGCCAGCCGGGTGCAGGTGTCGGCCGGGCCGAGCAAGCGGCAACGTTCCTCCACCCAGACCTGCGGTTCCGCCTGCACGCCCTGCGCGCTGCGCGGACCGTCGACCGGGCGTATCGGCGCCACCGGCGAGGCGGCACCGACGCGGCCGAAGAACTGGCCGGGCGCGTCCGGATCGCGGCCCACCACCCACAGCGGCACGTAGCGGCCACGCGGCTGGCCATCGGCGGATTCGCGCTCGCTGCCGTCGAAATCCCGGCACAGCCACATCGGCGGCGGCGGCGCGCGTGGCGGGCGGATCGGCGCGGCGGCCGGCGCGGGCGCTGGCTCGACCGGCAAGGCGGGTTGCGGCAGCGGCAGCGGCGAATCGGCCACGCGCGGCACCTGGCGCTGGCGCTGCGTCTGTCCCGCCGCGCAGGGATGATCCTGCAGGCTGACCCGGCCTTGCGCATCTTCGCAGCGATACACCGTCAGCGAGGACGCCGGCGCGTCGCCCGGCCCGCCCAACCCGGCCAGGCACAGCATCCAGAGAGGCGAAATGCGGCGCATTGGGCGATTATCCACGCCTCGACTGCCGTCTGCCGGAAACCGCGATGTCCGCCTCCCGTTTGTTCGTCCTTGCCCTGATCGCCTGCCTCGCCTTGCCGGCGACGGCGCTGGGCGCTTCCATTGCCGCCGCGCCGCCGCGCGCCGAGGGCGAGGGCCCGTATCCGCAACTGATCCTGCGCGGCCTCACCGTGGTCGACGGTACCGGCGCGCCGGCCTATGGTCCGGTCGATCTGGTGATCGAGGACAACCGCATTGCGCGCATCGTCCGCGTCGGCCATCCCGGCCATCCGATCACGCCGAGCGCCCGCCCGGCGCTGGCCGAGGGCGGACGCGAGATCGACCTCACGGGCCATTACGTCCTGCCCGGTCTGGTCGACCTGCATGGCCACATCGGCGGCGTCGAGCAGGGCGTGGACGCCGAATACGTCTACAAGCTCTGGCTCGGCCACGGCATCACCACCGTGCGCGATCCCGGCTGCGGCAACGGCATCGACTGGTGCGTCAGCGAGTCGGCACGCAGCGCGGCCAACCGCATCACCGCGCCGCGCATCGTCCCGTTCGCCTTCTTCGGCATGGACCACGACGGCCCGATCACCCGGCCCGAGCAGGCCCGGCAATGGGTCCGCGACATGAAGAAGCGCGGCGCGCAGGGCATGAAGTGCTTCGGCCATCGGCCCGACATCCTCGCCGCCGCCTTCGAGGAACTGGCCGCCCAGGGAATGCGCAGCGCCTGCCACCACGCCCAGCTCGACGTCGCCCGGGTCAACGCGCTGGACACCGCGCGCCGTGGCCTGACCACGGTGGAGCACTGGTACGGCCTGCCCGAGGCGCTGTTCGACGGCCAAACGGTGCAGAACTACCCGCCCGACTACAACTACCAGAACGAGCAGCACCGCTTCGCCGAGGCCGGCAGGCTGTGGGCGCAGGCCGCCGCGCCCGGCTCGGCGCATTACGAAGCGGTGATCGGCGAGATGCTGGCGCTGGATCTGACCCTCGATCCGACCTTCACCATCTACGAGGCCACGCGCGACTTCATGCGCGCGCGCACGGCGGAATGGCATGCCGAGTACACCCATCCCGCGCTGTGGGATTTCTTCCGCCCCGGCCGCGACCGCCACGGCAGCTTCTTCTTCGACTGGGGCAGCGAGGAGGAAGTCGTCTGGCGCGACAACTACCGGCGCTGGATGGCCTTCGTCAACGACTACAAGAACCGCGGCGGCCGGGTCACCGTCGGCAGCGACGCCGGTTACATCTACAAGGTCTACGGTTTCGCCACCATCGAGGAACTGGAACTGCTGCGCGAGGCCGGCTTCCATCCGCTGGAAGTGATCCGCGCCGCCACCCTGCACGGCGCGCAGGCGCTCGGCATGGCCGAGCGGATCGGCAGCATCGAGGCCGGCAAGCTGGCCGATCTGCTGATCGTCGAAGGCAATCCGCTGGCCAACCTGAAGCGGCTCTACGGCACCGGCCACCTGCAACTGGACGCGGCCGGCGAGATGCGCCGCGTCGGCGGCGTGCGCTACACCATCAAGGACGGCATCATCCACGATGCCCGCGCGCTGCTCGGCCAGGTCAGGCAGAAAGTGGACGAGGCCCGGCAGCAACGCGGATGGAAGCCATTGCCCTGAAGCGGCAAGCCGGCCTGCCCGATCCCGTCACTCCGACTCGTGCGGCGGCTCGGCATGGCACGCAATGGCTTGCCCGGAAGTCCCCTGGCGCTCGTCTAGGGCGTGATGGATCAGCACGACGCACTGGGATGCGAACAGCATCCGTTGCCCCAGCGATATCTTCTTCGCGCCGAGGCGTTGGAGGCCGGGAATGGTCTTCTTCGGCATCGGGATGTGGTCGGTGAGCAGGAAGCAGGGGTTGCCGTCGAACACCTGCTCGCCGATCGGCGTGCCCTTGCGGTCCATCAGGAACAGCGCGTGATCGCGGGCCAGCGTCTGCACCAGCCGTTCGAAGCTCGTGGTCTGCACGCTCACGCCCGGTTCCACCGGTCGCGTTTCGTCCTTGCCCATGCCCCGGGAGGCATCGAGTGCCGCCGCGATCCTGTTCAGCAGCGCGCGCTCGTCGAAACCGTTGATCGCCTGCAGGGCATCGGCCTGGAAGCGGATCGTGCGCGAGTAATCGCGGCTGCTTTCCAGCACCAGATAGACCACCACGTCCGCCCGATGCGACTGGGCGACGAACACCGCGTTCATCAGGGTGTGGGCGAGGACTTCAGGATGCGCGTCCTTGCCGACGGCGGCCAGCAGGGCCTGGCTGTCGGTCGGCGCGGCGCGTGCTCTGAGGACGAAGGTTCGCATCGGTTTCCGGCGGTTGGCGACGGGGGGCGTAGGCGCGGTTGGTGGCAGCGACACGGGCTGCCGCAGTCGATCAATCCGCCTGCCCGGCTGCCGTGTGCAGCCGCTCGGCGTAGCGTGCCATCAGGTCGACCTCGATGTTCACCGCATCGCCGATCCGCCGTTGCGCGAATGTGGTGACGGCCTGCGTGTGCGGGATCAGGTTCACCTCGAACTCGGTGCCGTCCACCGCGTTCACCGTCAGGCTGACGCCGTCCAGACACACCGAGCCCTTGCGCGCGATGTAGCGCGCCAGCCCGGACGGGACGCGAAAACACCAGCGCTGCGAGCGCGCATCGCCCTCGATGGCGATGACTTCCGCCAGTCCATCGACATGCCCGCTGACCAGATGCCCGCCCAGCCGGTCGGCCAGGCGCAGCGCCTTTTCCAGGTTCACCGCATCGCCGGCCGCCGCATCGCCCAGCGTGGTCAGGCCCAGCGTCTCGTTCGACACATCGGCGATGAAACCGCGCGCCGACGGCTCCAGCGCAGTCAGGCAGACCCCGGCCACGGCGATGCTGTCGCCCGGCGCGACGTCGGAAAGATCAAGCGAACCCGAATCGATATGCAGCCGCAGATCGCCGCCGCGCGGCTCGATGCGGGCGATGCGGCCGATGGCCTGGATGATGCCGGTGAACATGGTTCTGCTCCACGAGGGCGGCGGGACGACAGGATGGCGATGGATGCCCGCGCACTCAAGGCGTGCCGGCTCCGTCGGCTTCGCGACGGCACAGCAGCCACCAATCCCGCTCCAGCTTGCCTTCCTCCACCACGCGCAGCCGCCAGCGGTCGGTGATGTCGCCCAGCGCCGGCAGGTGCAGCAGCGGGCGGGCGTCGGAGCCGAGCAGCACCGGGGCGATGTAGAGCAGCAATTCGTCGGCCAGGCCCTGCTCGAACAGGGCACCGCCGAGGATCGGGCCGGCCTCGACCTGGACCTCGTTGATGCCGCGCGCGGCCAGCCTTTGCAGCGCGGCGGGAAGCGACAGACCAAGGCCGGCCGCCGGCAGCGCTTCGCATTCGACGGCGGCAAACCGCGCGTCGGGCGTGGCGTCGGGGGCGTGGAACAGCAGCGTCGGTGCCTGACCGTCGAGAAAGTGGGCAGCGGCCGGCGTGCGCAGGTGGCGATCCAGCGCCACCCGCAGCACCGGCGCGATATCGGCATCGGGCAGGCGCACGGTCAGGCGCGGATCGTCGGCCAGCAGCGTGCCGCTGCCGGTCAGCAGCGCGCCGGCGCGGGCGCGCCAGCGCTGCACGTCGGCACGCGCTGCTTCGCCGGTGATCCATTTCGACTCGCCATTGGCCAGCGCGGTGCGGCCGTCCAGGCTCATCGCCAGCTTGATCCGCAGCCACGGCCGGCCGCGTTCGATGCGCGACAGGAAGCCGCGATTGAGTTCGCGCGCCGGCGTTTGCAGCAAACCCGACTCCACACTGATGCGGGCGGCGCGCAGATGCTCGAAGCCGGCCCCATCGACCTGCGCGAACGGATCGCGCAGCGCGGCGACAACGCGCGCGATGCCGGCCTGGATCAGTGCCTCCACGCATGGCGGCGTGCGGCCGTGATGGGCGCAGGGTTCCAGGGTGACGTAGGCGGTCGCGCCGCGTGCCCGCTCGCCGGCTTCGCGCAGGGCGAACACCTCGGCATGCGGGCCGCCGGCGCGCTGGTGCCAGCCTTCGCCGACGATCTCCTCGCCGTGCGCGATCACGCAGCCGACCATCGGATTGGGCCGCGTGGTCCAGGCCCCGCGCGCGGCCAGGTCGAGGGCGCGTTGCATGTGGCGATGGTCGGTGTCGCTGAAGACGTGCATGGCGTGCGACTCAGGTGGCGGCGCAGTCGCGGCGCATCAGGCCGACCTCGATGCCGCCGAAGCGCTGGCGACCGAGCGCTTGCCAGCCCAGCCGGGCGTAGAAGGCTTCATGGCGCGGCGTCCACAGATGCAGGCAGGGCAGGCCGAGGGCGCGCGCTTCCTGTGTCGCCGCCGCCACCAGCCGTGCGCCGAGGCCGCACCGGCGCGCGTCGGCATGCACGAACAGCGTTCCCAGCCAGGGCGCGTGGCGATCCGGTGCCGGCGGATCGCTGTCGAGCAGGCTGACCGAGCCGAGCGGTGTGTCGCCGGCCATCGCCACCAGCGTGGTCGGCAGGGCGCGTCGGCTGGCGTGGCCGCGCAATTCGAAGGCCGCGGCCTGCACCGCCCAGCCACGGCAGGTGTCGGCGAAGGCGTCGACATGCCAGCGCGACAGGGTCGGGATCACCCACGGGCAGTCGCCGATCCATTCGATGCGGGTCGGCTCAGGGCTTGCCGCCACGCAACGTCCCCTGCAGCAACGGCAGTTGCAGGCCGTTGAGTTCCGGCAGCTCGCGCTCCAGCCGTTCCACTTCCTCGCGAAACGCCTGCACGTCCTCGAAGCGGCGGTAGACCGAGGCAAAGCGCACGTAGGCGACCTGATCCAGCTTGCGCAACTCGTCCATCACCATTTCACCCAGCCGCATCGTCGGCACCTCGCGCTCGGCGGTCAGCCGCAGCGCGCGGATCACGTTGCGCACTGCGGTCTCGGTCTGCTCGGCGGAAACCGGCCGCTTCTGCAACGCACGATCAAAGCTGGTGCGCAGCTTGCGCTCGTCGAAGGCCTCGCGGCGACCGTCGCTCTTGACGATGCTGGGCAGCTTGATTTCGGCGGTCTCGAAGGTGGAGAAGCGCTCCCCGCACTCCGGGCACTCGCGCCGCCGCCGCACCGTCGCGCCCTCGTCGGCGAGTCGGGAATCGACCACGCGGGTGTCTTCGTGCTGGCAGAAGGGGCAGTGCATGGAGTAAGTCGGGATGCAGGAAGGAGAAAGGAGAAGGGTAAAGGCGTCGGGGCGGCAAAGCCACGGGCGTTTGCGGGCGCGCCGCAAGCGCCGGGCCAGGACGAGGACGTTCAGGCTGCGCGCAACGGATTGATCGCCTGAACCTCGTCGTAGCGTTGTCCATCGTGCAGGTCTTCGGTCCACAACTGCCTTGCACCGGCGCGTTGCGCGGCGGCCACGATCAGGCTGTCCCAGAAGGATAGCTGCCAGCGTGCCTGCACATCGAACGCCGCCGTCAGCAGAATCCGGTCGTTGTCGATGACCTTCCACGCCAGGTAATGCCCCACCCGCTGCGCTGACCGGGCCGGACTCAAGCCGCCCTTGCGAATCAGATTGACGTGCAATTCCTGCAATACCTGGACACTGACCGCCGCCTTGCCCGGCTCGGACCACAACGGCCGGATCAGTTCGCGCGCCCGTTCGTGGCGCGGATCGTCCGCCTGCGTGTTGGCGTAGTACAAAAGGTTGGTATCGACAAAAACCTCAACGCTCATGCGTCTGCTCGCGGCTCAACGGTCCATCCGGCACGGGGATGGGCTGGCGCATGGCATCCAGCGCACGGCGACGGGCAGCCTCGAAGCCATCCAGCTCCGCCACCGCGCGCGTCACCAACTCGCCCACCCAGGCCGATACCGACGTGTGACGATCCACCGCCAGATGCTTGATCCGGCGCAAGGTCTTTTCATCCAGACGCAGCGTGATGTTGTGGGACATGATGCAATTCCCGAGGACGATGTTGCACATTGTAAGTGCAGCACGTCATTCGTGCGATGAATGTGATCAAGCGTGGCGCGCCCGGCACCAGGGCTGCCCGGCTGGCCGGATGCTCAACGGCGCAGCCACAGCAGCCAGAGCGCGGGAAGGATCAGCGCCGGTCCCGTTGCCAGGGCTTGCAGTACCCGGTCCAGGCTGCGATTCCAATCCGCTACGTAGGCCATGAACAGCGCCAGCATCAGGCAGGCGGTGCCGATGCCCAGCAGCAGGCCGAGCCACCAGACGCCGGCGCAGTCGGCAAGGCCGGTTTTGCCGTGGATCACGAAGGCGAAGGACAGGCGCAGCCAGCTCAGCATGCCGAGCAAGCCGCCGAGCGCCCACAGCAGCAGCCACAGCGCCTTGGGGTCGAAGGCGCTCGGGTCCAGCCCGCCGGCTCCGATGACGATGCCGACCAGGGCCAGGAAACCGCCGACATACAGCGTCGGCCCGCCAATGACCACGGCCAACAGCAGATAGACGGCGCGCGTCCATGCGCCCTCGGCATCGGCCGGTTCGTCATCGGGCGCGGCGGCGTCGATCAGGGCTGGCGACCTTGCTGCATCGCCCTTGCCGGGTTCCGGCTGCGCACCGTTTGGCGCTCAGCCATACACCGGCAGGCGGCGGCACTGCGCGGTGACGGCCGCGCGCACGCGGGCGAGCACGGCTTCGTCTTCGGGTGCGTCCAGCACGTCGCAGATCCAGTGCGCCAGCTCGATGCAGTCGGCCTCGACATAGCCGCGCGTGGTCACCGCCGGCGTGCCGATGCGCAGGCCGGAGGTGACGAAGGGCTTGCGCGGGTCGTTGGGCACGGCGTTCTTGTTGACCGTGATGTGTGCCTTGCCGAGTGCTTCTTCGGCCTGCTTGCCGGAAACATCCTTGCCGATCATGTCGACCAGCATCAGGTGGTTCCGGGTGCCGCCGGAGACGATCTTGTAGCCGCGCTCGATGATGACCTTGGCCATCGCCTGGGCGTTCTTCACCACCTGCGTCTGATAGGCCTTGAAGGCCGGTTCCAGCGCTTCCTTGAAGGCCACCGCCTTGGCCGCGATGACGTGCATCAGCGGGCCGCCCTGGATGCCGGGGAAGACAATGCTTTGCAGCTTCTTGCAGAGATCCTCGTACTGCTCGCCGGCGGCCTCGGCACTGGCGAGGATGATGCCGCCGCGCGGTCCGCGCAGGGTCTTGTGGGTGGTCGAGGTGACCACGTGGGCGTGCGGCACGGGGTTGGGATAGACGCCGGCGGCGATCAGCCCGGCGACGTGCGCCATGTCGACGAACAGATACGCGCCGATCTTGTCGGCGATGGCGCGAAAGCGCGCCCAGTCGACCACCTGCGAATAGGCCGAGAAGCCGGCCACGACCATCTTCGGCTTGTGCTCAAGCGCCAGACGCTCGACTTCGTCGTAGTCGATCAGGCCGTGCTCGTCGACACCGTACTGCACCGCGTTGAACAGCTTGCCGGAGGCGTTGACCTTGGCCCCGTGGGTGAGGTGGCCGCCGTGCGCGAGGCTCATGCCGAGGATGACGTCGCCCGGTTGCAGCAGGGCGAAGTAGACCGCCTGGTTGGCCTGCGAGCCGGAATGCGGCTGCACGTTGGCGTAGTCGGCACCGAACAATTCGCGGATGCGCTCGATGGCCAGCCGCTCGGCGACGTCGACGTGCTCGCAGCCGCCGTAATAACGCTTGCCGGGATAGCCTTCGGCGTATTTGTTGGTCAGCACCGAGCCCTGCGCCTCCAGCACTCGCGGGCTGGCGTAGTTCTCCGAGGCGATCAGTTCGACGTGGTCTTCCTGGCGCTGGCGCTCGGCGGTGATGGCGGCGGCCAGTTCGGGATCGTAGGCGGCAATCGGGCTGTTGCTGGGGTACATGACGGGCATCCTGACGGAGGGCAATGCGTATCATAGTCGGCTACCCGGCGGCTTGCCCGTCGTCAGCCAGTCGATGATGACCGATCCCCTGCTTGCGCTGCGCGACCTCTTGGTGCGCGGCGATTTCCAGGCCGCTGCGGCGGCGCTGGACCAACTCGTCCTGAGCACGCCCGGCGACGCCCGCGTCTGGGGCCTGCTCGGCAAGTGCCGGCGCGAACTGCGCCAGTTTGCCGAGGCCGAGCATGCCCTGAACCAGTCGCTGCGGCTGATGCCGGGGCTGATCGCCAGCCACCGCGAACTGGCCCTGCTGCGCCGTGATCAGGGCGACCTCGCCGGCGCGCTGGCCGGGCTGCTGCCGCTGTTGCAACACGCGCCACAGGACGCTTCCCTGCTGTGGGAAGTGTCGGTGTTGCAGGTGGTGGCCGCCCCCGCCGAGGCGCTGGTGACGCTGGAACGGCTGCGCCGGCTGCGTCCGGACGACCTCGAACCGGTGCTGGCGACGGCGCGCACCCTGCTGAAACTCGACCGCCCGGAGGAGGCGCTGGTCATCGGCGAGGCCTTGCTGGCAGGTCAGCCGGAGCTGCCGGCGGCGCTGGATGTCGTCCACCTGTCGCTGCTGGCGCTGGGCCGCGATGCGCCGCGCCGATTGCAACTGAAGCAGCGCATGAGCGAACTCGCGCCCAGTCCCGAGCAACTGCTGGAAATGGCGCACGAACACATCGGCCTGGGCGACTTTGCCGCCGGCCGCGAGTCCATCGCAGCGACGCTGGCGCACACGCCGGGCTACCTGCCGGCGCTGTGGGCGGACTTCCAGACCCCGGCGGCACCGGCACCCGGTTCCACTGCGGCCGCCGACCAGTTCCGCCGCCGCTGGAGCGAAGGGCTGGCGCATTTCGAGTCGCTGGATTTCCACACCGAGGACAACCTGCGCCACGTCTGGGGCTGTGTCGGCCAATCGACCGCCTTCTATCGCCATTACCTCGATGATGCACTGGACGAGCAGCGCCGCTACGGCGCGCTGGTGGCGCGGATGATGTCGGCCATCGCGCCCGGCATCGCACCGCGCCCGCTGCGTGCCAGCGGCCGCCGCATCGGGTTTTTCGGCGCGCATTTCTGGCAGCACACGGTGACCAGGCTGTTCGGCCCGCTGATCGAGGCGCTGGCCGGGCAGGGCTTCGAAGTCGATGTATTTTCCGCCACGCCGCCGGCCGATGGCTGGGCCGAGCGGCTGTCCGCCGTGGCGACCCTGCATGCCGGGCCGCGGTCGGCACCGGAGTGGTATCACCGGATCACCGGCCGCGAACTCGACGTGCTGGTGTTCATGGAACTGGGCATGCATCCGCTGTCGGCCGCGTTGGCCGGCCTGCGCATGGCACCGGTGCAGGCCTCGCTGTGGGGACACCCGGTGTCCAGCGGCCTGCCGCACGTCGACTATGCACTGGTTCCCGACGCCATGGAGCCGGCCAACGCGCAGGACTTCTACAGCGAGCGGCTGGTCCGCCTGCCCGGTCTCGGCCATGGCCTGAAGTCGACCGAACTGCCGCCGCCGCAGGCGGTGGAACTGGACGCGCCCAATCCGTCGCGCATCGACCTGCTCTGCGCGCAGACCGTGTTCAAGCTGATGCCCGAGCAGGATGTCGTGTTCGGCCGCATCCTGGCGCGTCTGCCGAATGCGCGCCTGCACCTGCTGGCCGACGACCGCGAGCCGGTGCGGCAATGGCTGCGCACCCGCATGGCACCGACGCTGCGCCGCCACGGTGCCGATCCCGACCGCCAACTGCGCATCCACGGCTTCCTGCCGCTGCCGCAGTTCCTCGGCCTGGCCGACGCCTGCTCGCTGAATCTCGACAGCATCGGCTGGTCCGGCGGCATGAGTGCGCTCGATCTGTTGTCGCAGGGCCTGCCGACGCTGACCCTGGAAGGCCCGACCATGCGCGGCCGGCAGACCGCCGCCCTGCTGAAGCGGCTGGAAGTGGCGGAACTGGTGGCGACGGACAGCGACGACTACGTCGAGCGCGCCGTGCGCCTGGCCGGCGATGCGGCGGCGCTGGCCGAGCTGCGCCAGCGCATCCGGTCGTGCCGGGAACGCCTGTTCGCCAGCGAGGACACGCTGGCCGCCTTCATCGATTTCCTGCGTGAGGTGCAGCCGCCGGCCTGAACCGGCTGCGCACAATGCGAAACGGCCGCCGGGTGCGCCGGCGGCCGTTTCAATCTGAACTTGCTACAGCCGTTCGCCTGCGGTCGAGCGGCGAACGGCCGGTTGCTGTCGGGTCGGGCGTCTGCTGCCCTCAGAGCGAGCAGAAGCAGTGCACCACGGTGCGGATCGGCTGCTTGCCGGGTGTCGGGGCGGTCAGCCAGGGCAGTTCACGCAGCAGTTGCGCGCGGGTCGCGGCGTCCAGCGGCAGGGCACCGAGCGGCGAGCGTCCGGCCAGCGCCCAGGCCATTGCGTGGCGCGTGGCGGCGTTGGCGGACATGCCGTCGACGAAGCGCTCGAAGGCACTGGGTTCCTGTTCGACGTAGCGCACGCGGTAGTCGCCGGACGCCAGATCCACCCGTGCGGCGGCGGCGGCGATGGCGTCCTCGAAGCTGCCCAGCGAATCGACCAGGCCGCGTTCCAGCGCCTGTGCGCCGGTCCACACGCGGCCGCGTGCCACCGCGTCGATGGCGCTGGGCTCGGTGTCGCGGGCATGGGCGACCTTGCCGATGAAGTCGTGGTAGGCCTTGTCGATCAGGCTCTGGATGATCTGCCCGACATCGGAATCCAGCGGCCGGCGCGGGTCCATGGCACCGGCGATCCGCGTGGTGCCGACGCCGCCGACGTGGACGCCGAGCTTGTCCAGCGTCTGCGAGGCGGTGAAGAACAGGCCGAACACGCCGATGGAGCCGGTCAGGGTGCTGGGATCGGCCCAGATTTCATCGGCATCCATCGAAATCCAGTAGCCGCCGGATGCGGCCAGGTTGCCCATCGAGGCGATCACCGGCTTGCCGGCGGCGCGGGTCAGTTCGATTTCGCGGCGGATCTGCTCGGAGGCGAAGGCCGAGCCGCCGGGCGAATCCACCCGCAGCACCACCGCCTTGACCTTCTCGTCCTCGCGCGCCTCGCGGACCAGGGCGGCGACGGTCGGCCCGCCCACCACGCCGGCCGGCTGCTCGCCGTCGAGGATTTCGCCCTGCGCCACGACCACGGCGATCTGCGGACGCTGGTCCAGCGCCGCCGGCACGATATCGATGAAGCGCAGGTAGCCGTCGAGGTCGGTGGCGACCAGTTCATCGTTGTCGTCGAGCGCGCCGCGCTCGCGCAGCAGGTCGTCGAACTCGTCCTCGTTCAGGGTGCCGTCGATCAGGCCCCAGCGCTTCGCCGTGGCGGCGAAGTCGCCGCCGTCGGCGGCCAGTTCGCGCGCCGAGTCGTCGATGCGCTGGTGCAGTTCGGCGGCGTCGATCTGGCGCGCGGCGGCGATGTCGGCCAGCCAGCGCTGCCAGATGTCGTCGAGCATGTAACGGCTGGCGGCCAGCGTCTCCTCGGACGGCGCGTCGAGGATGAAGGGCTCGGCGGCGTTTTTGAACTCGCCGACGCGGAACAGATGCACGTCGAGGCCGAGCTTGTCCTCCAGCGCCTCGCGGTAATAGCTGCGGTAGGCGGACAGGCCCTCCAGCCACAGCATGCCGTCCGGGTGCAGGTAGACCTCGTCGGCCTGGGCGGCGAGGTAGTACTGCCGCTGGTCCATCGAATCGGCATAGGCGAGCACCTGCTTGCCGGCGGCGCGGACCTTGCCCAGCGCCTCGGCGATGTCGCGCAGCGCGGCGAAGCCGACCGACTGGATGCCGTCGGTGCGCAGCGCGACGCGCTCGATGCGGTCATCGGTGGCGGCGGTTTCCAGCGCCTTGAGCAGGTCGCGCAGGCGGGTTTCCGGGATGTCCGAGCCCTGCGCCTGGGCCAGCGCGCGCTGCATCGGGCTGATGCTGAACTGTTCGACGATGTTGCCCTGCGGTGCCAGCCACAGCGTGCTGCGCTGTTGCAGGGTTGGGCTGGAGGAGAAGATCGCCACCAGTACTACCACCAGCACGAACAGCACCACCAGGTTCAGCACCAGGCGGCGGGTGAAATTCAGGGTGTCCCACAGCCCGCGCAGCAGGCGGACCAGCAGATTGGGTTTGCGTTCGCTCATGTCGGGGCCGCAGCAAGGGGAAGGCGGGCAGGATAACCGCGCCGGCGGTCGATTCCATCCGTCGATGGTCATTGCGCAGCCGCCACTTTGGCCGCCGTTGTGTTTCCGCCGCCGGCGGCGTGCCGTTACCGGGCGTAGGTGACGACCAGGGCCAGTACGGTCAGCACCGCCAGCGCGGTGAAGAAAATCTTGACCCAACTGTAAGGCCGCTCGCCGGCGATCCTGCCGCTATGGCCGTTGGCGACGATCTGGAAATTGCGCGAGCCGTAGGTGTAGCCGACCAGCCACACCGGCACCAGCACATGCTTGAAGGTGCGGCCACGGTACTGGCTGCGCACTTGCAGGTTGCGCTGGGTGTCGCCGGGCACCTGCGCTGCGCACAGGCCACGGGTCTGGCGTTCCAGATCCTGCATGTTCATGTCGGCCGCGCGGCGCAGATCGACCTGATAGCGCTCCACGGTCCAGCCGCGGACGAATTCGGGCGCGTAGGGCTTCAGGTCCGACGTGGTCGGGAACGGTTCGATCTGGCGCAGCAGCGCGGCATGCACGCCGGCGGTCCCGGGCACCAGTTCGTCATCGTAGAAATGCGCCAGCCGGCCGGCAGCCGGTTCCCAGCGCACCTTGCGCACCTGGCGGGTGCGGCGCTGGCCGTTCTGGGTATAGGTTTCGGTGACGTAGTAGTAATGCCCGGCCTCGGCCGTCCATTGCGCGTCGACATGCGCATCGAAGGTCCAGTAGGGCAGGTAGATGCCGTGCAGGGTGTCGGTCAGCGCCGCGCTCTTGAGCCGGTTCGGCGCGAACCAGCGGCTGCCGTACCACTTCCGTATCGCGTCGCGGATCTGGCCGTCGCTGATCTTGAACGGCAGCAGGCTCTGCGGGGTGATCGCATCGCCCATATCTTCGTGCGCGACGATGGCGGGCGAGCCGCAGAAGTCGCAGCGCTGCGCCGCGCGGGTGCCGACGAACACCGAAATCGCATGGCAGCTGCGGCATTTCACCTCGTGCCGTTCCTCGCCCCAGCCGCGCCCGCTGGAAGGATGTTCCAGCGCTTCGAGCAGATCCTGTTCGATGATCTGCGTGCCCGGATCGGCGGCCTGCGCCGGCGACCACGGCGCGATCGTGCCGCAGTACGGGCAGCGCAGGGCCTGATGCGCGGCATTCCATTCCAGATCCCCGCCACACTCCGGGCAGGGATGCTTGCCGATGGCGATGCCGGACGGGGCGGGGTCGGTCATGCTGACGAAAGGCTGGCGTTGGACACTGCGGGCAGCTTCTCCCGGTGGAAGAAGGAAATTGCCCGGAATTGGCCGCGCTCCATCACTCGCCGTGCAGGAAGGCTTCCAGCGCGCTGCGTGCGATGCGCGTGGCGCTGCCGATCCTGCGCGCCTTCAGATCGCCGGATTCGATCGAGGCCATCACGTCCTCGACCGAGACGCCGAGCGCCTGCGCCGCCTGTTCCGGCGTCAGCACGTCCAGACCACCGACCGCCGCCGGTGCCGCCTGCGGCTGCGCCGGCGCAGCAGGCTGTGCGCCGCCGCCGGTCATGCCCTTCATCATTTCCTGCGCGATGCCGAAGCCGACTGCCATCTGAGCCGGCACCGCTGCCGCGCCGCCGCCTTCGCCCTGGCCCATCGTCGCGCCCATCTGGTATTTGACGTAGTCGTTGAGGTTGCCGATGGCACCCATCGAGGAGCGCGCGTCGATGGCCTTCTCGACTTCCGGCGGCACCGAGACGTTTTCCAGGATGAAGGCGGTGATCTCGATGCCGTACTTGTCGACCATCGCCGGATTGATGATCGGCAGCAGCGCATCGCCCAGTTCCGAATAGCGCTGCGCCACGTCCAGCGCCGGCACGTTGGCTTTCGCCAGTGCCTCGGTGAACACGCTGACGATGCGCGAACGCATCGTGTCGGCGAACTCGTCGAGGCGGAAGTTCTGGTCGGTGCCGGCCACTTCGCGGAGGAACTTCGGCGGATCGACGATGTGGAAATCGTAGGTGCCAAAGGCGCGCAGGCGGACCACGCCGAAATCGGCATCGCGCATCATCACCGGGTTGGAGGTGCCCCACTTGTTGCCGGTGAAAAGCCGCGTGTTGAGGTAGTAGACATCGCACTTGAACGGCGACTGGAAGCCGTACTTCCAGCCGTAGATGCGCGACAGGATCGGGATGTTCTCGGTGGAAAGGGTGTGCTTGCCGGGGCCGAACAGGTCGGCGTACTGGCCGGCGGCGACGAACTGCACCTGCTGGCTTTCGCGCACGATGAGCTGCGCGCCGTTCTTGATGTTCTTGTCGTCGTCCGGCCAACGGTAGGAAAGCGTGTCGCGCGAGTCATCGGTCCATTCGATGATCTCGATCAGTTCGCCCTTGATGAGGTCGAGAAGGCTCATGAAATCTCCGCCGCCGGCTGTGAAGGAATGCGGATGGTAGACCCGACGTGCGACGCTGTGCAGTGCCCGGCGGCCGGCTTCACGTCGTCATCACCCGACTTCCTTGAATTTTCACATTTGTGATTCACGTCGAGGGCGAACCATGCGCAACGAAGGACACAACGGACTGATCCTGCTGATCGAGGACAACCGGACCATTTCCGAAATGGTCGGCGAGTATCTGGAAGGCCGGGGTTTCGGCGTCGACTACGCCGGCGACGGCCTCGACGGTCTGCGCCTGGCGACGGAGAACAGCTACGACGTGATCGTCCTCGACCTGATGTTGCCGCGCCTCGACGGCATGGAAGTCTGCCGCCGCCTGCGCCAGGAGGCGAAGAAGGCGACGCCGGTGCTGATGCTGACCGCGCGCGACACGCTGGACGACAAGGTTCGCGGGCTGGAGGCCGGCGGCGACGATTACCTGGTCAAGCCGTTCGCCATCCAGGAACTGGAAGCCCGGGTGCGCGCGTTGATCCGCCGCGACCGCCGCCAGGTCAGCGCCGAGGTGCTGCGCGTCGCCGACCTGACGCTGGACACTGCGACCATGCAGGTCAATCGCGGCGGTCGCGAGCTGCAACTGTCGCCGATCGGCATCAAGCTGCTGGCGATCCTGATGCGCGAGTCGCCGCGCGTGGTCAGCCGGCGCGACATAGAACGCGAGATCTGGTGCGATGGTCTGCCCGATTCCGATACCCTGCGCAGCCACCTCTACAACCTGCGCAAGACCATCGACAAGCCCTTCCAGGCACCGTTGCTGCACACCATCCACAGCGCCGGCTACCGGCTGGCGGCGCTGGATCCGGAACGGCAGCCTTCGGGCGGCGCGGCCTGAATGACCGCGCGCGGGCGGTCGCGACAACCGTGACGGCGTCCGCGAGCGCCGTGCCGGCCGAGAAGGGCGGCCTGCGGCGCAAGATCTGGATCGCCTTCATCCTGCAAATGGCGGCGATCGGCTTCGCCACCGTGCTCGGCGTCTACAGCGCCTCGGTAGTGCTCAAGGATGTGCTGATCAAGCGCGCGCTGATGTCCGAGGCGGCGCATTTCTGGGTTCTGCGGGCCGCCGATCCCGCCGCAGCCCTGCCCGACACCCACAACATGCGCGGTTATCTGCTGGTGCCGGGTGCCCCGGTGCAGGACCTGCCGGTGCATCTGCGCGATCTGTCCCCGGGCTACCACGCCATGCCGCGCAGCGAGGGCGGCCATCTGGTGCTGGTCGATGAGCGCCCGGCCGGGCGGCTGTATCTGCTGTTCAAGCAAAGCCAGGTCGACAAGCTGGCGTTCTACTTCGGTGCCGTGCCGCTGGTGCTGGTGCTGGTGGTGATCTACCTGATCGCCTGGTTCGGCTACCGGATGAGCCGGCGCGCCGTCTCGCCGGTCAGTTGGCTGGCCGGCATCGTGCAGCGCTGGGATCCCAAGCAGCCGGACGTGGGCAGCCTGATGCCGCAGAACCTGCCGTCCGATGTGGAAGGCGAAGTGCTGGTGCTGGCCAGTGCCCTGCACGAGTTCGGCACCCGCATCGGCCGCTTCATCGAGCGCGAGCGCAACTTCACCCGCGACGCCAGCCACGAGTTGCGCACGCCGCTGACGGTGATGCGGATGGCCTGCGACCTGCTGACCGCCGACGACGCGCTGTCGCCCGCTGCGCGGCGCTCGGTCGAGCGCATCCGCGCCGCCGGACGCGACATGGAATCGCTGATCGAATCCTTCCTGATGCTGGCCCGGGAAGGCGATGCCGGCCTGCCGGAGGAGGATTTCGTCGTCAACGAGCAGGTCCGCGAGGAGGTCGACAAGCTGCGCCCGTTGCTCGCCGGCCGTCCGATCAGCCTGCGCATCGAGGAGCGCGCCAGCTTCGTCCTGCACGGCCCGTCGCGGGCGCTGTCGGTGATCGTCTCCAACCTGGTGCGCAACGCCTGCCTGTACACCGAGCGCGGCGAGGTGCGGGTGATCGTCGAGGCGGACCGGGTGATCGTCGAGGACACCGGGCCGGGCATCAGCCGCGAGGATCTGGCGCGGGTGTTCGAGCCGTTCTTCCGTGCCGAGGCCGGCCGCCAGGGCGGACACGGCATCGGGCTGTCCATCGTGCTGCGACTGAGCGAGCGCTTCGGCTGGCGGGTGACGCTGGACAGCGAGCCCGGGTGCGGCACGCGGGCCAGCATCCGCTTTCCGCAGGCGCGGCCGCTGCCGGCGGTGTCCGGCGACGACGATGCATACTGAACGCCCCTGTTTTGGCCGGAGTCCGTCATGGCGCGTTGCCTGTCGCTGTTGCTGCTGTGTTCGCTGGGTGCCGGCGTGAGCGTCGCCGCCGAGTCGTCCGGGCAAACGGATTTCGTGCTGCTGGTACACGGCGGTGCCGGGACGATCACTCCCGAGTCGCTGGACGCCGAGCGCGAGGCGGCGATCCGCCAGGCGCTGGACGAGGCGCTGGAGGCCGGCGGGCGCATCCTCGCCGACGGCGGCGACAGCCTTGACGCGGTGCAGGCGGCGGTGGTCGTGCTGGAGGACTCGCCCTGGTTCAACGCCGGTCGCGGCGCGGTGTTCACCGCCGAGGGCCGCAACGAGCTGGACGCCTCGCTGATGCAGGGTCATACCCGCCGCGCCGGTGCGGTGGCCGGACTGCGTCATGTGCGCAACCCGATCCGGCTGGCGCGGGCGGTGCTGGCGCATTCCCCGCACGTGATGCTGATCGGCGAGGGCGCCGAAGCCTTTGCCCGCGAGCAGGGGGTCGAACTGGTCGAGCCGGAATACTTCCGCACCGAGGAGCGCTGGCAGGCGCTGCAACGGGCCAAACAGGCCGAGCAGGCCGCCGCGCCGCTGCCGCCGTCGGCCTATTTCGGCACCGTCGGCGCGGTCGCGCTGGACCGCCACGGCCATCTTGCCGCCGCCACCTCCACCGGCGGCATGACCAACAAGCGCTGGGGCCGGGTCGGCGATTCGCCGATCATCGGTGCCGGCACCTGGGCCGACGAGCGTTGCGCGGTCTCCGCGACCGGCTGGGGCGAGTTCTTCATTCGCCTGGCGGTGGCGCACGACATCTGCGCGCGGGTCGCCTACGGCGGCGTCGCCCTGCGGACGGCGGCGGAGGAAGTGACGCTGCGCCAAGTGCCGGCGCTGGGCGGCGATGGCGGCGTGATCGCCGTCGATGCCGAGGGCAACATCGCCCTGCCGTTCAATACCAGCGGCATGTATCGCGGCTGGCTGCGCGGCGACGGCGCTCGCGGCACGGCGATTTTCCACGAGCCCGCGCCGACGCCCTGAGCGCCGCCGGCAGGCTTTCTCCCGCCTTGTTAAAATGCCCGGATCATCCGCGCCGACGGTTCCGGCGCACATTCCCCAAAACACTTCGCTCAAGGAGTCTTCCGCATCATGGCCATCAAGATCGCCATCAACGGTTACGGTCGCATCGGTCGCAACGTGCTGCGCGCCATTCACGAGTCCGGCCGCGCCGGCGAATTCGATGTGGTGGCGATCAATGATCTCGGCGACGCGCAGACCAATGCGCACCTGACCCAGTACGACACCGCGCACGGCCGCTTCCCCGGCACGGTGACGGTGGAGGACGGCAACCTGGTGGTCAATGGCGATCGCATCCGCGTGTTCGCCGAGCGCGATCCGGCCAAGCTGCCGTGGGGCGAGCTGGGCGTCGATGTGGTGCTCGAATGCACCGGCCTGTTCGCCTCCAAGGCCAAGGCCGGCGCGCACATTGCCGCCGGGGCGAAGAAGGTCATCATCTCCGCGCCGGGCGCCAGCGACGTCGACGGCACCTTCGTCTACGGCGTCAACCATGATCGGATCAAGGCCGGCATGCAGGTGATCTCCAACGCCTCCTGCACCACCAATTGCCTGGCCCCGCTGGCCAAGGTGCTGCACGAGAAGATCGGCATCGTGCATGGCCTGATGACCACCATCCACGCCTACACCAACGACCAGGTGCTGACCGACGTCTACCACAGCGACCTGCGCCGCGCGCGCAGCGCGACGATGAGCCAGATCCCGACCAAGACCGGTGCCGCCGCCGCCGTCGGCCTGGTGCTGCCGGAGCTGAACGGCAAGCTGGACGGCTTCGCCATGCGCGTGCCGACGATCAACGTCTCGGTGGTCGACCTGAGCTTCGTCGCCGCCCGCGCCACCAGCACGGAAGAGATCGACGCCGTCGTCAACGAAGCCGCCAACGGTGCGCTGAAGGGCATCCTCGGCGTCAACACGCAGCCGCTGGTGTCGATCGACTTCAACCACGATCCGCGCAGCTCGATCTACGACGCCACCCAGACCCGCGTCATGGGCGGAACGCTGGTCAAGGTGCTGAGCTGGTACGACAACGAGTGGGGCTTCTCCAACCGCATGCTGGACATGACCCGCACCCTGGTCGCCGCCGGCTGATCCGCTGGCAAACCGCGCAACCGAGACGGCCCGCCTCGCGCGGGCCGTCCTGCATCCGGGCCGCGCGCTCGCGCTCAGCGGCGGTCGAACAGCCTCGCGTAGGCGCGCGCCCGCGCAGCAGGATCGGCGTGGCCGAACACGTCCTGGATCACCGCCAGCAGATCGACGCCCGCCGCCAGCAGGGCCGGCGCGTTGTCGAGATCGATGCCGCCGATGGCGCAGACCGGTACCGGCAGTTCCGCGCTGGCCCGTTGCAGCGTTGCCAGCGCGACGCGCGGCGCGTCCGGCTTGGTCGACGAGGCGAACACACTGCCGAAGGCGACATGGCTGGCCCCGTCGGCCACTGCGGCGCGCGCTCGTTCGAGGTCGCCGTAGCAGGACACGCCGATCAACGCCGCCTCGCCCAGGCGCGCCCGCGCCGCGCGCAGGTCGCCATCATCCCTGCCCAGGTGCACACCGACGCCGAGTTCCGCCGCCAGCGCCTGGTCGTCATTGATGATCAGCGGCACGCCGTGGTCGCGACACGGCGCGAGCAGCGCGCGCGCCTGCGCCCGGCGCAGGGCGGCGTCGGCCTGCTTGTTGCGGTATTGCAGCAGCGCCGGGCGGGCGGCCAGCACAGGCGTCGTGACCGCCAGCAGTTCCCGCGTGTCGCACAGGTCCGGCGTGATCAGGTACAGCCCGCGCAGTCGCGGCCCGTTCATGCGTCGGCTTTCTTCGCCGGCGGGGCGATGGGACAATCCGCCGCCCTCATGTCGCCGCTCGTGTCCATGTCCCCGAATGCTGTCACCGATCTGCCTTTCTTGTCCTGGATGTGCGTGGTCTGCGGATTCATCTACAACGAGGCCGATGGCTGGCCGGAGGACGGCATCGCGCCGGGCACGCGCTGGGACGAGGTGCCCGAGGACTGGGTTTGCCCGGACTGCGGCGTCGGCAAGGCCGATTTCGAGATGGTCGAGATCGGCTGAGCGGCGGCCGCGACGGAATCAGTTCAGGCGCATCGGCGTCGCACCGGCGTCGATCAGCAGTTCGCGGACGCTGTCGCCATCCTCGGCCTGCGGGTGCAGGCGCAGGTAGGTGCCGAGGTCGCGCTGCGCCGCCAGGCGGTGGCCCATGTTCAGATAGTAGAGGCCGCGGTCGCGCAGTTCTTCCGGCTGCGTCGGATCGAGCCGCACCAGGCGGTCGGCGCAGCGCACCGCCTTGTCCCAGGCTTCGCGTTCGGCGTAGACCGCCTTCAGGTTGCGCAGCATCCGCGCCAGGATGCTGCGATGCCCGGCCGGAGCGAGGATGTCGAGCAGTTGCTGGTCGTCGATGTCGTTGCCGCCCAGGTGCGGACGCGCGCGCAGCTTGAGCTCCTCGGCGTCCAGCGAGCGGCCCTGGTGGTAGGGATCGATCACCAGCAACCCGCCCTCGACCGGCATGCGGACGAGGAAATGGCCGGGGAACGACACGCCCGCCAGGTCCAGCCCCAGTCGCCGCGCCAGTTCCATCTGCAGGATGCCGAGCGAGATCGGGATGCCGAGGCGACGGTCGAGCACGTCGTTGAGATAGCTGTTGCGCGGATCGTAGAAGTCCTGCTGGTTGCCGGCGAAGCCCTGTTCCTGGAACAGGTAGCGGTTCAGCTCGGCCAGCCGCGCGCGCGGCTCCGCCTGATCGCCCAGGCGCACCGCCAGCGTCTGCGCGTGATGAGCGATCTGCGTCTCGTAGTGCCCGGCGTCGAGGTCCGGGTACTCGTCGCGGGCGATCAGCAGGACGGCGGACAGCAGCGGGATGTGTTCGTCGGGAAGCTGGATCAGGTGCTCCCACTGGAGGTCGTCAGGATGCATGTTCATGGCGGACATGTGGCCTCCCGTCGGCGGTCAATCAAGGGGCGCGCCCGGAATGCCGGGGCCGAAGATCAGCTTCGTGCCGGCTGCCACGCCCAGGCGCGCGGCCTCGCCGGCGTTGAGTTCGAGCACGTAACGGCCCGGTCCCGCGCTCGGGTAGCTCGGGCAGTAGCGGGTCCTGCACGGTTGCGCGTCGGCCGATACCGACACCAGCTCGCCACGGCCGTCGAAGTAGAGGATGTCCAGCGCGATCAGCGTGTTCTTCATCCAGAACGCCAGCGGCTGCTCGACCTCGAACACGAACAGCATGCCAGCGTCGACCGCCATCGACTCGCGGAACATCAGCCCGCGCATCCGCGCGTACTCGTCGGTGGCCAGCTCGACCGTGTAGCGCTGGCCGGCCAACTCGACCCAGCCTGTGGCCGGTGCCGAGCCCGCAGCGCCGGCGAGCGCGGGCATCGCGCAGCCCAGCAGCAGGAGGGATCGGGCCGCCAATCGTCGCAGGCGCATGCTCAGGGCTCCTCGGGTTCGGGGACGCAGCGCCACCTTACACGAAGCGATCATCATTCAGACGAGGGGCTTCACAGCCGCGACCCGACGGTGTAGAGTGCGCGCCCCTTCGTCAGGAAGGCCCGCTCGCCGGGCAGCCCGGGCGAAGGGAGGGAGGAAAAAAGTTGGCACGAAGGTGTTGACGGACTCCAAAAACGCCCTATAATGGGCGGCTCGCTTCAGGAGACTGGGGTGAAGGGGGTCAAGGCGTTGAGGCCTTGGTCTTTTGATCTTTGACAGTGTGCGCAGGTGACTTGTGCGGGCGTCTGCGGATGGGTGAGAAGTCCATCTT
>Ga0265293_10000107_pt1 | contig 190866 bp, 158 predicted proteins | sample Munlanlewell138R_FD_192505 | JGI IMG/M metagenome (GOLD analysis project Ga0265293, IMG submission 192505) | Leachate microbial communities from a municipal landfill in Southern Ontario, Canada - Leachate well 138R | ecosystem: Engineered > Solid waste > Landfill > Unclassified | place... | reverse complement strand
TCGATGGTTCTTTAGAAAAATATAAGGTGATTAAAGCTCCCATCACCTCGCTCACCAAAGAGGCGGTGAAACACCTGAATATGGACATGAAATCAACGCTCAAAACAAAAAACATGTTTGCGTTGGGCATTTTGATGCACCTGTTCAACAGGGATATTGAGCTGATTAATAAATATTATGAACAAAAGTTCAAGGCTAATCCACTGATTGTTGATGCCAATAAAGCTGTGCTGGAAGCAGGCTTTAACTATGCCGATACAGTGGAGATATTTGCCAATACTTATAGAGTAGAACCGGCTCCACTCAAAAAGGGACGTTATAAAAATGTTACCGGAAATACCGCAACAGCCTGGGGTTTTATGGCTGCTTCTGAACGCTCGGGCAGGGAACTTTTTTTGGGTTCTTATCCTATAACCCCGGCTACTGAGATTCTACAAGAACTTGCCAAGCACAAAAACCTGGGTGTAAAAGCCTTTCAGGCCGAAGATGAGATTGCCGGTGTTGTGTCAGCTATTGGCGCAAGCTTCACCGGTGCGCTGGCAATTACGACAACCAGCGGTCCTGGTTTATCACTAAAAAGCGAAGCAATAGGTTTGGCCGTTATGACCGAACTTCCACTTGTTATTGTTGACGTGCAGCGCGGCGGGCCTTCTACCGGCTTACCCACGAAATCTGAACAAAGCGACCTGATGCAGGCCTTGTATGGCCGCAACGGTGAAGCACCGGTTATTGTTATCGCAGCTCGCAGCTCAATCGACTGTTTCTACAGTGCTTTCGAAGCATCAAAGCTGGCGTTGGAACATATGACACCCGTTATTTTGCTTACCGATGGCTCCTTAGCTAACGGTTCTGAAGTATTTAAAATTCCGGTAATAGCTGATCTGCCTGCCATTACGCCTCCAATTGCTAAGGCAAATGATTCTGACTACAAACCTTACAAACGTGATCCTGAACGCCTTAACAGACAATGGGCTATTCCCGGCACGGAAGGTTTAAGACATCGTATTGGCGGTTTGGAAAAACAGGATGTGATCGGTAATGTTTCTCACGACCCGCTAAACCACGAAAAGATGACTTATTACCGTGAAGAAAAAGTGCAACGTGTAGCCAACTATATTGCTGAGCAGGAAGTGTTTGGTGCCAAAGATGCTGATATGCTTGTGGTAAGCTGGGGCGGCACTTACGGCGTTATGCTCACCGTGGTAGAAGAGATGATTGCACAAGGAAAATCAATTGCCCTTGCGCATTTCCGTCATATCATGCCGCTGCCAAAAAATACCGAAGAGATTTTTTCACGCTATAAAAAAATTGTGGTTTGCGAAATCAACAATGGCCAGTTTGTGAAATACCTGCGCATGAACCTGCCACAGTTTAAGTATCAGCAATACAATAAGATACAAGGATTGCCATTTATGGTTGCCGAACTGGAAAACAAATTTAATGAACTTTTAAAGGATTAATTCATGGAAAATCAATTGATAGAAACTGATTTATTGCAGTTAACCAAAGAAGATTTCGCAAGCGACCAAATGGTGAAATGGTGCCCCGGTTGCGGCGACCACGCTATTTTGAAAGCAGTAGAAAATGTTTTCCCTAACTTGGGTATAAAAAAAGAAGATTTCGTGGTGGTTTCAGGCATTGGATGCTCATCGCGTTTCCCTTATTATATGAACACTTATGGTATTCACGGGATTCACGGGCGCGCAGCACCTATGGCAACAGGCGTAAAGTTGGCCAACCCTAAATTGAGTGTGTGGATGATTACCGGCGATGGTGATAGCATGGCTATTGGTGGCAACCATTTTATCCATGCTGTTCGCAGAAATATTGACATCAATGTGTTGCTTTTCAACAACAAAATCTATGGCCTTACCAAAGGACAATACTCGCCTACCACGCCTCAGGGCAGCAAAACCAAATCAAGCCCTCAGGGATCTTTTGAGCGCCCATTCAATCCGGGTGAGTTGGTAATTGGTGCACAGGGAAACTTTTTTGCCCGTGTAATAGATGTCAACCCTAAAGCAATGACTTCTATCTTTATAGAGGCCGCTAAGCATAAAGGGACTTCCGTTGTTGAGATTTTGCAGAACTGTGTCATTTTCAGCAATAAAGCACACGAATTGATCACAAGCCGTGAAACCAAAGACCAATATCAGCTTTGGCTGGAACATGGTAAACCTATGAGATTTGGAAAAGATAACGAATTTGGTATTGTGCTCAAAGGGACTCATTTAGAGGTTGTTAATCTTAACGATGAAGGAGTAAAAGAAAGCGATTTGCTCGTTCACGACCAATATACTCAAGATCCGGGTATCCATATGATGGTAGCACGTATGATGCCTCCGGAACTGCCTGTGGCACTTGGTATTATAAGATCAGTAGCAGGCTTTACTTTTGATCAGCAGATGGAAGATACCATCGCCAGTGAAAGAGAGAAATCAGCTATTAGCGCTGTGGATGATTTGCTCAACAGTGGCAATACATGGGAGATTAAATAAATTCTGATTAAATTAGTGTTAGAAAAACCCGCTACGCAGACTGGCGGGTTTTTTTGTCTTTGATTCTCTAAGAATTTTACCTTTGTGTATGCTTGATCAATTTCAGTCATTTATAACAAAACACCGCATTTTTCGCGAAGGTGATCGCTTGTTACTTGCCATAAGTGGTGGACTCGATTCGGTGTGCCTCCTATTTCTATTGCTTGAAATGAAGCTGAAACCCGCTTTGGCACACTGCAACTTCCAACTCAGAGGAGCTGATGCCGATGCTGACGAGCAATTTGTGCGCAATCTGGCCTTGAAATACAAGCTGAATATCTATGTAAAACGTTTTGAAACAGTTGAATACGCTCAATCTAATGCAATTTCTATTCAGATGGCTGCACGGGAATTACGTTTTGACTGGTTTGAGGAGTTAAGCGAACTGCACGGTTTTCAGAAAGTGCTTTTGGCGCAGCACCGCGACGATCAGGTGGAGACCTTTTTTATCAATTTACTGCGCGGATCCGGGCTTTCAGGGCTGAAAGGAATGTTGCCGCTAAGCGGAATTTATGCCAGACCTTTGCTTTTCACGGGAAGGGATCAAATTTATGATTACGCCAACAAACAGCAACTGCAATGGCGCGAAGACCACACCAACAGTGAAACCAAATATTTGCGCAATCACATCAGACATAAGTTGTTGCCTGCTTTAAATCAAATTGATAAGCAGTTTTTGGACAAAATCAGCGAATCAACAAACATCCTCGCCGGTGAAGAATCTTTGCTGCATTTTCTGGAAGATCAGGCACTTGAAAGCATGGTTTCTCACGCGAATTCAGTTACGCGCATTGATAGAGAAAAGCTGGATGAATTTCCTCAACCGCAGGTTTTATTGTATAGGTTTTTAAAGTCATATAACTTTAATATAGCTCAGGTTCAGGGTGTTGTGAACTGCAATCAATTCGGGAAGCGGTTTTATAGCCTTAGCCACGAGCTTTTGGTAGAACGAGATTTCCTGGAGATCCTACCCAAATCAACTGAAGATTTTGAGCCTTCGGAATGGCTTATAACAGAAAATCAAAACCAGCTTGAAAAACCAATTTCGTTAGCAATCAAAAAATTGGAACGCGATGATAATTTCGTGCTTGAAAAGCATTCCGATTTGGCTGTATTGGACTTTGACCGTTTAAAATTTCCATTAAAAATAAGAAAATGGCAGGAAGGTGATCGTTTTAAACCACTGGGAATGAAAGGATCAAAACTTTTAAGCGATTATTTTATTGATAATAAATTTAGTGAGCTGGAGAAGCGAAACAGTTTTTTACTGCTCACTGCTGACGATCAGATTGTATGGCTGATTGGCCATAGAATTGACGATAGTTTTAAAATCACATCACAAACAAAAGTCATCTATCGTATTGAACTACAATAGAATATTGCTTTATTGTCCGCGCAAAAGCTGTCCACTTCCTGATCCATTCAAATCGATTTGCGGATTGCCCCAATAATATACATTCCCTATACTGCTGATGGTTACGCCAAGAACCACTTCGGCCTGCACATAACAATTGTTGGTGCTTTTATTTTCTAAGTAATTAAAACCCGTCTTCAAATTTCGGGCATCAATCGGGCCATAACTGGCCTGATAAATATAGTTGACCTGCGAAAATCCACTGACAATCAGCTCGGCTGTTCCGTAATGAAAATTTAAGTAAGAAACGGCTGTATTCAACTCAAGCTCAATGCGTCCTGCGCCTTCGTAAATATCAATTCTAAAAGTATCGGTAGTTAAGGGATTCTGGCAGACCAAATTACCATTAGAGCGGTATTCCAGGCTATCAATTTGTTGGAAATATACTTTTACTTTTATCGGCTTGTTGTAGTTGCGCACAAAATTGCAGGTGTTTAAGTTTTTTATTTGAAGTTCCGAGTCAATAACTTCGGTGAGGATATTGTCAATAATATGCTCGCCGGCGGTTACTTCAACCCTTGGTAAATTGCCTTTAATCAACTCAACGTCAATATTATCCAGCATCAAAATCCCTGTGAAATCAGCTATCGAACGTTCTACCGTGGTAGCCTCGCCAGTGCTGGTAAAGCAATCGCCCGGACTTTTGCTGCAACCAAAGCTCAGTAGCAGGGAAAGCAAAGCCAAAGCGAAAAATGAAATTGATTTCATAGCGTTAATAGTATTTAAAATCAAGGCGATAGCCTATGCCAAAGCCGATATAGTCTGCTTTTCCAAAATGTACGGTCAGGGCGATAGTGCCAAAAAGTTGGTCAGTAAAAAGGTGTTTTAAAGCTAGTTTTTGGTAAATATCACCTTCGCTACGTTCGGCGCCGGCCAGGTGCATCCCGACGTTGAACAGAAAAGAAGTGCGGTCGAGCAACATCTCGTAAGCTAAATTTACGCCCGGCTTAACCAAGTCCCACCCTTTTTCGTAGATGACACCTTTTTTAGCGAGGATATCTTTATCTGAGGCGTCATACGTCAGGTCGAGTCCGATACCTACTTTGCTTTTCATCGAAATGCGTTTTAGTGCATTGATAGCCAGGTTGTAAACAAAATGACTTTTACCGGTTTCCTGGCTCATATCTTTTAGCCCGGCACTAAGTTGTGCTTCAGCAGAGAGCCATTTTTTGCCATCAAACTCAAATTTATAGAGTTCAGGAAGCAATTTTCGGCTGAGGTAGGGGTTCGGCTTTTTCAAGAAGAAAGCATAACCGGCTGAGACAGATAAAATATTCAGGCCAAAATTGGGCGTTTTCATCGATCCGTTTGAAAAATGGGTCAAGCCTGCTGACAAGATAAGATTACTTCTGCGGTTGATTTTTTTTCTGAAATCAAAATAAACGGAAACCACGGCATTCAGATGGGAGCCAATCGCGAAATTTTGATAGTTTTCGGTAGGATGAAATTTATTGGTGAGATAAGCCAAACCCAGCCCCAGTTTTAGATTCAGGCTGTTATCCAAATCCCGGTTAAGTGGAAAATTGATAAACGGAAACAGGGCGTGGGCATTGCCAAGCGCTTTGTTATTGCCGAGATCCGCATAAATATAACTTATCCCGATCATAGGATATCGGTACAAGGCTTCCCATTGGTTTTGACCGTAAGTAGCACGTTGTAAGCTAATTTCAATCATCGGAAAGTGTGCATCGAAGCGCTTCATCTCGAAATGATGTTGCAGAAAAACACCGCCATGAATCCTGGTTTCTAACTGAAAGTTATGAGCAGGAGCAGGAGGGCCGCCTTGCGAAAATCCAGTTTGCCAAAAGCAAATCAGTAATAAAAAGACCGTAAAAAAAACTTTCATTCGTGTCAGCATCTGGATTTGGGCTGCAAAGATAGCCAAATCAGTAGCAAAACTATAGCAGGCGCCTCCGTGATTTCTGATGTTTTGTGCTGAAAATTGATACTGAAAACCTTACTTTTGTAAACAAATAGAAAACGATGAAAGAAAAACTGGAAGCCTTTGAAAGATTGCTGAAAATTATGGACGAGCTGCGTGCCGGTTGCCCATGGGATCAAGCACAGACCCTCGAAAGCTTGCGCCACCTGACTATTGAAGAAACCTACGAGTTGAGCGATGCTATTTTGGAAAATGATTTGGAAGAAATTCGTAAGGAGCTGGGCGACTTGATGTTGCATCTGGTTTTTTATGCTAAAATAGGTGATGAGTTGGGCGCTTTCGATATCAAAACTGTTTTGGATAGCATTTCTGAGAAGTTAATTGTCAGGCATCCCCATATTTATGGTGATACAAAAGTTCAAAGTGCTGAAAACGTTGCGGAGAATTGGGAGCGTATCAAGCTAAAAGAAGGTAAGAAATCGGTGCTTGAAGGTGTGCCAACAAGTTTGCCTGCTCTGCTAAAAGCTTATCGCATGCAGGAAAAAGCTGGCGGCGTAGGTTTTGAATGGGAGCGCAAAGATCAGGTGTGGGACAAGGTAGAAGAGGAGCTACGCGAATTGCAAGAAGAAGTGTCGCAAAATGCAGCTATAGAGCGCGTTGAAGATGAGTTTGGAGATTTGATGTTTGCGCTGGTAAATTACGCCCGGTATATCGGAGTTAATCCCGAAGATGCCTTGGAGCGTACCAACAAAAAGTTTAAACGACGTTTTGAACATATTGAGCAAAGGGCTGATACACAGCATAAAAAGCTTCACGATATGAATCTGGAGGAGATGGATGCACTCTGGAACGAAGCCAAAAAGCTGGAATAGCAAAAATGAAAAAATCGTTTCAAAAAATGCTGTTACTGCTGACACTGATTATTGGAAGTCAGTTGGTTAGCAGTGCGCAAAACACTTGTGAAATAAATCCGGATCTTGCCTATCTCGGTTCTTATTTTCATACCACCGTTGAAACGGTGATTCAGCCGGTGCACTATAAAGGTACTGATTGGCTTATTGCCGGTGGAATTCTGGGGAGTACGGCGCTGGTTTACGCTAATGACCAGATAATTTTTGATTTATTTGACCGGCAAATGAGCCCGCACCAGGGCGAACAATTCAGTAAATATACGGATGCTTTTGGCAGCGGCTTGCTTTCGGTGCCGCTGCTTGGCGGCATGTATCTGGTGGGGCGTTCTAAGGATAACTGCCAATTGCAGGAGGCTGCTTTGGCTGGATTTCAGGCATTTTTGTTAAGTGCCGGAGCAGCTTATATAGTGAAGTCGCTCAGTGGCAGAGCAAGGCCTTTGTCGGCGGATGATCCTTATCTATGGACAGGCCCTTTCAGTGGGAATGACGCTTTCCCGTCAGGGCATACTGCGCGGGCTTTTGCTGTGGCAACAGTGGTTTCAGCTTATTTCCCGGATAATTTCTGGGTGGGTTTTGGTGCTTACGGACTTGCCGCCTTAACCGCCTCTGGACGTTTGCTGAGCGGCGAGCACTGGCCTTCGGATGTGGTGGCGGGCGCGGCTTTAGGCTATTTTGTTGGCCGGGGCGTGCTTTATTATCACAAAAAGAAAAAGTCAAAAAGCAGCAGTGCTTTTCAGTTTGAGCCGCAGATTGGTTTTGATTCGCTTGGTTTAGTAGTACGTTTTTAAACAAAAAAAGCCGCTACACGAATGCAGCAGCTTGATTTTACTTTCAAAATAATTTTAGTGTTTGCTCAAATAGCTGGCAACACCTTCATGGGAAGCTTGCATGGCTTCATCGCCAGGGTTCCAGTTTGCGGGACACACTTCGCCGTTTTCTTCAAAAAATTGCAGCGCATCCACCATACGAAGGGCTTCTTCAACATTACGACCAAGCGGCATATCATTTACAACCTGATGACGCACAATGCCTTGCTTGTCGATGAGGAACAGGCCGCGGTATGCTACTGGTTCGCCTTCAAACTCCATTTCGCCATCTTCGTTATAGCCATATTCTCCGGCCAAGACATCAAAATTAGATGAGATTGTTTTGCTGAAATCGGCTACCAAAGGATACTTAACGCCCTGGATTCCACCATTATTTTTTGGTGTGTTCAGCCAGGCCCAGTGCGAAAATTTGGAGTCAACAGAGCAACCTACAACGGCTACATTACGCTCTTCGAAGGCTTTAATTTTTTCCTGAAACGCAAGGAGTTCCGTAGGGCAAACAAAGGTAAAATCCATAGGGTAAAAGAAAAATACCACGTGTTTTTTTCCGATATACTGTTCTAAAGAAAATTTCTCAACAAATTCGCCTCCGTTTACCACCGCATCGGCTTCAAACAAAGGAGCTTTTTTTCCAACTAATACTGACATATTCTATTGATTTTAAATTAGATATTCTATTTCTTGCAAAAATATAAATTAACAGCGCTCAAAAAAAGTTTTTGGTTTTATTTAACATATTACCCCGAGCTCGACATGAAGTTAATAGCTCAGATCGCTTATAAGTAATTGGTTTCAAGTCTACCTGACTTATTAGTCAGGGAATATTTGCTAAGTTATAGCGTATTTCGGCAAACTCAGTTACAAGCTATGGCTGGCAGATATGACACAGGAAAACAGTTGCTTATAAGTGGCTATTACTGTGTTTCATTCGATTTCAATCAAATCAATCGCCTGCATCAAGCGGTCTGTTTCTGAAAGTGCTACAATGATTTTTTGATAGTGCTGCACGTCTTCAAACTCCAATTTGCGGTTTTTGCGGTCTTTGAGCCATTTTTGAGCAGGTTGATAACCGCCAATGTAAAACTCCCAGGCTATTGGTGGAACATTGTCAAAGTATTGATTTTCATTGATGTAAACCTTACCGGATTTGTATTTGAGTTTATCAACGATATTGTTACCATCAATAGGATATTGGGTGATGTATTTTTCAACTGTCGGGCTTTCCAATAAATGGATTTGCCTGATTTCGCCACCAAGTTTCACCAACTGCCAAAACGTACGGCTGTCTTTTGGGTATGGTACTCTCGGGAAGTCAATTTTCAGAAATTCTTTGTACTTCTCGCGGTAGGTTGGCGAATGCAAAACGGCATAGATGTAATCCAGCAAATCAATGGGAGCGAAAGTGATTTTGTAATCATCGCGTACTTCGGGATTGTTGATATAGCAAACATTTCCTTCCGGTTCTTTCTCAGGGACAAAACCCAAACTCAAGTTTTTGGCTATTTCTTTTACGATTTCCGGATTGAGGTTGGGTGTTCTTTTAAGAGAATGGTCGATAGTTTGTTGGGTGTTGATTTCGGAGTAGAGATAGAGGGGAGCCTGTTGAGATATTCCTTTATAGCTGAAATGGAAGCGGTTATCAATCATAAATTTTGAAAGTTGAATTCCAGTCCAATATTCATCTGTTGATTGCCGCGCAAAAACTAATCCTATATTATCGCCTTTTAATAAGTGCTGCATCACATTCTCGCGGCCAAAATCTATTAAATTACTATCATAATAACAATATTGATTATCAAAAGGCCGATACCCAATAAATGTAACCTTTGATGGAGTATATGATCCATTTTTTCGAGCAGTTGAAATTGACCAGTCACGGTTATCTTTTAGATTAAATATCCTACCAATATCAGCATCATTAGTATTCGAATCGAAGAAATCAAATATTCTTTCTAATAAGGTTTCTTTTTTAAAATCAATTACAAAATTATCTCTGTGTGTTTTTATTCCAGGTGAATTTATTTCAAATAGCTTATCTAACCTAAAACCCTCCACATATTGTGTCATTCCATCGAAATTCTTTTTCATAAGATAATAGTTCGGTTCATCAGGATTCAATTCATTCCAAACGATTGATTTCAAAGAGTTTTTGGTCAGAAAATTGTATTTCTCTTCGCGTTTTTCGTACAGGTCGAAATGCAGGACTTGAGCAAGCTTTTTATTTTGTTTTTCCATTTTATTTCAAAAATTTACGGGCTTCAACATCTTGCAAAATACTCATTTGCTGTATAGCGATTTGGTTAAGTTTAATCAAACGCTGGTTTTGCGCCATGTTTTCGTTGATAAAAGCGGCATTCAAATTTTCCATGTTCGACAAGCAAATCAGTTCATTAATGGAAGCATAATCACGAATACTCCCTTTTAAATCAGGCTTTTGTTCACGCCATTGTTTTGCCGTTATCCCAAACAAAGCCACATTTAAAACATCGGCTTCGCTGGCATATATAATTGAAGTTTGTTTTGTTGTAAGTTCTTTAGGTAAAAGATTTTGCTTTTTGGCATCGGTGTGGATATGACAATTTAGCTTTGCTAATTCGCGTTTTGCCGACCAACCAAGCAATTTATGCTCTTCCTCTTTGAGCCGCTGAAATTCTTTGATAAAGTAAAGTTCAAATTCAATAGAAATCCAGGCCGCAAACTTGAAAGCAATGTCTTTATGAGCAAAAGCACCTCCATATCTACCTGATTTTGAAACTATTCCTTTGGCGTTGGTCGCGTCTATCCATTTTTGCGGCGACAAAGTAAATACATTCATTCCGGCTTCATTTCTAAACCTATCGAATTCGATAGGTTTAAAATCAGGATTGTGCAATGTTTCCCAAATTCCCAGGTATTCTATGGTATTGCGGTTTCGCATCCAGTTACAAACAACAATGAATGAATCGGAAGTTTTGTACTTTGCTATATCAGTCAACGAAATATAATCGTCCTCGTTTATTTTTAGAATTGTTACATCCGTTTTTTGTGCGTTAATCTTTGCCATAGCTTTACTTTTTCTTTTTCACAAAAATATTGATACTCTCACCTTGCATAATATCAAACACGTTCTGGTCAGCAGAACCATCCAAGCAAACCTCTTTCTTTTTGGAGTTTCCGTGTAAATCCAGGATATAAATTTTATCAAAAGTTTCGAGTAATTCCTTGTGCATTTGGCGGTGAATTTGCCTTCGCGGTAAAGATGAAAGTTGATGTAATCGGTAAAAAATCAGGTTGTTAAGCGATGCTTTGTAGTGGTCGAACTGTTCTTTGTTTCCGGCTTTTTTAGCGCCGTCAAGGTCTTTGTCGCCATTGTCTTTTACTTCAATAAACCCGACAGGAATATCTTTTTTCGTCAGAATATAGTCAGGTGCACCGCAGCTTTGTCTTTTAGGTGTGTTAGTCGCCCGGATTGATGGTGCTATACTTTCCAGGAGTTGTTGCAAATCACCGCGAAAGGTATGTTCGCTAGCATTTCCAAGCTGGTACCTGAGGTTTATATTGTCAATATATTGGTCAATTTTCATTTTTAAAGCCGTCTGAAAGGACAACAAATATATCAAATTTCGACCTCGTTCCAGTCAGAGTGCGACTATCTTGCGATGATAAACAGTCGCGCCCTGACTGTTTCTCGGTTTTAGTCAGAGTGCGACTATTTTAGCGAGTTTGTATTAGTCGCGCCCTGACTTAAAAGCTGGTCGCTTCCTGACTTTATCCACCTATAAAGCAGTTGAACTTAATACCAATTTCGTCTATAAATTGAAAGTCATTTATCCACTTTATGCCCATATTATCACACACATTTGGTATTTTAATCCTTTTTGAACTTAACGCAGTAACTTTTTCTTCTTTTGTAACGACGATTGCATTTTCATTAATGGCATGTGCTATTACCCAAGGGTCAGCCAAAGATCTCGCTTTCGTATTATCTACTAAGTTTTTATGCGTAGGATTAGACAGATAAATAGTTTTCAGGCATTCGGTGACTGGCTCGCTAATTTTTTCAATTGGTATTTTGCTTGACTTCAGCCATTTCGAAAGATTATCTTCTGTTCTTGTAATTTCTTCAAAAACGAGTTCTGGAATAAAAATTATAGCTTGTTTGCCTAATTCATTTAAAACTTCCCAATAATCGGGACAAAATTTAGGATTATAATATTTTTGCCAGGCTTGGATTAGCACATTTGCATCCAAACAATATTTGGTTGCTATTGCATTCATCGATATAATTGGGCTTCTAATTTCTGAAATTTATTTACCTGAACATTTAAAAGATTACTCGCCAAAGTAGGCTCAATAAAACCACCACGAAACGAATCAAGCACTGTCTGAGTGAATAATCTGCTGTTTCTATTTAACTGAAGCAAGAAATAATTCGGGCCACCTGATTTTTCTTTTTGTTTATCTTTTTTTTCGTCTTCTTTTTTTAAGTAGGCTGCAAAGTCAATGTCGGCTTGTTTTTTAAGTTTCTGATATTCCGTTATCGAAATAAGATTTAGGTTCAATATTCTAACCAGCAATGCAAATGAACTCACTCCAAGCTGTTTAGCTGTCTGAAAAATAGCTTTTGAGCTCTTGAATAAAGACGAATCGAGACTTAATACGAGAGTTTTTGGCATTAAGGCGTTTGCGGCAACTTCATTGCAGAACAACTCTACCGGATGAAATTTATCCTTATTTTTAATTACAGGTTCAATTTCATTTGAAATTCCTGTTTCTGCGATCCAAATATGGGCAAGTTCATGAACAAGCGTAAAAAGTTGTGGAGCGTTCCAATCTTCCGAATTAACAAACACAAACGGAGCGTAAGGTTCTGCAATAGCAAATCCTTGCAACTCATTGGAATCCAGCTTTAGGCGGGAATGGATAAAACTTGTTCGTGAAACAAAAACCCCATTTGATTCTGCCGCATCTATCCATTCTTTAATTGGGTTATTGGTTTTGTATGAAGCGGGAATAATTTTTAAAGTCTCTAAAATGTCAGCTGCTACTTGTTGTGGATTGTCTTTTATTGAAAACCTACCAACGAAAGGCAATTTATTTTCTTTATTTTCTTCGTAAACATCACTTATCCATGATTGCTTTTGTTGAATCTCGCGAATAATAAATATGGATGAAGTTGTAAGTTCTTTGGCTCCCGTTTTTCTAAAGTCCTGAAGTGGTTGGAAATCTCTTGGTACTTCCGGCAAGAAGAATAATGCAAAAGGTCTTTTGTATGCTTTTGCGAGCTTCTGTGCCTGTTTGATTGTTGGTTGGCTGATTCCTTCTTCCCATTGTTTAAGTCTTTCAACGGTCACGGAAACTTTGGCAGCAGCAGTTTCTTCGGTCATTCTTGCCGATTCTCTAGCCCATTGTAGAACATTTGGTGTTATGTATGCTTTTTCTGCCATATTGCAAAAATACTAAACTATAGGTACGGTTTTTCACAAAATTTTATCAATGATTTACTTTGATTGCGGTTTGGCTTGTGATATTAGTCGCGCCCTGACTGCCAGTGTTAGTCAGAGTGCGACTATCTTGCGATGATAAACAGTCGCGCCCTGACTGTTTCTCGGTTTTAGTCAGAGTGCGACTGTTTTAGCGAGGCCGTATAAGTCGCGTCCTCACTTTTAAATAAACATTGCTGGCGTAGGCTTCCAGAGCTGTGCCTCAAATTAGCCTACTACCTACTATAAGGTACAAACATGCGTGTTTTGTATTTTAGAGCCAGACGGTAAATCGAATTATTATTTTGAAATCATAGGCAACTCTTACTGTTTAGACTGATATTGATTGACCTGGTTCTGAAGAATCCAAAAAGCATGGAAAAGCCAGTAGAAATGCGCAGCTTATTCCGGAAAAGACTCTTCACTGCTGCTGCTATTTAGAATTAATCTAAATTTGTCCGGAATTTAAAGTTAAACGATATGTTACCACTGAAGGAAGCAACAAAAGTTAAGCATGATAAGGCAGAAAGAATGCCTTTTAATAACAGGATGTTTAAGGGCCAACTGACCAAAGCCCAATATTTATTATATTTGAAACAGCAACTGCCAATATTTCAAACAATTGAAAGCATTGGCCTGCCGCACGATAGTTTAAAAAGAAGTCTCCATATACAAGAAGATATCGATGAACTGACTGCCGAGGGAATCCGTGCTGATTTGATGCTGAAAAGTACGCAAGAATATGTGAAGTATCTCAGCAGCTTGACTTATGAGCAGCTGTTGCCACATATTTATCTGAATTACCTGGCTATTATGTTTGGTGGTCAGATCATGAAAAAAACAGTTCCCTCCTCAGGCCGTATGTACGATTTTGACGATATGCAGGAAGCGCTTCAATCGGTTCGGAAGGTTCAAAAAGATGCATGGGCAGGTGAAGTGAACAAAGGCTTCGATTTCGCTATTCAAATGTTTGCCGAGTTAGAGGATGAATGCGCTGCGGGATAGTTATTTTCTGCGGGTTATCTGGAAATGGTTAGGGTTTGACGCTGTTTCAGAATAAGCTGTGTAGGTTATTTCGGGACAGATACTTAGTAAAAAGTGAGCCAAGAAAATAATCAGGCAAAATCCTTGATCACATTGGTGTAGATAAAAGCCAAAACTGCAACAAGCATTATCGCGAAAATTAGGAATCCCAGCCAACTAGATTTCTTTTGTTTACTTTTTTTCATTTTTCTTCCCTTAGTACATGCCGAAAACATTAATTGATATACTTTTCACAAGGGGATAGTATATGTTAATGGCCAATTCTGCTATCTATCGGCCTCGAAAGTCAAAAACAAGAAAGGCGTTCCTGAATTACAGATTATTGTTTCCTTTAACATGCCTGAACAAGCGCAGTCAATATACAAACAAAGATGGCAGATAGAGTTTACTTTTAAGGCTCTACTTTTAAGGCTCTAAAATCAAGTGGGTTCAACATCGAAGATACACATTTATCAGAAATGGAAGGGGAAACAAGCTTTTCGCTCTAGTAATTGCAGCATTTGTTTGGGCATACAAAGTAGGCATATACTTGAATGAAATCTGTCCTATCAAGATTAAAAAACATGGTAGAAAAGCAAAGAGAATTTTTAAATACGGCCTATCATTCCTTTCTAATGTACTGTTTGGTAATGATTTAGATAAGTTCAAATTATGTTGCAAATTTTTGGTAATGGACTTAAAACAAAGCAATAGAAATCCTCTGTCTCAATAATTTACCGCTGTTTATCGCTCGATCAGTGATTCGGTTTCGAAAGTGATTTTCTGGTTTTGACTAAAGTCAAACAGGGTTGTTTTTCTGAGTTCAAAATAGTTTATCCAATAGGATTTCAGAGCGCTGTAATAGCCTTTTTTGGCGTTGTCATTGTCTATTTGTGCATTATTGAGTTCCAATACATCGTTTACCTTGCCAATCATATAGCGTTTTTGGGTTACATCAAAGCGTTTTTGCGCTACAGTATCCGCTTTGGCGGCTATCTTTAGCTGGTTTTTCTGCATGCCAAACTGCATTACTTTTAGGAAAATATCCTGGTCAAAATCCAGCCTTTCCTGTTCGATAGAAGTTTCTATCAGGTCGTAGCTCGATTCGGCCATTCGGATGCGGCCCCGTGCTTGGCCCCAGTCGAGAATTGGTATTGTTAACCCAAGGCTGACGCGCTCTTCATCTAGCGGATTGCTGTATACCTCAGAGATCTTGCTGGCGGTTTGTGTGAGACCGAAAGAGGCGAAAAGTTCGGCATCAAAACGTCCTTGCAATTTGGCCATGTTCACATCGCTGGCAGCTTCCAGCATACGCCGGTCAAAAGCCAATCCGGCAGAAGTGTTGGTATGTGCCTCATTGATAGCTTCATCCACCTGAATGTCAAAGTGAAACGTTTCGGCTGGCGGCACCAGCACCAATGATTCATTGGAAGTCAGGCGCAGGTACGACTTAAACTTGAACAGCACATTTTGATATTCCAGGTCAGCATTTTCTACCGCAGCATTGGCCCGTAGCAAGTTCAATTCGAGCTGAAGTAATTCGTTTTCAGCAATTTTGCCCAGCACATACCTGCCTTTGGCAATATTAAAAAGGGTGTCGTAATTGGATTGGTTCTTTAGCGCAATACCACGTTCTATTTGTGCCATCAGTAAATTAAAAAAATGATTGGTGGCAGTGATGGCAACCTGTTCCTGGCTTTCGAGGTAAGTTCGTTTGGCCTCATCGTAACGCATCGGCTCAATTTGTTTGTCCCATTTATAAGCGTTGTAACCAAAAATTGGTTGCCTGAAACCAATGCTGATGGGCTGCGAAAGAAACTGATTGGTGGTGGTGTCCGTAAAATAATTGTCGAGGCGTTGCAAGCCCGACTGCAAAAAGACTTCACCACCGGTTAGACCAATTTTTTGGGTTAGCGAGATGTCGGCTGAGTAGCGTGCCAGTGTTCTGTCGCGGTAACTTTCGCTACCATCGGATTGGGTGATGGCATCAATGGATCGGGTGAAGTTGGGAAGCGTGGCATTGAGGGTGACATTGGGTAGGTAACCGGCTTTGAAACTGCGAAATTCCCAATAGCTGCGCCGAAAGCGGTGGATATTTATAAGCGCATCGGGCGAGCGTTCCTGTGCCAGCCGTATCGTTTCCGAGAGGCTGATGTAGGTTTTGTTCTGGCTATTATTTTCCTGACTTATTGCTGAAATACCCAGGAAGAATGTCAATGAAAATAGTAAAATGATACGAAGTTTAGACATCATTTAAATGGCTTAAATATTTGTGCTTTGCGCTTTTATCTGAATAAATTTTACCAACAAGTCGATTTTGAAAGAGGCTTCTTGTTGGTAAAGGTTTGTGCAATAGCGTTTTAAAATTTATTTCGGCGTTTAAAATCTTCCAAAATTGGAGTTACTTTCTCCATATTCTTTTCTTCGATTAAAATTCTGACTCCTGCTTGAATGGAGCCAATGCCAACCAGATTTCCGGCTGCCTGATCATTTCTGACCATATATTCGATGCCGGCTTCTTCCAATTCATATTTTAAGGCCAGAACCTGAATTTCTGTTCCCGAAAAAATCTCGATCAAATTGTGTTCGTGTTCCATGGTTTAGTTTTTTTAAATTGTTATTAATCATGTCTGAGTGAAGTCACGGGGTCTTGCTGTGCCGCTTTCCTCGCCGGTAAATAACCAAAAACAATACCAACAGTAGCAGCAACGCCAAAGCTGAGGACGATGCTCCAGGCGGAAACAATGGTCAGTATTTCGGTGGATTCGGTAATGATTTTGGCCATGATAACGCCGAGTAAAATACCGAAAAGTCCCCCGGTGATGCTGATAAGCGTTGCTTCGGCCAAAAACTGAAAAATAATATCCCGTTTATTGGCGCCTACCGAACGCCGCACACCGATCTCGCGAATGCGTTCCATCACCGAAGCCAGCATAATATTCATAATGCCGATACCGCCCACCAATAGTGAGATGCCGGCGATAGCGCCCAGCACGATATTAAACACATCTTTGGTGCGCTGCTCCTGTTTGAGCAATAATTCAGGTACTGTAATTTCAAAATCCTCGACACCCAAATGCTTGCGCTGGAGCATACGTTGTAAAATTTTGGTGCTTTCGTTTAGCAGTTCGCTGTTTTCTACCTGCACCACGATGCGATCGAGTTGGTGGTAATTCACGTCCTCGCTGCTGCTGGTACCAGAGGAAAAAGCCATCATGCTACTGCCCGCAACAACAAATGATTCGCTGCTACCACCTCCTAACGAGCCTTCGTTTATGAGTGCTCTGTCTTTAAATCGCAGCAAAACAGTTTGAATAGGTGCGTAGATATGGTTGTTAAAATCGCTGATGCCGAGGTCTTTCACGGCTTCAACGTTTCCGGTCTTACCTTCCAAAACGCCAATAACCCGGAGCCAGATGCTGCCGCATTTGATTTGTTGTCCGACCGGGTTATTCATTGGAAAAAACCTGGTTTTGATGGCCGGGCCGATGATACAAACCGGACTTCCGGCTTCCAACTGATTTTCCGAAAACATATTTCCGCTGGCGAGTGTGAGGTTGAAAACTTCAAAAAAGTCGGGGGTTACACCATTTAGCTTAGCTTGCAGACGTTTACCGTCTTTTATTATGCTGGTTTCGTAACTTACTTCGGGACTTATTTTGCTTACCGTAGGAATTATCTCCCGAATACTTTCGGCATCCATAAGTGTTAGTCCGGGCGAGTATTGTTTGTTTTGCTGTTTGCCCTCATCGCCTTCGCTCTTGTCGTTTGATAGGCTTTCGTAGCGCGACTGAATGATGATGTTGTTAACGCCCACGAGCTTAATCTGGTCTAAAATCTCTTTCTGTGCGCCTTTGCCAATGGCCATCATAGCAATAACAGCGGCCACGCCGAAAATGATGCCGAGTGCTGTAAGAATAGAGCGGGAGCGGTTTGCAAAAACGGCTTCAAGTGCTACTTGTAATATTTCCCAGTAACGTGCCATAGTGCTAATTAATTAGAGCGTTTGCCACCACCTTTTCCACGCTGGCCCTGTCTTTTGGAAGGTTCTTGTACTTGCGCAGGACTTTCTAACTGTTGTGGTTTGTCCTTAATTTTTTCTTCTTTTAGACTTGAAACCAAATCGGCATCAAGTAAATTGAGTTTATAGCTTTCAGGTCTTTCAGGTGCCGTCAGACGGATAAGCTCACCTTCTTCCAAACCTGCCTTGATGATGATCTCGTTTTCGTTGGATTTCCCGACAATCACCTGCTGTCGCCTTCCGGAAGTGTACACAAACTGAATGCTGTCGGTATTGAAAATGCCTTCGAGGGGGATAAAAATCACGTCATCAATTTCATCGGTGATGATCACGTTTTTGGTGGTCATTGCCGGGCGCAGAATAGAATCGTACTCATTGACTTCAATCTTTACCTCGAATACCTTGGCGTTGCTGTTGCGCATCTGCTCGCCAATATTGGCCACCTCAATTACTTCACCGGAATACTGTTTTTCGGGGAAGGCATCCACGCCAATTTCAACACGCTGACCGGTCTTCACTTTGGAGATGTCGATTTCGTTGACATACGTTTTGGTGATCATTTCGCGCAGGTTGGGTAAGGTAGCCACCACATTTTCCCAAGCGCTGATGGTCGAGCCCACACCTCTTTTTTTGCCGTCCCAGTCGCGCTGATAGATTACCATTCCTGATTTGGGTGCCAAAATTGTAAATTCTTTGTTCAGGTCAACCAATTTCTCATATTCACTTTCTTTTTTGCGCAACGCATTGGCCACCTCGCTCATATTTGCTACGGCTTTTTCATACTTGAGCGAGTAGTTGCGCACAGCCTGATCGAGCGAGCGTTCGGCTCGATCCAGTTCAATCTGAACCTGTCGTTGTGTTGCCGGTGGCTCGTAAATCGACTGATCAACAGCTATTTGAGCTTCTTCAGCAGCGTATTTTAGGTTTACCAGCTCGTTGCGTGCAGCCCGCAAATCCATGGTCGTATCGAGTTGTATTTTGGTGTAATTATTTTGGAAATTCTCGATGTCAATTTCCTGGTCTTTTATTTTATTTGTCAGCTCCGACCTGTCGAGTCGTGCCACAAAATCGCCGCTGTCAACAATAGTTCCGTCGGCAATAATATCTTCTATTTTAAGCTGCCACAAGCGTGCTTCGCGCAGGCCGGAAGGTGAGGGGCCAAAGATTTTTTCTGAATTTTTAGCTTCCAGTTCACCCGTGGTGGAAACGCTAATCACGAAATTCCCTTTTTTTACGGGAGCAGTGATCGTCGTGCTGCTTTGGGTATCCGTTTTGGTGGCGTACCAAACGATGAGGATGAGCGCTATGAAAACGCCGATTGTGCTGTAAATTTTTATCCTGGATTTCATAATTTAATTTGGCTTAATATGAATAAAATATATCGCAAGAATTACAGTAATTTTTCAATAATGTTGGCCATGCTAATACCTTCGGCCTCAGCAGTATAATTGCGAACTAGGCGATGGCGCATGATAGGCAGTGCCACGGCTTTTACGTCTTCGATATCAGGTGAGAATTTCCCGTTGAAAAGGGCGTTGGCTTTGGCTCCCAGGATAAGGTATTGTGAGGCACGCGGCCCGGCGCCCCAGCTGATGAACTTATCCGTCCATTCGTGTGCCTGCGGTGTTTTCGGCCTTGTTTTAGCAACCAAGCTCACGGCATATTCATACACGTTGTCAGCTACCGGAACGCGCCTTACCAGCTGCTGGAAATAAAGAATTTCCTCCGCGTTGAGTATGGGATTGACGGTGTTTGTTTTTCCGCTGGTGGTGTTTTTTACAACTGTAATTTCTTCTTCAAATGAAGGATAATCCAGCCAGAGGTTAAACATAAAACGGTCTAGCTGCGCTTCGGGAAGGGGATAGGTGCCTTCTTGTTCTATGGGATTTTGGGTAGCCAAAACAAAGAATGGCTCACTAAGCCGGTGGGTCTGTCCGGCCACGGTAATGCGTTTTTCTTGCATGGCTTCGAGTAGTGCAGCCTGCGTTTTTGGCGGGGTGCGGTTTATCTCGTCGGCAAGGATAACATTAGAAAAAACCGGTCCTTTAATAAACTTAAAATGACGTGTTTCATCCAAAATTTCGGTACCGATAATATCCGACGGCATCAGGTCGGGCGTGAATTGAATACGGTTAAAGCTCAATCCAAGAACCTGACCTATAGTATTGACTAATAATGTTTTGGCAAGTCCGGGAACGCCGACGAGCAACACATGTCCCTGACTAAAAATCGCTACAATAGTTTGGTGAATAACCGCGTCCTGTCCGACGATAATTTTTCTGATTTCGGCTTTTACCTGCTTATATTTTTCTATCAAAGCCTGCGCAGCTTCGGTATCTGTTTTATACATAGTGCTGATATTCAGTTTATTTAATTCCCCAATCGAAGTCGAAGTTACATGAGTCAAAGCTATCACCTATGCTTACATAGGCCGATTTTGATTTGTTGCGGATCCACTTGTCTATACTTTGCTGTTTTTTTTGTTGTAGCGCCAATACTTGTATGCGGCTATAGTCGTCCTTGAGGTTTGCTTTATGTGGGATAGTTTTTTTCTTGAGCATCAAAATGCGGTAGGCGTCTTTACCTTCTTCTGTTTTCATGGGAACAGGATCGCTGATTTGGCCAACTTCGAGTTTATCAATCACGAAAGAAACTTGCGGATCCAGGTCGTCGGCTTCAAAAGAAGTGCTTCCGGTATAAGGATTTAAAAGCAGTCCATCCTTGCTTTTATTGGCGGCCTGGCTGTATTTTGCAACTGCTTGATCAAAAGTAATGGTGCCTTCTCTGATTTCAGCAGCGATGGTATCGAGTTCTGCCTTGGCTTTCTCGAGCGATTCCAAGGATACTTTAGCCACCAGCAAAATATGTCTGACATTCACGTATTCGCCGCGCCGTCCAATCATCTGTATGATATGAAAACCGGCTTCTGTTTCCACGATTTCGGAGATTTCACCGTCTTTCAGGTTAAAGGCTACAGCTTCAAACTCGGGATAGAGTTCGCCGCGTCCATAGAAGCCCAGCTCGCCGCCTTTTCGTGCTGATCCGGGATCTTCAGAATACAAAACAGCAAGGGTTGAAAAACGTTCTCCGTTGAGGATGCGCTGGCGTAAGTCGTAAAGGCGTTGCTTTACGGCAAGCTTTTCGTCTATGCTGATGGGTGGATTTTTAACGATTTGCGCAATCTCATATTCGGTATTGATCATCGGGACGCTATCCGCCGGAATAGCACGGTAAAAAGCACGGATCTCGGAAGGCGTAACTTCAACATCCTTCATAATATCGTTTTGAACTTCCTGCACCAGCATTTGGTCTTTTACCAAACGTCTAAGCTCGTTTTTTATCTCAATGAGCGACTTATTATAGTAGGCCTCAAGCTTTTCCTGTGATCCAAGTTCATTGATAAAATAGCGCAAACGACGTTCCATTTCCTGCTTGACCTGGTCATCGGTAACGGTGATACTGTCCACCTCAGCCTGATTCAGCATTAACTTTTGAAACAGCAGGTCTTCCAGGATTTGACAACGAATAGCCTCGGCACTACCACTGATACCGCGCTGTAGCCGATATTGAATATATTGATTTTCAATATCCGATTGAAGGATAACATTTTTACCAACAACGGCGGCAACCTGATCGATCACCTGTTTTTGTTGTGCCTGCAGCCCGGTAAGCATGAGCGCTAAAATAGAGAGTAGAATACTTTTTTTTATCATTATGTCTTTTTCTTTATGAATAACACTGCTTTTTTGGGCATATTGTGTAAAACTAAAATAGTGGGTATCAGATTTTTACAAAAAGCCTTTTCAAGTCTGTTGTTAATAAATCTCGATCACTTTTTCACGTAGGGCTTTTTCATAAAGCCCTTGATGGGTTTCTTTGATCAAGTTATGTTTGCGCTTGTTCAAAATAATATTTTTGATGTTATCGTGCTCAATGTCAAGTGGTGAAACGCCTTCGCTGGTTAAGAAATTGCTGATAGAAACGAAGTAGGTGTATGGTGCACTATCAATCTCTATAAAGCTGTTATTATTTAAAAAATTTTCTTGATTGTAAGTTTGCAGCGGAACCTGAAGCAGCAAATCATCAAATCGAATCCAGCTCGTGGTGTCGTTATAATAGGAAATGGCGTTATTGCCGGCTAGCGAATCAAGTACGTCCAAGTCCAGATTGTCTTTGTCACTCATCAGGCTTCGAAAGACCTTTTTATTTCCGGATTCAATGGGAAGAATTACGTAAACCACTTTTACCATATTGTGTCGCAACTCGAAGTTTTGCTTGTTATTTTCGTAGTAGGCCTCTATTTCTTTTTCTGTTACGAGGGTGTCGAGCTTTTCCGAAATTAGTTGGGTTTCATAATTGTATATCAGTAGTGAGTTGCGGTAGTCTTCCAGCTTTTGTTTGAAATTGGTTTGTGCCGCCGTCAGGTTTTTCTCCGCCTGACGGATCAACAACTGCTTGCGAACCCAATTGTCTATAAAACTGTTGACTAGCATCAGGCTGTCTTGCTTTGATACGCCGGCAATTACAAGTCCTTGAAGATCGGACTCGTAAAGGTAGTTTCCATACACTTTTGCCACCAGCTCACCTTTGGTGGTGTCGATAGCATTCGTGCAGGAAACAAATCCCAACAAAATCAAAAATAGCAATATCCTCATCAGCCTGTGTGGTTTAGTAGTTTTCTTTAACTTTTTCAAAAAGTTCCCGATTGACGCTTACAGGATATTTATCACGCAGGCTTTTTACCCAGTTTTTCTCGAGCTCGGTCTGGTAATCCGAGGTGATGATGCCGCGTGCTTCTTTGAGTTCTTTGGGTTGCGGAGCAAGAATCTGATGCATGCGCACAAATACAGTTACCTTCTCAACATTGGTTTTTAGCGCGTCAGAAAGTCCGGTTTCCCATTTCATCATGTCTACATAATTGTTGTCGCCTTTCTCAAATTTTCCTTTCTTGATTCTCACCGAACGGATGCTGTCTTGTTCCAGTACTCTCAAAACATCTTCATCTGCGGTATTATTTTTAAGTATTTCGGCAACTTTGGCTACATCAGCTTCCTCGTTGATGGTGAAAATGGTCGCATCTGCGCGTTCGGTCCAAAGGTAATTTTGCTTGTTCCGGGTATAAAAACTTTCCAGGCCTGTAGTGTCTTTCACGGCTTTTGTCCATACTTCCTTGTCCATCAGGTCAAACAATAAAATGCCATCGTAATATTCCTCCATAAGCAAAGCAAACTCAGGATATTTTTTCTCCAACATGCTGTCTTCATAGTCCATGCTGCTTTGTTTTACGAATTCGTTATACAGTTTGTAGGCATAACGTTCAGCAGTGATGTTTTCCTGTTTGGCTTGTTTTTCAAGGATATAAGCAGTGAAGTCAGCTGATGTATAGGTTTTTTTGCCCAGTTTGAAGAAGTTGAGTGCTTTGGTATTTTCGGCAGTTGGTGTCCAATTTCCACTGGTAAAAGTGCTGTCTAATTGGGCAACAAAAGCTTGCACATTTTTATCGTAAGCTTTGAAATTAGCATCTTTTTTTATTTGTGCAATCACGGCTTGCTCGCTTTTCTGGGCGCGGCTGTCTTTTGCCAGCCGTTCGCTAAGCTTTGCTTTTTCTTCCTCAAAGCTTCCTGGTTTTTCCAGTCCAATCAGCTTGATAATGTGATAGCCATAAGGTGTTTTTACCGGCTCAGAAATTTCGCCAATCTCCATATTTTTGATGGTAGCGACAAATTCCGGCACAATTCTATTAACGGTAAACTTGCTCAGTTTTCCGTCGCGCTGCGCTGATCCACGGTCTTCGGAGTAGGCTTTTACAGCATCTTCAAATGACATGCCGCCTTCAATTTCTGCGTAAATAAGTGCAATTTTTTCTGCTTTAGCATTCACCAATGAATCTGAGGCTTGCGGTGGAAGGCTCAGATAAATATGTGCTACTTCTATGCTTCCAAGAGCCGGGCTGCGGTCTTCCACTTTTATCAGGTGATAGCCGAAGTCGCTTCTAACAGGCAAGGAAACCTCTCCAACAGGCGTTTTGTAAGCGCCATTCTCAAAAGGATAAACCATATCGAAAACTGAAAAATAGCCTAGATCGCCTTTATTGCCGGGGCGAAACGATTGCTTGCCCACAATTTCTTCCCTGTCTTTTGCTGAAGGGTCTTCGGATTCTTTCTCGGCTACGACAGCAAAATCTTCACCAGCCAGAATCCTTTTGCGTAAGTCCATTGCCCGATTGTATACCTTGAGCGTATCAGCCGGGGCAGCATCTTTGTCGAGTATGAGCAGGATATGGCTGGCGCGAACATCTTGCATCTTACGGTTATAGGCTTCCTGCAAAAGTGCTTCGCTCACCTCGTCATTCGTGAAATAAGGCTTGGCCAATTGCTTGCGATAACCCTCTAATTCCTTTTTAAAGGCTTTGGAGGTGTCCATCTTTAAAAATTCAGCTTCTTTTACTTTCAATTTGAAATTGATGTACAGATCGAGGTATTCGTCAAGTGATTTTTTGTCAATGACTTCGTTGTTCACATTATTTTTGCTGTAAACATCCATAAATTCTTTTACCGTAACTTGTTCATCAGCAATGGTCATCAAAACCTTATTGTCTAGTTTGTTTTGTGCTTGTCCTATTGCAAGCGATCCCAGTAATATTGTCAATAGAACTGTTCGGAGAGTCTTCATTTTAATCATTGTGCTTTATGGGTTTAATTCTTGATACTGTCATTTCTTGATACCGAAAATTTATCGGATAAACATTTTTTATTGCTGTTTAGTTTTTTCTGCTGTAATTAGGTGCGTCGCGTGTTACGGTGATGTCGTGCGGATGACTTTCGAAAACGCCGGCAGCTGTAATTTGCACGAATCGGGCCTTTAATAAGTCGGGGATAGTTGCCGAGCCGGTATAGCCCATTCCGGCACGCAGGCCGCCCACCAATTGATGTAACACTTCGGATAGAGTTCCTTTAAAAGGCACACGGCCCACAATACCTTCCGGCACGAGTTTTTTCACATCGTCTTCAGTATCTTGGAAATAGCGATCTTTTGAGCCTTCCTGCATGGCTTCAATGGAGCCCATGCCACGGTATGTTTTATATTTACGACCTTCGTAAATGATGGTTTCGCCAGGAGATTCGTCCACACCGGCAAATAAAGATCCGGCCATGATGCTTGATGCCCCTGCTGCCAGGGCTTTCACGATGTCGCCGGTAAATCGGATTCCGCCATCGGCTATTACCGGTATGCCGGTTCCACGCAATGATTTGGCAACATCATAAACGGCTGTAAGCTGTGGTACGCCCACGCCAGCGATGATTCGCGTGGTGCAGATTGAGCCGGGACCAATGCCTACTTTTATACCATCGGCACCGGCGGCCAATAAATCCATAGCAGCCTCCGCTGTGGCCACATTGCCAATCACTAGGTCGATATCTCTGTATTTTTTCTTGATATTTTTGGCCATCTCAATCACACCTTTTGAGTGACCGTGAGCCGTGTCAACAACAATGGCATCAACGCCCTGCTCTACCAACGCTTCAACTCTTTCCATGGTGTTTGCAGCAATGCCAACGGCAGCAGCAACACGCAGCCGTCCACGCTCGTCTTTACAGGCATTGGGGCGGGCTTTTATTTTGATGATGTCTTTGTAGGTGATTAAGCCAATCAGCCGGTTGTCGTTATCTATTACCGGAAGCTTCTCGATGCGGTGTTTGTGTAAAATTTCACCAGCCTTTTCGAAATTGGTAAACTCGGTGGTCGTTACCAGGTTTTCACGCGTCATTACTTCGTATATTGGCCTGTTGATGCGTCTTTCAAAGCGTAAATCCCGGTTGGTTACGATACCGGCTAACCGATTGTTTTTGTCCACAACCGGAATGCCTCCAATATGAAATTCTTCCATTATTTTAAGTGCATCGAGTACAGTTTCGTCATCGCGCATCGTCACCGGATCGATAATCATACCGTTTTCGGCACGTTTTACTTTGCGCACTTCTGCGGCTTGTTTCTCGATGGTCATATTCTTGTGCAATACGCCAATACCACCTTCCTGCGCCATAGCGATGGCCATCATAGATTCAGTAACGGTGTCCATAGCGGCTGAAACTACAGGAATGCGCAACTGGATGTTTCGCGAAAAATAGGTGGTGAGGTCGGTTTCCCGTGGCAAAACCTCGCTGTAGGCGGGTAACAAAAGCACGTCGTCGTAGGTAAGCCCTTCACCAACGAGTTTTTCTGGATCAAACGGCATAGTATTTGGATTTTATTGTGTGCAAATGTATTAAAAATCGTGATTCAGCACCTCATTATAGGCAAGTGAATTGGTTGACGTGCCATCAATTTTTTGAGAATAATTTATAGAGTAATTTAGATTATCAATTCTTGAAATGATTGTGTAAGATGCAGTAAAACAAGTAGTTAACGCTTGATGGCTCTGATTTGTCAGCAAAGTGGTTTTTACGAAAGAGAAATTATATTGTCAAGTTGCTTTAAATCAGGTAATTATAATTGATTGTTTTTTTGATTTTAATGAATTGATAATTGTGCATGAAAAAGCATTTCTAAAATTATGTAAATCGCAGTGTATCAATGCTTAATAAATGAAATTAGGATATAAAATCTATCCAATGAAGCGAATTATTTTGAGTTTTAGGATAAGCTATAAAATAAGCAGGGATGCCTAAGTTTTAACACTTTTTAAAATATCTGTCCTTGATTTGTGAAGACTAATTGGCACAAACTGATTTATTTCAGCCGTTAAAATGTTTGAAATCTGAGTTTTTTAAAAAAGTTAGCAGGATAAAACCGATAGAGATGAGAAGCTCGTGTTAAAATTTTTGTTTTTATTTTCCGTCAAATCTCAGGCTAATCACTACTACTTCAGGGCGATTTCCGAGACGAACGGGGGGTCCCCAAGTACCAATTCCACTGGAGACGTAAGCGTGCATTTCGCCAAATTTCTTGTATCCCCAACTCAATGGAAACAGGGCTTGGGTGATATAATTAAACGGCCACATTTGACCGTGATGGGTATGGCCGCTCAGGATTAAATCAACGCCTTCGGATTGCGCCTCAGCGTATGCTCTGGGCTGGTGGTCGAGTACAATACTCACCTCGTCATCAGGGATATTTGCCATTATTTCCTTTAATGATTTTCGCTGCTCACCCGCAAAACGTTTGCTTTCCACATCATCGCGGCCAATAATCCACAGCTTTGGCAAAATCTGCACAGCGGTATCACGCAGCACTTTTATGCCGTGTTTTCTCAGGTAATGCACAGCAGCATTGGCTCCGCCAATATATTCGTGGTTTCCGGTTGATGCATAAACGCCCATCGGTGCAGCAAGTTTGCTAAACATAGCACCTAAATTTTGTCTGATTACAGGCGTCAGATCTTCGTCCACCAGATCGCCGGGAATAAGAATAACATCAGGCTCCACGGAGTTGATATGATCAATGATTTTGTTGAGGCGATGGCTGGAAATTATGGTTCCCAAGTGAATGTCAGAAACCATCGCAATGCGCAAATTATCACGTGAATCAATGCTTTTCGTTAGCGAAATATTTACCCGATTGGTGCGCGGCAACAAGGCGTTGAGGTGGCCGACAAAAATCAACAAAAATACTGCTGTTGCAAGGCCAATGGTAATGAAATAAGGCCTTGACAGGACTGCTTCCGGAATAATTTTGGAGAAAAAAGGCACGTAATGATTTACCAACCGTAGCAGATCTATAGCAATCACGGCCAAAAACAGATAAACCATCGCGGCGAGCCAGAAAGAACCAATCCAAGTGAAGGCATCGCTTAAGGTGGATAGATAAACTTTTTCGAGTACGCGACCCACGATGTATGCCGCGGCGATAAACCAAAAAGCCACAATATAGACCGTACGCAGCGAGGTGTCCGGCTCAAAAGTTTTTAAGCCCCGATTGAAAATATAGAAATTGACAAGGCCGTAAACAGTCAATACGATACTGAAAAAGATTAGAAATTGCACCTGTTTCATAGTTTAATTATACAGTAGTTAGAACCAGATAATGTTGATTATGTTCAGCTAAATCAACACTTTAACACTTTTTAGCGTTTTGCTCTTCTCTTGGTTTTTTTAGGAAGATAAAGCTTTGATTTGTTGCTCAATGAGGGTGATTTTTGATTCGGCATCGGCTTTCTTTTTGTGTTCGAGCTCAACCACTGCAGCAGGTGCACCGCTGACAAAACGTTCATTGCTCAGCTTTTTATCCACAGATTTTAAAAAGCCCTGGTAGTATTTCAGTTCTTCGTGCAATTTTTCAAGCTCGGCTTCCACGTCAATAGCTTCATTTAAAGGGATATATATCTCAGTAGCTTGCACACGGAAACCAAAAGTTCCTTCTTCAACACTTTCGACCTGTGCGATCGAAGTTAGGTTACACAACCTGGCGATAATACCTTCAAATTGTGGGTTGTAAGTCTTGTTTTTATCTATAATCAGCACCTCAAGTGGATCGCGGTAAGGGATATTTTTTTCTGCCCGAATTTTACGGATACCGAGGATTGTTTCGGCAGCAAAATCAAAGCCTTCCAAAAGTTTCGTATCCACTTCTTGGGCTTTTGGCATGGAAGCAATTATCAAGTCGTCACCAGCTTTTCTATCGGCCAGCAGGTGCCATATTTCTTCGGTGATAAAAGGCATAAAGGGATGCAGCAACTTCATCAAATTTTCAAAGAAACCAATCGTTGCCTCATAAGTTGCTTTGTCAATCGGCTGATTCATTGGTGGTTTGATCATCTCCAGATACCAAGAACAGAAATCATCCCAGGTAAGTTTATAAGCGGTCATCAATGCTTCCGAAAGCCGGTATTTGCTGTAAAGGTCTTCGGATTGTGCCAAAGCCTGATTGAAACGGGCGTTGAACCAATCAACAGCGAGCTGTGCGTTTTCGGTTTGTTTGACCTTCGAATCTACTTCCCAGCCTTTGACTAAGCGCATCGCGTTCCAGATTTTATTACTGAAATTTCTGCCTTGCTCGCAAAGTGCTTCGTCAAAAGGTAAATCGTTGCCCGCCGGCGAAGTCAATAGCATGCCAACACGCACGCCATCAGCGCCATAAGTATTTATCAGCTCGATGGGATCGGGTGAGTTACCTAAACTTTTCGACATTTTACGACCTTGTTTATCGCGTACAATTCCAGTGAGATAAACCGATTGAAAAGGTTTTTCGTTTTGGTATTCGTAACCGGCAATAATCATTCTGGCGACCCAGAAAAATAAGATTTCGGGAGCCGTAACTAAATCATTAGTAGGGTAGTAGTATTTTATTTCAGGATTCTCCGGATTTCTGATGCCATCGAAAACTGAGATAGGCCAAAGCCAGCTCGAAAACCAAGTGTCGAGAACATCTTCATCTTGTTTTAAATCAATGAGTTGAAGCTGTGAATTAGCAGTTTTTTTACGGGCTTTTTCGAGGGCTTCATTTTCGTCCATGGCTACCACAAAGTCTTCCATGCCATCGCCATAAAACCAAGCCGGAATGCGGTGTCCCCACCAAAGCTGGCGTGAGATATTCCAGTCGCGTACGTTTTCCATCCAGTGGCGGTAGGTATTTTTGAACTTCTCCGGAACCAGCTTCACGGTGTCGTCCATCACTGCTTTTAGCGCAGGCTCGGCCAGCTTTTCCATTGCCAAAAACCATTGGTAAGAAAGTTTTGGTTCGATCACAGCACCAGTGCGTTCTGAAGTGCCGACTTTATTTTGGTAATCTTCGGTTTTTACCAGGTTTTTAAGCTGCTCTAACTCTTTTACAATCGCTTTGCGACAGGCAAAACGATCCATTCCTTTGTAGTGTAGGCCATATTCGTTCAAGCTCGCGTCGTCATTGAAAATATCGATAAATTCGAGTTGGTGTTTGTCGCCGATAATTTTATCGTTGGGATCGTGGGCGGGCGTAATTTTCAGACAACCGGTACCAAATTCCATATCCACATATTCATCTTCAATCAGTGGGATGCTGCGGTTGGCAATCGGCACAATTACGCGCTTACCTTTGAGGTGCTGAAAACGCGGGTCAGTAGGATTATAGCAGACCGCGGTATCGCCCAAAATGGTCTCGGGACGTGTGGTAGCAATAGTTACAAAGTCGTTTTCATTTTTTATCTGATAGCGCAAATAATAAAGCTTTCCCTGTGATTCTTTGTGAATCACCTCTTCGTCAGAAACGGTGGTTTTCGCTTCGGGATCCCAATTTACCATGCGGTAACCGCGATAAATGAGTCCTTTATTATAAAGGTCAACGAAAACCTGCAAAACAGATTCCGACATATCCGGATCCATAGTAAATTTGGTGCGTTCCCAATCGCAGCTGGCGCCCAATTTCTTCAGCTGTTGGAGGATAATTCCGCCGTGTTTGTGGGTCCATTCCCAGGCGTGTTCGAGGAAATCTACCCGGCTCAGCTCGTTTTTGTTGATGCCTTGCTCCTTAAGTTTACTCACCACTTTGGCTTCAGTAGCGATGGAAGCGTGGTCGGTTCCCGGCACCCAAAGGGCGTTTTTGCCCAGCATGCGGGCGCGTCGAATCAGCACATCCTGAATGGTGTTGTTGAGCATGTGGCCCATGTGCAAAACGCCCGTAACGTTAGGAGGCGGAATTACGATGGTGTAGGGTTCACGCTCGTCAGGCTCAGAGTGAAAATATTTTTTTTCTGTCCAGTATTTGTACCATTTGTCTTCGGTGGTGGCAGGATTGTATTTGCTACTGATTTCCATAAGATTAATCGTTTCTTTTGCTTTTGAGGGCGCAAAATTAGGAAATTAAGTCAAGCAGTTTGAAAATAGCCGCTAAACTGCTGCTGCGAGCTATTGTTTCTTCCTAAATTATAGTACTTTTATTCTTTAGAAAAGAAGCATTGAAACATACTGTTTTTAACATTTCATCAGCCTAACACCTATTTTGAAAGCCTATGAAGTACCGTTTGATTTACGATAAAGAAGCGCAGGAAACCGTTGATGATAAAGTGCTTCCTTTAGTAGAAGAATTGATTGATAAAGCCGAAATGTTTGGTACTGAGCTGATTGAAAGATTTAGTCCAAATCAAAAGCTGTTGTTTTATGTTACTGACGAACAGCTTAAAAGCGTTTTTTCGGTAATCCTTGAAAAGGAGCTGACGGTCACGGTCTTGCCGCATCCTGAGAATAAAGAATCCTGCATTGGATTTGGTGTTTCGCGCCAGCTTGATAAAGCTGTAAAACACCTCAAAACAGCTCCCGAAAGCTTGAAAGCTGATGTGTTTTATTGCAATGATAAAATCGTTTTTGATCAGGTTTCAGTCGGTGAAAATTTCATGACTACAGGAGATTTAAGTGCTGTAAACAAGTTGTTTGGATTAAATTTTAGGCAGCTGAAACGACTTTTTACGATTAAGCTATTTTTGCTCGATGTCAAGCTTTCATCAGACAAAAATTTGAAAACAGCAGTTTCATCTATTTCAATTTCCGAACACCGCAAAAGCTCGTTGTTGTCGCGCATGATGATGGAAGACTCCTCGCTTAGCGACAAAAAACTCCATTTATTTTTGATCAGTCCGCGCAGCCTGATGGAAATGATTCGGTATATGTTTTCCAGCTTGAAATCAAAAAGTAAATTACCGGGTTTTGCTGCGCACATCAAGACAACGGGTGGAGAGCTATCTTTTCCGGAAGGTGAGCGCGTTTACGTTGTGGACAAGAAATTATACAAAGCAAGTTCACTAAAGATTCACATAGGTGAAACGGCGGTGAATATTGTGCCGGGCGAGAATCTTAATATCCCCGAAAAAACCACCGGATCTGATGAGATTTTCAAAACTTCTGCACTGCCGGATCAGGCTACAGCCAAAGAAATTACCGGTAAAACCCTGCCGCTGATACGTCATGCCTCTACGGAAGAATTTAAAGGTTTATTTCTGGTTTTGCGCGACAATGCCAGCCTCAAAAGCTCGTACTTGGTGCTGATGGTGCTTTCGACTTTGCTGGCTACTTTTGGCTTGTTTGCCAATTCGAGTCCAGTAGTTATTGGTGCTATGATTTTGGCGCCACTGATGAGTCCGATTATTTCGTTGAGCATGGGAGCTTTGCGTCAGGATAAAAAGTTGATTTTGACGAGCATCTACACCATTTTGTCGGGACTTGGGATTGCGCTTGCTTTTGCGGTATTACTAACTTGGCTTACTCCTATAAATACTGCCGGAGAAGAAATATTATCGCGTACCCGACCAAACCTGCTGGACTTAGGTATAGCAGTGGTTTCGGGCATTGCCGGCGCTTATGCTCACGCCCGCACAGAAATTGCAAAAGCCCTTGCCGGCGTTGCCATTGCAGTAGCTTTGATTCCTCCGTTGGCTGTGGCAGCAATCGGTCTGGGCTGGCTCGATTTTGAAATCTTCTTTGGGGCAATTTTGCTGTTGGTAACTAACCTCGCTGGAATGATTTTCGCAGCTTCTGTTACTTTTTTATTACTTGGATTCAGCCCTTTAAAATTGGCCACAAAAGGGATGTTAATCTCTCTGGTTGTGGTTGCTTTGTTAAGTATTCCGCTTGCGCTGAGCTTTGGAGAGATGGTCAGGGTTCATAGAATAACCGCCGAGATGAAAACGTTTAACACCGATATTTTTGATGTCAAGGATATTCAGGTTCAGCATACCAAACCCTTGAGAATTGCACTAAAAATTGTGTCAGATGAACCCTTAGATGTTGAGCAGCTTGATTCGCTAAAGCAACGCATTGAAAAAAAACTGGAGCGGGAAGTAGAGCTGGAATTTATTTTTGGCATAAAAAGGTAGCCAAAAAATCCGGCTAGTAGTTTTACGCAGTTTTTGGCCTTTTCTTACAAAGTCTAATTAGAAACCTTTCTAAATACAGAAGCTGCGCAACCTGATTGTGGCATCTGTTGTCTTACTTAAACTTAAAAAACCATAAAGCTATTTTTTACGAAATTGGAACTAGTTTACAATTCGTACTTTTGCACCTCATATTATATTAAGCTATGAAATTTAGAACAGTATTTCGTCTGATTGCGGCTTTCATTTTTTTAATGCCAACGCTGGCTAAGGCTCAGATATTGGAGCCTGTAACCTGGGAATTTACAACCGAAAAGCTGGCTGATGACCGCTATAATCTTGTTTTTACAGCAGATATTGAGCCGAAATGGCACCTTTATTCGCAAAATATTCCAATGTCGCCACCGGCTACAACCTTTAGTTTTAATGATAATGCAGCCGTTGAGTTTATTGGCAAAGTAACCGAAACAGAATCTGTTGAACAATACGATCCTAACTTTGATATGGTGCTGCGGTTTTTTTCAGGCCAGGCCGTTTTTAAGCAGGAAGTGAAATTATTGAGCTCCGAAAACAGCACGGTTAAAGGTGTGCTGGAGTTTATGAGCTGCGACGATATGCGTTGTTTGCCGCCCTCTGAAATTGATTTCTCTTTTAATCTGAAAGGCTCAGCAAGTGGTGTTCCGGTTAGTACAAATGTGGGTGCTGCCACCGAAAGTAAGGTGCTAGAGCCGGTGAACTGGTCTTATGATGTTAATAAGCTGGACGATAGGCAGATAGAGCTGATTTTTAAAGCGCAAATTGACAAAGGATTCCACCTTTACTCAATAGATATTCCTGAAAATGGTCCCTTACCAACGGTTTTCACTTTTTACGAAAATGATAAACTCGAACTGGTTGGTTCTCCTGTAGAATCACTTGAAGGTACTGTAAAATATGACGAAATCTTTGAGATGGACATCAAGTCATTTGAAGACAAAGCAGAGTTTCGGCAGACGATTAAACTGAAAGACAAAGCGCCTGTGAATATTGCCGGTGAAATAGCTTATATGGTTTGTAATGATGTGGGTTGTGTGGCTTTATATCACGATTTTGATGTGGTGTATGATGGTGCTACCGTCAAAGCTGCATCGGCACAAGTTGTTGCTGAAAAGCCTGTAGAAAAGCAAAAAAGAGCTGATATTTTGGGTTCAGGTGCCTCTTTATGGGGTTTCTTTTTCTTGGCATTTTTGGGCGGTTTGGCGGCAATCGTCACTCCTTGCGTGTTTCCGATGATTCCGATGACGGTGTCCTTTTTCATGAAAGACAAAGAGGAAGATAAGCTCAAAGGAAGACTGCAGGCAATTGTTTATGGCCTGGCGATTATCGGGATTTATACCTTGATTGGCTCTATTCTGGCTGTTGTGGCCGGACCGGATATTGCCAACTGGCTTAGCACACACTGGCTGCCCAATATTTTGTTTTTCGTGATATTTGTGGTGTTCGCCGCCTCGTTTTTTGGCATGTTCGACATCACGCTGCCGCATTGGCTGGTTAGCAAGTCTGATTCAGCGGCTGACCGTGGCGGTTTTGTTGGCTCAATTTTCATGGCCTTGACACTGGTGCTGGTTTCTTTTAGCTGTACCGGTCCTATCGTTGGGACAATACTTGTTGAGTCCGCCGGCGGACAGGTCTTGAAACCAATTATCGGAATGTTTGGTTTTTCATTGGCTTTTGCGCTGCCGTTCACGCTCCTTGCGTTCTTCCCGTCATGGCTCAACAACCTGCCAAAGTCTGGTGGATGGCTCAACTCGGTGAAGGTTGTTTTGGGCTTCCTGGAGCTGGCTCTCGGACTTAAATTCCTCAGCATTGCTGATCAAACGTACCACTGGGGCTTGCTCGATAGAGAGACATACCTGGCGTTTTGGATCGTAATTTTCTTCCTGATGGGCTTGTACCTGATGGGAAAAATAAAATTTGCACACGACTCGGATGTGAAATTTTTGAGTGTTCCGCGTTTGATATTTTCTATCGTCACCTTCAGCTTTGTGGTTTACCTGATTCCGGGTATGTTTGGTGCACCGCTAAAAGCTCTTTCGGGCTATGTGCCGCCTATGCACACGCACGACTTCGATCTGACTGATATTATTCGTAAAAATAGTGGAGGTTCAGGTGTTACCGCAGCAGTGAGATTTACGGATAACGATTTATGCGAAACGCCTAAATTTGGTGAGAAACTGAACTTGCCGCATGGCTTACAGGGCTATTTTGATTACGAACAGGGTCTGGCCTGCGCCAAAGCACTCGACAAACCTATCTTCCTCGACTTTACGGGCCACGGATGCGTGAACTGCAGAGAAATGGAAGCCAATGTCTGGAGCGATCCGCAGGTGCTGCAATTGCTAAGAGATGAATACTTGATTATCGCTTTGTACGTGGACGACAAAACCGCTCTTCCCGAAGAAGAATGGGTGCTTTCTGACTATGATAACAAATGGAAGAAGACGATTGGCCGTAAGTTTGCCGATTTCCAGGTATCGAAATTCGGTGTGAATGCACAGCCGTTTTATGTGCTGATGGGTCATGAAAACAATGTTGTTATCGAGCCACGGGCCTACAGCCTGGATGTGAATGAGTTCATTGCTTTCCTGAAAGAAGGCGTTGAGAACTATAAAAAAGGTAAAACCGTATTCACCATCCCTGAATAAGGGCTTTTATAGAAACAAAAAAAGTGCCGGACAATTCATTTATCCGGCACTTTTTGTAGGATTGAATTTCTAAACTATCAAGAAATTCAAGTTTCCTTGTTTTACATTTCAGCAAAATGCTTGTAGAAGGCGGCAATAGTTTCAATGCCTTTGTAGAAATTATCGAGTGGATAATTTTCGTTCGGCGAGTGGATAGCGTCGGATTCCAGACCAAAGCCCATCAGCACCGATTTTAATCCCAGGATTTCTTCAAATGTAGAAATGATCGGGATGCTTCCGCCGCTGCGCATCGGGATGGGCTGCTTGCCATATATATCCCTATAAGCTTTTTCGGCAGCTTTGTATGCTGGCAGGTCGATGGGGCAAACGTAGGCCTGACCGCCATGTAGGTATTCTACCTTTACTTTTACTGATTTCGGAGCTATTTTTTCAAAGTGTTCTTTGAAAAGCACTTCAATTTTATTGTGGTGCTGATTGGGAACTAGACGGGTCGAAATTTTGGCGTAAGCCTTTGAAGGTAAAACCGTTTTGGCACCTTCGCCGGTGTAGCCACCCCAGATGCCGCACACATCAAATGTAGGGCGGATCCCGGTATGTTCTATGGTGGTGTACCCTTTTTCGCCTTGCAGTGCATCCACATCAATGGCTTTTTTGTAAGCCTCGGAGCTAAATGGTGCTTTGTTGAGTAGCTCGCGTTCTGCTTTGGTAGATTCCAGCACGTCATCATAAAAACCTGGAATGGTGATACGGTTATTTTCATCGGTCATTTGAGCGATAAGATCGGCCAAAACATTGATAGGATTGGCTACTGCACCACCGAAAAGCCCCGAATGTAAATCGCGGTTGGGACCGGTAACTTCTACCTGCCAATAGGCTAAGCCACGCAATCCTGTAGTAATTGACGGCACATCGGCAGCAATCATGCTGGTGTCGGAAACCAAGATAACATCAGCTTTTAGCATGGCTTTGTTTTCCTCGCACCATTTTCCCAGGCTGGGTGATCCAATTTCTTCTTCACCTTCAATCATAAACTTCACATTGCAAGGCAGGCTGTCGGTTTTTACCAGAGTTTCAAAGGCTTTGGCATGCATAAAAGCCTGGCCTTTATCATCGTCTGCGCCTCTGGCCCAAATTTTTCCATCTCTGATCTCCGGCTCAAATGGTGGGCTGTCCCACAACTCGATAGGATCAACAGGCATCACGTCGTAATGGCCGTAAACCAGCACTGTCGGTAATGCAGGGTCGATAATTTTTTCGCCATAAACCACAGGGTTACCGTCGGAAGGAAGTACCTCCGCCTTGTCAGCTCCGGCTTTCAGGATATGGTCGCGCCAATATTCAGCTGCCTTTTGCATATCAGGTTTGTGGGCACTCAGCGAGCTGATGGATGGAATCCGGATCAGGCCGAAAAGTTCCTCCAAAAATCTGTCTTTGTTCGATTCGATGTAGGTTTTAATTTTTTCCATGGATAATTTATGATTAATAGATATTAGTTTTCAAAATTATAGAAAATTCCCGAGGGGGGAGGCATGAATTTTCTCTTTGTTTTGATCAAGTCGAGAGAAGAACGAGATTTTATTAATAGCAAGGAGAAAATTCATGAATTTTCTCCTTGCAGTAGGCTGTTGAGAGGCTGTTGAGAGGCTGTTCAGAAAATTCATGAATTTTCTTTGCCTCTCGGTGCCTCTCGTTATTTATTGTCTTTTTTCCATTTTGCAGGGTTGTTGGCGATATAGGTTTTTATGTATTGATAAGATGCGGGATCACGGATTATGGTGTCGTGGTAGTCTTTTTGCCAGTTTCGCGTGGAAGGACTGCTGCGTAGGATATTTATTTGTTTCGATGTTTGGTGCTTGAATTTGCCCAATATTTTCGAGATGAGCATCTTGCGACGCTGTTTGCGGTAGTGCTTTATTTCGTCAAGACTTGGCTTATAACCAGAGATATGCCACCATTGTTGGCCTGTTGGTTGTGGTTGAGGTTCATCGCCAATTGAAGATGTGCCGTTCTCGAAGTCAAAGTCGTTTAACGTCAATATAAAATGAAGGTGATCGGGCATCACGATCCACTCTTCCAGGCTTATGCGTTTGTGGTATTCAGGGATTTTTTTATCTCGCCATCAACGATTTTGCCGTATTCCGATAAAATCATTTTACGATCAACCACTTGTCCCAAGATGCATTTGCGGTCTGCAACATTGATGGTGATGTAATAATGTCCCGGCCAGGAGTAATCCCAATATCTTGATCTGTTCGATGGGATTCTGTATTTTCCATTAAACTTTTGCATACGTCGATGTTATTTTGTTAGTTGTTTAGCTGTCAGGAGGCTAAGGTAGTGTTTTTTGGGGCGGTGTGGGGGTGGGGGGGGTGTGGGGGAGAAAATTCGTGAATTTTCTTTACGCCTTCTATATGCCTTTATGCTTTTCTTTACGCTTTCTATGCGCCTTTATGCCTTCCTTTAAGCCTTTACGCTTTTACGCTTTCTATACGCCTTTATGCTTTTCTTTACGCTTTCTTTAGGCGTTCTATACGCTCTCTATACCCTTTCTTTACTGTTTTCTTCACGTTTTCCTCCTGATACAGCGTTGTTAACAAGCTAAAGTATTTTTTTTTTGCCTCTGCCACTCAAAACTATAACTTTGCCGTTTAAACTAGATTGACTATGAAGCCTGTGAGAATTGCTATCAACGGATTTGGCCGCATTGGTCGTGTTACTTTACGAAGGATTTTGCTGCGGTCTGATATGGAGCTTGTTGCAATAAATGATTTGGCTGAATGCGCCAACCTTGCACACCTCCTAAAATATGATTCCGTGCATGGAAGTTTTGATGGCACCGTTAGCTGTAAGAATAATAAAATGATTGTCAACGGGCAGGAAATCATCGTGTTAACTGAGCCTGATCCCGCTAAATTACCCTGGAAACAATTGCAGATTGATGTGGTAATTGAGGCAACCGGTGTATTTATTGAGCCGGAAAAGGCGCTGCTGCATGTACATAAATCCGGTGCGCGTAAAGTTATTATTTCGGCTCCGGCCAAAGATGAGCAGGAAGGCGTTCCGTATATTGTTTTGGGCGTGAATGATCACCTGATTGATAGGAACGCCCTGGTTATTTCCAACGCTTCCTGCACTACCAATAATGTGGCACCGTTAATCAAGCTGCTTAACGATAATTGGGGTGTGCAAAAAGGTTTTATTACGACGGTGCACTCCTATACTAAAGACCAAAACTTGGTGGATGGCCCGCACAAAGACTGGCGACGAGGCCGTGCAGCGGCTTATTCTATTGTGCCTACCACAACGGGAGCTGCCAAAGCTGCCACACGGATTTTTCCGCACCTGGTCGGGAATCTCGGTGGAGCCGGAATCCGTGTGCCAGTGCCTGATGGCTCACTCACTGATTTGACCTGTACGCTTGATAAATCGACCAGTGTGGAAGCTATAAATGCGGTCTTTAAGGCTGCCGCCGAAAATGAGATGAAAGGAATTTTGGAATATACCGAAGATCCGATCGTGTCGGCAGATATTATTGGAAACACGCATTCGGCAATATTTGATGCCGGATTGACGGCGGTGTTGGGCGACAAAAATAAGCTGGTAAAAGTGGTGGCCTGGTACGATAATGAGATGGGTTATGCCAGCCGTTTGGTTGAGCTTATCGCAAAATTCGCCTGATATTTTGAAGCAATTTGATCAGCTTGTTGTTGGAGGTGGCCTGGCCGGAAGCCTGATGGCTTATCGCTTGTGGAAGGCAGGACAAAAGGTTTGCTGGATAAAAACTTCTCCTCACGGAAGTTCTACAGATGTCGCCGCTGGATTAATCAATCCATTGGTATTTAGGTATTTGACGCCAGTTTGGAAAGTGGAAACCTTATTGCCGCAAGCGGTTTCTTTTTACCGGCAACTCGAAGTGGAATGCGGTCGGCAATTTCTGCACGAAATTACTGTCGCCAAGCTTTTTGGTGATCAGGATCAGGTTTTGTGGCAACGAAAAATAAGGCTTCCAAAAGTTTCGCGCTGGGTCGAAAGTATCGGCGCTGTAGCTGATGATCCGAAATTGATACAGCCCTGGGGCGCGGGTTTTGTGAACGGCTATTGGTTGGATACTACTATGTTTTTATTGGCTGTTGAGCAATTATTAAGTCAACATTTGAATATAATTGAAGGCTATTTTGATTCTTCTAAACTGGAGCAGTCAGAAGAAGGAATAATGTACGAAAATTCTATTATAGCCAAAAAGTTGATCTTCTGCGAAGGTTGGAACGCTGTGAATAGCAGCTTTTTCAATTTCATTCCGTTCAGGCCGGTGAAAGGGGAATTGCTTACCTTAAAAATCAAGGATTGGAAGTCTAATTATTTATTGAATAAAGACGTTTTTTTGCTGCCGATTGGCGATCAGTTTTATTGCTTAGGCGCGACTTACGACTGGGGCGACTTATCGGATACGCCTACCGAAGCTGCAAAAACCGACTTGCTCGAAAAGCTTAAAGCTTTCTTGCCTCTGGGAGTTGAAGTGGTGGAGCATCGTGCCGGCGTGCGCCCAGCTGTAGCCGATCGCAGGCCTGTGGCGGGCTGGCATCCTGAGTTTCCACACTTGGCTATCCTCAACGGGCTTGGTGCGCGTGGCTTGCTGATTGCGCCTTGGCTAAGTCAGCAACTGCTTGAGCTAATCCTGAATGATAAAGAAATAGACGCTGAGGTTAATCCCTTGCGTTTTTGGAAAAAATAATTTTGAGGATTAATTATTGTCCTAAAAGTATTTCAATTCCAGCTCATTACCATCAAAAACTGCATAAGAAAAGTTAGTAACCCAATCACCCAGTATAATCAGTCGTGCCTTCTCGTTCAGCGGAAAGTCCAACGGAATATGGCGGTGGCCAAAAACAAAGAAGTCATAACTGTTGTCATTGGCTAAAATCGACTGGCAGTAATGATACAGCATCTCATTTTCAGGAATTATTTTGAAATCGTTTTTCTGCTCGCGGGCCACATTGGCAATCCTGCTTTTGTGCGAAAAAAACAGCCCCAAACGCGTGCCAATGTCGGGATGTATCCATTTGAAAAGCCATTGGTTAAACCGGTTTTCAAACACTTTTTTAAGCATTTTATAGCCTGTATCGCCAGGTCCCAGGCCATCGCCATGAGCCAGATAAAACTTTTTTCCGTTGAAAGTTCTGGTAACGGGTTTGCGATACAGCTGCACGCCGACTTCCTTTTCCAGGTAATCAAAAGCCCAGAGGTCGTGGTTTCCTTTGAAAACATGCACAGGAATTCCGTTATCGCAAATCTCGGCCAGCTTACCCAGCAGCCGCACAAATCCTTTTGGGACAACGGTTTTGTATTCAAACCAAAAGTCGAACACATCTCCCATCAGGAAAATTTCAGCGGCCTGATGTTTTATGCTATCTAACCAGTGCACCAGTTTACGTTCGCGTATCAAACTACTTTTTGAATCGGGAACGCCGAGGTGAAAATCAGACAGAAAATAGATGTGTTTACCGCTTTGGGCCATAGCTTGCTGTGCGTTGGATATATCTTATTGTAAAATATCTTCAGCAAGCAAAGCTTTGATAATCTTGGTCATACGTGGTTGCGCTGTAGCCGCTGCATCAACAACTTCCTGGTGCGAAATTTCCTGAATTTTACCTTTTACACCCAGATCGGAGATTACGGAAACAGCAAAAACCGGCAGCTTCATGTGACGGGCAACAATCACCTCTGGCACGGTTGACATACCAACAGCATCAGCACCGATAACACGTATGTAATAGTATTCGGCTGGTGTTTCAAAAGTAGGCCCGGTAACCGCTGCATAAACTCCCTGGTGAACCTTGACATCAAGTTTTTTGGCTACTTCTACTGCTTTTTGCAAGATCCTTTTGTCGTAAGCCTCACTCATGTCAGGGAAACGAGTTCCTAATCGCTCGTCATTTTTGCCAATCAAAGGGTTGGGCATCAGGTTGATGTGGTCGTTTATCAACATCAGATCGCCTACGGCAAAATCGGCATTGAGACCGCCGCTGGCATTGGAAACCACAAGTAGCTTTACACCAAGCAGTTTCATTATACGTACCGGAAAGGTAACCTCTTCGGAGGAATAGCCTTCATAATAATGAAAGCGACCCTGCATGGCAACAAGTCTTCGGCCACTTAGTTCACCAAAGATTAATCGACCCTGATGACCCTGAACGGTAGAAACTGGGAAGTTAGGGATTTCTGCGTAAGGAATTGCCGCCGTGATTTTCATTTCATCAACCAACCCACCCAGACCGGTACCGAGTATTATACCAATTTCTGGTTCGAAATTCGCTACCGTTTTGATGTAGCTAACTGTTTTTTCTAATTTTTCTAACATAGTCTAAAACCTGTTTGTCATAGTTAAGTTCTGCTGTTTTATGAAATTTAATTTCGATTGGCACATAAAACAGCGGGATATTTTTGAACATGCGAAAGTACGGAGAATCGACCAAACGCATGGCATCTTTTTCTGTCGTGACAATAATCTTATTTCTGCCCAAAATGTTTTCGTATTCATTTACAACACCTTGCATGTCTTTTTTTGAAAAAACATGGTGATCCGGAAAGTCAATAGTAATGAGGTCAGAACAGCGGCTTTTCAAAAAATCCTGCAAAGGATAGGGATTTGCTATTCCGCAAAAAAGAAGGATATTACTTACTTTACGCGGTATTGGAATGGAACTGTGTTCGCCTAAGGGAGATAGATTACCGTAGCTTATATAAGAATAATAAAGGCTTTGATACGGTTTAGGTTTAATAATTTCCTCGATGCGGCGGCGCGTAAAAGGAGATAAAACCAAGGGCGTTTTTGTTACAATAATTATATTAGCACGTTTGGCTGCTGAAACGGTATCACGCAAACGGCCAACCGGAAATAAATAGTCGTTAGGATACATATTATGGAAATCCGTAAGCAACACATTTAAGCCCGCTTTTAAATGACGGTGTTGAAATGCATCGTCTAATAAAATCAAATCCGGCGGGTTTTGTGAGGCTTTAAGTTTTTGAATTCCGCGAACCCTTCTCTCGTCAACAGCTACCGTTATATTTGTGAATTTAGTGAGGTATTGCATAGGTTCGTCGCCGATTTCGCGGTAAGTCATGCCTTTTTCGGCTATTAAAAAACCCTTTGACAAGCGCCCGTAGCCACGGCTCAAAACAGCCGTTTTAAATTCTTTTGAAAGTAAACGTATCAGATATTCTATATGAGGCGTTTTGCCTGTGCCGCCAAGCGATAAATTGCCCATACAAATAACAGGTGTGACAAAGGCAGTAGATTTTATTATTCCCCTGTCAAAAAGAAAATGCCGGAACAGTAAAATTAATTGATAAATCCAGGCAAGTGGGAGTAATATTATTCTCATAGGTTTTGGCAGGTTGATTCTTTTGTGCGTAATACGGAATAAAAAAATGGTTTAATAACATCAGAAAAAAGAAAAATCTTCGAATTTTTCAGCCTTATAAACAGTTGACCAAAATTACATAATTTTACCGAAATATCAAATTATTACATTACCGCTCTAAAATTGTCAAGATTCAACTGATGGTTAGTTGAGTTTTATGGGTTGATGTTCAGTGCTTGGATAGTTTTTAGCGTATAAAATCAAACAATTGAAGCTATGAGGATTAAAGAAATACTTAAGTTAATAACAGAGGAAGCCGCCTTATCGCTGCAAGAATCTTATGACAATTCGGGATTACTGATTGGTGATGAAACGGCTGAAGTGGAGCGCGTTTTGATGGCAATTGATATTACAGAAGAAGTTGTATCAGAGGCTATTACCAAAAATTGCGGCTTAATTATCGCGCATCACCCACTGATATTTAAGGGTTTGAAAACAATCAATCCAAAGAATCCGGTGGAGCGCATCGCTATCAAAGCCATTCAACATAATATTGCCATCGCAGCTATGCACACCAACCTGGATAACTATCAGTTTGGTGTAAATGCCAAGTTGGCCGCGGTGCTTGGCCTCAAAAACCTTAAAATTTTAAGCCCGATAAAATCCGGCCTGCGCAAACTCGTTGTTTTTGTTCCCTTAGCCCATGCCGAAACGCTGCGAAAAGCTCTCTTTGATGCTGGAGCAGGTGCTATCGGTGCTTATGATAGCTGTAGTTTTAACACAGCGGGAACAGGCACTTTCAGGGCTGGCGAACACACAAATCCTTTTGTTGGCGAGCAGGGAAAATTGCATGAAGAAGCTGAGGTGAAAGTGGAAACCGTGGTGCCAGCCCACAAATTGTCACAAGCGCTAAAAGCGATGATTGCGGCACATCCTTATGAAGAAGTTGCCTACGATATTTTTCCGTTGGAGAACAGCAATTTAGCTGCCGGCGCAGGCATGGTTGGTGAGCTTGAACAAGCCATGGATGAGCAGGCATTTTTAAGCATGATTTCCGAAAAATTAGGAACACCGACTTTGCGCCATACGGCTTTCACACATAAAAAAATACATAAAGTAGCGCTCTGTGGTGGTTCTGGAGTGTTTTTGCTTTCAAATGCTAAAGCAGCTGCTGCTCAAGCCTTTGTGACAGGAGATATTAAATATCATGATTTTTTTGAAGCAGATAGCCAGCTTTTGATGGTTGATGCAGGACATTATGAAACAGAACAATTTACTAAAGAATTGATGGCTGATATCATTCAGAAAAAAATTCCTAAATTTGCAGCGCTGATTTCGGAGGTGAATACCAATGCAGTCAGCTATTTCCAAAATAAATAAATACCACTAAATATGGCAGTTGAAAAGCAAAAAGCCGCAAAACAGCAGCAAGACGAAGAATTGAGTGAGGTAAGTGTTGAGCAAAAACTGGTAGCACTTTATACCTTGCAACAAATTGATTCACAGGTCGACCGTATCAGAATAATCAGAGGTGAACTGCCTTTAGAGGTGCAAGACCTTGAAGATGAGATTGTAGGCCTCGAAACGCGTGTGGACAACCTGGATAAAGAAGGTAAAGAACTTCATGATGCTATTGCTGGAAAAAAACAAGCCATTAAAGATAGTGAAGGGCTTATAAAACGCTACGAAGAGCAACAGCAAAACGTGCGTAACAACAGAGAGTACGACTCATTATCCAAAGAAATTGAATTTCAAACACTCGAAATCCAGTTGTCTGAAAAACGCATCAGAGAGTTTACTGAGAGCCTTGAAGAGCTTGGTGGACAAATTAAAATAGCGAAAGAACGCCTGAAAGAGCGCAGCGCTGACTTGGATATTAAAAAATCTGAGTTACAGTCTATTATTGACGAGACCGAAAAGGATGAAGTAAATTTGACCGAAAAATCAAAAGCTAACGAAAAACTGATCGAAGACAGGCTTTTGGTGGCTTACAAACGCATCCGTAAAAACGCACGTAATGGCCTGGCCGTGGTGCAGATTGAGCGCGACGCGTGCGGAGGTTGCTTCAACAAAATCCCACCACAGCATCAACTTGATATCCGTATGCACAAAAAAATTATCGTTTGCGAATATTGCGGGCGTATTTTGGTTGACCATGAAATTGCTGAGCAATATTCGGCTTAAACTTCTTATATATAAATCTGAAAATAAAGGGAACAGCTGTACGCTTGTTCCCTTTTTCTGTATTTTTACGTTTGTAAAAAAAATGTGCCAAAACTCAGAGACCGATTTGCGGAGAAAAAATGATTATTCTCATTAAATTATACGGTGATTAATGCTTAAAAAGCTTTTTGTGACACGCGATTACGCGATGAAAGAAGAAAAATATTTTCTAATTTCATCACAACGAAAAAATTCAAGAGCATGAAAAAACTGTTACTCATTGTCCTTTTTAGTCTTTTTTTCGGGAGTGGTTTTGCCGCTGAATGGGATTTTAATAAGAACTGTCAGCAAGCATACACCGCCACTTTATCACTTAAATTTGATGCTGCTGATTCACTGCTAACCATTGAAAAAGCTCAAAACCCTGCGAATGTGTGCGTTGATTTCGTTGAAAACTACCGCGATTTTCTGGAAATTTTTATCAGCGAAGATATACAACTGTTTGAACGACGTGAGTTGCTGAAAAATCAGCGCCTACAGCGTTTTGAAAAATTAGGAGCTGGCGAACCGTTTAAAAACTTTGGCCTTGCTGCCATCAACCTGCAATGGGCTTTCAGCCGTTTAAAGTTTGGAGAATACTTTAAAGCGGCATTTGAAATCAGACGGGCCTATCTTTTGCTGGAAGAAAATCGACAGCTTTTTCCTGGCTTTGCGCCTGATTTATTGGGCAGTGGTGTGTTGAACGCCTTGATTGGTGCAGTGCCTCCCAAGTTCAACTGGATTTTGCAACTGGCTTCTATGCAGGGTTCTGTGGAAAAAGGCAGAGCGCAGCTTTATGATTTATTACACGCGAGCCAAAGCAATCCCAAGCTAAAAATCTGGCAAGAAGAAGCCCTGTTTTACCTCAGTTTTATTGAGTTAAACCTGGCCGCCTCACCTGAATCAGCTGTTAAATTACTCGAAAAGTTTGACGAAATCGACTCCAAAAGTAACCTGATGGTTTATGCACGCGTCAATATTTTAATGAAAAACGGGAGCAATGATCAGGCTGCACAACTGTTGGCCAGCCGAAGTCAAGATCACAGCGTTTACAGGTTTCATTATCTCGACTATCTGCAAGCCGAAACTCTTCTCAGGAAGTTATCGCCAGAGGCAAAAGCTTTTTACCAACAGTATTTGAATGATTTTAAAGGAAAAAATTACCGCACTGATGCGATTCGAAAAATCGCTTGGATTTCACTTATAAGTGGTGATTCAACGGCCTATAAAGCACAGATAAAACAGGTTTTAAAGGAAACGCCTGGCGATGTAGGCGCTGACAAGGATGCCTTGCGCGAGGCAGAAGGTAGCCTGGTATATCATCCCGTACTTTTGAAAACACGCCTGCTTTTTGATGGTGGATATTATGATGCTGCTACTAAATTATTACGCCAGGTGAATCCCGAAAATTTAAACATTCACGATCGGCTGGAGTATTATTACCGCCTTGGGCGTATTATGGATGAAAGCGGTGATTCTCAGAAGGCTTTGGATTGTTATGCGCAAACACTGGATTTAGGTGCAGAAAGCAAGTATTATTACCCTGCCAATGCGGCCCTAAAAAGTGGAGAGCTCTACGAACAACAGGGTAATTTTAAGCAGGCGAAATATTTTTACAACCGCTGCTTAAAGCTTGATCCAGAAAGCTATAGCAATAGCATCCATCAAAAAGCCCGGGCGGGTTTGCTGCGCTTACCCTAACAAAAAAAGAGACAATATTTGCATATTGTCCCTTCAAAAAATGTTTAATAATTCAGTTTTTAAAACCTAAACCGTGCAGTAAGTGCAAACTGATTATTTGTAAAAGTCTGACTGATAGGATTTGTAGAAAAGTTTGCTGTACTATACAGGTAATAATTCCGGCTGCGTTCGCCATGCACATAAGCGAAATCTAAGCTAAAATCACGTTCGCTATAACCTATGCCAAGTGAGTAAGACTTGTACTCGTCATCGTTTTTTTGTGCATAAGGGCTGCCATAAATGGAATAGCCAGCTCTGAAATTGAAATTGCTGTAGCGCCATTCCGTTCCTAACCTCAGATTTGCTGTTGAGCCGTATATATCCTTGATGGCATCATTTGCGTCGTCAAAACTATTACGATCTCCCCGCAACTTCATATTGCTGTAGTCAACAATTTCATAGTCAGCACTCACTGATCCGTATTTCCCGATGATAAAAGCGATACTTCCGATAGCTTTCAAGGGCGTTGAGAGTTCGTATTCGTATTCTCCTGTTGGCGAGTCTTTTCGGTTATAATCAGGTCCCAGCTGTGCATCGGTGCTGGTGTACCAAACATCTTTCAGGCCATAAAAATAGGTCGGAGTGTGAAATGCAGCACCAACTCTTAGCCAGTCGATTGGCCAAGCTATTACGCCCACTTTCAGGTTAATTCCCCAGCCGCGTGTTTCGCGTGTTTCGTTGTAATTCCAATTGTCGAAATACGGAATGGTGTCGGCTACATCAAACTCGGTATAGCGGGTTTCTTCAAAATAGCGCACATAAGGCATGCCGACGGTAGCACCAAAAAATACCCGATCATTCAGGTTGGCAGCACCCGAAAACAGCCATTCGCTGCTCGAGCCCCAGCTTTTTTGCAATTGCTGCTGGCGAATGCCTCCCTGAGGAACTGGACTGGTGTAATCCCATAAACCTCCAACGCTAAAAGTGTCAATCACATAGACGTACCAGGCCGGATAAATATCAAAGGGGAAAGTGCTTTCAATTTGATCTGGATAATAATCCCAAACATTGTCCAGATAAACATCAACGAGTGAGTTGTCGGGATTGTCACCTCTTATATACGAGCGGTTATTGAATGAGTTGCTCCGGTTCATCCCGAAAGCAAACTGGTAGTATTTCCAGGGTGTACTGGTGCTTCCAGGTTTCACGGGATTGGTAATAACAAATCCCAGATTACTGATGCCTAAGTTGGTGCGTGAATCTTCGCCAAACATCCCGTTGTAGGTGGAGGCTGTTTTGCCAGTTGAAATTTCAGGCGTAAAGGTAAATTCTGAACTTCTATATAATCCAAGGCCGGCAGGGTTTGTGCTCAGTGCAGAAAAGTCAGCACCTAAAGCCCCAAAAGCACCGCCCATAGCCATGCTTCGGGCTGTACCCTGATAGTGGCTTTTAGAAAACATCAACGCGTCCACTTCATTCTGTGCTTTTACTAATATGCTGCCTACCAACAGTATCCCTATTATCATTATCTTTTTCATACCTATCTCTTTTGAATGAAAAACCCACATAGCCTGAAGCTTTTCAATGATGTGGGCTTTTCTGAGTTAAAAATAATTTGTCTTTTCAATTTTCCTCTATCTTCTACCTCCGCGTGAGCCACCTGATGAAGAGCTGCTTCCTCTGCTTCCTGAACTGCTTCCTGAACTGCTTCCACTGCTGCTTGAGCGGCTTGGGCTGCTGACGCTTGAGCCTGAAGAGGAGCTTCTGCTTGGTGTGCTGTAGCTGCCTGATGAAGAGCTTCTACTGCTTCTACTCGGGCTGTTGTATGCGGGTGTAGAACGTGTGGTTGAAGGCCTTGATTGATAATTAGACCTGGTTGAGTTGGCCGGACTTGAGGTTCTGCCGGTTTCACGCTGTGGTCTCACGTATTCGTTGCTCGAGCGTGGCTGACGATTGCTGGGAGTGCTGTAGGTCTTGGGTCTGCTTGAGTTGCGCTCTCTTGCTGTTGCAGCACCACTTTCAGGCCTGTCATAACGCTGGCGATATTCATTTATTTTCTTATCGGCATCAGGTCTGCTTTGGCGTGTAGAACTTGATGTAGTTGTGCCACGCTCGCGCGATTCAGGCCTTTCGATGCGTGTGCTGTTGTCGCGTGTTGGCCTGGTCGTGCGTTCTGAAGCCTGCGATTTCTGCGAATCACCTCTGCTGTTTACATTGCTGCCTCTGGCAGAAGTTGCTCTTTCGGTTGTAGTGCTACCACCCGAGCTGCTGCCCGGACGTGTTCCTCTACCGCTAACATAAGTATCCTGTTTTTGATTATTGTCATTTCGAACACCCCTTGCACTGCCACTTCTGTTTGGAGTTCCACCGGCTAAGCTGCTTCTGTGTCCGTAATAGCGTTGTGATCTTCTGTCGCTTGGGTAGCCCCAACTGCCATCATAATATCCATCGTAATATCCATTATAATATCCGTGGTTGTATCCACTCCAGTAGGAGCCGCCATAATAGCCTCCCCAGCCCCAGCCCCAACTTGGCCCCCAGGCGTACCAAGGATCGTAAAAGAATGGGTCATAGTATCTGCGGCTATAAGGGTAATAGCTGCCGTAATAAGGCCAGCCATAGCTGAAACCGGCAGACCAACCATAAGGATAACCAACTCCTATGTATATATTGGAAGCACCATAATTATTGTAGCCGGTATTGTAATCGTCATAATAACCAAAATTAGATGACGAGCCCGAACCAAAACGTTTTACGCGGCTAGCATAGTCGCTGTCGTAATAGGTTTCGGTCGTGGTATAAGTTGTGCCATCTGTTTCTGTAACAGTTTCGGAGGTTTCATAAACAGGTTCAACTTTATTACCGGCAACAGCTTGTGCTGCATCTTCCTCGTAATAAGTCTCGTAATCGTAGTTATTACTGCTTTTTACGGTTGCAGCTGTGTAATTTTTTTCAGGAGCTGCAGTCGCTAAATTGCTGCTAGGAGATGGTGCCGGCTCGCTTTTGCCGCTGCGTGAGTAGTAAACATCATCATGCACCGGACCGCTTGTTGAACAAGCTGCGAGGCTTAGCGTGATGGAGATTAGCAATAGATTTAATTTTTTCATTTTTAGGTCCTCCTGACTTTTATATTCAATCCACTAAAGGATTTTACTAATTTTGCATTTTCAGTGAAGAAAAATACAAATACTATACCAAAGATTCATGGCTAAAGAATTAACGACACGCGAAGATAATTATTCTCAATGGTACAACGACCTTGTTACGAAAGCAGATCTTGCAGAAAACTCGGCAGTAAGGGGTTGTATGGTAATCAAACCGTATGGTTATGGGATTTGGGAACGCATGCAACAGGCTCTAGATAAGATGTTTAAGGATACGGGACACGAGAATGCCTATTTTCCGCTTTTTATTCCAAAATCTTTTTTTAGCAAGGAAGCCAGCCATGTGGAAGGTTTTGCCAAAGAATGTGCGGTGGTAACCCACTATCGTCTTAAAAATGACCCGAATGGAAAAGGCATCATTGTGGATGAAGACGCCAAACTGGAAGAGGAATTGATTATACGTCCGACCTCCGAAACCATTATCTGGGATACTTATCGCGGCTGGATTCAGAGCTATCGCGACTTGCCTCTGCTTATCAACCAGTGGGCTAACGTGGTACGCTGGGAAATGCGGACACGTTTGTTTTTGAGAACTGCTGAATTTTTGTGGCAGGAAGGCCATACGGCGCATGAAACACGTGATGAAGCATTGGCCGAAGCCGAACAGATGCTGCACGTTTATGCTACTTTTGCTGAGGAATGGATGGCATTGCCGGTTTTGCGCGGCGTGAAATCAGCCAACGAGCGTTTTGCAGGTGCTGTCGAAACCTATTGTATTGAAGCCCTGATGCAGGACGGAAAAGCTTTGCAGGCCGGCACTTCACACTTTTTAGGACAAAACTTTGCAAAGGCTTTTGATGTGAAATTCCTGAGTAAAGAAAATAAACAAGAATATGTTTGGGCCACCTCTTGGGGTGTTTCCACCCGTTTGATGGGTGCTTTAGTGATGTCACATTCTGATGATCATGGCTTGGTTTTACCTCCAAAGTTAGCGCCTATTCAGGTGGTCATTGTTCCTATTTATCGCAATGATGAGCAGTTTGATCAGGTTGCCGCGAAAGCAACAGAAATCAAAGAAAAGCTGGAAAAACACGGTGTGCGCGTGAAATTTGACGCGCGCAAAACGCACAAACCCGGCTTTAAATTTGCCGAGTGGGAGCTTAAAGGTGTTCCGCTCCGTCTTGCCATGGGGCCACGCGACCTGGAAAGTAATACAGTAGAAATTGCCCGACGCGACACGCTCGAAAAGGAAACTCTTCAACTACAGGATATTGAGCAGAAGGTGGTAAACCTGCTCGACCGTATTCAGAAAAACTTATACCAAAAAGCCCTTGACTTTAGAAACGAAAACACTTTTAAGGTGGATAACTGGGAAGCTTTTACAGATCGTATCGAAAAAGGTGGTTTTGTAATGGCGCACTGGGATGGCACACCTGAAACAGAGCAAAAGATAAAGGAAGAGACAAAAGCCACCATCAGGCTAATCCCTATGGAAGGCAAAAAAGAAACTGGTAAATGCATCTATTCTGGAGAGCCTTCGGAACAGCGGGTGTATTTCGCGAAAGCGTATTAAAGAAGTTGAAGTCAGGGCGCGGGCAGGTTGGAAAGTCAGGGCGCGACTAATACGACCTCGTTAAACTAGTCGCACCCTGACTGGAAATATGTTAAAGTCAGAGCGCGACTGTTCAGCATCGCCTTATAGTCGCACCCCGACTGGCATACACTGGAAGTCAGGGCGCGACTAATACGACCTCGTTAAACTAGTCGCACCCTGACTGGAAATATGTTAAAGTCAGAGCGCGACTGTTCAGCATCGCCTTATAGTCGCACCCCGACTGGCATACAGTTAAGGCTTCTTATCAAGTGCTTCCAGCTTCTCCATGCCTTTCATATTCATGGTTTTAGCCATTTTACCAATGGTTTCCAGTTCGATAGATCCCGTGAAACTCATCACAACGACTTCGCCGCCATCTTCGGCAATCATTAGCATTTCACTGATTTTGCCTTTGTCTCCTTTTTTGGTTAGGAAACGCACAGTACCATTCTTTTCCTGAACGCTCATCAGCTCGGCAAAGTCTTTAAAGTTGACGGATTTATTGAGCTCGTCTATAAAATTTATTTTGCTCTGACGCAGTGAGTCTTCAAAAATCAAGATTTTCATGCCATTGATTTGATTCACCATATTATTGAGCTCTTTAGCGCTGTCATCCTCCAGGTTTTGACTTAATCCAGCGGCCAGCTTAAACATTTCTGAAGAAATATTGATCGAAGTGAAATAGTCTTTGCCGGCATATTTCTCATAGAGTTTGTCGATGGAACTGGTTTGAGAAAAGCCTAAGATGGGAAGCAGAAAAACGATCGCGAGAAGAATTTTAATTTTTTTCATGGCTTATTAATTAAGGTGTTTGTGATTTCTTTAATTATTGAATGGGTAGGTAGTTTAATGTCTGATCGATGAGGCTGAGTTTTTGAGTTTGTTCGAGGCCTGTATATAGTTTTTGCAGTTTATTAACCTGATCCATGCCTCTTTCTAATTGCTCGCTGGCTTTTTGTGCCGGTTCGATTGCGCCGGAAAGCTTTATGCCTACAAATTGCAAAGCATGAGCGGCCTGTGCGTAGGCCTGCGCGGGATCGTTGTAAGTATCTTTGAAACGGCTGTCATTGTTGAGGCTGAATAGTCCGCTGACGAAAATGAGCAGCGCCATTGAGGCTGCCGCTATAGGCCAGAACAGAAAATGAGCGGTGATTCGTTTACCGAATTTTGGTGTGTCTTTAATTTGAGCAAGCATTTTTTCATCAAAAGCATTGTCAAGCACTTCTGGTTTGTTGTCGGCGAGACTGAAAAGCGGTTTCAGGACGTTTAACTCCTCCGGCAAATCTTCCTGCTCAAAATATTTTTTGAGCTGTTGCTCCTCTTTTAGGCTGGTTTTTCCTTCGAAAAACAGCCTGAGTAGTGTTTCAGCTGACTTGGTATTCATAGTTGTTGTGTTTAATCAATTGTTCGCGAATTTGCTTTCGGGCACGTGATAAATTTACCCGCACGGCATTTTCGTTCATTCCGGTAATGGCCGCAATTTCACTCAATTCATATTGTTCAATATCACGCAGTTGCATCACGATTTTTTGTTGTGGCGAAAGTTTTTCCATCAACAGGTTTACGTTTGCTATTGCATCCCGTAACTCGGCTAGGCGGTCGGGCGTATCGGTTTGTGAGGCCCGGTCGTAGTCTTTTAGCGGTAAATTCTGTCGTCTTTTGGCTTTTAGCTCATCCAGGCAAAGATTTTTTGTCATGGTCATCGCCAAGGCTTCTTTGCTTTGATATTGATCCAGTTTATTACGCATTTTCCAGAGTTTCAAATAAACCTCTTGTACCGCGTCGGCCGCCTCATCGGCATCAGCAAGCAGCCTCAGGCTCAGCCTGAAAAGCTTGTTCTTGAAGCCCAGCACGGTGGTTTGAAATTCTTCAGCGGTCATAGTTGAGGTTTCTGTTAGTTGAGACGATGCATGGCGGTTTTTATTACATCTGATGCTTAAAAAACGGTTAAATTTAGGACATTTTTTTAGCTGAGAGCTGATAGGATAGACCATGTGTTTTGCTAAAAACTATTATTGACGTGCTTTTAGGAACTAGTTTAGAAACTTTCTTGATACCAAGATAAGTCGATGAAAAATGTTGTTTTGCATACTTTTTTAGCTATTTTTGTCCTTTTAAAAAAAAGTTACCAAAATATTTTTGATTTTTTAATGAATATTCTAATGTATAATTAATACCTAACTTACTATGTTTAAAGGACATCCTAAAGGATTGATTGTTGCGTTTTTCGCAAACATGGGAGAGCGATTCGGCTTTTATACCATGATGGGAATTCTGGTGTTTTACCTCACGGCCAAATATGGGCTTACCGAGTCGAACGCCGGAGTGATTTATAGCGTGTTTTACGCTCTAATTTATGGTTTGGCACTTGTTGGAGGTATCATAGCCGACCGCACTATGAATTATAAAGGGACTATTTATGTTGGCTTGGTCACCATGTTGGGTGGGTATGTGTTGATGACGATTCCTGGTTTTGGACTTCCATTCACGCTGGCAGCCTTATTTGTAATTGCTTTAGGTAATGGCCTTTTTAAAGGAAACCTGCAGGCTGTGGTCGGTCAGTTGTATGACGATCCCAAGTATTCTCATCTGCGCGACTCTGCTTTTAGCGTTTTCTACATGGGTATTAATATAGGTGCATTGTTTGCACCCAGTGTAGCCGCCGGGATCATCAACTGGTTTATCAAATCAGAAGGATATACGCGAAATAATGATTTGCCGGCTCTTATCCACAGATATCAGGTAGATCAATTAGCTGATGTAACGCCTTTGCAGACGCTTGCCACCGAGGTTTCAGGTTTTGAAGTTGGCGTGGATCAGCTTAGTGAGTTCTCGACAAATTACCTGGCGGCATATAGTGCCGGTTTCAACTACGCTTTTGGTGCTGCAGCCGTTACCATGGTTGTATCCTTTATCATTTTTAGTGTCTTCAAGAACAAACTGCCTGATGTGAAAAAGAAAGTGGTTAAAGAAGGCGAAAAAGTGATCGAAATGAGCAAAGCCGAAACCAAACAACGCCTTACCGCTTTGTTCCTGGTGTTTGGTGTGGTTATTTTCTTCTGGATGGCTTTCCACCAAAACGGACTGACCATGAGCTTCTTTGCGCGTGACTACACCGAAACATCGGTAGGGCCGGCTACTAACCTGATATTTAATATTTGGTCCTTGCTTGCTATCGTTATCGGTATCTTTGGTTTAAGATCGATTTTCAGTAGTGATTCCAATGCTAAATCAAAACTCATCGGTGCTGTTGTAGCTTTGACTTCGGCTGCTGCTGTTTACTATTTCTATAGCAATAACCCTGCTTCTAACCCTATTTCACCAGAAATTTTCCAGCACTTTAATCCGACCATGATTGTGTTGCTTACGCCTATTATTGTTGGCTTTTTCGCCTGGCTTAATAAGCGCAATATGGAACCATCTGCACCACGCAAGATTGGTATCGGTATGATTATCGCTGCTATAGGTTTTGTGATTCTGATGGTAGGTTCGTTCGGCCTTGATGCGTTTAAAGAATTGATGCCTGATTCACCAAGAGTTAGTGTTTACTGGCTGATTTCTACCTACTTTACCCTTACTATTGCGGAACTTTTCCTCAGTCCGATGGGTATTTCATTTGTATCGAAGGTGTCGCCTCCAAAATACCAGGGGTTGATGCAAGGCGGCTGGCTGATGGCTACTGCTTTGGGTAACCAAATGTTGTGGGTTGGAAGTTATTTCTACGAGCGCATCGCTATCTGGCAGGTCTGGGCCATATTTATCGTGTTCTCGATTCTGGCCGCAGCCTTTATTTTCTCTATGATGAAAAAACTTGAAAAGGTGTCTTAGAGTTAAAAACCTTCACTGCTTTTTTAAGTCAATATAATCCAAAGCCACCGGAATTTTTTCGGTGGCTTTTTGCATGAAAAAGAGAGTTTCATTCATTATTTAAAACGTTTAAATGGCTGGTTTTGAAACATAAATTTTAATAACTTTGAGGACTTTTAAACCAAATTAATCAATTATCATGGAAAAAAAACTTGAATTTAGTAAAATTTTGTCCAATTCTATTGAGATTGGATCGAAAAACCTGCCTTCGATTTTGGGTTGTGTAGTGCTGTGGCTGCTTACAATCTGGATTCCTTATGTAAACGTTGGTACGACCATCGCGCTAGCTACCCTTCCTGCTGCTCTTAGTAAAGGAAAAATAATTTCTCCCCTTACAATTTTTGACAAGACTTATTATAAGTATATGGGCGAATATTTCCTTGTTAACGGATTAAAAGGCATTATCCAATTAGCAGCAACAGCTTTCTTGATTGTGCCAGCCATTGTGCTTTCAATAGCCTATAGTTTGTCAACATTACTAGTAGTTGACAAAAATAAAGGAGCTTCGGAAGCTTTAAAGTGTAGCCTCAATGCTACTTATGGATACAAATGGGTGATATTCTTCTGGTATCTAGCACTGTATGCGATAGCTGCTATTATTGCAAGCATCCTCATGCGAATCTGGTCACCACTGGTAATTATTCTTGTCGTCGCATTGATGGTGAGCATAATAGGTTCAAAAGCCTATATTTATGGTCAGCTTACTACTGATATCAGTGATGAAGATAAGAGCACTTCTGAAATGGTCTGATCATGGATCCTTGTTAATCTGTTAATGTGAATTCTTCGTGTTTTTATTGATCCCATGGGTTTTAAAACCCATGTAATTAATAAAAAAGCTTGCTAAAAATAAGTCCGTAGGACTTCCCTTTGCATAACACCCAGATTTATCTGGGTGCAAAGAAAGCAAGCTTAAAACAAACCTCGTAGAGGTTTCCCATAGAAATATATTGGTGTAGGTCTATAGCACTATTTTTCAAATATTCTGTAGAATTGAACAAGCACGGCTGTTCAGATTTTTATTGGCCACAGCAAAACCTACCCTCATTTCACTAATTTTGCCGGATGATTTATCCTTGGGGCGATTCCAGAAGATTTAACAGCTATACGACTTATTTTCAAAGGCAGTTTGGTGGAAGGGTTCAAAAAATAAGCCTCGACGCCGGCTTCACCTGTCCTAACCGCGATGGCACTAAGGGTAGGGGAGGATGCACTTATTGCATAAATGATGCCTTCAATCCTTCTTATTGCCAGCCCTCAAAATCCATCACGCAGCAATTGGAAGAAGGAAAAGTGTTTCATCAAAAACGTTATCGACGGGCAAACCGTTACCTGGCATATTTTCAGGCCTATTCTAATACTTATGCCGATTTGCAAAGCCTGCAAGAAATGTATGCAGAAGCGCTTTCAGTAGAAGGCGTTCTGGGTTTGGTAATTGGCACACGGCCTGATGTGATTAGTGATGAGGTGTTTGAAATGCTTGCCGAACTGCGAAAGGCCCATTATATCATGCTTGAATTTGGTGTGGAAAGCGTATATGATCAAAGCCTGAAACGCGTAAACAGAGGGCATGATTTTGCCACAGCGCAACAAGCTATTGCGCGTGCCAATTACTATGGGATTCCTGTGGGAGCACATTTTATTTTTGGTCTTCCGGGCGAAACACGCCGGATGATGTTGGATTCAGCAGCAATAATTTCGGATCTGCCACTTACAACTGTGAAGTTCCATCAGCTACAGCTTTTTAAAAACACAGCTTTGGCAGTAGAATATGAGCAAGACCCGACGATTTTACAGTTATTCGACTTGGAAACCTATACAGATTTTATTATCGACTTTGTCGAAATTTTTAATCCCACCATAATTATAGAGCGTTTTGCTTCCGAAGTGCCGCCACCTTATTTGCTGTCAGCGCCTTTCGGCTCAATGCGTTATGATGCCGTTTTGCAAAATATTGAAAAAAAAATGGCAGCCCGGGATACTTATCAAGGAAAATATTTTTGCTAAACAAAAGATTTTTGTAATTTGGCTGCGTAAATATTTGCTTGTTTGCAGGCGATAAATAGATTAATTTTGTATCAATCAACAATTTTTTTAACTTAAATTTATTACTATGAAAAAATTTACTTTTTCAATGATTACAATGCTGGCCTTTGTACTTGCCACTTTTAGTGTGCAGGCGCAAAACCGCGAAGTCGTTTATGAAGACGACTTTGAGAGCTACAACGTCGGCGATTATTTGGCCGAGACAATTCCAGATTGGTGGACTACCTGGTCAGACGCTCCTGGTACAGCAGAAGATGCTGTAATTTCAGATGAAGAGGCCGAATCAGGCCTAAACGCCGTTAAAGTTTCAGGCACCAACGACAATGTTTTGAAACTTGGTAATAAAACAAACGGAGCCTATTGGGTTGATTTTGACCTTTTTGTTCCTGTAGGCTTTGGCGGTTACTACAATATGCAGCATTTTGAAGCACCAGGCGTAGAATGGGCTTTTGAGGTATTTTTCAGAGCTGATGGTACTGGTTTTATGAATGCCGGTGGTGAAAACTCAGTAGCATTTACCTATACACAAGGCGTATGGTTTAGTGTTGAAAATTTTATCGACCTGAATAATGACGTGGTAGAAATTTATTTTGATGATATATTAGTTCACGAAGGTCAGTTTAGCGCTCAGGCTCTTGGTGATCCCGGAACACTTCAATTAGGAAGCCTCAATTTCTATGCTGGAGTAGAGCCAGGATCAACAGAAACGCCGCTGTATTATTTTGATAATATTTCTTTTGACGCTGCTATCGAACAGATACTGTATTACAACGAGTTTGACGAATATACAGCAGGTGATTATATTGCAGTAGTTGATCCTGACTGGTGGACTACATGGGGGGATGCACCTGGTACTACTGAAGATGCTCTGATTTCTGATGAACAGTCGGAAACTCCAAGTAATTCTATAAAAGTTGATGGTATTTCTGACTTAGTTTTCAAGATTGGCAACAAATCATCCGGAAAATTCCTTATCACTTTTGATTATTATGTTCCCAGTAGCTTTGGTGCTTATTACAACCTTCAACATTATGAGCAGCCTGGCGTCGAGTGGGCCTTTGAAGCGTACTTTAAAGCAGATGGTACAGGTAGAGTGAATGCAGGTGGTGAAAATGCAGCTACTTTTACCTATAATCATGATGAATGGATTGAAGTCGTTAATGTTGTTGACCTGGACACAGACTGGGCCGAGGTTTATTTTGATGATGTTTTAATTCACGAATGGCAATTTAGCACTGGAGCTCAGGGTGATATCAATATTCTTCAATTAGGTGGCGCCAATTTCTTTGCCGGAGCTGAAACAGGCGAAACTCCAACTTATTTTATTGATAATCTGGCATTGGTTGCACTTGTTCCTCCCGCACAGAGCCCTACCATTGATATTGATGCTGCACAGATTATAACGACTATCCCAGAAGGAGATAGTGAAACCATCACCCGTACGCTTGGAAATACAGGTGAATCGACCTTGTTGTATGAAATCGCTACTTCATTTAATCAACCAACAAGCTACAAAGCTGCATCACCTTGGATTTCTACTACTCCTGCAGGAAAATCAGTTGGTGTTCCTGTTGAAGCACCTAACTACACAGGCGGTTCTGCAGCACCAGCTAACCGTGATGTAACCCTGACTTATAGTGGTGAGAACGCTAGCGCCATCGGTCTTACAGCTGCAAATACGTGGAGCGTAGCAGCTAATTTCACAGCTGATATGGTAGTGCCTTACAACGGAATGTACCTCACAGCTGTAGATGTATTTGTAAACGATCCAGCCGATGACCATAAAATTCAGGTATATGATATGGGTTCAGTAAACCTTCCCGGACCTGGTGAACTGCTTTACGAACAAGATTTCTTCCCGAATATTGGTACCTGGACAACTGTCGTGTTAACACAGCCTGTTTATGTTAGCGGTCGCGATCTATGGGTAGGTTACTGGATGGATCAGCCAGAAGGTGTTTTCCCTGCAGGTATTGATGCTGGCCCAGCAAATCCTAATGGCAATTGGATTAAGTCTGGCATGGCATGGAGTCATCTTGATTCACAATTTGATGCAAACTGGAACATCCGCGCTCAGCTTACCGGTGAAGCAGGATCGGTTTGGTTGTCTGTTTCTCCTAATGCAGGCGAAGTAGAAGCCGGTGGGACTGATGAGCTTTCTATCGAATTGGACGCTTCTGGCCTTACTCCGCTATCCATTTACAAAGGTAGATTGCATATCAGAAGCAATGACCCTGTTAACCAACAGGTTAACATCAGCGTTTGGATCACTATTTTAACGGGTGTAAATGAGCAAGGCGAACAAACTTATGTTTCTGCTTATCCAAATCCAGCTAATGACGTATTGTTCCTGAAAGGTAATACTGAAATTACTGCTGTTATCCTGAGTAACAGTCTCGGACAGGTTGTTTATGAAGGCACAATCGGACAACGTGAAACCCGCATTGCTACTGATAAGTTTGATGCCGGCATGTATATTCTGACTGTGCAAACAGCCAACGGAACAGCTTCACAAAAGATTATGATTAAATAGTCATTTTCAAATAGCATTTAAAAAAAGGGACTTCCATGTGGGAGTCCCTTTTTTTGTGCTTTGTAATTTTTTTAAACTCCGCAAGTGCGGTCTCCGGATCGAGATGCCCTTCGCCAGAGCGCAAATCCTTTTGATTTATACTTCTAAAGTTTATCCTGAGATTTACAGATTTTACAGCCAGTCAGGGTGCGACTTCTTCAGCATCGCCGTATTAGTCGTGCCCGCGCTCGGCGTAGTCTGCGACTACGTCGGCTTTATTCATTTTTAAGGTTTATTCATTTGATTACAAGTAGGTTAGAGTTCTATTTTACAAAATTTCAGTTTTCAAGTTTAATATTTTTTAGTAAGTTCTGGCGACGTATTCGCAGACTAGGCCGAGCGGGGTGCGACTATACGGCGACTTCGAACAGTCGCGCTCTGACTTTAACTCGTTTATTAGTCAGGGTGCGACTATTTTATCGTGGCCGCATTAGTCGCGCCCTAACTTGCAACATAGACAGTTGCGCTCTGACTTTAACCCGTTTATTAGTCAGGGTGCGACTATTTTATCGTAGCCGCATTAGTCGCGCCCTGACTTGCAACATAGACAGTTGCGCTCTGACTTTAACCCGTTTATTAGTCAGGGTGCGACTATTTTATCGTAGCCGCATTAGTTGCGCCCTGACTTGCGGCATAGACAGTCGCGCTCTGACTTTAACCCGTTTATTAGTCAGGGTGCGACTATTTTATCGTAGCCGCATTAGTCGCGCCCTGACTTGCAACATAGACAGTCGCGCTTTGGTTTTAACCCGCATCGCTGGTGCAGATCTCCAGACCTGTGCCTCCTGAAAAATTATAGAATTTTTTCCAACTTAAGCTTCTGTTTCAGGATCCCCATCCATTATAAGTGCTCTATGAAGCGCTATCACCTGTGGAATAAGCATTTGACTTCCATCATTTACAATCACAAAATCCACCAGCTCCAGCTTTTTTTCTTCGGGCCACTGCTTATTCATCCGGGCGCGTATGGCCTTTTCCGAAAGCTTGTCGCGTTCTTTGATGCGTTCTATGCGTAGCTTCTCAGGAGCACTAACTAAAATAAGCTTGTCAAAGTGTTTTTGAAAGCCGTTTTCAAGAATTAAGGCTGCCTCATAAAGTGCATATTTACAGTGTTGTAAGTCCTTTTCGGCTGCCCAGCCATCAAATTTTTTGTGAAGCTCGGGATAGATCAAGTCGCGTATAAACTGCATGGATAATTCGTCCGTGAAAATCAGACGAGAGAGTTTTTTCTTGTTCAGATTTCCGTTAGAGAGATAGATAGATTTGCCGAATTGTTTTTTCATCCGAAGCTTTACCTGTGGCTCGTTGTAGAGGCTTTTCGCTTCATCATCGGCATAAAAAACCGGAATATCCAGTTGTTCAAATAGCGAACAAACCAGCGATTTCCCGCTGCCCATATTGCCGGTGATGCCTACTTTTATCACAATAGTTTAGTTTTTCATAATCAGGTATTCCACCTGGTCCGGTACGATGCGTTTTATCTTAATAGCACTTGGCGAGGCGGTCAAAACCACCTTGAGGAGCGCAGGTCGTGTTGAGAGCATGCTGGTGTCAATTTGAAGCCTGATATTTTGCTCATTGATAAGATCGAAATCGCGCAGAGCAATGTTATAAAAGACCCGTGCCTCAGCCGGGAAAAGTCTAAGTTGTGTTTGTCCTGGTATTTCAATCTCAACCATTGCTGAGGCTTCTGTAAAACTCGCTACATCCACTTCGACATGAATGTTGTCCACCTCAGCTTTGATGTCTTTTGATGGCATAGCAAGTTTGAGATTGGTGCTGAAGTTCTCAAAAACCTCAGTCTGATGGAGTTTTTCTGTTTCAATAAACGTGATGCTATCGAGCAGGGCTTTCGGCCCATAAATCTGTACCCTTTGAGGCTTAATTATCGGCTCAGAATACAATTCGTATTGCTTGCGAAATTGAAGGGCATTATTCAGTTTAACGTCAACGGTTTTCGACTGAAGTTTCTCCAGCCTGAAAAATATCTCGTTCTCGTTAAATAGCAATTCACCACCATCAATATTCAAACTGCCTGATAATTCTTCGCGCAAGCTTTGGGCGCTGATACTGTATAAATTACCATTTTGACGCCGGTAAGGCACTTGGTTAAGTGGGATACTAATGCTGGGGTTGGCCGATTTTAACAGCTTAACTTTTAAAATATTATAGCCCGTGGTATGGATGGAAACCTTTATTTCGTGCGTGTCTTTAGTGGGCATCCACAACTCTGCCGGCACATCGGTGAACTGCAATTTGAAGTTGTAGGTCACCGTATATTTATCAGACAGCTTGATGAGTAGCCAGAAAAATGCCGACAGCACTAAAAAAAACAGAAACGCCATAAGTTGTTTCCGTTTTCTTTCGTCGGATTGTAGGTTTCTGCCAAAAGATTTTAGCGCATTCATAACACAAAAAAAGCCGGAAAACCGGCTTTTTAATTATTTGCCTTGTCCAATTTGCGAGCTGTCCATTATGACAGCAGTTTTCTCAATTTCCAGGCGGTTTTGACCTTCTACTTCGATGATAAAGGTACTTTCGCGCACTTCGATAATTTTTCCATGGATGCCACCAATGGTAATGATTTTATCATTTTTTTTGAGCGCTTCACGGTATTTGCGCTGGTCTTTGGCTTTTTTCATCTGCGGACGGATGAAAAAGAAATAAAAGACCACCATAATTAAAATCAGTGGCAGAAATGACATCAAGCCGCTTGTTTCGCCATCGGCACCGGCAGGTCCTAAAAGTAAAATGCTTAAAATATTCATAGTTATAAAGTTAATAAGAATCTGGTGTTGAAACTTGCGCCTTTAAGCGCAGGGTTGTTGACTGAGGTTGCGTATTGGTAAGCACCGTAACGGTTTTATTTTGCATACCGCGTTGTCCTTTGCTGTCGAACGTTACTTCCAGGTGGCCTTCCTCGCCGGGCGCGATGGGCTTTGTTGGATACTTGCTGGCCGTGCAGCCACAGCTGGCGCTTACTTTGCTGATTAGTAAAGGTAAATTACCGGTGTTTTCAAACTTGAAAATAACACTCACCTGCTCACCTTGTATCAGCTTGCCGAAATCGTGTTCCGTTTTGGTGAAGCTAATCACCGGCATATCATTTTTATTGCCTTTCTTGCTGGCACTCTTTGCGTTATGTACAACATTTGTAGGAATTTTCTGTTCACTGTTTTGGCAGGAAACAGCGGCAAAAGCCAGCAATAAAAATAAAATAAAATACTTCATAAGACTACAGTTCATCTTTACGGTCATGGCCGCAAAAGTAATCATTTTCGTGGTTTTGAGGCACATTAGATTAGCTGTTGGAGCGCTTTTGATAATTGTCTTTTTTAATTTGTACAGCAGTAATCAACTCTGGCAGTATTATTTCTTCCTGGCTAATTGCTACTGCCCACAATACTTAGCGAGCCTTTATACACCTCATTGCTTTTAAAGCCTTCACATTTTAACACGTAAAAATAAGTGCCGTCTTTGAGGCCACCACCATCCCAATCATTTTGATAATTTGTTGATTCATAGACTTTTCTGCCATGACGGTTAAAAATCACCAAAGTAGTGCTTTTGTAATAGGCACTCAGGGGTTTGTAGGCATTGCTATTGGTCGCCGACTTCAGTACGCCGTTTTCTTCCCCCTCGCCTGGAGGAGCTTCCGTAATGACAAACAGATCGTTGATATTATCGCCATTGGGTGTGATAACATTGGGAATCTTTAGTTTTATCGGTAGCACTTTTACCTGTTTCAGATAGATGGTGTCGCATCCCTGCGGATTTACGACGGTAAGGATTACGCTATATTCGCCTTCTTCTGAATATAAATGCTCGGGAGTAAGCAAATCAGAGCTGGGACTTTCATCTCCAAATTCCCAGAAATGATTGGTAATCTCGATGCTGTCGGCGGAGAGGTTGGTGAAGGAAAAGTTGATGATGGGATTTTGGATATAGGCGGTATCGGGGTCAGCTTCAATTTCGACCACGGGATTTTGGTAGGATTCTGTATAAATAGAATCTTGTTGGAAGCAACCAAATTGATTTTCAATAGTGATAAAAACCCACTGATGTGCCTTTAATCCGATGGCAAGCCGGGGATTCCCGGGCGCAATCTGAACCGGCGAAACTTCCCAGCGATAGGTGAATGGTTCTGTGTCACCTGTGGCGGTAGCATTGATCATCGCGGTATTGCCGTTGTCGTTGTCGCCATTGGTGCAGGTAAGCTGCATCTGCTCCAGGCTTATCTCAAAAGCTGGTCTCACTTCTACAGTAAGTGAACTCATGCAGCTTTCGCCAGTAATCGTATCGGTAACGTTAACAACAAATTCATTGGTTTCGAAGGCTTTAAACTCTATGCTTGAGGTGGTGTCGCCAGTAGGTTGCCACGAATAGATGTAGTTGTCACCCTCAGTCACAGTCAGCTTCACCAGTTGGCCGTAGCACAAGGGCATATCGGCATCTGCGGTGATAATACATTCCAGTTGGGCCTTGGCCGAAAAGCTGAATAACACAGCCATCAATGAAACCAAATAATAGCTTATAGAAGGCCTGATGCGGTTTTTGTTACCTAAAATTCCTTTAATCATGTTCGTTAAGATACGTTGCGTATTGCGTGATGCAAAAGTAGTAAAATTAAAAACAGTAGGTTAATAACGTTCGTCCTGCAACATCACAAGAGTATAGTCCTTTAACGCTTCAATACCGGCATTTTTGAGGCGTTGATAAAATTTAGGATTTTCTGTCCCGGGATTAAAAATCACCCGTTTTGGCTTTAAGCCGATGATGTTATCCATCACTTCATCACTTTGACGTGTAGGCCCAATATATAGAGTAACGCTATGAAAATCTGATTTTTGTGGCCAGTTTTTATGGATGGGTGTATCGGTAATTGTGCCGGTTCTGTTGCCCAGCGCATACACTTCATGCTCATAATCGTGCAGCATCTTAACGGCTTTGTTGGCATATCTGGCGGGGTTTTCAGAGGCACCAATCACTAGTGTCTTTTTATTAGAAAATGTCATTGCGATCGTTTTAGTGATTTCTCAAAAAATACTTTAGCCTAGACGCTTCAAAACAACAAGATAATGCATAAATGCTGCACTTTATTGTTTGAAAGAGTTAAAAGCTCGCAAAAAAACAGCCCAGGCTTATTGCTTATACACAAACGAATTGATATTCATACCGGCGCCAACGGAGGCAAACAGCAGGATATCGCCTTTTTCAATATGATGATTGGGGACTTGATTTTTGAGTATCATATCGTAAAGCGTTGGTACTGTGGCAACAGAGCTATTCCCCAGCTCGGCTATACTCATCGGCATCACGGTTTCAATATTTGGGCGAAGGCCATATTTACGGAAGAAGCGCTGAACGATGGCGGCATCCATTTTTTCGTTGGCTTGGTGTATCAGGATTTTTTTGACAGACTCAATCGGCTCGCCCGAACGATCCAAAGCTATTTTCATAGCATCCGGAACGTGATTCAAGGAATATTCGTAAACTTTGCGCCCTAACATCTTGATGTACTTAGTGTTGGAATTGCTATCGGGCAAATTTGACTTATCAAAATAAAGGTAATCAAGCTCTTCATCTGTATGCGACATATTAGAAGTGGCCATTATTCCGGAGTCTGTCCCTTCACTATTGGCTTCCAAGATAACAGCTCCGGCACCGTCAGAAAAGATCATGGTGTCGCGATCGTAAACATCTACAATGCGTGATAATGTTTCAGTACCAATAACGAGGCAACGTTTAGCCAAACCCGTGCGAATAAAGGCATCGGCTTGAATTACGCCCTGAATCCAGCCCGGGCATCCAAAAATCACATCATAGGGCACACATTGGTTGTTTTTTATGCCTAGTTTATGACGTACACGTGCCGCTATGCTAGGCACCATGTCGGATTGATTGCTGCCTTTCGTAACATCACCGTAGTTGTGTGCTACAATGATTTGGTCAATGGTTTCGCGGTCAATTCCGGCATCTTTTATGGCCGCTTCGGCGGCAAAGGCAGCCAGATCAGAATTATTTTGGTTGTTTTCGGCCCAGCGGCGTTCGCCAATGCCAGTGATATCCTTAAACTTGCGAATAATTTCCTCTCCGGGACTGTCAATTAAAGATTGATCTTTTTCGAAAAAAACTTGTTTAACAAAGTCGCTGTTTTTGATGATACGGTTAGGAATATAGCTTCCGGTACCGCTTATAACAGTTCTGATTTGTTGCATAAAATTTTATTAAGTATTGATTGTGAATCAAATAATGTTAGCAGACTGATAATTTTTGTGCGTTTAGCGGCGGTAAAAGTAGCTATTTTTATGAACATCATAATTTTTTGGAGTGTTGGAGTAGTGGAGTGCTGGAATGAAACGCTATTCATAACTCCATTCATCCACTGCTTCATCTCCTCATCAAGCAACTAAGTTATTGACAAAATGCCAGTACACGCTTTCCATACCCTGACATTTATTCCGAATTTGGGAATAAACTAAACTTGGTAGAAAGTTTGATTAGCTATTAATCAAAAGTTAATACCATGAATTTGAATCAGTTTACAATAAAAGCACAGCAAGCCATACAACAGGCGCAACATATTGCAGCGCAGCATAAACAACAGGCTATCGAAAATATTCACCTGCTCAAAGCACTTATTGAAGCAGACGATCACCTGATTCCTGCACTATTGCAAAAACTTAACGTGAATGTGAAGGTTTTTCAGCAGGCAATAGACAGCAGCATCGCTTCGCTTTCCCGTGTGGAAGGTAGCGGTGAGCCTTATTTTACTAACGAAGCAAGCAAAACATTACAAAAAGCACAGCAGTTGATCAAGGAATTCGGTGACGATTACGTTTCAATCGATCACTTGTTGTTAGCCATTTATGAAACCAAATCAACAGCTTCGACCTTGCTCAAAGACAATAATATCCAGCGTAAAGATTTGCAGGAAGCTATCATGCAATTGCGGCAGGGCAAAAAGGTGGACAGCCCCAATGCCGAGCAAAATTACGACGCCCTGAACCGCTATGCCCGCAACCTGAATCAGATGGCTGCCGCAGGAAAGCTTGATCCGGTGATAGGCCGTGACGATGAAATTAGGCGTGTGCTGCAGATTTTGACGAGGCGCACCAAAAATAATCCCATACTTATTGGTGAACCGGGCGTAGGCAAAACCGCCATCGCCGAAGGCCTTGCGCACCGCATTATCAATGGCGATGTGCCTGAAAATCTGAAAACTAAGCAGGTCTTTTCGTTGGATATGGGTTCGCTGGTTGCCGGAGCTATGTATAAAGGCGAGTTTGAGGAACGCCTCAAAAGCGTTGTGCGCGAAGTGATTGGCAGCGAAGGCGAGGTGGTTTTGTTTATTGATGAGATACACACCCTCGTGGGAGCCGGAAAAGGCGAAGGCGCGATGGATGCCGCCAATATTCTGAAACCCGCTTTGGCGCGTGGCGAGCTACGTGCCATTGGGGCCACTACCCTCAAAGAATACCAAAAGTATTTTGAGAAAGACAAAGCACTCGAACGCCGTTTTCAGCTTGTGCTGGTGGATGAGCCCAATGCCGAAGATGCTGTTTCTATCTTGCGTGGCCTCAAAGAGCGTTATGAAACCCATCATCAAGTACGGATTTTAGACGAAGCTATTTTGGCTGCTGTTGAACTTTCGCAGCGCTATATCAGCGATCGTTTTTTGCCCGACAAAGCTATCGATCTGATTGACGAAGCGGCAGCACGTTTGCGTTTGCAAATCAACTCGCTGCCCGAGAACCTGGAAACGGTAGAACGCCGTATCAGGCAGTTAGAGATTGAACGCGAGGCCATTAAGCGTGAAAGCGATAAGCAAAAGTTGGATATCATCGGCAAAGCCATCGCTGAACTTTCTGACGAACGCAATGAAATACGCTCGCGCTGGCAAGCCGAAAAGGCACTGGTAGACACAATACAGCTGCATAAAAAGCAGCAGGAACAGTTTAAGCTGGAAGCCGAACAGGCTGAACGCGATGGCGATTTTGGCAAGGTGGCCGAGCTGCGCTATGGAAGAATGGGTGAGGCGGAATCAGCTATTGAAAATGCTAAAAAACAACTCAATGAAATACAGGGTGATCATCCACTGATAAACGAAGAGGTGAAGGCAGAGGATATTGCTGAAATTGTGGCACGCTGGACAGGAATTCCGGTGAGTAAGATGCTGCAAAGCGAACGTGAGAAACTACTTTTTCTCGAAGACCAGCTGCACAAGCGGGTTGTGGGTCAAAATGAAGCCATTGTTGCCGTGGCTGATGCCATCAGAAGAAGCAGGGCCGGTTTGCAAGATGCCAAGCGTCCGATTGGTTCATTTATTTTTCTGGGAACCACTGGTGTGGGCAAAACAGAACTGGCCAAAGCATTGGCCGAGTTTTTGTTTGACAATGAGCAGGCTATCGTACGCATTGATATGTCTGAATACCAGGAACGACATGCCGTGTCGCGCCTTATCGGAGCACCTCCCGGATATGTTGGCTACGATGAAAGCGGGCAGCTTACCGAGGCAGTGAGGCGCAAACCCTATTCGGTGATTTTGCTTGATGAGATAGAAAAAGCACATCCCGATGTGTTTAACATCCTGCTGCAAGTGCTGGATGATGGCCGCCTTACCGACAATAAAGGAAGAACGGCAGATTTTAAAAATACCATTGTTATTATGACCTCAAATATCGGTGCGCATATTCTCCAGGAAAAGCTCGCTGACACTTACGAAGTCGAGAATGCAGCAGCCATTTTTGAAAAAACCAGGGAGGAAGTTTTTCAGGTGCTGAAAACACAGTTGAGACCTGAGTTTTTGAACCGTGTTGACGATGTCATCATGTTCAAACCATTGAGTCGTGCCGAAATTCTGGAGATTGTAAGCCTGCAATTTGAGCAGTTGAAAAAGATGCTTGCCCACAACGAGATGCAGCTTACCATCACCGACGAAGCCTTGGCGCATCTGGCCACTATGGGCTATGATCCGCAATATGGTGCGCGTCCGGTAAAACGGGTGATGCAACGCGAGATGCTCAACGAACTGTCGAAAATCATACTAAGCGGTAAAATTGACAAGGAAAAACCGATACAGGTGGATGTGGCAGATGCGAAGCTGACTTTTGTGAATGCTTGATTGAGTGTTTTGTAAAAGAAAAGCTATAAGTAGCTGCGGCTATTTGTGGCTTTTTTTTCTACGTTTTTTTTCACACCTACATAAAGTGATTTGATATTGGCTTTTATTGGATTTATTAAAAATCATTCTAAATTGCTATAATTGGTATTTAAAGTGCCAAAGCAATAATTATTTTTAATAGTTTTGACTGTCCTTTAGACTTTGCAAAAGGATATGTGAAGAACAACCAAAAGCATAAAATGTATATAACTGATAAGCAGCATCTTACCCCCCCCCTGATAGCCGATGGTTTTTCAGCATTAGAGCTGTTATTATCCGTCAGTTGGCAAAAGATAATACACCACGGTCGGCTTGTACCTCAAAAAAACAAACAGATTTTCAGCCTTGGGAAGAATAAATTCATTATACGAATGCCACAGGCTTAAGGTCTGTGGCGTTTCAGTGCTATTTGTGGCCTAACATTAGTGTTCTGTTAGAATAGGCTCTTTGGCAGTTGGTTGCAAATAGGTTCTTTGTTATTCATAATTAGTTGGGTTTACAGATAGTTTGTAAATTAGCTATACTGACGGGAGGTGATAATTATAAAATATTTATTATCAGTGCTTTAAAAGAACAACAAAACATATTTTAGTGAACACTAACCAGACATAAAACAATTTCATTAATTTAAAAAATTAATAATATGAATAGAATTTTTTTTCGAGTCTTTACCTTGCTATTTTCTTTGACAGTTTTATTTAGCTGCAATAAAGACAGCAAAATTGTTCCAGAAGATAATAACAACACAAGTGAATACACAGCCGATGAAATGGCCTTGTGGAATCAATTAAACAATTTCAACCTCAAAATTAAGAATGGCCTTAAATCAGAAGAATTTATTTCGCCTGATAGTGCTATTTGGTATCTCGAAGCCTTGTTTAATGTGCAAAATGCTGTGGGAAATGATTTTGAGGAATCAAAAACCTATGAGCGAGATTATGCTCTTAGCATATCCAGTAATGGTATGGTAGATTTGAGTGAGATCGCAGATTTAAACGATCAGATGATTGAAGATTTGAATTACGAGCTCGATTTAATCGATGCTGACAATAAATTTTTGTTTGTAGCAGACTTAAAGAAAGAAGCTTTAAAAAATGATTCAGTTAAAATAAGCTTTAAAGGAGTTTTAGCACGAAAACCAGCTTCATTATATTATGCAATAGATTCTACTGATAATTGGAGATATGGAAATAATTTAGGACGATGTGAAAATACTCAATGGGATTCAGATGCAGGCAAGGAGCTAAAAAGAAGATTTAATAATCCGTATATAGCTTATCCCTTTCCAGTTTATCATGACACAACATCCACCGGATGGATTAATATAGATAATTCTAATGTATTAGACTATACAACATCTGGTTTTGAAGATAGGATTTACCATGAACTTGCTACATCACCTCCTTGCATTGAGCATGATGAATTGCTTCAGTTATTGATTGATGGTCATTATATAATATACAATAAAGCTAATGAAAGCCCAAGCGGAGTTCGTATAGATGGACTTGATTTTAAATATTTTGAATTGTGGACTAATAATCCAAATCCACCTGATAATATTTATAAGCATAATTATCAAGTTTGGTATGGTAATCCAGTTAGGATACCTCCAATTACTGACTAGTATTTGGAGAATAGGGTGTATGAGTCATTCTCATACACCTTTTAGTTTTTTATTCTTAAATCAGAGATTGTATTTACTTACGGATATAAAATAGTCATTTGCATAAATCTGACCAATTCCTGTTGTTTCATACATGTTGTTATGCCAGATAAACGTCAATAAATAACTTTATAAAGATTTGATTCTTAAACTCTATATATTAATTTCTTATGAAAAACATTAGCTTACTAAGCTTTTTAATATTTTTAGGCGCATTTCCTCTAAAATCACAAGTGTTAAACAATAATAACATTATTGCAGACACCACTTGGTCAACTGATACCATCAGGATATACAATGATGTTACTGTCCAATACCCAGCTACACTCACCATAAATCCAGGTGTTTATGTAGAGTTTCAGGGTAATTATAGTATAAACGTACAGGGAAGTATAAAAGCTATAGGAACAATGAATGATACTATAGTTTTCACTGTATTTGATACTACATCTTATGCAGATACAGCTACTTTGGCAGGAGGCTGGGGTAGCATTAAATTACTTGATAATCCTACTGACACTTCTGAATTTAGTTTTTGTAGGTTTTCTTATGGTAAAGCTATCGATCCTGGTCATACGATTAATGATCACCTAAATGAAGAAAACTGGGGAGGGGCATTATTTGTAAAAAACTATGGAAATGTGTTCTGTAGTAACTCCAACTTTTATAATAATAGAGCTAACTTTGCAGGAGGAGCTTTTTGGGTCAAGTATTGTTCAAGTTTACAATTGATCAACAATAGCTTTATTAAGAATCAAACTTTTCAGCAAGGAGGTGGAGCCTCAATCGGAAATTGTTCATCCGCCATAATTTCAAATAATCTATTTAAACTGAATAAGGCATTTGTTACTTTTGAAACTTCTGTAGGAACTGCAGTTAGAGGCTCTGGAGGGGGCTTACGTGTTAATACAAATTGTAACGCTTTGGTTGTGAATAATAAATTTTTTAACAATCACTCAGTAAATGGAAGCGGCCTTTATGAAACCACATCTAATTGTATGATTTATAATAATGTAATTGCGAATAATATGGGGAATGGTATAATGAATGGACATGGTTTTTCAACCTCTACTTATGCAAATAATACTATTGTAAACAACCTTGCATATTCTCACACAGGCTGTGGAATTGTGTATTCTAGCATTTTTTTAGAAATGAGAAACAATATTATTTGGGGCAATGATGTAATCCCAGAGTGGAATTTTGATCCTATTCAATTATATAATACCGATGGTTCAATAGCAGATTTTACTTATATGTGTAACCCGGATGGTTACCCAGGTGAAGGAAATATAACTGATGACCCCCTTTTTGTAAACCCCACTGCAGGTGCAGGACCTGATTACGACGGGCTCTCAGCCGATTGGTCACTATTGGATAGTTCGCCCTGTGTAAATACCGGTACACCAGATATTACCGAGCTCAACCTGCCTGAGACAGATATTCTTGGCAACCCGCGCGTGTATGGCATTCGCATTGATATGGGTGCTATTGAAAATCAAATGGTGGTTGGTCTGCCCAAAAACCCGCTGGTAAATGCGAGGCTGGAAATTAGTCCCAACCCCTTTGGCCAAAGCTTTAAAGTAGTGTCTCCGCGCGGACAAAAAATCAGCAGCATCAGCCTCTATAACCAAAACGGAAAACCGCTGGGTAAATTAGAAAAGCTGCCTTTTGATCAGGTGATGGTTTACGACCTGGCCAACCATCCTGCTGGCCTGTATCTGATGGTAACCCAGTTTGAAAACGGCAACACAGAAAGTACAAAGCTGGTGAAGTATTAGGTTTATTAAAAATCATTCTAAATTGCTATAATTGATTTTGAAAGTGCAAAAGCAACTATTATTTTTAATAGTTTTGACTGTCCTTTTGTCTTTATAAAAGGATTTGTGAATCAAACAAAAAATCTGAAAATGTATATAACTGATAAACAACATCTTACCCCCCCCCCTGATAGACGAAAGTTTTTCAGGAATAGGGAGCTTGTTATCAGCCGGATGGCAGAAAATAATTCACTACTGCATAGTCGTTTGTCAAAAGAACAAACATATTTTCAAACTTGGGAAGAATAAATTCGACAAGCCGGGGCTGTCTGGTCAATGATCAGACAGCCAACCAGCTTAACTATTAATTCTTTTAGCTTAAACCCAAAAAATATCAAATGAAAAATTATAGATTTTATTTCTTACTGCTTATCCCTGCAATATTATTAGCATTAAAATTATCTGCAATTGGACAGTATGAAGAAAGCGAAGAACAACAATTACAATGTTCACAATATGGTATTATTGAGTTTCCTTTTAATGGAAATCATGGATGTCCGTATGCTTTCGACTTTAACTCGCTAATTAGTAGTAATTGTGAATTAGAGGATATTGATTTCGATAAAGGCTCTCCTGGTATTCAACATTACAAAGAGACTCAAACTTGCAAAACATGGACAAATGGCTATGATGGAATAATTCACATGCTTCCAAAAAGCGGATATGGCGGACAGGGGTTTACTGTTTCTAATGACGTTTATGTATATTTTACAAACAATACTTATGAAGCACCAACTTGGACAATGTATGTAAGTTACAATCAAGGACCCTATCCTGCTCCTTGTTATTGATGCATTATTTGTTTGTCAGAGAGTACTCTGGCAGGTTTTCTTCATTTTTAATTATTGGAATAAATAATCATGAAATTATTCAGCTTCATACTTTGTGCATCCGTTTTGCTGTTGCTGTCAACTTATTCTATGGCCCAACAAAAGCTTGAGATCAGCTTTGAATCTCACTATTATGGTCAGGCTTTGGGGCTTGATAGTATCCTGATTAGAAACATCACCACAGGTCGAGATACAAGCCTATATGCTCCCGACACAGTTTTAGTGTTGGATTATGCAGTTGGGCTTAATGACTATTCACTGGGTGAAACAGCTTTTTCTGTTTCGCCAAACTATCCCAATCCTGTCATACATGGAAGCACCAGTTTTGATGTGAACATGCCGGAAGCCGGGCTGTTGACTTTACACGCAACGGATGTGTCAGGGGAAAAACTTGCAATTATCCAACAAAGACTTGAGAGAGGGCAACACCATTTTACATATTATCCACCTTCCAAAGGGATTTCATTGATTTGGGCTTCTGATGGCAAAAACATCGGGCAGGTAAAAATTATCAACGTGGGTGAACCGCTGTCGTTTGGTAAAAGAATAATACATCAATCTAGTAAAGCTTATCATTCCATGCCAGATAAAAAAAGTAAATCTTCAGGTTTTAAATACAACTGGGCCGACACACTTTGGTATATCGGCTATAGCAAATCTCCTGAAGGTATAGCAGCTAGCGATGTTTTGGAAGCTTCGCCCGACCTAAATAGTCATGTGAGTTTTGGAATTATAGAAGGTATGCCGTGCAAGGGAACAGAAGCAGTAAAACATGGCGGACAATTATATGCCACAGTGGAAATTGAAGGAGTTTGCTGGCTAAAAGAGAACCTCAATATCGGTGCGATAATCCACAGCGATTCTACCATGACAGATAATGGAATCATTGAAAAATATTGCTATGATAACGATCCTGGCAATTGCAGAGAATATGGAGGTTTGTATCAATGGGGCGAACTGATGAACTATACGCTAGGTGATGGAGCTAAGGGAATTTGTCCTCTTGGATGGCATATTACCTCAATCGATGAATGGAATGATTTAACGGATGTACATCCGGGTTTTACGCTGAAAGAAAGGGGTACAAGTCATTGGATAGAAGGAACCTTTGCTACCAACTCAACCGGCCTTACAATTTTACCGGGAGGCTATAAATGGTGGAGTGACGGATCATTTGAACAATTAAAAGCTTATGCGGGGTTCTTTACCTCTACTGAACTTCCTTCTCCGCCTTCGTGGGGTGTTTGGGTTAAAGGCTTTTCATGGAACGAAAGTGGTTCTCATTCTGGTAATGCATATACTACACATGGTGATTCAGTCAGGTGTATAAAAGATGCGGATTAAAACTTTTAGTTTTAGTTTAACTTTCAGTACCTTCTCCTGATGGTAACTCAGTTTGAAAACGGCCATACAGAAAGCAGCAGATTGGTGAAGTATTAGAGTAGACCTTGGTTTATCTCCCCGCAGATCCCGCAAATTTTTTCAGATTCGTTTTCCGCGTTAATCTGCGTCATCCGCGGGAAATCTTTTTTGTTTTTTCTCCCGCTGATCTCGCAGATTTCCGCAGATTTTTTCTCGGCATTAATACCTCTCAAATCCATACTATATTCACAAATAAGCATAACTATTGGTGAATACAATCACCATAAGTTATATCTTTGTAGAAATAATAGACTTATGTATGCAAGAACGTTAAGCGTTGAAATTAAGAAAAGACTTGGTTCAGGTAAAGCAATTGTGGTTGTTGGGTCGCGACAAGTGGGAAAAACAACACTGCTTGAGTCTATTCTTAGCTCACAGGAATATTTGCTTCTTGACGGCGACGATCCTACTACGAGAACACTTTTAACCAAGCCTAATACGGAGCAAATAAGAATGATTATTGGAAAACATAAAGCTGTTTTCATCGATGAAGCCCAGCGGATTGATGGCATTGGCCCTACGATGAAAATCATTACAGACAGGTTTAAAGAGGTTCAACTTTTTGCTAGTGGTTCTTCAGCTTTTAATCTGTCCAATAAAATTAATGAACCCCTGACTGGTAGAAAGTGGGAGTACCACTTGTTTCCCATTTCATGGGAAGAGTTTGAAGCGCATCATGGCTATCTTCATGCCGAACAACAAATAGAAAACAGGCTGCTTTATGGGTTTTATCCTGATGTTTTGAATAATCCGGGGGATGAAATAGCGCGATTAAAAAATTTGGTAAACAGCTATTTGTATAAGGATATCTTATCCTATATCGACATCAGAAAGCCTGAAGTGCTTGAAAAATTGGTTCAGGCGCTGGCCCTTCAGCTGGGCAACGAAGTGAACTATACCGAGCTGGCTCAGCTGCTTCATATTGATAAAAATACCGTTAATAAATATATTGATATTTTACAACAGGGATATATCATCTTTAAGCTAGGCAGTTTTAGTAGGAATCTGAGACATGAAATAAAAACAAACAAGAAAATTTATTTTTATGATAACGGAATTAGGAATATGATTATTGGCAATTTTAATCCATTAGCATTGAGAGCTGATAAAGGTGCGCTATGGGAGAACTTTCTGATTTCGGAACGGTTAAAGCAAATTGATTACAAGCAAAGTCTTGCCCGTACTTATTTTTGGCGTACGAAGCAACAACAAGAAGTTGATTTCGTAGAGGACTTCGGTGGTAAAATCGCTGGATATGAATTTAAATGGGATAATAAGAAAAGTGTAAAACTACCAACAACCTTTACAGAAACATATAATGCTGAAAGTAAAGTGATTGATCGAAAAAATTTCAGAGATTTTGTAATAATCAACTAGCTGGATAACTCCTTATGAATTAATAAAGGTCAAGCTTGCAAACTAGCGCAAATTTCCGCTGATGTTTTTCTGCGATAATTTGCGTTATCAGTAGGAAATATTATTTATGTTTTATTTTAACCTTTCCATATCCTCGTGCCGTGTACGATGGAAAGTTAAACGTATCGTGAATATTGACTTTTGAACGTCCCTTAGGACTTCAAAACGTCGAATTGAAAGCCATGAATTATTCCTTTGATGTTTGCGTTATCTGATCAGAAAGTCCTGCTTTGAATAAATTGCTACAAAAACCACCCTATCGCTTACACATTAAATCGGATATGCAGGATGTCGCCATCGCCTACGATATAGTTTTTGCCTTCCACCTTAAATTTGCCGGCATCTTTAACGCCCTGTTCGGTTTTGTAGTGAATAAAATCCTCATACTTCATCACTTCGGCGCGGATAAATCCGCGTTCCAGGTCGGAATGTATCACGCCGGAAGCTTGTGGGGCAGTCATTCCTTTGCGGATTGTCCAGGCCCTTACTTCTTTGACCCCAACAGTAAAAAATGATTGTAAATTGAGGGTTTTGTATGCTGCCCGAATTAATTTATTCACGCCAGGTTCTTCTAGCATAGCATCGGCCAAAAACACTTCCCGGTCCTCGGGATCTTCCAGCTCAGCAATTTCGGCTTCCAGAGCACCAGCAATAATCAGCACTTCGGCATTTTCATTTGCCAGTGCATCTGTTACTGCTTTCGTATAGGTGTTTCCAGTGAGAGCAGATTTTTCATCTACATTACACACGTAAATTACTGGTTTTGCCGTAAGGAGCTGCAGGTCGTTTACATGTTTTTTATCGTCGTCGCTTAGGTCGAGCTCGCGTGCGTTACCAAAATTCTCAAAGTGCTCCTTATATTTCAGTAATACGTCTAAGGCTTTTTTGGCTTCTTTGTCGCCTGCTCTGATCAATTTTTCTACCCTAAGAATTTTTCGGCTCACCAGATCCAGGTCGCGCACTTGTAACTCAAAATCGACGATATCTTTGTCACGCAGCGGGTCAATCGAACCCTCAACATGGGCCAGGTTTTCATCCTCGAAGCAACGCAACACATGAATCAGGGTATCCATCAGCTGGATATCGGCCAAAAACTTATTACCAACGCCTTCGCCTTGGCTGGCACCTTTGGCTAGGCCGGGCAGGTCAACGATCTCTAGTAATGCCGGAATCACCTTTTCTGAATGTATGAGCGCGTCTAGGGCATCGAGGCGCGGATCGGGCACTTCCACCATACCAATATTAGATTTGGTAGCGCTGAAGGCGTAGTTGGATGCCTCGGCTTTGGTATTCGACATGCAGTTGAAAATGGTTGTTTTTCCGGTATTTGTAAGACCAATGATGCCACAATTGAGAGCCATATTGTTTTAGCTTTTAGTTAAAAATTTCGGTTTGCAAAAGTAGGCTATATTTTTGAAGAGTTGAGGGGGGATTCAAAGATTCAATCACGAAAGCTTTTTGGACAATTATTCAATGAGAATACAAAGATTTAATCCCGAAATCGCATCGCTCTTGCCACTTTCTTTTTCCCGCAGATTTCCTTAGATTTCCGCTGATCCATTCTCTGTGGGAATTTTTTTTTTCATTATCTTGTTTTAAGTGTACTTTTATTCTGTGCGTTTCTTCCTCAGCCGTCCGTCTTCAACCTTTTCCAGTCATTTCGAAAGTGGAGTCCCACTCGAGCCTGCGTCCGTCTTGCATTCCATTTTCTACAGAAGCCTTATTGTTTTCTCGTCAAACTTTGAATTTACTATTCAAATCATATTATCTCCAAAACTTTTCCAGGGTAAAACGGTTGCTGCTGTTCGCTCTTGCCGTTCATCACCTCCATAAACCAGGTATTTACGTAAAGATGTTTTTTTAGAAATCGTTTCGTAAAAGTTTAAACCTTTGAATAAATTTGGCATAATAGTTTGCGTAGCTTTAAATTCTACCGCTTCTTGTGTTGTTCCTGCATTAATAATCAAATCGACTTCATTTCCAGCAACATCCCGCCAAAACCAGATATCGTTTAATTGATTGCAATGGTGCATTCTTTTTACATATTCTGCAATCATCATATTTTCAAAAAGGCTGCCTTTGAAATCTGTTAATTGAACTTGTTCAGTATTATCCAGTTTGAGCAAATAACAAAGTAACCCTGTATCGTAAAAATATAGTTTTGGTGTCTTTACAATTCGTTTTGAGAAGTTCTCGAAATACGGAGGAAGTAAGAATAAGATATAACTGCTTTCTAGTGCTGATAACCAAGCTTTTGCCGTAGGTTGCGAAATGCCACTTTCATTAGCAAGCGAGCTTAGGTTTAATAATTGTCCTGCTCGTGTGGCACAAAGCGCAAGAAAGTTTTGAAATAACCGCATGTCTTTTATCGCAATTAACTCACTCACATCGCGTTGAATATATGTTTGCACATAATTAGCATAGAATATTCTTGAAGGAATTTCCCGATCGAAGATTGCAGGATAAAATCCCTTTATTAAGTTGTTGATATAATTTTCTTCTAGTAATCCGACTGAATTTAATTCCTGAAAATCAAATGGAAACAGTTTAAACAGGGCAACACGACCAGCTAAACTTTGCGTAATATTTTGGGCAAGATGAAAGTTTTGTGAACCTGATAAAATAAACTGTCCCATCAACTTACTTTCATCTACAATAGTTTGCAGATAGGAAAAGAGGATAGGCACACGTTGAACTTCATCAAAAATTACCTTTTCTGAATATTCTTTTAAAAATCCATTTGGATCAGAAGTCGCAAAACTCCGAACATCGAGATTTTCCAAATTAACTTAACGATATTCAGGAAACACAAATTTGAGCAATGTAGTTTTACCTGATTGTCGAGGACCTGTAACTGCTATAATAGGATACTTATCAACTAAAAGATTAATAGCAGAAATTATTTCTCTTTGTATTATCATTTAATTTAGCCTTAAGCGCTGTTAATGAATGTCAAAGATAAATATTATTTTCAAAAACATCATCATCAACTTTGAAATATCTTGATCACAACTTTGAATTATCAGAGCTTCAACTTTGAAATATCCTTGTAATATTGTTTTCAAGAAGTTGACTCGTAAGCCCATCAACCCCTGAACTCATCAACTTGTAAATCTATCAATCTCTAAAAAAAACGAAAAAAGCCGGGAATGCAACCCGGCTTTTTTCAAATGCTTTTCAAGCAATTGTATTGATTTACTATTTGTTTAAAAAGAAGTCAATGATTATTCAATAATTATTTTTTCAGTTACAACTTCTGTTGGCGTATAAATCGTGATTAAGTATAAGCCAGCAGGCAGTTTTTCAGTATTTATTATATGGCTAAAGTCGTCAAGTTGTTGTGAAAGAACAACTTGCCCTGACATATTGTGAATCGTCATGCGGTCTATTGTAGCCGAACTTTTTATGGTAAGAAAATCCTTTGCGGGAATGGGTGAAATCGTGAAACCCTTTTTTAGTTCAGAAACAGAGGTTGGTATGGCATTTTTATATACTGTTGAACTTGCATCTGAATAGTATGGTTGAGAGTAGCCGGTAATTACCAAATCAATTTTACCATCACCATCAAAATCACCCACATCTGCATCGCCATAATAGGAAATATTAAACATATCTAATCCACTATCCACAAAACTATCATTTCCACTGTTAAAATAGATTTTCGAGATACTTGAGCCCTCGCCAGGCGTATCGGTTTCTCCTACTATAAATAGATCAAGTTGACCATCGCCATTAAAATCTGCCCATTCTATTGAGCTGTGTGAAACGCCAGGAAATCCAAGGTCTAAATCTGTGAATGTTCCGTCACCATTGTTCTTATAGAGTATGGTGAATCGTTCCGCTCCATCTCCACCTGCTCCTGAGATTACTAAATCAGGAAAACCGTCATTGTTATAATCGCCCCATTCCGCATCGCCTAACCAGCACCTGGTAAGCGGAATGTCAGCAACGGAAAAAGTTCCATCACCATTATTGGTGTGTATTTTGGTATAGAAATCCTGTGTGCCGCCATCGCTATCATTAAAGCCAGTAAGCACAAAATCTAAATGGCCATCATTGTTATAATCAGCCCATTTTATTCTGCCCAAATTCATGCCGGGCAAAACCACATTGGTCATTTCTGTGAAATTTCCAGTTCCGTCATTTTCATATAGTTTCGTGATTCTGTCGTTGACTCCAATCCCCGTGATAGCCACATCAAGATCGCCATCTCCATCAATGTCAATCAGTTGAACTTCTCCTTGTTCGGCAGGAATAATGCCGGCATTCAAACTTGTAAAGGTTCCATCGCCATTGTTTCGGTAAATCTCTGTGAAATCTTCGTACTCTTCATTAACTCCCATTAAGATGATGTCGAGTAAATTATCTCCGTCAACATCTCCCCAGGCAACTGATCCTAAATAAGTTAGTGGTAAGTTTGCTGTAGTTGAATACATATAATTACCGTTTTCATAAAGGTATAAACCACCCTTCAAGTTAAAATCCATATCAACTCCTGAAAGGTATAAATCCAGATCGCCATCGTTGTCAATGTCACCAAAAGCTGCAACAGAAAATAATAAATTAGGTAGTGGCGCATTAATATCCACAAAGTCCTGTGCCCTCAACGCAAGTGTTGATAAAGCTAAAAAACAGATTAAGAATAGATTAGTTTTCATAGGTTTAAAATTTTGGTTTGTTAAAAAAATATAATCTAATAAATAAATCAAGCATGTAAAGCTACAAAAAGTAATTAACAAATCGTTAACAAATCGTTAACAATTTGCTATCAGGGTAAATTCCATACATTAAAATAATCGGAAAAAAGTCCATAAGCGGAGTTGAGGTTTTATATCAGCTTGTTATTGTTTTCGTTGGCTAAAGCCAGGAGTTAATTATTTTTCCTAAGCATGTTTCAAGTTTATTTTTACTGCAAACTTATTTCAGGACAAGAGACCCATAAACCAAGTAATGCGCACAAATCCTCAACCCTCAAAACTTATTCAAATAAAATATACACAAATCAAAGGATATTTTGTACTTTTGCCGCCTCATTTTAAGGTGATTCCGGACGAGCAGGATGTTTTATCCTCAGCACCTTACAGAATGCAAAAAGTTTAACCTCCCTGCAAACGCTAATCCGGTGCGTGATACAGGTACAAATTGTTTTTTAAATGACTGAAAACGAAAAAAACGTCAACGAAGAAAACACACAGGAACAACCTCAGACTCCTGTTGCCGCTGACGAAACAAAAAAGGAGGAAACTCCTGCCACCGAGACTGCCGAAGTAGTAGCAGAAACTACTCCCGAAGTAGTAGCCGAAAAAGAAGAAGCAAAAGCTGAAGAAGTTGAACAAGTTGAAGCTGTTGCTGAGAAAGTAGAAGAGGCTCCTGAAGCAGAAGTTGAGAAAACAGAAGCTACTACTGAAGAGCCCAAAGAAAAAGCTGCTCCCAGAGAGAAAAACAAGCCTGTTGCACCAGAAGATTTTGACTGGGACAATATTGGCAAAAAAAGGGAAGTGTATTCTAAATCCGAGCGTGAGAAACTGGAACAGCTCTACGACAAAACCCTCAGCTCCATCGGAGATCACGAAGTGATTGACGGCTTTGTAGTTAGCAAAAACAGCCGCGAAGTGGTAGTAAACATTGGCTTCAAATCTGATGGCGTTATTCCTGTGAACGAATTCCGCTACAATCCAAACCTTAAAGCTGGCGACAAAGTGGAGGTTTATGTTGAAAATCAGGAAGGGCCAAACGGCCAGTTGATGCTTTCACACAAAAAAGCACGTATCCTGCGTTCATGGGACCGCATCAATGATGCCTTCGACAAAGAAGAAATTATCAATGGCTATGTGAAAAGCCGCACAAAAGGTGGTTTGATCGTTGACGTATTCGGTATTGAGGCTTTCCTTCCCGGCTCACAAATTGACGTGAAACCCATCCGTGACTACGATATCTATGTAGATAAAACCATGGAATTCAAGGTGGTGAAAATCAATCAGGAATATAAAAACGTGGTGGTATCGCATAAAGCACTTATCGAAGACGAACTCGAACAACAAAAAGCCGAGATCATCAGCAAGCTCGAAAAAGGGCAGGTACTCGAAGGTACCGTTAAAAATATCACTTCCTATGGTGTATTTATCGACCTGGGCGGCGTAGATGGACTGATCCATATCACCGACCTCTCCTGGGGACGTATCAACCATCCTGAAGAGATTGTTGAACTCGACCAGAAAATCAAAGTGGTTATCCTCGACTTTGACGATAACAAAAAACGTATCGCTCTCGGCCTGAAACAGCTTACACCTCATCCTTGGGATGCATTGGATGAAACCATGAAAATTGGTGACAAAGTGAAAGGTAAAGTTGTAGTAATTGCTGATTACGGTGCATTTATCGAAATCGCGCCAGGCGTTGAAGGCCTCATCCACGTTTCAGAAATGTCATGGTCACAACACCTGCGTACTGCTCAGGACTTCCTGAAAGTAGGCGACGAAATCGAAGCTGTTGTGCTGACACTCGACCGCGAAGAGCGCAAAATGTCGCTCGGTATGAAACAGTTGATTCCTGATCCATGGGAAAATATCAAAGACCGCTATCCGGCAAATTCCAAGCATACCGCTACCGTGCGCAACTTTACCAACTTCGGTATCTTTGTTGAGCTGGAAGAAGGTGTTGATGGCCTGATCCATATCTCTGACCTGAGCTGGTCGAAGAAAATCAAACATCCTGCTGAGTTTACCAAGGTAGGCGAAAGCATCGACGTAATCGTGTTGGATGTTGATGAGGAAAACCGTCGCTTGAGCCTCGGCCACAAACAGCTGGAAGAAAATCCATGGGATGTATTCGAGAGTATCTTCACTGTAGGTTCAGTTCATCAGGGCACCATTATCAGTGCCAATGACAAAGGAGCAATCGTTTCTCTGCCTTATGGCGTGGAAGGTTTTGTGCCAAACCGTCATTTGAAAAAAGAAGATGGCAGCAATGGAAAAGTTGAAGAAACAATTGATTTTAAGGTGATTGAATTCTCGAAAGAGAACAAGAAAATCATTTTATCACACTCACGCATTCACGAAGACCTCGCTTTTGTTCAGCGCAGCGCTGAAAAAGAAACCAAAGGTAACGAGGCTAAGTCAACCAAACGTGCCGTGAAAATCATCAACGAAAATCTGGAACGCACCACACTCGGCGACCTCGACGTATTGGCTGGCCTGAAAAAAGACCTGGAAGACGAAGAGAAAGCAGCAAAGAAAGAATAAGCTAGATTATTTTTTATACCAAAAAAGGCTGTCTGCATTGCAGGCAGCCTTTTTTAATGAGGATTTGAGGGCCGAACCCGTCAACGCGTCAACCAAAAAATACTTATAAATAAGCCAGATCAGGCCGCCCTTCATTAACTTTGCCGCAAGAAACTTCAACCTTTTAAAGCGTAAGCTGTTATACTAATCATGATTCCTTTTGAACTCACAATTCTTGGTGCCGGGTCGGCCTTGCCCACCATTCATCGCAGTGCTACCAGTCAGTTTTTGCACTACAACGGTCAAAATATGCTTATTGATTGCGCCGAGGGAACACAGATACGTCTGCAGCAATTGAAGATCAGTGCTATGAAACTTGACCGAATTTTCATCAGTCATCTGCATGGCGATCATTATTTTGGCCTTATCGGTCTAATCAACTCCATGCACCTAAATAGTCGCATAAAACCACTCAAGCTTTTCGGTCCGCCGGAGCTTATCAATATCATCCAGCTGATGTTGCAGGCATCCGATACTTCACTCAATTTTCCGATCAATTTTAAGCCGCTTGCCGGTTTTGAGAAACAAAAGATTGATGAAGACGAGCAGCTGCAGTATTTTTCCTTCCCTGTAAAACACCGCATCCCGGCCTGGGGATTCCTGATTAAGGAAAAGCCCAGAAGGAATATTGATCCGGAATTTATTGAGAAATATAATCCGAATCACCAGCAGTTACAGGCTATTCAACAAGGAGAAGATTTTATCGACGCATCAAATGCCAGGATTAGCAATGCGGAGATTATTCAGCTTTCAAGCGATCAGCGTGCTTACGCCTTTTGTGCTGATACGGCTTACCATGAGCCGATTGTGGATTATATTAAAGGAGTGAGTCTGCTTTACCACGAAGCGACTTTCATGCAAGATTTACAGGTTTTGGCGTCAAAAACTTTACATTCAACGACGGTTGATGCAGCAAACATCGCCAATAAATCACGTGCTAAGCAACTGCTGATTGGCCATTTTTCATCCCGTTACAAAGACCTTAATCCTTTATTGGCCGAAGCCAGAAGCATTTTCTCAAATACTCAAATAGCAGTAGACGGGCTGAAGGTGGTGATTTAGGCGCTGAAAAAAAACAGATTTTCTTCCCATAATTTTATACTTATTATTTCAGCGCATGATAAAGCACTTCAACAGGATGCACCGCTTCTTTTCCGGTGCCATCGTGAATCTGATGACGGCAGGAAGTGCCGGAAGCAGTTAGAACAATACTTTCAGCAGCTTTCCTGATGGTGGGGAAAAGTACGAGCTCACCCACTTTCATCGAAACATCGTAATGCTCTTTTTCATAGCCAAAAGCGCCTGCCATGCCACAACAGCCTGCCTTAATTTCAGTTGCTGTGTAGTTTTTGGGGATGTTTAGCAAGCCTAAAGCATCGCGCGTAGAGGCAAGCGACTTCTGGTGGCAATGGCCGTGATAGAGTATCTCGCGTTTTTCTTCGGTAAATAAATCACTGGAAAAGTGTCCTTTCTCAAATTCACTATTCAGAAATTCTTCAATCGTAAAGCTGTTGTTCGATAACCTAGCTGCCGCAGGGCGTAAATCAGCATCAACAAGCTCCGGGTATTCATCTCTAAAGCACAGTATGGCAGATGGTTCAATCCCTATCAATGGATTCTCGGCACTGATAAGCGGTGCCAGTTGTTTCACATTTTCATTGGCGATTTTTTGAGCTTTCCGCAAAAACCCCTTGCTCAAGAAGGTTCTGCCACTTTCAATATGTTTTGGTAAAACCACTTCATAACCCATTTTGGTGAGCAGTAAAATCGCATGAATGCCAATTTGTGTATCATTAAAACGTGTAAACTCATCATTAAAAAGATAAATTTTTCGACCATTGGTTGCGGCAGGTTTATTCTTTTTAAACCATTTATCTAAGGTGGTTTTATAGAGCGATGGCAGACGTCGTTTGGGTGCAAAACCAAAAAGTGGCATGATCAGTTTCTGGCTTAACGGATTGTTCATCATCAGGTTAGTAAAAGCAGGAAAGCTGCTTCCCAGCCTATTCACTGAGGTGATATTGGCGATAAGCTTAGCACGCAACGGAGCACCGTTGGCATCGTAATAATGCTGTAAAAACTCGGCTTTTAACTTGGTGACATCTACGCTGCTGGGGCATTCTGACTTACAGGCTTTGCACGACAAACAAAGATCCATCACTTCGTAAATCTCGGGATGGTCGTAAGGATTTTTCTTGTTTGAGTTGGTTAAAAACTCACGCAAAATATTTGCCCTGGCGCGTGTGCTGTGCTTTTCGTTGCGGGTGGCCATATAGGAAGGACACATTGTTCCGCCTGTAACTTCTGTTTTGCGACAGACTGCGGTGCCATTGCATTTCTCAGCAGCACGAAGGATTCCCATGTCTTTCGACCAATCAAAAACGGTGTTGGGTTGGCGAGTTTCCTGGCCGGGTTTGTAGCGCAATGAGGTGTTCATGCGCGGTGTATCCACAATTTTGTTGGGATTGAAAATATGCTTTGGATCCCAGGTTCTTTTGATGTCTTTCAGTAAATTGTAGTTGTGGTTGCCTACCATCAGCGGAATAAATTCTCCACGCAGGCGGCCATCACCATGTTCACCGCTCAGCGAACCCTTGTATTTCTTGACTAATTTGGCGGTTTCCAAAGCGATTTCATAGAATAGCTCAACATCCCTGACGTCTTTAAGGTTGAGGATAGGCCGCAGGTGCAGCTCGCCTGTCGCGATATGCGCATAATATACACAGGACTTGCCATATTTCGCCAGTATCTTATCGAACTCCTCGATATAATCAGGAAGCACAGCGGGATTTACGGCGGTGTCTTCAATCACCGCAGCTGGCTTAGCATCGCCGGGCATATTGTTGATGATACCTAGACCGGCTTTTCGCAAATCCCAAACCTTACTCATATCAGAACCTACAACCATCGGAAAGGCATAGCCAAAGCCGGCAGCTCGTATTTCTGCTTCCATTTCAGCGGCTTTCTGCGCGAGAACTTCCTTTTTATCTTCAGCAAATTCTACAACCAAAATTGCACCCGGATCACCCTGAACGAAGAAGCGGTTTTTGCTTTGCTCAATATTTTTTTTGGTGAGGTCTAATACCGTTTTGTCCATCAGCTCGATAGAAACCGGCTGATATTTCAGGGCAATTAAATTGGCATGCAGTGATTCTTTAATGGTATCGAAATGCACGCATATCAAAGCTTTTTCTTTGGGTGGCAGCGGCACCAGGTTGAGCTTGATGGCGGTGGTAAAAGCCAGTGTGCCTTCAGATCCGGCCAGCAATTTAGCAAAGTTAAAATCAGGTTTGTTATTGGTAAAAGGTGCTGTTTCGAGCAGCAAATCAATGGCATAGCCGGTGTTTCTGCGTTTGAGTGAAGGATCAGGATATTCGGCTCTTATTTGCTGCTGATTGATCGGATCGGTCAGTATTTGATTGATGTTGCGATAAATATCCCCTTCAAGTCCTTGAATTTTAAGCTTTTGATCGAACTGATCTTTCGTCAACGTCCCAAAAGTGCATTCCGTGCCATCACTCAGAATTGTTTCCGCTTCGAGGGTATGATCGCGGGTGCTGCCATAAACCAGCGAATGCGCTCCACAGGCATTATTTCCAAGCATTCCGCCCATCATACAGCGGTTTGCGGTAGAGGTTTCCGGCCCAAAAAACAAGCCTTTGGGTGCCAGAAATTGATTTAGCTCGCTGAGAATTACACCAGGCTCAACCATCACCCACTTTTCGGACACATTGAGTTCGAGAATCTTAGTCATATAACGCGAAATATCCACCACGATGCCATTACCAACAACCTGACCGGCCAATGAGGTGCCGGCAGCCCGTGGAATAAGCGATGTTTTGGTTTCATGCGCCAGTGCAATCAGTTTTTTGATATCACTCTTATCGCGTGGAAGCACTACAGCCAAAGGCTTTTCGCGGTAGGCGGAGGCATCCGTGGCGTAAATAAGGCGTGTGGCATCGTCGATAAGAATTTCACCTTTAAAATCAGACTTTAAAGCAGCTAAGTTCTCATAAATCCTGGATTGTCGCATAATTATTTCCCGTTTTTTACTTGTCGGTTTTGTAATTTTAGCGGCTTTTGATACATGCAGCGGATATATCAAAAGCCGTTTTGCCTGGAGGTTTTTTAGGAGATTTTGTCGGTGCTTTCAAATATCTTGTCGGCAGACTTGGCTATAAAACCGGAGTATAACTTGCCGTTTTTATCTGGATAGCGTCTGGCGAACTCATAATAACAACCCGGAATTTCCTTTTTACCTTCCACAAAATCTACCTCAATCATCTCGGCGCGGATGCTCGACTGCTCAAGCAGTTCTGATGGATTTCCCTTGATTTCTCCACCCGAATCATTGATGCGGAAGCCGTTATCTTTGATTAATTGATTGACAGATTCAAGGCTTTCAAAATGTTTTAATGCATTCACGCTTACCGTGAAGTGGTTGGCGCAGAAGCCATTAACATATAGCCATGCGGCGTATTCAGATTCTTCTCTCAGCTTTTCGTAAGTCTCGAAAGAAGGTTTTTCCCAGCTCCTTCCGCTATAAATCAGCTCGTCGGTTTTGAGCAGCTTTCCCGGAATCTGATCGACAAGCTTCTTGACGGTTTCCTGCAGGAATGGACTGAAATCAGCCGATTTTAACTGGGATATAAACACCCTTGGCTGGCCTTCCAGCTCGAAATGTTTGGCATACAAACGCTTGGCTTCAAAGTGGTAATCGCCTTTGCAAGCATAGCCGGCTTCCACAAAAACGCGTGCCAGCACATCGATATTTACACGTGAATCGTCAAAAGTACGAAAAGCGATATGGTCGTTTTCAACGGTTTCACCTTTTTTAATAAAGAGGTCATGTACTTTTTGTACTGAAGGATTTTGGGTGGTATAATCAGCCCAAAGTCTGTCGAAAATTGTTTTTACTTTACTCATGTTGTGATTGTTAAAAAAATTGTGTGATAAGTTTATGTTGCTCTGTTTTCGTATAATGATACGCGTTAAGCAGTGGTTCAAGTGTCTTGCTGAGTTCTTTTGGATAATGAAATGTTCCGGCAAGCGCACTTTCTATTTCCCTGCTCAAATTATTCTTACTAGCAGCTGAAAGCTTAACAGTTGAGATTGTTCCTTTGTTGACTATTAATTGAAAATTTGCGCTAAAATCAGCCATCTCAAGTTTGTTTTCAATGCTATAGTCGGGTGAATAACCGAAATTCCATTCACTGTTTTTGTATTTATGTTCACTCAGCTTTTGTATTTGTTGAAGCTCATCGGTGCTGAGCTCAAAAATTCCGTCATCACCAAAATGTTGGATTACAGCTTTTTGCAGCTCGTCGCGAAAGTATTTTGCATCCATGCCAGCCAGCAGCGGCTTTAGGTTGGTAACTATCGCCCTGATGGAAGAAACGGCACGCGACTGTATATGCGTGCTTTCGGGACGCAGGTAATTTTTAATCTGTTTGAGGTCGGCGTCAAAAAGCAAAGTGCCGTGATGGATAGATCTGTTTTTAAAAACATGGGCTGCATTTCCCGAAAATTTCAGGCCATTTACGGTCAGATTACTCTTTCCGGTCATGGCAGCCGGAACGCCAGCCTTATTCAAAAATTCAATGATTGGGAGTGTATATCTTCCGAAGTTTACTTTATCGCTGCCGTTTTTACTGCTTGTAATAAAGGTGTAATTGAGGTTTCCATCACCATGAAAGACTGTCCCGCCGCCACTAATCCTGCGGATCACAGCTATTTCTTCGGAAAGCAGGCAGGCAGGGTTCACTTCCTGATAAGGGTTTTGATGCTTCCCAACGATCAGGCTGGGCGAATTTTCCCAAAGCATGAAAATATCTTTGTTGGTTTGCTTTAAAACAAACTCTTCCAGGGCAATATTAAAATAGGGATCGCGGCTTGCCTTATCCAAAAAATACATTGTTGAAAAGCTTTGCTAAGTTAAACTTACGCAAAAATAAAGCTTTTTCAATGCCAGCTGCTTAAAAACAACTAATTTTGCCCCCTCAAAATTTATACATAAGCTTAAACCATAATATGCACAATATCAGAAATATTGCCATTATTGCTCACGTTGACCACGGTAAGACAACCCTCGTTGATCGTATGCTTCACCAGGTAAAACTCTTTAGAGATAACCAGGAAAGCGGCGATTTGATCCTCGATAATAACGATTTAGAGCGAGAAAGGGGCATTACCATTTTGTCGAAAAACGTTTCTGTTCGCTACAAAGATGTTAAGATAAACATCATTGATACACCTGGCCACGCCGATTTTGGTGGTGAGGTGGAGCGTGTACTCAATATGGCTGATGGCGTTTTGTTGCTGGTTGATGCCTTTGAGGGGCCGATGCCACAAACGCGTTTTGTGCTGCAAAAAGCTATTGATCTCGGACTAAAACCTATTGTGGTTGTCAATAAAGTGGATAAGCCCAACTGCCGTCCCGATGAGGTGCAGGAAGCTGTTTTCGACCTGATGTTTAACCTGGGCGCTTCGGAAGATCAATTAAATTTCCCGACAGTTTTTGGCTCTTCCAAGAATGGCTGGATGTCTGATCATTGGAAAAATGAAACTACAGATGTGTCTTATCTACTGGATGTTATCATAGAGCATATTCCGGCGGCAAAATATGTCGAAGGTACGCCACAGATGCTTATCACCTCATTGGATTACAGCTCTTATGTAGGTCGTATTGCTGTTGGCCGCCTATCGCGCGGAATGTTGCAAGCCGGCATGACGGTAAGTCTCGCCAAACGTGATGGTAAGTTTACAAGATCAGTTATTAAGGAGCTGTATACTTTTGAAGGCTTGGGCAAAGAGCGCACCAAACTGCCTGTTTATGCCGGCGATTTGATTGCACTGATGGGGATTGATGATTTTGATATAGGCGATACCGTGGCTGATGCTGAAATACCTGAAGCATTGCCACCTATCACTATTGACGAGCCTACGATGAGTATGCTGTTTACCGTTAACAACTCACCGCTTTATGGCAAAGAGGGTAAATATGTTACTTCACGCCATCTGCGCGACCGGCTGTTGAAGGAAATCGAAAAAAACCTGGCCTTGCGTGTGCAAGAAACAGAAACACCGGATTCCTTATTGGTTTTTGGAAGAGGTATTTTGCACCTCAGTATTCTTATCGAGACCATGCGGCGCGAAGGCTATGAGTTTCAGCTTGGACAGCCACGCGTAATCATAAAAACCATCGACGGTATAAAACACGAGCCGATAGAAAGTCTTACCATTCAGGTGCCGGAGAGCTTCTCAGGAAAGGTGATAGAGCAGGTAAGTATGCGCAAAGGTGAACTCAAGGAAATGAACCCGAAAGGCGATCGCATGCAGCTGGAATTTTTAATTCCATCGCGCGGTATCATTGGCTTGCGCAATAATTTGCTCACAGCTACAGAAGGTGAGGCCATAATTGCTCACCGGTTTAAAAGTTTTGCACCTTGGAAAGGCGAAATTAATGCCAAAGTTAATGGCGCACTGATCTCAATGGATACAGGAGTAGCAATTCCTTATGCCATCTGGAAATTGCAGGACAGGGGAAAGTTTTTTACTATTCCTGGCGAAGATGTGTATATGGGACAGGTGATTGGTGAGAACAACAGGATTGGCGATTTGGTGTTGAATATCAATAAAACCAAAAAGCTTACCAACGTACGTGCTTCAGGAACAGATGATAAGGTGATGATTATCCCTGCAATACGTTTTTCACTCGAAGAGTTTATGGAATATATCCGCGATGACGAATACCTGGAAGTAACGCCAAGAAGTTTGCGCCTGCGTAAAATTTATTTGGACGAAAACGACCGTAAAAGAGCCAGTAAAACCCACTAATTAAAAACTATGATCAAGGTAAAGAACTTACTTTTCCCATTAGCCTTATTGACAATAATTTTGACAATGAGTGGGTGCGATGTGCTGAACCAGATGAGTCAGGTGAAGCAGCTTTCCCTCTGTGAGTTTGATGTGCATGGCGTTGATAAGGTGCGTATTGCCGGTATTGAGCTGGCCGAAAATATGGATCGCGACGACTTGAATACTGCCCAGTTGATGCAGTTGACTGCCGCAATTTTTCAGAAAAAAATGCCGGTAGATTTCGATTTGTTGCTCAACATCAACAATCCCAACGACAAGCCTGCTGCTATGAATCGCATGGATTACGAGCTATTTATCGACAACAAACAAATCCTTACAGGACAAATGAACCAGCCTGTAAATGTGGGTGCTAACACCAATTCCACTATTCCAATGGCTATTCAGCTGGATTTGTTTAAGGTGTTAAATGATGAAACCCAAAGCACGTTGGTGAATCTGGCTTTTAAGCTCACCGGCGACGAAAGCGATCCTGCCGAAATACTACTCAAAGTGAAGCCTTATATAAAAGTAGGTGGACGCGAATTGGCTTATCCGGGCTTTTTGAATGTGCGTCACACCTTGAAGTAAGGTCTTTTTGGAGCGTTCTTGTTAAACAAATTAGGATTAAATTTGTCCGATGGGACGAAGAGATAATCTTAATCCGGCGCACAAAAAGCAAGAAAAACTTATCCTTGATCGATTTCGGTTGTTGTATAGCGACTTCCCCAAGGCCCGTATAAAACAATATGAATCACCTGATTTTCAGTTAATCGTCAACCGCCGCAAAAAGATAGGCCTGGAGGTGGTGCGCTATGTCAGCACTATTGATCAGGAATCTGAAATCTCTTCGCTTCAGCGTTTTGATCCCGAGCAACTTATGGCTTTGATTCATCAGAAAGATGAGAAATCCTACGGCTATCAGCGTATGCGCTATGCCGAGCTGTGGCTGCTGATTGCTGCCGGAAGTATCAGCAGTGATGCCACAGTGATTTATCCCGAAACTTTTGATGTCTCTGCATTTCAGACTGATTTTTACGAGCGCGTTTTTTTGATGGATATGCGTCAGGACTTACTTTTTGTGCTGAAATAGGCCCAATCAACGATTTTTCACGTATCGCTTTACGAACTATACCTTAGTTGAAAGGCGGCTCTCGCATTGTATTTTTGCCTTATCAAAGCCTTTAACAATGAAAAAAAGTTGCACACAATTAACAGTTATTACAAAAACAGAGGTCGATCTAACCCATCGAGCAAAACCTTTAAGTTTTTGTATTTTCTTGTTTTGGCTTCATCTAAACATGAAATGCGGAAGCCGAAAAGCACAAAGAGTAGGCAAATTATCAACAACTAATTTTTTATGAAAAAGTTTGTATTTATTTTAGCTTTTGCCCTGATTGGGCTTACTTACAGCGCTCATGCGCAGTTTGAAAAAGGACAGGTAGATGCCAATCTTGGTGTCGGATTTGGTGCATCATTTGCAACCGGATCGGTTAGTTTGCCACCTGTTTCATTTTCACTCGATTTTGGAATCAACGATAACATCAGCCTTGGTGGCTATGTGGGTTATTCCTCTTCAAGTGAAGATTTCGCGGCATGGGGTGGTGGTTTTACCTGGAAATACACCTATATTATTGTCGGCGCACGTGGAGCTTACCACTTTGATTTAGTTGACAATATGGACACTTATGCCGGCTTGATGCTGGGTTATAATGTGGCCACTGTTACCTATGATGGTCCTGGCGCAGCACCCGTTTCTCCCTCGGTTGGTGGCATAGCCTATTCAGCTTTTTTCGGAGCTCGCTATCATTTTGGTAACACCTTTGGAGTTTATGGCGAACTTGGATATGGTATCGCTATCTTTAATGTGGGTGTAACCATGAAGTTTTAATAGCTTTTTGGCTTAAACAAGAAATCAGCAGCGTTTGGTTGCTGCTGTTTTTTCTCGTGATTTGTAGTGAATAAAAAAATGGTCTCGTCAAAATTATCGGCGAGACCTTTTTTAATTTTTTTAGGTTCAAATATCATTTCGGTTACCAAAGAAATCCCATTTTCAGGCCGACGGATAAACTTAACGGAAAATCTTGATCTATAACAGTATGGCTGTAATAATAGTTTGAGCCATTGTAATTGTTAGAAAAGCCATAGCCTACACCACCGAAAAAGTCAACTAAGAAAACATTGTCAACTATCCATTGCTTTCCCAGTACTAATTGAATAGCACCGCTTACTGTTGATTTGGTTTCTCCACTGCTGTAATAGCCATCCCAATAGCCATATTCATTCCAGCTTTCGTAGTAATAATCTTCTTCACGGCTGAAGAATCCGAGTGTGATCATCGGCTTGATATAGCTGCCTTTTAGAAGGTGTGCATAACGCATGCCTCTCAAGTAAAAATCAGGGCTTTTGATAAATTTATAACCAAAACGAAAAAACACACCACCCGGATTTTCATAAGCCGGATCAATACCCAGACCGATAATTCCAATTTCGCCTTCGATACTACGACCAGGCTTTAAACTCCTTTCGTAACCCAAAGTGGTATTGCCTGTGAGCGGTGATAAAAACTCTATTTTTATTGCGTTTTTGCGGTTGTCGAGGTAGTTTGCAGGATTGATCAGGCTGTTTTCAAAAGTCATTTCCTTGCCGTTTTCAAAAACAATTTTTTCAATATCGTCTTTCGCGATAGCAAATAACACTTCATCGGAGTATTCAGAAAGCAGGTATTTCACCTCTTCCAATCCAACTTCTTTGATTTTGCATAAGATAACGTCATCTTTTTTTGGGAAAATCTTATCCTGTGCATTTACAGTTGAAACTGCGCTGAATGCCAATGCGATAAGCAGAAAAATCTGGTTTGGTTTCATAGGTTTAATGGCTTTTGATTTTGAATAACAAGCTCAATTTTAGGATGAATCTATGAGCAAAGTTAATGCCAAAGCAACTTCTTTTACGAAAACCAGAAATAATAAATATTCAGCTACCGCTTAGGCCTTGTTTTCTTCCATTCGGTGCTGTAATATTTGCGAGGAGCCAATAGAAAGCCGTAATTATAAAATGCGTTGGGTTTATGGTGATCCAGGTGCGCCGTGATGGTAGCCCGCAGATACCGGTTACTTAGCTTTTGGAGCAAGGGCAGACGGCCATGCACAAATACATCGTGAAACATAAAATAGGCTAATCCATATAAGGCGATGCCGACACCGATATAAAATTTCCAGTCGAAGCCGTCATTCATTCCCGTGTAGATAAAAAGAAAGCTGGGGATGGCAAAAATTACGGCAAAAAGGTCGTTCCATTCAAACTTGCGGCCATCGCGGATATGATGGTCTTTGTGAAGTACCCATAAGAAGCCGTGCATCACGTACTTATGCGAAAACCAGGCCACAAATTCCATAAACAAAAAAGCTGCTAAAACCAGCAGGGTTGCTATAGTCCAGTGCACTTTAATCTGTTTTTTGCTTGTTTAGGTAATTATTCACTTCATCAAAGGCGATGCGAAACCAAACGGTATATTTTTCGGGATTTCTGGTCATGTCAGCCTTGATGTCTTTCATGCTGGCATATTTCCAAGTCTCGACTTCCTCTTTATTTATTATAGGTTGTGCATCAGAGTGGCCAATAAAAACATGATCAAACTCATGCTCAATAAGTCCCTGGCCCACATCACCTTTATATACGAACGAAAACACTTTGGTGATCTCGCATTGCATGCCCATTTCTTCCATCAGCCTGCGCGAAGTAGCTTGTTCTAATGTTTCCCCATCGCGTGGGTGACTACAGCAAGTGTTGGCCCATAATCCCGGCGTATGGTACTTTGTAAAGGCACGCTGTTGCAGCATTAGCTCATTTTTACTGTTGAAAATAAAAATTGAGAAAGCACGATGCAAAATTCCTTTTTCGTGTGCTTCCATTTTTTCCATTAGTCCTTGTGGATTGTCGTTGGTATCCACTAAAATAACTTGTTCTTTCATTGATTTTTCAATTTTATTTGAGCTGTTGAAGTAATTTCGACTCTTGATCTGTTAACTCTACATTTTTCTGCAAAAAACTTATCACATTACGGGTAAACGATTCATCGTTCCAGAGATAATAATTATTGTTTAAGGCTTTTAAAACATAACTTTTATCTTCAGAAATATTGTCGTTATATCCCAAAAATCCCGGTGCTTTGGACTGCACGCTAAGTCGTAAAAATCTGATTTCGGCATTTGACTTGTCAAGCTTGATGGCCTCATTGATTAATTTTACACCTTCGTTAAAACGTTTTAATTTGGTGTTCGGCAAAAAGGCACAATCGGCTGAGCTAGCTTTGGCTGAACCTTTGTAAGCTAACAAGACGGGATTGTTAGTGTTATTTTTTTCGAGTAAATCAAAGAGCTTTTCAGGTGTGCATTTTTCAGTGTTAAAATTGAAAAACAGCTGCCTGGATTGGGTCAACAACCCGGATTCATTTGTGGGTAAAACTAACAATAATAACCAGATCAGGTACATATTTTAAAGAAGATTTAATTGATAACGCAAGTATGAACTCACTAACATGCTGTATTTTACTGGATTTGGAACACGTATGCGTTTGTTTTCCAATAGTTTTTCTGACTGTAGCCTTTTGATTTTCTGGAATAAATTATGGTAATACACATAAGCCACATAAACGCCATAGCGCACCCCAGCGGGTAATTTTCTGATGCCTGCAAGTCCGTCCTGGAAGTCTTTTTCGATATCAGCTTCAATACGCACTTTGCTGGCTTGGTCAAAATTATTCAGGTTGAGATTCGGGAAATAGGTACGTCCCAAATATAGGTGGTCGGCATATAAATCGCGTAGGAAATTGATCTTTTGAAAAGCCGATCCTAAACGCATAGCGCCGTATTCCATGGATTTATAATTTTCTTCGTCACCTTGGGTGAAGACTTTTAGGCACATCAGGCCAACCACTTCTGCCGAGCCTAAGATGTAATCTTCAAAGGTTTTTTGGTCGTATTCCAAGTCGTCTAAATCCATCTCCATGCTTTTTAAAAAACGATCGATTAACCACCAGTCAATATTGTATTTATGCACTGTGTCCTGAAAACTTTGCAAGAGGGGATTTAGGCTGATGCCGTACTCTATAGCCAAAATGGTATCACGTCTAAACTCTTCGAGCAGCCGTTTTTTGTCATATTCGTGGAAAGTATCAACAATTTCGTCGGCCATGCGCACAAAACCGTATATGGCATAGATAGGGTCATGGTATTTTTTATGAAACAGCCTGATGCCAAGCGAAAATGATGTGCTGTATGTGCGCGTAGTAAGTTTGCTTGTTTTTTGTGAAATGTCGTGATAGAGTGATTTCATGATGATGAAATTTGTGGGTTATTGTTTTTTCTCCTTTTTAATGATCTGATCTGCCGCAACTTGTCCGGAGATAATTGCTGGAGGAACACCAGGTCCCGGTATCGTTAACTGACCGGTATAAAGGAGATTTTTCAGTTTTTTGTTAAACATAGAAGGTTTTAGTATGGCGGTCTGCATCAGGGTGTTGGCTAATCCGTATGCATTGCCTTTAAAGGCGTGATAGTCTTTGGCAAAATCGCGGTTGGAATAGTCTCTGCGGTAAATAATGTCGTTTTTGAAACTGTTGCCGAGGGTTTCTTCAATGCGTTGAATCGAGAAATTGAAATAATGCTGACGGACTTCGTCGGTGTCATGCAGCCCTGGTGCAACTGGAATAAGTATAAGTAGGTTTTCTTTACCTGCTGGTGCCACAGTAGCATCTGTTTGCGAGGTACAACTTAAATAAACCGAAGGATTATCGGGCCATTGTGGATTTTCGTAGATCTGCTCCGCATGTTTCTCAAATTCGTCATTGAAGATCAAAGCATGGTGCTGCATACCGTCGAGCTTTTTATCTATTCCCAGAAAGTAAATCAGTGATGAGGGCGACATGGTACGCGATTCCCAGTAGGAAGCTTTGTAATTGCGGTATTGCTCTGGCAGAATTTTTTGCTCAACGTGGTGATAGTCTGCACTTGCAATCACGTAATCAGCCTGATAGCTGTTGCTGTTTGTGACTACTCCTGACACCAGATTATTGGTAAATTCAAAGCTTTTCACCTCTTCGTTGAAACGAAATTTTACACCCATCTCTTCGGCCAGTTTCTGAAAACCCGCTACCACCTTATACATGCCGCCTTCGGGATACCAGGTGCCGAGCATCATGTCGCCATAATTCATCAGGCTATACAAAGCTGGTGTTTTTGCAGCTGTGGCACCCAAAAATAAGATTGGGAACTCCAAAATGCGTAGCAATTTGGGATGTGTAAAATACTTGCGGATATAGCTGTGAAACGAATTGATCAGGTGCATTTTGAGTGCCGAACGCATGATTTTAAGATCAAAATATTCCAAGGCAGATTTGTTGGGTTTAAAAACCAGGGTTTTTATGCCAACTTCATATTTATAAGCAGCTTCATCCAAAAACTTTCTAAGTTTTTTGGCACTACCGGTTTCAATGCTTTCAAATAAATTATAAAGTGCTTGTGTATCAGCAGGAAGATCGACTTTGTCGCCCGGCCCGAAAAATATCGTGTAAGAAGGATCCAGGCGTATTAATTTGTAATAATCAGAAACTTTCTTGTCGAAAAGTTCAAAAAAACCTTCGAAAACGTCAGGCATCCAATACCAACTTGGCCCCATATCAAAGGTAAAACCAGCTTCAGAAAATTTACGGGCACGTCCGCCGGCCATCTCATGTTTCTCAATTACCTGTACATCAAATCCTGCCTTTGCAAGAACTGCTGCTGTAGAAAGCCCTGAAAAACCAGCACCAATAATAATTACTCTTTTCATATTTTAGATTTAATTGGTTTGTTTAACAAAACAATATAAACGTTAAACAAAAAAGACTTGTTTAATGTTCAGATTTTTTTTAAAAAATGTTGACTTTTTATTTTTTCGTTTATCTTTGATGCAATCAACCGCCAAATCAGTCTGCTTCCTGAAAAAACAATTGCTATGAAACACCAGTTATTTTTCATGCTGCTGTGCCTGTTTTTGTTAGGCAGTAGTGGGTTTACTCAATCTTTTTCACTTCCTGATGTTACGTTACGCGACAAAAACAATCGTCAAATTTCTGCTACAACACTTGTCTCCAAAGGAGAAGTCTTGATCTTATTGTTTTGGGATGTTGATGAGGAAAAGTCATGCCATTTTTTAGATGATTTGGCAGTAATTTATACAGATTCTCTAGTTGGGCAAAAGGTGAAGTTTGTTGCTGTAGCCGTGCCAAAAAGCGGAAACGCAGTGCTGGCAAGAAATTATGTAGCTGTAAATGCACCTGAAATCGATTTTATGATCGATGAAAATGGTGTTTTGGCACGGCAATTAGGTGTACACGAACTACCCTGGACCATGCTTTTTGATGTCAATCAAAAGCTAGTTTGTCAGTATAGGGGTTATTGCATCGGTGCCGATGCCCAACTGTGCAGCGAAGCCCGTAACTGCCTCAAAAAACTGTAAGTCTGACTGTTTTATTTTTTGATTTTGTAGGCATTGAACGATTTTCGTTTATTTTTGTCAGCCTAAAGCTTTTAATTTCAGGCTTTATTCTTTAATGTTTACAAACTATCGACTATGAATATAGCCGTTACTGTTGTTGGTGTGGGTTTACTGGTTTTTATGGCGCATGTATTTGCAGAAGTATTTAGCCGTAAAAAAGTCCCCGACGTGCTTTTACTCATTATTCTTGGCTTGCTTATTGGCCCAGTGTTGAATATTATAAACACTGATCAATTCGGACTTGTAGGCCCTGTTTTTACGACAATAACACTGGTTACCATACTTTTTGAAGGCGGAACAGAGTTACGTATTGACGCGCTCCGTCATTCGCTGAGAGGAACTTCACTGCTTACAAACCTCAACTTTTTTGCCAGCATGATTGTGGTAGGTTTGTTGGGCTGGTTAATTTTAGATTTGGCACCACTCACTAGCTTTATGCTTGGCGCCATTGTGGGTGGCACCTCCTCGGCAGTGGTAATTCCTTTAGTTCGACAGCTTAACATTAGCAATAACAGCCGCACCATACTTATCCTGGAATCAGCTTTCAGCGATGTGTTGTGTATTATTTTCGCATTGGCATTTATTGAAGCTATTCAGTTAGGCGAGATTAAAGTAGGCACAACAATCGGACAAATCCTGGCCAGCTTTATTTTGGCTTCTATCATGGGGTTTCTTGGTGCTTTTTTTTGGTCCGTGGTGCTTCACCGCATTCGCAATATCAAAAACTCTATCTTCACCACACCTGCCTTTGTCTTTATTATATATGGTATCAGCGAAATTTTAGGTTACAGTGGGGCAATCAGTGCCTTGGCTTTTGGCATTGGTCTGGCTAATACGGATCTTATAAAGGGAACCTCTTTGAGTAAATATTTTACCAAAGAGCCTGATTCGCTCAATGAAACAGAACGGATACTGTTTGGTGAGGCGGTTTTTCTGCTCAAAACTTTTTTCTTCGTATATATAGGTGTATCCGTTCAGCTAAATGATTGGGTGCCCATACTTATTGGCCTTGTAATCACCATAATTTTGTTTTTATTGCGTATTCCTGTTGTAAGAGCTTCAATGCCAATAAGCAAGGTTAAGCAAGATAAAGTTGATATGATGTATATGTCAACCATGGTTCCCAAGGGACTTGCGGCAGCAGTTTTGGCTACAATACCCATGCAGCAGGGCATTCCAGGGGGTGAGTTGATCAAAAACATTGTTTTCTCCATTGTTTTGTTCAGTATTATTTTTACATCTGTCTTGATCCCGTTGCTCGAAAAATCAACTGCGACACAAGAATTTTACACGAATTCACTCAATTTTAATAAATGGATACGTGAACGTATACAGAAACATCAGCGAAATCGCGCGGCAAAAAAAGGCGGAAAAGATAGCAAGGAAGCACCGGCTGACATCAATCATGGATCGAATCCGGAAAATAATTCGGAGGACATAAAAAAAGATTAACACAATAGGTTTGTTTAGTTTGGAAATTAGTTTTATTTTTGCAGCCCAAAAAAAATTGAAAAGAATCAGATATGTATTTAACAGCTGAAAAGAAGACAGAGATTTTCAACGAGTTCGGGAATTCCGCCGAGGATACCGGATCAGCCGAAGGTCAGATTGCATTGTTTACCTTTCGTATCAAGCATCTTACCGGGCACTTGAAAGAAAATAAAAAGGACCTTGCCACTATGCGTTCATTAGTTCGCTTAGTAGGAAAGAGAAGAAAATTGCTCGATTATCTAAAGAAAAAAGACATCGAAAGATACCGGGAGATCATCAAGAAATTAGGTATCAGAAAATAATTCTGAACTTGTCAAACGTCCGGATAAAGGCAATTTTGTAGATTGCCTTTTTTTGTATTTTAGACAGTTTCGACATTACGTTATCATTTAAAAAATATTTATGAGCCCAAAAGGTATTACACAAACGATTGCAATGGCCGATGGCCGTACCATTACGATCGAGACCGGGAAGCTCGCCAAACAAGCCGACGGAGCTGTTGTAGTTACAATGGGTAAAACCATGTTACTCGCAACAGTTGTTTCTGCTAAAGAAGCGCGCGAAGATGTTGATTTCCTTCCCCTATCAGTAGATTACAAAGAAAAGTACGCTGCCAGCGGAAAATTTCCGGGAGGTTTCTTTAAGCGTGAAGGACGCCCGTCCGATTACGAGGTGCTTATTTGTCGTTTAGTTGACAGGGCTTTACGTCCATTATTTCCAACTGATTATCACGCCGAAACACAGGTTGTGATAAGCTTAATTTCGAGTGAGGAGGATGTTGCTCCTGATGCATTAGCTGCTTTGGCTGCTTCTGCTGCTATCAGTGTTTCAGATATTCCCTTCAACGGCCCGATTTCTGAAGCCCGTGTAGCCCATATCAATGGCGAATTTGTTATTAATCCTTCTATCAGTGCCTTGTTGGAGGCCGATTTGGATTTAATGGTTGCTGCTTCTATGGACAATATTATGATGGTAGAAGGCGAGTCAAAAGAGGTTTCAGAAGCATTGATGCTCGAAGCACTTAAGATTGCTCACGAGGCCATTAAAATTCAATGTCAGGCACAAATCGACCTGGCCAAAAAGGTAGAGAAAGCGACTGTAAAACGTGAATATTCTCACGAAACAAATGATGAGAGCCTGCGCGAAGCCATCACTGCATACGCCTATAAGCCTTGCTATGAGCTGGCACTTCAGGGAAATCCTGACAAGCATGCCCGTTCTGACGGTTTTAAAGCTGTCTTGGAAAAATTTATGGAAAGTCTTCCCGAAGAAGAACGGGATGAGAAGCTTTCAATGGCCAAACGTTATTTCCACGATGTGGAAAAAGAAGCGGTGAGAGATGCCGTTATTAACGAACGCAAACGCCTTGATGGTAGAAAACTTGACGAAATCAGACCCATTTGGTCAGAGGTAGATTACCTGCCTTCGGCACATGGTTCGGCTGTGTTTACACGGGGTGAGACCCAAGCGCTGGTAACCGTTACCATGGGCTCAAAAATGGACGAGCAAATGATTGACGGTGCCGTACATGAAGGCACTTCAAACTTTTTACTGCACTATAATTTCCCCAGCTTTTCAACAGGTGAGGCCCGTCCGAACAGAGGCGTGAGTCGCCGCGAGGTGGGGCATGGTAACCTGGCCGAAAGGGCATTGAAACCAATGCTTCCCAGTAGGGAGGAAAATCCTTATACCATTCGCATTGTTTCCGATATTTTGGAATCTAATGGTTCCTCATCAATGGCATCAGTTTGTGGAGGTACTTTAGCTTTGATGGATGCCGGTGTGAAAATCAAAAAACCTGTGGCAGGTATTGCTATGGGACTGATTACCAAGCCGGGGAACCAGAAGTTTGCTGTGTTATCAGATATTTTGGGTGATGAGGATCACCTGGGTGATATGGACTTTAAGGTAACCGGAACGGTTGATGGCATTACTGCCTGCCAAATGGACATTAAAGTGGACGGACTGCCTTACGAAGTGCTTGAACAAGCACTGGAACAAGCGCGCAAAGGCCGTTTGCACATCCTTGGCGAAATGGCGAAAACCATCACTGTGCCACGTGAAGACTACAAAGATCATGTGCCACGCATCGAGAAAGTGATAATTGATAAAGAGTTTATTGGTGCTATCATTGGGCCTGGAGGAAAAATCATCCAGGAAATGCAACGCGAAACAAATACGACCATTGTTATCGAAGAAAAAGGTGACAAAGGAATTATTGATATTGTTTCGGCCAATAAAGAATCCATCGAAGAGGTAAAAGCACGCATCCGTGCTATTGTTGCCGTGCCAGAAATAGGTGAGGTGTATCTGGGAACAGTAAAAACAATTACGCCATTTGGTGCTTTTGTTGAAGTTATGCCAGGCAAAGATGGCCTGCTGCATATCTCCGAGATAGAATGGCGTCGATTGGAAACAGTAGAAAGCGTGCTAAAGGTGGGTGATAAGATAAAAGTGAAGCTGATTGGTATCGACCCCAAAACACATAAGATGAAACTTTCGCGCAAAGCATTAATTCCACGTCCGGAAGGCAATGATGACCGTAACTAAAATTTTAAATTAACGTACAACATGCCAAATAAAGCTTACAATAAATGAGGCAACTTAAGATTACTAAACAGGTAACTAACAGGGAAACTGCTTCGCTTGACAAGTATCTTCAGGAGATTGGTAAGGTTGAACTCATCACTGCTGAAGAAGAGGTCACGCTTGCACAACGCATCAAACAAGGCGATAACCTTGCCCTGGAAAAGCTAACAAAGGCTAACCTTCGTTTTGTTGTTTCTGTATCGAAACAATATCAAAATCAAGGACTTAGTCTTCCTGACTTGATCAATGAAGGCAATTTGGGACTGATAAAAGCCGCACAACGTTTTGATGAAACACGTGGGTTTAAATTCATATCCTATGCTGTTTGGTGGATTCGTCAGTCGATTCTTCAGGCACTAGCCGAACAGTCACGCATTGTTCGCTTGCCGTTGAATAAAATCGGTTCTATCAACAAAATCAATAAGGCTTATGCACGCTTAGAACAGGAATTTGAGCGTGAGCCTAATGCTGAGGAGATAGCCGATGTTCTCGAAATCACTGAAAATGAGGTAAAAGAATCGATGAAAAATGCCGGAAGGCACGTTTCAATGGATGCACCGCTGATTCAGGACGAGGATAACAATATGTATGATGTACTCAGAAGTGAGGAAGCCATCACACCGGAAACGGAACTTTTGTACGAATCGTTACGCAAAGAAATCGACCGGGCTATTTCTACACTCACCCAGCGCGAAGCGGATGTGGTAAAACTATATTTTGGCCTCAACGGAAGCCATCCGATGACACTCGAAGAGATTGGCGAAAAATTTGACCTCACCCGTGAAAGGGTAAGACAGATTAAAGAAAAAGCCATCCGACGGCTGAAACATACCAGCAGAAGTAAGATATTAAAAAGTTATCTTGGATAAATAAAAAGCACCCTCAGGTGCTTTTTTTATTTTTGCATAAATTTATGCTGTAATTAATACCATTTCCACTCATGAAAAAAATGATTGCGCCCTCTTTATTGTCAGCTAATTTCCTCGAACTTGGCAAAGAAATAGACATGCTCAACGCGAGTGAAGCAGATTGGATGCACCTGGATATTATGGATGGTGTTTTTGTGCCGAATATCTCTTTCGGGATTCCCGTAGTGAAAGCCATCAGCAAAAGGAGCAAAAAGCCGCTGGATGTACACCTGATGATCGTGAATCCTGACCGCTATATCCAGGATTTTCGAGATGCCGGCGCAGATATCTTGTCGGTGCATTACGAAGCTTGTACCCACCTTCACCGCTGTCTTCAGCAGATAAAAGAAGCTGGCATGAAAGCCGGCGTAGTGCTTAATCCGCACACCAGCGTCAGTTTGCTCAAGGAGGTGTTGCCCTACACGGATGTCGTGCTGCTGATGTCGGTAAATCCGGGTTTCGGTGGCCAGCAGTTTATCCCGCAGACTTTTCAGAAGATTGCTGCGTTGCGTAACATGATTGATGAAATTGACAAGGAAGTGCTGATAGAAGTAGATGGCGGCGTAAACATTGACAATGCCGCCGACTTGTTTGAAGCCGGTGTTGATGTGCTGGTAGCCGGAAGCGCGGTTTTTGGATCGAAAAATCCTACTGAAACCATTAAACTTCTAAAGCGATAATTTCAGCATAAAGAACGCCTTAAGATTAAAAAAAACTAATTGAGCATATAAAAATTCAAAAATTCAAAGAAATTGGGCTTTAATTTGTAATTTTGTGGATAAACTCACCTATTATGAATGAAGTATTGAACGGCCTGCAGCCGGAAGCGATCTGGAAATATTTTGCAGAGATACTGCAGATTCCCCGCCCATCTAAAAAAGAGGAAAAGATAATTGCTTACCTCATTGATTTTGCCAAAAAGCACCAACTCGAATACAAACAAGACGAGGTTGGAAACGTTTTGATAAAAGGTAAAGCCAAGCCCGGCTTTGAAAATCGAAAAACGGTTGTTTTGCAAAGCCATGTGGATATGGTTTGCGAAAAGAATAGCGATACCGTACACGATTTTGAAAAAGATCCCATAGAAGTATTTATTGAAGACGGCTGGGTAAAAGCCAAAGGAACCACGCTTGGTGCCGATGATGGCATTGGAGTTGCTGCGGCTTTGGCTCTTTTGGTGGCTGATGACGTTGAGCACGGCCCGATCGAGTGCTTGTTTACCATTGACGAAGAAACCGGACTTACAGGAGCTTTTGGCCTCAAGGCTGGATTTCTGGAAGGTGAAATCCTGCTCAACCTCGATTCGGAAGACGAAGGCGAGCTGTTTATCGGCTGTGCCGGTGGCAAAGACACGGTGATTGAGTTGCCTTACCAAATGCAAAAAGCCGAATCCGGCTTGCGTTTCTATCGCCTTGACGTGAAAGGGCTGAAAGGCGGCCATTCCGGCGACGACATACAGAAAGGCTTGGCTAATGCTAACAAGCTGATCACTCGTATTTTATGGAGAGCCACCCGCGATTTCGACCTCCGCATCAATTATCTTGAAGCAGGAAACCTCAGAAACGCTATAGCGCGTGAGGGTTATGCCATCGTTGCTATTCCCGAGGTAAAAGCCAATGATTTTGCGGCTTTTGTTGAAAAATCAAAAGTCGAAATGACTTATGAATATGAAGTTACAGAACCAAATCTCAACATCACCTTAGCTGCTGCCGACGCAAAGAAAGAGCTGATGGTAGCTGCCGATCAGCATAAATTACTCAACAGCTTATATGCTTGTCCGCATGGCGTAATTGCCTGGTCGCAGCGCATCCCCGATTTCGTGGAAACCTCTACCAACCTTGCTGCCGTAAGAATGAACGCTGGCATAGCACTTATCACTACAAGTCAGCGCAGCTCGGTTGAGTCGGCCAAAGAAGATATTGCACAAATGGTTGCAGCCTGTTTTGATATGACCGGCGCCAAAGTGAGCCACAGCAACGGATATCCCGGCTGGGCACCAAATCCAAAGTCGGAAATTAGAGCAATCACGGAGGCTTCTTACAAGGATTTATTCAACGAACAACCTGATGTGAAAGCCATTCACGCCGGCCTCGAATGTGGTTTGATTGGCGATAAATACCCGGGAATGGATATGATTTCGTTTGGGCCGACCATCAAAGGAGCGCATTCTCCTGACGAACGTCTGAATATTGAGACTGTAGATAAATTCTGGAAACTTACGCTCGAAGTGCTGAAACGTATTCCTGTGAAGTAAATTTAGCTATGTTTTTTTAAACCCCAAAGGTTCGGTAAACCTTTGGGGTTTAAAATGTTACATTATGACAATAGCTTGATGTCAATTAGCGCAAATAATAATTGGCTTCATTGTAAGTTCTTTTTGGGGCAGGTTTCTTGACTGATAGGGCTTTATTGAAGTAAAACCCGCATTAACAAGTTGCTGTCTCAATAGTCAGGGCTAAAGCCCGATACACGTGGTGCTTCACGATTCCCCGGCCTGAAGGCCGGAGTTAATCAAGAGGCTTCGTATGTTAATTCCGGCTATCTTGTTCTTCGTCAGTGATGAATTGCTTGAAAGTCAGCTCGCGGCTTGTCTTGCGACGCCTCACATTCGCGCGCCGACACGCCTCTACTTCTATTAATTGAGTCATGTCACCGCTTCACCGACCGTAAACACCCGATTATCGCACGAAACCTTTTGTGCAGCAATATATTAGCGTAGAAATTAGAAATTCCGAAACCCGGGGAAACCAATTCGTGAGCCTAACTATGCAGGAGAAAATGGACTTATTGATGGTGTGATAGTTCTCAGTTAGTGGTTGCCGCACGATACAATTGAGCGGCAGCGAAGATTCTTCATTTTTCTTCTTTTCAATTGAGCTATTTTAGCTTTAATTGCCTGTTTTATAGAAAAACACCCCTTTCTCGTTCATGCCGATTGGGAATTCGGTTCTGTCTTTCCAATCTTGTGTTTGGAGTTCCGGGATTGGTTCTGAGTTGATTTTTGTGTCAAAATTTACCCTTGCTTGTTTAGTTAGGTCGTTTTCTATATTGGAGCTAACATTTGTAAATAAATCAACTGAAGTTGCTGGAATTTCCAATAGAAAAATCTGTGTCTTATTTCCAATTTTGTAAATATCCAAGACTTTAAAGAATGCGTTTGATGTTAAGAGCACCTGTCCAAATTGTTTAAAGTCAGGATTGAATGCAGATAAATCTCTCGCATTTGCGGAAGCAATCAGGTAACGACAGTTTGTTATAAGCCCGCCTTCCTTGTAGGACATATCAGTAGAACCACGTTCTGTCAAAATTTGTCCTATCCGGTATTTCGAAATTAAAGCCTCAGAAATTGTTGTATCTCTGTAGAAAAATGCCAGGCCTGAGAATGTCTGCTCGTAAATTTCTTCTATTTCAGTAGTATTCATGTTGCATGAGTTTTTTTATATTGACAATCATTGTTGCCCGGTGAATCTTTTACTTTTTACTGAACAACAATGATTGGCAATTCAGTTTCAGCTATTTCACATTCGAAAAATACGAATAGTGCCGGTATTTTGAAAATCATTATACTTCGTTCAACCGGCTCATCTATCTTCTCAAGCCGTAATAATTTTTGCAAAGATTTTAGCTTTCCAGTAAATTGGTTTTTCAGGATTTTCATGGTTATCAAAATTGAAGCTGAATTCAGCTTTCATTAAGCCTTTTTCCCAGCTATTTTTGTCGATAATAATATAGCCGTTTGTGCAATAATATTTAGTATCACTGCTTTGGTCAAGGCTTTTCAAATCTATAAAAGCGTAACAAGTGTTCATTATTATATCAAGATGCAGGCTGCAATGTGTGGCAATATTGGCGATTGTAAAACAGCTAACACTGTCTTTGTTTTGGCGAAACACTTCGATAAAATCTGTTCCTGCCCATTCATAACACCAGGCTTCGCACTGAATAGAATGCATCTGATGCGTGGTGTCGATAATTTTATAAAATGCTTGCAATGAGTCGGCGTAAATACGTCCTGTGCTATCTTTCATGGCCTCGATTTCAGGTGGACAAAGCCCGTCGCAGCTTAATTGCCCGTATTCATTTTTATAAACAGCTTCGGGATAACTCCAGTTATTCGCAAATGAAAAATCGCCTGACAGCTGGTCAACCCATTTGATGGTAATGGGTATTGAAGCCGATTTAATAGGCTCTTTTGTGTAGTGTCTGCACAAATAAGAACTGAATAAAAGAAGCACGAAAGTTATAATACTATTTTTCATTTTCTGGCTGTGAGATTGTTTCTTAACAAAATCGAGTTATTTGAGAAGTTTTGTAAACAGTCCTCGATTGATTGATTTTGCCCAGTTTTAAATTTCAGGAATTTCTCCCAAAACCCGGGTTCATCTTCGGATAATTCGTTGATGTCGAGCTTAATGCCTAACTCCAAAATGTCGTTCCAATCTAACTTTAAAAGAGGAAGTGGATGCGGTCTGGTTGAATCCATAATCAGGATGACGAGCCTTTCAAAAGCTAGCGAAAGATTATTTTCCTTGATTAAGCCTTTGATTTCACTCAGGTTTTCAGCTGATAAGTAGGCTGAGCATGTTCTAAGGAGGTTTACAAGTTTCAGTATAATGACTTTTTCGGCTTCATCTTCTATAGCTGCTTCTTCATCAAACGATTTGACGTTTTGGTCAAATCCCAACCGCTGGCTGAAATCGATGTAGAATTCCTTAAAAGGTTTTAGTGAATCCAAATAAGCACGAAATTGATCTCCTTTTTTGATTTCCTCTCCGGTAGCAGGAGGTATCCAGAAAGCAAATTCGCTCTCCAGCGCGACAAAGTCCGCTAATTCTGGGGTTGCTTTCCGGGTATCTAATTCTATTCGATAGTGAAGATGTCTGGTTTTTGGATTTGCCTTAATCACCGTAGCAATGGCCGAAACTCCGGAAGTTTTAAGTTCCGTGTAAATTTCAGGATCACCTGTTACCGGGACAATACGCTGGTGGCCGCTTAATACAAGGAACAACAAGAACAGCAAAGCAATTGTTACAAACCCAAAGAATAGGGGAGGAATCCAAAACTCGGACCAGGTATTAACGACCCCTTTATTTGGATAGTTTGCCCTATAAATAATCGCCACTTTGTCTCCGGTTTTCAGCCGGGAAAATGTTTTGGTTGTTGATGCGTGAATGTTATACGAATTACCGGATTTATCTTTGTAAGTGATCAACGGGAACTCTCCGCTTATTGTTTCGCCATCGTTAGTTTTCGAATAAACTCTTTCGAATCCGGTGACAAATCCAATTGTTTTAATACCATTTTTGCGCATTTCGATTCCTCTTTGTGAAGTCACATAAGTCCCCAATACACAGGCAGGAATAGCAAAAAATAAAATGATGAGAACAGGAAAACGAACAGGATTCAAGTGAAAGTGAGCAATGAGTTTTGGAAGTAAATGTAAGGGGTCATCCAATCTAAGGTCATTAGAAATAAGGATTCCTCCCATCCACATCAAGATTAAAACAATAGTAAATCCCAGAACAAAGCCTGCCGGCACTAACGGAAACTCCTTCCACAACATTAGTTGGGCGTTTTTAGGATTAGACGGCTGGTATGCGACATTTATTATATCACCTATTTGCGGTGAGGATTTTGAAGTATATAATTGGCCGCTGATCTTGATATGTTCACCGTCTGATGTAACAAATTCGACCAGAGGAGTTAATAAAGGAGCCTTCAAAATATCTGTGCTTGAACTTGATGAGTTTTCCATTCCTACGACAATGCCTTGCGCTTTTTTTCCTCTTATCAGCAAGCTGACTGAATTTTGTAGGATATAGCCAAATAGGCATATCAAAACCAGAACAATAATACTCAAAAGCCAACCTACGTAGCCTGTCGTCATGTCGATGCTATTCATCACTAATTTGTCCTTAATTATTTTCAGTTATTTTATTCCGGTCAAAAAGCCAAATAGACATTTTAGAAGTTATTTTGCCATTCGAAGTCTTTTACCCGAAACCGGTGATCTTTTTAGTTCATAAAAGTTAAGTTGCATTATTCAAGCAATTGATATAAAGGTTAATAGGGTAATTTTTGTTCTCATATTGGGCTTGATGTCTTTGGTTTCTCCACCTTCTTTCCTGTTTTATCAATATAAAGCCAATCATCACTTAGCCAAATGGAATGCTCGCCTTCTGATATAGTCTTACAATTAATACTTACTGCTGCTACACCATTTTCAAAAGGCCAGGCACAGTCGAATTGAGGGGGTATCACGACTTTGCCGCTTGCTGAATCAGCATATCCGATTTTATGATTCAGGATGATTCTGAAAAGACCGTCTGAAGGTTCGTCAGGGCCGTTATCAAACGGAAAGACTTCAAATAACAGGTTTTCCTGCCGGTCAATGGCTAAAAAACCTGAACTAGGTTTTGTTACAATGGCATAGGTTTTAAAGGTATCGGTGAAACAATTTGAATATTTCCCAAGTGGGATAATAATCTCACCATCAGTGTTTTTGTAACCGTACTCATCTGTAGTGGTATCGGTGAAAGAAAGGAGGTAATCCTTATTTTTTATCACAGGACCACAAGATGCCAGGCATCCAAAAAGCAACAGAAATATCCAGTTTTTCATATCCGATTCATTTCAAAATGTCTTCAAGTTCATTGATAAATTACACCTTGATTTATCTTGTTGCATTACTTTTCAATTTTTGGACAGGAAGGACAAGACTCAATCGTGAACTCAGTTCGTCTGTTAGCCTGATGCTTCGCTTCAGAGCAGATTACACCATTCGAACATTCATTGACAAGCTTCGTTTCGCCATAGCCTCTCGGGATAATTCTGGTCTTGGAGATTCCTTTTTCCAAAATATAGTCAACCGCTGCATCTGCGCGGCATTGCGAGAGTTTGAGGTTGTACTCATCGCTGCCACGGCTGTCGGTATGGGAGGATAGCTCGATAATCATATCCGGGAAATCATTCATCAGCTTTACAAGTCTGTTCAGCTCCACTGCTGCCCTGTGCTTAATATCACATTTGTCATAATCATAATAGATTTTATCCAGTCTGATTACTTCATCTGCGGAGGGTTGCTGCATACTCAACCGGAGTACAACATACAGATCCTTACTGCGGTCGAGTCCTTTAGTGGTTGCATCAACAGTTTCACTGCTAAGCCATCCCTTCTGCTCACCGAAAACTTTGAAATCACTCGACTGCTCGAGTTGGAAGAAAAACTTACCATCAAGACCTGTTATACGTGTGCTCGATTTATGCATATCCTTGTTTTCGCAACTAACCGTTACCCCTCCGACAGGCTGATTGTTGCGGCTGTTGGTCACTATCCCCGACAAGGTAAATCTTGGGTCGTTATGGGTAATCGTTCTTTCGATCAATGGGTTGACGAAATCTTCTTTTTTGATAGTGGCAATGGTTGTTGTTACATCGTTTAATATCCCTTGAACGCGGTAATTGTCAGCAGCTAACTCTTCTACCTGAATAATACCGTCCGGGTCGGTCATGCCTTGATAAACGATATTGCTCATCTCGTCTTTTAAACTAACTGAAACATAGGGCAATGGAATGGAAGTGTACTTATCTACAACGGTAATTTTCACGATAGGATTAAGCGAGGGCTTTGGCTCTACGATGACTTTTTTTGAAAAATAGGCAATATCTTCTTTTTCCGGTGAACCAAACCTATTGGTAGAAACATATCCGGTTTCGAGCTGATCGGTAGTTGTGAGTGAAAAATCATCATAACTTGAGTTAATCGGTGCTTTCAGGTTTGTTGGAACGCTGAAATTGTTTCTTTCAATTTTGGAAACATACACGTCTAACCCACCCAAACCGGGCAATCCGGAAGATGCAAAATACAAATTGCCGCTATTGTCAAACGTTGGGAAAAGTTCATTTTCAGAAGTGTTTACCACTGAAATATTTATGGGTTCCGACCAGCTATTGTCGGATAGTTTGGTGCAATAGTACAAGTCCATACCTCCTTTTCCGCCGGGTTTGTCGGATGCGAAAACCAAAAGGTTTCCATCATTGCTGAGTGCGGGATGAGCTAGATTGTATTGGTAGTTATTGAATTGGAATAAGTCGGCCTGGTTCCATTTTCCATTACGTAGTATGGCAGATGAGATTTGCAATTTCCGCGTATTGACATCCTGTTCCTGAAGGGTTTTTTTGTTGGAAGTAGTGAAATACAGTATGCTTCCATCGCCAGACAAAGTAGCGGGGCCGTCATTGAAATCGGTCATCACTTCTTTCGCGAAAGGCATTAACTGCCCGAAATGAACATCTGTAGAGTACAATTTTGTAATTCCTTTCCCGGTCCAGCTGCTTCGACCTTTACCAACGCTTTCTGCCGTTACGAGCATGCCATTTTGGTACGGGATATTTGAAAACACGGATTTTGAATGGTTTACTGTTTTATTGATGACATCATACATATCCTTGCCCGACATGAATTCATCATACATATCGAGGGATTTGATGATGGCTTTGGCGTTTTCACTGCCGCTTTTTTCCAGATATAGCATAGCATTTTGTCTGGCTTCGTGTAAATTACCACTGATTCTCAACAGTTGAATAAAATTGTACAGGTCTTCAGGAATGGATTCTTTCATCGCTACCAGCGAGCGATATACAGCAATGGAACCATCAATATTGTTGATCAGTTTGTATGAAAGCGCCAGATTTTTTGTAGCATCGTAATCATCTGGAGACTTCTCCAGGTATTGAACATACAAAGGAATGGCCTCGCTATATTCGTATAGTTTAAACTTTTTGTCTGCTTGCGATTTTTGTGCCGAAAGCGATGTTGCGGACAGGCACAAGAGTATGAAGATTGTTATTTTCATGGCGAAACATTAAAAGTGTGTGTTATCTATAATTCTACCGGGAGTTCCTTGTTTACCAAGCAAATAACCGAGGTAGATTTCATGCGAACCCGTGTTGAAAGTACGCAGCCTGGAGGTCGTCATATCGTAAGAATAGCCAAATTCAAACTGACTGAATCTTGCTTTCACGGCCATAGTGACTGCGTCTGCTGTTCGATACGAAACGCCCAATCCAAATAATCCTTTGTACCACACATCCATAGCGATATCGGCTTCAACAGCTGCTGCCTCAACGTATTTGACCAATAATGCCGGCCGGAGGGCCAAATTATCATCGAGGGATATCCTGTAACCACCGTACAAAAAATAATGCGGTTTGAAGACTTTGGTCTGAGGAGCGACATCTCCGAAAGAAATCATTCGGGGAATAGAAAAGCCAACATAAAATTTTGGCGTATGATATAGGAGTCCCAAGCCTAAGTAAGTGATGCTTAGTTTGTCGGAGGCGTATAGAGGGTCTGTCGGATTAACGTTTTCCAGTTTTGAAAAATCAGAATTTAGCATAGAAACTCCGGCTTTTATGCCCGCAGATAGGATTCCTTTTTCGCTGATACGCAAATGGGAGGCAATACTTAAATCAACAGAAGTACTGTTTGTGATCCCAATATTGTCACTTATCACCGTCAATCCGAGAGCCAGCGCGTCTTTTATCACTTTTCCTTCCCCATTAAAGGTAAGCGTTGAAGGAGCACCGTCAAATCCGGCCCATTGCTTTCTGTATCTGAGGCTTGCGCTTGCCATATTGTTGGCGCCGGCGTAAGCAGGATTGATTTCAAGATTACTGTTAAATTGATTCTGGGTATATTGAGGTTCCTGTTGCGCTTCACAAATCATTGCAGACAGCAGCATAGTCAGTAAGATAATTTTTTTCATTTTTTCAGCATTTATCATGGTTAATATCTGATGTCTAAGTAAGTGGCTTTCTTGTTCCCATTGGGAAGCTCAAGCACGATAAAATAAGTGCCCTGCACCAATGCGGTACCACTTTGATTTTCACCTTTCCAATCGTTCTTGTAATCTTTGTTTTGATATACCTGATTGCCCCAACGGTTATAGACCTCTATGGAAATAAAATCACAGCAGCTCGAGTTCAAAATTTCATACACATCATTGAATCCGTCTCCATTAGGCGTAATACCATTGGGGATGGTCATGTTCTCAAACTGACAGCAGCCGGTGGTGTCGCAGCTTTCGCATTTGACCATGGGCAAGCACACGACCGACAAGGAATCGGTGCAGCATTCCGTAGCTGCCAGACCCAGTTCAGGGTTGTATATTCCATTGTGTCCGGTCAGATACATACAGAATTGATTCAAGTCTGGATTTGTGGAATACACAGTTACTGTATAAGGGCCTCCTGTAGCTCCCAGGGTGATTGGTGGATTGGGTTCCACATAGTTAGAGTCGAGGATAATGGCGCTGTCGGGTGTTCTGAAATCTATCTGATAGAGTGGAAAAGGCGCATTATTTTTCACATAAAAAGTGTATTTGATATTGTCGCCGACGCAATACAGAGAGTCGTTAACGATAGTAGCACAGGTTGGCTCCACCAAATCACAGTCGAACTCTAGGGTGTCGGTGCATAGATATTGACCGTCTTCACCCAGCATTTTAACAAGAACACGATGAGGTAAACTAGATATTCCTGTGAGGCAGAATGAGGCGAAATCAGGATAAGTGCCGGGTGTTATACCGCTTCCGGGTGCTATTATTTTGACATGACTACTGCTCACCGGCGGAGTAATACTCCATCCGGAAAGGAGTGCAAATTGAGTCCCTCCAATTCCGGTAAATTCAATGTATTTGATGTTTGCCAGGATATAATTGCTGGTGAGTGTCAGATTGTAACAGCATTTATCCGGAACGGACGGTGTAGCGGTAACAGTCATATTACTGCAAGGGTCGCAGGATGGAATCTGCACACAATACAGGATGCTGTCCATGCAACAATATTGTGGAAACTCGCCATTGGTGCCGGGTGCTGTGTTCTGGTCGCAGGCAGAAATAAAGAAACACCCGTTGGTGGCATTGTTTAAAACTGTAAGCAGGGAGACGATCGTTGCTGAGGTTTGTCCCGGCAATAAATCAGGAATAGGAATAAACTGCTGATTTGGAGTAATATCCGGATTCTGTGAATACAGCGTAAGCCCGCGCATGGTGAAATAGGAATTGTTGTGTAAACTAAACGACATGCTCGGATTTCCGTCTTCACAAAAAGCTTTCATATCGACAACCGAAACACAGGAGGTATCAACAGGAACGCTACAGCCTTCGTTAAAAAGTATTTTAGCACACAGCACTTCAGTTTCTGGAGGGTTGCCGGTGAGGAAGTTAACTGTCAGTTGGTTTGATCCGGTGCCGGCAAAGCAAATCGTACCCAGCGTTTGGAATCCCGTCATGTCGTCGAGTGGAATCCCGCCCGAAATGGTTTCGTTTGTAAAATCTACCTGAGTAGGAGACTGGTAATTGATGGTTCCCCAGTTGTTGCCATTAGAAACACTCGTAATGGTCAGATTATCAGATGTAATAGAAATCCCGGTGAAGAAATCAGGAAGGTAGGTATTTGAAATTTCAACCAAAAAACAACAGTCACCTTCGTTAGATGGTGTAATACGCGCATCTGTTTTGCTACATGTATCCGGATCTGAATAGGTGTTGCCAAATACAAGTGTATCAATGGCAAATCCGCTGAAAAGACTGATCGTATAGCCATCCGGATTAAGCGGGCTTGTCTGCTGCCAGTTGGGTTGATTCACTTCCGAAACCGTGTAAATCCCTGTTGGCAAGTCGTTGAAACAGAATTGACCTGCTGAATCTGTGGTTGTGGATAAAGTCAGTGTTCCTGATAAATTGAACGTCCAGTTGGGCAATCCCGGCTCGCCGGTTTCTCTAATGCCATTTCCATTGACATCATTGAATTTGACACCGCAAATACTTGAAGGACAGTCAACTGAAACTGCATCCAGAAAGTTTCCGCCTGCCTCTGTGCCGCCAACCGGTAGCGAAATAAAACTTAAAACATAATTCGTAACGCTATTATTTGGAAAGGTATAAGATACACTGTTGAGCGTCCAGCTGGTGGTTACAGCGTTGAAAGTTCCAAGATTCACGGGTATTCCACTTCCCAGCGGAGCCGGTTCAAGGGAAACGCTCATACTGTTTGTGAAACCAACACGGCCTCGGTGTGCGAATGAAATATTGACTGTATTGCCGGGCGTTGCTGTAAAATTCTGGTACAAAGTTCCCACGACATGGGCATTCAATTCAATAAATTGATTTCCTGAATAGGAAGGCACGCCATTGAAGCCATCGCCCCAGACTTCAATAATTTTATCCTCCGTTGTCGTGTTCCAGCAGGGAACAGAATCCTGGCTAAAAAATCCCTGTTCCCCGACTTGCACAAGTTGGTTGTCCTCGAAATCGGAATTGCATAGAAAATGACAGCTATCAATGATTACGGTTACGCAAACTGGATTTGTTTCAACCGGATTGATATTGTAGCCGCCAGAAAGAGACTTCGCAATAAAACCAGCCGTGTTACAATCGACCATGCCATTTGCAGTGCCATCAGGGATGGTGGTATTAAAAGTAAAGGTGTAATCATCACCGGGCTGCAAAGTGAAGGAAGGAGTAAATGTAAAACTCACACCTCCATCCTCCAATGACGAACCCCAGGAACCCAGGTTGCAATTGGTTCCTGTTGCCGGCCAACCTGTACATATATTTTGGGTAGTGGTATATTCAGCCAGATAGTTTACATCGGTTGGAGCGGCTTGCATCTGCATATTAAACTGATTGTTTATGGCTACAGAATTTGGGCTGCCCAAAATGCTCAGGTTGCCAATGGCCGGTATTCTGTCAATGACCACCAGACTGTCAACAGCGACGGTTCCTGTGTTTCTGATTGTGATTTGATAGGTAACCGTGGAATTGGGATTGCCGTATCCGCTGGTGCCAAAATTCGTGTCCAGGCTTCCTTTCACCTTTTTATCGATGCCGATGGCTGCAAATGCACAGATGTTAAAATTAGTTTGACAAACATTTTGAGGATTTATTAAATTGCCTCCTGAGACCACAGGCCAAATTGTATTAGCTCCACCAACAGCACCATCATGAATAACAGCCTGAAAACAAATCTTATAGGTGTTCGTTCCAAAGGGTATATCGGGTAAGTTAAACTCGAGATTGGACGATGGAACAATAGTTGGATCAGTGGAGAATCCGGTATAGGTTACCGTAGAATGATCGGCCAACAACCAAGCTGGCAATGGTACATTATATGTCCCGCCGATGAAATCAGCATCGCCACCATTCCTGAATTCATAACATAAATCAAGGGTGTCACCAACATTTTTGCATCCCTCAATATATTGACTTGTTACGCATGCGATATTTGGAAATGGGTTGTAAATTGTAACTATGTTTATTGTATCACCTTCTCCACAAGGCACACATCCTCCAACAGGGCCTCCGCCCGGTTCGCATATAAAATGGATGGAAACACTGTCTTGATAAGGCGGATCACCTGCCGGGCCGTTACAGGAAGAGGTCAAGTCATAGAATAGGTTTAACATAACCCACTGGCCAGGTAACAGATTGTTCACAGCATGTATAAATTTTGTAGTATTTGCCGGTGCATTTCCGTCGGAAGCGTTGTTGCCGATCAAGGTATTGGTTGCTGTAGGTGAAGAAAAACAATCGACATAAATAATACTCCCAACCAGACCCGGTTGAGAAGTCGTTTGAGTTACTGAGTTGGAGGGCGAGTTTTTTAAATGCACCAGAGGAACAAAATTGGTGGCTGTCAGGCTAATGGGATTATTGCCTGTATTGGTGATGGAATAGGTGAAATTATTAGAAGTTGAATACGCGTTTACCGCAACAGTTGATGTTGCTACCGGTACAGCTGGAATGGTAAAAGATGCAGCTACCGGACCGGTAATTATACTATTTGGAATTCCACAATTGACAGCTTTTAAAGTAAGGTTACTTGTAAGTGTTTGCCCAAGACCTGTATCGCATTCCAGTTTTACCACATAATAAAAACAATCATTTGCATAGCGCGTAAAGGCTGCAACATTTGGGCTTATTATATTTCCGGCGAGGGTATAGGAATAATTTGTTCCAATCACCGATGTGATTATACCCAGTGCAGGCGCCAAAACTACCTCAAAAGTGGGGTCATTTATCGTGAAACAATTAGGATTATTAAAACAAGCCCTGAAGGTGATTTCATTCGTCATCACATTGTACGAGTGGAAATTATGGTTCAAGGTAACCGAGTTGTTTAAAATCCCGTTTGCCGTGCATGAATCCGTTTGAGTGCTGGGTATATCATCCGTAATCAGACCGCTAAACAAAGCTGTTTTCGTTACCCCGGTGCAGGTGTCGGGACAATTAAACTGAAAACACACATTGAAACTGATGGCGTTGGTGTTGGTGCAGGCCGACAAACTACTCAAGGCGATGGTGAGCTGTGTGCCGTTATTTGCGATGGCGATACAAGCCGGCAAGCTGGATGCACAACTGGAATTGTAAGAGACCATTGAAGGGTCGTAGTCCAATACTATCACCGCGCTTGTTGTCGTTGGGGGCCAGTTGAACGATACATTAATTGGAAATATATCACCTAAAGCATGGGGTGCTGGAAAGGAAGCGTCGTTTAGGGTAAATCCATTGACTTGTGCATTGCCCAGATTAGCGCAAAGGACTAAAATGGTTGTGATAATGGCGAATATTTTTTTCATTGCGTTGGTATTTTGATCGGTTAAAAATCAGTTTCATTTTACTATCTCTCCATTCTGTATTTTGATTGAGCTCTTGTTTTTCAGTTTGTTAAGTGAGGATCTTAATTTGGCAATTTTTTCTACCGAAATATTCGGATCATTTTCCAAATCGGCAATGGCCTCTTCAATGGATTTATATTCTTTCACATTATCGTGATCTGTATTCTTTTTTATGATTAAAAGAGGCCCGGACACTTTGTTTTTTTTAGTGAAAAATTTCATGTTTTTTATGGGTTTTAAAAATATTTTGACGATAATTTATTCGAGATGAAGACCAAAGCTAAGTCGAACGGCAGCTCAATTCAAGAGCAAATAAGTGGATGACGATTATGAATAAACGAAAGGTAGGTTTGAATAAATTAACGGTAAAAGTGTGAAAGACAAAAAGCGATTTGCAGCTTTGTCTTCTGATGAAATCACGCAATGATCATTGATAGCGTAGCCATACGGCTAATTGCCCTGAGCAGAATGCTGAACTATTTTTTTTGTTAATTGTTAATCAATTTGTAACCTTTTCATTGCAGCTATACTCTATTAAAGTATTAATCTTAAAATTTAAGCAAATGAAAAATCTTAGAAAAGCAGCCTTTATCACTTGCGTGATTCTTGGCTATGTTACAACCTTATCACCGGTTTTTGGACAAGAAAGCCCAGCGTTAACCGATCCCGAAATTGCTTCTATAGCTGTTGTCGCCAATCAAAATGATATTGATTTCGCGAAGATTGCGGTAAAAAAATCGCAAAATCCTAAAGTGGTGGAATTTGCGAAAACCATGATTACAGATCACAATGTCGTTATTGGTTTAGCAGTAGATCTGGTAACGAAGCTAAATGTTACTCCCAAAGACAATGCAGTGAGTACACAAATGCTTGCCGATGCAAAAAAGACAATAGAAATGCTCAATTCAAAATCCGGTAAAGACTTTGACAAAGCATATGTTGACAATGAAGTTACTTACCACAAAGCGGTGATTGGAGCTGTAAAAACAGTGCTGATACCGCAGTCGCAAAATGAGGAATTAAAAGCCTTATTGCAAAAAGTAGTGCCTATTCTCGAAACACATCTGGGACATGCAGAAATGCTCCAGAAACAATTCAATTAACAGATGAAGGCGCATATTTTCATCAAATACGGTATCTCCTTTTTATTTGCTTTGATGCTGTTTTCTTACGGCTGCTCCGGCGGCCCGAAAACAGCAGCTAAAACTTATGTTGTCGAAATTAAAGACATGCAGTTTATTCCCGCACAACTAAATGTAAATAAGGGAGATACCGTTGTTTGGATTAACAAAGACATCGTGCCGCATGATGTAACTGAGGTCGACAAAGCCTGGGCTTCTCCACTGCTGAAATCCGAAGAATCCTGGCAAAAAGTGATCACGAAAAGTGAATCTTACTATTGTAGCATCCATCTGATTATGAAGGGTGAATTGATCGTAGAGTAAATTGTCCTTTTAAGCCAAAAGCAAAAAAGACATAAAAATTTAAAAGTATGAAAGAAACTATTCAGTATTCAGATAACGATCTCGTTCAGAAGGTTTTATATGGAGAAACGAAATTATATGAATTAATAATCAGGAGATACAACTCCTATTTGTATAAGATAGGACGTTTGCAGCACTATAATCACGAGGACACTCAGGATCTGATGCAAGACACTTATATTGATGCGTTTAATGGCCTAAAAGCTTTTGAATACCGTTCGTCTTTCAAAACCTGGCTCATCAAAATAATGCTTCATAATTGTTATAGAAAGCGACAAAAATGGAACTATCAACATATAATAAGCGCAGAAATAAATGAAGGCTCAAAATCTGTGTTTATTGCAGATGAGCGTCTGGATACTAACAAAACAGTTATGACTAAAGAGCTAAACACTATAATGGAGGATGCCATTTTACACATTCCCTCTGATTACCGGATGGTTTTCACCTTGCGGGAAGTCAACGGGCTGAACGTAAAAGAAACAGCAGAAGCTTTAAGCATCAGTGAGGCAAACGTGAAAGTGCGGCTAAATCGGGCTAAAGCTATGCTGAGAAAAGAATTGACAAAGTCCTATTCCGCTGAAGAAGTTTTCGAGTTTAATCTTATTTATTGCGATGCCGTGGTGGATAAAGTGATGAACAGAATTAAAGAAATAATGCAATGAGTTTTAATAGAAATATTATCGAGTTGATGGGTGAAGAGCAAAGTATTGACTCACCGGAGCTGCTGGTTCGTGAGGATGCCTTCGTGATGAACGACGACATGAAAATCGAACTGATAGAAAATCATTTTACTGAAATAATGCGTGTTTTAGGCTTAAACCTGAACGACGACAGCCTGAGAGGAACGCCTCATCGGGTGGCGAAAATGTATGTGAAGGAAATCTTTGGCGGACTAAACCCGGCTAATAAACCAGACGCTACCTTGTTTGAAAATAAGTACCAGTATAACGAAATGCTGCTCGAAAAGGACATCACTTTATACAGCTTTTGTGAGCATCATTTTCTGCCTATAATCGGCAAGGTGCAGGTCGCCTATTTTCCCAACGGGAAAGTTATAGGTCTCTCGAAAATCAACCGCCTGGTTCAATATTATGCCAGCCGGCCTCAGGTTCAGGAAAGGTTGACCGAACAAATCGCCGACGGCCTGAAAGAAGCCTTGCAAACCAACGATATTGCCGTGATGATTGACGCTGAGCATCTTTGTGTCCGCTCTCGTGGGATTAAAGACACCCATTCCTCGACTCATACAGCGAGCTATTCAGGGAAATTTAAAGACGAAAAACTTCAGATGAAATTTATTGCTCTGACCAATAACTGTAAATAATACACTATTCATTTGATCATGAAAACACGGTTAAATTCATCAAAAGTGGCTTCCGGGATCAACGGGAATAACTGGAGCGCAATAAGTTTCCGAACTTTTTCGGATGATGACCGGCCTTCCAAAACTATTTATGATGAAAGAAAAGATAATTAAGCTATTCTTAAGGCTGACAATTGGCGTTGGGTTTTTATCTGCCGTTGCGGACAGGTTTGGGTTGTGGGACAAGGAATTTTCTGCCTGGGGAAACTGGGGAGCATTTCTGGCTTACACCAAAACCTTGAACCCGTGGTTTCCCGAATCCTTGATACCTGCAATAGCGATTATTGCCACTATTGCGGAAATTGTTTTTGCAATTTGTCTGATAATAGGGTTTAAAACAAGATTATTCGCACAACTAAGCGGGCTGCTCTTATTGATATTTGCTTTATCAATGACTTTTTCACTTGGCGTAAAAAGCCCTTTAGATTATTCAGTTTTTACGGCTTCCGCGGCGGCTTTTGCTTTAAGTTTAATGAAAACCAGATTTTTAGAAATTAAATAAATAAAAATACAAGTAGTAGCAATTTTAATTACAAGTTTATGAAAATCATAAAGTTAAAGCGGATTTACGAGAAACCATCGGATGACGATGGCTACCGCATTTTGGTTGACAGGCTCTGGCCGCGCGGAGTTTCCAAAGCAGAAGCAAAACTTGATGAGTGGGATAAAGAAATTGCGCCATCTACCGAGCTCAGAAAATGGTTTGACCATAAAGAGGAGCGGTTTGCGGAATTTTCAAAACGCTATCGCGAAGAGCTGAAAGATAAAGGAAAAGAGTTGGATCAATTGCGTGAAATCGCTAAAAAACAAACACTCACGCTTTTGTATGCCGCAAAAAATCCTGAAATGAACCAGGCTGTTGTATTGAAAGAAGAGTTGGGTCATTGACGCATGTAAGAAAGAGATGATTTGTTTCAAAAGCTTTGAAATGCTTTCGCTTATTTCGCAGTTTGATTTAGTTCGCGCAAAATTCATGAAGAAAAGATGAAAAAGAAAATCAAAAAGCTGAATCTCTTTGAAAATAAAACAGAGAAGAGATAAGCTGAAGGTGGATAATGCGATTTGAGTGAAATAAAGACTACATCCATGAATGAAAGCTCAAGTAATATGAAGGAAATATAATTTATAATGCTGCCTCAATATGATACTCGGTTCTACCGGGAAAGACGCTTCATGCCTGGATATTTATAGTTGCAGTTCGTGTTAAATTTCAGTAAATATTTGAACATGAGAAGCTCTTATCTGTTTTGTGCGTATAAAGTCTGAAAAAATGAATGCACAAGGACTTATAAAAACCACAAATTCGTTGGCTGCCCACGACAGAGAAATCTTGGCAATCGACGAAAGCAACCCAAGCTACAACAAGCACTTTACCAAGTTGGGAATTCCTCAAACAGAGGAGGCTCGGCGTGACTATCGCGCGATGATTGTTGCCACACCCGGATTTGGTGATTGTATAAACGAAGCCATATTTTACGATGAAACAATGCGACAAAATCTGGCCGAGGGTGCTCCTTTTATACAAGCAGTTATCAAGGCTGGCATTTTCTTTCGCTCGCGCCCTTCTGCAGCTGGCGATGAAAATTTGGAATGGCAAAGAAACAAATATTCCATAAGCACAGAAAGTATTGTTTCACCGGACATGGTTCAATCGTGCTGCTCGTCAACGCAAATACACTATTGAAATGGAAAGTAAACATGTCAGAAAGAAAACGCATACGCTCTTCCTTGCCGCAAAAGATACCGGAATCAACTATTTTGTTGTGTTGAAAAGATAATACCTGAGGAGGAAAAGCATGTTCACGCACTTTAGTCAAGAAGAAAAAGAAGTTCAATACCCGAAAGACAGGAAATTATATATTCGGTCGAAACCTGTTGTTTTTGTAATTATCGGTATTGCATTATTGGTGACTGTTGGTGTGGCATGGCTTCAATATTTAACATTTGGATTACCGAGAGACCCTTCAGCAGCACTCCTTTCTGCTACCGAAGCCAGTGTAAAGGGTTTTCCATTGTGGTTGATCTTTTGCCATTGGATCAACTTTTTCTTTTTGATGATACTCATTAGAAGCGGACTTTCAATATTATTCGACCATCCCCGATTATATTTTAACGAAGGAAGCAAACCCGGAACCGAATGGCTGAAATTTACACCTATTGAAGTTCCAAAAGACGAGTTATGGACTGCAAAAGATGATGCCCGATACATCAGTCCGCTTCTTGGTTTGCCCGGATATCGCCATACCGTAGGCATTGCGCGTGGCTGGCATTTTATTCATGTGCCGTTTTTTGTATTGAACGGCCTCATCTTTGTTATGCTTTTATTCGCCACCGACCAATGGTTAAGATTAGTACCTACTTCCTTTCAAATTATTCCCGACGCATGGAATGTCTTTGTGCATTATGCCACCTTTAATATGCCCCTAGAACCCAACGGATTTTACCATTACAACGCCTTGCAGCAACTTGCCTATTTTGGCGTGATATTTATTTTGGCACCAGTGGCCATGCTTAGTGGCATGTCTATGTCGCCAGCCATTGAAAGCAGGTTTCATTGGCTGCCCAAATTGTTTGGTAACAGACAAGGGGCAAGGTCTATCCATTTTTTAGTGATGCTTGCCTATGCCGTCTTTGTCATCGTACATGTGAGTATGGTAGCTGCAACGGGTTTAGTCCGGAATATGAATCACATAACCCTTGGAACCGATAATCCATCCAGCAATACAGGGCTTTTCATAGGAATAGGTATTCTTCTTTTTACAATTGGTTTTTTTGTGTATGCTCATTGGGTTTCATGGAGAAGACCACGCTGGGTGCAGAGAACAAGTGCCTTCATCAATGGAAATTTATGGTATTTTACCATTAACAAGCTGAAACCTAAACCTTACTATAAAAAGGAAGATATATCGCCATTCTTTTGGCCCAATGGAAAGCTTCCAACTTCTGAAGAATGGAAAAATCTAGCAAAGAATCAATTTAAAGATTACAAACTCAAAATTTCCGGATTGGTGGAAAATCCTGTTGAATTATCGCTTGAGGAGCTGAAAAAACTTGGCAAAGAACAGAATATTACGATGCATCACTGCATACAAGGATGGTCTGGCGTGGCAGAATGGGGAGGTTTACCCCTAAAAGCAATAGCAAATTTGGTTAAACCGCATCCAACTGCAACGACAGTTGTGTTTTACTCTTTTGGAGAAGGCTTGTATGGAGGTGTTTATTATGATACGCATACGCTGGACAATTGCCTGAAACCCGGCTCGATACTGGCTTGGGAAATGAATTATGAGCCGCTCTCTGTCGTATATGGCGCCCCTTTGAGGCTGCGTGTAGAAAATCAGCTGGGCTATAAAATGGTAAAATGGATTGAAAGCATTGAGTTTGTGGAAACACCAAAAACGGTTGGCAAGGGCTATGGCGGCAAGAATGAAGACGATGAATTCTTTGATTTATTGGCAAACACTTAAACAATCAAAATAAATAGAAAATGAAACACGCATTTAAAATAGGCGACCAGGTAAGATGGAATTCTGAAGCCGGTTATGTGTCAGGTAAGATTATAAAAATACACACTACTGATTTTGATTATAAGGGCTATACACACCATGCGAATAAAGAGAATCCTCAATATGCTATCCAAAGTGACAAGACCGATCATGTTGCAGTGCATAAAGGGAAAGTACTTAAAAAAATGAGTAAATGACGCATGAAAATTCACGGTGAAAAAGTATAAAAATAGAGCTAAGAATTTGATTTAATAATGACAAAAAACACACTATAAAAGAACCCTAATTTAATACATAAATAAAATGAAAAAGACGAATATCGGAATTTCTGACAAAAATCGACAAGCAATTGCAGACCAGTTATCAAAAATACTGGCAGACGAGTTTATGCTCTATTCCAAAACACTCAATGCACATTGGAATATTGAAGGATCTGATTTTCATGCTGCACACGTGTATTTGGAAACACTCTACAATCAACAACAGGGAATTGTTGATGCTGTGGCCGAAAAAATACGTGCCATCGGACATTACGCGCCCGGACAACTTAGTAAATATCTTGAACTTACCCATCTTTCTGAAAAAAGCTTGGATGGCAACAACAGCCAAACTTTTTTCGCGGAATTATTGGAAGACCACGAGAGTATTATTATTTTTCTAAGGGAAAATATAAGGTCCATGGCAGATAAATTTATGGCAGAAGGCATCAGCGATTACATTACCGGTTTGATGGAATACCACGAAAAAACCGCCTGGATGCTTCGGTCTCATCTCAGTTAAGAAAGAATTGATCAACGGTTTATCCGCATTTATTTTAAAAGAATGTGGATAAACTATTGATCGTAAATTCTTAGTGTTAAGTATCAAACGATCTTGTAAATATGTAAACAACCTAAAATTTATTGTTATGACAAAAGTAAATATCAAACTTAAAAGCAAAAAAGAAGTAGCATCCGAAACGATGGCATTTCATTTTGAAAAGCCGGCTGGATTTACCTTTAAAGCAGGTCAATTTGCTGATTTCACACTGATTAAACCTGCTGAAACCGATGCCGAAGGAGATATAAGAGGTTTCTCACTCGGCACTCCTTATGAAGACGATATTATTTTCACCACGAGAATGCGTGATACGGCTTTCAAACGCAACCTGAAAAAGATGGTGATAGGTACTGAAGTGATTTTTGATGGAGCTTATGGATCCTTCACACTTCAGAACAACACGAAAATTCCTGCCGTTTTTCTCTCAGGCGGCATTGGCATCACTCCTGTGAGAAGTATTGTTTTACAGGCAACACACGATAAAACCGCACACAAAATTTTTCTTTTTTATGCCAATAAAACACCTAAAGATGCCGCTTACTTAGATGAGTTGACAGCAGTTCAGAAAGCAAATGCCAACTTCAAATTGGTTGCATCAATGACTGATACCGACGGCTCTGAAGGATGGAAAGGTGAAACAGGTTTTTTCACGAAGGAAATGTTGAAAAAATATATTGGTGATCTCTCATTACCAATCTACTACATCTCGGGGCCCGCATCCATGGTAACTTCTATTCGCAAAACATTGAACGAAGCAGGAATAGATGATGATAACATCCGCACTGAAGAGTTTTCGGGCTATTGAAAAGAAAGCACATACTAAAAAAATTAGGAACAGATTTTATTACTGTTTTTCAACTAGTGAAAAAAGATAAGAACAGGAAAAATTCATTAACCTCCTAAGATGATTAATAAGAAAGACTTCCTGAAGCTAAACACCATAAATAGTAAGATAGCTGTAGAGCGTTTAACGGCTTTATGGGCTCTAAATGAATGTGCATTAGGTGGTTTAATGCATGCTTTTAAACTGCCTCTTACCGGAATTATCGTTGGCGGAACATCTGTCTTGCTCATTAGCTTAATGGCATTATATGCTACAAATATGCGGTCAACGCTGCTAAAGGCTTTAACAATTGTTTTATTGGTTAAAGCCGGCGTTAGCCCTTATTCACCAATAACAGCCTACTTTGCAGTTTCATTTCAAGCTTTTTTGGCCATACTCCTATACAGTCTGTTTTCCATTAACAAACCGAGTATTGTTGCGCTGAGCGCCATTACTTTATTAGAATCTGCACTCCAAAAGCTTGTAACTTTAACTGTCCTCTTCGGACATTCGCTTTGGAAAGCTGTAGATGTTTATAGTGGATGGATAGGTAAGCAGCTGGCCTTTTTGCCTTTTGCTTTAAATAGCAAAACTTTGATTTATACTTTTCTTGGAGCTTATGCCTTTAGTGGTATTGTCATAGGGTTTATTATAATACGAACTATAAAACTAATACAACGGGTGAATGTTTCGCAAATAGATATAAAATTAAACACAAAATTGCCCGAAATTAATTCTAAAAAGAATAATAAGAAAAGCATATATGTCTTCTTAGTACTATTGGTTGTCGTGCTTATTCCAATACTCTACTATAGCGACGAGACCCAGGCATGGCAGAAGGCAGTTTATTTGATTGTTCGTAGTGTGCTGATCTTGATAGTTTGGTACACTTTACTGGGGCCTTTTTTAATAAAGCTTATTAACAAGTTGTTTTTAGAAAAACGCAAATTATATCAAACAGACTTACAAAGTATATTAGATATATTTCCTTACTTAAAAGCAATAATAGTTTATTCCTGGAAGGACTGTAACTCCTATAAAGGGATGAACAGGTTATCGCAGTTTCTTGCAAAAAGCATTGCTTACAGCCTTTATTTTAACAATACGAAAGAATGATTTAAAGAATAAAAATATGGAAACCAATAGTATTACTCAGAAATGCATTGATACAGTAAGAGTTTTATCGGCAGATGCCGTTCAAAAAGCTAATTCCGGACATCCCGGCACTCCCATGGCGCTTGCGCCTATTGGGTTTGTTTTATGGACAGGGTCAATGAATTATAACCCTAAAAACCCCGAATGGGTCAACCGGGATCGGTTTATTCTTTCCTGCGGACATGCCTGCATGTTACAATATAGTTTTTTGCATCTCACAGGATATGAGGTAAGTATGGATGATTTGAAACATTTCAGACAGCTGCATAGCATTACAGCCGGCCATCCGGAATACCGCCTTATGCCGGGCATAGAAGTTACTACCGGGCCATTAGGTCAAGGTTTTGCTAACGGAGTTGGAATGGCTATTGCTCAAAAATATATGGCTGCGCGATACAACCAGCCCGACTTCGATATATTTAATTATAAAATTTATGCTATTTGCAGCGATGGCGATCTTATGGAAGGCGTTTCGGCAGAGGCCGCATCGCTTGCCGGGCATCTTCGTTTAGGCAATATGATTTATCTGTATGATGATAACCATATAACCATCGAAGGTGATACAGATCAGGTATTTGATGAAGATGTCGCTAAGCGGTTTGAAGCCTACGGTTGGCATGTTCAATGTGTTTCTGATGGCACTGATCTGGAAGCAATTTCGGAGGCCATTAAAAATGCTGAAAAGGAGACACAGCGTCCCTCGCTGATCAAAGTGCGTACACAAATTGGATATGGTAGTCCGAATAAACAGAATACCGCTGCGGCTCACGGTTCTCCCTTGGGAAAAGATGAATTGCGGCTGGTCAAAGAAAATTTTGGATTTGATCCGAACAAGAGTTTCGTTGTGCCTGATGAAGTTTTGGATTTTTATCAAAAGGCCGGTGAACAGGGAATTCAAAAGGAAGCTGAATGGAATGAACTTTACAAAAATTACAAACAAAGGCATCCCGATCTAGCCCAAGAATACGAAAGAATCCGTGATGGAAAACTTCCTGATGGCTGGGAGAAAAAGTTGCCTGTGTTTGCACCGGGTGATAAGATGGCAACCCGCAAAGCTTCTGGTAAAACCCTGAACGCCATTGCAGAATTTTTTCCACAATTAATTGGTGGTTCTGCCGATCTCGCGCCTTCTACCGATACCAATCTTGATGATTATTTGTCATTTTCGGCAAAACATCACAACGGTCGTAATTTCCATTTCGGAATTCGCGAACACGCAATGGGTGCAGTGATTAATGGCATGGCCCTCAGTAAGTTTCTGATCCCTTATGGAGCTACATTTCTGATTTTTTCGGATTATATGCGCCCACCGCTCCGCTTGGCGGCAATAATGAAAATTCGACCTATCATGGTATTTACGCACGACAGCATTGGCCTTGGCGAGGACGGCACCACGCACCAGCCGGTAGAACAATTAACCGGGTTGCGGTCGGTGCCGAACATGACAGTTATCCGTCCAGCCGATGCCAACGAAACGGCTCAGGCTTGGAGAGTAGCCATCAAACATACTGATGGCCCCGTAGCTATTGTGCTGACGCGTCAAGGTATTCCGATCATTGATCAAAAAAAATATGCAAAGGCAAAAGAGCTTGAGAAAGGCGCCTACATTCTTTCTGACTCGGAAGGCGATCCGGATATTATTTTGATTGCCACCGGTTCGGAAGTTCAATTGATTTTGGAAGCACAACAAAAGCTGAAAAAAGGCAACATTCAGGCCCGGGTCATAAGCATGCCTTCCTGGCGTATATTTGACAATCAAAGTGCCGCTTACCGCGAAAAAGTTTTGCCTAAAAGTATTCGAAAACGACTTGCCGTAGAAGCCGGATTGACACTTGGCTGGCTGAAATATGTAACGGATGAAGGAGGTGTTATTGGTATCGATAAGTTTGGTGAATCGGCGCCTGGCGATGAGCTAATGAAGGAATACGGTTTCACGGTCGAAAATGTCGTGAAAAGAGCGAAGGCTTTACTTTCAAAAAAAGGATAACGAAAAAGGGGAGCGGTTTTGTCAATACAATTGAAGATCATCCTCTTTTAAAACAAATAGTAAAAATGAATAAACTGTCAAATAAAAAAATAGGAATCTGTGCAGATCACGGCGGTTTTGAACTCAAAGAAAAGATAAAATCTTTTTTAACGAAGGACAATTTCGAACTCATCGATTTTGGTGCCAATGTGCTGGACACCAACGATGATTACACAGATTTTGTTATCCCCTTGTCCAAGGCGGTAGCCGCTGGCGAAGTATTTCGCGGCATCGCTATTTGTGGTAGTGGAGTAGGTGCCTGCATCGTTGGCAATAAGGTCGCAGGAGTGCGTGCTGCCTTAATTCAGGATTATTTTTCTGCTCATCAGGGAGTCGAGGACGATGATATGAACCTGATTTGCCTCGGTGGCCGAATTAGTGGGTTTGCCAGTGCGGAAGAGCTGGCGATAGCATTCTTGAACGCTGAATTCTCCGGTGCGGAAAGACATCTTCGGCGATTGCAGAAAATTCAGGAATTGGAGAACAATTGGGGAGGATAACCTGTTTAGTTCTTAGAAGCTTTTGAAAAATGAATTTAAAAAACACACCTGATATGAACACTTTAAGTCAACTTCAAAATCACGGCCAGAGTATTTGGTTAGATTTGCTCGATCGCAAAATTATGGACTCCGGTAAACTGCAAAGTCTGATAGATCATGACGATCTGAGAGGGCTAACCTCCAATCCTTCAATTTTTGAAAAAGCCATTACTGGCAGCTCAGACTATGATAAAGATATAGCCAAATATGCAAAAAAAGAAGCCGATAATACCGCTATTTTTTTTGATTTGGCTATAGCAGATATTCAAAGAGCTGCCGATATTTTTAAACCAGTCTATGACAAAACCAACGGAAAAGATGGCTTTGTGAGTCTGGAAGTATCGCCTTATCTGGCCCGCGACACCGAAGGTACTATCAATCAGGCACGGGATTTATGGAAAAGAGTAGGCCGTGAGAATGTGATGATCAAAATTCCCGGAACGAAAGAAGGCTTGACCGCCATACGCAAATGCCTCAGCGAAGGAATCAATATAAATATTACGCTGCTTTTTGGGCTTCCGCGCTACCGCGAAATTACCGAAGCTTTTATGGGCGGACTTGAAGACAGGATCAGTCAAGGTCATTCCATAAAAAACGTATCTTCGGTGGCGAGTTTTTTTCTAAGTCGCATTGATGTTTTGGTCGATCCGATGTTAGCTGAAAAAGGAGCAAAAAAATTAAACGGTAAAATTGCCATCGCCTCAGCGAAATTGGCTTATCAAATTTATTTGGATATGATTTCGAGTGATCGTTTTAAACTGTTAGAAGCAATAGGCGCGCAACGGCAAAGAGTGCTTTGGGCCAGTACCAGCACCAAAGATCCATCATTTAGCGATGTGCTCTATGTAGAAACTTTGATAGGAAAAGAAACAATCAATACGCTGCCCATGGAAACCATTGATGCTTTTCGCGACCACGGGAAAGTGACTGATTCGCTAACAGAAGGAATTGAAGAAGCTAAGAATAACTTAGGTGAATTAAAGAAAATCGGGATAGACATTGACAAAATCACCCAACAGCTTGAAGATGAGGGAATAGAGAAATTCAACAAGGCCTACGACAAACTGCTCAAGAGCATCGAGGATCAGAAAAACAAAAAAAGCTAAGCAGAATGGAGTGGGACGTTTCTAAAATAAAAGTCGTATTTTTTGACATTGGAGGCGTACTCCTCACCAATGGCTGGGGTCATGAATCACGCCAAAAAGCGGCTAAGGTTTTTGGGTTCGACTATGAAGAGATGAACACCTTGCACAATCTCATCTACAACGTGTTTGAAATTGGAAGCATTTCGCTTGATGAATATTTGGATACAACGGTTTTTCACCGTCCCAGGGATTTTACAAAAACCGAATTTAAAAATTTTATGTACGCCCAGTCGGTAGAGCTGCCAGAGATGCTTTCGTGGCTTAAAAGCTGGAAAAGACAGACCCATCTTCCTGTTTTTGCCATTAACAACGAAAGTCAGGAACTCAATGATTACCGGATTGAAACCTTTCAATTGCACAAAATATTCGATGGATTTTTCTCCTCTTGCTATCTCGGTTTCCGAAAACCCAATCCACGTATTTTTCATGCTGCATTACAAATTACACGGGTAGCGCCTTCCGAATGCGTTTATTTTGACGATAGACCCCTTTTGATCAATGTAGCTAAAAATCTGGGAATGAACAGCTTTCAGCATATAGTATTTGAAGATACAAAACGTATTCTCGAAAATTTAAAAACACCACAATGATTATGGAAAATGGAAATCAAAGGGCTTTTGGAATGATTGGCCTTGGCACAATGGGTTCCAACCTTTTACAAAATATCGCCGACCACGGCTATAGCTGTGCCGGCTACGACATAGATTCTGAAAAGGTGGATAAGCTGAATCAATTAAACCGCGACAGCATTCAAGGTTTTTCAGATCTCAACGATTTTGTGAAAAGCCTAAGTAGCCCAAGGATAGTGATGATGCTGGTTCCGGCGGGCAAAATTGTTGACGGTGTTATCGAAAAATTGCTTGAAGTCCTCGACAAAGGAGATATCATCATTGACGGCGGAAATTCGTATTTTATAGACACCAATCGCCGCTTTAAAGGTTTGGAGCAAAAAGGATTTCATTTTATCGGAATGGGCGTTTCCGGTGGAGAAGAAGGCGCTCGCAGAGGCCCAAGCATGATGCCGGGTGGCGATAAACAGGCTTATGAAATTATAAAACCCATTCTCACAAAAATAGCTGCACAAGTAAATGGTGAGCCAACGGTTGCGTATATGGGTGAACGCTCTGCCGGACATTTTGTGAAAATGGTACACAATGGTATTGAATATGCCTTGATGCAGTTGATCTCGGAAACGTATGAGATTTTAAAAAATGGCTTGAAACTTAAAGATTCAGAAATTCACAACATATTTGAGCAATGGAATGAAGGGCGTTTGAAATCCTATTTGTTGGAAATTACCCGAGATATCTTTGCTTATAAGGAAAAGGGAGCACAGCATCTTTTGCTCAACGATATCAAAGATGAAGCGAAATCAAAAGGCACGGGCAAATGGACTTCGCAAGTGGCAATGGATCTAAACCTCCCGATTCCGATAATCGATATTGCCGTGTCCATGCGTGACCTTTCAAAATACAAAGACTTGCGTACCAAAGCTTCGCAAATCTATGAAAATCAAAAAGATGTCATAGATAATGATTTTAGTGAAAAATACATCGAAAGCCTGGAAGCAGCATTTTATTTTGCAATGGTATCTGCTTATGCTCAGGGAATGCACCTACTTTATCGGGCTAATGAAGCATATAATTATGAATTAAACCTTGGATTGGTTGCGAAAATTTGGCGTGGCGGCTGCATTATCCGTTCAGAATTTTTGGAAAATATTTTTGAAGCCTATAAAAAGGATGCTAAATTGAAGCATTTGTATATAGATCACGCTATTCACGAAAATCTCGTTAAAAGTATTCCCGGAATTCGAACCGTGGTTTCAGATGCTGCCCGATATGGAATAGCTGTCCCGGCATTTGCTGTGTCTTTGGGTTATTTTGATAATTTCAGAAATGAAAATATGCCCGCGAATCTCATTCAGGCACAACGCGATTATTTCGGCTCACACACTTATGAACTAAAAGGAAAAGAGGGCGTTTTTCATACCGAATGGGAAGCACCAAACAATTAAACCTACTGTATTATCAGCCAAAGGCTACTCTAAAATTTAGATTTATGACAAAGACATCAAGTGAAGAAACAACTCCGGCCATTTTCATTATTTTTGGTGGAACCGGCGATCTTTGCAGAAGAAAAATTATACCGGCACTGTACAACCTGTATCTTGAAAATCGGCTCTGCCAAAATTTTGCCATAATAGGAACCGGGCGCAGCGAATTGACCGACGTGAATTACCGAAATACTTTATTAGAAGGCGTTAATGAATTTTCGCGCAGGGGCAAGGCGAATAAAGAAGATTGGTCAAAGTTCGCCTCAAATATCAGCTATCAGATTGCAGATATAAAAGATGCTGCTTCGTATCAGGCGTTTGGATCCAAGATCGATGCACTAAAAACAGACTGGAAGCTAAATCCTTCCATAACTTATTATTGTGCGGTTGCACCCGATCTTTTTTGCACCATCGCCGAGAATATATCCAAAAGCAAATTGGAGAATGACCCGGATACCACACGCATAATCGTAGAGAAACCTTTTGGTCGCGACCTCGAATCAGCCAAAGAACTCAACAAGAGGTTGCTCACTATCTTTAATGAAAAGCAGATTTATAGGATCGACCATTACCTGGGAAAAGAGGTCGTGCAAAACATCATGGCTTTTCGTTTTGCCAATGCGATTATGGAACCGCTTTGGAACCGAAACCATATCGAACATGTTCAGATTTCGGTGACAGAGCAAATTGGAATAGAAGACCGTGGTAGTTATTTTGAAAGTGCCGGAATCCTTCGCGACATGATACAAAATCATTTATTGCAGTTGCTTTGTACCATTGCTATGGAGCCGCCTATTAATTTTGATGCCGATGTGGTGCGCGATCGAAAAGTGGAGGTGTTGCACGCCATGCGAAAAATTGTTCCGGGCAAGATTGATATGATCGCGGCAAGAGGGCAATATGGTCCCGGATGGGTCGAGGGGAAAAAAGTACCGGGCTATCGCGAAGAAAAGAACGTGGATCCCAACTCCAATACCGAAACGTATGCCGCACTCAAGTTTTACGTGGATAACTGGCGCTGGCAGGGCGTTCCATTTTATTTGCGTACCGGAAAACGGCTTTTTAAATCGGCTTCCCTTATCACGATTCAATTTCGGGAAATTCCTCATAATATGTTCAACAAAGAAGAAGGAAATGTTCCAAAACAGAACCGGCTTGTCATAAGCATACAGCCCGATATGGGAATTAGATTTCAGTTAGAGAGCAAAACACCCGGCCTTGAAATGAGCTTGAATACGGTGGATATGGTTTTCGATTATGCAGGAAAATCAAAATCAGATTCGCCGGAAGCCTATGAAACCCTGCTGCTGGATATCATTTCGGGTGATCAAACCCTGTTTATGCGCGCAGATCAAGTGGAATCGGCATGGGAACTGATCATGCCTGTACTCGATTATTGGGCAAAGAGCGGAACGGCGAACTTCCCAAATTACCCGGCAGATTCCTGGGGGCCCGAAAATGCGGAAGCACTCATTGCTAAGGATGGCTTTCATTGGTTTAATCTTCCTGAAAAAAAATAAATAAACGTATGAAAAATCTTAAAATATTCGACAGCTCCGATGATTTAATAAACGCTTTGGCTGAGGCCGTTCGCGATGCTTCCAAAGAGGCTATCGACGCACACGGGCAATTCAACTTTGTGCTTTCGGGTGGAGGTTCTCCGCGAAAACTGTATGCGTTACTCTCGTCTGAAACTTATAAAAATCAGATTGAATGGGACAAAACCTGGTTTTTCTTTGGTGATGAACGCTTTGTCCCTGACGGTGATTCTCAAAGAAATTCATTGATGGCAAAACAATCTTTGTTTGAACCGTTGAAAATTCCGGAGGCACGAATCTTTAAAGTTGATACCAGTGTTTCGCCCGAAGCGGCAGCTCAAAGTTATTCGCAAACCATTGCTGCGCATTTCCGAAAAACGCCCATTGAGTTTGATTTTGTCCTTTTAGGTCTTGGCGATGATGCGCATACCGCATCGCTTTTTCCGAACACGGATGTGCTAAAAGCAACCGAAGCCACGTTTAAATCAGTGTTTGTGAAAGAGGTAGATATGTACCGAATCACGATGACCGCGCCGCTCATCAACCGGGCAAGGAAGATCGCCTTTTTGGTTTTCGGCGAAAGTAAATCGGAAGCGGTGTACCAGGTTTTGAAAGAAAAAACTGGCTCGGCAGCACAATATCCCGCGCGATTAATCAGCACGGATGAAAATAGGGTCGTGTGGTATTTAGATGCTGCCGCGGCTTCAAGGTTATAAAAAAATATTTTTAAGCAAATAAAAAATTCAAAGATGTTCCCAAAAATTAATCCCACCAGAACGGCAGCCTGGAAAGCATTGAGCGATCATCAGGCCGAAATGAAAAAGGTTCAGATGAAAGATCTCTTTGCGCAAGAGCCTCAAAGGTTTGAGAAGATGTCGATTCAACTGAATGATATTCTTTTCGATTATTCCAAAAATATCATCACTGACGAAACACTTGAAAAACTCTTTCAACTGACAGACGATTGTAAGCTGAAAACTGCGATAGAAGCGATGTTTAACGGCGAAAAAATCAATGAAACAGAAGACCGCGCCGTGATGCACACCGCTTTACGTGAGTTTTCGGATAAGTCGATTAGCGTTGACGGAGAAGATATTATGCCGGAAGTACGGGAAGCCCGCCAAAAAATGAAGTCTTTTTGCGAGAAAATCCATAGCGGGGAATGGAAAGGCTATTCCGGAAAAAAAATCAAGAACATCGTAAACATTGGTATAGGCGGGAGCGACCTTGGTCCGGTAATGGTCACCGAAGCACTGAAACCTTTTTGGATTGAGGGCATTCAAGCCTATTTCGTTTCCAATGTTGATGGCACTCAAATCGTGGAAACACTGAAAAACCTCGATCCCGAAGAAACACTTTTCACCATCGCTTCAAAGACTTTTACCACCCAGGAAACCATGGCCAATGCCCACACGGCGCGCGACTGGTTTTTAAAATCGGCTAAAGAAGAAAAATACGTCGCCCAACATTTTGTGGCACTTTCAACCAATGAAAAAGGAGTGAAGGCTTTTGGGATTGCACCCGAAAATATGTTCGTTTTTTGGGATTGGGTAGGTGGGCGCTACAGTCTTTGGAGCAGTATCGGCCTTTCCATTGCGCTTACTGTGGGTTATGACAATTTTGAGCAATTGCTCAAAGGTGCCGAAGCTGCTGACCGGCATTTCAGAACGACGGAATTCGAGAAAAATATCCCGGTGATTATGGCTTTAATCGGGATTTGGTACACCAATTTTTTTGGTTCCGAAACAGAAGCGATTTTGCCTTACGACCAATATTTGCTTCGTTTTCCGGCCTATTTCCAGCAGGGCAATATGGAAAGTAACGGCAAGCATACCGATAGAAATGGAAATAACGTCACCTACAGTACGGGTCCTGTGGTTTGGGGCGAACCCGGCACCAACGGACAGCACGCATTTTATCAGCTTATCCACCAGGGCACACACCTGATTCCTTGCGATTTTATTGCGCCGGCCATCAGTCACAATCCCGTTGGCGAACACCATCTTATATTGCTCTCTAATTTTTTCGCCCAAACGGAAGCCTTGATGAACGGGAAAACTGCCGATCAAGTTGCGACTGAACTCAATGAGAGTGGCATGGACCAATCAACAATCGAAAAACTGGTTCCCTTTAAAGTTTTTGAAGGCAATAAACCCACCAATTCTTTTTTGCTCAAGGAGATAAGCCCCTTTTCATTAGGCTCGTTAATAGCACTTTACGAACATAAGATATTTGTTCAAGGCGTGATTTGGAATGTTTTCAGCTTCGATCAATGGGGCGTAGAATTGGGAAAACAATTGGCCAAAAATGTGCTGCCGGAACTGGCCAACGACAAAAAGATTGATTCACATGATGGTTCCACCAATGGGTTGATCAATGCATATAAAATATTTCGGATGTAGGACTGCCGAAAAACTCAAAACTAAATTATCAACTCTACAAATATTTAAGGATTCCGACTGAAAAATGCTGTGTTACATGATTTTGAGGGAGGAATCTCGAATTCGCATCAAATAGAATATTTTATAGATGTATGAGTTTATTGTGAATGTTTAGAAAAACCATGCATTTATTGCATAAGTATTACATTTATCGGCTTGATAGTTAGCTTGATATCAGTTTTTTAGCTGACCCTGGTTGTCAGGTCTATAAGGCTGGAATTAGTGCTATAGTTGAACGCTTTTCTATCCATTGATTCCTAATCGTACGCTCAATATCTTGGTATAACCAATTAATCATCAGCTAGTATAGACCATTCGGATTAAGAATTTTTAATTTTATACAAAGGCGGCGGCAGACAAATAATGACTTTAGTACCCCTGGAATCCCCCTTACGATTGCTCAGGTCTTCAAACATAATGGGTTCAGGAAGATTCATTTTTGTGCTGAGCAAGCGGAGGCGTTCTTCAACAATTTGAATTCCTTTGGAGATATGATCATGCTGTTTTTGCTGCTTTGCCTGTTCAATCCCGATTCCGTTATCCGTGATTTTAATAATCAAACATCTGAAGACAGCCGATTCAATCCGGACATCTTCGAAAAGAAATGAAATATTGAGCAAGCCTTCCGCTCCCGAATTGGCCAATCCGTGTCGCAACGAATTTTCAGTAAATGGCTGAATTATCATATTGGGGATCATGATGTTAGTAGTATCAACATCTGTTCCCGTGATCAGCTCGTAAGTAAAACTTTCTTGAAACCTTAATTTTTCCAGGTCGAGATACAACAAGAGCCGCGCTATTTCATCAGATAAAAGAATAAACCTACTTCCGGCTGTATTCAGGTTCATCCGCATCAACCTGGCCATCATGGCAATATATTCATTGGCTTCCTCGTACTTTTTGCTGTTCACCAGGTATTGTACTGAATTCAGTGCGTTAGAAATAAAATGCGGATTCATCATGGCCGAGAGCGCCTGGTGTTTGAGCTCGTTGATCTGCTCTGTAAGTTCAAGATCACGCTGTATCTTTTTTGTTTTCCTATTCATGCGCCACAATAGCATGGAAATCAAACCGATAAAAAACACTAACAGAACCATTAATTTAAACCAAATGGTTTCTACAATATGTGACTTCACTTCAAAAGTCAGAATGCCGGGTTTTCCCCATCCTGTATTTTGTGCTTTTGCCTCAATTTGAAGTTGATAGTCTCCGGGTTTAAGTGAAAGAAAATTAAGGAAATCATGTTTGTTGACAATCCATTCCTTGTTCAGTTTATACCGGTAAACAACCGAGCCCGGTGAAGAAAAATGTAACCCCCTGAAGTTGATGCTGATGTCATTCATATTTGGCTTGAAAACCAGCTTATCGAAGTTCGTATAAACCGAATCGCCAGCTTTTAGATTGATTATTTTGACTTGGGGTGCAGTAGGATGATAACGATCGAATTTCGTGATATCAAGAAAAGAAATACCACCATTGGTTCCTACATAAAGCATATGCTTGTCCGCATCAAAATGCAACGACAGTACTTCATCGGATGGAAGCCCTGTTCGGCTGTTTAGGAGCGTGACCGAACTGCTGTCGAGCATAAAAAGACCTTTTATGTTCCCAATCCAAATCCTGTTTTTATCATCTGAAACAATTGAAGTTGAAGCTGATAAGTCGTATCCATTGATGGAGGTATAGCTGAGGATCGAATCAGTCTGTAGGTCGTAGTTTGCGATTCCTTTTTCGCCAGCAAACCAGACTTTGTCTTTTTTATCTATATGGATGGCTTTGATTTTTGCATCCAAAACCGGATTATCGCTGAAGAAAGTCTTTTCCCAGCCTGTTATTCCGTCTCCAGCTTTTGGAGAAGTCAGCTTACATAATCCAAATGCGGAACCTACCCAAATATTTTTTTCGGGATCTTCAACTATTTTGTTTACATGGTTTATACTTCTACTTTCCCCAAACAGTGAAAGTAGTGTGAACTCTGTTTGCTTGGTATAGATTTCGTTGCTCACGATCAAATAATTTATACCGGCTCCCAGTAGAAAAATTCCACGGCTTGTTTTACAAAATGATGAAAAATTGAAGAAATGAAATTTCAACTGATTGTAGTTGCTGTGAGCTGTTTCTTTAAGACCGAGTGAACCACAGACATAAACATCATTCCCATATTTCTCCACACCATAAATATAATCGGTCAGCGATGTGGAATTTTTTATTTTAATAGGGACAAACGTTTTGTTTTCGAGTATATTCAAGCCATTAAAGGTTCCTATCAATAAGGTATTTGAATCTACTTTCAAAATCGAATTGACACTGTTGCTGCTCAGCCCGTCCTTTTCACTAAAGCTTCTCAGGTACAGGTTGTTCAAACAAAAAACGCCTTTTCCATATGTGCTGATCCAGATATTCCCTTCCTGATCTTCGAGGTAATTATTTACAAGGGTATGTTCCAACCCCATTTTATTGCCGATATCTATGATCTCATGGGTTCCGTTCGGAATGCAATAGAATCCTTTACTCATCACCGAAAACCAAAGATTATTGTTTGAGTCAATCAGCATATCCATCACATCGTCTTGGCCTGTCGAACCGACTTTTATCTGTGCAATGACTCGTTTATTGTGTATGTGGTAAATCATCCCTTTTGAGCCCACAAAAAAACTACCGTCATTGCTGGGAGTCAGGCAATAAAATGGTGTATCGGGCAATTTTTCTATGTTCATCTTGCTAAGCGAGTCATCATTAAAACTATACAAACCATTGAAAGTTAAGCTTATGATTTCGCCATTGGGCAATTGAGCGAGTTTGATTTGCAATAAACGAGTATGGGGTATGTTTTTATACACCGGATCCGAAAGCGAAGTTTCTGTAACCGAAAACATCTCGAATTTACTTTTGTAAGCATATATTTTTTGCTGCTCAGGCCCTGTTGAGGTATAAAGCATATAGCTTATGGGTTGCTGTTCTCCTCTTGGATAACTTATATAGTTTTCTATCTTATTGTTTTTTAGCACATTGATTCCTCTTTCGTAATTGCCTATATAAAGTTCGCCTTTGTTACCAACCGCCAGGGCGATGATCGAGTTGGAGTTTAAGCCATCATTGGTGCTATAATTCGTGAAATGTTGGCCATCGAATTTGCTTATTCCATTTATTGTTGCAAACCAGATGAGGCCTTCATGATCCTGAACGATCTGATAAACCATTGACGAAGGAAGCCCATCGGAATACGTGTAATGGATATAGGGTGGCGTCTGTGAAAAGATTTTTGACGCCATCAAACAGAAAAACAAAAGCAAATAAGTTCGTAGAGACATGATTAAACTGACTTCAAAAATGATTTGATTTTTTGAACAAAATCAGGTGCCTTTCTGCGTGAAATTTCAATTTTACTTCCGTCGGTCATGGTAACATGACTGCCGCTGAGGTTTGAATAGTCCTTGATGTACTTGATGTTGATCAGGTGCGATTTGTGTGTTCTGAAAAATTGTTCCTTCGGCAAGCTGTCTTCAAAATCTTTCAATGTGCGCGAAACAACCGTGCTTTTACCATCTTTCATGCTTATGGTGGTATAACATCCATCGGCTTCGAGCCGAATGATTTCATCAATCACCAATACGTTGAACCCATGTGTAGCGGGGATCATCAATTTGTCAGCTTCCTTAACAACTGTAGTTTGCAAGGACTTTTGTTGTTCCGATAAAAGTTTCTTCACCGTCTGCTTCAATTCTTTTATGCTGATGGGTTTCAGGATATAGTCAAAAGAACCAGCTTTTACTGCCTGAATGCCGAAATTATCATGTCCGGTCACGATTACCACTTTAAAAGAGCGAGCGTCATATTCTTCAAGAAAGTCGAAGCCATCGAGAACCGGCATATTGATATCGAGGAAGACCACATCAGGTTTTAGTATACTTACCAATTCCTGTGCCTTGACAACGGAATCGGCCAGGCCGAGAATTTCGACTTCGGGGCAGTAGGTTTCCAGAATTTGCTTCAGATTTTCTCTCCCATAGCGTTCGTCATCCACAATAATGGCCCGAATTTGCTGGATATTTTGTGTTGACGTCATGCGTTATGAAGGTTAGGGCAATCAAAAAAATAGCCAAGAAGAACACTTTTAAAGCAAGGAATAGTCTTTATGATATTCCAAATAAGCCATTTATAATGGTGTAAATGTAGAATTATTTATAATTACCAAACAACCGAATAAAAAAAAAGCCCTTTGAAAAATTTTCACAGGGCTTTTTTAGGGTATTAAGGCGTTTTATCCAATCCATTTCACCAGTGGTAAGTCCTGGCGGTGTGGCAACAGTTTGTTTGTTGGATAAATTCTGAAAGTATAATCGTAAACTCCTGCACGATAGACGGGTACATTGATTTTGTATGTCGCCCAGCCTTCACCTGATTCAATCAAATCCATGGCTTCTACGAAAACAATCTCATCAATTTTATCGTGCAGCTTTCTTCCGAAGAGCAACTCAATGGCTATATCGTTTGCGTCAAGCCCTCCGAGATCCAAAGTGATTTCGGCAACGAAATTTTCACCAAAATTAAGCGGACGCACAGTGGGGTCGGGTACTTTGATGGTTTTTACATCCACCTGATCCCAATTGCTTCTGATTTTCGATTTCCACTGATCGATGCTGAAAGCCAGCTCGTAACGGTTTTCGCGCAGCTCTTTCGCACGGCGTATCAACTTATTATAAAAGCGATCGTAATAATCATCCAACATGCGTTTCATGGTGAAATGCGGCGCAATCTCAGCGATATTATTTTTGATGTAGCTTACCCAGGTCGTTGGGATTTCATTTTTATCGCGATTAAAATAGAAGTTAGTAATATCATTTTCCAGCAGGCTGTAGATGGTTTCGGCATCCAATTCGTCTTGATACTTCTGATTTTGATAGGTTCTGCCTTCTTCAATGGCCCATCCGGCATTGGGTTTATAGCCTTCTGCCCACCAGCCGTCGAGTACAGAGAAGTTAAGCACGCCATTCATCACCGCTTTTTCACCGCTCGTTCCTGAAGCTTCCAGCGGACGTGTAGGCGTGTTGAGCCATACATCCACCGAGCTGGTAAGGATTTTCCCAAGCTCCATATCGTAGTTTTCGATAAAGAGTACCTTACCCATAAACTCTGGGATACGGGCTATTTCCATGATGCGTTTGATCAAGTCCTGTCCGGCTTTGTCGTTGGGATGCGCCTTGCCGGCAAATAGGAATAGCACCGGCTTTTCGGGATTATTCACGATATGCGACAGCCTTTCCAGGTTCATGAACAGCAGATGCGCACGTTTATAAGTAGCAAAACGACGTGCAAAGCCAATTATCAATGCATCTTTATTCAGGTTTTCGAGGGTCTTCAGAATGAGCTTAGGACTTTCCTGTCGCAAAGTCATATCATTTTTTACACGGCCTTTTACATAATGAAGCAGCTTTTCTTTCAAGTGTTTACGAATATTCCAGATTTCCGAATCCGGCACTTCATGGATGTGATTCCACAGTTTGGGGTTAGACTGGTCGTGGATAAAATCTGCGCCAAAAGTCTTGCTATAGAGCTGCTGCCAGGCAGAATCAGTCCAGGTGGGGAAATGTATCCCGTTTGTTACATAGCCGATGTGCAGCTCGTTGTCGAAATAGCCGGGATAAAGCGGCTGGAACATCTCTCTGGAAACGCGCCCGTGAATCTTACTTACGCCATTGATTTCCTGACTCAGGTTGGCCGCCAGCACGCTCATCGAGAATTTTTCAGTAGGATCGTTGTGGTGGAATTTTCCAAGATTCATAAAATCGTTCCAGCCAATATTTAACCTATTGGCATAGTGTGGCATATAGGTTCTGAGTAGGTTTTCCTCGAAGGAATCATGGCCCGCCGGCACAGGTGTATGTGTGGTAAATAAGCTCGACGAACGAACCAGTTCTTTGGCCACATCAAAGCTGAGGTTGTGCTTTTCAATATATATCCTTAGCCTTTCCAGGCCAATAAAAGCAGAGTGGCCTTCGTTGCTGTGATAGATAACAGGTTTGATATTAAGCTGCTGCAACAATCGGATGCCGCCTACGCCCAGCACCATTTCCTGTTTGAAGCGCATTTCGCTATCACCACCATACAGCTGATGGGTGATGCTGCGATCTTCCGGCTGATTTTCTTCGATGTCGGTGTCGAGCAGGTAGAGCGGAACACGTCCCACATTTACTTTCCAGGCTTTTGCAATAATGTTTCTGCCCGGGAAGGCAATGGATACGGTTACCCAGTCGCCCTTCTCATTGCGAACGGGATCCAGCGGAAGGTGCGTAAATTTCTGTGGGATATATTGCGCCAGCTGATCTCCGAAAAGTGAGATTCCCTGGGTAAAATAGCCATAGCGATAAAGCAGACCCATGGCGGTAAGAGCAGCGCCCGAATCAGAAGCTTCTTTGAGGTAGTCGCCGGCCAAAATCCCTAAACCACCCGAGTAAATTTTAAGGCTTTTATGCAGGCCGTATTCCATACTGAAATAGGCGATTAGGTCTTCTTTCTTTGGTTTTTCGGCCATATAGGCTTTGAACGAATTATATACCCGGTTGAGCTTTTCCATGAAAGCTTTGTCGTTTTCCATGGCTTCCATCTGGTCTTTAGATAAGCCTTCCATCAACGGAATCGGATTCTTTTCTGCTTTCTCCCATGCTTGAGGATCAATCCCTTCAAAAAGTGAAATCGCTTCGTGATTCCATGACCACCAGAGATTTCTTGTGAGTTCGTTGAGCTTTTCGAGTTCGCTGGTGTAAACTGGTTGTATCAATACCTTTTTCCAGTTGGGCTGATCTTGCTTGCGAAAGTCAAAATTGCGCAAAGTTTCTGTGTGGCGTTTTAGCTCAAACTGATCGGCACGTCCTTCAAGTTTATTGAGGGCGACATTCCAAGCTTGCTCATAATTTGAGATCAGGTCGTCCCAAAAAAGTTTTGACGCCAGCTCAAGCGATTCAGTGCCGGAAGCATCTAATTTTTGAGGCGATTTTTTAACGAAAAGCGAGATGCTGTCAGCGATTGCTTTCACTACTTCACTGTAATTTTCTTCGTTGCGCTCAATTACCGTTATAGCATCTTCCTTCACCTCTTGCTGCTTTGCCCACTTGCCAAAGCCAGCCAAATCGGTAGTGATAGTGGGGATGGCAAAGGCAATGCTTTCGAGTGGTGTGTAGCCCCAGGGTTCGTAGTAAGAAGGGAAAACAGACAAATCAAAAGCGGTAAGAAAATCGTAATAGTTGATATCAAAAATGCCATCTGATCCATTGAGGTAGGAGGGTACGAAAATCAGTTTCACCTTGTCGGATTGCTGATTGTTGAGACCTACGGATTTCATCTTTTGCAGCACCAAATCGTTTTCGTGGTCGAACAGGTGATGTGTTGTTGGAATCTCAGTAGGATGTTTGGCTATTTCAGGATTGGCCAAGCGGTTTTTGAGTTCTTTTGAGGCGCCCGAAATATTGGCAGGGACGGCAATAAAGGCGATGATGTCGCGTGTTAAACTTTTGTCGTTATTGAGTGTAGCAAGTGCATCGATAAATACATCAATACCTTTATTTTTAAACTCATAACGGCCACTGTTGATCAGCAAAAGGCTGTCGGTCGGCAACGTGCCACCCACCACACTTTCGGCCACGCTGATGATTTTGTTGCGCGCCAGCTCGCGCTTTTCATGCAGGGCATCGCGGTCGGCGATAAAGGCTTTGTCGATACCATTAATGGTGATTACATCAGGTTTACGGCCTAAAAACTGCTCGCATTCGGCAGCAGTGATTTCGCTTACAGTGGTAAATACATCTGCTTGTTGGGCTGCTGTTTGTTCCAGCGATTGCTGCGAAATAATATTTAGTTTATTGGCGATCACCGCAGGGTTATATTGCTTGAGGTCTTTATATAGCGGCATGCCATTGCCGGCAATTGCTCGACCCATATAGGTAGCGTGAGTGGTGAAAGCAGTAGTAATTTCAGGGCAGCTCTTTTTAAGGTAAAGAACGCCTGTACCGGTCATCCATTCGTGAAAATGCGCCACCACTTCTTTGCCGGGATCTAAGTGTGTTTCGTAAAAACTTTCGATTACTTGGCCGGCAGCATAGCCAAACATGGCCGGTTCAATATAGTCCCAGGGTCCGCGGATAGAATCAAGCTTGAAAGTTTCCCAAAGCTCGGCGAAGATGTCATCTTTTTTCACAAATAAGGGTGTGAAATCAATAAGAATGGCGATAGGCTTACTTTTTATGGTCCAACGGCCAATCCTTATTTTTAAGCCTCTGGCAGCCAGCTTCTCACGCCAGGTAGCAAACAGTTTGCTGTCTTCAATAAAGTAAGGGTTTTCGCTGGTTTCCTTCCACACATCAGGTCCGATAGTGATGTAGTGATCGCCAAAAAGCGCTTTCATCTGACTGGCTTTGGTGGACAGCACAGTATAGATTCCTCCTACCATATTGCATACTTCCCAGCTCGTTTCAAAGATATAAGCAGGTTTTTTCATTTCCATAGTTTTCTTGTTTTAGGAAATATTAACGCAAGCAATCCTGTTTTTGAAGAGGAAAGCTTCACGTATTTATATTTCGCAGGTAACTCAAGTATTTAATTCACTTAAGAATAGGTTTATTTAGTTGAAAATTAATATTTTAAAAGAGATAAAGCAGTGTGTTTAGAAAAGGTTTTTAAGTTTTTCTTCTACTTTTTTACGCATCGTCTGGATGTCCTTTTGTTTCACTTCTGTCAGTTTTTCATGCAGGCTGTCGTATTGTTTACGCGCTTTTTGCGTGAGGTTAGGAATAACTTTATCGCGAATTTCCTCACCGGCATCTTTCATAGCAATCACCAGTTGTTCGGCATCAAGTTCTTTGATGAGCTTTTTTATTTTGGCATCTGACATATTTTTTATATCCTCAAAGGCTGGTTTAGCTTTCGACTTGGTTTCAGAGATCTTCGATTTCACTGATTTTTCAGCATCTCTGAATTTCTCTGAAGCAATCTTGCCGATCTCATGACCAAATTTTTCGGTGCTTTCAACCCAATCATTCAAAGCAGATTGCGACTCAGCATGCCGATCTTCCACCCGAATCATAAAGTCGGACAACACATTCATGTAATTGATATACGCTTCGTAAGGTGATGGATAGTGGTTAAAATATTTATGTAAGTCACCATCCGACAGCCATTTGGTACACATATAAAAGAAGTGGTCTGACGATTGCAAGTAGTTCCAGTCGCGTTTGAGCTGTTCGTCATCTGATGCATTTACTTTTTCAGCCAGGCTATAAAGCTTTTCGAGAGCGTCATCTTGCAGGTTGTTTCCTGTCCATGCCGAAAGGTCGCGCTCTTCGTCTGACCACGAAATCGCGTTTGGAACATGGATAGCCGACACCGGCTGATGTTTTTTTGCGACTTCTGCCGGTGTGCTAAATTTGAAGGCTGTGTTTTGTATAACGGCAGCAGGCAGCGCTTTCACGAAATCGAAGATCCCGGTAGAGATTGGCTGATGCTCGCCAAAAGTTTCATAGTCCATAAACACGTTTACTACCTCTTCTTTTTCCGGCATTTTGTTTATCCAGCCTACAAATTTCTCGGCAGTAATGGGCCATTCAGGCCAGCTTTGCTGCGAGAAACGGAAGGTGATATCATCGCTCAATCTGAAATTGCGAAGCAAAACCTTGAGTTTCGGATTTATAGCATTGGTATACAAATAGTTAGGGCTTTTCCATCCCAGAATATGCTTTGCGCCTTCTGTGAGCATCACAGGAAATCCCATCTTGGCCACACGCGCTCCAATATCATCAGAATAAATCAGCTCGGTATTGCGAAAGCTGGTTGGTTTTATGCCAAAAAGCTGTTCTACTTTAGCACTATGTGCTTCCACCTGCCTTTCAAATTCGTTGGTATTACGCAGCGAACTCAGCGAGTGGGCGTATGTTTCGGCCAGCACCTCCACCTGTCCGGTAGCAATCAGTGTGCGGAAACTTTCGAGCACTTCGGGTGCATACATTTCAAGCTGTTCCAGCACAATGCCCGAAAATGAAAAGCTGACTTTAAAGGCTGAACCCTGTTCTTCGATGGTCTTCAGAAGTAAAGCATTCATGGGCAAGTAGCTCTTCTCGGCAACCCTTCGCAAAATCATTCTGTTGAAATATTCATCAAAATAATGGTGGTTTTTTCCAATGTCGAAAAAACGATAAGTTCTGAGCCTGAAAGGCTGATGAACTTGAAAATAAAGGCAGATAGACTTATTCATTGTCAATATTTTTAGCTGTTTGTGCTTTGCTTTAGATAAGAATCGAAAGCTGATTGATATACTTTTTTTACTTTGCCTGCGGCGTGTTCCCATTTCAGGTTTTCTACTTCCTGTTTGCCATATTTAATGAAATCTTCGCTCAGCGCGCTGTAATGACACAGGCCGTAAATGGCGTCTGCCAGTCCGTCGATATCCCAGAAATCAACTTTTATTGCGTGTTTCAATATTTCCGAAACACCCGACTGCTTTGAAATAACTACCGGAACATTCGAGCGCATGGCCTCTAGAGGAACAATGCCAAAAGGCTCGGAAATGGATGGCATCACGAATACATCCGTCATGGCGAACATATTATCGACATCATCGCCTTTCAGAAATCCGGTGAAATGGAAGCGGTGGCCAACACGCAGTTGCGCCACACGATTGACCATGCGGTGCAACAAATCGCCGGTGCCGGCCATCACAAAACGCACGTTAGGGTCGCGTTTTAGGATTTTATGGGCTGCTTCCACGAAATATTCAGGGCCTTTTTGGAAAGTAATACGGCCTAAAAAAGTAACTACTTTTTCTTTCACCTGTTTATTTACATCTGTTGGTGTTTCTTTATCCTTAGGTTCAACAGCATTATGCACGGTAACTACTTTCTCAGGATCGATGCCATAGCGTTCGATAACGATTTTACGGGTGAGGTTGCTCACGGTTATCACACGATCAGCTTTTTCCATGCCATTTTTTTCAATGGCAAATACATCGGTATTAATATTTTCGCCCGAGCGATCAAATTCGGTGGCGTGCATATGCACTACCAAAGGCTTTCCGCTGGTTTCTTTGGCAGCCACGCCGGCAGAATAAGTGAGCCAGTCGTGTGCATGAATCACGTCGAAATCATGTTTGGTAGCTATGGCAGAACCGATAAGTGCATAACGGGCTACCTCTTCCATGAGGTTGAGGCCGTACTTGCCCGAGAACTCATAGCTTTGGGCAAACACCTTGCTTTTGAAGTTCTCGCTGGCGCGTTTTTCCTGTTCGGTAATTTTGCTAAAAGCTTCCGGGCCAACGTAAGGAATTATATTTGAGCCAATCTCCATATATTGAACCCGATCCCAGTATTCGCGTTCTTCATCTTTATCAAGGTCGATATTTACATCGCTGGCATTGACGAGCCTGACGGCTTCCTGGCTTTCATCACCATAAGCTTTTGGTACGACAAAAATAACCTCGGTATCATGTTTCACCAGTCCTTTGGTAAGCCCAAAACAGGCCGTACCAAGTCCGCCGGTGATATGTGGAGGAAATTCCCAACCGAACATGAGTATCTTCATAATTGATTATTTTGTTTTTAGTTTGTATTTTTTCAAGAGGAAATTCAGGCGTAACAGTGCTGCTACGCTCCAGGCTTGCGAAATGGCACCCCGACCTTCGTGCGGCGGATCACCATCATAAACTTCACTCACCGAACCAAGGCCACGTTCGAACATCACCGCTTCAAAATTCTGATAAATTTCTTCTACCAGACTTAATCCGGCTACGCCATTTAACTTGAGCCAAGCTTCAGCAAAATGGTCGATAAGCCATGGAAAAGCAGTGCCCTGATGGTATGCCTGATCACGCTCCTTCTGATTGCCGACAAGCATTCCTTTATATTTAGTATTTTTTGGTGATAAGGAACGTAAGCCTCTGGCAGTAAGTAGCTCAGACCTTACCGTTTTTAGAATACTAATTTTTACTTCATCTTCTAAAGGACTGAAAGGCAATGAAACGGCAAAAAGCATATTTGGTCGAACTGCGAAATCTTTTTCGTCGCCACAAACAACGTCAGCAGCGCGCTGATTTTCTTCATCCCAGAAAACTGAAGTAAACGAAGCTTTGATGGTCTCAGGAAGTGATTCCCATGCAGATAAAAATTCCTTGTCTTTGGCTGCTTTGGCCAGTTCGAGCGCAAAACTTACAGCATTATACCAAAGTGCATTAATTTCGATGGGCATTCCGGTGCGCGGTGTAACAGGCCTTTTGTTGGAGACCACATCCATCCAAGTGAGTGCCATGTTTCTTTCGCCGGCATAAATAAGGCCGTTGTCCTGCATCTTGATATTGTAATCTGTGCCTGCACGATAGCCTTCGAGAATGGTGATAAGCGGTTTTTTATAGAGTTTCCACACGCTGGATTTTGTTTTACCGGCCATCTCGATATATTGCTGCAACGTCCAGAAAAACCAAAGTGGCGCATCAGCTGCGGCGTATTCTTCTGTGTTTCGGCGGTTCAGGTTAGGGAACAAAGGCCCTTGCATGCCGGCGATCATGGTGTCCAGCACTGCCCGGAAACCGGCTTCGTCATTGCGTGTGAGCGTGATGCCTGGTAAGGCAATAAACGTATCGCGGCCCCAGGTTCCAAACCACGGGAAGCCAGCCATTAAGGCGTTTTTATTGGCTGTCTTCACAATAAACTGCTCGGCAGCGTTCATCAGGCAGTTTTCAAAACTATCGCGCGGAACTCTTTTCTTTATCTCGGAGGTAAACTCCCGTTTAAATTGCGCCGGCTCTTTCTCCTCAAGGCCTGCCGAAACGATAATGCTTTCGCCCTTCTTTATTTCAATGTCAAAAAATCCGGGGGCAAAAAGGTCTTCCTGATAGGGGAAGCCGCGTTCTTTTTCGCGAACATATTCTACATTATAATACCAATCTGGCACGTGCGTGTATTCGGGTTTTTTGGAGAGCTGAAAATGAAGTGGCGAATAGCCGTGATACATCTGCCAGCTCGCACCTTGTGCCAATGGAGTGTATTTGGTGTTGGCATCCATATTGGAACGTGTTAACTCATGCACATTGCGGAAAGCCAGAAAAGGCTTTAGACGTAGTGTTGTTTTGCTATGCGCCTCCAGCAGCGTATAGCGAATAAGGATGCGTGATTCGTTTTCAGCAAATAGCATTTCTTTGGTCAACACAACACCTCCAACGCGGTAGGTGATTTTCGGGATAGGTTCAGCTGTAAAATCGCGCAGGTATTTATGCCCTCTTGGCTCGTGATGCCCGTTAGGATACATCCTCAACCCAAAATTAAATGCTTCGTCATGCTGAATAATTGTCTCGTCAAGGGCTGAAAGCAAAACATGATTATCCTGATCCAGCCAGGGCTGAGGAACGACAAGCAATCCATGATATTTGCGGGTGTTGCAGCCAGCGATGGAAGTGCTTGAATAACCACCCGATCTGTTACTTCGCAATAATTCATGTTTTAAAGCGAATTCCAGGTTGACGAGTTGACTTTTTTCAAAAGAAATATAGCTCATATTGAATTTTGTAATGTCCGTGTTTGGCTTGATTGAAATTGTTGATACAAAAATAACCTTTTTCTTGATACCAGTAAAGTTTTAGGGAAAATATGATTTGTCGCAATGGCTGATAAATCAAGAGTTTTGGTGAATAATTTATGAATTTTTATAAATTTGCAGGAATAATATTCTTTACAAACGGTTGCGTGAATGAAAATAAATGCCCCTTCTATGACAAAAATTATCTGCTTAGTACTTTTCTTGAGTATTCTAATTCCCGATTCTTATGGACAGCAGTGCATCGAAATCGACCACAGCCAACATCAATTTTGGTTTACCTTGGATAACGAACGTGTTTCTAATGATGGAAAATGGTTTGCATACGAAAGGAATCCTTACCGCGGCGATGGCAGTTTGATCATTCAAAACCTGAACAAAAATCTGAGCGACACCATCCAACGCGCCAATAACGCAAAATTTAGTCCGCAAAACGACTGGATTGCTTTTAAAATCTATCCGGCCTATGACAGCCTGAAAAAACAAAAGCTGGATGGCGTGAAAAAGGACAAACTTTACAAAGACAGTCTGGGGATTTTTGTTCTAAAAACAAGCGCTTTAGAAAAGATTCCATCTGTGAAATCTTTTCGCTTTCCAACGAAAGAAGGAAACTTGCTGGCCTGGCTGCACGAAGCTGATTACACGCCTGATCAGTTTAAAGAAGTAGATAGCACTGACAAAAAATCAAAGAAGTCAAGCAAGAAAAGTGATTTTGCTTTTCTGGGCGTGAGAAACCCTGAAAATCACCAAATACGCTATTTCAAACAGGTGAGCCATTTTGAAATTGCAGACAAATCCAATACGCTTTTTTATGCCAGCAAACCTGTTGACAGCATTGATTCGATGACCGTAAATCGCTATAAACCAGGCTGGGAAAATCCTGAACTGCTATTTACTACCAAAGGAAAAATAAATGCGTTGTCAACAGATTTTTATGGGAATCAGTTGGCTATAAGCTTCAGCCCGGATACTACAAAACGAAAAGTGTATCAAATGGCTTATTGGGTAGAAAATAAGGAAATCATTATTGCTATTGATACGCTAACTACTAATATGCCAATGGATTATAGCCTGAGTGAATATGGTAAAATCAGCTTTAGTGAAGACGGTACAACCGTTTACCTGGGTTTGGCACCAAAACCTTTACCAACGATAAAAGACAGCCTCACCGATGATGAAAAAGTGAGTCTGGATATTTGGAACTGGAAAGACCAACAACTGCAAACCCAGCAAATAAAAGGCTTGGCGGACGAAAAGAAACGTAGTTACCAGGCTGTCTGGTATCCCGATAGCAAAAAATTGGTGCCACTTGAAAATGAGCGAGTCAGCTCGGTACGTATTGATATGAAACACAATCCAAAATACGTTTTAGGTCGCTCCTCAATGGATTATGAATATCTGTATAGTTGGGAGCAAACCCGCTATTCTGATTATTACCGCATCAACCGGTTTAGTGGCGACAGCCTGCGTTTGCTCACCAAAGCAAATTCAATAGCCAGCCTGAATCCTGGTGGAGACTATTTGATTTTTTACGACAAAAACGACAGCCTCTGGAAAAGCCTGAATATTGTAAATCAAAAGATTATGCTGTTGACTAATCATCAAATGGATACTTTCTACAATGACGAAAATGATATTCCAACGGAGGCTGAACCACAAGGTATGGCCGGCTGGACGGGAGATGGTAAGCTTTTAGTTTATAGCAAATATGATATTTGGGAACTCGATCCCGCCGAGGCGAAAAATGCCCGAAAAATTACCCATCAGGACGCTGAAAACCCACTGCGCCATCGCTATGTAAAGACGAATCGGGAGGCGGTTTTTGTTCCGCAGGAGATGTATTTGAGCGTTTTTAATGATCTATCGAAAAAATCCGGCTATGCCCGCCTAAACCGTGAAAACAATAAAATTGAACAATTGGTTTATGGCGATGCCCGCTACAGTGGCCTTATCAAAGCCAAAAATGCACAACGATTTCTATGGAAACGCGAAACTTTCACCGAATTCCCGGATTGGTTTACGGCTACAGCAAAGTGGAAAAAACCTGAAAAAATTACCCATACCAATCCACAGCAACAGAATTATTGCTGGGGAAGCGTTGAGCGGGTATCCTGGACGTCCTATAGTGGCAAACCGCTTGACGGATTGATGTATCTGCCTGCCGGATATAAAGCCGATGGCGATTATCCAATGATGGTTTATTTTTATGAAAAGTACAGCGACGATCTGCACCGCCATTATCCGCCAAAACCTTCGCGCTCGGTTATCAATTTTACCGATTATACCAGTCGTGGCTATGCGGTTTTTATCCCGGATATTGTTTATGAAACCGCTAAGCCCGGCCAAAGTGCTTATGATGCAATTATGAGTGGCGTAGATCATGTTTTGAAAAAATATCCGACAATTGACAGCACGCGCATGGCCTTGCAAGGGCAAAGTTGGGGAGGTTACCAAATTGCTTGGTTGATTACGCGTACTAACCGTTTTAAAGCCGCTATGGCCGGCGCTCCGGTGAGCAATATGACGAGTGCTTATGGCGGCATTCGCTGGAGCAGCGGTATGGTGCGGGCGTTTCAATATGAAGACGGCCAAAGCCGGATTGGTGGCGATTTGTGGACAAACTTCGATGATTATATTGAAAATTCACCTTTGTTTTTTGCAGATAAAGTGGAAACACCTTTGCTAATTATGCACAACGATGCCGATGGAGCAGTGCCGTGGTACCAAGGCATTGAGTATTTTACAGCACTCCGAAGATTGGGTAAGCCGGTTTGGATGCTCGTATATAATAAAGCACCGCATAATTTAAGTCGCTTTGCTGATATGCAAGACCTTACGATTCGCTTTGAGCAGTTTTTTGATTATTACCTTAAAGATGCTCCCGAACCGGTTTGGATGAAAGAAGGCGTGAAAGCCATCGATAAAGGTAGGGAGTTTGGATTTGAGTTGGTGGAGTAACTTAAGCGGGTTTGTATTTATTAGTGCCAGCTTTCCGGGTTTACCATGGTTGGGAAAACCACTCCCGTTTGGATAAAAATAATTATCAACAACATAATGTCACCCCTTCGGGGTTAATAAAATGTGGAACATCGAATATATAATAATGCCAGCCCTTCGGGCTTATGTCAGGGTGCAAGCCAATTTCATAGGAACGACATTATTATAGAAAGCTGATGAGGTCAGCCCTTCGGGCTTAGACGAAGGTGAAGCAAATCCCGAAGGGATGGAATTATTATAAAAAACAACGAGAAAACAACGAGAATAAAAACCCTGAAAGGGTGAAATAAATGGAATCGAATGGATAGCATAATCAGCTGTAATACAATTGATAAAGGATGGTTTTATCACAAAACACAATAATGTCACCCCTTCGGGGTTAATAAAATGTGGCACATCGAATCTATAATAATGCCAGCCCTTCGGGCTTATTTCAGGGTGCAAGATAATTTAATAGGAACGAAATTATTATAGAAAGCTGATGAGGTCAGCCCTTCGGGCTTAGACGAAGGTGAAGCAAATCCCGAAGGGATGGAATTATTATAAAAAACAACGAGAAAACAACGAGAATAAAAACCCTGAAAGGGTGAAATAAATGGAATCGAATGGATAGCATAATCAGCTGTAATACAATTGATAAAGGATGGTTTTATCACAAAACACAATAATGTCACCCCTTCGGGGTTTATGTTCTTGTGGCATATCGAAGCTATAATAATGCCAGCCCTTCGGGCTTATGCCAGGGTGGAAGCTAATTTATTATGAATGAAATTACTATAGAAAGCTGATGATGCCAGCCCTTCGGGCTTAAACGAAGGTAAAACCAATCCCGAAGGGATGGAATTATTATAAAAAAGAACTGAAACAACGAGAATGAAAACCCTGAAAGGGTGAAATAAATAATAAATAATTAAAATTAAAAACCATCTTCATGGCCGGAACATACACCCAAATTTACATTCAAATCGTTTTTGCTGTAAAAGGTCGCGAAAACCATATTGCCAAAGCATGGAGAGACGAATTGCATAAATACATTTCAGGTATCATTACCAATAAAGGTCAAAAATCAATCATTGTAAATGGCGTAGCAGACCATATTCATGTGTTTGTCGGATTGAAACCTACAATGGCTATTTCAGACTTGGTTAGAGATATTAAAAACAACTCTTCAAAATTCATTAATGACAGAAAATTTATGAAAGGAAAGTTCTCGTGGCAGGCGGGATATGGTGCTTTTTCGTATGCACATTCACAAATAGAACAAGTGTATAATTACATTTTGAACCAGGAAGATCATCATTACAAAAAATCATTTAGAGAAGAATATCTTGATTTTCTTCAAGAGTTTCAGATTGAATACAATGAAAAATATTTATTTGATTGGATTGAATAATAGCATTTCTGTTTTATTCGAACCTTTCTGGCTTTCGGCTACTCCATCCAGCAGTTTTTCCTGTTGTTCCAGGGCTTCGGACGCAACATGCTAAACTTTATCCTTTTTGGCTTGCCCTTTGAACGTAGAAGGAAATATAGGTTTCAGTATAAATTAGAGGTAACAACTCACATCCAAATATTTAAGTTTTCTTCTCCGAAATTCCGTTCCCTGCATAACTTATCTTCAAAAAAAAAGCCCCCAATAAATTGAAGGCTATTCTTGTGACCCCATCGGGATTCGAACCCAAATCTTCAGAACCGGAATCTGAAATTCTATCCATTGAACTATGGGGCCGGTTGCGGCTGCGAAATTACAATTTTCCTTTCAATTTTGGATAAATAAAATTGGGAAGATGTGTGGAGGGAGTGCTGTTAGGTCTTTGGTGGTTGTGCTAATGTGGAGTTGAGAGATTCTTCATGCATAAACCAGCACTTTATAAGGCATAAAAAAAGCAGCTAAACGCTGCTTTTCTTTCTCCACTTTTGTGGAACTGGAGGGACTCGAACCCTCGTCCAAACAAGGAATTATTAAGCTTTCTACATGCTTATCCTGCGATTGATTTTCGATGGCAGAAAGGACACAGACATCCTAAGCTGCCACTTAGCTTCTGTTACGTCAGTTTGCAAGCGAAGCAATTGCAAACCTATCCTGAGGTTGATTAGCACCTCGTGATCGGGCCGGAATCAGGCGTGTCCACCCGCGAGATGTCTCGTCCCACCATCTGATGGTGGGATAAAGCTGTAATCTACTATACTTCGATTACGCTGCGAGAGCGTAGTTATTTTCGCCAATTGTTGTTCTCGATCAAGATTTACGAGCGTCATCGAAAGGCTCGGCATGCTTACATAACCATCCATCTTGCTGTCAAAACCAGTCAGCCCCATAAGACTTTAGGTCAGCCCTCTTACTGCACAAACCGTGCCGAAAAAGGACTGCAAAGATACAAAATTTTATTCTTTTGTCAATGAATCAACGGGCGTGCAAATTTTTTAACGCTATCAGCATCAATAGTGCCGCCACCGAGAATAATCAGCCGTTCCACCGCATTGTGAAGCTCTCTGATGTTGCCACTCCATTGATATTGCTTTAGTTCAGCGAGGGCTTCTTCAGTGATTTTCGGTTCGGCCTTGCCCATTTTCTGGCAGCTCAGGCTGATAAAATGCTGTGTCAGGAGCGGAATATCGTCCGTGCGTTCGCGCAGGGGCGGCACCTGAATCAAAATCACGCTGATGCGGTGGTATAGATCCTCCCGAAAGCGATTTTTTTCTATCTCCTGTTTCAGGTTTTTATTGGTGGCAGCGATGATACGCACATCCACCGCTATTTCTTTTTCGCCTCCTACACGTGTGATTTTGTTTTCCTGCAATGCCCGCAGCACTTTGGCCTGGGCCGATAAACTCATATCGCCTATCTCATCCAAAAACAAGGTGCCGCCATGTGCCAATTCAAAATCGCCTTTGCGCTGCTTTATGGCCGAGGTAAAAGCACCTTTCTCGTGGCCGAATAACTGACTTTCGATCAGTTCGGATGGTATCGCGGCACAGTTCACCTCGATAAACGGGGCGTGCGACCTGCTGCTAAACTCGTGCAGCTGCCTGGCTACAAGTTCTTTACCGGTGCCGTTCTCGCCGTAAATCAAAACGCGGACTGCTGTGGGAGCCACTTTTTGTATCATCTCGCGAATCTCTTCCATCCCGGCAGATTCGCCCACCATTTCGTGCTGCTTGCTGACAAATTTTTTCAGCGCAATGGTTTCGGTAATCAGCTTCGATTTGTCTAAGGCATTCTTGATGGTGATCAGTAATCGGTTCAAATCCGGTGGTTTAGCGATATAATCGTACGCCCCTTTTTTGATGGCTTCCACCGCCGTTTCTATGGTGCCGTGGCCTGAAATCATGATAACCGGACTTTCTGTCAGTTGCTTGATGGCTTCCAGGGTTTCGATGCCATCCATGCCGGCCATTTTTATATCGCATAAAATCACGTCAAACTCCTGTTCTTTAACCAATTGAATGGCATCCAACCCGTTTTCGGCATCCTCTACCAGGTACTTTTCGTATTCCAGGATCTCGCGCAGCGTACGCCGGATGCTTTGCTCATCGTCAATAATCAGAATTCGTGGCATAGTTTGGACTTTTTTGCGAAATTATTGATTTTTCGCGAGACGGAGCTGCCGCAGAGATGGGATTGCGGTTTTAAAACATCAAATAGCTTAACTTTGAAGGCTAAAATAAGCGTTTATGTTTCGCCTGCTACCATTTTTATTGGCCTTTTTTTTCGTTGCCGAAATCAATACTATTGAAGCACAGGTTCTACTCAAAGATGAGCATGGGCGTTCGCTGAAAAACCCCTGGGCCGGCGGTTTGGATGCGGTTCAGTTTGGTCGTATGGATTTGGATGGCGATGGCAAAAGTGATTTGCTGGTATTCGACCGTAGGGGCAACCGCTTTAGCTGTTACCTTAATAAAGGTTCGGTGGGCGAAATAAATTTCGAGCCTACAGCGGCATACAATAAATATTTCCCGGCTTTTGAAGAATGGGTGATTTTTGTTGACTACGATGGCGATGGTTTTGAGGATATTTTCACTTACTCCAAGGGTTGGGCTGGCATCAAAGTCTATCGCCACAAAGGCAGTTTTCCACCGGAATTTGAGCTGGTGGTTTCGCCTTATCTCACTTCTTTGCAAGGTGCCGGTCACGTAAATATATTGGCTACCAATGCCGATTACCCTGCTATTATTGACATTGATGGCGATGGCGATCTGGATCTATTGAGTTTTTGGTCGCTGGGAACATTTATCGAGCTGCACACCAATAGGTCGATGGAAAAATATGGCCATGCCGATTCGCTGGATTTTGAACGCACCGATTTTTGCTGGGGTCGCGTGGCCGAAAATGAGGAAACCAACGAGATGTACCTTGATACCTGTTTGTTCGACAAGCAGTTAGTGAAGAAACAGCGGCAGTCGCGACACCGGGGCGCGACTTTTGGCATCCGTGATTTGAATAATGATGGCTTGCCCGAATTGCTGCTTGCTGACGTTGATTACCCTGGAATTACGATGTTCTGGAATGGTGGCACGCCTGAGGAGGCTTTTATGGTAAGCCAGGACACGGCTTTCCCTTCGTATAGCACGCCGGTGAGGCTGTTCTCAATGCCGCTGCCTTATTTTGCGGATGTGAATAATGACGGCCTTGAGGATATGCTGGTCTCGCCTTTCGACCCGAATTTTGAAGTCACTGAAAACAAGCAAAGTGTCTGGCTTTATTTGAATGAAGGGACAGCGGAAATACCTGATTTCCAGCTTTTTCAAAAGGACTTTTTACAGGCGGATATGCTCGATTTGGGTTCGGGAGCTTTTCCTTTACTGGCTGATATAGATGCAGATGGTATAGCCGATTTGATTGTTGGAAATATTGGCAGTTACCAGTTTTCCTGGTATGATGGTGGCACTTTGTTTTCGAGGCAACGGGCGCAAATTGATATATATAAAGCAGCTGTAAACAACGGAAATACGGTTTTTAGTTTGGTGACCAAAGATTTGGCAGGGCTTTTTGCTGAAAACCTGCGCGGATTTGCACCGGCTGCAGCAGATCTAAATGGTGATGGCCGCGTGGATTTGCTTGTCGGGAATGCTACCGGAAAGCTGATTTATGTAGAACAACAAGCCGATGGCAGTTTCGTGATGAAGGACGATTTCTTTCAGCAGATTGACGTGGGAGAATGGTCTGCACCGCAACTTTTCGACCTGGATAAGGATGGAATTGTCGATCTGATGATTGGTAATATATCCGGTAAAATCAGTTTTTACAAAGGAGTGCAACTTGGCGAAACCATACAGTTTGAGTTAGTTACCGATTATCTGGGCGAGGTAAATATCACCGACTTCAACCTTTCTTATGCCGGTTACAGTACACCGCATTTTTTTAGCATGGAAAGCGGTGAAACCCTCTTGCTTGTAGGTTCCGAGCAGGGCAAGCTCTATCTTTTTGAAAATATTGATAATAATCTTGACGGAATATTTCAGGCCTCATCGCGTTTTGAAAATATTTTTGGCTTCCCGATACAATATGCTGATCGCGGAATGCGCACGGCGGCTATTGTTGTGCAAACGCAGCTGCGTAACAATCCGGGTTTGATGGTTGGTAACTATAGTGGTGGTCTGGAATTGTTTAACCGCGAGGCTGAGATTTTTCCTGCTATAGTAGAGCAATCACAGCGGCTCAATTTCCGCATCTCGCCCAATCCGGCACGTGATTTTTTGTATGTTGAGTTACCTCCCGAAAGCGGTAATAGACTGTATTACAGCATTTATGGTAGTAGCGGTCAGCTTTTGATTTCCGCATCGGTTAAGGCTGGCAACCAAAATAAAATCGCGTTGAATATCTCGAACTTGCCGGTCGGAATCTATCGCCTCCAGCTTATTGATGGTGATAAAATGGCTTCGCAGGCTTTTATAAAAACGAATTAAATCAATTATAAAACTTAATTTTCCGGGTTTTATAATTGATAACACAGCGATATCGTGTGAGTAAGTCACCGCCTAAAACGCCATCAATAGTAGGCAATCCAAGGCTTTCGTATGAGAAGTGTACATGTTTCAAATCAATGGCGATGGCGGTATAATAATCGATTTTCAGGTCGCCGAAGCCTAATTTTTCTATCTCAACCACCATCGAAGGCATTTCGTTAGTTCCCAGCCCGGTCGAAAGTCGTTCGTTTTCCAGGAAGTCGGGTTCCGGCACAAATTTTCGTATGCCTTCCAAGTCAAAAACTGTTCTGGAAGCACCGGTATCCACCAAAAAGTTGGCTTTTTGTCCGTTGATTTGTCCGTCGATCATGATATGAAAGCCATCGCCTTCGATGCTGATAAGCTGAAAAGGAATCTCATAAATCTGCATTAGAAGTTGGGTTTTAGGGCGTATTTTTTGTAGAACTCTTCAATAATTCCTACTGTTTCTTCTGCCGTGTCAACCAGTTGGAAAATATCAAGATCCTCTTCTTTAATGTTTTGGGCTTCGAGCATACGTTGTTTTATCCAGACGATAAGGCCTTCCCAATACTCCTTTCCCACCATCACAATCGGGAATTTCACCAGCTTTTGGGTTTGGATAAGCGTGATGGCTTCAAACAATTCGTCCATAGTGCCAAAGCCGCCGGGCAGCACGATATAGCCTTGCGAATAGCGCATAAACATCACCTTACGCACAAAGAAATAATCAAACTCAAGGTATTTATCCGGATCGATAAAAGGGTTTGGATATTGCTCAAAAGGCAGCTCAATATTCACACCAACGCTCTTACCTCCGGCAAAATGCGCGCCTTTGTTACCGGCTTCCATAATGCCCGGGCCGCCACCGGTGATAATGCCGAAGCCTTTTTTAGTAAGCAGGTAAGCAATTTCTTCGGCCAGGCGATAATATTTATTGTCGGGCTTGCTGCGTGCCGAACCAAAAATTGCCACGCAAGGCCCAATACGTGCCAGCTTTTCGAAGCCTTCTACGAATTCGGCCATGATTTTAAACACTGCCCAAGAATCTTGCGTTTTTATTTCGTTCCAGTTCTTCGACTTAAAAGCTTTCCTGATTTTCCTTTCGTCCTGTTGATTCATAGTATACTTTCTTTAACATTAAAATATCGGATAAACTTAGTTTTCAATAGCTGTTTTTTAGCGTCATCGCTGATATTTTGGTTGTTTTCATAGCAAATATTTCTTCAAAAAGTGGTTTCAAAACCAGTGCTGGCTGTAACAATAAGTTTATTTTTTGCATGCTGGGTTAGCAGATTAATTAATCAAACATCCCAGGTGATTTAAAAAATTAAATTTGAGCTAAAGTAGTATTTTGGTCTTGATGCTGCAAAAAAGAATGCCGGTGTAAAACGGATTTGCTTTGTACGCTCTTATAGCGGGTCATTTATTTTACCGGGGTTTTTATTTTATGTCCAGATATTCAATGCATTATAAAAAGTAATTAAGCAAAATTAAATGCTTTGAATCAAATAGATTACAAGAAAAATTCCAACAGTCATCACTGATAGGGTAAGCAACTCGTTAAGTTTCGATGAGGGCGTCCAGGTATCTTCTGCTATTTGTCGCTCTACTTTTTTATACCTGAAAAACGCAAGCAGCACAATTAATACACCAAGACCTACGAGAAAAGTGCCGATAAGTGCTGAATATCCATGTGAAGGAGGTAAGGCTGTTTCTAGGCTAGATTCCTTCAGGAAAAAAGTCATTTGTTTCATAAACAAGGTGAATTTCTCGACTACAAATCCAAACGCCATGATACCTATTCCTGTTCTTATCCAGGCAAGAAATGTCCTTTCATTTGCCATGTGAACCCGGCGATTACGAACTTTTTCTATTATTTTATCTTCTTTTATTTCCGACATAGAACTTCTTTATTAACTGATTATGAGGGATGAATATTTGCAAATCTAATTTATTTAGAAATCAGCTTGTATGGTTGCCTTTTCTTTCAGGGAATAAAGATAAAAAGAAATCCTACAAATCGGACTTGTTTTAATTTTCTAAATCCCCGAACTACAACAACCTGCATCGTTACACGCACAAAGATCGCACAATAATTTAATCATAACTATGCTGTCATTCCTCTGCTTAAAATGAATTTTTCAATGTTAAACGTCTTGCACCTGCTATTGTCCACCAATACTGCTAGCTAATCTATTCTGTCATTCCGTTAGGGTTTTGATTTCATTGTTGATATTCGTTTCTCTATGGCTTTTGCCTCAAAGCGATTGGTGTCCGTTTAACACCTTAAAAGCCAAATAGATAATCTAATTTATCATGCTACATCAGCCGGATATCTGATGCAAACAGACATTTTTTAAAGGAAATTTTCTTAATAAAAAGATGTAATTTCAATCCCTGATTCGCGTTATTAATGTAATTTTACTCTTTCAACGTGAAAAAATCAATGCTGTAATTGCGAGCTTAAAGCAGAAAAGCAAGCCCCATTTTAGTTGAAAATTTTAGGCTCAGTTTTTTATCAGTCAGTTGTTTTTCTTAGTTTTTTTGAAACTTTGAGAAGGGTTAAAAAAGCCAGAAGCGTGCTAAAAAGTAATTTATGAAATTGATTAAGAAATTTCTTAATTTTTCATTTTCCCTCATCGGGTTATTGGTCATCAGTACATTGGTAATTTATTTTTGGGTCTCCTATAGCAGCTCAAAGCAAATTATTTACGAGCTAGACCAAATGCCCTATCGAAAGGCGGGCTTACTTTTGGGAACTAGCAAATACACCGTTTCGGGCAAAATCAATCCTTTCTATCAAAACCGCATTGATGCCGCATTGATACTTTTTAATGCTCAAAAAATCGACTATTTGATTTTGAGTGGTGACAACCGCCATCCTTCCTACAACGAGCCGCGCTATATGATGAAAGATTTATTAGAAGCTGGCATTCCAGAAGAAAAGTTGATACCTGATTATGCCGGTTTCCGCACTTTTGATTCGGTAATCAGATCGAAAAAGGTTTTCATTCAGGATTCTATCACCATTATTTCGCAGAAGTTTCATTTAGAAAGAGCGATTTATATCGCTGAACGCAATGGTATTACGGCTTGTGGTTTTGCAGCTGATTTCCCGCAACACGATGGCGCATTCCAGGTTTTGATCAGGGAATATCTTGCGCGCGTGCGTATGATGCTCGATGTGTATGTGTTGCAAACCCAACCACACTTTCTGGGCGAGGAAATCAAGGTAGGTGAGAAGTAGCCTAAAATAGCTGCTTAACTGTTTTTTACAATAATCAAGCTGCTGTCCTTATCTGATGCCAGCACTGCATTCTCTGGAATTTCTTTCAAAAAATCATCCACCACACGCATCAATTCAGGCCATTTAGGGTTGTAGTCGTGGATAAAAATCACACCACCGGGCAGCAGGCGCGGATAAAAAAAGCGTAGCCCTTCGGCAGTTGGTTTGGCTAAATCAACATCAATGCTAACCAGCGCAAACTTTTCTTTTTCAGCTAAATGGCATTGTGCTGAAAAATCTCCTTTGTAAAACTTGATATCGGGATGCTCATTCAGTTTTTTTTTCACGCTTTCGATGGAAGTGTCGGCAAAATGATATGGTTTGTAAGTTGCTGCTTCTCCTTTTTCCTGATTCAAGTCTTCCTGTCGAAATCCTTCAAAGGTGTCGAAAAGGTGTAATATTCGGTTTGGAGCCAGCACATGCAATAACAAAGCTGTTTCGCCTTTATAAACGCCCAGTTCGGCCATTGCACCTTCGGGTAAATTGGTGTTAAGTCGGTGCATCTGCAACCAAAACAGGAAAAACCTGTTGCTGTCAGGATAAGTTTTTTGTAAGTTCAGCACGGCTTTGCTGATGGCCTTATTTTTCTTCTGTTGCACATAAGCTTCGGGCAAATTGCCATTGCCTAATTGGCGATCGCGCCAGGCGATAAAAAGCATCACGAGCAAAACAACTAAAGCGGCAATACTGATTATTTCGATTAGCATCCGGATGTATTTAGGTTTTAAGCAACGAAGATAAGTATTTCGGTCTATGCGTAAAAGTCACGTTTTCAAGGTTTTGGAATTCTTATAATAAAAGTGCTTCCTTTGCCGAGTTCTGATTCAACATGGATCGTGAAATTATGTGCTTCCACAATTTTCTTCACGATTCCCAGCCCAAGGCCTGTCCCTTTTTCGCCAAAAGTTCCCATCGTGCTTTTGTGAGCTGAACCGTCGAACAGGTTTTTACTTACCGATTCGGGCATGCCAAGGCCGTTGTCCTGCACATATATTTCCAGACAATCAGCCTTTTCGCGTGTTCCGACGGTTATTTGCCCATTTTTAGCTGTAAATTTCACGGCATTACCTACCAGGTTATTTAAGGCTTGTTCCAGCAATGTTTCATCGGCCAAAATAATAATGTCTTTGGCATGGCTGATTTTTTGCAAGAACCGGATATTCTTTTGCTTCAATTTCAGGTGTTGCATGCGTTCGACATAAGCTACAATACTACCAAATTCAATTTCTGATTTAACAATTTTAAAATTTTCAAGTTCCAGGTTCGACCAATGGTAGAGTTTGTCGTTATAATCCAGCAATCGCTGCATTTCCTCTTTAATGTCGTTGAGCAATGCGGCTTGATTTTGGCTTATTTTCTGCATCAAGTCTTTATCGTCAAGCAATAAATTTGACAGCCCAATCACAGCGCCTAAGGGCGAACGCAAATCATGTGATACGATAGACACAAACTGATTTTTAAAGTTGAGCAGCTTTTTGAGTTCTTTTTGGGTACGCGCCAGCTGGTCCAGCGTGAGGCGTTGTTCGCGTGCTTTTTGAATCAGTTGGTTGTCTTGCTTGTCTTTTCGATTTATGATGCTGATTAACAAGTAGTTTGATTGTGAAAAGCGAATGGCAGTGGCTTTTAAAAACACCTGCCGTCCGGTGATGGTTTCTTCTTCCCACACACCTGACTCTACTTTGCCATCGAGCGAGCTTTCCCAACAATCAGCGGCCTCATACTGAAACACTTCTATAAAAGGAAAAAAATCTACCAAGTCAAGGCTTTCGTTGTTAAGTATTGAGGCGTCGGGCAGCTCTTTTATCCAGGACGGCATCATGCCAATAGGGTAATATTTTTTGTCTTTATAGGCAAAAGTGGCATAATCCAATAGATGAAAAGCGGCGAATTGGTTTTCTGTTTTGCCATATTTTTCGTTGGCATTTAACTTTAGCCGGGCCGAATTTACTTCCTGCAATAGTTGCTGAAGCTTTTCGGCCGAGCGCGTCTGGTCAACGAAAAACACCCAAAACTGTTGATCTTCATCTTCCACAATATGTATCTCGGCATAGTGGCCTGTTTTGGTTTGAATATGTGGCAGCACCATTGGGTTTATCAATGGTGGTATCATGCCCGACAGGAAAGGAACTATTTCGTCTACCAAAGCCTCTTTTTCAGGCTTTTGATCAACATATTTATGCACAGGCCCCATCCAATTGAGCAGCCGGTAGTCTTCGTCCAAGTGAAATATTGCCAGGCCGATATAGGGTGGTATTTTGCTGATAATATATTCCGTGATGGCGTCAGTAAATTCGGGTTTAGTCATCATTATTGGCTTTCCTCCATCATATATTTTGTCAGTTCCGCGAAAGCTTCTTCCACGCCGGTGCCATCCTTGGCGCTGGTATGGATTATTCGCCAGCCTTTCTGGCTTAATTCTACAAGTTGTTCTTCTGTGATTTCTTTTTCTTTGGGTAAATCACGTTTATTGACTAACAAAATAAAGGGTGCGTTATTGGTTACCGCCGATGCCATATCATGCATTTTAACAGCTGTTTGCAGGGTTTCCGCACGGGTTTCATCTGCCACCAAAAAATAAGCTGAAGCACCGATGAGGTAGGTTGGTTTTATCTTCATAAAATCATCTTCACCATGGATGTCCCAAATCAAAAAATTAATAGGTTTTCCATTATGCAGAACCTCTTTTTGATCGATTTTTACGCCAATGGTGGTTTGGTATTTTTCGTTAAAAATACTCCGCACATAACGTTGCACTAAACTTGTTTTACCAACAGCGAAGGCCCCAACCATCGCGATCTTTTTCTTTATCATAATTTCTCTGTCATTTTTTCTTCTTGACCACCTTAAATTCCACGGTGCGCACAGGCATTTGCTTTTCTATATCTTCATTGTATATCACCGTTGCTTCCATCAATCTGGCAGGCACTCCGGCTTCTTTCAACAAGCCCATAAACGACTCGGCCCGTGTGAGCGCTATCTTTGTGTTTGCTGTTTTGTTGCCTGCTTTGGAGGTGAAGGATTCTATTTGCATCAGGAAGCTCTCTGCCTGTGTTTGGTTAAACTCGTCCAGCAGCAAAGCGGTAGATTTAAGCTTCTCAAATTGATCTTTTTGCGCTGCATTCATACTTATATCATTGAATTCAAAAATAAAAGTATAAGCCTCGATATCGTTGATAATCCAGCTTAGGTCGCGCTTTGGAGGCGCCTGGGTCAATTCCCAACGCAATGCCTTTACACCCCAAACTGTTTGATAGTTGGCGTTTGCTTTGGCAACCCAGCTTTCGTCGGCTTTGCCTGAAATGTGCAATATACCTTCCTTGAATGTAAGTTGTACGTTAACAGGTGGTTGCAATGTTTCGTTTGCTCTTTTAATCACAAAAGCACTGTCTGTAGCTACAAATTCCTGAAATCTGAATTGAAGATGTGAAGGGTCAAAATCAGCGTCCTTGGCAAGCTGTAGCGGCGGCCTCGATAGCGCATCGCGCAATCCGTGCAGCACAAGCTGATTGTTTTGAAATGTGCTGCGCGCGATCAGGTATCCGGGTTCATTTCTAAAGACCTCAATGAGATCGTTACGTCTTTTTTTGTTTTGAGCATGTTGCACCAGAAAATATCCGACAGTTCCTAAAAGAATAAAGAATAGTATCAAAGCAAAATAGGGAGGTTTGGATTTTTTCTCCACTTTTTCACTCTGCAAACAGCTTTTCAGAAATTTCTCAGCATGTTCAAAAACGCTTGTCTCGCCATCAAAATTTTCCAAATCAGTCCTGTGATTATAATGCACCGCTTCAATGGCTTCTTGCATTGTTTGCCTTAGCCGTGGTGGTGGATTGCCTTCTACCACTGCTGCAATCACGGCATAAGGGCCTTCTTCAATCCATAAATTTGTTTCGCCAATTTTGATGGTATCCACATTTTCGCTGGCCGGTGCCTGAAAAGAATCTTTCACAAAATCGGAAATTGCTGACAGCATGGAAGCCACCATATCGGCCTCGATAGAAGTAACTTTGGTGTCGGTCACCTGATGTAGCAACAGGGCTGTCTTCTTGTGTATCAGAAAGATATGCTTTACATGAAATACATAGGCTTTCGATAGCATGATTTCGGTATAGCTTTTCTGTGAAAAAAGTGCCTGAAACCGCCATTTCAAATGTTTTGGCGAAATGCCTGATTCTAGTCCTTTGTTCAGCGATTCAATCATTTTACGCAGGTCTTCCGATACCGCTTTGCGGATGGCCGGCCCCATTATCGGGAACAAAAGATTGGCCAGCCGTTGCGGGTTACGTTGAATGCTTTCCTTGATAATATCTTCAAAAAATGGCAATAAATCAGCCATATTGATGCTGCCTTTTTCAATCAGCTTACGGATAGAGAAGGGGAGTAGATCACTGATTTCCAAAGCAAACTCATGCGGATCGTTCATCAATTTCTGAAGCCTGTTGAGCGATACCTGGTCTAAACCGGTAATAATCTCCCGCAGTTCAATAAGCTGGCCTGTTTCCAATAAATCATCAATAGCTTTTGTTTTTTGTTTTGCCATAAACAGGGTTTTAGGAATTTTCGGCCTTGTCTGTTTTCGATTCGCTGTCAGAAAGATTTACAGCGAGTTCGGAAAGTAACAAAGCAAGGGACGAGCGGTCGATTTTGTTGAGCTGCAAATCGCTGAATTTGTCGAAAATTAGCTTTTTCAGTGAGGCTGTTTCCATCTCAAATTGTGCTTTCAGGCTTTGCTTTTGTTCGGCCTGTGAAGTCTCAAGTGCATTCAAGCTAGTTTGCAATTCAATGTTAAATAGCTTTAAATCATCAAGTTTATTTTTTTGTGAAGCAAGTTCCGTTTTTAATTCTTCGGCCAGTTTGCTGATGGAAGCTGATAGTTGTTGAGAAAGCTGTTCTACCGATATCTGACGCTCCTCTTTAAGTGAATTGAGCTGTTCCAGCCATTTTGTCTGAGCCTCTTCCAGTGAAAAAGTGATTTGCTGATCCAACCTTAAAAAGCGATTTTCCATCTCAGCAAGATTATTGCCTATCAAGATGTCGCGAATCCTATTGACGCTATCTTTTTTCTCATTCATAGCAAGCTGATTTATATCGTTGGTATAAAAGCCGTAAATATAAGTATGTTTTTGGATGAAACGCATAGATACTTGGTTTTTTATAGCTTATCAAAATGCAATGAACAAGCTTTGGCAGCTTGCTTTTTTTAACAACATTTTCTAATTGCTTTATCTATAATTAGTTGCAAAAAATATTAGTTAATGAATTTCTGATCAAGTCTTCTGTTAATTCGGTAAGCCAATGCTGGTTTTTTATGTAGTTTTGCAGCTCAAAAATAAAATATATACGCATGAATCTGCGATCAAATAGCGATAATCAGCATAAATTATTAGAAATTAGAAGCCTGACGGAAAGTGCCTACATTTTAAAAATGGAGCGGCGTGGATTGGCTTTTCGGACGGGTCAGCATATTTTACTTGGCGAGGCCGGAAGCATCCATAGCCGTGAATATTCGATTTATTCAGGTGAGCAGGATGATTTTTTTGAGGTACTTATCAAAGAGGTGGAAGACGGCATGGTAAGCAGGCAGCTCAAAAAATTGAAAAGAGATGATAAGTTGGCAATCGAAGGCCCGTTGGGTTTCTTTACCATTGAACCTGAGTTAGTAAATACAGCGAAATTTCTTTTTGTGGCCACCGGAACAGGCATCGCGCCTTTTCACAGCATTTCGCGCTCTTATCCGCACTTAAATTATCACTTGCTGCATGGTGTACGCAAAGCTGATGAGGCCTACGAAAGCAGTCATTATCCGCTCGAAAAATATACCTTGTGTACTTCACAAGACGAAAAGGGTGATTTTCAAGGACGTGTAACGGATTATCTGCGCCAAAATCCGGTTTCAAAAGATACACATTGTTACCTTTGCGGAAATTTTGAGATGATCAATGAAGCATTTGATATCCTTGAAAAACAGGGTGTGCCACCACGGCAGGTGCATGCCGAGGTGTATTTTTAATTCGCCTTCGCGAAAGTTGCGACAAACCTATGAGGAGGATTTGCTAACAAAACTTTTGTTACTTTAAAGCTGTTATTAAAGACAAACACTTGCTGAATTATTTTTTAGAATTATGAAATATCACCTTATATCACTCGGCTGCCAGATGAACCTTTCGGATACGGAAAGGGTGAAAACGGTGCTGCACGAATTGGGTTTTCAGCCTACCGAAAACGAGCTGGAAGCCAGTATTCTCGGTATTATCGCTTGTTCGGTTCGCCAAAAAGCCATCGACAAAGTATATTCCCGAATCGCCAAATGGAACAGACTAAAAAACCGAAAAAACCTGCTCACCTTTGTTTCGGGTTGCATATTGCCCTCCGATAGCGAAAAGTTCTTGAAGCTTTTCGATCTGGTTTTCCCGATGAGCGAACTGCCACAATTACCCGAAATGATACGCCAATACGGTGTAGCCACGCCTTCCTCACTGATGCAAGCCGATGACGGACTTTTGCGTAAAACTTCTGAAACTCCCATAAAACCCCGCGATGGTGTTGGTTTTGTGTTAGAAAAAGTGGATACACCAAAAATTCCTTCATCACCCAAACTCAATCCCGGGAAAAATATTGACGAATTTTGGCATGTTGAACCTACTTATACATCCAATTTTGAGGCTTTTATCCCGATTCAAAATGGCTGCGATAAGTTTTGTAGCTTTTGCGCTGTGCCATACACCAGAGGCAGAGAGGTTTCGCGGCCAGCGCAGGAAATCATCGACGAGCTGATTCAACTGGTCGAAAAAGGATACAAATCCATCACGCTGTTAGGCCAAAACGTCAACTCTTATGGGCTTGATAAAAAAGGCAGCGAAATAAGTTTTGCCGAACTTTTGCGCCGTGTTGGCGAATATGGAAACCAGTCAGGCAAAAAGTTTTGGGTGTATTTTACCTCGCCGCATCCGCGCGATATGACCGACGATGTGATTGAAGTGATTGCGGAATACGACTGCTTAGCCAAACAAATCCATCTGCCCGTGCAATCCGGTGACGATCGCGTGCTGATGCGCATGAACCGCAAGCACGGCATGGACAAATACCGCCATATCGTGCATACCATTCGCCGACTTATTCCGCAGGCCACTTTATTCACGGATATTATTGTTGGCTTCACCGGCGAAACCGAGGAACAGTTTGAAAATACGCGCAAAGTCATGGAAGAATTTCAGTACAATATGGCTTATATCGCGCAATACAGCGTGCGGCCCGGTGCTGCCAGTTCGCGCTGGGAAGATGATATTCCCAAAGCCGTGAAAAAGGAAAGATTTCGCCAACTTACAGACGAACTTACCAAGCACAGCCTGGTGTATAATCAGCAGCTTATTGGCAAAACAATAGAGGTTTTGGTGCGTGGCCGCGACCGCAAAGCCGGCTACCTCAGTGGTTATAGTGAAGGAAAACTGGTGATTCGTTTTGCCAGCGAAGACGAAAGCCTGATTGGACAGATCGTGAAGGTAGAGATTCAAAGTGCTGCATCGTTATCGCTTGAAGGCGAGTTGGTTAGAATAAAAGAAATGGTTGGATAAGAGGAGTTTTATGAAAAAAATTGCGTTTAAAACATTGGGCTGCAGGCTCAACCAATATGAAACAGATGCGCTGGCATCGCGTTTTCACAAAGGAAGCTACGAAATTGTGAATTATAATGAGCAAGCCGATATCTACGTCGTAAACACCTGCACGGTTACCAACCAAAGTGACCAGAAGTCGCGGCAAAGCATTCAGCAGGCTATCAAAGGGAATGAGCAAGGACTGATGCTCGTAACCGGTTGCATGGCCAACAACCACAAGCAATCGCTGATGGAAATGCCCGGAATAAATTACGTGGTTGACAACGAGCGCAAATCCTCCATTTACAGCATCGTCGAAGCACATTTTCGTGGAGAAAATCCCGATCCAGAAGGCTTTGATGAAGATTTATTCAGCTACGACTCGGCTTACAAGACCTTTCACACGCGCAGCCTGATTAAGATTCAGGATGGCTGTGATAATTTTTGTACTTTTTGCATCATTCCTTCCGTACGTGGCAGGGCCACCAGCCGACCGGCAAAAGCCATTCTCGATAATATTCGCGAAGTGATTGATCACGGCTTTAAAGAAGTGGTGCTAACCGGCGTAAACATTGGTAGATACGATGATAATGGTGTAAATTTTGAGCAGTTGGTAGCTCAAATATTGGAGTTGCCCGGCGATTTTCGGGTGCGTATTTCTTCTATTGAACCGGATGGGTTTACAGAGAAATTCTTCGATTTATTTCACCACGAGAAGCTGACACCACATCTGCATCTTTGTCTTCAAAGCGGATCGGAAGCTACTTTATTGAAGATGAGAAGAATGTACACCGCCCGCGAATTCAAGATGTTGATTGAGAAGCTGCGCGGACGCTATCCCGATTTTAACTTAACCACTGATATTATTGTCGGCTTCCCCGGCGAGACAGATAAAGATTTTCAAGACAGCATTCAGCTGGCTAAAGAATTGGAATTCAGTCATATTCACACCTTTAAATATTCTATAAGAACCGGTACACGTGCAGAACGCATGGACGGTCATTTGATGGAAAAAATCAAGAATCAGCGTTCAGCCATCATCCGCAAAATCTCGGAAGAAAACAAGATAAAATACTTCGAGCGCATGATTGGTAAACCGCAACGTATGCTGGTTGAGCGTGTTACGGCAGATGGTGTGGCACGTGGCTATGGCGAAAGTTATATTCCTTTGCGGGTGAAAGATAAAACCCTGGTGCGTAACCAGTTTGTAAATGTTGTGCCGGAAAAGCTTTATTTTGGAAAAGAAACTGAAATGTGGGCGAAAGCATTGTAGAAAACTTTTTAGGGATACTGTTTTGCATTTGAAAAATTTACTTACTTTTGCAGCCCGAAACTCGAATGAAAATTTAAGCGAAAAACCGATATGGCAAATCACAAATCGTCGATCAAGAGAATCCGTCAGTCTAACGCGAAACGTTTACACAATCGTTATTATGCAAAAACAATGCGTAATGCCGTTAGAAAATTTAAGAGCCTAACTGATAAAGCTGAGGCCGAAGCTAAGCTTCCTGCAATGTATGCCATGATTGATAAAGTGGCAAAACGTGGAATTATCCACAAAAACAAAGCCGGTAACCTGAAATCGAAAATCACCAGGTTCAGCGCTAGCTTGTAGTAAGCGAGTTGGTTCTGCGAAAATATTACAGCCTCTTCTTCTAATTTAAGAAGGGGCTTTTTTAGTTTATGGTAATTGTGTATTTTCGCCGAAAACACACACCAATGGCTAATTACCCTGAAAGCGAAAAAAAATCCATCCGGCAATGGGCCGAAGATGACCGGCCACGCGAAAAATTAATGAACAAAGGCAAAGCCAGTCTGAGCGATGCCGAACTTATTGCCATTCTGATTGGATCGGGCAATACCAGCGAATCAGCTGTTGAGCTTTCCCGGCGTATTTTAAGCAGCGCATCAGATAATCTCGTTGAGCTGTCGAAGATGAGCGTGACGGAACTCATTCGTTTTAAAGGAATTGGAGAAGCCAAAGCGATCAGTATTGTTGCTGCGCTTGAATTGGGTCGCCGCCGCCGAAGTGCCGAAGCGCAGGAGCGAAAAACCATCAAATCGAGCCGCGATGCATTTGAATATTTCTATGCCAGCCTGGCTGATTTGCAATATGAACAGTTTTGGGTGATGCTGCTAAGCCAGTCGCACAAAGTGATTCGCACGGTGCAGGTGAGCGATGGCGGACTGACCGGCACAGTGGCCGACCCCAAAAGGATTTTTAAAATAGCCATAGAAAATAATGCTTCCGCAATGATCTTGTGCCACAACCACCCATCAGGACAGTTGAGTGCCAGCACTGCCGACATCAACCTGACGAAAAAACTAGCTAAAAGTGGTGAGTTGCTCGACATCCGTGTGATAGATCACGTAATTATTGGCCACGATAAATATTATAGCTTTGCGGATGATGGCATGTTGCCGATTAGTTAATCGTTTTTGAAGTGACAACTCCAAGAAGCTCTGGAGGTTTTTATAGTTGTAAGCCAGTATATTTAATGAAAAAGTAAAACATGAGTCAGGTATCGAAAAATTCAGGAGATTTTTTTGAGAAAATTACAGCCTTACTGAAAAATGCGCGTAAAAAGGCAATTTATTCCATAAATCAAACAATGGTTTATACCTATTATGAGATTGGTAAAATCATTATTGAAGAAGAACAGAAGGGGCAAAAACGCGCAGAATATGGCAAACAATTAATAAAACAATTATCCCAGAAATTAGTAAAAGAATTTGGAAAGGGTTTTTCTAAAAGAAATTTGGAGCAAATGAGACTATTCTATCTCACTTACTCAAAAACGCAGACACTGTCTGCGGAATTCAGATTGAGTTGGTCTCATTACCTATTCCTAACAAGAATTGACAACGAAGATGAACGAAAGTTCTACGAAATTGAGGCGTTTGAGAATAATTGGAGCCTCAGAGAGCTAAAGCGACAGTTTGATTCAGCTCTTTTTGAAAGATTAGTTTTAAGTCGCGATAAAAAAGGTGTAAAGAAATTATCAGAAAAAGGACAAATAATTAAAAATCCAGAGGACACTTTAAAAGATCCTTATATTCTTGAATTTCTTGGTTTGCCTGAAGAAACAAGATATTCAGAAACTGATCTTGAACAAAAACTAATCGACAAACTTGAAAATTTTCTTTTAGAACTAGGTAAAGGCTACACATTTGTAGGCAGACAAGTAAGATTCACGTTTGATGATAAACATTTCAGAATTGATTTAGTTTTTTACAACCGCTTATTACAATCATTTGTCCTGATTGACTTGAAAATTGGAGAACTTTCACATCAGGATCTCGGACAAATGCAAATGTATGTCAATTACTATGACAGGTTTGTGAAGCTCGATCACGAAAATAAGACAGTAGGCATGGTGCTTTGTAAAAAGAAAAATGATACGCTGGTAGAAATCACTTTAGCCGAAAATAATGAACAGATATTTGCCAGTAAATACCAAACTGTGTTACCGAGTAAGAAGGAACTAAAACAACTCATTGAAAATAAGTTAACGGATGAATAATCAACTCAGTGTTTTGAGAAGAAGTAATTCAAAAATGATTTCTGTTCTAAAAGAATTAAGACTAAAGTCATTTACTATCAAAGACTTAATCAAATTGGTTTTTTCTAACAGTAATAAATATAATGTTTAAATTTTATGAAAAAGAAACTTAAACTATTAACCGTAATTGGCGCTCGCCCACAAATTATAAAAGCAGCAGCTTTGAGCCGTGCCATAAAAAATAATTTCTCCGATCAGCTTCAGGAAATCATCGTACATACCGGCCAGCATTATGATGAAAATATGTCGGCGGTGTTTTTTGACGAGCTGGGTATCCCGCAGCCGGATTATAACCTCAGTGTGGGTTCTGCTTCCCATGGTGTGCAAACTGCCCGAATGATCGAAGGTATTGAGAAAATCCTGTTAAGCGAAAAGCCGGACTACCTTATATTATATGGCGATACCAACTCCACGCTGGCAGGTGCTGTTGCTGCTTCCAAAATCCATATTCCCATCGTGCATATCGAAGCCGGCTTGCGCTCGTTCAACAAATCTATGCCCGAAGAGATCAACCGCATATTGTGCGACCATAGCGCTACTTTGCTGTTTTCGCCAACAAAAACCGGCTTTGACAACTTGATAAACGAAGGATTCAAAGCCGGTAATAAAGCACCTTTCCATGCTGATAATCCCGGTATTTATCATTGCGGTGATGTGATGTACGACAACAGCAAATATTTTGCTGAAATAGCCTTGCAAAAGTCAACACTGTTGAAGGATTTAGACTTAGAAAAAAGTCCTTTTATTTTATGTACTATTCACCGCAATGCCAATACTGACGAACCAAAGCGGCTGCAACAGATTTTTGAAGCACTGCTGGAAATTGTCAGCCTGAGCGGACAAACTTTAGTGTTGCCTTTGCATCCGCGTACCTCGAAATTATTGAAAACAAATCTACGGGAAGAAACTTACCAGGAAATCGTGAATCATGAAAAAATTAAACTGATTCCTCCGGTATCGTTTTTGGCAATGATCGCCCTCGAAAAGCAGGCCAGAATGATTATAACAGATTCCGGCGGTGTGCAAAAAGAGGCTTACTTTTTTCAGAAACCCTGCATTATTATGCGTCCCGAAACGGAATGGAAGGAAATAGTAGAAGCCGGAGCGGCGGTAATTGCCGATGCTTCAAAAGAAAAAATTATCGCAGCCTGGAAAGCTTTTCAAGCCAATCCGCCGATGCATTATCCTGAAATTTTTGGTGATGGCGATGCGGCGAGTTTTATTTGTGGGGAGATGTTGAAGAATTGGGTGTAGATTGGGTATTATTGGATTGTTGCAAGGTGGTTGCAAGGCTATTGGTTTTAGTGTGATGTATCATTAAATATGCTGTGCAATAGTGTTTTGAGGGAGAAATCTCCTGACTGTTTGCACGAATATTTTCTATATGAATAAATAACTTTAATTAGTTGAATGCAAATGGTTTAATCTGACACAGAATACACTTCGGCATGGTTCGGCTTGCTCACCACGAGTGCTCTGCGCAGGCAAATCCGCGCCAGCGTTTTCAATACTAACTTTCTTTTTTAATCAGATACTATTTTCTTTCTATTGATTTTACTAATTCTCTGATCGGGATTATATTGAACGCTATAGGCATATCCATTATAAATCTTAAAAACATCTGGATGCGGCTCTTCATTGGCCTTTATCAAGTTGGATACTGTTGCGTTTGCTACATCAAAGTGTCCTAACATATATATACCATTCTTCACGAATACAGCGTAGATTATTTTGGTCTTTTCATCCTGAACGAAAGTTGATAAAGTATAGGTTCCGATTTTCTCAATATTAGAAATTGATTGTTCAGTACGCAATTCCATTGCTTCAGTGTATCCTAATAGTTTCCCTGCGTTTAGATCAAAAAAATAGAGCAATTCATCCTGTTTAAAAACTTCAATTTTAATGGGCTTTGCTTCAATCTTTTGATACCAGGAAATTAAGTTAAAGAGCTTAAGATCATCATTTATCAGCCTTAAAATACTGCCATCCCATACTTGCATAGTAATAACATTCTCGTGTTCTGGAGTGGTTTGGTGATAGAGAGCAATTATCTGATTATAAATAGATTGTGCATTTTTGTAGGCATTCTTATCAAAAAAATCAATAGATGGACTTTTTATACTGTTGGAATCGTTTTCTATCACACTAAAATAACTGGCTTTTTTATAGTGAAATTGATCAACAAAAAAGCCATCCATAGCATTACCGGATGCTTTAAATAGATAAAAGTCATCATCTTGAATGAGGCATGGCATAAGCTTTTCTTGAAAATCCTTTCTTGAAAATTTATCAATAATACCAATTGATGCATTAGCATTATCGAAATAAATCTGTAGGCACGAATCGCTACCAATCAATTCTAAATTCCCAAAACAATCTGTGTGAATGGATGAATAGTAAGCGTCTAAGTCAAGTTCATTCTGTGCTTTGCCGGAGTAATCAATAAGATGAATTCTTGATCTTCGTTTTATTGTAGTTGTTAACAGTACAATTCCGTGGTCAAAAAATCCTATATCCGTTATGGATTCATCCTTAATCCTGAAAAAATCCGTGCTGCCTTTAATCGCTACTTCCGGTAGCAGGTAGTCAGCCTTAGAAAGGCTAATATTGATTAATATTGTGTCGCTTATATGCTTTGCCGGGTGTATTAGAACGACTGTATCTGTATAGCCAATAGCCGAATACTGAATAGCGATGGGACTGTCAGACAGAAACACTGACAGCTCGTAAAATCCTTGCTCATCAGTTGTTGTGCCATATTTAGTTCCGTATATCCAGATATTCACCTTGTCTATGCCAGCAACATTTCCTTTAATGAGTGTCAATTTTTGTGCAAGCATTTCGGAGGCGTTAAAAAGCAAGAAAAGCAGTAATGATATCCTGAAAATGCTTTTTATCAGGCTATTAAAACTTGGATGTTTATGCCTATTTAGCTGTGTGCTGAAATATGTTAGCTGCTTCATCGGTTGATTGTTTTATCGAATTCCTTTCGCTTCAATCTAGTTTATTATTCAATTAATTTTCACTCTTGTTATAGTTCTGGGATTTGCAAATGCATTATTGGTTCGTGTCAAATAATAAAGGAAACCTGCATCTATTAGCACTTTAGCGGCGAACTTGGTTTGAGTTTTTGGTGTCAATTTGCCGGTTAGCGTGTTTATCTCGTATAATTGCTTTTTGAAAATCAGATACGCTTTATTGTCTGTCTTGTCGATAAGTATTTCATCATTCCATATTGAAGGAGTAATACGTTCATCTAAAGTGGTTTTGCCGATAAACTGCAAGCTTTCGTTTGAATAAAAGTCTATGCTGCCGTTACTAAAGTTAAAATGGTATAATGTATCATCGAATTTTAACAAAGCATCATTAAAAGGTTTAAACATAAACTCTTCTTCGAATCGCCGCGCATACTCCTTAGAGGGGTCTATGAATTGCAACGCATACATTAATTCTTGAAGTCGCTTAAAATCATTATTTTCTATAAAATTAAGTATTGTATTATTTTTAATATGTACTCCATAAAATGATTGACCGTAGCCTCCAAAATTCTTTTGTTTAAAAATGATATAGTTATTAGCCTGGAACTGGCAATTATCCATTATCGCATGGAATTTATCAATCTCGTAGTCGCAACAGATTTGCCATGAAGTATCGATTTCGATAACCTGATAAGCCGAATCCCGTGATAAAATATGACAATTATCGAGGCAATCCCGATACAGTGCGCATGGACTAATCGTTTCAGGTATTTTGAGCAAAGCCAATTCGTCGAGGTATTTATCTAAAATTATTATCTTAAACTGTTTATGGTTATTGTTATAGTTTCCAAGTACGAATAGCTTGCTATTACAAATTGTAAAATCAATTATTAAGAATTCTCTCGGTATGATTGTAGCAGGTATTTCATAAGGCACTGTCACCTCATCTAACAAGCTGGTTTCCTCCTGAAGATAAACAATGAGTTTGTCAGGTGGTGGTGCATTTAAAACCACTTCCTTATCGGTATAGGCAATGTGTGAAATATTTAATGTCACTGGAAATGTAACGGCCTTTATTTCGCAGTAACCGTTTACTGAAGTTGATGCTCCTTTTTGGGAATTTTTTATCCTTACATTCACATTGCTAATTCCCTTACCCGAAGAATTGTCTATTATAAGTATTTTTAAATCAGTATTATACAAGTTCTGACTTGCTGAGGTATAGAGGATGAAATAAAGGAATAGAGTAAGAGGGAGTTTGTATTTCATGGCTGTTAAACTGCGAAAATTAGTGTGTCATATTAGTAAAGCTATCTAATTCTTTCCAAATAGTCATCAAGTGGCATTAAGCCATAATATTTCCTTCGAATATCAATATTAACCGAATCAATAATAGGTATAAGTTTGTGTGTTTTTAATGAATCATTCCAACTAAGTTGTGTGCCAAATAGCTGTTTAAAATCCCTGTTCATTAGGATTCTATCAGTAAGATAGGCGAGATAAGACAATTTAAAGCAGCCGGCTGTAACAGATTGTTGAATGAACGGATAATAGCGGTTGTGAGCAGTTGTATCTGCATGCTGGACAATCAAAAACACAACAGTAGCAGCTCTCGGCCCCACCATGCAAACGTCCGGAAAACCATGAACCTCCACTATGCTGTCCAATATAACGGTATTGTTTTTGTCAATTGAATTGATAATTTTCCACAGACTATCGGTAACGCGGTTGTTAGCGCCAATGGTTGCCAGCACAGTATCTAATTGAAGGCGATATTTTTTTTCATTCCCCTTTAAAGTTAGCAGGTAGCTGGCAAGTGCTGTATCCGTGTTATAGCTCGATTTTTCCAGACAGTGCTCCATAAGGCTGTCCCATCGATTAGTGGTTCTTAACAATTCTAAATCACTATCTTGTGGCAACCAGTAACAAATCCTATAGCCTTGGTTTATAGCTTTATGTTGAAAGTGGAATGCACTGTCAACATTCCCAATTAAAGCATAATAACAACCTAAAATATACGAGTGAATTCCTAAATCTCCGAATTTCAATGCTTTCCTTGAGAAGTTAACAGCCAGATCATACTGCTCATTTTGGTGAGCAGAATCAGCTTGGCGCAGTAAATCAAAATAAGGTTTGTTGTTTTCCAATTGGGCAAATGTGCTAAAAATAAATGTAATTGTTAACACCAAAGTCAGTAGATATTTCATATTAGGATATTGGGTTTTATAGCATTTTAAAATCAATTTAATTGGGTTTTATATAAATATTTTTTCGGTTGGATTGAGGAGAAGCGATCACGATACAGAAAATAGACTTCGTTATTGAAAATGCTAATATCTTCTGGAAAATCGAATCCTTCTAAAGTAAAAGAATTCAGGAGGATGCCGTTTTCAACATCAATTTTAGCCAGGCTGGTTTTGCCGGATTTCTCAAACGCTGCATAAAATTTATCTGTTTTGGTGTCTTGGTATATCCGCTTGAATTGCTTGGTATGATCAAAGTTTATGTACTTCTTATTAATCAACTTACCCAAGTAATCGTAGGTGCATACACTATCATTTTCTAAATCAAAAAGCACTATATTTTCCTTTAATCCGAAAAGCGGGCTATATACCGGCTTCGCTAAAAAATGTCTAAAGTAAGCAGTGTTTTTAAAGGATTGCCTGAAAGCAGCTACCTCTGCTGAGTCAGCAAGGCTAAATTCATTGGCAGACGCAGTCATCATGTTAGTGCTGATAAAATCCAGTGCATTTTTCAATTGATCCACATTGGTTATTCTTTTGAATACACTATATTGTTTCTTTTTACGATCAAACTTAGTATAGATAATTTCATTGTTATAGTTTGCATACTTTTTTAAAATAACAATATTATCATTCTTATATACTATGGGCCAAATCTTAGTGAAGTAGTCTCTTCTTTTTATACCATACATTAGTTGCAGTGTATTTTGAGCTGTAACTATTTGATGCATTGAATCGTTTTTTGATAAATAATGGTTTCCTAAAGCATCGTGTAATAGATTATTGAATTTATTTGGAACTTCTGATTTTAAGATGGTATCCTGATTATAATTAATTTTTAGGAGTGTTTTCTTTGAAAAATGCTCTATCAGCAGCATTATACCATTGGTATGCAGGATGTAATCATATACCCATGTATCTTTGTTTTCATAAGCCATAACAGTTGCCTCATCACTAACAGTAACTTCAGGCAGTGAATAAGTCTTTTTTATTAGCACTATATCAATCTGATTATCTTCAGTTGTAGCTTCCATGCTAATATCAACATAGTAGGGATTAAATCCTATACGATCGAATTTTAATATTTCAATTTCATTATTCAAACTTAAATAATAAAACCCGTCCCTGTCGGTAACAGACACAGCCAAAGTGTCTTTCCCATTGATTTGGTAAATATTTACCCCTTCCAATTTATTTCCAGAAACATCATAGACATAACCGTATATTATCTGAAAATCATCTGCAACAGATTGACTTTCCTGAGCTGGGGAAGCAACTGCTAAGCAACATACGAAAATGCTGAAAAGCAAATTAAGTGGAAAGTATCTTGTTGTCTGTTGTAATACATATTGGCCTTTGCTGCATAAATCCGTATTTTTAGCTTCAAAAACCGCAAATTTGGGTCTTTCTTTGCAGACATGCGGATACCTACTCTGTAGCTTTTTCTGCAATACCTTGAACAACCATTTCATAGCTTATTTATTTACAGCACGATATTACAAAATAATCCAAACAAAAACAAGTGAAATATATGGCTGATGGGATGCGTTAAATGAAAATTAAATTGTAAATAGTATAGTATGAGGTTGTTACCGATTGTATTTTAGAAAGGGTTAATTATCTTGCCGTTTTTTGGATGCGAATTATAGCGCATAGCACACGTCTTATTTGATAGATAAGACTTTCAAAGATAGGCTTTCGATATAAAATTTACCTGTTGCTTTATCCTGAAAAATTCTTTTGTTATTGCGTGTCTGATAAAGAATTGGAACTTCTTTTTGAAAAGAAAAAGCACTATCAAAGAATACAATACGCTGTTGAAGGTTATCAAAAACAAGAATTGTATCAAAACTTATGAATAGCGGGTTATACGCCGGAACCATGCCTATATATTGATAGCTCCATTTTAAAAGCTTTATTTTCCTTTTAATACGCAAACTTCCTATCGTAACCTCTCCCATTTCATCAATATGCCCATGCTTTTCTATCAATTCATTTCTTTTGTCTAAAAAATTCTGCGCAAATAATTCTCTATTTTTGTCGTAAATATCGTAGAGTTTTGATTTTTTCTTATCCTTTAAATACCAATAAGTTATCTTTTGATTGTGATTTAAAAGAGATTTAAAAATGAAATTTTCATTGATGTAACCAACACAATTTTCCAGGCTATTATTGAACTTTTCTTTTGAGTAGGTCGCGTAAAGAGAAATAGTTGAATCTGAAAAGTCCGTTTGCATTTGATAAATTGATTCTTCTGTAAATAGATGAACATTACCCATACAATCCTGATACAATTCATTTCCTTTTATTGGCACATCCACTTCAAAATAGGATAAGGTATCAATATTGAATATTCTTAGCTTTCTATTTGGGCCTTTTTGTAGCAAAACGAGCAATTTTTCGTCAGCTATTTTAAAGTCTAAAATTATCCAATTGGCTTGCTTAGTTATGATTACCTCAGGTTTTTCACTACTAATCTTAACTTCTTCGAGTTCGTAGGTTTTTTTCTTCAGATGAATGACTACATAAGTTTCAATGCCTTCAAATGCTTTTTTCGTGATTGTTAAATTGCTTTTTTCAAATCCTATTCTACTTATTGTAAGGTTAACGGGAAAGTCACTGGCGGTAATATAAAAATATCCATTACTGTTCGAGATAGTGCCTGCTTTATTACTCAAATTGAGTATGTTGGCGTTTTCAACCGGATTGTTTTTCGCGTCAACAACTTTACCAAAAATCATTATCGTATCATTTTGGGCATAAGTATTCATGCAGATACTTAGGCCAAATAGCACGGCATATATCAGCTTTACAAAAAAGGACAACTTGGTGGAGTCGGTCTTCCGGTCAAAGTGAGAATAGATGGTGTTTTCTCCCTGACAACAAGCAAAATTCCTTTTCATGTTTCGTGCTTTTTTTGGTTCTATTTCTGTAGTAATTTTGTTGAATTCATAAATTCCCTGTGTCTAAAACAATTGATTTTCAGGTAAAAGTGTAACGGATTGGGTTGATAACCTCAAGCAAATTCACAGAAAGACTCCAAACGATTACACCTTAGTTGTTACCGCGATATGTTTTTCTGCGAATAATTTGGAAATAGAGAATCGGTCCGACTACAGGGAACACTATCATAAACAAAATTAACCACTTGTTTTGCTGGTGCTTAATGATGTCGATGATTGCTAAGCTTACCAATATAATTGATAAAATAATTAGGATTGTTACAAGGTAATTCATCTGTTGATTTTTTTGATAGAAATTAGGTTACTGAACCAAAGAACGTGGTATATGCGCATGCAACTGCCACTGCCATAAGACATTGCCGTTGTAATATTACAAAATTATCTTTACAAGAGCAAGCGATAAATCAGAATCACTTTGCACAATGAATTTAACTTAGAGTGTAAAACAATGATAATTAGATTGTTATGTGCGTTTTTTAGAATGGATTTAATTATCCTTCTCGCGCTGACGTGTTCACTTTTCGGGATGCAATCCATGCCAACCTTGGGTTAATAACCTGAGCTCTTTAATTTTAATCGAACTCAGGTTAATAGTTGAATATGTTTTTACATGGCACGGATTGCACTTCGACCAACTCATTACTGGCAAATCCGCGCCATCGAAATATCAGCCTAATGATACCGAATGAATCAAGCCAGATTTCAATCCCTAAACTTTTTTATTTTGAGCGTATTCATTACTTGCGGGTTAAAAAAAATAGTTCTACTTTTGCACTCCGAATTTTTAATTATTCACATAACAAATTAATTATGAACCAGTACGAAACCGTTTTCATTGTAACTCCCGTTTTATCTGAAGAGCAGATAAAGGAAGCGGTAATTAAATTTCAGGAATACCTGAGAAACAACGGCGCTGAAATAGTGCACGAAGAGCATTGGGGCATGCGTAAGCTCGCCTATCCTATCCAAAAAAAATCTACCGGATTTTATCACCTGGTAGAGTACAAAGCCGAAGGCTCTTTAATTGCTGAGCTTGAATTGGTTTTCAAACGCGACGAACGTATTATTCGTTTCCTCACTGTAAAACTCGATAAGCACGCGATTGCTTACAATGAGAAAAAGCGTAAGAGAGCAAAAGAAGCCAAAACCGAAAAAGTTGAGGCTTAATTATTAAAGTTTATCATTTAAAATCCTAAAAAAATGGCACAAGGAAGCTCAGAAATTAAATATTTGACCCCTATCGCAGTAGATACTAAAAGAAAGAAATACTGCCGTTTCAAGAAAAACCGCATCAAGTATATCGACTATAAAGATGCCGATTTCTTGCTTCGTTTCGTTAACGAACAAGGTAAAATTTTACCACGTCGCATTACCGGTACTTCAACAAAGTACCAACGTAAAGTGGCACAGGCTGTTAAAAGAGCCCGCCACCTCTCGTTAATGCCGTATGTAGCTGATTTATTGAAATAATAGGAGGACAAAAATCATGGAAATAATTCTTAAGCAAGATATTGAAAAATTGGGTTATACCAACGATATCGTGAATGTAAAAGACGGTTACGCGCGTAACTTTCTTATCCCAAATAAAATGGCGATTATTGCCAATCCTACAAACCGTAAGGTTTTGGCAGAAACACTAAAACAGCAGGCTTTTAAAGAAAATAAAGTAAAAAATGAAGCCGCTGCCATTGCCAAAGCGCTGGAAGGTACAACACTGAAAATTGCCGTGAAAGCCGGCACTTCAGGAAAAATATTTGGTTCAGTAAATAGCGTAATGATTGCCAACGCCATCAAAGAAGCTAAAAACATTGAGCTGGATCGCAAGCGTATCAGCATCAACGAAGACGCTGTTAAAGAAGTTGGTAACTACAAAGCCAATATCAGGTTGCACAAAGAAGTGCAGTTTGAAATTGATTTTGAAGTCTTTGCTGAGTAGTAAGCAAAAATTCCTAAAAATTTTATATTTTTACAACCCGATACAACAAAATGTATCGGGTTTTTTCGTTATGACCAAGCAGCAACTCAAACTTATACAATCACTTCAGCATAAGAAGTTTCGGAAGACGCACGGACTTTTTGTAGTAGAAGGCCAGAAAATGGTGCAGGAGCTTTTGCGTAGCCGTTTTGAGGTGGAGCATTTACTCGTTTCGCAGCGCTGGACAGCCGAAAATCCGAATTTTGATTTTGATAATTTTACTGCAGAAGCAATTTCTGATAAAGCGTATAAACCGCTCAGCAATTTAGCCACACCACCCGGAATCTTGGCAGTGGCGCGTATTCCCAAGAACTATGCAAATGACTATGAAATAGCTGGTTTTGTCCTGGTTTTAGATGGAATCAGCGATCCCGGAAATATGGGAACTATTATCCGCACCGCAGAATGGTTTGGCGTGCAAGCCATTGTTTGCAGCACCGATTGCACGGATGTGTGGCAACCCAAAGTAGTGCAGGCCACAATGGGTTCTGTATTTCGGATTCCTGTTTTGCAGGCTGATTTGCCCGTATTTTTTAAGTCAATGGATAAGCGCATGCCTGTTTACGGTGCTTTGTTGGAAGGCAACAACTTATTTGCCGAGAAATTGATCCACAATCGACCGGCTGTTTTGGTTATTGGCAGCGAATCTCATGGTATCAGGGAGTCTGTGATGCCATTTATCACAAATCCGCTGACGATACCAGCACATCCTGATTCCAAAGCTGAATCGCTGAATGCTTCTGTGGCAACGGCGGTTATATTGTCGAGAATGCTTGGGGAATAGGTGGATAGTCGCAGCCTGACAATGATTGCAAGTCAGGGCGCGACTAATACGGCCTCGTTAAAATAGTCGCAACCTGAATGAGAAGTTCAGTCAGAGTGCGACTGTTTGTCGTCGTAAGATAGTCGCACCCTGACTCGCATTGGGGATAGTCGCAGCCAGACAATGATTGCAAGTCAGGGCGCGACTAATACGGCCTCGTTAAAATAGTCGCACCCTGACTGAGAAGTTTCAGTCAGAGCGCGACTGTTTATCGTCGTAAGATAGTCGCAGCCTGACTAGCATTGGGGGTAGTCGCAGCCTGACAATGATTGCAAGTCAGGGCGCGACTAATACGGCCTCGTTAAAATAGTCGCACCCTGACTGAGAAGTGCAGTCAGAGCGCAACTGTTTATCGTCGTAAGATAGTCGCACCCTGACTCGCATTGGGGATAGTCGCAGCCTGACAATGATTGCAAGTCAGGGCGCGACTAATACGGCCTCGTTAAAATAGTCGCAACCTGAATGAGAAGTTCAGTCAGAGCGCGACTGTTTATCGTCGTAAGATAGTCGCACCCTGACTAGCATTGGGGGTAGTCGCAGCCTGACTTTTGGCTGTTTAAGAAAAATTATAACAGATTCAGCACCGGATTGCTTTAAAAACTGTATTTTTGTAGCCTATTTATTGAATATAAAAACCTGACATAATGTACCTCAAACTTATTCTAATAGCTATCGTTATCGTTGGACTGGCCTTTGCCGGTATTGCCATAAAGATGTTTTTTCAAAAGGATGGTGAGTTTAAAAAGCAATGCAGTAGTACTGACGTCCACGGAAACAGATTGGGATGCGGCTGTGGAGGTGGTGGTTCATGCGAACGCACAGACAAGGCACATTCCTAAGTGGCTGTTCTGAATAGCTGCACTTCTTTTATTTCGGAACAAGTCCTGAGCTTTAATTCCTTTTTGGATTAATCCACAAAATACTTATTGATTCCTGGTGTTGAGCTTACCTTAAAAGTATTGTCTTGTTCATTCCAGCTGATAAAATAGGCTTCCAGATCATCCAAATCATCCAAAAGTTTTAATGATTTTTCAAGTCCCATTACTAAAAAAGCAGTAGCATAAGCATCTGCTTCGGCGGCAGTGTTTGCAAGAACCGTTACGCTTAATAAATTGTGTGTTACCGGATAACCTGTTTTGGGATCAATGGCATGCGAGTAGCGTTTGCCGTTTTCTTCGTAGAATTTACGGTAGCTGCCCGAAGTAGCAAGGCCTTTATTTTCCAGTGTTACCACCTGTTGCACGCTGCGTGTCTCGGTATTATTCATCTCCGGTCGTTCGATGCCCACACGCCATTTGCTGCCGTCGGGTTTTGTGTCGCGGGCAAATATTTCTCCACCAATATCAATGATATAATACTTGATATTTAAGGAATTAAAAAATTCAGCGACTACATCTGATGTGTAGCCTTGGGCGATGGCATTAAAGTCAAAACGGATTCGTGGGTCTGTTTTAATAACTTTTCCGTCTTCGAGCTTCACCTTCCTGTAATCGACCAGCATTCTCAGGCTATCGATACTGGTTTTATCGAGTTTAATTTTTTCTTTGAAACTAAATCCCCAGGCTTCCACCAAAGGTGAGATCGTGAAATCAAAATAGCCATCAGTTTTCTGAGCAATTTCTTTAGATAGCAAAAAATTAAATTTAAAAATATCATCGGGAATGGCTGTTGAATCTCCCCTGTTTATTCTTGAAATCAAAGAGTTAGATACCCAAAGCGAGACCGATTGGTCAAAAGCCTTCAGTAAAGAATCTATTTTGGGTTGTAGGTTTTTATCTTCTGTGCCATAATAAGTTATGGCGTAATAAGTGCCTTGTGTTTCTCCTGCAAAACTTATTTTTTTGAGCTTGGGATTGCTGTTGCAGCCCACGATCAAGAATGCGATAAAAACCCAGCTTAGCCTTACTAAATGTTTCATTTCGAGGAATATTATTATGGTTAAAGGAGCCATCAAAAACGATTTTCAAATATAAAAAGAAACCCCGACAAAATTGCCGGGGTTTCATATTTTTTCAGTTTCAGCTTAGGAGTATATCCTTAGCCTCCGAAGTCGTCAAAGGCAATCATTTCCTGTGGAACGCCCAGGTCGTCAAGCATTTTAAATACGGCATCGTTCATCATTGGCGGGCCACAGAGGTAATACTCGATTTCTTCGGGTTCTTCGTGCTGTTTCAAGTAGTTATCCATAATCACCTGGTGAATAAATCCGGTATAACCTTTCCAGTTATCTTCCGGTTTGGGTTCGGAGAGTGCCACGTTAAAGGTGAAATTATCGAATTTACTTTCGATATCTTTAAAGTCTTCCATATAGAACAGCTCGCGCGAGGAACGTCCCCCGTACCAGAATGTCGTTTTTCTGTCTGTTTTCTCGGTATGGAAAAGGTGGAAGAGGTGCGAACGCATGGGCGCCATACCGGCTCCACCACCAATAAACATCATTTCGCGTTTGGTAGGCTTGATGTGAAACTCGCCATAAGGGCCGCTTACCATCACTTTGTCACCTGGCTTACGCGAGAAGATAAAGGAGGAGCAGATGCCCGGATTCACATTCATAAAGGCATTGCGCTTGCGATCCCAAGGAGGTGTGGCAATGCGGATATTGAGCATCACGATATTTCCTTCGGCAGGATGGTTAGCCATAGAATAGGCACGGAACTGCTCTTCGGGATTTTTCATTTTCAGATTCCACATATTGAATTTGTCCCACTCATCGCGGTATTTTTCTTCAACCTCAATATCTTTACTGAAGTCCACTTCAATTTTCGGAACATCAATCTGGATATAGCCTCCGGATAAAAAGTCGAGGTGCTCGCCTTCTGGCAGTTTCACTACAAACTCTTTGATAAAGGTAGCCACATTTTTGTTGGATACCACCTCGCATTCCCACTTTTTGATGCCAAAAACTTCGGGTGGAACTCCGATAACCATATCTTCGCGCACTTTCACCTGACAGCCTAATCTCCAATTAGCTTGTTGTTCTTTTCTGGAGAAGAAGCCTTTCTCGGTAGTCAGAATTGAACCACCGCCTTCAAATACCTGGCATTTACACATGGCGCAAGTTCCCGCACCTCCGCAGGCAGAAGGCAGGAAAATCTTGTTGTTCGATAGTGTTGTCAGTAATGAGGAACCCGGTTCAACTTCGAGTTCTTTTTCGCTATTTATTGTGATTTTTACTTTTCCTTGCGGCATAAGTTTTTTACGCGCAAACAGCAGCAGTCCAACCAGCAGTATGATGACTACCAGAAAGAATATAATACTGATAATGACTACGGTTCCCGTTCCGGTTTCAAGTAGTGTCATGTTACTAATTATTTCTGTTAATTTTTTACAATTTTATTCCAAGGAAACTCATAAAAGCAATTCCCATCAGGCCGGTGATGATAAAAGTGATACCCAGTCCTCGAAGTGGTGCTGGAACATTTGAATACCGAATTTTTTCGCGAATTGCGGCGATGCCTACAATGGCTAAAAACCAGCCAACACCTGAGCCTAATCCAAAGGATGTGGCCTGAGCCAGCGATTGATATTCACGTTCCTGCATAAACAACGAGCCACCTAAAATGGCGCAGTTTACAGCAATTAGCGGCAAAAATATACCTAATGAGGAATATAAAGCAGGGCTGAATTTTTCAACAACCATTTCTACCAACTGAACCATAGAGGCAATGATAGCAATAAAGAGGATAAAGCTTAAGAAGCTGAGATCGACATCGGCAAAACCAGCATCGAGCCAAACTAAAGCGCCGGGTTTTAAGATGTAGTCGTTGAGTAGATAATCAACAGGTACAGTGATTCCGAGTACGAATACTACGGCCAGGCCAAGTCCTACGGAGGTATTTACTGTTTTGGAAACGGCCAGGTAAGAACACATTCCCAAGAAGTAAGCAAATACCATATTATCAACGAAAATCGACTTGACGAATATGTTAAATATTTCTTGCATAACTTTATTTTTTATCGATTTGCTTAGTTTTCTTCTACCAGTTCGGGATTCCTTGAACGCTGAATCCATATAATGATGCCAACGATAATCAGGGCCATTGGCGGAAGAATCATAAAGCCATTGTTTTTGTATCCAAAATCATAAAAGGTCTCTGGAATCACTGTATAACCCCAAAGTGTTCCTGAGCCAAAAAGCTCGCGTACAAAGCCTACAGCAATGAGTACCCAGGCATAGCCGAGGCCGTTGCCTAACCCGTCCAGAAGCGAAGGCCAAGGTTTGTTGCTCATTGCAAACGCTTCTAAGCGACCCATGATGATACAGTTAGTGATGATAAGACCAACGAATACAGATAGTTGTTTGCTCACATCAAATACGAATGCTTTCAATACTTGATCGACAAGGATTACCAGCGAGGCAATCACAACCAGTTGCACGATGATACGAATACGTTGTGGGATGCCGTTGCGCATGGCCGAGATGAGCATGTTGGCAAGCATAGTAACAACAATAACAGATACCGACATAACAAAAGCCGGTTTAAGCTTTGCTGTTACGGCCAGAGCCGAACAAATACCCAGTACCTGAACCGTAATCGGGTTATCTACGCCCAACGGATTAGTGAGCAGTTTTCTATTCTTGGCCGAAAACAACGGCTCTCTTTCTTTTTTTTCTGTACTCATTTTATCCTTGTTTTTGAATATAAGGAACATAGCTTTCTAATACATTCTTTATCATATCATTGACCCCATTTGAGGTGATGGTACCACCTGAAATAGCATCTACCTTATGACGCTGAAGGTCAAGCGGAAAACTTTCAACACCTCCTTTGATTACGCCAATCGAAACAAACTTACCCTGATCATCAAAGAGTTCCTTTCCGGGAAACTGGTTTTCAAAAGCAGGTGTTTCTATCTCGGCGCCCAGACCGGGTGTTTCAGATTTATGGCTAAAGGTTACTCCCACAACCGTGTTGAAATCACTTTTCAGGGCAATATTGCCCCATACCGGCCCCCAAAGGCCTACGCCACGCAAAGGAATGATATTAATTTTCTGGCCATCTTTTTCTAGCTTATACAGCGGTAGTTTGTAGCTTTTATTCACGGATTTGTTGTACAACTGCTCCTTTAAATTGAGTTTAAAAGCCTCGCTGTTCTCTTTGCCTTCACCCTTAAAATCGTCGATGATATTGCCTTCATTGTCAATCACAATCATGTCAGTAACATAACTATTAAAGAGTTTGACGGCATTTTCGGTATTCACATTTTCGATACCTGCTGCTGACAGAATGCTTTGCATTTTATCAACGGCTTCGTTACGCTCCTGCATGGGTTTCAACAACATAGCCGCCGAAGAAAGAATGGCAGCTACCAGTATAACCATTATCCCGGCATAACGAAAGATATAAGCATTACTATACATAACTTAATTTTTTTCTCGTTTATAAACTCAGGCCAACACAGCCTTAGCACGTTTGAGTCGTTTTTTGATAT